>Ga0079997_120456_pt1 | contig 418056 bp, 338 predicted proteins | sample PerSpoCPS_CMetaG_FD_69200 | JGI IMG/M metagenome (GOLD analysis project Ga0079997, IMG submission 69200) | Archaeal communities from Yellowstone National Park, Wyoming, USA - Perpetual Spouter C (PS_C) MetaG (SPADES assembly) (version 2) | ecosystem: Environmental > Aquatic > Thermal springs >... | reverse complement strand
ATGTGGTGGTGGTGCGGCAGGGCGAGCAAGTACAGGTGGAGCAGGTGCGTGTGGTGAGGTAAGCCAAATCGGAGATGACACCACTGCCGCCGCCTCTTCGGGCGGCGGCAGTCGTTTTTGAGCAGGGGGTAGCTTCAGGTCCGCGGAGTGTGAACGCCACTGGGTTACGGTATCGTTGCGCGAAGTGGACTACGCCGTAGAGATGGGCTCGTGGTCAGGGCACAGGACCCGAAGATCAGTCAACGTAAGGGGCTGCTCCAAGAGCGCACAGAAGTAGGAAGTGCCGGATTCGCTCTGACGCTGTACGAAGAACCGGCATGTTGGGCAGGTGCGGGTGCTCTGGAGAGCGCCCGATTCGTACGCATAGGCGATGAAGCGCAGCAGGAGATGCAGGAGCAGCGCCTGCTCCTCAGCGGAGAAGCGCGCGATGACCTCCTCGAAGCGTTGCGTGTGTTGCTGCCAGAGGCGACGCGCCAGTGCTCGACCTCGCGGAGTAAGGGCTACGGCAACGGCTCGGCGATCATCTTCACGCTGGAGCTTCTGGAGTAGCCCCTTGCGCTGGAGAGCGGAGATGGCGTCGCTGACGGTGGGTTGTGTGAGGTCCAACTCCGCTGCCAGCTCGCTGACGGTGTAGAGGCGACCCGGCTGGAGGTAGCACTGCAGGAGCAGTTGCGACTGGGTTACGCTCAATCCCTCGGCAAAAGCATGTGAAAGGAGGAGGCTGCGTAGGGATTGCCCGATGCGCTCCAGCGCCGCGATAATCTTCTGAGACGTGTCCATCATTGTGCTGGATGGTGGCTTCGGCACACAACAAAATTACGCTGTCCGGAGAGGGCAAACGCTGAGCTATGTCATGCCGTTATTGCAAGTCCTGCAACACAAGCAAAAACCCCAACCACCAGCCGCCGTACATCCCGCACCTCGGCCACCGGATTCTGTTGCAGCTTGACCGGCTTGCCTGAGGTCCCTGTACAGGCGAACCGGCTGGCGGTTGGGACCTGCTGTGACCGCCTCTACCAGCTCACTTGCGCCACTGGCTGAAGACGTAGTCGTGCTGTGCCTGTCCTGCGTGGCAGTTGTGGCATTCCTGCACCATGTCCTTCACGATCTGCTGACGCTTGTCCCCGCTCTTGAACGCAGCATAGCCCCATCCTCCGGTTGCAGGAAAGCGCTTGCTGTCCTTGACCATCACGGCGAGGACCTTCCGCGCTCCTTCGCCGGTGGCATTGTCCTGGGTTGGGGCTTCCAGGAGGTCAAAGACCAAGATGGAGCCATCGGGGAAGCGGTTGCCGCCTCGGCGCAGGACAGCAGCGGCTTTCTCATTTGCGTAGACGTGATGGATACCACCGAATGCCTCGTACAGCGGATGCCCGGGGTGGAGGATTGCGGTTTTGACGTGCGTCCAGGAGCGATACCCCTCCGGATAGGGGACACTCTCAGGACCTGCGGACCGCTTCTGTGCTACGAGCGTGAGAGCAAGCAGCACCAGGGCTCCTCCGATTGCGCTTCCGAACACGGCTTTGCGCATGGCTCTGGACGGACGATTGTGGGACATTACTTAGGACTCCGATGCAAATATACGGGCTCTCCCCTTTCCGCAGGGCAACTGACTGGTCACCCTTCCGCGGGAATAGCAGCCGACGGGGTGTGAAGGAGCTCTGCGGCTTCTGTTCCGGTGGCGCAGTTGCGGTATGGGGGCTCAAGCGGGTGCTCCGCAGAAGTGCGGCGCGGGGCTGTAGCGGCAGCCGGTTTAGGGCTGGCGGGGATGTGCTGGTGAATCTTTGGAGGAGGGCGGAGGTTGGTGCTGAGGGGGCTCCTCCTCAACCCAGTCGGCAATGAAGATGTTGGTATCCCCAGGCTTGCGGGCGTTGCGGTTGGAGCAGAAGACGAGCTTCTTCCCATCCCGTGTGAACATGGGGAAGCCGTCGAAGCCCTCGAAGTAGGTGACCCGCTCCAGCCCCGTGCCGTCAATGTTGATGATGTAGAGGTCGAAGTTGCGTCCCGTAGGGTCGTGGAGGTTGGAGGAGAAGATGATCCGGCGCCCATCGGGGTGGAAGAAGGGGGCGAAGTTCGCAGCGCCGTTATTGGTGATTTGGCGGACGTTGCTGCCGTCGGCGTCCATGACGAAGAGCTCCATGCGGGTGGGGCGGACCAGATGGTTGCGGAGGAGCTGGCGGTACTCCTCCAGTTCAGCGCCCTGGGGGTGGTGGGCGCGGTAGACGATCTGCTTCCCGTCGAAGCTGAAGAAGGCGCCGCCGTCGTAGCCTGGAGTAAAGGTCAGGCGGCGCAGGTCGGAGCCGTCCAGCGCGCAGGAGTAAAGCTCCAAGTCACCGTCTCGCGCGGAGGTAAAGACGATGCGGTCGCCAGTGGGGCTGACGGTTGCCTCCGCGTCATATCCATCGGTGATAGTCAGCCGCTGCAGGATTGCGCCCGTAGCGGTATCGGCGATGACGATGTCGTAGGTGGGGTAGACCGGCCAGACGTAGCCCCGGGAGTAGTCCGGCGGTGGTGGGCACGAGCTATCGGCAAGGTGGGTTGTGGCGTACAGTAAGCGTCCATCGGGCAGGAAGTAGGCGCAGGTGGTGCGTCCGAGTCCTGGAGAGATGCGCTTGCGGTACGTGCCGCCGGTGTCCATGATGAAGATCTGGTCGCATCCACGGCGGCTGGTGCGGGATTGGAAGCAGAGCATCCGTTCGTCGAAGGAGAGGTAGGCTTCGGCGTTTTCGCCTTCGAAGGTGAGCTGGCGGATGTTGCGCAGGCGCCATTCGCGCGGATCGTGGAGGGAGTCCGGCAAGGGGGCAGCTTGTGCGAAGAGCTGCACGGTGGAGAGCATCCATAGGAGCAGGCTCCAGGCGTGCCGCATCATTCCAGCTCCTCCTCTGGAGGGAGTGACTCCTCTTCGGGTTCGGAGGGAGGCGTCTCCGGTGGAGCCGGGGTCGAGGGGAGCTCTATTCGCCCTTGGGCGCGTAGCTCCTGGAGTTGCGCGTGGGTCAGCGTCAGCAGGGCACCGGTCTCCTGGAGCTGGAGTTGGACGCGCTCCTGCAGCAGGTCCAGTTTGACAATCTTTGCCGGTCCAGCATCCGTGTGCACGATGGCGTTGAGCGGTGGGTAGTGTTGGAGGGCTTCCCGGTAGAAGTCCAGCTCGTAGAGCAGGCAGCATTTGAGGCGACCGCATAGTCCGCTCAGGCGCAGCAGGTTCATCGAGAGTTGTTGGATCCGGGCGGCTTGGAGGCTGACGGGCTTGAGCTGGACCAGGAAGGTTGCGCAGCACAGTTCGCGTCCGCAGGGACCCAAACCACCCAAGCGGCGGGTCTCCTCGCGTGCGGGGATTTGGCGCAGTTCAACGCGCGTCTTGAAGCGTTGGGCAAGGGTACGGACAAAGCCGCGGAAATCAACCCGTTGGGGGGCGGTAAAGTAGAGCGTCAGGCGGCGGCGGTCCCACTGCCATTCAGCATCGGTGAGCTTCATGGAGGCAAGGCTGGGGAAGCTCTTGGCAAGCTGGCGAGCCTGCAGGAGGAGTTCGAGTTCTTCGCGGCGGTTGCGCTCGTACTGCTGCTGGTCTTGAGGAGTGGCGCGGCGCAGGATGCGCTCCTGCGGCTGTGCTCCGTTGTAGTAGAGTGCTTGCTTGCGCTGAGCCGTTGCGCCCAGCGCGCTCACATGCCCGGCATCAATGCCGTGCGGAGAGGTAACCAGCACCAACTCCCGCAATCGGAGGGGAAGGCGGGCAGGATTTGAGCACAGGAGCCGTCGGCGTCCCTTGAACTCAACCTCCACCAGCTCCGAGGGTTCGGGTTCGGCTGTGGGGGTATCGGGCGAGTGCGTTTCCGGAGCGGCACAGCTACTGCAGCCGCTGCGCGGGGTTTGGAGGCTTGGGGCTATGCTGTCGGCAGCCGATGGGGCATCGCTGGGGATGGCAACGCTATAGAGAGGCAGAAACGCCATGGGTGAGCTCCGTTGGAACCGACAATCCCGCTGCCGCTCGGCAGCGCAGGAAGGTCACAGCGAACAGGAGCGGAAGCTGGAGGTATTGACGAACGCCCTGGAGGGCTGAGTCCACTGCCTCCAGCATCGCAGCAAGGTCGGCGTGGGGGAAGCGCTCCAAGAAGCGCTGGAGGGTATCGCGCTGGTCGGGGTTGTAGAGGTCGGTGCTATCGGGAGCATGGCGCAGCAGGAGTGCATCGCGCAGCCACAGCAGCAGGAGCTGCAACAGCAGTTCGGCGCGGTTGCGTTCGTAGGCGCCGAGCTCTTCGAGCTGGTGGAGCAGTTCGCGTCGGAAGTGCCCGGGTTTGAGGGCGGTTCGAAGGAGTTGGAGCGCTTGGGTGCGCAGTTCGGGGAGCTCGGACTGCAGGAATTCCAGTGCGCGGCTGTAGCTGCCGTGGGCGAAAGCGGTGACCATGCGGGCATGCTCGGGGCTGAGCTTGTGCCGCTCTTGGAGCACCTGGAAGAGGAGCTCGTCCGGAATCGGGGGGCAGTACAGTTGCTGGCAGCGCGAGAGGATGGTTGCTGGGAGCTGCTCGCGCCGGGAGGTGGTCAGCAGGATGAGTGTCCGCCCTGGGGGCTCCTCCAGGGTTTTCAGCAGTGTGTTGGCAGCCTCCAGTGTCATGCGGTCGGCTTCGCTGAGGATGATGACCCAGGGGCGCCCGTGGAGCGGGACCGAGCGTGCCAGGGTTTGCTGCAGGTCGCGGATAGCGGCGATGTGGATCTGGAGCGCGTTCGGCAGCGTGATGTTATGGTAGGGATTTTCGGCTTTGCGGCGCAGCTCCTCGCGGAGTGCAGCGATCTGCTCATCGCTCAGCCCCAGGAGTGGAGACGCGCCATCGGTTCGGCGTGCAGGGGTGGGAAGGGCGAAGATGAGCCGAATGTTGGGGTGCTCCAATCGGGCTGCCATGCGGCAGTGGGAGCATTCGTCGCAGGCTTCGATGGAATCCGCCGTGCGGCGTGGGGAGTCGCACTGCAGCAGTTTGGCAAACTCCAGTGCCAGGGCATCCTTGCCCACGCCTTCCGGTCCCCAGAGGCAGTACGCCGAACGCAGGTGCCCGTGTAGGAGAGTCCGCTGCAGGAAGCGCTTGAGGTGCTCTTGCCCGATGATGGAGCTCCACGCCATCTGCCGCATGCAACAGGACCGCTGCAAAACTACGGCACCGCGGCGCTGCAATGATGAGGTCTGTGGCGGCGTCTTTTCCGCACGGTTCCGTGCTACCATCGGGGTAAGCCGATGAATCGGGAGGGGACCGGATTCCGTCGTGAGCTGCGCCTCTTCGATGCCACGATGCTCGTGGTCGGCTCGATGATCGGCTCGGGCATCTTCATCGTCAGCGCGGACATTGCGCGCATGGTAGGGGGTGGGGGATACCTGCTGGGGGTGTGGCTGGTGGCGGCACTGCTGACCCTGAGTGCGGCGTTGAGCTATGGGGAGCTGGCGGCGCTCTTCCCGCGTGCGGGAGGGCAGTATGTGTACCTGCGCGAAGCGTACTCGCCGCTGCTGGGCTTCCTGTACGGCTGGACGCTCTTTCTGGTGATTCAGACCGGCTCGATTGCTGCGGTGGCGGTGGCGTTTGCCAAGTTCACGGCGGTGTTGGTGCCGTGGTTCTCCGAGGAGAATGTGCTCGTGCGCGTTGGAGGCTGGAGCGTCAATGCGGGGCAGCTCCTTGCCATTGCCAGTATCGCGGTGCTGACGCTGCTGAACCTGCGTGGCATCCGGGTGGGAAAGCTCGTGCAGGACACCTTCACAGTCACGAAGACGGTGGCACTCCTGGGGCTGATTGTCTTGGGGTTGACCATCGGGCTCAACGCCGACAGCATTGCTCGAAATCTGGCAACCTTTTGGGACGCACAGCGCCTCCTTCCGACCCCCGAGGGTGGCTGGCAGCCGATTCGGCTGGAGGGGCTGGAGCTGCTGGCGGCGTTCGGTGCGGCGATGGTTGGGGCGTTGTTTGCCCTTGATGCGTGGAACAACGTGACATTTGCCGCCGGAGAGGTGGTGGAGCCGCAACGCACGATCCCGCGCAGCATGGCGCTCGGTGTGCTCGTAGTGGCAGCCCTGTATCTGTTGGCAAATCTGGCGTACCTGGCGGTGCTACCCCTGCGGGGGAACCCCGAAGGGGTTGGGGTGTTCGAACGCGGCATTCAGTTCGCTGCGCTGGACCGGGTGGGGACGGCGGTAGCGGAGGCGATGTTCGGTCCCTTCGGCGCCGTTGTGATGGCGCTGCTGGTGATGGTGTCCACCTTCGGCTGCAACAATGGGCTGATCCTCTCAGGGGCGCGCGTCTACTACGCGATGGCGCAGGATGGGCTCTTCTTCCGCTCCGTTGGGCAGCTCAATCGGTATGCCGTTCCGGGGGTTGCGCTCGTGTTGCAAGGAGTTTGGGCATCGGTGCTGTGCCTTTCGGGGCGGTATGGGGACCTGCTCGATTACATCGTTGCCGCTGTGCTGCTGTTTTACATCCTGACCATTGCGGGGATATTTCGGCTGCGGCGGAAGATGCCCACGGCTGAGCGCCTCTATCGGGCGCCGCTGTACCCGATGTTGCCGCTGCTGTATATCCTGGTGGCGGCGGCGATTGTGCTGGATCTGCTGCTGGTCAAACCGCGATATACGCTTGCCGGATTGCTCATTGTGCTGACCGGTGTGCCGGTCTATGCCCTGTGGCAGTGGCGGCAGCGGAGGAATCGTTCCACAGCAGGCTGAGGTGAGCATGGAGTTGAGCGTCAACATTGACCATGTGGCAACGCTGCGGGAGGCGCGCGGTGGGACGGAGCCCGAACCCATTCAGGCGGCGCTGCTGGCAGAGCAAGCCGGCGCTTCCGGCATTGTGTGCCATCTGCGCGAGGACCGACGCCATATCAACGAGCGCGATGTACGCCTGCTGCGGGAGCTTGTGCAGACGCAGCTCAACCTGGAGATGGCAGCCACCGAGGAGATGGTGCGCTTTGCCTGCGAGCTGCTCCCCGATATTGTCACGCTTGTGCCGGAGCGGCGTCAGGAGCGCACCACCGAGGGTGGGCTCAACCTTGTCGAGCAGCGGGAACTCCTGCGCGGTGTCATCGGGCGGTTGCAGGAGCGGGAGATTCGGGTCAGCGTCTTCGTGGAGCCGGATTTGGAACAGCTCGAAACGGCAGCCGACCTGGGCGCCGATATCGTCGAGCTGCACACGGGGTTCTACGCCAATGCTACAACGCCTGAGGCGGTGCAACGCGAACTGGAGCGGCTGCTCAACGCTGCCGAGTTTGCAAGCGCTCTGGGGCTGCATGTCGCTGCCGGGCACGGGCTCAACTACCACAACATCGTGCCGTTGTGCCGGATCCGGGCGATTCGGGATGTGAGCATCGGGCACGCAATCGTCGCGCGTGCGGTCTTTGTGGGCTTTGAAGCCGCTGTGCGGCAGATGCTGGAGCTCATCCGCTACGGTCGCACCCTTCCGCCCTTGACCCTCTCCTGATGGAGTGCCTGTACGTGCCGGAGCTCGGCGAGGAAGCCGAGACGGTGGAGCTGAGCGATGCTGCACGGCTGCGGCATATTCGAGCGCTGCACCTCCGGCGCGGGGAGCCGCTTCTGCTGAGCAATGGGCGGGGGAGGCTCGTGCAGGCAGTCGTAGAGCAGCTCCGTTCGGATGCGGTGCGGCTGCGCGTTCGGGCTCGGCTGGAGTCCTCCGGAGAGCTCCCCGTGCCCGTTGGGGTCGCCCTGGGGATCTTGCACGAGCGTGAGCGCCTGGAGTTCGCTCTGGAGAAGGCTGTCGAGCTGGGTGTGCGCGAGATCGCGCTGCTGCGCACGCAGTACACCACCGTGCAGACGGTGCGGATGGAGCGTCTGCAGCGCAAGCTCATTGCAGCTCTGGAGCAATCGCACCGGGCGTGGCTGCCGACCCTGCTGCCACCGATGTCCTTGCAGGAGCTGCTCTCCACGGTTGCCCCGCGCTATGAGCAGTTGGTCTTCCCAGAGCTGGAGGGAGGTGTGCCTACACCGCTGCCGGCACGCCCGACGCTGCTGCTCGTTGGTCCGGAGGGCGGCTGGGCAGAGCCGGAGCGCCGTGCGGTGGGGGATTGCTCCCTACCGGTGTTCTGCTGGCGCCTTGCGCCTCGGCGGTTGCGCAGCGAGACAGCGCTTGTTGCCGCGCTGGCGTTGGTGACCGCAGCGCTTCAGCCCGAGCCACCAGCTCAGTAGCCCGCCCGGGGCAGCTTGCTGACGTCCTCCCGAAGGGTCTCCCCGACGAGGGTTCCAACCTGCTCTGAGGCGTTGCGGAAGATGGCGCGAAGCTGCTCGGGTTCGAGTGAGAGTAGCCGGGAGACGTTGAGGATGCTTGCCGTGGTGGCGGCAGCCGGGACGACAGCGCCGGTGATTGCTGCTCCCGTCGTGCGCTGCAGCGGGATGGTTTCCGCTTCGGCATTGTCCCAGACCACTGTGCCGCTTGGGCGATGGATGATGCGGCTGCGCACCTTGACCCGTGCAAAGACGCCGCTTGCAGTTGCCGTTAGGCGGTACTGCTCCAAGACCGTTTCGGCAAGGAATTCCGGCGATTCCTCCAGCGAGGAGACCGGGCGCACCCGAAGGTAGGTCTGGGCGGCTTTGCGGAAGGCGGCGCTGGCAGCCTCCGCCAGCTCCTCGGCATTGAGCGCGGAGAAGAGTTTGTCGTATGCGGCGGCTTCGGTGAAGCTCTCGCCCGCCGCGCGGGCAATCTCGACCATCCAGCGGACTGGCTTCGGTGTGGAGGTGTCGTGGGAGGATACGGGCGAGGCGATCTCCACATCCGTTCCGAGCGCTTCCGGATAGACGCGCGATGTAAAGAGCATTGTGCTGCCCTGCACGGGATAACGCGCCAGGTGGTTGACGTGCCCGCAGCCGGTCAGCAGGAGGGTAAGCAGCGCCCCCAGGCTCAGAGTGCGTCGCATGGCGGACTCCGGATAGTTGGACGGGTGCAAATTTAGGCTTGCGGTGCATCATTTGCGGCGGGGTTGGCTGGGGAGTTGCCTCCAGCCCGTGCCGCCGTGCGCTAATTTTGCCTTGCACAGCAAGGGAGAGGTGGGATGCGTTGGGGAGTCTGTGCTGCGGCGATTGCGCTCCTGTGGACGGGAGCGGCTTCGGCGCAGTGGTGTGGGGTTCGGGTGGAGCCAGCGGTGGTGGAGTTCGATACCGTGCCCATAGGGGCTTCGCTGCAGCGCGAGATATGGGTGTTCAACGATGGGGATGAGCCGCTGCAGCTTCATGCTGTGGCGCTCCTGGTGGGTCCGTGGGTACAGCACTGGCGCGTGGATACCGGTGCGGTGGTGCTTCCGCCGGGGCAGATGCACCGCGTTCGGGTGGAGGTGAGCGTACGCCACAACGTGCAGCTTGTCGGAGTGGTTGCACTACGGCTGGAATGCCCGAAGGCGCGCTGGAGTGTTGCCGTACCCGTGCGCCTGGTAGGGGTGGATCCGGAGAGCCTCTACGCGGCGACGCAGAACCGTTGGGGTGAGCCGCTGCGGCAGGTTCTGCGCCAGAGCCTGCAGCAGCAGCGTGTCCTCCCGTACGATAGTGCCCGCCAGATGGTCTTCCTGCGGTTGGACAACCGTGACGGCACAGTCGAATGCCTCTACACCGGGCAGCGCGTGCGTGTGCCGCCCATGCCTCCGCCGACGGTGTTCAACATCGAGCACGCCTGGCCGAGAAGCCGGGGGACAGATACACTGCCGCCGCTGAGCGACCTGCACCATCTCTTCCCCACGCTTGCCGAAGCGAACGAACGCCGGTCGAACCTCCCCTACGGCATCGTTGCTGGGCAGCCGGAGTGGCAGCTTGGGGGCTCGAAGCTGGGTCGGGATTCCTCAGGGCAGCTCGTGTTCGAGGTGCGCCCGGTGTCGCGCGGGAATGTAGCACGGGCGCTCTTTGCGCTTGCCGTGCGGTACGGGAACTTGACTGGTTTCCTGACGGCGCAGCAGGAGGCGCTACTGCGGCGATGGCACGAGGAGGACCCTGTGGATTCGCTCGAGTCCGCGCGCACGCGCATGATTGCACAACTGCAGGGGCGGGCAAATCCCTTTGTGGAGCGTCCGCAGTTGCTGGAGCGGCTCTTCCGCGTGGGGGGGAACGCGGATTTCCCGGCGATTGCGCGCCCACTGCTTTCGGATACGCTCCTGGAGCTCCCTGCAGAGCAATTGCCCTGGACAGTTCGGCTCTGGGTGGTCAATACAGGCTTCGATACAGCCCGGTTGCGCGCGCTTGAGCTGGTGAATCCGCCGCCACATGGCTGGATGGAGGTGCTGGCGCTGGATTCGCTCATCGCTCCTGGAGAGGCGGGCGCTCTTACGCTGCGCGTAGGGATGGATGCGGAGTCCTCCGATACACTGCGGGTACGCCTGCGCTTTGCTGCTGGGGTACGACCGTTGGAGGTGCGTCTCCTCCCGCGGAGGGCGAGCACAGTTCGGCTGCAGGCGGCTTGGGCGGTGGAGGGAGAGTTTGTGCGGATACGCCTGCCCGATATCGCAGCGCCGCAGGGCTGGGGCGAGCTGTATACCGTTTTGGGGACGCGGCTGCTTCGGCAGCAGTTGCAGCGTACCGCACAGGGCTGGGAGCTGGCGCTGCTCCGCACAGGGCTCTCCCGGGGCGTGTTCCTCTATCGCGTGCAGGTGGGGCAATGGCAGCAGTGGGGATGGATTCTGAACCCGTAAAGCCCGGCACACTCTACCTTGTGGGCACGCCGATTGGGAACGATGAGGATATCACGCTGCGCGCCTTGAGGGTGCTCAAGAGCTGTTCTGTCGTCGTGTGCGAGGAGTTCAAGGTGGGCGCACGGCTGCTGCGTGCCTACCGCATTGACAAGCCCTTGGAGACGCTCAACGAGCACAACGAGGTGGAGGCAACCGAGCGCGTCGTGCACCTGCTACGCCAGGGCAAGGATGTGGCGCTCATCTCGGATGCCGGCATGCCGGTGCTTGCCGATCCGGGGCTCCTATTGGTGCGGAGAGTGCTGGAGCTGGAGCTGCCGTTGGTTGTGGTGCCTGGTCCCTCCAGCATCATCACCGCGCTTGTGCGCAGTGGTTTTGCGCTGGACCAGTTCCTCTACGCGGGGATGCTGAGCCGGCGTCCGGAGGAGCGGCGGCGCCAACTTCGGGCGCTGGCGGAGGAGCCGCGCACGGTGGTGCTGTTGGAGACCCCATATCGGCTGCGCCAATTGCTTGCCGATGCCGCGCACATCATGCCCGAACGCCGCGCCTATATCGGGATGAACCTGACGCTGCCCTACGAATCGCACCACTACGGCACCTTTGCAGAGCTGTACGAGCGCTTTCGCCAGAGCCGATACCGGGGCGAGTTCGTGCTCTGCTTCGAGGGCAAACCGGTGCTGCGTGCGGAAGCCCCGCGCGCGCGGCGTCCTTGGAAGCGGCACCGCTGAGGGAGTGTGCCGAGGTATTTTTGCACCGAGCATCGTAGTTGCGCAGAGATGCAGCGGACCCTGATTACAGCGGCACTGCCCTATGCCAATGGCTACATCCATCTGGGGCATTGTGCTGGGGCGTACCTTCCGGCGGATATGTACGCGCGCTACCTGCGGCTGCGCGGGCATCCAACGCTCTTTGTGTGCGGCTCGGACGAGCACGGTGCCCCCATCACGATTGCTGCCGAGCAGGAGGGCATCTCCCCACGGGAGCTCATCGAGCGCTACCATCGCGCCAATGCAGAGGCGTTTGCCCGCTTGGGGATAAGCTTTGACATCTACGGTCGCACCAGCGACCCGCACCACTACGCCGTTGCTCAAGGCTTCTTCCTGGAGCTGCTGCGCAAGGGCTACCTTGTCGAGCGCGAGGAGGAGCAGTTCTACGACCCCGTAGCGCAGATCTTCCTGCCCGATCGCTACGTGGAGGGTACCTGCCCGAACTGCGGGTATGAAGCTGCGCGCGGAGACCAATGCGAGCGCTGCGGTGCGTACTACAACCAATTGGAGCTGCGCAATCCCCGAAGCCGGATCACGGGCAAACCGCCCGTGGTGCGGCGCACGGTCCATTGGTACTTCCGGCTGAGCGCCTTCCAGCACGCCTTGGAGGAGTACGTGGAGCGCCACAGCCGGGATTGGAAGGAGAACGTGCTGCAGCAGACGCGGAGCTGGTTGCGCCAAGGGCTCACCGATCGCCCTATCACGCGCGATTTGGACTGGGGCGTCCCCGTGCCACTTCCGAATGCGGCAGGGAAGGTGCTCTACGTGTGGTTCGAGGCGCTGTTGGGCTACATCTCCATCACACAGCGCTGGGCGCAGCAGCGCGGTGCCCCCGAAGCCTGGCAGCCGTGGTGGACCGATCCGGAGACGCGCTACATCGCCTTCATCGGCAAGGACAACATCGTCTTCCACACGCTCATGTTCCCCGCCATGCTCATGGCGCACGGGGGATACATCCTGCCGGACAATGTCCCGGCGAACGAGTTCCTGAACCTGGAGGGGCAGAAGTTCTCCAAGTCGCGCAACTGGAGCATCGACGTGCGCGATTTCCTTGCAGATTTCCCCGAGCCGCACGCCGTGGATGCGCTCCGCTACACGCTGGCGGCGAATCTACCCGAGACGCGCGACGCGGACTTCACCTGGCAGGAGTTCGCTGCCCGGACGAACAACGAATTGGTGGCGATTCTGGGCAACTTCGTCAACCGTGTGCTGCAGTTTGTGCAGCGTCACTGGGGAGGGCGCGTGCCGGAATTTACGCCGGTGGAGCTGCTGCAGGAGTGGGAGCGCTGTGCCGAAGCGGTCTGGGAGGGAGCCTCGCCGGAGCTCTCCTCCGAATGGACCGCCGAGGAGCGGCTCCTCCTACAGGAGTTGCTGCAGGGCAGCGTGCGCATTGCACAGGCGTACGAGCAGTTCCGCTTTCGGGAGGCGGTTGCGCGCACGATGGGGCTGGCGCGGGCAGCAAACAAGTTCTTCAACGATACCGCCCCCTGGGTGACGCTCCAGCAGGCGCCGGAACAGTGCGCGCGGACGCTCTTTGTGTGCCTGCAGGCTGTGCGGAGTTTCGCTGTGCTGTGTGCCCCGATTGTGCCCTTTGCTGCCGAGCGGTTGTACGGGCTGTTGCGGCTCCCTCCGCAGGTTGGGGCTCCCAGCGATGGGATGCCAGGGGAGGACCTCTGGCGCAGCGCCGTAAGCCCGCGCCTGCCGGTGGGGCACCAGTTGGCGGCTCCGCAACTCCTCTTTGCGCGAATTGATGCCGAACGCATCGAGCGACAGCGGGTCAAACTCTACGGAGGTGCCGCACCGATGAACGCTTCCGATGCACTGGCAACGGTGGAGGATCTGCAGAAGCTGGGCTTGCGCATCGGGTACATCGTCCATGCCGAGCCGATTGCGGGCACGGAGAAGCTGCTGCGCCTGGAGGTGGACCTGGGCACGGAGCGGCGCCAGCTCGTAGCGGGGATTGCACAGCGCTATGCTCCGGAGCAGCTTCTGGGGCGCGCGGTGGTGGTGGCAACCAAGCTCAAGCCCGCCCGCATTCGGGGCGTGGAATCGCAAGGGATGCTGCTGGCAGCCACGGCTCCGGATGGGACCCCAGTGCTGCTGACGCCCGAGGAGCAGGTTCCCGCAGGGGCAGAGGTGCGATGAAGCGCCGGTATCCGGAGGAGCTCCCCGAGCTTGTCCAGCGGCGGCGGCGCAAGCTCCGCCGAAGGCTGCTGCTGGCAATTGTGGCGGTGGCAGCCTACCTTGTGGCGGTTGTGCACAACGCGGTCACGCTCGAGGAGCGTCTCCGGGCAATCCAGGTGCTGGAGCGAGCGTGCGATTCACTGGAGGGTGTGCGGGCGCGGCTGCGGCAGCAGCTTGCCCGCGAGCAGGCACCCGAGCGCATCATCCCGCTGGCACTGGAGCTGGGATTGGTGCTTCCCGAGCATCCCCCGCAGGCAGTTCCATAGAAGGCGCCAGGAAGCGATGCTGCCACAGATGCAGCGCGAATTTGCCCAGCGCCACTTCACCCCGCAGCGCTACGAGCGCTTCCGGCAGCGCCTGGAGCAGGAGCTGGGATGCCGCATCGAATTCCGCATCTGCGAGGCGCCAATCTTTGTCTCCGATGCCTTCCGGCGCCAACTGGAGCAGATCGCCGTGGAGCTCACCTGCGCATGCGCAACCCCGGAGTACCGGGCGTATTCGGAGGAGGCGGTCCCGCCGCAGTACCGAGTGCCGGGGGAGCCGGAGCGACCGCTCTTTGCGGTGGTGGATTTCGCCATCGTGGAGGACAGCTCCGGAGCGCTGCAGCCTCGGGTGGTGGAGCTGCAGGGCTTCCCCTCGCTGTTTGGGTACCAGTACTTCTACGCCCGGCTTGCCCGCGAGGTGTACGAGCTGGGGGAGCAGTGGAGCTATACGCTCGGGGGGCTTTCGGATGAGGCGTATCTACAGCTTCTGCGGCGGGCGATTCTGGGCGATTGCGCGCCGGAGGAGGTGGTGCTCTTGGAGTATCGCCCGTGGCAGCAGAAGACGCTGCCGGATTTCCTGGCACTGCGGCGTCTGATTGGCATCGAACCCGTTGATGTGTGCGAGCTGCGCAAGCAGGGCAAGCGCTTGTATCGCCGCCGTGGGGATGCGTGGGTGCCGGTGCGCCGCATCTTCCACCGCGTGGTCATGGAGGAGCTGGAGCAGGCGGGCGTGGAGCTGCCCTTTGAGTGGACCGAGGAGTTGGAGGTGGAGTGGGCGGGGCATCCGAGCTGGTACTTCCGCATGAGCAAGTTCGCCTTGCCGTACCTGAAACATCCGGCGGTGCCGCCGAGCTGGCGGCTATCCGAGCTTGCGACATTGCCGGAGCGGCTGGAGGAGTACGTGCTCAAGCCGCTCTTCTCCTTTGCCGGGCGGGGGGTGGTGCTGCATCCCACGCGCGAGCAAGTAGAGCAGCTCCCGCCACAGGAGCGCCGGCACTACCTCCTACAGCAGCGGTTGCGGTACGCTCCGTGCATCTACACGCCGGTGGGGATGAACACGGTGGAGCTGCGGGTGATGCTGATTTGGCTTGCCGAGTGGGAGCAACCGCTGCCGGTGATGGCGATGGCACGTACTGGGCGTGCCGAGCTGCACGGCGTGGGCTACAACACGATGCCCTGGGCAGGGTCTTCGGGCTGCCTCTTTGCGCCCGCGGCGGCTGGAGAGCACTCCGGAGAGCCGTAAATTTGCAGTGCCAAGTCCGTGGTCCCACAGTGCGGATTTCCCCGCAATGGCTGGTCACAGCAAATGGGCAAACATCCGCCATCGGAAAGCCGTCGTAGATGCCCGCCGGGCTAAGCTCTTCACACGGCTGGCGCGCGAGATTACGATTGCAGCGCGCCTCGGTGGAGGCGACCCCGAAGCGAACCCGCGGCTGCGCCTGGCAATTGAGAACGCCCGCGCCGAGAATATGCCCATGGAGAACATCCGCCGGGCAATCCAGCGCGGTACGGGCGAGATCCAGGGCGAGCAGCTCGAAGAGGTGCTCTACGAAGGCTACGGTCCCTTCGGCGTGGCGCTCCTCATCGAGGTTGCCACCGACAACCGCAACCGCACGGTCTCCCTCCTGCGCTCAACGCTCAACCGCTTGGGAGGGAGCCTGGGCGAGAGCGGCTCGGTGCTGTGGAACTTCGAGCGCAAGGGCGTCATCACCGTGGATGCCCAAGGGATCAGCGAGGACGAGCTGCTGGAGCATGTGCTCGAAGTGGGCGCGGAGGATTACATCCGCGGCGAGGGCAGCTACATCATCTACTGCGCCCCGGATCGGCTGGCGCAGTGCCAGCGGGCATTGCAGGAGCGTGGCGTGCGGGTGCAGCAGGCAAAGCTGGAGTATCTGCCCAAGAGCACCGTCCGGATCGAATCGCGCGAGCAAGCCGAACGGCTGCTGAAGTTCCTGGAGACACTCGAGGACCTCGACGACGTGCAGAACGTCTACTCCAATTTCGAGATGGACGACGCGCTCATGGAGTCGCTCCAGCATGCCTGAGCTCCGCATCCTGGGGGTCGATCCTGGGAGCCTGCGCTGCGGTTACGGGGTGATCGGCATCCATGGGACGGCGCTGGAGGTTCTCGACTACGGCGTGCTGCAGCTTGGGGATAGCTCGGTCGCCTTAGGGGAGCGGCTGCGCTGCTTGTTCGAGGGACTGCGCCGAATTCTCCGACAGCATTCTCCGGCGGAGGCAGCGGTGGAGAGCACCTTCTACGCCCGTGACGCCCAGGCGTTGGCGAAGCTGGCGGCAGCGCGGGGGGTGGTGTTGCTCGCCCTTGCCCTTTCGCGCATTCCGGTGGCAGAGTATGCGCCGCGCCAGGTCAAGCAAGCGGTGACTGGACGCGGTGGCGCTTCAAAGCAGCAGGTGCAGTACATGGTGCGCACGGTGCTGGGGATTGCGGAGACACCAGCCTTCTTCGATGCCACTGATGCCTTAGCCATTGCGCTCTGCCACGCCTTCCGCCGAGGACAGCCTATGCAGCGGAGCCGGAGCTGGGAGGAGTTCCTTCGAGAGCATCCGGAGCGGATATGGACTCCTCCGGGTACGCCGTGATGGTCACCGGCGCGCCAGCTTTGAAGCCCTTTGCCGTTGCCTCCAGGCGCGCTGCCTGCACGAAGGCATCGTGCTCAAAGCACAGGAGCCATCCCTCCTCGTAGGCTTGAGGCAGCAGGCGGCGCTTCTCCTCCAGCGTCCGCAGCGGATGGTTGTCGTACGCCATGATGTAGGGGTATGGGACGTGGGCAGCCGTGGGGCAGAGGTCGGCGCAGTAGAGCAGGTGTTCGCCGCCATCGCTGATGAGCACAAGCTGCATTGCTGCTGTGTGCCCGTACAGCGGAATCACGCGGACCCCGGGGAAGAGCTCGCCTTCGCCATCGAGCAGCTCCAGCATCCCCTCGGCAGCGAGCGGTTCAAAGTCCTCCGGAATGAAGGAGGCGCGGTCCTTCTCGGTGGGATTGCGTGCCCAGGCGAGCTGCTCCCGTTGCACGTAGTAGCGGGCGTTGGGAAAGGTGGGGCGGAGCTGACCGCGGTCATCGTACGTGGTGGCGCCGCCGGCGTGATCGAAGTGTAGGTGGGTGAGGATGACGGCGGTGACCTCCTCCGGGCGGACTCCGAGGAGGGCAAGGGAGCGCTCCAGCGAGAAGCGTGAGGTGTCCAGAGCGTAGATTTGGCGCTGCTTCGGAGGCATCTTGGTGCCATTGCCGGTATCCACCAGCACGGTGGCTCCCTCCCAGCGCAGCAGGAGCGCTCGGGCTGCCATGGGGATGCGATTTGCCGCATCGCCTGGATGGTATGCCTGCTGCCACAGTGGTTTGGGGACGACGCCGAACATTGCCCCGCCATCCAATCCGAAGCGTCCAGTCTCCACGAGATCGACGCGGAACCTTCCGATCTGCAGCATCGTGCTCCCTGTGCAGGACCGACGGGGTGTAGAGACGTCCGTGCAAGCGGCTGCAATGCGCGGCTGTGCTGCGGGTGCTTGTGCTGCAGTGGTGGGCAGCGGGAGCTTCACGGTGCTGCCGGTGGAGTCTCCTCCGGCGGATTGAGCAGAAGTTGTGGAGGGAGCGTATCGGCGGGTGGGGCAGAGGGGCGGACGGTGTAGGGAAGGGTGCGGTCGGCGTAGATCTTGCCCATGAGGCGTCCCCAGATTGGAGCAGCGGCGCGCCCGCCCTGCCCGTACCATCCCGTGAAGGTGATGCGCTGGTCGTCGAAGCCGACCCATACTCCGGCAGCGAGTTCGGGGGTGTAACCCACAAACCAGGCATCGGCGAAGTTGTTGGTGGTGCCGGTCTTGCCGGCGGCTGGACCTCGGTACCAGCGCCGGACTGCACTGCCGGTCCCGCCATCCACGACGGTTGCCAGCATTGCGGTCAACTGTTGGGCAACCTGCGGGGGAAGTGCATCGGCAACGGGGCGAGTTGGAGGCTCTTGGAGCACGACATTGCCGTGGCGATCCTCCACGCGCAGGAGGAAGCGCACGGACATGCGGATGCCTTGCCGGGCAATGGTGGCGTAGGCGTTGGTCAACTCCAGCGGGGAGACCTCCGAAGCCCCCAGTGCCAGGGCAGGCACAGGGCGGAGCGGGGATTCGATTCCCAAGCGCTGGGCAAGCGCTGCAACTGCGCTGGGCGTAGTGTATTCCACAATGAGCCGCGCCGCAACGGTGTTGATGGAGTACTTGAGCGCCGTGGTGAGCGTCACCTCCGCCCCGTACTGTTCGCCCGAACCTCGCGGTGCCCAGACCGTCCCATCGGCAAGCACGTACTGGAATGGACCGCTGGGGATGGCGGATTCCGGCGTCAGCCCGCGCTCCAGCACGGAGGCGTACACGAAGGGCTTGAATGCCGAGCCAGGTTGGCGGCGGATCTGCGTGACGTGGTTGAGGAAGGAGCGCACGCGGAAGGGAGAGGGCACAAGCTCCGGAGCCGCCCCGACGAGCGCGAGAATATCGCCGCTGGCAAGGTCCAGGACCACAACCCCGACCTGGATGCGGGTGGCAGCAAAGAGCACAGAGTCGGCGAAGCGGCGATCCTGCCGGAGCTGCTCTGCAATGTGGGGGCGCTGCTCCGGCGATGCTGCAAGGTACAGCGGGTGGTTGCGGATAGCGTCTTCGATGAGGCGGCGCCGCAGTTGTGGAGTCCAGCGCCAGGAGCGGTCGAAGAGCCGCTGGTACTCCTGCAGATGTTCGCGTACCGCCTCATTGGCGTAGCGCTGGATGCGGGCGTTGAGCGTGGTGTAGATAGTCAGCCCATCGCGGTAGAGGTCGTAGCCCTGCAGGCGGAGGTCCTGTGCCAGCGTTTGGCGGACCATCTCCACAAAGTGTGGGGCGATCCCCAGCGCGGTGGTGCGCGTGGGCTCCTCTGCCAGCCGGATCGGCGTTGCCATTGCCTGGCGAGCTTCGGCTTCGCTGAGGAAGCCCTGCTCGTACATCAGGCGCAGCACGAGATTGCGTCGGGCAAGCGCTCGTTCGGGATAGTAGCGTGCGTCGTACGCCTCCGGTGCTTTGAGCAGTGCCACAAGGTAGGCGCACTCGGCGGGGGTCAGCTCACTGGGGGATTTGTCGAAGTAGACCTGGGCTGCCACGGCAAGCCCGTATGCCCCGCGCCCGAAGTAGACGGTGTTGGCGTACAGCTCCAGAATCTCCTGCTTGCTGTAGGTGCGCTCGATCTGGATGGCGGTGATGGCTTCGCGCAGCTTGCGCACCAGCGAGATCTCGCGCCCGAAGTAGAGATTGCGGGCAAGCTGCTGGGTGATAGTGGAGGCGCCTTCGCGCGTGAGATCGCCGGCGAGCAAGTTCTTGAGCAGCGCCTTGAAGATGCGTTCCAGATGCACTCCCCAATGGCGGTAGAAGGCGCGGTCCTCGGTGGCAATCAGCGCATGCAGGAACGCCGGCGGGATGCTATCGAAGGGCACGTAGGAGCGGCGCTTGATGTAGAACTGCCCGATGAGCTCCCCATCGGCGCTGAAGACCCGGCTGGCAAGCTCCTGCGGCGGATTCTCCAGCCGCTCCAATGGAGGCAGCCCCTGGACGACGGTAAACGCCAGGTAAGCGCAGCCGCCAATCCATCCCAGCAGTAGCACAAGCGCGCCCACCACAACTCCGCGCCGGAAGCGGCTCATGGCGCCTGCAGCACCTTGCTGAGTTCCACGCGACGGCAGCGTCTGCGCCATTGCTCCAGCGGCTCGCCAGGGCGACGCGGCAGGAGCTGCGATTCCCCTGCAGACTCTGCCTGCAACAGCTCCGCCGGTACACCGCGCCGGCGAAGCTCTTCGACCACAAACTCCACTCGCTTCCTCCCCAGCCAGAGATTGTACTCCTCGGAGGCAACATCATCGGTGTGCCCGACCAAGACGACCGCGCGGATGCGGTCGCGGTAGCGCAGCAGGTTCTCTGCCAGAAGGTCCAACATCTGCTCCCAGCGCAGGGGGGTCTCGTTGCCGTTGCTGTCGAGCACGAAGGGGTAGGGCTGGTCGTAGCGGTCTGTGGGGAAGTTCAGCCGCAGGAAGAGCCGCGCCGGAACCTCCAGTGGGAGGAGGGTATCGCGCGTGCCGGTGCGGAGGCGCTGTATCTCGAAGAAGACCTCGCCGGCTTGGGCGATGAGCTCAAGCTCGGTCTGGGCGGGAACTCGAAGGCGATAGGCGCCGCTGGTGTCGGTGAATGTCCGCGCCACCGGTGTAGGCTCTCCGACGCGATGGGCACGCACCTCGGCAGAGGCGAGCGGACGTTGGGTCTCCCGCTGCCGGACGGTTCCGTGCAGCTCGATGGTCGGTGCCGGCTCCAGCGGCGTTGCAAGCGGTTCGACCCGGTAGAGCACGTACACGTCGAAGCTGCCGGCTCGGTTCGAGCTCCAGTACAGCAGGGAGTCCGGTCGCCCCGGCGCAAAGGGAGCCAGTTCATCGGCAGCGGTGTTGATGGGTGCGCCCAGATTCTGAGGTTGCCCAAACCAGGGCTGCAGTAGACGGGTATCGGAGGGCAACGTGGGCATGCCCGCACGTACCCATTCCCAGAACGCCGGATGCACCTCCACGGCGAAGAGATCGTAGCCACCGAGCGATTCATGCCCGTTGGAGGCGAACAGCAGCCAGCGCCCGTCACGGCTGAGTGCAGGGGTGAGCTCGTTGCACGGGGTGTTCAGCGGTGGACCGCAGTTGATGGCTGGACTCCAGGAGCCATCGGGGCGGCGGACTCGGAAGCAGAGGTCCGTACCACCGAGCCCATCGGGGTAGTCGGCAGCGAAGAAGAGCACCCTTCCATCGGCGGAGAGCGTCGGATGCGACTCCCACGCCGGGAGGGTGTCGGGTGCAAGCTCTTCGAGTACCTCCAGTGCTGCTTCGCGGATGCGGACGCGAACCAGGCGGACCTCCGACGGTGGAGCATCCAGACTGCGGGCAGCAACGAAGGCTTCCGTTGCTTGCCCGCTGGGCATGCCGAAGTCCGCAAAGGGAGAGCGCAGCGGGCGCTGGCGCACGAGGCTATCGAGCTCGGGCAAGGAGCTCTCTTCGACCCACTGGCGCGCACCATCACTGCAGGTGAGCCAGCCCCGATGCTCCGAGTGCAGAGAGAGCGCCAGCTCGTCCAGCTCCGGCGAGGCAGCTCCCCGCAGTGCGCGGATGCGTGGGAAGGGGCGGTCCGTGCGCTGGGCGGTATCCAGCGGCTGCCCTTGCCATGGCTGCGGTCGGCACTCCGGCGGTGGTGGTGTTGGGCATTGGTGGCGGCTGGCGGGGATACCGCGCGCACAGCCCCAGAGGGCAAGAGCAACCAGCGCTGCCGTCCCAACCCTTCCAAAGCCGAGGCTCCGCAGCCGTGCAATGCGCCTGGGGTGCACGTGCTCAGCGATGTAGGAGTTGAAGCCGGGCATAGCGCAGCAGCAGGAGTTTCCGACCAACGTGGGGGAAACGAACGACGGCGCGGCGATTCTCGCCGCTTCCGCTGAGGGCTTCCACTGTGCCAACTCCGAAGACCGGATGGCGAACGCGGGCACCGGGGTAGAGTCCGTCCTCCTCCATGCCCTCGGTCGCGGATGCACAGAGGGCGCTCTGGAAGGGCACCCCTGGAGCGGCTGTGGGTGAGGGGATGGGCTCGAGCAGCTCCGGAGGCAGCTCCTGGAGGAAGTCCGATGGACGGCACAGGATGGATTCACCCCAGCGCCAGCGGTGCTGGGCATAGCTCAGGTAGAGCCGCTCCCGGGCACGGGTCATGCCGACGTAGAGCAGGCGACGCTCCTCTTCGAGCTCTTCGCGCGATTCCGTTGCCCGAGCCAGCGGAAGCAGCCCCTGCTCCAACCCCGTGATGAAGACGACGGAGAACTCCAGCCCCTTGGCGGCGTGGAGGGTCATGAGCGTGACGGCATCGGCGGAGTCGGGCACCAGCTCGCTTTCGCTCATGAGGGCAACCTGCTGCAGGTACTCCCGCAGGCTGGGTGCCGGCGAGCTCTGAACGTACTCGGAGAGCGTGGCGATGAGGCGCTCCAGGTTCATATAGCGCTCCTGCTCCTGCTCGTCCTGCCGGTACAGCGCCAGCAAGCCTGTGGCTTCCAGATACTCCAGCACGAGCAGGTCCAGCGGAACGGCACTGCTATGGAGGGCTTCCCGGTAGCGTCGGACGAGCGCTGCCAGCGCCTGGAGATTCTCCCGCGCGCTGCGACGGATGCCGGTCAGCAGTGTATCGGCGTGTTCGAGCACCTCCAGGAAGCTGAGATTGTGCTGGTGCATTGCCTGGCGAAGCTGCTCCAGCGTTGCTGCACCGATGCCGCGCGGAGGCTCGTTGATGACACGCAGCCAACTGACCATGTCAGCGGGGTTGAGTAGTAGGCGCAGGTACGCCAGGGCGTCCTTGATCTCCTTGCGCTGGTAGAAGGAGATGCCCCCGACCAGCACGTACGGGATGCGGGCGCGGCGCAGGGCTTCCTCCAGCGGCTGCGATTGCGCGTTGGTGCGGTAGAGGACGGCAATCGCGCCGGCTGGGGTGCCGGAGTCCAGCTCGCGCTGGATATAGTGCAGCACCTGAGCGGCTTCGTCGCGCTCGTCGGCGCAGATGAGCAGTCGGATGAGCTCGCCTTCGGGATTGGCTGTCCAGAGCCGTTTGGGGATCTGCTGCTGATTGTGCCGGATGAGAGCATCGGCGGCGGCAAGGATGCGCTGTGTTGAGCGGTAGTTCTGCTCCAGTCGGATGAGCGTTGCATCGGGGTAGTCGCGCTGGAAGTCCAGGATGTTGCGGATATCGGCGCCGCGCCAGCGGTAGATGCTCTGTGCATCATCGCCGACGACGCAGAGGTTGCGGTACCGTGCCGCCAGCAGTTGCAGCGCGACGTATTGGGCGCGGTTGGTGTCCTGGTACTCGTCAACGAAGATGTAGCGGAAGCGCTCCTGGTAGCGGGCGAGCACATCGGGATGCGCCTGGAAGAGGCGGATGGTGTTGAGCAGCAGGTCGTCGAAGTCCATTGCGTTGTTGGCACGGAGCTGCTCCTCGTACGCGCGGTAGAGTTCGGCAAGGAGCCGTTCCCGTGGGGTGCGGGCGGAGGCGGCGAACTCCTGCCAGGAGCACATGCGGTTCTTCAGGTGCGAGATCTGGTGGCGTGCGGCAGCCGGGTCCAGCACATGGTTCCCAATGCCCATCTGGCGCAGCAGCGTGCGCAGCAGCCCGGTGGAGTCTTCGGTGTCGTAGATGGTGTAGTCGGGCGTGTAGCCCAGCCGAGGAGCCTCCAGGCGCAGGATGCGGGCGAAGATGCTGTGGAAGGTGCCCATCCAGAGTTGGCGGGCACGTTCCGGCTCAACAAGCCCAAAGAGGCGCTCGCGCATCTCCTCGGCGGCTTTGTTCGTAAAGGTCAGCGCCAGCACATGCTCGGCGCGGACGCCGCGCCACAGCAGGTAAGCGATGCGGTAGGTCAGCACGCGGGTCTTCCCGCTGCCGGCGCCGGCGATGATAAGCAGCGGACCATCCCCGAAGGTGACCGCCTCGCGTTGCTGAGGGTTGAGTTGGGAGAGCAGCTCTTCCACTGCTGGCATGCCCCAAGGGAACACCCGTGCGCGCTGCAAAGATACGGCGCCTCAGAAGAGACCGTAGGCGTCCACGTCAACGGTCAGGCGCACCTTCGAGGTAGCGTACTTGCGCTCATAGCGGGCGTACGCAAGGCGCAGGACCTGGCGTAGGGCTGCAGCGGAGGGGTCCTGCTGCTTGAGCCCCTTCAGGATCACCACGCGCCGGTAGCGGTTGCGCACGCGGGCGGGCGTAGGGAGCGCCGGACCGATCTTGAGCACCGCCGGATGCGCAGGCACACATCCGGCAAAGAAGTGGGCATGCTGGTGGACCCGCTCTTCGTCCAGGCCGGAGAGCTCTACCACGACAAAGCGCACAAATGGCGGGTAGAGAGCCTCCTTGCGGTGCTGCAGCTCGTCGTGGTAGAAGAGCTCGGCGTTGCCGGTTTGCACCGCCAGGATTGCTGGGTGCTCCGGATGGGCTGTCTGGATGTAGACCTCGCCTGGGGCACTGCTGCGCCGCCCGGCGCGCCCGGCAACTTGGGTGAGCAACTGGAAGGCACGTTCGGAGGCACGGAAATCCGGCAGAAACAGCTCCAAATCGGCGTTGAGGACGCCCACCAGCGTGACGTGCGGTAGGTCCAGCCCTTTGGCAACCATCTGCGTGCCGACGAGGATGTGGGTCTGCCCGCTGGCGAAGCGGTGCAGGAGGCGCCGGTGCGCACCCTTGCGTGCAGTGCTGTCGGTGTCCATGCGCTCGATACGGAGCTGCGGGAAGGAGGGGCGCAGCAGCCGTTCGAGCTCCTCTTCGATGCGTTGAGTGCCGGAGCCGATTTCACGCAACTGTGGTGCGCCGCAGACGGGGCATTCTTCGGGAACGGGGGCGGCATGCCCGCAGTAGTGGCAGCGCAGCTGCTTGGGGACCTTGTGGAAGACCAGCGAGATGCTGCAGTTGGGGCACATGGGGATGTGACCGCAATCGGGGCATTCCAGCCATCGGGCAAAGCCGCGCCGGTTGTGGAAGAGGATGATGCCCTCGCGGCGCTGGAGCCGTTCGGTGATTGCCTCCAGCAGAGGCTCGCTGAAGTTGCCTCGGCGCTGGTGCCCGTCGCGCTGCCGTCGGTCCAGGATGTGGATGGTGGGCAGTTGTGCCCCATCGGCGCGGTGCGTGAGCTCGAGCAGATGGTACTTGCCTGTCTGCGCGTTGAAGAGGCTCTCCAGCGAGGGGGTTGCCGAGCCCAGGACGGCAACGGCGCCCTCCATTGCTGCCCGCATGACGGCGCAATCCCGCGCGTGGTAGCGTGGAGCGGGGTCCTGTTGCTTGTAGGAGGGCTCATGCTCTTCGTCCACGATGATGAGCCCCAAATGCGCCAGCGGAGCAAAGACCGCCGAGCGCACGCCGAGCACCACACGGGCTTGCCCACAGCGGATAGCGCGCCAAGTGCTGTAGCGTTCGCCGCTGCTCATGCGGCTGTGCAAGACGGCAAGCTGCTGCGAGAAGGCGCGCCGGAAGCGGTCCAGCAATTGCGGTGTCAGCGAGATCTCCGGCACAAGCATCAGCACAGATTTGCCGTGGCGCAGCGCCCAGTCAATGGCGTGCATGTAGACCAAGGTTTTGCCGCTGCCGGTGACCCCACGCAGCAGGAAGGTCTTGAACTGTCCGCTGCGGAGCGCTTCCACGATGCGCTGGACGGCATGCTGCTGCTCCGCCGTCAGCGGAAGTTCCAGTTCGTTGCGCTCTGCCAGGATGGGCTCGCTCTCCTCTTCGCGCCGGAGAGGGGCTTCGAGGAGGGTTTCGCGGAGGTAGTCGCGCTGGAGCAGATGGCGCAGCGTCGTCGAGCTTGCTTGGCTTTGGCGCAGCAGCTCCTTGAGCGGCATCGGGGCATTGTGCTGCCGGACGTATTCGGCAAGCGTGCTCAGCAGGCGTGCCTGCTTGGGTGATTGCTCCTGAAGCTCCTGTAGCACGGTCTGCAGCAGCTCTGGGGTCGAGCGCAGCAGCGGCGCAAGCTCGACGGCTCGGATGGTGCGTGGGCGCACCGCGGAGGCAGCCTCGGAGACGAGCCGGATGTAGCCCTGCTGTTCGAGGGCATGGAGTTGGGGGGCGAGATTCTCCGAGCGGAGTTGGCGCACCAGGAAGCGCACCGTCAGGCGCCCGCGGTGTTCACGCAGCAGCTCGAGGATGGCGGCACGCTTTGGGGCACGGCGGCGGAGGGCTTCCAGTTCCGCCTCGCTGGGGGAGCGTACAAGCTCGGCAACAGCGCCCTGCTGTGGTGCCATCCCCGGAGGGAGGGCTGCCTTGAGCGCTTCGCCCCAGGAGCAGAAGTAGTACTCCGCCACCCAGCGCGTCAGGCGCAGGAGCGATTCCGGCAGCAGCGGCTCTTCGTCGAGCAGCTCCAGGATGGGTTTGACCGAGCTCGGAGGCGGCGCCGCCAACTCCTCAACGATGACGCCGGTCAGCTCGCGCTTGCCAAAGGGCACCAGGGCACGGACACCGATGAGGTTGCCCGGACTCTCCTCCGGCACCTGGTACGTAAAGAGCTTGTGCACCGGGAGTGGAACCGCAACGTTGACGTACCGCGCCATCGACTGTAGAGGGAAGCTCTGCAGCATAGGACGAAGCAGAGCTGCGCTGCGGTGTTGGCGGAGAGTTTTTGCCGTATATTTGCGCCGTCCTGCTGTGGAAGGCAGAGCCGACAGCGGCGATGGCAGCCTGCATATGGTAGTGGTGGCGTACGGCTGCGGGAACGAGGCTCTGCAGAGGATGGAACGGTGATGAACATCTACGTCGGAAACCTGCCCTTCTCCGTCGACAGCGAGCAACTGCGCTCCTGGTTTGAGGAGTACGGCGCGGTGGAGCGGGCAACAGTGGTGACGGACCGCTTCACAGGGCGCTCGCGTGGCTTCGGCTTCGTGGAGATGCCCAATGCCGAGGAGGCACAGCGCGCCATCGAGGCGCTCAACGGGAGCCAGTACGAAGGGCGGACACTGGTAGTCAACATCGCGCGGGAGCGCAGCGAGCAGCCGCGCCGGAGTGCTCCCCCGCGGAGTGGACGCCGGTGGTAATTCACCGCTTGGCAGGAGCTTCCTGCACGAGCTCGAATTCCGCGCCCACGCGCAAGCAGTACTGCTTGTAGGGGCTGTCGGGAAGACTGCGTACGTGGCGGTAGAACTGCTCCAGGGTGATGTAGCCCTGGTGGAGCGCAATCTCCTCCGGACAGGCGATCTTCATCCCTTGCCGCTTCTCGATGGCGTGGATGAAGATGCTGGCTTCGATGAGGCTCTCCGGAGTGCCGGTGTCCAACCAGGCGATACCGCGCCCCAGGAGTTCAACCCGAAGCCGCCCTTGTGACAGATACGCGCGGTGGACGTCCACGATCTCCAGCTCGCCACGGGCACTGGGGCGGAGCGTGCGCGCAATCTCGACCACATCGGCAGTGTAGATATACAGCCCCGGAATCGCGTATGGCGAGCGGGGAGCGGTGGGCTTTTCCACGATGTCCACAACGCGTCCGTTGGCATCGAGCTCGACAACACCGTAGCGCTGCGGGTCCTGGACGGGATAGCCGAAGATCGTCCCGCCGGGGTTGTGGCGGAGCGCCGTGCGCAGGAAGTCCAGCTTGCCGTAGAAGAGGTTGTCCCCGAGGATGAGGCACACCTGGCGCTGCCCGATGAACTCCGCGCCGTAGATGAAGGCTTCCGGAATCCCCCGAGGTTCGGGCTGGATGGCGTACGAGAGGGCGATGCCCCACTGGCTGCCATCACCGAGCAGCTCCTGGAAGCGTGGAAGGTCCCGAGGCGTGGAGATGAGCAGGATATCGCGAATGCCCACCAGCATGAGCGTTGCCAGCGGGTAGTAGACCATGGGCTTGTCGTAGATCGGCTGGAGCTGCTTGCTGACGATGGCGGTCATCGGGTACAGCCGTGTTCCGCTGCCGCCGGCGAGGATGATGCCGCAGGTCTCCATTGCGTGCCGATGCCCGTTGTGTTCCGAGGCAAAGATACGGAGGCGCAATCGTGGCGCGCAGCGCACGTCTTGTGGCGCCGGTGCAGTGCGGTGGGCTGGTGATGGTTCGGGAGGAGCTTGAGCGGCTCCTGCAGGCGTACTTTGGGTACAGCTCCTTTCGCCCGGGGCAGTTGGAGGTCATCGAGAGCGTGCTGCAGGGAAATGATACGCTGGCGGTCCTGCCCACCGGGGCAGGGAAGTCGCTGTGCTACCAGCTTCCAGCGCTTGTGCGCCCGGGGACGGTATTGGTCATCTCCCCGCTCATTGCGCTCATGGAGGACCAGGTGCGCCAGCTCCACCAGCGGGGCATTTCCGCGACCTGTCTCCACAGCGGCGTGCCCGTAGAGGAGCTGCACTGGAGAATGCAGCAGTTGCGCGCTGGACAGTATCGCCTGGTATACCTGGCTCCGGAGCGGCTGCAGCAGGAGAGCTTCATCGAACAGCTCGGTGCGTTCCGTATCGCCTTCGTTGCAGTGGACGAGGCGCACTGCATCTCCGAATGGGGGCACGATTTCCGCCCCTCCTACTTGCGTATCGCCTCGGTCCTGGAGCGGCTGGGGCGTCCGACGGTGTTGGCGCTGACAGCGACGGCGACTCCGGAGGTGCAGCGCGATATCATCACCGCGCTCCGGATGCGTTCGCCGCGTCGGATCGTGCGCGGCTTTGACCGCCCGAATCTGCGCTGGTGGGTCGAGCTTGTGCAGGATAAGCTCCCACTTTTGGTGCACTACTGCCGGAGCATCACGGGCAGCATCCTCATCTACGCAGCGTCGCGCCAGCGCACTGCCTGGATAGCCGGACAACTGCAGCGCCAGGGCATCGCGTGCGCGCTCTACCATGCGGGTATGGCACCGCAGGAGCGCCGTGCAGCGCAGGAAGCCTTCTGGAGCGGCGCAGTGCCCGTGATGGTGGCAACCTCTGCCTTCGGCATGGGGATTGACAAAGCCGATATCCGCGCCGTGCTCCACTACGATGCCCCGCTGACGCTGGAGGCGTACTACCAAGAAGCCGGGCGTGCCGGACGCGACGGTGCCGAAGCACTCTGTGTGCTGCTCCACAACGACGCCGATTGCCAGGTGCAGCAAATGCTCCTGGCGACGGCGCATCCAGAGCGACAGCTTGTCGAACGGGTCTACGAAGTGCTGTACGAGTTCGCCGGCTGCCGTCCAGGGGAGGGCACTGGGAGAACGCTCCCGCTTACGCCGCTGCAGGTGGCAAACCGGCTGCGCTTGCCCGAGCCCTCGGTGGCTGCGGCGATGCGCATCCTAAAGCGCTACGGTGTGCTCTCCACAACCCATGCCAGCGGGGAGCTCACAGTGCAGTTGACCGTATCGCCGGAGCAAGCGAGCACGTATTCGGAGATGCTCACGCTGCCGGAGCGGCGCCGGGTGTTTGAAGCACTGCTGCGAACAGTTGGAGCGGAAGCCTTCCACGCGCCGGTGCCGGTGGGTGTGGCGGAGCTGCTCACCCGGCATGGGCTCAGCGCCGAGGAGTTGGAACGCGGCATCCGTGGGCTGCACTACATGGGGTGGATCCGCTGCACGGAGCTGCAGCTCACCCCTGCGGTAACGCTGCTGCTGCCCCGGCTGTCCACGCAGGAGCTCCCAATCCCGTGGGAGGAGTTGGAACTGCGCCGGCATATCGCCTACGAGAAGTTCGAGCGCGTGAAGGCGTACGCACATACCTCTGCCTGTAAGCGGGCGGTGTTGCTGGAGTACTTCGGAGAGGAGCCCGAGAGCGATCTCTGCCTTCGCTGCTCCTCCTGCCATGCCGGGGTGGCTCCTGGAACACGGCGTCGGGAGCGCCTGATGCAGCTGTGGCAGGAAGCGGTCGAGCAGACCGGACAGCGCTTCCGTGCTGGAGTGCTACGCGATATGCTGCTGGGGCGCGCTACGCCGATTGTGCGGCTGCATCAGTTGCACTCCCTGCCGCTCTTCGGTGCAGTCGCCCCCGAAGAAGCGGAGCTGCTCGATGCCGCGCTCCAGGATGCCCTCCAGCGGGGTCTTCTCCGGCAGTGGCGCGGTGGCGTGCTCCAGCGTGTACAGCCTGTGCAGAGGAAGCCTCCCCAAGAGCAGCTCCCGCCGCCGTTGCAGGCGGTGGTGCAGGAGGCACAGCGCGGAATCCCTGCCCAAGAGATTGCCCAGCGCCTGGGGATGCCGCTTCCCACCGTTGCGCGCTACATCCAGGAAGCCTTGGAGCGTGGTATCCCACTGGAGCGCCGCTCTGTCCTCCCCGACGAGCAGCTCTACGCAGCGGTGCGGATTGTGCTCGAGCGCCTGCCCCGAGCTGCCCTGCGCGATATCCACGCCGCACTGGAAGGGCGCTGGGAGTACCCCCTGCTGCGGATTGCGCTTGCATTTGCCCGCCGCGAACGGGAGGCTACATCCGGAAGGTTCGCCGGCGGTTGAGGATGTAGTCCACGAAGACCGTCTCCCCCAGCCGGCGCAGACCGCAGTAGAATGCCCGCCCGCGGTTGACGCGCGTGAGCTCTTCGACGAAGTTCACCAAATACGGGTCCCGGGCAAGCATGAAGGTGGAGATCACGATGCCGTCACGCCGGCAGGCGAGCGCCTCCTCCAGCGTCTTGTTCACAATGCGCGGGTCCAGCCCAAAGGCGTTCTTGTAGAGCCGCCCGTTGTCCTCGAAGATCGCCGAGGGTTTGCCGTCGGTGAGCATGAAGATCTGCTTGTTGGCATCGCGGCAGCGCCGCAGCAACATGCGCGCCAGGCGAAGCCCATCGCGCGTGTTGGTGTGGAAGGGACCCACCGTGATGAAGGGGATATCGGCGATGCTGATGCGCCGGGCTTCATCGCCGAAGATGACCACCTCGAGCGTGTCCTTGGGGTAGCGCCGCCGGATGAGCTCTGCCAGCGCCAGTGCAACCTGCTTTGCCGGCGTGATGCGGTCCTCGCCGTAGAGGATCATCGAGTGCGAGACGTCGATGAGCAACACCGTCGCGCACGAGGTCAGGTGCTCGGTTTCGTGGACGCGGACGTCCTCTTGCCGGAGCTGGAACTCCTCCAGCGAGCGGCTACGCAGGAGGGCGTTGGTAAGCGTCTCCGTTGGGTCAATGGTGGAGGGCTGGTCGCCGAAGGTGTATTCGCGTGTCTCCGGCAGCCATTCGATGCCGTCGCCGCTGTGGACGGTCTCGTGGAAGCCCAGGTCGGATTTGCGCAGGGTACGGAAGATCTCGTTGAGCGCCTCCATGCGCAGCAGTTGTAGTGCCTTGGCGGTGGGATGGAGCGTGCCATCGGAGCCCTCCTCCACGTAGCCGCGCAGGCGCAGGAGTTCGATGAACTCGTCCATCGTCACGGGGCTGGGGCTGCCGGAGTGCTCCTGGAGCTCTTGGAGCAGCTCCAATGCCTCTTGCACGTCCCCACTGGTGTAGAGCAGGAGCATGGTGAAGGTGCGCAGGAGCCGTTGGAGCTGCTGCTCGGCGGTTTCGGACTGCTCGGTCCACTGCGAGTAGCGGATCCTCATGGGCTGGAGCTGGGCTGGGCGACCAAAGTGCGGCGACGTAGAATCGGGCGCGTTGAGTGTGGGCGCAGCAGACGGTGGACCGTCTCCGCAGCACGCAGCCCGTGTTCGATGGCGTTCTCCAGCGCGGGGGAGGCATCGTTATCGGTGTTGGCAAAGACGATGCGCCCGACCGGACGGGCAGCCTGCTGTGCCGCTCCCAATAACGCTGTCGGAGTAGGAATCACCATCGCATGCCCCCATGCAAAGCAAGCAAGCGGCATGCTCTCGGCAGCGCGCTCAGGTGCAAGGAGAGAGAACGCCTCGCGGACGACGGCGCGGACCAGACGGCGCACAGCCGTATCATCCAGCAGCAGTTGGCGCTGCGTTGGTGCCAGTGGAACGTAGATGCACGAGAGGAACCCCTCCACCGGCGCACTCTGGATGAGCGCGGCATTGACCACATCGGTGAAGAGCTGCGCCTGCGGTACCCACAGGTCAAAGCACGAGGGCGGCACCAGGGGGAAGTCCGTCCACACGTGTACGGTCAAGTACGGTGCGTAGCGCAGTTGGAGGATGGCTTGCTGCTGTGCCGGCGGGAGTTCTGGGATGAGATGCTTTGCCAGGAACTTCTGCCCGGCGAAGACGACGGCATCGGCATCAATGGCGAGCACTTCCCCCTCGGGGGCGATGCACACGGTGCGGACGCGCTGCTCGGAGAGGTGCTCGCAGCGGAGAGCAAGGTGGCGCAGCCGTACGCGTTGTGTGCCCAGTCGCTCGCAGAGCCGGCGTGAAAGCTCTGCCAAGCCTCCGGGCAGCGAATACCGAGGACACTCGAACTCCCAGCCGAACTCGCCGGAGTAGAAGTCGCGGAAGCAGTACGCACTGACCTCGGAGAGCTCGGCGCCCATTGCCGAGCGGGAGTAGGCATTGAGCAAGCGCAGCAGCGTAGCCGAGCCGTAAGCGCTGACGAAGGTCTCCGCCGGCTGGGCAGCAACACTGCGCCAGTTCGGTGGGAGCGGATCGGGCAGCGGGTACGGCGGTATGGGAAGCGTTTGCAAATCCGTTCGGAAGCGCCACAGTGCCGAGCGCTCTTCACGCGGCAGAGGGAGCTCAGCAAGGACGCTATCGCGCCAGAAGCCCTCGTAGATGGTGCCCTCCAGCAGCAGGGCATCGTTGGGAAGGGGCAGCGGCTGCAGCTGCAGTGCCTGTAGCAACTCCTGTAGAGCGCCGGAGAGCTCGGCAAAGTAGAGCGCCCCAACCGGCACGTGAGCACCTTGCCAGTGCTCCGTGCGCGTAGCCCCGCCGCAGAGTGGTTCGTTCTCCACCACGAGCACGTCGTAGCCCAGTTGCTGCAGGAAGTAAGCGCTGCTGAGCCCTGCCGGACCGGCTCCGATGACGAGCACATCGCAGCGGTGGTAGGCATTCGGCTGCGGAGGGAGGCTCCCCTTCCAGAAGAGCCGGTGGGCGGGCTCTATGCGCTGGCGCCACAGCAGAATATGGTCATCTCCATCGCCATCCATGGTGGCACGCGGACCTCTTCGACATGCCCACGAAAGCAGGGCGGCAGCGACCGAAGCGGTGCCGGAGAGCAGGAAGCGACGGCGCGAGAGCACGGCGTCCCACGCAGTGGGTCCGAGCGCTTATGACGTAGATCGGGAGAGCTCTGGTGCACTGTGCTGGGCGATGACCTCGAGCGCTTCCCACAGGTTACGGACGTGGAACTCAGCGTACGGCACTGGGGGATGGGCACCGACCAGCACGGTGCGCACACCGGCGCGGTAGCCGGCAAGGATGTCGCTGGCGCTATCGCCGACCATCCAACACTGTGCCGGGTGCAGGTGCCATTTCCGTATCGCCTCCAGCAGCATTCCAGGCTCTGGCTTGCGGTAGGGGCTGTTGCTGCCCTCCAGGTCCGGGCACACGAAGATGTCGTCCACCCCGCTTCCGAGGGTGCGCTGCAGGTGCTGCTGCAACTGCTCGTGGAGTGCGGCAACGGCGTCCGGGCTGACCAATCCCTTCCCGATGCCCTGCTGGTTGGTCACGAGGATGCTCAGGAATCCCAGCGCCTTGATGCCGCGTAGGAAGTCCACAAAATCCGGCAGCAGCACGAACTCCTCGGCGCAGCGTACGTAGTCGCCGACGATACGCCAGTTGACGATGCCGTCCCGGTCCAGAAACACTGCGCGTCCCATTGCACCGGTGGTGGACGAAGCAGCCGTGGCTTTCCGACACGGCGGGCGCCCAGCTTCGTCTATTGGCGCGGTTCGGTGTGCAGCACACGATGGAGTACCGGCTCGAGGAGTTATGGGAGCAGCTTGCCGGGCGGCTTCCATCGCTTTCCGGTGGGGTGCTCGGCGGAGTCCAGGGTTCGCTTGCGGCATGGACGGTTGCGGCGCATTGGTGGCGCCGGCGCGAGCTCTGCGTGGTTGTGCTCCCAGAGCAGCAGGAGCTGGCACAGTGGCAGTACGATTTGAGCCAGCTCCCGACAGCAGCGGCGCTGGAGAGCTGGACATTGCAGCCGAAGCGGCTCTGGGAGCGGCTCCGGCAGTTGGACGCCGCACAGCTGCGCGGAATCGAGATCGCTGCTCGGCTTGCCAGTGGATGGCGTGGTGTGCTGCTGTGCACGCCGGAGGTGTTCTCGGTCCCGCTCCCCGAACCCCGGGAGCTGATGGATGCCTGGCTGCGGCTGGAGGTAGGCATGGAGTTGGCACTGGAGGAGCTGCTCCAGCGCTTGCTGCAACGGGGGTTCCACCGAGTGGACCAGGTCCGCAGCGTGGGTGATATCGCCTGGCGCGGGGGCATTGTGGATGTCTTCCCGCTCGGCTGGGAGCAGCCGCTCCGCATCGAATGGTGGGGGATGGTAATCGAGTCGCTGCGCAGCTTCGACCCAGAGACGCAGCGCAGCACGGCAACGTACGAGGCGGTGGAGTTCCTGGCCGCCTTGCTCTGGGAGCACACGCCGGCAACGATTGCAGACTACCTGCCGGAGCACTTCTGCTTGATTCTCGAACAGCCGGAGCGCTGTGCCCAAGCCGCCGCCGGACGCCCGGAGTATGCACTCGTGCAGCAGCGCACAGAGCCGATACGGCTGAACCCGTTACAGCCGGCGCAGGAGGTCCTGAGCCGACCCCAGCCTTCGGTTGGGCGCTCCGTCGTGCGGCTGGTGCAGGAGCTGGAGCGCTTGGCTGCCGAAGGCTATGAGCTCTACCTCTGCGCTGCCGATGCCCCGCAGTTGCGCCGCTTCCGGCAGCTTGTCCAAGCTGCCGCCCGCGGGGAGCAGGAGCTCTCCCAAGAGCACGATTCCCCGCCCGAGCTTGTGCAGCGCATCCATTGGGTTGAAGGGGCTCCGGCGCGGGGCTTCCTCTGGAGTGCGGAGCGTATTGCGGTGTGGACCGAGCACGAGGTGTTCCATCGACAGCCCCGACAGTTGGAGCCGGCTCGGCGCTACAGTCGTGGGCTGACGCTTGCGGAGCTGGAGCAGTTGCGCCCCGGAGAGTACGTCGTGCACGTGGACCATGGCATTGGAATCTTCGACGGACTGCAGGTGCTCACGCTGGGAGGAGTGCGGCAGGAGTGCGTGCGCCTACGCTACGCCGATGGGGATATCCTCTACGTGCCGCTGGAGTACGTGCAGAAGCTGCAGCGGTACCAGGCGCACGAGGGAGCGCGTCCGCGGCTCCACCGGCTTGGGGACCGGCGGTGGCAGTTGACGAAAGCCCGGGCGCGGCGGCGCGCCCGCGAGCTTGCCCGCGAGCTCATCCGGCTGTACGCCGAACGGAAGCTGCGCCCCGGGTTTGCCTTCCCGCCCGATACGCTCTGGCAGCGCGAGATGGAGGCTGCCTTCCCGTACGAGGAGACCCCAGACCAAGCCCGCGCCACCGCCGAGGTCAAAGCCGATATGGAATCGGCGGTGCCCATGGACCGGCTCATCTGCGGCGATGTCGGGTTTGGCAAGACCGAGGTGGCAATCCGAGCAGCCTTCAAAGCTGTGCAGGCGGGCAAGCAGGTTGCCGTGCTCGTTCCCACGACGATTCTGGCCGAGCAGCACGCGCTGACCTTTGCCGAACGGCTTCGCCCGTATCCGGTAGTGATTGCAACGCTGTCGCGCTTCCGCTCGCGGCGGGAGCAGCGGGAGGTTCTGCAGCAGCTCGAGCGCGGGCACATCGATATCATCATCGGCACGCATCGGCTGCTCAGCCCCGATGTCCGCTTCCGCGACCTGGGGCTGCTCATCATTGATGAGGAGCACCGCTTCGGGGTGATGGCAAAGGAGCGCCTCCGCCAGCTCCAGGTCACCGTGGACACGCTCACGCTGAGCGCAACACCGATTCCGCGCACGCTCCACATGGCGCTCATCGGAGTGCGCGATATGAGCCTGATTGAGACCCCACCGCGCAACCGGCTCCCTGTGCGGACGTACGTGGTGCAGTGGGACGATGAGTTCATCCGCCAGGCAATTCTGCTGGAGCTGGAGCGCGGCGGGCAGGTCTTCTTTGTGACCAACCACATCGAGGGCATCGAGCGGTTGCGTGAGCGCTTGTGCACGCTGCTGCCGCAGGCGCGGATTGCCGTTGCGCACGGGCGCATGCGCAGCAACGAGCTGGAATCGGTCATGGAAGCCTTCCTGCACCAGCGGCTGGATGTGCTCGTGTGCACGAAGATTGTGGAGTCCGGGCTGGACTTTCCCAACGCCAACACCATCTTCATCCACCACGCTGAGGACTTCGGACTTGCCGAGCTCTACCAGCTCCGCGGGAGGGTCGGGCGCAGTAACGTGCAGGCGTACTGCTACCTCATCACACCACCGTTGGAGCAGCTCAGTTCGACCGCGCTGCGGCGGCTGCAGGCACTGGAGGAGTTCACCGAGCTGGGGAGCGGCTTCCGCCTGGCACTGCGCGACCTGGAGCTGCGCGGCGCCGGGAACCTCTTCGGTGCGGAGCAAAGTGGCTTCATCGCGCAGATTGGCTTTGAGCTGTACCAGCAGATTCTGGAGCAGGCGATCGAGGAGCTGCGCGAATCCCCACAGCCGCAGCGGCAACGCCCGGTGTTGGAGCTGCTGCGAAACCCCTCGTTGCTCCTGGAGATCGGCGAGGAAGCCCTGTTGCCGGACTCGTACGTGCCCAGCGAGGTCGAACGCTTCCAATTCTACAAGCGCCTGTACTGCGCCCAGACCGAAGCTGAGGTTGACGATATCGCAGCGGAGCTGCGTGACCGATTCGGACCGCTGCCGCCACCGGCGGAGCGGCTGCTGGAGGTGGTGCGGTTGCGTGTGTATCTGGTCCACAGCGGCTGTGTCCGGGCAATCTGGCGCGAGAACACGCTGCAATTGGAGCTGCCGGCACGCTCGCGCGAGCTCTTCTACCGCTATGCCTTTCCCGTGCTGGTGCAGCTGGTCTCGGAGCGCGCCGGAGCGGAGTTCCGTCAGCAGCGGCAGCGGATCTTTGCTGTCTTCCCCTTGCAGCATCGGGCAGAGGCGCTGGAATTGGCGCGCGCGCTGTGGGAGGAGCTCGTCTGTGCGCTGCACCATGTTACTGTGCCCGTGACGGAGCTGGAACAGGCGGAGGAGCTGTCGTGAGCTGGAGCTGCGGAATCGTCGGACTGCCCAACGTGGGGAAGACGCTGCTCTACAACCTCGTGTGCCGAGCCACGGCGGCGGTGGCGAACTACCCCTTCTGCACCATTGACCCGCACGTAGGGGTTGTAGCGGTGCCGGATGCGCGCTTGGAGTTCCTGGGGCGCCTCTACCGCCCGCAGCAGCTCACTCCGGCAACACTGGAGGTGGTGGATATCGCCGGCTTGGTCAAAGGCGCCGCTGCCGGCGAGGGCTTGGGCAACCAGTTCCTTGCGCACATTCGAGCGGTGGACCTCCTCTGGCACGTTGTGCGCTGCTTTGAGGACCCCAACATCGTGCACGTGTACGGCTCGGTTGACCCACTGCGCGATGTGGAGATTGTGGAGCTGGAGCTTGTGCTGAAGGACCTGGAGTTCGTGGAGCGCCAGCTCCAGGGGCTGGAGAAGCGCTTGCGTGCCGGCGCCTCCGAGGAACAGCATCGGCAGGCGGCGCTGCTGGGCGCGCTTCGGGAGTGGCTCCAGCAGGGCAACCCCGTGCAGAGCTTCCCGCTCAGCGCAGAGCAGGCCGAATGGGTGCGGCAATGGCAGTTGCTGACGGGCAAGCCGGTCATCTACGTGGCGAACGCTGCCGTGGGGAACGCCCGGAGCGCTCAGTGGGTGGAGCAGCTCCGGGAGATGTCGCAGCGTCGGGGCAATTCCGTCGTTGCCCTGGACATCGCTTGGGAAGCAGAGCTACAAGAGCTGCCCGAACAGGAGCGGGAGCAGTTCCTGCGCGAGCTTGGGCTGGAGTACTCAGGGGTGGAGACCCTGCTCCAGGAGAGCCTGCGCCGGCTGCGCTTGGTGACCTTCTACACCGTTGTGGGCGGGCGCGAGGTGCGCGCGTGGTTGGTTCCCGAAGGCACTACGGCGGTGGAGGCAGCCGGGCGCGTGCATTCGGACTTCGCCCGCGGGTTTGTGCGCGTGGAGGTGATGTCCGTTGCAGAGCTGCAGCACTACGGTTCCGAGGAGGCGCTGCGCAGCGCAGGACGCTACCGCATCGAGGGGCGCTCGTATCGGGTTGCCGACGGGGACATTCTGTATTTTCGCTCGATACTGTAGCGCGGAGGCGATGCTGCTGGTGGGGTTCGACATCGATGGGACACTCCTGCGCGTGCGACCGCAGCCGGTGCGGACGGCGCTGCGGGCAGCATTGCAGGAGACGCTCGGCATCGAAGTTCCCCCGGAGGCATTGACCGACCTGGCGGGCAAGACCGATTTGCAGATCCTCCGCGAGGTGGCGCACCGGCTTGCCCGTAGGGTGCTGCTGCGGAAGCTGGCGCGGGAGTTCATCCGGCGCTACGAGCAGTGCTACTTCCGGCTGGTGCAGCCGGAGGATGTTCAGCTGCTGCCGGGGGTGGAGCGGGCACTGGAATGCCTGGCGCGGCAGGGGCTGCCTCTGGGGATTTTGACGGGGAATCTGGAAGCCATTGCCCGCTGGAAGCTCCGTAGCGCGCGGATTGCGCAGTTTTTCGGGCTGGGAGCATATGGTTCGGAGCATTGGCAGCGGGCGCATCTGGTGCGGCTGCTGCAGGAGCGCGCACGCCGCCAGGGGATTGACCGGATCGTGCTCGTCGGGGATTCGCTGCGGGATATTGCCAGTGCGCGGCGCTGCGGTGTGCACTGCATCGCCGTTGCCACCGGAGTCCACAGCAGCGAGGAGCTCCGCGCCGCCGGTGCCTACCGTGTGTTGCCAACGCTGGAAGCGGTTGAGCCATTGCTGGAGACACTCCATGAGCTCGGCGCGCAAGCTCATCATTGCGATTGATGGACCCGCAGGGGCGGGCAAGAGCACCACTGCGCGCTTGGTGGCGCAGCGTCTGGGGTATGTCTACGTGGACACCGGCGCAATGTACCGGGCGCTGACCCTGGCAGCGCTGCGCCGCGGGGTCCCACTGGAGGAGGAACCCTTGGCGGAGCTGGCGCGCCAGGTCCGAATCGAGCTCCAACCCAGCCCCGATGGGCAGCGGACACTGCTCGATGGGGAGGATGTCAGCGACGCCATTCGGCTGCCCGAGGTCACGCAGGCGGTCAGCCGAGTGAGCGCCTTCCCGGCAGTTCGGCGCATCCTTGTCGAAAAGCAGCGCGAGCTGGGCAGGGAGGGCGGCGTCGTCATGGATGGGCGCGATATCGGCACAGTGGTCTTCCCGCACGCCGATGTGAAGGTCTTCCTGACGGCATCGCTGGAGCAGCGGGCGCGCCGCCGTGCACGGGAGCTGCGTCAGCAGGGGGTGCAGGTTGCCGAGCACGAGGTGGCGCGCGAGTTGGCACTGCGCGATCGGCTCGATTCAGAGCGCTCCGATAGCCCGCTCCGTCCCGCTCCCGACGCCGTCGTCATTGATACTTCGGAGCTGAGCATCGAGGAGCAGATTGAGCGCGTGCTGGCGCTGGTCTACGAGCGCCTGGGCTGCAATAGGGTACAGCAGTGAGCGTCCCCAGCCCAAGGGATACAGCCCGTGCCGGTGCCATGCGTGTTGAGATTGACCCACAGGCGGGATTCTGCTGGGGCGTTGTGCGCACGATCCAGATTGCCGAGGACGCCCTGCAGCAGGGCACGCCGGTGTACGTGCTGGGGCAGCTCATTCACAATCCGCGCGAGGTGGAGCGGCTTGAGCAGAAGGGGTTGCGCACGATTACGCACGAGGAGCTTCCCGAAGCTGCCCGCCAGGGAGCGCGCGTGCTCATCCGCGCGCACGGGGAGCCACCCGAGACCTACCGCCGCGCCTGGGAGCTGGGATTGGAGCTCATTGACGCCACCTGCCCGATTGTCTCCAAGCTGCAGGAGCGCGTCCGTAAGTTCTACGTCCAGGGCTACCAGGTGGTCATCTTCGGCAAAGCCGAGCATCCGGAGGTCATCGGAGTCCGGGGGGTCTGTGAGGGGAATTGCATCGTCGTGCGCACGATTGAGGAGGCGCTCGAGCGCGTAGATATGCGGCGTCCGACGGTGCTCTTTTCGCAGACCACGATGGACAAGCGTGCCTTCGCCGAGCTGGCAGCGGCGCTCCGCAAGCGTATTGCCGAGCTTGTGGTGCAGGAGCCCGAGCAGGTGAGTGGGGAGTTCCATGCGAAGAACACCATCTGTGGGCAGGTCTCCGGACGCGAGGAGCAGCTGCGCCGGTTTGCTGCAGCGCACGATGTGGTGCTCTTCGTTGCCGGGCGCACCTCCTCCAACGGACGGGTGCTCTATGAGATATGCCGCTCGGTCAACCCGCGCACGTACTTTATCGAAGATGTGCGCGAGCTGCAGCCGGAGTGGTTTGCCGATGCCCGTAGCGTTGGGATTACCGGCGCAACCAGCACGCCCCAGTGGTACATGCAGGAGGTGGCACGCGTAGTGCGAGAGCGCTTCGCTACCGTACCAGGCGGAAGTTGCGATACTCCCCAATCCTCCAGCCGGTGAGCCGCTCCAGCCAATCGCTCAGCCGTATCCGCAGCGGAGCACGGGGAAGCCGTGTGGGGTCGAATGCCGCAGCCCAGCTCTGGGCTTGTGCAATACGCTCGTGCATGACCGATGGATGAGTCCCCTCGAAGCGGCGTACAGCGTAGGCGGAGCGGTAATCGAAGAGCTCGCCCGGGGGAAGATGCTGGGCGATCCACTCCTCATCGTGCCAGAGGCGGTGGAAGTCGCGCAGCTTCTGCAGCATGACCTCCGGAGGGCGGACCCAGCCGTAGTGGTAGACGTAAGCCGAGATTTGGCGTGCGCGCAGCAGAGCGGTCCTCCCATTTGGCAGGCGCTTACGGAAGCCTTGGGCATCGCCCCAGGAGATGACCTGCCCCGTGTTGCGGAGGATGCGCACCTCGCGCCGGTACCATTGCCGTCCGACCCCAATGTAGTCGTAGCTGCCGTAGAAGTGGTGGTACCACAGCACCAGCGCTTCGACGTGCCGTTGCCGGTCGGCTTGGCGGATCGACTGCAGGATGGTCTCGTAGTCCTGCTCATGCAGCACCTCATCCGCTTGCAGGTAGATGCACCAGTCGCCACGGCAGGCATCCAGGGCGATCTGTGTCTGCTGTGCCAGCACCCGCCAGCGCGGTTGCACGGAGTCGTCCCAGACTGTGTCCAGGATGCGCAGCTTTGGGCTACCGATGGCGGCGATCGCCTCACGCGTGCCATCGTCGGAGTTGCCGACAGCGACGACCAGCTCGTCGCACAGCGGCAGGAGCGAGCGCAGCGACTCCACGACGGGGTAGCCATAGCGCAGCCCATTGCGTACGAAGGAGAAGCCGCTAATCTGCATCGGTGTTGGTTGACTGTGACCGCACTGCAAAGTTGCACAATACGGCGCAGGAGAGAAGCGCTCACTTGGCGTAACTTTGCATGCATTGCGGCGGTTGCCTCCAGCGTAGGTTGAGCAATGTGGGAGGAAGTGCCTTCATCACAACAGGAGCAGCGCTTGCAGGAGCTGTTGCGTGCCAGCGGTCGGCTGCCACGCCACGTCGCCATCATCATGGACGGCAACGGGCGGTGGGCACAGGAGCGTGGGCTCCCGCGAGTCGAGGGGCATCGGCAGGGGATGCGCAGCGTGCAGGAGGTGGTGCAGGTTGCCGTGCAATTGCAGATTCCGTACCTGACGCTCTACGCCTTCTCCATGGAGAACTGGCGCCGCCCGCAGAGTGAGATCGCAGCGCTGATGTGGTTACTGCGCCACTACTTGCAGCAGGAGCTGCCGCGCTTGCAGCGCCACAATATCCGCTTGCGGGCAATCGGTAAGCTCAACGCACTGCCCCGGCGAGTACAGAACATGCTGCGGCAGGCGCTCCGGCAGACTGAGCACAACACTGGATTGACGCTCACCTTGGCGCTCAGCTACAGTGGGCGCTGGGATATCGTGCGCGCCGTGCAGATGATCGCTATTGACGTCCGCCGAGGCAAGCTCTCGCCGGAGGATATCACCGAGGAGACCTTCGCCGGCTATTTGATGACGCACGAGCTGCCCGAACCGGATCTGCTCATCCGAACCAGCGGCGAGATGCGGCTGAGCAACTTCCTGCTCTGGGAGAGCGCCTACGCGGAGATCTACATCAGCGAACGTTACTGGCCGGACTTCCGCCGCTGCGAGTTCTACCGCGCACTGGTGGACTACCTGCGCCGCGAGCGCCGTTTCGGGATGACCTCCGAGCAGCTTGGACGGACGCCGAACCCACAGCACGACGTGACGGAATTGCATGCCCTGGTGGATGCGGTGGCATCGCTGTCTGCGCTGTAGCCTGTTGCTGCTGGGGGCGCTGCTGCCGCTCAGCGCACAGCTCCCCGAGGGACGGGTGCGCATCCTGTCGGTGCGCGTGGAGGGGACACGCTTTGCCGATCCGACAACGGTGCTGCTACTCTCCGGGCTGCGAGCGGGCGATACATTGCAACTGGGCGGTGACCGGCTACAGCGGGCGCTGCGCAATCTCTGGCAGCGAGGGCAGTTTTCGGACGTGCAGATCCTGGTCGAGCGCGTAACCCCGATGGGGGTGGCACTGCTCATCCGCGTTGAGGAGTTCCCGCGCTTGGCAGCGCTGGAGATAGAGGGCGCCCAGCAGCTCCCCGAACGGCGGATCCGCGATGCGCTTGCCCGTGCCCCCGGGGATCTGATCTCGCCGGCGGTGGTGCTGCAGATGCGCCGCAAGGTCGAGGAGCTCTACCGCCAGGAGAAGCTCACGCTGCTGCGGGTGGAGATCACCGAGCGCCCCGCCGATACGCCGGGCTACGTTGCGGTGCGCATCCGTGTCTGGGAGGGTCCCACGCCGCAGGTGGCATCAGTCCGCTTTGTGGGCAACGAGCTTCTCGGCGCTGATGAGCTGCTGGATGCCTTTGAGGAGACCCGCCCCAAGCGGTGGTGGCAATTCTGGCGCTCGGCGCGCTTCGATGCCGACAAATACGCCCAGGACAAGCAGCGGCTGCTGGAGCTCTACCGCCGCCAGGGCTTCCTGGATGCCGAAATCGTGCGTGATAGTATTGCGATGGATTCGGCAACGGGCAAGGTGTCCATCACCATCTGGGTCCACGAGGGGGCGCGCTACTACATCCGCCGCGTCCGATTCGTGGGCAATACGGTTTTCCCCGAAGAGGTGCTGGTGGAGCGGCTTGGAATGCGCCCGGGCGAGCTCTACAATGTGGAGCGCTTCGAGAAGAACCTGCGCGGCAACGAGGACCAAAGCGATGTTGCCTCGCTGTATCTGGACCGGGGCTACCTCAGTGTGGAGCTGCTCAAGGAGGAGAGCCGGGTGGCGCCGGATTCGGTGGACATCACCGTGCGCGTGCTCGAACGCCGGCGCTACCGGATTCGCCGCGTGGATATCGTGGGCAACACCAAGACCAAGGACAAGGTCATCCGGCGCGAACTGTACACCTTCCCTGGGGACTACTTCAGCCGCAGCGCTATCATCCGCAGCATTCGGGCGCTGGGCGTGCTCAACTACTTCAACCCAGAAGCGCTGCGCCCGGATGTGCGCCTGGTGGACGAGGAGCAGGTGGACCTCATCTACCGCGTCGAGGAGCGCTCCACCGATGTGCTCAACGCCTCGATTGGGCTGGCTCAGGGCATCGGCGTGACTGGCTCGGTGGGGATCTCGCTCAACAACTTCTCCCTCCTGGAGCCGTTGCGCGGTGGCGCGGGGCAGGTCTTCACCTTCAATTGGGAGGCGGCGGCAATCGGCTACCTGCGGCAGTTCTCGCTGGGATTTACCGAACCCTGGCTCTTCGACGAGCCGACAACGCTGGGCTTCAACGCCTACGATGTGCGCTACAGCTACAGCTACGACCTGCGCCAGACGGGCATTACGCTCAATCTCGGACGCCGCTTCCGCTTCCCCGATGATTACTTCCGCGGCGATTGGCAACTGGTGCTTCAGCGCAATGACCAGCGCAGCAGCCAGGGGCTCTACCGCCAAGGGGTGACGACCGAGATCTCGCTGGGGCAGACCGTGACGCGCCTGAGCTTCAACAGCCTCATCTTCCCCACGAGCGGCTCGCGGGTGAGCCTTTCGGCGCGGTGGGCGCTGGGAGCTCTCGGCATTGGGACGACGGATTACCTGCGGATGGGCTTCTCGGCGGAATTCGCCACGCCGCTACTCTCGGCGGCGCTCTCGGAGCGGCTGGTGCTCTACCTTTCGAGCGAGGTGGGCTACCTTAAAGGGCTGCGCTCGGATACCACGATTCCGGCGAACCAGTTCTTCCAAATGGGTGGCAGCGGCTTGGGCGGATTCAACGTGACTCCACTGCGTGGCTACCCTGATGTGAGCATCGGACCGCGCGGGGGAGGCACCGTTGTTGCCCGCCATGGGGTGGAGCTGCGCTTTGCGCTCTCCCTGCATCCCATCCCCATATACGTCTTAGCCTTCGCCGAAGCAGGCAACGTCTGGGCAACACCGCGCCAGATGGACCCCTTCGCGCTGAAGCGCTCAGCAGGCATTGGGATGCGGCTGTTGATGCTGCCGCTGGGGTTGCTCGGCTTTGACTACGGCTATGGCTTCGATCCCGATGACCGCACGGGGAAGCCCCGCTCGGGATGGAACTTCCACTTCCAACTTGGACGGTAACACGTGCATGCACGGAAAGCAATGAACCTACACCGATGGCTGGGACTGTGGCTGTGTGCTGCCGTGCTGGTGGATGCACAGACGGCGCGGCAGCGCCCGACGGCGACGGAATCGATCCGCATCGCCGTGGTGAACTTGGAGACCCTGGTGCGGGAACTCCCTGAGGCTGCCGAAATTGACCGGCGTCTGACGGAGACGGCGCAGCGCTACCGCGATACCCTTACTCAGCTCCGCACCGAGCTGGAGCGGCGCCTGGAGGACTATCGTAAGCGGGAAGCCCTGCTCACGCCCGATGCCCGCGCGAAAGAGGAGGAAGCCCTACGCCAGCTCCAGGAGCGCTACCTGCAGTACCAAGAGGAGAAGTTCGGTATTGCCGGCGAGATCGCCCGGTTGCGCGAGGAGCTCTTGCAGCCGCTGCGCACCAAGGTCCAGGATGCCATCCGCGCAGTGGCGCGCGAGGAGAACTTCCATGTGGTCCTGGACCGCTCCAGCCCAACCGTGCTCTTTGCCGATGACCGCTACGATCTGACCTACCGTGTGCTGGACCGGCTCAAGCGAGGAAGCCCATGAACTGGCGATGGTGTGTGCTGATGGCGCTCCTTGCAGCGCTGCCCGTGCGAGCGCAGTTGGAGAAGCTGGAGCAGCTCTTCTCCTTTGGAGCGGCGCGCGTCGGCTTCATCGCCTCGGAGGAGATCCGCAAGCGCTTTCCCGAAGCGCAGCAAGCCGAACAGCGCCTGCGCTCGCTCAGCGAGGAATGGCAGCGCACGCTCGAAGAGTACAGCCGTCGCATCGAGGAGCTGGAGGAGCAGATCCGGCGCAACCGGCTGCTCTGGACCGAAGAGGAGCTCCGCCAGAACGAAACCCAACTGGAGCGGCTGCGGCGGCAGCAGCAGGAGTTTGCCCGCCAGCGCTTCGGTCCCGGGGGAAGCTATGACTCGGCTGCTGCTGCCATCTACCGACCCGTCGAAGCCAAGATCTACGCCGCTGTCCAAGAGGTCGCCCTTGCCGAAGGGGTGGATTTCGTCTGGGACAAAAGCCGCCATCCGCTCCTGTTTGCCAACCCGCGCTACGACCTGACCGTCAAGGTGCTCAAGCGGCTCGGTGTCGAGGCAAAGGACTTGGAGACACAGCAGCAACAGCAACTCCAAGAGCTGGAGCGGCAGCGCAAAGGGGCACAGGCATCGGAGAACGCTCCGCGCGCACCCCGACGGCGTCCGGTTCCTTCGGAGGGGCAGGCACCGGAGGGCTCCGCACCCTCTCCGGAGCAGCCACCTGAGCAGGACCGTCCCATACCTCGGTAAGCAACGATGCCGGAGCGCACCTATACCACTGCGCAGTTGGCGCAGCTCTTAGGGGGCGAGCTCGAAGGCGACCCAGAGCTGCAGGTTGTCGGGCTCAACCGCATCGAGCATGCCCGAGCCGGGGAGCTGAGCTTTGTCCACAATGAGCGGTATGCGCGGCTGCTGCCGACAACGGAGGCCACCTGCGTCCTCGTCCCCCCAGGGCTCAACGTTGCACCCCGGGCGGGGCAGGCGTTCATCCGCGTTGCCGACCCGTACCGCGCCTTTGTTGCCGCAATGCGCTTGTTCGTGCCCGAACCGGAGTTGCCCTGGGGCTATCGCCATCCGACGGCGGTGGTGCACGAGAGCGCCCAAGTTGCGCCGACAGCGATTCTGGGGGCATACTGCGTGGTGGGACCTCGCTGCTCCATCGGCGAGCGGGTTGTCTTGCATCCGCATGTGGTGCTCTACGCCGAGGTCACCATCGGAGAGGGCTCGGTGCTGCACGCCGGAGTGGTGTGCTACGAGCGCACCCGAATCGGACGCAACTGCATCATCCACGCCGGGGCGGTGCTGGGCGCCGATGGATTCGGGTTCTTCGAAACCCCGGACAAGCGCCTGGAGAAGATCCCGCACGTGGGCAACGTCGAAATCGGGGATAACGTGGAGATCGGCGCCAACACAACCATAGACCGGGCGCTGGCGGGCAGCACCGTTATCGGCTCCGGAGTGAAGCTGGACAACCTCGTGCACATTGCCCACAACGTCAGCATTGGCGAGCACACGGCGATTGCGGCGCAGACGGGCATCTCCGGGAGCACACGGCTGGGGCGGCGCAACCGACTGGGCGGGCAGGTGGGCGTTGTGGGGCATATCTTCACCGCCGACGATGTGGTCATCGAGGCGAAGTCGGGCGTATCCAAATCCCTGCGCCGCCCGGGGCACTACTTTGGAATCCCAGCTTGCGAACACCACCGTGCCCTGCGCCAGGAGGCTGCACTGCGCCAGCTCCCAGAGCTGCTGCAGGAGGTGCGGCGGCTGCGCCAGCAGCTCCAAGAGCTTCAACGGCGGCAAGACGTACAACCGTAAGCGCGGACAATGGTCGAGTACCAGCGAACACTGCGTGAAGCCGTATCCGTCTCGGGCACGGGATTGCACACCGGAGCGCCGTGCACGATCACCTTCCACCCGGCACCGGAGAACTACGGCTACCGCTTCGTGCGCACGGACCTGCCCGGGGCACCGGAGATCCCAGCGCTGGTGGAGTACGTTGTGGACTGCAACCGCTGGACGACCTTGGGCAGCGGCGATGTGCGCATCCACACGGTCGAGCACGTGCTGGCGGCTCTGGTGGGACTGCGTGTGGACAACTGCCGCATCGAGCTCGATGGTCTCGAACCCCCTGTGGGGGATGGCAGCGCGCTGCCCTTTGTGGAGGCAATCCAGAAGGTCGGCATCGTCGAGCAGAAGAGCCCACGGGACTACCTCGTGGTGGACCAGCCCATCCGCTATACCGATGAGCAGCGCGGCACGGACATGGTTGCCCTGCCCAACGATGCCTTCCACGTGACGGTCATGATTGACTACCACACGCCCGTGCTGGGCAGCCAGCATACGGCGCTGTTCAATCTGGAGCAGGAGTTTGTCACCGAGTTTGCGCCGGCGCGCACCTTCTGCCTGCTGTCGGAGGTGGAGGCGCTGTTGGAGCAGGACCTCATCCGCGGCGGACGATTGGATAATGCGCTCGTCATTGTGGACCGTGCGCTCAGCCCGGAGGAGCTGCAGCGCTTGGCACGCCGCCTGGGCATCGATGGGGAGCTGCGCGTCGGGAGCACCGGCATCCTCAACGATATCCCCTTGCGCTACCGCAATGAGCCGGCACGCCACAAGCTGCTGGACCTGCTCGGCGATTTGGCGCTTGTAGGGGTTCCGCTGCAGGCGCACATTCTGGCTGCCCGCCCCGGGCATGCAACGAATGTGGAGTTTGCGCGGCGGATTCGCCGGCTCTATGAGCAGAAGAAGCTCGTGCGCCGCTACCAGGTGCGCCCCAGCGATAGCGCCGTCTTCGATATCGAGGCGATCCTGCGCATCATGCCGCATCGCTACCCCTTCCTGCTGGTTGACCGTATCGTGGAGTACGACCTGGAGCAGAGCCGCATCCTGGGCTACAAGAACGTGACCTTCAACGAGCCCTTCTTCCAGGGGCACTTCCCCGGGCGTCCGGTCATGCCCGGGGTGCTCATCGTGGAGGCGATGGCGCAGACGGGATGCCTGCTCCTGCTGAAGGACTTGGAGCTGGACCCGGAGAAGGTGCTGGTCTTCTTCACCGGCATTGACAAAGCGCGCTTCCGCAAGCCCGTCCTCCCCGGCGACCAACTCGTCATGGAGGTGCGCCTGCTGCATCGGCGCTTCCGCACCGTTTTGCTGGAGGGGCGCGCCTTCGTCAACGGGCAATTGGTCGCGCAAGCCGAGCTCCAGGCAACCATCGTGGAGCGCTGACCAAATGGTGCGCTGCCACCCGACAGCGGTCGTCTCCCCGAAGGCGCGTATTGCCGATGGTGTCAGCATCGGTCCGTACAGCATCATCGAGGACGATGTCGAGATCGGCGAGGACTGCGAAATCGGCTCCCACGTCGTGCTTGCCAACGGGGCGCGCCTGGGGCGGGAATGCCGCGTCTTCACCGGTGCGGTGATTGCCAACCCACCGCAGGACCTCAAGTACGCGGGCGAGCCCACGCTGGTCTACATCGGGGATCGGACAACGATTCGGGAGTTCGTTACCATCAACCGCGGAACGAAAGCCAGTGGGGCGGTGCGCATCGGATGTGACTGCTTGGTGATGGCGTACTGCCACGTGGCACACGATTGCGTCATCGAGGACCACGTGATTCTGTCCAACGTCGTGCAGCTTGCCGGGCATGTGCACATTGGCGAATGGGCAGTGCTGGGAGGGGTGGTCAAGGTGCACCAATTCTGTGCTATCGGCAAGCACGCGATGGTGGGCGCAGATGCCAAGATTGTCAAAGATGTGCCGCCGTACGCGCTCGTCGGGCGCGAGCCGCCACGCATCGAGGGGATCAACCGCGTGGGCTTGCGCCGCCGGGGCTTCCCCGAACACGTCATCCAAGCGCTGGAGGAGTTCTACCGCGTGGTCTTCTTCTCCGGCTGGAATACCAGCGATGGCATTGCCCGCTATCTGGAGCTGCACCCGGAGCCCATCGCCGAGGTGCAGGAGTGCATCGAGTTTATCCGCCGTTCGCAGCGTGGAGTGTATCGGTAACACAGCCGTGGTGAGCAGCAATGGACCTGTTTGGCACGCGTGAGTTGCAGGAGCTGCTTCGCGTGGAGAGCACGCCGTGTATTTCGCTTTTTGCTCCGATGGAGCGGGTGACGGCTCTGGCGCACCAGAATCCTGTGCGCTTCCGCAATCTGCTGCGGCAGGCGCAGGAGCGGCTGGAGCGCTCTGGGGTCCGCCCCCACACCATCGAAGAGCTGCTTGCTCCTGCGCAAGCCCTGCTGGAGGATGAGCTCTTCTGGCTCTACCAGGGCGATGGCTTGGCAGTCTTTGCGGCGCCCGAGTTCTTCCGCACCTATCGGGTGCCCTTGCGCTTGTCTGAGGAGCTCGCCATCGGCGAACGCTTCGTGGTTACGCCGTTGCTGCCGTTGCTGCTGCACAATGGGCAATTTTGGGTGCTGGCGCTGGAGAAGTACCGCGTACGCCTCTTCCTGGGGGGTCCTTCGGGGCTGTCGGAGGTGGACCCGGCACATCTGCCCTCCTCTCTGCGGGAGGCACTGCAGGTGGACCAACCCGACATCGTGGTGCAATACCGCACGGCGCTGCGCGTAGGGCAGGGGCGCACCCATATGGCAACGCACGGGCACGGGTTCGGCAGGGAGGATATCAAGCGCATGGTGCTGGAGTACTACCGAGTGGTGGACCGCGCCTTTCGGGAGCTAGCAGCGGAGCATCCCTTCCCCTTAGTGCTGGCGGGGGTGGAGTACTTGGTCAGCCTCTACCGCGAGGTCAATTCGTACCCGCGAATGCTTGCGGAGGCGGTGCCGGGGAGCCCTGAGACCCATCCGTTGCACCAGCTATTCGAGCATGCACGACAGCTTGTGCTCCAGTGGGCACAGCAGGAGCGCCGGCGCTGGCTGGAGCAGTACTACGAGCTGCGCGGCAAATCGGTGAAAGCAACCGAGGAGCTCACTACCATCGTGCTGGGAGCGGCAGAGGGGCGCGTTGAGGTGCTCTTCATCGCCGAGGGGGCACAGCTCTGGGGAACGGTGGACTGGCAGCGCCGCGCTGTGGAGGTGAGTTCGGCAGATACGCCCGGTGCCGTTGACTTGGTCAACGAGGCAGCAGTCCAGACGCTGCTGCATCGGGGGACGGTCCTCAACGTTGCTGCGCAGGAGCTTCCCGATGCAGCATCAATGGCAGCGCTGCTGCGCTACTGAGCGTGCTCGCAGCGGTGTGGGGCGCGCCGTGAAGCTCAGTGTGCGGAAGGCTTCTGCACCGAGCTGGCAGAGCTTCTCGTGCGCAACCAGCCCAATCATGGCGGCGTTGTCTAGGCAGTAGACCGTCTGCGGGAAGACCACCCGGAGCCCCAGCCGGAGCGCCTCCTGCTGAAACTGCCGGCGCAGGGCGGAATTCGCCGAAACACCCCCGGCGACGACGATGGTGCGCGCGCAGCACCGGCGGGCTGCCCGCAGAGTCTTGCGCACCAATACCTCCACGATGGCGGCTTGGGCGGAGGCGCACAGGTCTGGAAGCACCTCTTCGGGCACGCCGTTGGGATAGTGGCGCTGGAGCAGTGCCCGAACGGCACTCTTCAAGCCGCTGAAGCTGAAATCGTCGCTGGGGTCGTTGAGCAATGGGCGCGGGAAGGAGAACGCCTGTGGATTTCCCCGCATGGCGCAGCGGTCAATTGCTGGTCCCCCAGGGTAGCCCAGCCCCAGGAGCGTTGCAATCTTGTCGAAGGCTTCGCCGGCAGCATCGTCGCGGGTGGAGCCCAGCAGGGAGTATTCGGCAAAGGAGCGCACCCAGAACAGCGCCGTATGCCCTCCGCTGACGACTAGCGCCAGGAAGGGGAATTCCGGCGGCTCTGCCTCCAGGAAGCCCGAAAACATGTGCCCCTCCAGGTGGTTGACCGGTACCAGCGGCAGATTCCACCGCAGGGCAAGCCCCTTGGCGAAGTTGACCCCTACGAGCAGCGAGCCAATCAAGCCGGGTTCGGTCGTCACGGCAAGGGCGTCGAGCTGCTCCATCCCAAGCCCAGCCCGCTGCAATGCCTCGCGGACGATGGGGATGATGCTCTGGAGATGGGCACGGGCAGCCAGCTCCGGGACGACGCCACCGTAGCGCTGGTGCTCCAATTGCGAGCGGAGCACGTTGCTCAGCACCTCGCGTCCGCGCACAACGGCAGCGGCGGTCTCGTCGCACGAGGTCTCAATTGCCAACAGTGTGTACTGCGGCATCGGAAGGGCTCAGCGCACGCAGGTGACGGAACAGCATCGTCAGGGCGGCAGCCACGGCACGCTGCCGATTCCCGGCGCGGTCATGCCGGAACCAGTAGCGCTGCGCCTGAACGCCCTGCGGGGTTGCCAGGGCAATCCAGACCGTTCCAACCGGCTTCTCTGGAGTGCCACCGCCGGGTCCGGCAATTCCGGTGATCCCAATGCCGTACGTTGCCGTAAAGCGCTGGCGTACGTTCTGCGCCAGCAGCTCGGCAACCTCGCGGCTGACGGCTCCCACCCGCTCCAGCAGCTCCGGTGGGACCGAGAGCAGCTCAACTTTAGCGGCGTTGCTGTACACGATGAGCCCGCCAAGGAAGTACTCCGAGCTGCCCGCAACCTCTGTAATTGCTGCCCCAAGCAGCCCGGCAGTGCAGGACTCTGCCACCGCGAGCGTTTCGCGGCGCTGCCGCAGTAGTGTGCCAACTGCCTGTGCCAGGGAGGCTTCCGCTCCTTCGCCGACAAGGTACGCATCGATGCGCTCGCGCAGCCGTCCCAGCGCCTGCTCCAGGAGTGCTTCGGCACGCGCAGGGGATTCGGCGCGAGCATCCAGCCGCAGCCGCACACCAGTGAACGAAGGCAGGAATGCCAGCCGAACACCCTCCGGCAGGAGCTGTGCTGGCTCCCCCAGCAGTGCTGCCAGATCTGCTTCCGCAATGCCGGCGGTGAGCAGCGTGCGGGAGAGGCGAATTGCCCCTCCACGCTGGAGCCGGAAGTTGCGTAGCCGTTCCCGCGCCTGCTCCAGGATGGACCTCATCTCTGCCGGGACACCGGGCAGTGCCAGGAGAAACTTCCCCTCGCGCTCCACCCAAATGCCCGGGGCTTGCCCGACGGGGTTGGGGAGAGGGATTGCCGAACGCGGTATCCACGCCTGGCGCAGGACCTGCTCCCGGGCGGCAATGCCGCGCTGCTGTACCAGCTCCTCCAGCCGTGCCCGAACCTCAGGATGCTCGATCGCCTCTTCGCCGAGGAACTCGCAGAGTGCCTCGACGGTGAGGTCATCGTGGGTCGGTCCCAACCCACCGGTGGTGATGATGCCATCGCTGCGCTCCCACAGGCGGCGGAGCTCGGCGACGATCTCGTCCCGGTCGTCACCAACGGTGACGTGGCGGAAGACCTCAAAGCCCAGTTCGCTGCACTGCTGCGCAATCCAGGCGGCGTTGGTATTTACCACCTGCCCAATGCAGAGCTCATCGCCGATGCTCATGATAGCAAGCCGTGCCATAGCGCTTCCGGAGCAGTTGTGGTTCGGCGCTATGGACGAACGTGCTGCGCAATAGCGCGCAGAGCGGCTTCGTCATCGCCGCCAGCGGAGCGATGCAGAACCGGAAGCACAGCCGAACTGTCTCGATTGTGCTTGCGGCAGCACTACTCCTGCCGCTGCTGCACATGCATGAGGTGCACGCCGGGCATCCCGGCGCTGCCACGCTTGGGCAGCTCTGTTGGGTATGCCTGCATACACCGGTTGCTGCAGTCGTTCCGGACACAGCCCCGCACATCGCCCTCCAGGCGGAGCGCATCGGAGGTGTGCCCTCCTGTGAGGAGGCTCCGAGCATTGCTTCGCAGTATCGTCCTCGGCTCCGTTCACCGCCAGCGTGTTGAGCCCTCGGGCGAAGCCAGATCCCGAAGGGCGTTCTCGTGAACGCCGGCGCTGGAGTGTACCATTCAGAGGGCAAGCACGATGCGATGGCTGCTTCTGTGCACTGCCACCGCGGTGTGTATGGCATCGGTGACGGTGCGCGTTGTGGTACGCGATAGCACGGGCGAACCCATCGTCGGTGCCCGTGTCCTGCTGGAGCGCAGCCACTGGGGCGGGTACACCGACCAGACGGGGCAATTGGAGCTGCGGAATGTTGCCGCTGGGCAGTACCGACTGCGCGTGAGTGCGATGGGATTTGCTGCGTTCGTGCAGGAGCTTCGCCTGGTGCGCGATACGGTGGTCGTGGTCGTGCTCCAGGGGCAACCGCTGGAGCTTGCTCCTGTGCAGGTTGAAGCGCAGCGGTCGCCAATAGAGCAGGGGATTCAGCCGGTGATGAGCATCGGGGTGCGGGAGCTGGACCAGCACCGCGGGCAGACGGTCGCGGGGCTGTTGGAGCGGCTTCCAGGGACGGCGGCGCTCACGACCGGACCGGCGATCGCGAAGCCGGTGGTGCGCGGGTTCGTAGGCGAACGCCTGCTGGTGCTCTCCGATGAGCTCCCCATCCAGGGGCAGCAATGGGGAGCCGAGCACGCGCCAGAGCTGGACCCCATGCTGGTGGAGCAGGTCGAGCTGCTCCGGGGTGCAGCGGTTGTGCAGTACGGTCCGGAAGCCATCGGTGGGGTGCTTCGCTTCCGTCCCTTGCCGCTTCCCCGAGAGCCCGGACGGCGTCTGGAGCTGCGGCTGGAGGGCGCTTCGGCAAGCCGGATGGGTGCGCTGGGGATATGGACGGAGGGACGCGAACGCTTTGCTCCGCTGAGCTGGCGGCTGCTGGTGAGCGCCCGCCGCTCCGGTGATGTTGCCACACCGCGCTATCGGCTCGCCAACACCGCAGCTCAGCAGCTCAACGGCGATGGGGCTGTGGGCTACCTCTGGGAGAGCGGGCAGGCGCGGCTGCGCGCGCAACTGTACGACGCGCAGATAGGGGTCTTCGCCGGCATGCACATCGGGAATTTGAGCGACTTGGAGCGCGCCTTCAGCGCGCCGGTACCGCTGGTGCAGCGCCCCTTCTCCTACGCCATCGAGCCGCCCTTTCAGCATGTGCAGCATCGCCTGCTGGAGGTGAGCGCCGAACAGCAGATTGCCGCGATGTCGTGGCGCTTTCTCCTGGGCTGGCAGCAGAACCATCGTCGGGAGTACGACCGCCACTACGGCAGCCGCCCTGCCTACGATGTGACCTTGACGACATGGTCACTGCGGAGCCAGCTCCAGTGGGTTGCTGCTGCAGGGACCTTTACTCTCATTGCGGAAGCCCAGCGCCAGGGGAATGTCTCTTCGGGAGCGGAGCGGCTGCTGCCGAACTTCCGGGCGTATCGGGCAGGGCTTGCCCTGCAGGGCACATGGCTGCCACAACCGTGGGAGCTGCAGCTCGGCATGCGTGTGGATGGGGCGTGGCTGCAGATCTGGCGCCCTACCCTGCAGGGGTGGAGCAGTGCGCGGCACCATTGGGCTGGCGTTGCGGCATTTGCTGCCATAGCACGGCACTGGAGGGAGCAGACCCTGCGCTGGAGCCTTGTGCGTGGGTGGCGTCCCCCCTCGCCAGTGGAGCTCTACGCCTACGGCGTCCATCACGGAGCAGCAACCTTCGAGATCGGCAACCCGGAGCTTGCTCCGGAGCAGTTCTGGATGGGCGAGCTCGACTACGGCTTCCACAGCGGTGCGTGGCATGTGGATATCGCCGCATTCGTGTACGCCTTCCTCAGCTTCATCCAGCAGGTGCCGGCGCCACCGCCGACGCTGACCATCCGAGGGGCATTCCCCACCTTCCGCTACGAAGCCATCCCAGCACTCCTTGCCGGAAGCGATGTCCTACTGCAGTGGGAGCTTGCGCCTCGGCTCCGTGTGGAAGCTGTGGGCACAGTGCTCTGGGGACGGCAGCAGCACGGCGGTGCCGATACAGTGGCGACGCTCTACGCGCTGCCAGCTCCACGGGCGGAGCTGCGGGCGCATTGGCATCCGCCCCAGTTGTGGAGGCTGGAAGCACCGTTTGTGGAGCCCAGAGTCACCCTCGTTGCACGCTCTGCAACGACTCCAAGGGATTACGCCCCCGCACCGAAGGGCTACGCCATCGCCGCTCTCACGCTGGGGACGGAGCTGAACACCGCAGCGGGGCATTTTCTGCTGAGCCTGGAGGTGCGCAACCTCTTCAATCGTGCCTATCGGGACTACCTGAGCCGCTTGCGCTACTTTGCCGATGAGCCTGGACGCGATGTGCAGGTGCGCTTGGTCTACCGCCTCCGCTGACCTCGGTCAGCGGTACACCTGATGCAGCTTCCAAATGGAGCTGCAGGGCACAGCCTATTTTTGCGCAGTGGTGAATGTCCCACAATTGCGATGTGCACGATGGTCCGAGCAATCGAAGTGGTTCGTTCTGCATGGTGGGTTACTGCTGCGGTGCTCTTTGCCGCCTGCGAGCGCAACCCTGCTGAGTCGCACGAGGAGAACCCCCAGGAGCTTATCACGACGGTGCTGCTGCGAGTGTGGGATGAGACCGATTCCATGCACGTGCACACCTTCGCCTGGCGCGATCTGGATGGACCTGGCGGGCGCGACCCGATCGTGGATACGGTGCACTTCCACGCGGAGCATTCGCCCTGGCGCGTGTCGCTGGAGTTCCTCAACGAAGCGAAGACACCGCCGGACACCATCACGGAGGAGATTCGGCGCGAAGCCGAAGCGCATCAGGTCTTCTACGAGCTTGCGCCCGAGCTGGGGCAGGTGCTTGAGGTCGAGCGCTTGGATACCGATGCCCGAGGGCTTCCCTTGGGGTTAGAGGCACGGGTCCGAGTGCAGGCAACACAGGAGCACCACGGGTGGCTGCGCATTCGGCTCCTCCACTACGGGAGCACTGCGAAGACGACCGAGCCCGGTGCCGGGGAGACCGACGTTGATGTGCGCTTCCCCGTCCACGTTATGCCGTAGGCTGGCTCCGGCGCGGTGAGCTCCTCCGGCGCCGTTGTTGCGGAGCGGACTTGCCCGGGCGAGCTCCATCCTGGGCAGAGGGAAGGGGCTCGCGGAAGGCGATGGGAAGTGCCTCCTCGACATGCCCGATGAAGACCAGCTTCAGCCCCTCCAGGATGCTGGGGCGCAGCTCGGGCAGGTCCTTTTCGTTGTCCTTGGGGAGCAGCACCGTTGTGATGCCGGCGCGTTTGGCTGCCAGGAGCTTTTCGGCAAGCCCGCCGACAGGGAGGATGAAGCCGTGGAGTGTAATCTCGCCTGTCATGGCGACATCGCCGCGGACCGGACGCTGAGTCACTGCCGAGAGCAGGGCAATGATCATCGTCAGCCCCGCTGAGGGACCATCCTTGGGGATGGCGCCTTCGGGGACGTGGATGTGAATCTCCTTGCCCTTGGCAAACTCCGGGTCGATGCCGAAGCGGGCAGCATTGGAGCGCACGTAGGAGACCGCTGCCATGGCGGATTCCTTCATCACCTCGCCCAGCTTGCCGGTCAGCGTGAGCTTCTCCGTGCCGGGCATGAGCGTGACCTCGACGGGGAGCAGTTCGCCTCCGACGCTGGTCCAGGCAAGCCCCATGGCAACGCCGACCTTGTCGCGCAGGTCGTGGTAGTGCTCCTCCAGGTACAGCGGGGACTTGAGGTAGGAGACCACGTCCTCGGCGTCAATCCTCACGGGATGCTGGGCAGCGTAGCGCTGGAATTCCGGCAGGGAGCTGAGCTGGGTTTCCTCTGGCACGTCGGCTTTGAATTGCTCGACAAGCTGGCGCGCCACCTTGCGCAGGATAGTCGCGATCTGCCGCTCCAGGTTACGCACCCCTGCCTCGCGCGTGTACTGGCGAATGATCCGCAGGAGTGCAGCGTCGGTAAACTCCACCGGAACGGCTTCCATGCCGTATTCGCGCAGCAGCTTCGGGATGATGTGGCGTTTGGCGATCTCGAGCTTCTCGTCGTCCAAGTAGCTGTGGAGCTCGATGACCTCCATGCGGTCCAGCAGCGGCAGCGGGATGTCGTACTTCACGTTGGCAGTGGCGATGAAGAGCACGTGCGAGAGGTCGTAGTCCACCTCCAGGTAATGGTCGTTGAAGGCGTGGTTCTGCTCCGGGTCGAGCACCTCCAAGAGCGCCGAGGATGGGTCGCCGCGGAAGTCCATGGACATCTTGTCCACCTCGTCCAGCAAGATGACCGGATTGATGGTGCCGGCGCGCTTCATCGCCTGGATGATCTTGCCCGGCATTGCGCCGATGTAGGTACGGCGATGCCCGCGGATCTCCGCCTCATCGCGGACGCCACCGAGCGAGATGCGTACGAAACGCCGCCCCAATGCCCGGGCAATTGAACGCGCCAGAGAGCTCTTCCCAACCCCCGGAGGTCCGACGAAGCAGAGGATTTGGGAGCGGACCGAGCCCTTGAGCCGAGCAACCGCGAGGTACTCCAGGATGCGCTCCTTGGGCTTCTCCAGGTCGTAGTGGTCCTCGTCCAGGATCCGGCGGACGTGCTCGATGTCGAGGTTGTCCTCGGTGCGCTGCGACCAGGGCAGGGAGGTGAGCCATTCCAGGTAGGTGCGGTTGACGGCGAATTCGGGCGAGATCGGCGGAGTCTTACGCAGGCGCTCCAGCTCCTCGTAAGCCTTCTGGCGCACGTGTTCGGGCATGCCCGCGCGGTCGATGGCTTCGCGCAGGGCAGCCAACTCGGGCACAACCTCCTCGTCCTCGCCCAGCTCCTTCTGCAGGGCGCGGATCTGCTCCTGGATGATGTAGCGTCGCTGCGCGCGCAGGATGGAATCCTGCACCTTCTGGTCAATCTGCTGCGCCAGACGACGGACCTCGACCTCCGTGGTCAGAATGCCCAGCAGCTCGAAGTACTGCTCCTTGAGGCGCTCCTTCTCCAGGATGCGCTGCTTGGTCTCGATGTTCTGCTGAATGTGCGCGGCAGCGTAGTACAACTGGCGCACCGGGTCGTTGAGGCTCTCGTAGGCAAGCCAGATCTCCACCGGCTGACCGCTGATGCGCAGGTACTCCTGGAAGAGCTCCCCGGCGCGGCGGACCATTGCGTGGAATTCAGCGTCGTTTTTGGGGATGCGCGGCACGATGATGCGCACCTGCGCTTCCAGAAACTCCTCGCGGCGCACGACCTCCTCCATGTGAGCATGGAAGAGCCCCTCGACGGTGACCTTGAGGAGTTGGTTCGGCGTGCGCTGAACCTGCAGGATGCGCGCAACCGTGCCGTAGTCGTAGAGGTCCTCCGGTCCGGGCTCCTCAACCATTGGGTCGCGCTGCGCCGTCAGGAAGATGAAGCGCTTGTGCTCCATCGCGCTGGCAATTGCCCGCACGGATGGGGGACGCCCCACGATGATGGGGAAGAGCATGTAGGGGTAGACGACGACATCGCGCAGCGGCAGCATCGGGAGCCGTTTGGGGATATCGGAGGGTTTGAGCGGAGGTTCGGAAACCTCGGTCAGGAAGCCTTCCAGTTCGAATGCCGGCTGCTGTGCCATGCTCGGTGGGTGCGGAGTAGACAAATTCAAAAGCGCCAGCGTCTATAGACGCCGCCTGGGGAGCCGCATTGCACAAGCCAAATCCGTATAGGCTCGCGTGAAGGCGATGCTGCGAAGCTGCTGCGCTGTGATGGGTGGAGTGCTGCTGCTGACGGCATGGGGGCAGCCAGCAGAGAGACTGGAGAAGCTGCAGGAAGCTCTTCGCTGGGAAGCGGAGCGCATCCCCTGGATGGCGGAACGAGCGTTGCCGCCGCAGCCGCCCTCTCTGCCGCTCACTGTATGGGAGCTTGCAGCAATGGCGCGGGTGCGGAGCCTTGCCCAGCAGGGACGCTGGGAGGACAGCCGCGCAGAGGCGCTGGAGTTTCTGCAGCGCTACACGCTCTCCGCACTGCGCCCGTGGATGTGGACTGCACTGGGGGTTGCAGAATTCGTGCTCCGAGAGTTCCCGCGCGCCGAAGCTGCGTGGGATTCCGCCCGTGCAACCTTGCCCACGGGAGAGCCGCTCCGCGAGCAGGTCGAATACTGGCGCCTGTTGGCAATCCTACAGCAGGGACACTACCAGCGAGCAGACCACGAGCTTCAGCAGTACGCCGAACACTACCCCGCCGCCGAAAGTGCCGATGAAGCCCTGTGGTTGCGAGCGCTTGTGCTGGAGAGCCTGGGCAACATTCCGCAGGCAGCGCAGCTCCTGGAGCTGCTGCGTCAGCGCTATCCCTGCCGCAATACGCTTGCGCAGGCTCTTGCCCGCCAGGCGTATCTGCGGTTGCTGGAACGCCGCGCCGTCGAAGCCTTGGAGCTTTTGGAGCATCTTCAACTGCACCTGGAGCGCTTCCGCGAGGGCAACTCTCCGGGATGCCAGCCACCGGATGAGCCGCAACTGGCGCGGCAGGAGCTGCTCTACATCCGCGGGGAGGCGTACGTCCTGCTGGAGCGCTGGGATGCAGCCTGGAACGTGTTCGATACCTTAGCACGCCAGTTCCCCGATGCCCCGTTGGCACAACGAGCCCGACTGCAGCAAGGGTGGATTCTGCTGCGCCGAGGAAGCACCGCCGATGCCCTACAACGGTTCGACGAGCTGCGGACAAGCCCGCAGCAGGAGATTGCGGAATTGGCGGAGCTCTACGGCGCCATCGCCCGCAAGCGGCTCGGAGATACCGCCGCAGCACGCCAACAACTGCTGGAGCTGAGCCTGCGTCCCCACTCGCGATGGTCGGCGCGGGCATTGCTGGAGCTGGGGCAGCTCGCGTACGAGCAGCGCCGCTACCAGAGTGCCCAGCTCTTCCTGGAGCAGGCTCGGCGCGAGGCGGCAGATCTGCCCACACTGCTGACCGCGGTACTCCTGCTCGGTGAGAGCCTCTACCAGCAGCAGCAGTGGAGGGAGGCGGTGCGCCTGTTCCAGACGGCGGAGCAGCTCCTTGCAACGGCGGATTCGCTGCAATTGCCCAACCCCCATCGCTACCGTGAGTATGCCCTTCTGGGGCTGGGAAGAAGCCTGCTGGCGTTGGGGCAGCCGGAGGCAGCACTTCCTCTCCTGCAACGGCTCTGGGCAGAGTACCGCGACCGCGCACTGCAGGGCGATGAGATCCTCTTCTGGCTGGCGGAGGCGCACTATCGGGTCGGAGAGCTCGCCCAGGCAACGGAAGCCTACGAACAGGTGCTGCTGCGCTATCCCCAAAGCGCACGCCGTGAGGAGGCGCTCTACAGCATCGGGTGGTGCGCGTTTCGGCTCCAGCAGTTGGAGCGCGCGGTGTTTTGGTTTGAGCGCCTGATACAGGAGTTTCCGCAGTCGCGCTTTGCCGCAGAAGCCCTGCTCCGGAGCGCCGATGCTCTATACATGCTGGGGCAATACCGGCGCGCAGCCGAGCAGTACCATGAGCTATCACGGCGCTTCCCCAACACACCCTATGCCGAATACGCCGCGTACCAGTATGGCTACGTGCTCTACCGCCTACGGGAGTTCAGCGCTGCCGAGCAAGCCTTCCGCACCTTCGCCCGCGCGTATCCGAACTCGCCTCTGGCGCCGGAAGCACTGTACATGCTCGCCTGGATTGCGTTCCAGCAGCGCAACTACGAGGCTGCTCTGGAACGGCTCCGAGGGCTGTTGGCCACACAACCTTCCCCCGAGATCGCTGCCCGCGCTTGGTTTGCAATCGGAAACGCCTACTACAACATGGGGCGCTGGGAGGATGCCCTCACGGCGTACCGGACGGTCGTCGAGCAGTATCCCAATAGCCCGTTCGCTGCCGAAGCTGTGCAGAGCGTGCAGTACACGCTCGTCATGCTGGGGCGCTCGGAGGAAGCCTACCGCTGGGCGGATACCATTGCGCAGCGCTTCCCTGCAACTCGCCTGGAGCAGGAAGCTCGCTTGCGGCGCGCTGAGCTGCTCTTTGCCGAACAGCGCTACCGCGATGCCTTGCAGGAGTACCGAGAATTCGTCCGCCGCTACCCTTACAACGAACGTACACCCGAGGCGCTCCTCTGGGCTCTGCGCAGTGCAATTGCGCTTGCGGATGAACCAAGCGCTGCCGAACTGCTCGAACAGCTCCGGCGAACCTACCCGCAGAGCTCCCAGACCCTTCAGGGGATGCTGGAGTACGCGCATTGGAAGGCTCGGGTGGATCCCCGGACCGCCGATTCACTCTACGGCGTGGTCGCCGCGGCGGGGGATAGCCTGACGGCAGCAGAGGCGTTGCTACATCGGGGGTTGCTGGCGTATTCCCGCGCCGATACGCTCCGCATGGTGATGGAGCTGCAGCGCCTGATTGCCCTGTATCCGCAGACGGAGTTCGCTGCCCAGGCGCGGCTGCAACTGGCTCTCTACTGGCGCGCGCGCGAAGCATATGATTCAGTGCGCTCGGTCCTGGCACCGCTCATTGCGCGGGAGGATGCGCTGGGGGCTGAGGCGCTCTACCGCTTTGGGGAGGCATGGATGCGCCAGCGGCAGTATGATAGCGCCGCACGGGCATTCGAGCAGTTGCGGCTCTCCCATCGGGGGCGGGAGGATTGGTACTCCCTGGGCTTGCTGCAGTTGGGGGAGTGCTACGAGCAGTTAGGTCGCCCGGAGGCGGCAGCGGAGGTGTACCGAGTGCTCCTGAACCTTCGCCCCGGGGATGAGTTCGGCAAGACCGCACAGGCACGGTTGAACAGACTGCCGCGGCGACGCCCATGAAGCGTTTATTTGCCGTTATTGCAATCTCCACACTCCACACCGCAACTGCACAGCAGCCACAACCACCCACACTCGAGCTCCCGGAGCTGGTCATCATCGGCAAGGAGGAGCGGCGCATCCCAACCGGGGTAAAGCAGCCTCCGCAGCCTTCGGCTCCTCTGCCGGCGGTGGTATTGGATAGCCTCAATCCGCTCCGCAAGCATCTACTGCTCGGCGCGCTCCCAATCCCTCCGTTCCCGGACACACTGGGCTTGCCTCGCCCGCGAAAGCTGCTCCTGTACGGGGCTCTGGGACAGTATGGGAGTGCAGAGCTTGGAGGGGGCGCCTTCGTACACCGCGATGGGCTTGAGCTTTCCGGCACCGCGCAGCTTGCGGCAACGCAAGGAGACCGTCAAGGAGCCGATTCCAGCGGGCTTGCACTCGCGGCATCGTTGAGAGCCCCGCTGCCGAGGCTCTTCGACTTCGAGCAGCATTGGGTGCGAGTCGGGGTGGAGGGAGACTGGCGCCGCTATCGGCTCTATGCCAATCCGGCGCTGCTGCGGAGAGCCCTTCTGCTGCTTGCTGCCGCTGTGGAGATGCAGGGCAGGGCGGACCCCACAAGCTATGCTCTTGGGGCAGCTCTTGAACTTGCGCATCTGCGGCAGGAGGAGCGGGAGCAGACCGAACGGCTCCTCCGGCTGCACGGACTCCTGCGAACGGCTGCCCTGCTGGAGCGCGAGATAGAGCTTTCCGGACAGCTGCTGCTCCAACAGCAGATGGAGGAGACGCAGCTCCTTGCCTCGGTCCAGGCAGCAACGGCGCTGCAACACGAGCGGCTCTTTGTGGACCTGAAGGGGGGACTGCAGGTGGGGCATCAGTACGATGGAACTGCACTGCTGACCCCGCTTGTGCAGCTTCAGGCACAGTATGCTCTGCAGCCTGTATGGCGCCTTGTGGGGGAGCTTCGCTCAGGATGGCGCGAGCGGAGCTTGGGACAGCTCCTTGCAGAGAACCCCTACACCGCGCTGGGAAAGCTGCCAGAGCTGCTCCGGGAGGGCTTTGTGGGTGCCTTTGGCGTGGCATTGCTTCCGGCGCCGGAGCTGGCGGTAGAGGCAACATTGCAGCTCCGTTCCGTGGATGGCTGGTATTCCTGGCGTGTGGTGGAGGACTCCAGTCTGCACCCACAGGGGCTCCGGCTGCATGCTCAGGAACTCCACATCGTGGCACTGTGGCAGCCACTGCCATCGACGCGCTTCGGTGCTCAAGTGCAGCTTGGGAGTGCCAGTGTGCCTGGACGGGAACGCGCACCCTACTACGCGCCCGCCGTGCTCCGCGCCACAGCAGAGCACCGCTGGGCAGCCCAGTGGAGCGCTCTACTTGGCACGGAGATTGTCGCACAGCGTTGGAGAGAGGATGGTCCTGCCCTGCCGGCGTATGTGCGGCTATTTGCTCAGGCAGGCTACCGTCTGGTGGAAGGGCTCGAGCTTGGCATTCGCGTGGATAACGCGCTCAATGCGGAAATCCTCCGCTGGGCAGGCTATCCTGAGCGCAGGATCTTTGTCCAACTGCTGACACGGTGGTACCGCTGATGGAACGCGTTGCAGCGGAGCAGTTGACGGACTTTCTGCCGGAGGACGCTCCGGAGACCTTCCTGCCCAGCTTCCGGGCTGGCGCGACGCAAGCGCAGTCGAGCAGCGCACCACCGGAGCCTCCAGCACAGCCCTCTGCCCAAGAGCTGCTCGCGCTGGATGAGGAGCTGGTGCGGATCCTCCAGGAGGAGCTGGAGCGCTCTCGAACGCGCCGAGATGCGCGCACTGAACGGGAGCCGTACGGCGAGGAGCCAATATCGCCGCTCAGGAGACAGCAGCCGCAGCGCCCATCTGCTCCGGTGGAGCTGGACCTGGCAGAGTTCCCGGTGCACCCGACCCAAGCGGATGTGGAGCCTGCAGCGGAGCCGCCGACCGCTGCAGCTCCTGTGACGGTACTGCCGGAGCAGGGGAGCTCGGTGGAGGCTCCACGGCGGAGGCGGCGAATCCCGCTGGAGCTGGTGCTGGCGGTTGTGGTTATCGGGGTGATTGGGGCATTGGTCTGGTTCGGGGTCGTGCGCCCGCCGATGGGATCGAAGCCTTCGGAGGTGGTACCGGAGGCGCCCCCGGCACCCTCGGCGGCACCGGTGCTGCCGGTGCCGATGCGCTCGGTGACGGCAATCCCTCCGGTGGAGTTCCCAGAGGCAGCGGCTCCTGCGGAGCTTGGTGTGCAGACAGCACCGAGGGTACCGTCGCCGGAGTTGCAGCAGCCGATGGCGCCGCCCTCCGGCATCACCTCTGCTCCCGCGCTGCCCACACAGGCGGCAGAGGCGCAGCCGCGCAGACCGATTGCGGCAACATCACCGCCCCCTCCGCAGCGGAGGATTGCTGTTGCACAGCCTCCGCGAGCGCGTCCGGAGCCAACGGTGCTATCGGAGGTGGGCGAATTCATGGTGCAGGTCTACGCCTCGCCGTCGCCGGAGGATGCACAGCAGGTAGCCGAGCAGCTCCGGCGGATGGGGATATCGGGCGTGGTGGTGGTGCCACATCGCATTCGTGAGCGCACCTGGTGGCGCGTACGCTTTGGAAGCTATGCAACTCGTCTTGAGGCAGAGCAAGCGGCTTTGGCGGCAGGGTTCTCCAACGCCTGGATTGTACGGGTGCGCTGAAATGGAGATGCTGCGCCGGTCCTCATCCGAAGGTGGTGTGCTCTATGTGCGGATCCCATGGGATCGGCTTCTTGCCCGTGCCTTCCTGCTCTCGCTCCTGCTGCATGGTCTGCTGTTCCTGCTGCTGCTCTTTGTGCGATGGCAGCCGGAACCCCCACCCAGCCGTGAAGTGCGCAGCATCCCCATCGAGCTGCTGTCGCTGGGATGGGGCGAAGGGCAAACGCCGGCGGGCGGGAATCTGAGCCCGGAGGGGCAAGCCGTGCGCGCGAAGCCACCGCGGAATCCCCTGGAGGACGCACAGCCGAAAGGGGCAAGCCGTCAGCGGGCATATGCAAGCGCGACGGAGGGCATTCCCCGTCCGGCTCCGACTACGCCGGATAAAGCCCTCACGGAGAACGCTGCTCCGGCAAGCTCAAGGGCAGTGGGCACTCCTGAGGGCGACCCCACCGGCGCAGGGCTGGGACGCCAGGGCAGCGGACCCGGGCGCGGCTTGGGGTACGGCATCGAATGGGGTGGCGGAGGCAACCGCATCGTGCTTTCCAAGGTGCTCCCGACCTATCCCCCGGGGTACAATGTCAGCGGGCGTGTGCGCTTGCGCTTCACCGTGCGCCCGGATGGCAGCGTTGCCAGCATCCTTCCCGTGGAGCGGAGCGATCCGGTGCTGGAGCGCATCGCCATCCAAGCCTTGCGGCAGTGGCGTTTCAACCCGATTGAGTCTGCGGTGGAGATGGTCGGCATCATCACGTTTGTCTTCGAGCTGCAATGAGCAATGGCGTACCGGATTGCGGTCGTAGGCAGCGGCTACGTGGGGCTGGTCACGGGATTGTGCTTTGCCGAGACGGGCAACCACGTCGTGTGCGTGGACATTGACCAGCAGAAGGTCGAGCAGCTCAACCGTGGACAGTTGCCCATCTACGAACCCGGCTTGGGTGTGCTGTTGGAGCGCAATCTGCGCAACGGGCGGGCACGCTTCACAACCGACCTTGCCGAGGCTGTGCGCTTTGGGACGGTGGTGTTGCTGTGCTTGCCAACTCCGCCGCAGGAGGATGGCTCCGCCGATGTGCAGCACGTCTTTGCCGTTGCCGAGCGCATTGCAACACTGCTGCAGCAGGACAGTGTGCACGAGCCCCGCTTGATTGTGACCAAGAGCACCGTGCCGCCGGGGACAACTCAACGGTTGCAAGCGCTCTTTGCGCAGCGGCTACCGGACCGGCGCGTGGTTGTGGCGAGCAATCCGGAGTTCCTGCGCGAAGGCACGGCGGTAGAAGACTTTATGAAGCCGGAGCGGGTCATCATCGGCACGCGCGATGCATGGGCAGAGCATGTTCTACGGGAGCTTTACGAGCCGTTTGTGCGCAGTGGGAATCCCATCTACGTGATGGACGAGACCAGCGCCGAGCTAACCAAATACGCCGCCAACGCGATGCTGGCGCTGCGCATCTCCTTCATGAACGAGCTCTCGGCATACTGCGAAGCCTTAGGGGCTGATATCGAAAAGGTGCGCTTGGGCATTGGCTCGGATAGCCGGATTGGCAAGCGGTACCTGTTTGCGGGATTGGGCTATGGAGGGAGCTGCCTTCCCAAGGATGTGCGTGCGCTTGTGCAATCGGCACGCTCGTTGGGGGTGCATTTCCAGCTGATTCCGGCAATCGAGGAGGTCAACCACGCGCAGGCGGAACGCTTTGTGGGGCGGATACTCAAGCGCTTGGAGCCGGTGCACGGACGCTGTGTTGCCCTCTGGGGCGTGGCGTTCAAGCCTAACACGGATGACATCCGCGAGGCTCCGGCATTTCGCGTCATTGACCCGCTGTTGCATGCTGGGGTCTGTGTGCGAGCCTACGATCCGGAAGCGCTCCCCAATGTACAGCGCCGCTACGGGGAGCGCTTGCAGTATGCCGCTTCGATGTACGAGTGCCTGGAGGGCGCCGATGCGCTCGTGATTGCAACCGAGTGGAACGAATTCCGCAACCCAGATTTCGAGCTCATGCGCAGCCGGATGCGGCAGCCGCTCATCTTCGATGGGCGTAACCTCTTTAGCCCGGAGGAGATGCTCGAGCGGGGCTTCGAGTACCACAGCATTGGACGCCCGTCGGCAGTGCCCTCGGGCATGGCTTGAGCTTTTGCACTTGCGTCCGATATTTCCGAATGCGGTGAACTTGCCCAGGTGAACGGCGATGGCGGAGGAGAAGGACACCAAGGAAGCAAAGGGGGGCAAGGGAATTAGCCTCCCGGTGCTCTTGGGCATCATTGTCGGCGTGCTGGTGGTTCAAGGGGGGCTGCTCTTCTGGCTGCTGCGCCCCTCTGGAGGGAGCGCTGGTGGACAGCATCCGAGCGCCGAGCCAGTGCAGGCGGAATCAGCAGCAGAGGTCCCCACGGGGGTGATCGTTCCGGTGGAGGACTTGGTGGTCAACCCGCGGGGCTCCTCTTCGCGCTACGTGCTGGTTGCCCTGGGGCTGGAGGTGGAGAATGCGAAGTATGCCGAAAAGGTGCGCCAGGAGCTGATGATCCCGGTGCGGGACCGCATCATGTCGGTGGTCTCCTCCTACTCGATTGAGGAGCTGCAGGCGAACGGGGCGCGCGATTCCCTTCGGGTGCGGCTGCGGCAGGAGCTGTCGAACGTGCTTCCGGGGATTCGGCTGCGGAATGTGTACTTCTCCAAGTTCGTCATCCAGTGACCGATGGCAGCGGTGCTGACACAACAGGAGATTGACGCGCTGCTGGCGGGGATCTCCGCCGGCACCGTCGAGGTGGACCAACTGCTCAAAGAGCAGCCCAAGCAGATTCTGCCGTACGATTTCCGCCGCCCCAACCGAATCTCCAAGACCCAGTTGCGTTCGCTGCAATCCATCCACGAGACCTTTGCCGAGACAGCGGCGTACTACCTGCTGTCGCGGCTGCAAGCGCTGGTGTCCATCTCGGTTGTCTCCGTTGACCAGCTCTTCTACTCGGAGTACCTGCTGACGCTGTCGCGCCCGAGCTGCCTGTACGTGTTCGAACTGCAGGGCGCCGAGCGCAGCGGTATCATCGAGCTCAGTCCGCAATTGGCGCTGCTGATTGTGGAGCGCCTGCTGGGGGGCGACGCCAGCACGCCGCCGCAGAAGGCACGCACGATTACGCCAATTGAGCAGGCGGTGCTCAAAGGGGTTATGGAGCATCTGCTGCGGGTGCTGGAGGAGAGCTGGCAGATGACCGCCCAAATGCGTTTCCGCTTGCTGCGGCTGGAGACGCAACCGGATTTTCTGCAAATCGCCTCAGCCTCGGAGATCGTTGTCGTCATCGGGCTGCAGGTGAACGTGGGGATCCACACCTACGCCATGAGCATCTGCTACCCGACCTTTGCCCTGGAGGATGTCCTGAGCCGCTTGGAGCGACCGCAGGTGGTGCATGCAGCTGCTCCGGAGCAGCAGCGCCAGAGCATGCTGGTGATGTACAAGCACCTGCAGACGATTCCCCTGGAGGTGAGTGTCGAGCTGGGGCGTACAACCATCACCGTCGGGGAGCTGCTCCGGCTCAAAGTCGGGGATGTACTCCGGCTGGATACGCCGGTCACGGCGGAACTCCCGCTGCTCATCCAAGGGCAGTACAAGCTGTGGGTGCGACCAGGACGCATCGGCGAGCGCCGAGCCGTTCGCGTGATTCGTCCCATTGAGCCGGAGGAGATTGGTTGAACAAGCTCGGGTACCGAAATGGAAACCCAGGAGACCCAGCAGGAATTCCAGGAGGAGTACACCGCCGCTGCTGAAGCCAGCGCGAGCGCCGAGGAGCAGCCCTCCTCAGCCGCTACGAGCACTCAGCAAGGGGAAGCCTCGGAGTTGCTCTCTGACCCCAGGCTGGAACTGCTCTACAGCATCCAGCTGCCGGTTTCGGTGGAGCTGGGGCGAACCACGATGTACATTCGCGACATTCTGCGGCTGGGACGTGGCTCGGTTATCGAGTTCGACCGGCTCATCAGCGACCCTGTGGATATCCTCATCGACGGCAAGAAGGTCGCCGAAGGCGAGGTCGTCGTGATCGACAAGCACTTTGGCATCCGTATCACGACGCTGGTCGAACCGGCGGAACGGCTTCGGGGGCTGCGTCGGTGAGATGCCCGAAGGTGCTCTCCTGCGGTCGCTCCTCATCGTTGTGGGCTTCCTGCTGCTCCTGCTGTTGGGAGCCTACTGGCTGCGGCGCTGGAACCTGAGCACTGCAGGGCACAGAGGCGGGCAGCTTGCTATCCTGGCTCGGCTTCCTCTTCCCCCGAAAGCAATGCTCTACGCTGTACGCCTGGGCGAGCGGGTCCTGCTCCTTGCTGTCACCGAGCATGCGGTCACGCTGCTGCGGGAGCTCTCGCTTGAGGAATGGCGCACCGCTACCGCCGTGGGAAATTCCCACGCCGAAAGCAGAGGCTAAGCTACCGGTATGCAACGGTGATGATTGCCCCATCGCCGCTGAGCACGAGATAGAGCTTCCGAAGCTTGCCCTCATGGCGCTTGAGGTACTGCCGCAGTTCACTCTGGAGCGCACGTAGCTCGGGGGCACTAATGGGGCGCCCAAGCAGTTTGGCAACGGCGTACAGGTCGTCGTGCTGTTTGCGGGTGAGCTGCTCGAAGGGGGTGCGGAATAGCGCAGACATCTTCTGCAAGCCCAGCTTGTTCAGGCATACGCTCTGACCGTCGCGGCAGTGCTGCACATCGCCGAATACCCATACCAGCGCCAGCGCCCAGTAGTCAATGCCACGTTGCCGCATTCGCTCCTGTGCATGCTTTGTAAGCTGCAACATCTCCAAATCCTTTGATTGTGACACTTGTGGCAGGGAAGTGCAAACGGCGTGCCTGAAGCAAAAGTCATTGCCTCACAATGAGATGAGGCAACACCCCCTCTGTGCCCGCTGTGATGCGCCGCGCACAGGGGAGCTGGCATGCTCGGCACCTCCGCGAAGGTGCTTGCTGCGGAGGGTGTGATGCCAGGGTCACACTGTGGCGGAGCCTCGGTGAGGGGCGCTGCTTCCTGGAGGGAGGCTATGCTTCGGTGACGTACTTATCGGCTTCGGGCTCGATGGGCACGGGGTATTCGCCGGTGAAGCAGGCAGTGCAGTAGCCAACGCCGGGCGCATGGGGAACGGAGAGGAGGAGCTTCTCCAGCGAAAGGTAGTGCAGCGAATCCGCCCCAAGGGCGCAGGCAATCTGCTCCTCCGAGTCGTAGTAGTTGGCGATGAGCTCCTGGCGGCTGGGGAAGTCCATGCCGTACTTGCAGGGGTAACGAATCGGCGGAGCGGTAACGCGCAGATGCACCTCGCGCGGACCTGCCTCCCGAATGAGCTGGACGAGGGCTTTCGAGGTGGTGCCACGGACGATGGAATCGTCCACGACGACGACGATCTTGTCGCGGAGCACGCCTCGGACGATGTTGAACTTGGTCTTGACCTTGAACTCGCGCTGGTCCTGCTCCGGAGCGATGAAGGTGCGCCCAACGTAGTGGCTGCGGATGAGCCCGATGTCGAAGCGGGTTGGGATCCCCTGCGCCTGATTGACCTGTGCGTAGCCGATAGCGGCGGTGTTGCCGCTATCGGGAACGGAGATGACCACGACCTCGTCGTTGGGGTCGCTCGGGCGAACGGGGCTCTCTTCGGCGAGGCTCTTGCCGAGCTTGCGGCGGACTTTGTCCACACTGTGCCCGAAGATGAAGCTATCCGGGCGCGCGAAGTAGATGAACTCGAAGATGCAGTGGCGTGCCTGCGGGGGGTTATCCACGATTGGGTAGCTTTTGAGGGTGCCGCTCTGCACGGTGTCGTAGTCAATGACCAGGATCTCGTTCGGGGCAACATCGCGCACGTACTCGGCACCGATGAGGTCGAAGGCGCACGTCTCCGAAGCCACAACGTAGGTGTACTGCCCATCGCGCAGAGGGAGCCGTCCGAGCGCCAGCGGACGGAAGCCGTGGGGATCGCGCACGGCGATGAGTGCGGTATCGGTGAGCAGCACCAGGGAGTAGGCTCCCCGAACCTGCTGCAGGGCTTCCCGAATCTGCTCAACCTGCGTGGGTTGGCGGCTACGGGCAATGAGGTGCAGGAAGAGCTCGCTATCGGTCGTGCTCTGGAAGATGGCGCCCTCCTCCTGCAGCCATGCGCGCAGTTGGCGGGTGTTGGTCAGGTTGCCGTTGTGTGCCAGCGCCAGGTTCCCCATGCGGTAGGAGATGTGGAAGGGCTGGATGTTCGCCCGCTGGGAGCTCCCCGTCGTGGAGTAGCGGTTATGTCCAATGGCAGCATCCCCGATGAGCACCTCCTGCAGGACGTGGTGCGAGAAGACCTCCAGCACGAGCCCTTCGCCCTTGTAGGCAACGAAGCGGCGGCGCCGGCGTGCCTCGTCCCAGTAGGAGGAGACGATACCGGTGGCTTCCTGCCCTCGGTGCTGCAGGGCGTGGAGGCAGTAGTACGCAATGACCGAGGCGTTCGGATGGTTGTAAACGCCAACAACGGCACACTCCGGGCGGATATCCAGGCTCACGGGAGCACTCACGCCGTTGGGAGACGCACGCGCAAAACTACGGAGAAGCCCCCTGGCGCGGTGCCGGTGTCAATAGCACCGCAGGCGTTCCGGCAGGATGCCTCAGGCTGAGCTGAGCGAACCCTCCCACGCGCCACAGCGTGAACTGGTCCATGTAGTGCGGGCTGAGCGGGTGTCCGGAGACGCCGCCGGGGAGAGCAACCGCAAGCAGGCTGTCGCTGAGCTGCGCAACAACGCGTGCCGATGCCCCGATGGTTTGGGCAAAGGGCTCCCAGAGCTTCCACTCCCCGGCATTGACCGTCGTCGGTGCGCCGGCACTGGGGAAGGGTCCGCGCGAGAACAGCGCGCGCAACAGCGGATGCTCTCCCAGGGGATGCTGCAGCAGCAAGGTGTGGAGTTTGCCGTAGGACCACTGCGCCATATCCTCGGTGCCGAAGTGCTGGTATAGGCGCTCGAGAGCGCGGCGGAAGCTGTGCTGAAGCACCTCCTCCAGGGTTTCACGCGCGGGGGTCCGGGGATTGTCAAACCAGGGGGAGCCCGGTGTGCGTATCAGCTCCATCAGGCGGCGCAGCGACAGATTGCTCAGGAAGAGGTACTCCCGAAGCAGGCGCGCCGGGAGGTGCTGCCCAAAGGTCTGTTCCAGCAGCTCCTGCAGGAGGGCAGCGAAGATGCTTGCGGCGGGGACGTGCGGGGCGAAGTCGTATCCCCAGCGCTCAAGCAGCGCAACAGCGGTGCTCTCCTGGGGGGAGCGGCTCAGGCGGCGCAGCCGGGGAAGCAGTTCGCGCAGCAGCTCCCGGGCGTAGGGCGAGACCACATCTTGCTGCATCCAGCGCATCTGCAGAGGGCTGGCTCGCCCCCGCTGCAGGAGGAGCTCCACAATGCGCTGTGCACGCTCCGGTGGCTCCCAGATGTAGGAGAGGTAGCGCCGAGAGTGGCGGAACAACTGCTGATTAGCGCTCACGACAAACCCCTGTGCGGGGTTAAACAGTGGCGGAAGCGACGTCAGCGAGTCCAGAGCCTGCCAGCGGTACCGGGTGTCCCATCCAGGCAGCGGGAAAGCCCAGACCCACTCCGGAAGCGTCGTATCCCGCCGAGGCAGGAAGCCTGCCGGCTGTACCCCGATATTGCCGCGACGGTCGGCGTAGACAAAGCAGAGGGCTGGAGCACCCCAGCCCCGCAAGGCGCGGCGGAACTCCTCCCACGAGCGGGCTTGCCCCAGGCGGTATGCCACAAGCACCTCGTCGCTTGGAGCCATGGCGGTCCAGCGCAGGCTCACTCGGTAGCGCCGCAGGAAGGGATTCCGCGTCGTATCCCCACGCCGCCGAAACAGTAGCTGCGGAGCGTTGAAGAGATGGGCATCCGAGACGATGACCCCGTTGTGCGAATGCAGGAACTCCACCTGCACCGGTGCTTGATGGCGAACAGGGATGCGCTCGCGCCGGCGTTCAAATGAGCGCCACTGCGTGCCATCCCAGTAGCGGAGGGCATCGGCGGTGTCGAGCCGCTCGATGAAGAAGTCGCAATCATCGAGCATGACGTTGGTGACGCCCCAGGCGATCTCGCGGTTGCGCCCGATGATGATGAGCGGCAATCCAGGGAGGGTAAGCCCGGCGGCGGTGTACTCCGGCGAGATGAGAGCAACCGGATACCAGCGCGCAGGCAAGCCCAAGACCAGGTGGGGGTCGTTTGCCAGCACGGCGGTGCCTCCGCTGCGGACTGCCCAGGCGTTGCTCCCGTGAGCAGAGCCAAAGCGCCAGCGCTGTCCCAACGCCGTCAAAGCCGTTGCCCACTCTGAGAACCCTTGCAGGGAAAGCCCCTCAAGCCCGGGCTGAGCGGGTGCACTCGCCGGCGGTGGAGGCGGAGCGGTGGGGAACTCCTCCAGCACCGCTGGTGCCGTTGGCGAAGGGCTGGGCAGCAGCTCTCGGGCGCGTTCCAGCCCCAGCTCCGATGCCAGACTTCCGCAGGCGATATCGCTCCAGAAGGCAAATGCCAGGTCGAACGCCATCAGGCGGGCAATCGCCAGCGAATGCTGCGGCTGCCAAGTGTCGGGCGCGTACGCCAGGAGGTCGAATTCCAGCGGGAGACGGTTGCGGTGCGCGCTGAGCCAAGCGTTGACGCCGGAGCTGTAGGCAGCCAAGATCCGGCGCGATACCGGATGCAATCGTTCCCAGAGCTGCTGCGCCAAGCCAGCAAAGTTGAGCGCCCGCATGAGCTGGTCCAGCGGTAGTGCCTCCGCGCCCAGGATTTCGGCAAGCCTTCCGTAGGCGACGCGCCGCAGCAGGTCCATCTGCCAGAGCCGATCCTGTGCGTGCAGGTAGCCCAGCGCAGCGAAGGCATCCCAACTCCGCCGAGCAGCAACGGTGGGGATGCCCAGCGAATCGCGCCAGATGCGGACCGTATCCGAAAGCCCTGCAAGCTGTGCCGAAGCACGTTGCGGAGGAAGGCTCTCCCATAGCAGCACCACTCCGCCAATGGCAAGGGCGGTGGCAATAACCAGCACCGTCGCGAAGAGCTGTACCAACGGGAAGCGCCTCATGCGCACGCCTTAGAGCCACCCCTGCGCACGGTACCAGGCAACAGTTTCGTGCATCCCCTCGGCAAGCCCGACTTGCTGGCGGTAGCCCAGCTCGCGGCGTGCCCGCTCGGTGGAGCAGATCCAGTAGGGCTGCAGCAGATCCCGCCCCTTCTCAAAGTCGAAGACCGGTGGGCGCGAAAGCAGCCAGCCGGAGACCTCGGCGATGCTGGCAACGCCCATGACCACAGCGTGCGGGATGCGCAGCCGCAGAATTCGGCGCCGCCCCAGGGCGACGCGGGCGATCTCGCTGAGCTGGTACCAGGTGTAGAACTCCTCGGAGCTGATGAAGTAGACCCGCCCGATGGCGGCTTCGGCAAAGGCTGCCAGCAGAATGCCTTCGACCAGGTCGCGCACGTGCACAAGGCTCAGGTACTTCTCGCGCAGCCCGATGATGGGAGCAAGCCCGTAGCGAATCGCCCGGAAGAAGGGCAGCGTTGCTGCATCGCGCGGACCGTACACCGCTGGCGGGCGCACAATCGTGATGGGCAATTCCGTGCGGGCAGCAAGCACCACCTCTTCGGCAGCTTGCTTGGAGCGACCGTAGGCGGTGATGGGATGGTAAGGGGTGTCCTCGGTGACGGGCTCGCTGAGCGACGGCGCCGGTCCGACGGCTGCCAGGCTGCTCAGGAAGAGAAATCGCTTGACGTTCGGGGCAAAGCGCAGGGTGGCGTGCAACAGGTTCGCGGTTGCATCCCGATTGCCCCGGAGGAACTCCTGGAAGGTGCGCGCGGCAATGACGCCGGCGATGTGGAAGACGATATCCACGCCCTGGAGGGCTCGGGGGAGCGTATCGGGAGCATCGAGCGAGGCTTCGACGAGTTCGACCGGTTTGCCCGTGAGCCAGCGCCGGTTGCTGCTTCGGCGCACGATGCAGCGCACCTCGATGCCGCGTTCCAGCAGTGCATCCACCAAGTGGCTTCCAATAAAGCCGGTTGCGCCCGTGACCAGAGCTCGCATCTTCGGCTGGAGTCGTTGGACGGCTTCAGTTCAGAGGTACTCCAGGAGGTCGTGTCGGGAGATAACCCCCAGCAGATGCCCGAACTCCGCCAGCACGATTGCGGGATGCTCCCGGAGGATGTCGATCCCGCCTTGGATGCTCGTGTGGGCATCCACGACGGGTAGCGGCTCCTCCATGTGCAGGCGGACGGGCTGCTCCAGCACGTGCCGGTTGTCCAGCAGCAGCTTCAGAAGGCGATTCTCGCGCACCGTTCCCACGACGTGGCGGTCCTGGATGACCGGAAGCTGAGATAGCTCGTACTGGTGCATCAGTTGCAGTGCTTCCTGGACGGAGTGGTTAGGAGAGACGGCAACGAGCGCGGGCACACGTCCGCGCGCGAGCTTGCTCTGCAGCACGGATTTGAGCGAGAACTGCCCCACATCGAGCAGCTGATGCTGTCGGAGCCACTCCTCGGAGTGGTGCTTCGAGAGGTAGCGTTCGCCGGTATCGCAGATGAGTGTGACCACGACGGCATCGGCGGGCAACAGCCGGGCAACGTGGAGCGCAGCGGCAACATTCGTTCCAGAGGAGCCGCCGCAGAAGATGCCCTCCTCGCGTGCCAGGCGGCGCGCCATCAGGAAGGACTCCCGGTCGCTGATGCTGATGACCTCGTCGATGAGCCCGATGTCCAGATTGCCCGGAATGCGCTCCTGCCCGATGCCCTCGACCAGGTAGGGGAGGGCTTCTCCGATGCGTCCGGTCTCTTTGTAGCCTTTGATGACCGAGCCGACCGGGTCGGCAGCGATGACCCGGATGGCGGGGTTCATGCGCTTGAGGAAGCGCGCCACGCCTGTAATTGTGCCGCCGGTGCCGATGCCGGCGACGAAGTGGGTGATGCGCCCTTCGGTGTCGTGCCAGATTTCGGGTCCGGTCGTCTGCTCGTGGATTGCCGGATTGGCGGGATTGTCGTACTGGTTCAGCATGATGGCGTTGGGCAGCTCCTGTGCCAGGCGCTGGGCAACGTTGAAGTAGTACTCCGGGGAGCTGGGGCTGGCAGCCGAAGGGACGATGAGCACGTCGGCGCCGAGCGCCTGGAGGTAGCGGATGCGCTCTTGCGAGGCTTTATCGGTCATGACGAAGAGGCATTGGTAGCCCTTGATGCGGGCTGCCAGCGCCAGACCGATGCCGGTATTGCCGCTGGTGGGTTCCACAATGAGCATGCCCGGGCGGAGGCGCCCCTCGCGCTCGGCGGCTTCGATCATGGCAATGCCGATGCGGTCCTTGACCGAGCCGCCGGGATTGCGGCTTTCCAGCTTGACCAGCACCGTAGCGGCAATCCCTTCGGTGACGCGGTTGAGCTTGACCAGAGGGGTCTTCCCGATGAGCTGCAGGATGTTGTCTGCGTAGCGCATGACGCACTGCCTGGCTTGAGCGCCACGAAAATAGCGCTTGCTCGATAACAAACAGCGCCGGGCGTGGTGCCCGGCGCTGTTGTAGTGCAGCACGCGCTACCGGATTACTTGGGCTGCTCGCTGGAGGGCTTGCTGCTCTCCTTCTTGTGGCGCTTGGCGTGCTTCTTCGCCTTGTGTGGCTTAGCGGCAGACTCCTGCTGCGTTGCTGTTGCTTCCGGCGCCGGCTTTGCTGGAGTTGCCGGGGTTGCAGGAGTTGCCGGCTTTGCTGGAGTTGCCGGAGTTGCCGGCTTGGTCTGCTGCGTCTGCGCAGCCACCCACATGGCGCTGCTCATCACCAGAGCCAGCGCCGCTACCATGAGGCGCTTCATGGGTAGGACCTGAGAGGTTCAACATGCACCGAACTGCACTGCGAAATTGCCTGGACACCGCTGAACGAGCAATAAAAGGACAATGAGGGCTACCACACAAATTGACGAGCGGGCGCTAACAAGTTGATGAACGCGCGTTCAGCGGAGCCGCTATATGCCGTTGCGTAAATTCGCGCCGCACAGAGAGGAATGCCGCCATGCAACTGCTCAACTACATTGCCGGACAGTGGGTGCCCAGTCGGAGTGGGCGCACCTTCCGCAATCTCAACCCTGCCGATACGCGGGACTGCGTGGGGGAGTTCCCGCTCTCCTCGGCAGAGGATGTGGCGCTGGCGGTAGAGGCTGCGGCGGAGGCATACCGGAGCTGGCGCCTGGTGCCGGCACCGCAGCGGGGGGAGATCGTGCGCCGCGCTGGACAGCTCCTGCGGGAGCGTAAAGAGGAGCTGGCGCGGGCAATGGTGCGCGAGATGGGCAAGCCCTTGGTCGAGGCGCGCGGCGATGTCCAGGAGGCGATTGACACCGCCGATTACGCCGCATCCGAAGGACGGCGCCTGTTCGGCTACACCACGCCGAGTGAGCTTCCCAACAAGGTCAACCTCTCCTTCCGCATGCCCGTAGGGGTTTGCGGGATCATCACGGCGTGGAACTTCCCCATCGCCGTGCCCTCTTGGAAGATCTTCCCCGCGCTGGTCGCGGGCAATACGATTGTCTGGAAGCCCTCCGAAGACGCTCCCCTGTGCGCGAATCTCTTGGCGGAGATTCTGCAGGAGGCGGGGCTCCCGCCGGGCGTCTTCAACGTTGTCCATGGCGATGCAGAAGCCGGAGAAGCACTGGTGCGCCATCCGGGCGTGCGCCTGATCGCGTTCACGGGTTCGACCGCCGTCGGGCGCCGTATCGCCACACTGTGCGGCGAGCTCAACAAGAAGTGCTCTCTGGAGATGGGCGGCAAGAACCCGCTCATCGTGCTGCCCGATGCGGACCTGGACTTAGCCCTCCAGGGCGTGCTCTGGGGAGCGTTCGGCACAAGTGGGCAGCGCTGTACGGCAACCTCACGGCTGCTTTTGCATCGGGATATTGCCGAGCACTTCCTCGAACGGCTCTGCGCTGCAACTCAGCAGCTTCGGGTGGGCAATGGGCTCGATGAAGGGGTCAACGTCGGACCCATCATCAACGCGCGGCAGTTGGAACGGATTGAGCACTACGTCGAGCTGGGGCGCCGCCAAGGAGCGCGGCTCCTGGTGGGAGGGCATCGCCTCACGGAGGGCGAGTATGCGCATGGCTACTTCTTTGCCCCGACGATCTTCGCCGATGTGACGCCGGAGATGACCATCTTCCGCGAGGAGATCTTCGGTCCGGTGCTCTCGGTGACGCTGGTGGATTCACTCGAGCATGCCATCGCCTTGGCGAACGATAGCGACTACGGGCTGTCTTCGTCCATCTACACGCGCGATATCGTGGCAGCCTTCCGTGCGATTCGCGATCTGGAAGCGGGCATCACCTACGTCAATGCCCCAACGATTGGGGCGGAGGCACATATGCCCTTCGGCGGCGTCAAGGCAACGGGCAACGGGCATCGAGAGGGCGGGTGGACGGTGTTCGACATCTTCACCGAGTGGAAGACGGTCTACATCGACTACTCCGGGCGGCTCCAGCGGGCGCAGATCGATATTGAGCAATGACGCAGCAGCTCCCTGGAACGGATTACGGGCAACTCCTTGAGGAGCTGCAATGGCTCTGGGGGGAGGAGCGCAGCCCTCTCCCGCGCATGGCGAATATGGTCGCCCTACTCTACCGGCGGCTGCCGGAGGTCAACTGGGTTGGGGTATACCTCCGCGAGGGGCAGGAGTTAGTTCTGGGACCCTTCCAAGGGGCACCGGCGTGCCAGCGGATTCTGCTGGGGAAGGGAGTGTGTGGAACGGCTGCGGTACGGCGGCAGAGCATCGTTGTGCCCGATGTGTCGCGCTTCCCCGGCTACATCGCCTGCTCGCCGGAGACGCAAGCCGAACTCGTGGTACCGCTATGCTGGGGAGCGGAGCTCTACGGCGTGCTGGACCTGGATAGCCCCCGTCTGGGGCGCTTCACCGAAGCGGATGCGCGCGGGCTGGAGCAAATTGTCGTGGCACTGCTGCAGGAGACCGACCTGGAACGCTTGCGCCACTACTGCCAGGGATAGCGATGGGAGGCTATGTTCGCCACTGTGTTGTGCTTGCCTTCGGCGTGCTGGGGTTGCGGGCACAGGTGGTGGTCAACGAAGTTATGCCCGTTCCCCCTACAGGGGAACCGGAATGGGTCGAATTGTTCAACACCGCCGATAGTGCCGTTGCGCTGGAGGGGTGGTGGATTGCCGACCTCAAGAGCATGGTGCAATTGCCGGCACTTCGATTGCCGCCGAGAGGCTACGCGGTGCTGACCCGCGATACGGCAGCACTGCTGGAGGCGCGGGCAATTCCGCCCGAAGCAGTGCTTGTTGAGCTGCGCTTGCCGACACTGAACAACACCACGGACGTGGTCGTACTGCGCCGACCGGATTCGGCGGTAGTGGATTCCCTCTTCTACTCGATGCGGTGGGGGAGAGCTGGAGTTTCGCTGGAGCGGCGCTTGGCTACTGAGCCTGCGCACGCCTCCTCCAATGTGCAGCCTTCGATTGCGCCTGCGGGAGCAACGCCGGGAGCGGTCAATAGCGTCACGCCACTGCCGGCGGATTTCGCCCTTGCGGGAGTTGTGGTCCGTGGGCTGCCACCACGCTTGGAGATCACGGTCCGCAACACCGGTGAGCAGCTTCCGCAGGCGGCGAGCGTTGCGCTCTGGATTGCGCGGGAGGGGCAGTGGCAGCTGCGCCAGCAGTGGCAGCTTCCCGTACTCTCCCCCGGCGAGCAGCGGACGGTGGGGGAGGAGCTCGGGAGCCTCTTTTCGGCACAGGAGATGGGACGCCGATACCGCTACCGTGCTGCTGTCACCGCAGCAGAGGACCAGCGGCGCTGGAACGATACAAGCGAGGGCGAGCTGTTCGCCAGCGCGGAGCTGCTGCCCGTGCGCATCAACGAGATTCTGTATGAGCCGCACCCTGGGGAGCCGGAGTTTGTGGAGCTGGTGAACCTGTATCGGGACACGGTGGACCTGGCGGGTTGGACTCTGGAGGATGCCTCCGGGCGGCTTGTGCGGATTGGGGAGGGGATCCGGATTGCGCCGGGACAATTTGCCGTTATTGCAAGCGATTCCACCATCATCACTAAACACCCCCAAGCCAAAACCAACCTCACCACATCCACAAACCTCATGCTCAACAACGACGGCGACCTCCTGCTGCTCCGCGACCCTAACGGAGTCGTGGTGGACTCGCTGTACTACCTCCCCTCCTGGCACGATCCGTTCCTAAGCGGTGCCACACGCGGCATCAGCCTGGAGAAGCTCAATCCAGCACTCCCCTCCGCTGCTGCCTCCTCTTGGAGCAGTTGCGGTGCTCCTGAGGGGGCAACTCCAGGGCTGCCCAACAGCATTGCAGTTCCGCTCAGTGGTGGTGGGGAGGTGCAGGTTGCGCCCGCCCCATTCCGGTTGCATGCAGGGCAGCGCGCCTACTGCCTGGTGCAGTACCACTTGCCCTTCCGTCAGGCACTGCTGACGGCGCGAGTGTACAGCGAACAGGGGGAGCTTGTTCAGACCCTTGCGCATGTAACCTACACGGCTGCGGAGGGCTCCCTGGTATGGGATGGGCGGACGGAGCAGGGGGAGATGGTGCCTCCGGGCGCTTACATCCTGCTGCTGGAGGCGCGGGATCGGGAGAGTGGACGCGAGTATCGGAGCCGGTCTCTCATCGTCGTGACGCAATGAGCGGTAGCTGGCAAGCGGCGCTACTAATTGCTCGGCGTTGGTTCCTTCTGAAGCAGCACTGGGGGATTGCCCGGCTCATCTTCTGGTTCTCCGTGCTCGGCATCTCGATAGGGGTGTCGGCGCTGACCATTGTGTCGAGCATCTTCAAAGGGCTGCACGACAGCATCTACGCCGTACTGTTGGAGCAGGAGCCGCATCTGTTGCTGCTTCCGGAGCAGGGGAGAGCGCTGCGGGAGATTGGCGCGCTGGATTCGCTGCTCCGGCATCTGCCCGAGGTACGGCTGAGCGTGCCGGTGCTGAGCGAGCGCGTCGTCGTTGCGCGCCAAGGGGCATTAGCGCCGGCGCTGTTCACCGCAGCGGCTGAGAGCCTACTGCAGAGGAGTACACTGCAACAGGGTATCCTGCTGGGCGAGCCGATGCTGCGGGCGCAGCGAGCGGTGCTCTTGGGTGCGGCTCTTGCCGACCGCCTCCGAGCTTTGCCTGGCGATACCGTGGAACTCCTGACTCCGGCGGCACTGGAGCGTCTGGCGCTGGGAATTCCCACAGGGAGAGCAGCCAGCGCCGTTGTGGTTGGGATTGTACGCCCCGGGGTGGTCGAGCAGAGCTCCTTTGCCGTCTACGCCGATACCGCCTTCGGACGCACCCTCATTGACCTACCGCCGGGAAGCTACAGCGCAGTGCAGGTGTGGTTGCACGACATCAAGTACACCGATGCCGTGGCGACATCCCTGCGGCAGAAGCTCGCCCGGCACGGCGTCATCGTCCAACCCTGGCAGGAGCGGCATCGGCAGCTCTACGATGTGCTACGGCTGGAGCGCTTAGGAACAACACTGGTGCTGGCGCTCATCGTGCTGGTGGCAACATTCGGGGTAACGGCATCCCTGGTGATGAGCGTTGTGCAGAAGCAGCGCGATATCGGCATCCTGCGGGCGCTGGGGATATCGGCTCGCGAGGTGCAGCGGATCTACCTCCTGCAAGGCATCGGCGTTGGTGCCATCGGGACGGTGCTCGGCGCCCTTCTGGGCGGACTCTTCTACTGGGGGCAGCGCCGCTACGGTTGGTTGCGCTTAGACCCTTCACGCTACATCCTCTCGCAGGTCCCAGTGGAGCTCTCTGCGTGGGATATTGCCACGATTGGGCTGATTGCGTTCATGCTGGCGATAGTGGCGGCGCTGTATCCAGCAGCTCGTGCTGCGCGACTCCACCCAGCAGCCGTCCTGCGGGAGGAGTAGGGGGCGCCCGGTAATTTTGCACCCGCAATGCGCTACGGCTGTCTGCTGCTCGGTGTGATCGCGGTGCTGGAGAGTGCCTCCCAGGTGCTGGAGGATGATTCCCACTTCACCGATGTGGGCAACATCCGGCTGACGGTGAGCAACTTCGGCACCATCGGACACGGATTCAGCAAGTGGCCGCAGCAGCCTTCGTGTGAGTACCCGCGCGGCAGCGGCATCGAGCACCTCTTCATCGGAGGGCTGTGGGTGGGTGCCCGCACCAGCGCCGGCGGTGAACAACGCATCGCCGTCTCCACCGCCGCAGTGGATGTCGCTTCCGTGCGCTACTCCAGCGAAGGGTTTGAATTCACTCCGCTCACACCGCTGCAGATCCGCTCCTCGCTCCCTACGGACCCGTACTACAGCCCCAAGGCGGTCTCGCATCGGGATTTCATCGCCGAGTTCACCGATACCAACCGCGTAGCTCCCAGCACTGGGCAGCCCATCCCAAACCATACGCCGCTGGGACTGCAGGTCCGCTTGGAAAGCTACGCTTGGAACTTCCCCTTCGCCGATGGCTTTGTCATCCTCTCCTACACCATCACCAACGTCAGCGCGACGCCGCTGGAGAGTCTGTACGTGGGGCTTTGGGCGGATGCCGTCGTGCGCAACACGCGCCTGGTGGCGCCTCGGGGGGCGGCATTCTACAGCGCTGGAGCGGAGGGCTTCCTGGAGGAGCATCGGCTCATCTACGAATGGGATGCTGCCGGAGACCGTGGGCTGGCGGATAGCTACTTCGCGCTAAAGTTCCTGGGCAGCGAACCCGCTGCCGCTACGGTGACCTTCAACTCCTGGCAGTTCCGCAACACGACGGGCGACGAGTGGACGCAATCCCCGCAGGATGACCTCAGCCGCTACCGTCGGCTGCAATCGAGCTTCTTGGGGCAGGTCTCCTTGGACCAAGCCCGTGCACTGCTGCGCCAGCCGAGCAATCGCTCGCTCCTGCTCGGGGTAGGACCCTTTGAACGGCTGGACCCCGGCGATTCCATCCGCGTGAGCTTTGCGGTCATCTGCGCAAAGAAGCCAGGCGACCCCGCCGCCGACACGGAGGAGAGCCGGGTATACCTCCTACGCTTTGCCCATTGGGCACAGCGGGCCTATAACGGAACGGATTTCAACGGCAATGGGCGCTTGGACCCGGACGAACCCGATCTCCGGGGCGATGGAAGCATCGTGCGCTTCCTGCTCCCCACGCCACCGGAATCCCCTCGGGTGCGTCTGGCAATCAACGCAGGCGAGATTATGCTCCACTGGAGCGATAACGCCGAAGCCTCCCGCGATCTCTTCACCAACCGGCGCCACTTCGAGGGCTACCGGCTCTGGATTGCCGGACCGGCAGCAACAGCGCAGGATTCGCTCCAGCTCCTGCGCCAGTGGGACCTGCCCGGCAACGGCATCGGCTACGACAACGGCTTTGAGGAGCTGCGCATCCGAGATGCCTCAGGCTCGCCCGTGCGCTACTTCTTCGATGGCGATACGGTCGGCTACGTCTACCGCTACCGCATTGGGAACCTGCTCGATGGATGGCTCTACCGAATCGCGCTGACGGCATTCAGCTCGCCGGACGAGCCCAATGGCATCCCCTCGCTGGAGTCCAGCCCGCTTGCAACGGAGCTGCTGGTCATTCCGGGGCGACCGCCGGTGCGCTTGGACACGGTCGAGCGCGTGGGCATCTACCCGAATCCCTACCGGCTTGGCGCCGCCTGGGAGCATGGGCGCTCCGAGCGCGGGCGGAAGGTGTACTTTTACAACCTCCCGCGCCGCTGCCGCATCCACATCTGGAGCCTTGCTGGGGACCGGGTTGCGCTCCTGGAGCATGTCGCCGGAAGCTCAGAGGGGCAGGAGATTGACTGGTACGCTGCTGCCGGCGTTGGAAGCGCGTTCCATAGTTCCGGCGGGCAGCACGCCTGGGATCTGCTCACGGCGAAGGACCAGCCCATTGCCCCGGGCATCTACCTCGTCATTGCTGAGGACCTGGAGAGCGAAGCCGTCCGCGTAGGGCATCTGCTCGTCATCAAGTGAAACCAAGCAAGGGGAGCCGCAATGGCATGGCGCATGTACGGAATCGCTGCGCTGCTGTGCGCGAGTCTGTGGGCGCAGAACTACCCTCGGCTGCACGTGCATGAGATTATGACGCTTCCGCCGGATTCCCTCGCCGTCGGTTCGCTGCTCTCGCCACGGCTGGGGGATACGGTGCTGCTGGTGGGTATCGTCACCGTGCCGCCGGTGCTGGACCCTGTGAGCGACCGGCGTCCGTTGCTGTGGGCGGGAGCGCGTTGGGTGACCTTCCTGCGCGATTCCAATCCGGAGCTCACCGCCTACGCCGGCATCAACGTGCTCCAAGCCGATACAACGGTGACGAGCACCTACTTCGACCGCATCCGCCCGGGGGACTACATCGAGGTGCTGGTGCGCATTACGAACTTCCCCACCAGTGCCGATCCTGTGCGGAACCGGCTGGGTCCGACCCAGGCGGAGGTCATCACCGGTGCGGCTGCCCGACCAGTGGAGTTCCTCGACTACGAGCGCCCGCTGCCACAACCCATTCCGGTGCAGATCTCGGACTTCTACACCGGTCCAGTGGGGAGCGGCGTTCCCAATATCGCCAGCGGTTCGCGCTATGTCGGCATGCTCGTGGAGCTGCACAATGTCACCGTTGTTGCCAATCAGCCCGTCATTGTGCTCTCGGACGACCAGGGCAACCAGATGTACATGCGCGACCAATCGGGCTACTTCACCACGCGGGCGCACCGGTTACGGGAGTTTGTGCCCTATCCGGTTGGGCAGCGCATCCGGCGCATTCGGGGCTACATCACCGCCAGCACCGTTGGTGGTCAGCCGCAGTCGTTCATGCTCACGCCCGTGTATCCGGAGGACGTCGAGCTGGGGACAGCTCCACCGGTGATCACCTCGGTGAGCCGCGATCCTGCGCGCCCGTTCCCCAGCTCTGCCGAGCCGGTTCCCATTCGGATTGGGGTCCGCCGTGGGGATTACCCCGTGAGCGCGGTGCGCCTGGTGTACGTTCGGGGACAGGATACCACGGTGCTGACGGCTCAGGCGCTGGGCGACACACTCTTCCAGGCTGAGATCCCGCCACAGCCGGCGGAATCGCTTGTTGCCTATTGGGTTGAAGTGACCGACAGCGCTGGAACCCGTGTGCGCATGCCCGTCAGCGGGGTCTACTTCTACAAGGTGCTCGACCGCGCGCCCAAGATTGCCGACATCCGCCACACGCTCAATCCCGATGGCTCCTCCGGATACGTGGGCTTCCGCGTGACGGTCGAGGGCGTCATCACGGCGGACACCTCCGATATCCCGAACAACGCCTCGCCGCGCATGTACATGCAGGACGACACCGTTGCCTTCTCCGGCATCTGGCTGCACACGAGCGCAACGACCGACCCGCTGCGCAGCTTCCGGCGTGGGGACCGGATCCGCGTCTCTGGCATCGTTGCCGAGCTGGGAGCGCGGGCGCAGGACCGGCAGGTGACCGCACTGACGGCGCTGGCGCTGGTAGACCGCAACGGGGATGGCGGATTCATCTCTTCGGGCAATACCGTGCCGCCCGTCTTGGTGACCACACGGGAGATTGCCGGACGGCGCCAGGGTGAGATGCCCGCCGAAGGCTGGGAGAGCATGCTTGTGGAGCTGCGTGATTGCGTCGTTGCCGATTCCAATGCCGATGCCCCCTCGAACTTCGGCGAGTTTACGGTCGTGGACGCCGAGCTCTTCGACACCCCACAGGAGGCAAGTGCACGGCTGCGCGTAGAGACCGACGATGGAGCCACCAGCTACGGCACACGCGGCACCGATGGGAAGCGCGTCCTGCAGCGTGGGCAGCGCATTCGGGTGCTGCGGGGCATTCTCTTCTACAGCTTCGGCAACTACAAGCTGGTGCCGCGCAAGGATGAGGACATCGAGCTCGTCTCCGATGTCGAGCACTACGGCGGTGCAGCTCCGGTGCGCATCTTCCCACAGCCGGCGCGCGAGTGGGTTGAAGTGGAGCTGCCCGAAGCCTTCCGTAAGCAGTGGCTGCACGTGGAGTTGCACGATCTTCTCGGGCGCACCGTTGCGCGGTGGCGCCTCCTCTGGGATGCACCGGCGCTGCGGTTCTCCACCGAGGAGATGCCCTCGGGGCTCTACCGGCTGCTGCTGAAGTCCCCGAACGCAGTGCTTAGCGTACCAGTGCGCATTCTGCGCTGAGGGATGGTGGAGTTCAACCCGTTCGAGCTGGAGCAGGTCGCTGCCGCATACGACCGGTGGTACGAAACCCCACTGGGGGCATTTGTGGAGGCGCAGGAGCTGGCGGCATTGGAGCAGCTCCTCTTGCCGCTGCCGCCGCAGAGTGTTGTTGTGGAGGTAGGTGCTGGGACCGGTCGGGTGAGCGCCTGGATCGCCCGGAAGGGCTATTCCGTCATCGCCGTTGAGCCCTCGGCAGCGATGCGGCGCTATGGGGTGGAGCGGACCTCCGGCTTGAGCGTGGAGTGGCTCGCTGCGCATGCTTCGCTGCTGCCCTTTCCCGATGGTGCGCATGAGTGCGTGCTCCTCTTTGCAACGCTGGAGTTCGTTGCCGAGCCACAGCGTGCGCTGCGGGAGGCACTCCGGGTGCTCCGCTCGGGTGGTTTCCTGATTGTGGCGTTGCTGCATGCGCACAGCCCATGGGCGGCGCTCTACTGCTGGCTGGGGCGCCGCGGTGAGGTCCCCTGGAGCACGGCACGCTTCTACACGCCCGAGGAGCTCGAAGAGATGGTCGGACTGCCAGCGCAGGCACGGGCATCAGCGGTATTCTGCGCCCCTACGGCAGCCGAACCCTTTGAAGAAGCCGATGCTGCCGGACGCCGAGCGGGCAATCCACCAGCGATGGTCATTCTGCGATGGAGCAAGCCATGATGGTCTCCGCAACCGTTGCCGTCTACCCACTGCGCCAGCCCGATTACCGCGCGATCGAGGACGCCATCGAGGTGCTCACCCACTCCGGACTTAGTGCCGATGTGCAGCCGATGCACACGGAGTTGACCGGAGAGCTCGACGCGCTCTTCGAGGCGCTTCGGCAAGCCTTCCTCGCCGCGGCTCGCCATGGGGTCGTGGTCATGACGCTCACGCTCACCAATGCCTGCACGCCAACGCCACGGCAGGAGTGATAGCCCGGAGCCTGTTGTGCCGTTGCGCATTCGGGCTGCGCGCGATCGGATTCGGCTGCGGGGGCGCGATTGCCTGGATTTCCTCCAGCGAATGAGCACCGCTGACCTGCGCGGGCTCGAACCCGGCGCAGGCATGGCAACGGTCTTTGTCACCGAGAAGGCGCGCATTCTGGACGTTGCTTGCCTCCTGCGCACTGGGGCGGAGGAGGTGGAGCTGCTGCTCTCCCCGGGTGCGGGCGAGCTCATCTGGCGCTGGCTGCGGCAGCATCACTTTACCGAGGACCTCGAACTTGCACCCCCGGAACGCTGGACTGGGATGGAGCTGCATGGCATCCGGAGCGCCGAGGAGCTCTCCGCGCTGCTGGGCAAGGAGCTGCGCTTGCCGCAACGGCTTGCATGGGGGGATTGGGCAATGGTGGAGCTGGAGGGTATCCCGGTGCACGTGGTCGCCATTCCGGGGCTCCGCGCACATGGAGTGGCACTGCTTGCGGCGGAATCCGTGCACGAAGAGCTCGAGAGGCGGCTTGCGGGAATTCCAACGGTGGACGAGCCAACAGCGGAGGCGCTGCGGATTCTCGCCGGTATTGGGCGCTGGGGAGCCGAGTGGCGTCAGGAGTACAACCCCTTCGAGGCGGGGCTGGAGGGGCTTGTCAGCCTGGACAAGGGCTGCTACGTAGGGCAAGAGGTGCTGGCGCGGCTGCAGACCTACGGCAAGGTGCAGCGTCGCCTGGTGCGGGTGTGCGCACGGGAGCCACTCCATCCCGGCATGCAGCTCCTTTGCGGGGAAGCCTTTGCAGGAGAGCTTACCAGTGCTGCTCCTGCACCGTGGCTCCAGCGATGGGTTGCCCTGGGGTACGTGCGCAGGGAGTACCTGGAGCGGGGTGCTCTCTCTGCTCGGACGCCGACGGGCGAGGAGCTCCCGCTGGAGCTGTGCTCAGCCGACGGTCCAAACAGGTGAGCCGATGCCGATTGTCTTCATCACGGGTGCGGCACGGCGGCTGGGGAAGCTGCTCGCCGTAGAGTTCGCCCGCCGAGGGTGGGATGTCGTGGTGCACTACCGTAGCCATGCCGACGAAGCGCAAGCGGTGGTGGAGGAGATCGCGCGGCAGGGGCGCCGTGCCGTTGCCGTCCGCGCTGAGCTCTCGCAGCCGCTCCAGGTTCGGGCTGCCTTTGAAGAGGCGCTGCAGCTCGGCGTGCCGGACGTGCTGGTCAACAATGCTGGTGTCTTCCCGCCGCGGACTCCGCTGGAGAGCCTCACGGCTGAGCTCTGGCAGCAGACGCTGGAGAGCAATCTCAGCGCGAGCCTCTACACCAGCCAAGTCTTCGCCCAGGTGCAGCAGGGCAGCGGACGCATCATCAACATCGCGTCGGTGGGGGCGCTGGAGAGCTGGCGCGGGCGCTTGCCCTACAACGTATCCAAGGCAGCGCTGCTGCAGTTGACACGGAACCTGGCGCTGGAGCTGGCACCGCGCATTGCGGTCAACGCCGTTTGCCCCGGCATCCTGCAGTTGGAACCAGGGGAGACACTTCCGGTGCCTGTGGAGCGCATCCCAGCTCGGCGCTACGGAGGTGCGCAAGACGTCTTTGACGCCGTCTACTTCTTTGCAACAGCCACCCCGTACATCACGGGACAGTGCCTGCTGGTGGATGGAGGGTACCACTTGCGCTGAGGAACCGATGGAGGACAAGCTTCCCGCTGGGCAGCGTCCGCCGAAGGCGTACGATAACCCGGAGTTCGTCCACAGTCGGGATGCCCGTGTGTTGCGCATCCTGGCGGAGTATCTCTATCCGGAGCACCGGTTCCGCCGCATGCGGATCCGCAACACCGTGGTCTTCTGGGGCTCGGCGCGCTGCCTGTCGGAGGAGGAGTTTCAGCACCAGTGGTCGGCGCTGCAAGCGCAGCTCCAGTGGTCGGACAATCGGCAGCGGGCGCACCTGGAGCAGCGTCTCCGGGAGCTGGAGCGGATTCGACCGCTGACGCGCTACTACGAGGATGCGCGCACCCTTGCCCGGCTCATCACCGAGTGGTCGCTGACGTTGCCGCCTGCGCGCCGGTTCGTCATCTGCTCCGGCGGCGGACCCGGCATCATGGAGGCAGCCAATCGCGGCGCGTATGAAGCCGGTGGCATCTCCATCGGGCTGGGCATCAGCCTGCCACATGAGCAGGTTGCCAATCCCTACATCACGCCCGAGCTGAACTTCGAGTTCCACTACTTCTTCATGCGCAAGTTCTGGTTCGTCTACCTGTCCAAGGCAATGGTGCTCTTCCCCGGCGGCTTCGGGACGATGGACGAGCTCATGGAGGTGCTCACGCTCGTGCAGACACGCAAGATCCGCCGCCCGCTCCCGATTCTGCTCTACGGAGAGGAGTTCTGGCGCAAGGCAATCAACTTCGAATTCCTGGTGGAGCAGGGGACGATATCGCCGGAGGACCTGCAGCTCTTCTGCTACGTCAGCGATCCGCACTCGGCGTTTGAGTACTTGCGTGAACGCCTTGCACGAGTTCATAGCCTTGGGGCACCGTACGAGGAAGCACCGTAGAACAGCCGCAGAGGAAGCGATGTGGGCGATTGCGTTACTGCTGCTCTCCGGCATTGCCGTTGCCGGGGAGCTCCGTTGGGCTCCGGAGAAGCCGCAGCGCGGGACTTCGATTTCGGTTGAGTACGTTCCGGATTCTGCACGCTTTGCCCCCGGGGAGCCGCTCTGGCTCTATGCTTACGAATTCGATGCCGAACGCGGCTACCCAACGCTGCAGGAGGTGGAGCTGGAGTACCAGCGCACGCGAAAGCTCTACGCAGCAGCCTTCCGGCTGGATACGGCGACGGTGTTCGTGCTGTGCAAGGTGGGCAATGGACGGACCTTCGACACACGTGGAGGCAGGCTCTGGGAGATTCTGGTGCACTGCGGCGGCAGTCCGTGTCCGGAAGCGCTTCTGCGGGCGGCGTTGTCGCGCTTTGGGACGCTGCAGGAGGAGAGCTGGCGGCGCGCTCCAGACCTATGGGAAGCCGAACGCTTGCTCCAGCAGGTTGTAGAGCTGCGTCCGGAGCATTTCGCCGCGCGGGTGTGGCTGCTTGCCGTCCGAGGGCGGCTGCGCAAGCTCGAACGTGCAGCACAACAGCAGCAGCTTCGGGAGCTGCTCGCCCAGCCCTATCCGGAGACGGAGGGGAACATGCGAGCAGCCCTGTGGGCGTTGAATGTACTGGGGGAGTCCGACCGCATGGAGCGGCTCGAGGAGCGCATCCTGAAGGAGTTCCCCACGTGGGAGCTGGGGGAGGAGATTCTGCTGGTGCGACTCAACCGCGCAGCCGTAGCGCAGCAGTACTACGCCACTGCCGAGCGCTTCCTGCGGATGTTCCCCAACTCCCCGGGCTACGAGCACGTGTACGTGCTGTTGGTTCGGGCACTCCTGCAGAATGAGCGCCCGGAGGAGGTGGAGCAACTCTTCCGGCGCTTCCCACGGGTGCCGGCAGCCGCTTATGCCGAGCTCGTCCACTACTGGTTGAACCGAAGGGAGAGCCAGAGGGCTGCTCCCTGGGTGCGGCTGATGATGGCGCGCTTCCAGGAGCAGCGCATGGGGCGCATGCAGCGCAAGCCCCGCTACCGCAGCACGGTGGAATGGAGCGATAGCGACCGCCTGCTCCATGCGCGGCTCCTTGCACTGCAGGCGCGCTTCCTGCGGCAGGAGCGCCGCGTGGAGGAAGCCATCGAACGCTACCGCGAAGCCTGGTCCGCCTACGGCGACCGCTTCCCCACGGAGTTGGCCGAGGAGCTCGTCGAGGCGCTGCGCGTGCTCGGGCAGCACAAGAATGCCTTTGGCATCTGCACCGAGGCGCTGCTGCAATCCAGAGACAGCGACACCCTGTGGGCGCAGTTCCGTGAGCTCTTCCTGCAGGTGGTCGAACCCGATAGCGCCCGGATGCAAGCCGAGATGTTGCGCCTTCAGGAGCACGCTGCCCAGCTCCGGCGGGCAAAGCTGTGGAATGAGCGTCTGGATTGGGACCCCCCAACCGTGGTGGATAGCCTCGTGTACTCGCTCACGGGGGATTCCCTCCGGCTGCGCCAACTGCGCGGGAAGGTCGTGCTTGTGGACCTCTGGGCGACCTGGTGCCAGCCGTGTCTGCGCTCCTTCCCCAGCCTGCAGAAGCTCTGGGAGTTGTACCGCGAGCGCGAGGATGTCGCCATCCTCGTGCTCAACGTCTGGGAGCGCACGCCCGAGCGGCAGAAGGTCGTGCAGGAGTTTCTGCGCAACAACCCGCAGTACACCTTCCCCGTGTACCTGGACCTGGCGGACGTGCTGCCGCTGGGCTTCGGCGTGACGGGAATCCCAACCCAGCTCTACCTTGACCGCTCCGGTCGCCTGCAGTTCCGCTCCACGGGCTTCAGTTCCGAGGAGTTGTATCTGCGCGATATCCAGGACCGGCTGGAAGCACTGCTCCAGCAGCAGTAGGTCACACCATGTGGAGTGCGCCATGCGTGTGCTCATCCTCCTCCTGGGACTTGCAAGTGTAGCGTCGGCGCAGGTGAGCGTGACCTTCTACGGTGGATTGGCAACACCTGGGGAGGCGGTCAACGATGTGTACAACCGCTCCGAGCTGCGCAACGGGGACACCCTGCGCAGCATCGTGCGCGATGCCGTGCGAATGGGCTACCAGCTGGGCATCCGGACGCTCACTGCGGTCCATCCCAATGTGCAGCTCGGCGGGGGAATTGCACTGGTCCGATTTCCGCAGAGCCGGCTCTACATCACCGACCCACAGCGCGGGGATACAGTGCTTGTGCTGGCGTCGGTGCAGAACATGGTGCCCATCAGCGCTGGCATCACCGTAAGTGCTACGCTCTCGCAGCTCCGGCTGTACGCGCTGGCGGAGCTCGCCTACACGCTGGTGAACTCCTCGACCGATGTAGAGCAGGGCGTGCTCTCGTTCCCACTGGCGCTCGGCTCGCAGAGCGACCACCGGGTGGGTGCCGGCATTGGGGCTGGAATACAGCTCTGGCTCGGCATCCTGGGCATCGGAGTGGAGGGGCGCTATTCCATTGCCAACCTCATCGGGCGGACCAGTGGGGAGCAGCGCAAGGATTACGTCTCTGCGGTGCTGCTGCTCTCCTTTGGCGGGTGATCGCCCAATTCCAGCACGGCGGCTCGTTCGGCAGCGTTCAGGATGCGCCATTGCCCTGGGCGTAGGCTCCACAGGGAGAAGTTCCCGATGCTGACCCGCAGCAGCCGTAGCGTAGGGTGCCCGAGAGCAGCGGTCATCCGGCGCACCTGGTGGTATTTGCCCTCCGTAAGCTCGATGGCAATCCAGGAGGTGGGAACGGTCTTGCGCAGCCGTATTGGAGGCTCCCTGGGTGGGACCTCTGGCGGGGGCGCCAGGCGCCACGCTCGGCACGGGCGCGTGCGGTATTTGCCCAAGCGCATTCCTGATTGGAGCCGCTGCAGGGCTTCCTCGGAGGGGATCCCTTCGACCTGGACCCAATAGAGGCGGCGATGCCGGAAGCGCGGGTGCAAGAGCCGGTAGACAATCCACGGCTCGTCGCTCAGCAGCAATAGCCCTTCGCTTTTGGCGTCCAGCCGACCGACCGGATAGACCCCTGGCGGGAAGCCAAACTCTGTCAGGGTGCGGAAGGGCGAGCCCTGGATTGGTCGAAACTGCGAGAGCACACCGTATGGCTTGTAGAAGGCAATCAGCATCGGGCACTGCGCTGCAGCAGCCGGTTGCAGAGGTAACTGACGCGCGCCCCGAGCCTGTGAGTGCGTCCGTACTGCAGGAGCTTCTGCCGCAGCTCCGCGCTGCATATGCGGAGCGCTCTGCTGCGTTGCGCCAGCGCTTTGAGGAGTTTCGCCGTACGGGGGGCGATCCGGCAGAGAGCTTCTACGAGCTGTGCTACTGCCTGTGTACGCCGGCAACGAAGGCGGTCAGTGCGCTCAAGGCGGTCGAGCAACTCCGCGCACGCGAATTCTTCCAGCGTGGGCTTCCCCTGGAGGAGCTGGAGGCGATCCTGCGCGCGCCGGAGCACTACATCCGTTTCCATCGCCGGAAGGCGCAGCGCCTCTGGCGAGCTTGGCAGGAGCGTGGGAGAATTGTGGCGGTGCTGGGAGATTCGCAGCACCTCTTGCCACAGCAGAAGCGGCGCTGGTTGTGCGACAACGTCGCCGGGCTGGGGATGAAGGAGGCATCCCACCTGCTGCGCAATACGGGGCATCGGGGTGTGGTGGTGCTGGACCGGCATGTCCTGCGCTGGATGCGCCGTCTGGGGATGCCCGCACCCGAACATCCTCCTGCGGGGGCTGCATATCTAGAGCTGGAGCAGCGCTTCTGCGCTGTGGCGCGCCAGATGGACTTTGCCCCGGAGGAGCTGGAGTTCCTCCTGTGGAGTCTGGAGGTGGGGGAGGTGCTCAAATGAGTTGGCAGGCAAAGCTGGAGCATCTCTTGCGCGATCGCCGGAGCGGTTCACTCCACCTGCTTGGGCGCACGGTGCATTTGTGTGCGGAGATGGCGCATGCGGGGGCGGCTCCGGAGCATCTCGTTGCGGTAGTGGAGCGGCTTGAGCAGGCGCATCCAGCGATGGCGCTGCTGTGGAATCTCGGACAGCGGCTCAGGGAGCAGGCTGCGCAGGGAGCAACGGCAGCGGAGCTGGTGCAGAGTGCTCAGCGTTTTGCGGAGGAGGTCGCCGAGAGTGCCCGTCAGGCGGTGGAATCGGTCGCGCGCGAACTCCCCTCCGGAGCTCCGGTGCTGACACATTCTGCCGGCACTCAGCTCTACGAGCTGCTGCGGCGCCTCCGGGAACTGGGCAAGCAGATTGAGCTGTTCTGCACCCTGTCGCTGCCGGGAGGGGAGGGAGCTGCCCTTGCGCGCACGGCGCGGCGGCTGGGGATGCAGGTTTGCCTTGTCTGCGATCTGCAGGCGTACGGCGTGCTCAAACAGGTGCAGCTCCTGCTCCTCGGTGCCGACGCGCTCTGCTTGGATGGTCTGGTGCACAAGGTCGGCAGCGCACCGTTGGCCTACCTTGCCTGGATGGAGCATCGCCCCGTGTGGGTGCTTGCGTGCAGCCAGAAGCTACTCCCGCAGCCGTGGAGTGAGGAGTTGGAAGGGGAAGCCCCGCCGTGCCTGCGTTCAACCCTTCCGCAGCGGCGTGCGCTGTACGATTGCACCCCGTGGGAGCATCTCACGCTGGTGGCAACGGAGCAGGGGTTGCTCTCGGCTCAGCTCCTGCGCAAGCAGCTCCTTGCCCTTACTCCGGAGAAGCCGTCGAACCGAGGTCAATGAGCAGGGAGAAGCGCATGGTGCCCGCCAGCGGGTGGTTCTCCTCGATGGTGTTGATGTAGTTGAAGTCCAACGTGAACATGTCGTAGCGGATGCCGGCACCGAAGGTGATGAAGCGGCGATTACCCAGGCGCGAGGGCTCGGTGAAGTAGCCCAGCCGCAACGCCACCAATTGCTGGTACCAGTACTCCATGCCCATGGCGAGCTCAACGCCGGGGTTCTTCCACGCCGTGATGAAGGAGGTCGGAAGCGCATCCGAACCCAGGCTATCGCGCCGGACCATGAGCTTGGAGACGTCAACGGCGAACTTGAGGTCGTTGAACTCATCACGGACTGCCTGGACCGCCAGCCCCAGCCGGAGATTGGTCGGGAGCGGATCGGCTTCGTTGCGGTAGGTCATCTTGGGACCGATGTTCTGGATGTTGAGCCCCAGCGCCAGGCGATCGTCGAGCTCCACTCCGGCGATGCGGAGCTGGCGCGGCTTCCACAGGATTCCCAGGTCAAAGCTACCGCTGGTGCCGATTCCGGCAACGGATTCGCCCGGGGCAGCCGGAGCAAGGTTGGAGCGGATGAAGCGGAGCTGGATCCCCGCGCCCAGGTCATCCGCAATGAGCGTCCCGTAGGAGACGCCCAGTGTGAACTCGTTGGAGCGGAAGGTTCCCAGGGTGTTGCCGAAGTTGTCGGTGCGTACGAACTCGCCCAGGTTCATCAGGATGAAGTTCAGCGCCACCGTGCCATCCAGCTCCTTGAAGTACTGCCCGGCAGTGGCGTAGCTGTAGAAGAGGTCGGCGTTGAACTGCGGAAGCCACCGCGAGAAGCTCAGCGCAATCTGGCGCGACCGCAGGAAGCCCAAGCCGCCGGGGTTCCAGAAGATGGCGTTGATGTTATCGGCAATGGCGGTGCCTGCCTCGCCCATCCCGCTGGCGCGGGCATCTGGAGAGATGAGCAGGAAGGGCACGGCTGCTGCCCCTGCTTGTGCCCACAGCGCCGGCGACGCCAGAAGGAGCATCGCCACCGCAAGCGCTCCAATGTTCCGCCGCATGGTGTCTTCCATCTGCTGTCCAACTACCGCACAATCACAAAGGTCCCGCGCACACTGCGGGACTGCTCCGAGAGCAAGCAAACCGTATAGACGTACATGCCTGGGGCTACGGGTGCACCCTCAGCGGTGCGCCCATCCCAGGCGAGCTCAAACTGCCACGTGGGCAGCAATTGGAACTGCTGTTCGTAGACGATCCGACCCCACAGGTCGGCGATTTGGAGATGCGCCGGCTCCGGAGCCGAAGCGCTCGAACGCAGGCGGATGCGTAGCGGGAACTCCGTTGCGGGATTGGGGAGGACTTGCGCATCCACGAGCACGGTGGATTCGGCAATGCGGAAGGTAGTCTCTGCCTCGCCGAAGTTGTTGTAGATGTCCCACGCACGCACTCGGACGCGGTGGAGTCCCGGAGGAAGCCCCACCAACGGCTTCATCGCAATGCCCCTGCGTGGGTCCTGCAGTGAAGGCTGGTACAGTGGCGTCAGGTCAATCGGCTTTGGGTCCTCGTCAATCCATGCCAGGATGCGATGTCCGACGCCGGCTGCGGTGTTGATGCCAGAGGCATCCTCCAACTCCACGAAGAGCACCGGCGTGGAGCGCACGATATCCCCGGGGCGGAAGTCGGGATGGTCCAGGTAGAGCCGAATGGTGGGACCGAGCGTATCGAGTATGGTATCGGGAGCGATGCCTTGGATGGAGAGCCCCGGGTGCGACCCCGCAGCGCTGCGCCCGTCATCGGCAAAGGCGCACAGGTAGAAGCGACCGCGCTCACCGGAGAAGTCCGCATCCAGCGGCATGCGGAAGGCGGCGCTCCAGCGCCCGTTGCTCACGGCGTAGGTGCCTTGGTGAAGCACCGGACCCACCCGCGTGAAGCGGTACGTGGTGATGCTCCCCTCTCGAATCGAGAGCTGCACCGGTGCATCGGTTAGCACTACAAGGAGCTGCCCGGAGAAGTCCTCCAGCAGCCTCTCTCCGGAGGGGTCCAGGATCCGCCCGGAGAGCCGGACGAGCTGCAGTGCGGAGACCATTGAGGCAAGAGAATCGCTCCCAATCGGGCGCCCGTTGATGGAGTCCAGCGCGACCACTGCCGTGGGCAGGAGCAACCGCAGGCTTGGGTCACCCAGCAGCACGAACTTGAGGTCGTTGAGCCCGGTGCGGAGCTGTTTGACCAGCATCTGGACCTCTCCCAGCGTTGGGTAGTCGCCCTGCGGGGAGCGGCGCAGGAGCTGGTCGTAGAACTCGTAGAGGAGCTGTGCGTTCGGGGTGGAGTAGACCAAGCGTGCTGCTCCGAACACCGCGATCGCTCCTCCTAAGGGGCTGAGCAGCATGGCTTCGGCGCCGCTGGGGGTGCGCGGGTCGTCGTAGCGCACGAAATCGCAAGTTGCTGCGGTCAGGAAGAACAGGCGGCGCAGGTTCTGGAACTGTGGGATGGTCGTCTCGCGCTCCAGCACCTGCTCGTGTGCCCAGAGGCGTGGGTTGCCGTGCCCAATCCAGTTGAGGATAGCTGTCCCAGCGTTGACTGCAGCGACCAGGTCGCGGGTGACCTCGGGCTTGCGCCGTCCGCCGGGCAAGTTCTCCGTGGGGTACTCCGCCAAATAGAGCTTGCGCTGCCAGAGCCATTCGGGCAGCCGCTGCGCGAGTGTCTCGCTCTGGTCGGTGTGAATGCTGCCGTCGCTTCCGTAGCTGGTTGGACCGTCATCGGCAACGAGCGTGATCGTCGCCCGCCACAGCCCCAGATCGGAGGCGGTCTCGTAGAGGCGCAGCTTCTGGACCATCTGCATGCCCTCGGCGTCGGAGTTGATGGGCATGCGACCGATGGCGATGTCGGGCAGGCGATCGTCGCCTTGGACCCAGGTGTAGTAGTCGTCGGTGCAGTAGCTGTCAATGGCGTTGAAGGCGTCGCTCTCGGAGGTGCGGGCGGATTGGTAGGTCGGCACAAAGTTGGGCTGCTGTGTGCTGATGTTCTTGTAGTCGTAATGCCCGTCGCCCCAGAGCAGGACCCAGCGCGGGGGAACGCTCCAGGAACGCAGCGCCCACGCCAGGAAGTTGCGAATCGCGGTGGGGTCGGGATTGCCGGCAGCGAATTCGGTGTAGATCTGCTCGGTCGTCACCACCATCGTGGAGATGCCGCGCCCCTGCCGGTAGCGTTGGTACTCCTGCGCAGAGCCCAGGAGCTGGGGGTGGGTAATCACGACAAGCTCAGCACCGGGAGCCTGCAGCAAGCCGGCACTCTGGACGGGCTCCAGGATTGCCGGTTCGAGCACCCGAGCGCTGACGAAGAAGCGCCGAGGTACACCGGAGTCCTGCACGAAGCGCACAACGAAGCTGCCAGGCGCTCCCGCAAGGTTGGTCAGCAACTGTGGAGCCGCGGGATCGGTGACCTCAAAGCCCCAGAGCGGTCCTCCGGAGAATCCGGTGACGGCGATCTCGAGTACCCCCGACCAACTCGGGTCCGTCCACCACTCCAGCTCATCCCCAACGGCGGTGAAGGCTCTGGGGAAGTGCCATTCGACCCAATCCACATGCCCAAAGCCCGTGGCGTAGCCGTCGGGGGTGTAGGTGAAGCGCAGGGTGGAGCGGTTGTCCGCCGGAAGCGCCGACGCCGGCAGGCGAACGGTGATGATGCCCGATGGGACCGCCTCCGTGTATCCGGCGGTTCCGCTCACGCTGCCGCTCCAGAGCTGCTGATTCCCCTCCCAGACGGTAAAGCGGGCGCGGCTCGTTGCACGGTTGACCACGACAAAGCGGTACAGCACGCTATCGCTACGCTCCAGCCCGGTCAGCGGCATTGTGTAGACAACGGGGATGGCGGCATCCAGCATCGGACCGAGCCATTCGCGTCCGGAGCCCAACGCAAAGGGCTGGTAGAGCTCCTCCTCGATGAAGACCCGGGCAGTGTGCGAACTCGGGCGCAGGGTCACAGGACCCTCTGGCGGGGGGAGAGGGGTTGCGCGCAGCCCCGGCGCTCCGCCCCAGGTCAGCACGTAGAAGGTCGTGTTCGTGTAGGGATTGACCCAATGGCGAAACTGCCCCGAGCGGTAGTAGAAGCCACGTGGGGCAGCGCCGTAGAAGAGAATCTCCTGGAGCTCCCCTGAGGCGTTCGTCCGCACAAGGAGCGGCTGCTCCTTGGGGAGCAGCTGGAGAGCTTGCGCAGAGCGCTCCTCCGGCAGAGGAGCCCCTCCGATACCGAACAGCTTTAGCGTGGGCACCTCCTCGGGGGCGATTCGGACACCCAGTTGCCGCAACTGCTCCGCCGTGATCCGGTAGATGCCCTCGCGCTGGACCCCAATCCGCACCCACCTCCCTGCAGGGATAGACTGTAGAGGCAGCACGGGAGGGCTCGTCATCAGCTCCGCCGGAGCCGGCTGCGGGCGCAAGCGGACCCGAATGCGAGCCGACTCCAGGAGCTCAGCGCCATCGCCGTGTGCGCGCACGCACAGCAGCTCACCGTGTGCCAGATGCACTCCCCGGGCAATGCCGGCGTAGCGGATTCGCACCCACTCCTCGGGAACAGAATCCACCGGCGGCACCTGCCCGAGAAGTTGCCCAAGCTGCTCTGCCGTAGGCAGACGCCAGGCTACGCGGCGTGTGCGCAACTCCACGAGCTCAACTGCCTCGATCGCCGAGGATCGGGGAACCTCTACTGCAAAGCGAACAGTGGCGGCGATGGGCTGCGTGAGCGCAGGACCCGCGATGGTGGCGTCTGGAACCTCCGGCAGGACGAACCCGCCGGGCAAGCTTCTCACCCGCACTGCGGGAAGGGTGTACTGGAATTCGAGCTCCTCAGCCGAGGAGCGCAGTCGCTGGAGTCCCTCCGGTAGAGCGTGCGCCCATCCGCCTCCGCTGCCGATGAGCAGCACCAGGCACAGACTGCGCCAGCGGAGCATCCTCTGCCATGATTTACTCGAACAGGCAGTAGCGCACGTGCACTCCGCTGCCCTCTCTGGTTGCACCGACCGACTCGGCTGCCGTGGACGTATCAGCGCAGCCGCGCGTGTAAAAAACAATGCCCTGCCATCTGGGGAAGGTGATGGCAAGGCATGCAGCATAAAGAGGAAGTGGCGACTCGCGTCGCTGAGCGGGAAACGGGACTCGAACCCGCGACCCCGACCTTGGCAAGGTCGTGCTCTACCAACTGAGCTATTCCCGCATGCGCGGTGCAAAATTACAAAAATTTCCCGCTGAGCATCGCCACCCTCCGGTGTTGCCCCAGGGCTCCCGCGCCACCATACGTGAGGGCGCAATCACGGCTGGAACAGTAGCGCATAGCTCTCCGCCTCCCTTAGGAAGCGCTCCGCCAGCGTGCCCGAAAGCGGATGGCGCCAATCCATCCGCTCCGGATGCCACTGCACTGCCAGGAGGAAGCCGCGTCCGGAGGGCTCTGCCCACTCGAAGGCTTCAATGACACCATCTTCGGCAACGGCGCAGACACGCAGCAGTGGAGCCAACTCCGCCACCGCCTGGTGGTGGGCACTGGCAACGTCCGCCTCATCCACCTTCGTGTACTTGTACAGCAGCGTGGCGGGCTCCAGCAACACTCGGTGGACCGAATCCTGCTCCTCCGATTTCCAGTGCCGCAGAAGCGGACGCCCGGGGTACTGCTGCTCCAGGTCCGCCCACAGGGTCCCACCCAGGGCAACGTTGAGGAGCTGTGCACCACGGCAGATCCCCAGCACCGGCAAACGGTAGCGCTCCAGGGCTTCATGGACAAGCGCAAACTCCAGCTCATCGCGCTCCGGATCGGGCGGCTCCGTGCAGAACTGCTCATACTCCGGGTGCCCATACCGCTCGGGTGCGATATCTGGTCCACCGGTGAGGACCAGCCCTGCGCACTGAGCAAGCGCTTGCAGCGGCTCCGAGGTGCGCGAAAGGTCCACCGGCTCCAGCGTGGGGTCAACAGAGCGCAGCCACTCGATGTAGCGCTCGTACTTCGGTGCGCCCGAAGCCTTCGAGAAGGCAATCCGCATGAGCTCCTCCCTGCAGGAGTGACCAATCCCCATCGGGCAGACGTGCACGCGGGGCTTGGAGTGTCTACTCAGCGACGAGCCAAATCGAGCGGTTTAGGAAGCGCCCTTCAGGGAGGCTCTCTGGGAACTTCCACTCCCGGGGCAGCGGCGCCGTCCGCAGCGTCAGTGAAGGGGACAAGCGGCGCAGAAATTCCGCCGTTGTGCGTGCACGCTGTTCGACAAGCTCTGCATTGCGTTGCTCTGTGCCCAGAGCGTCGCTGCTGCCGTAGATGAGGAGTCGGCTCCCCGGAGGGAGTAGCTGGACGAGCTCTTGAAGCAACGCTTCGGTCTCCGGGCGAAGCGCCGCGCTGTTGTAGTCAAAGCGCAGGATTGCCCGAAAGCGCTCCAGCGAGAGCGGCAGGGTGTCAGTGGGGAACTGGTTCAGCTCCAGCGTGGCATGAGCTTCTGTTGCGATGCCATAGGCTGGGACCGTTCCCCGAACCCATATCGGAAGAGTCGTTGCATCGGCAGGAACCTGGCAGCCGAGCGGCAACTGTACGCGCCCGCTGCAGGAGCGCAACCGCAGGAGTGTATCCGAACAGCTCCACCACAGCTCAAGCGCCGCAGTATCTGGGATCCCGGTGCAGTGGAGCTGCACCTCCAGAGCGCCCTCCAGTCTGCGGAGGCGCTGCCGATACAGGTACTCCATCGCCGGGGCATTGCGGAGGATGAGCTCTGCGCGGCGATTCTCGGCGCGCCCTTCGGGATAGACGCTGCTGGAGGGTGTGCGCGGCAACAGGCTCCACTGAGTGCGGATCCGCTCCGCCGGAACTCCCAAGCGCACGAGCGCCTGTGCAACGCTCTGCGCGCGCTGTTGCGCCAGCGCTATGCCGCCGGGCTCATCCTCGCCCGATGTGGATGCCTCGATGAGAAGCTGCGCCTGCGGATAGCTCGCCAGGAGCTGCGCAACGAAGGGGAGCACGTACCGGTGGGCTTCAACGGCATCCAGGCTGTTCCACTGCTCCGGCGATGGGAATGTGTCGAGCACGTAGCGACTGGGTAGCTGTGCGGAGTTCTGCTCAAAGAAGACCGCCAGCACCATTGGCACGGTTGCCAGCAATTCCCATCCACTGCGGAGGCGTCCGCGGATGTCCGCCAGCTCCAGCTGCAGCCCTGGTGGACTCGGCTGTGCTACCGGCGGCGGGGCGGGCTGCGGTGAGGGCGGAGGCGGCGGAGCGGAGAGCTCCCAGCGCAGACCGCTTTCCAGCCTTAGATTCCAGTGGTGCCACGGGAGCAGTGTCACCATGCTGGTGAGACTGAATTCGGCAAGCAGCCGTTGTGTCCACCAGAGTCGTCCGCCCAAGGGCAGGCGATGCGCAATGCCAATGCTACCGCCCAGCACGACAGGATTGCGCGAGCGAATCTCCCCAGAGGCAAGCTCCCGACTCCTGCTGCGGCGCCCATCTGGGAGCAGGAAGTAGAGCGTCTCCGGAGCAATCAGGCGCTCTTGCTGCCTGTAGTGCGCCGAAAGTGGAATCGCTCCACGCAGCCCGCCCAGGAGCTCAATCCGTTCCCCAAGAGGCAGCCAGCCAAGGACGCACAGCTCGGCAAAGCGCCAGCGGCTGTGGAGTTCGACCGCTGCAGATGCCGATATGACCTGACCGCTGAGGCTATCGCGGAAGGGAAGGGTGGAGGAGTTCTGCAGTACGGCGCCGTGTTCGGCGAAGAGGAGCCCAAACTCGAGTGGGAGCGCAGCGCCCCAGGGTCTGATAGAGGCTGTCCCCGCCCAGTGCTCTCCGTGCCCGGAGCGGAGCAGCCCGCAATCGAGGATACCGTCCAGGCTGTACAGCTTTGCCCTGTGGAGAGTGTACCCGATACCGCCGCGGAGTTCCACAGCCGGCTGCGCTATGCCCCGTGTTCCAAGGAGGAGAGCCAGTGCAATCGCCCATCCCCGTGCGGTTGTGTTGCCCATCCGCCCTACAGTTCCGCCTGGAGCCTTTGGTGCGGACTATGACGCTGCTCCGTGCGTCTTATGGCGTGGAGTGAACGTGAGATCTTCGAATGACCATGGAGCCAACGCAGCCGGCGAACGTCCCCGATATCAACTCCGCGTACGTGCGCGAGATGTACGCGCAGTACGTGCTCGACCCGGAGTCCGTTCCTCCAGAGTGGCGGCGCTACTTCGAGCAGGGTGGGGCAATCGAGCCGAGTTCAGCGGGAAATGGATACCCGCCGCCTCCGCAGACCGCTGCACCGGCGAGCTCGCCGGCGGCTCCGGCGTGGATTCGCCCGGAGGACGAACTCCAGCCGCTGGAGGGCGTCTTCGAGCGCATTGCGCTCAACATGAGCGCAAGCCTCCAAGTGCCCACGGCGACCACCTTCCGCATCATCCCGGCAAAGCTGCTGGAGGAGAACCGCTGGCTGGTGAACCGCTATCGGGAGCGTTCCGGCAAGCACAAGCTCAGCTTTACGCACCTGCTCGGCTGGGCAATTGTGCGGGCGCTGGAGCGCTTCCCGCAGCTCAATGATGCCTGTGCGCTCATCGGCGGCAAGTACTACCGCGTCCGGCGCCGCTCCATCAACTTGGGCATCGCCGTGGATATCCTCCGCAAGGATGGCACGCGCTCGCTCGTTGTGCCCAGCATCAAAGCGGCGGAGCAGCTGGACTTCCCCACATTCGTTGCGCAGTACGAGGAGCTCGTCGCCAAAGCACGGGCAGGACGCCTGTCGGTCGAGGAGCTCACCGGTGCCACCGTGACGCTGACCAACCCCGGGATGCTGGGGACGACGCTCTCTGTGGCTCGGCTCCTGGAGGGGCAGGGGCTGATCGTAGCAGCCGGTGCGCTGAACTACCCCGGTGAGTTCCGCGCAGTGCCTCCGGAGCTGCTCGCGCAGCTTGGGGTCGGGAAGGTCCTTGCGTTGACGAGCACGTACGACCATCGCATCATCCAAGGGGCGGAATCTGGGGAGTTCCTCGCCTACATCGAGCGGCTGCTGCTGGGAGAGGAGGAGTTCTACGCACGCATCTTCGAGCAGTTGCGCATTCCAATTCCTCCGTTCGTGTGGGCAGTGGACCGCACCAGTGATGCTGGGCAGAAGCAGGAGCGCCTGACACAGCTCATCCGCTCCTACCGCGTGCGGGGGCACCTGCTGGCGCAGATCAATCCACTGCAGGAGCGCTGGCATTACCATCCGGACCTGGACCCTGCACAGTACGGGCTGACGATCTGGGATCTGGACCGGCGCTTCTACGTCGGCGAACTCCTTGAGGAGCGGCATGCAACGCTGCGGCAGGTGCTGGAGCTGCTCTGGGAGAGCTACTGCGGTCCTATTGGCGTGGAGTACATGCACATCCAGGACCCGGAGCGGCGGGCATGGCTGCGGGAGCGCCTGGAGCGGGAGCGTGGCTGGCGCGAGCTCTCACCACAACAGCGCCGACGTATCTATGAGAAGCTCCTGGCAGCCGAGCAGTTTGAGCAGTTCCTGCATCGAAAGTTCGTCGGGCATAAACGGTTTTCGCTGGAGGGGGGCGAAGCGCTGCTGCCGCTGCTGGATATGCTGCTGCAGGCAGCCGCCGAGCGCGGTGTGGAGTACGTCGTCATCGGCATGGCACATCGAGGGCGGCTGAATGTCCTGGCGAACCTCATCGGGAAGTCTCTCCGGCGCATCTTCGATGAGTTCGAAGGAGAGCTGGATCCGCTCTCAACGCTCGGCTCTGGAGATGTCAAGTACCACCTTGGTGCGCGCGGGGTGTTCCGCACATCCGATGGACGCGAGCTGCAGGTGCTGCTGACCTCGAATCCAAGCCATCTGGAGGCGGTCGATCCCGTCGTGGAGGGCATCGCCCGTGCGTTGCAGGACCAGCTCGGAGAGGGGGGAGCACAGCGGGTGCTGCCAATCCTAATCCACGGGGACGCCGCCTTTGCAGGGCAGGGGATCGTTGCGGAAACACTCAACCTGGCGAAGCTCAAAGGGTACACAACAGGCGGTACCGTGCATATCGTGGTGAACAACCAGATCGGCTTCACCACGGAGCCCGCTGATGCGCGCTCGACGGTCTACCCGACCGACGTTGCCAAGATGGTCCAGGCGCCAATCTTCCATGTCAACGGAGACGAGCCCGACGCGGTCTGCGCGGTCGGAGTCCTTGCATTGGACTACCGGATGCGCTTTGCCGAGGATGCGGTCATCGACCTGTTCTGCTACCGCAAGTACGGGCACAACGAAGCTGATGAGCCCACCTACACGCAGCCTCTGCTGTACAGGAGGATCCGCGAGCTGGTCCCCGTACGGCAGCGCTACCGGGAACGTCTGCTGTGTGATGGCGTACTCTCAGAGCAGGTAGAGCGAGAGCTGCTACAGAACTACGTGCAGCAGCTCAACCAAGCGTTTGCCGAGCGCCGAGCACCCCAGGTGAAGGCAGCAGAGCTCTCTCCGTCGCTTGAGAACCTGCTGCAGCCGGTGCAGACCGGGGTTCCGCTATCGGAGTTGCAGCTTGTTGCGCAAGCATTGGGGCGGGTTCCGGAGGGGTTCCACCTGCATCCCAAACTCCATGGACTCTTCCGCCAGCGTGCAGAGATTCTCCAACACGGAACCGTGGACTGGGCAACGGCGGAGCTTCTGGCGTTTGGAACCCTGCTGCTGGAGGGCTTTCCTGTGCGGCTCAGTGGACAGGATTCCCGGCGGGGCACCTTCAGCCAGCGCCATGCGGTGGTGGTGGATACCGAGACAGGCGAAAGCTACATCCCGCTGAACCATATCCTTGCGGCACAGCGTGCGCGCTTGAGCATCTACGATAGCCCGCTGAGCGAACTTGCCGTGCTGGGCTTCGAGTATGGCTACAGCACGCAGACCTTGCATGGGCTGACTCTTTGGGAGGCGCAGTTTGGAGACTTCGCCAATGGGGCACAGGTCATCATTGACCAGTTCATCGTCAGCGGTGAAAGCAAGTGGGGGCAGCTCTCCAATCTCGTGCTGCTGCTGCCACATGGCTACGAGGGGCAGGGACCCGAGCACTCCAGTGCACGCTTGGAGCGCTTCCTACAGCTCTGCGCCGAAGGGAATATCTACGTGTGCAACCCGACGACGCCGGCGCAGTACTTCCATCTGCTGCGGCGCCAGGTGTTGGCTCCCTTCCGCAAACCGTTGGTGGTGATGACCCCGAAGAGCTTGCTCCGCCATCCGTTGGTGAGCTCCCCGGTGGAGTCCTTCACCGAGGGCAGCTTCCAGGAGGTGCTCGATGACCCGTATCTGCCGAGCGCCCCTGAGGAGGTGGAGGCAGTGGTTCTGTGCACGGGGAAGTTCTTCTACGAGCTTGCGGAGTACCGGCGGGAGCGGGGGCTCTCGAATGTTGCCCTGCTGCGGATCGAACAACTGTATCCGCTGCATGCGGAGAAGTTGGAGCAGCTTCTCCGCAAGTACCAGCGTGCCGAGCGGTACGTCTGGGCACAGGAGGAGCCTCAGAACATGGGGGCATGGAGCTTCTTGGCACCCCAGCTGCAAGCGCTGCTGCCTACGGGCAAACCTCTCCTGTACGTTGGACGTCCACCCGCTGCCAGTCCGGCAACGGGCTCCTCACTACGGCATGAGCAGGAGCAGCGCCAGCTTATCGAGCAGGCGTTTCATCGGGCTGTGGCGGAGACCCGGGTGTCTATCAGTTGAAGCTGCTCGAGCTCGACCCCCTTCAGCTCCTGCAGGAGCTGCAAAAGTAACCCATATCGGAGTCCGTAGATGCTCACGGTGAGGGCAGGGAGGTTCAGTAACTCCATTATCACCCAAAGGATTGCAGCCCCTGCAGGGAGGATCTCTGCCCGGTCTGGATGGATGGCTGGGTGGGAGCAGCGAGCCTCCAATGGCATGTTCCAGAGGCTTAGCAGCAGCTCCTGTACCTGCTCGCGGTGGAGGGTGCGCAGGTGAGCTTCCCACCAGCGGGTGTAGGGGATACCGTAGGCAATCCCGGCTAAGGTAACGGGCGTCCCGGCAACGGCGATAGCGTAGTAAGGGGAGTGGAAGGGCGGGGTGACCAGTGCAAGCTGTGCGGAAACGTGTTGGAGAACCTCGTCGAGAGATAGCCGCTGTGCTTGTACCATCTCCCACAGTTTCACTGCTCCAATTGGGGTGCTGCTCCAGAGGTGGGGCTGCAGCCCATGTCCCCAAGTCAGCTCTGTGCTCCCTCCCCCGATGTCTATGACCAACGCTGCTGCGGAGCTCCTCTGAAGGATGGGGAAGGTGCTCCCAAGGTAGCTGAGCTGGGCCTCCTCCTGGGGGCTCAGAATCCGGGTGTAGACACGAGGAAGTTGAAAAATCTTGGCAATAAGCGAAAAAACCTCAGCACCATTCTGTGCAGTCCGAAATACCGCGGTGCCGGCGAGAAGAAGGGTGGACACATCGCTTTGCTGACACAACTTGTTGTAATGCAATGCTATTTGCAGGACACGCTCTATTGCTTCCTGTCCGATGCTACCCGATGCCGAGGCACGGCTTCCAAGTCGGGCGATGCGGTGAGCATCTTCAATTATTGTCAACGTTTTGTCGAAAAGCTCGGCGATCAACAATAGGAAGGTGTTGGTTCCTGCGTCAACGATGGCGAATCGCTCAGGTGCGCTGGAGAACGGCACAGCTCCATTCATCTTCAGACACCACTTCACGAACTTCGAAACGCCTTGGCTCCGTGTACCTGTTCAATAGCTCAGGGAGTTGTTCAACGAGCACCCCCGAGAGGATAAGCAGTCCACCGGTATGCAGGAGCAGGGTGAACCTTTCCCTAAGCTTTATCAACAAGTTGTGTGTAAGGTTCGCGACAATGCCCTCGAACCTTCCCAGTATGCGAGGCTCGAGCTCTTCGAGGTCAGCTTCCCAGAGCCGTACGGTGGACTCCACAGCGTTGAGGCGCAGGTTCTCTTGCGCTTGCTCAAGAGCAAATGGGTTGTTTTCAATTGCAACAACTTCGCTTGCCCCCGCCTTTGCGGCTACAATGGCTAAGATGCCCGTTCCGGTTCCAGCATCAAGCCAGCGTTGCCCAGGACCAATGTATTTCAACAGCATTGCGGCAGTCAAGCGTGTCGTAGCATGGTGTCCCGTTCCAAATGCCATTCCAGGAACGATGTGCACGATGAGGTCAGCACCAGGATACTCGGAAGGGGATGGCGGAGTCGGGAACGGGTGAACAACAACCGAAGGAGTCAACCACACCGGCTGAAGCTGCTTGAGCCATTCTGCGTACCAATCCTGTGTGCGTGCATGCTCGACCCCGTGAAGTCGGAGCGTAGAGAGCCCAAGGGCTTGAAGGAGCTGCTCCGCCGTGCTCCATGAGTCTTGCCGAAGGTAGATGCGGACCTCCTCCGGTGTTTCCTCGATACCTGAGATCGGGAGCCGGGCAAGGTAGCCATAGAGGAGCTCGCGTTCGGCTTCGGAGAGCTCTATTCGGACAACCACGAAGTCCTTGGACGGCATTGACGTTACGGTAACGGCGAACGGTACAGCCACTCCAACAACACTGTGCCGACTGCCCTGAGGGTTTCTTGCCCGATATTGTCGGGAAGATCGCGGCGTGTGTGCCAGTAGCGTCTGCGGGCTATCGGGGAGCGGTTGCCTACCAATTCGGCGTCAATGATGAGCGCCATCGGAATCCCACGCTCGATGAAGGGTAGGTGGTCATCAATGATCGCTCCTGCTGGAGCGGAGTCGAAGTATTGCGGGAAAAGGCGCTGACCGATCTCCCAAAGGCGCGCGACCAACTGAGGAGCCGCTTGTAGGGATTGAGCCTCCACGGGAAAACGCGCCTGGCGGTCGCCGACCAAGTCCACTACCACGCCCCACCGAGGCAATCGGGGAAAGGGGTAGTTCCGTGCCGCGTAGCGGGACCCCAGAAGGAAGTGCTCCAAATCCCCCGCACGACCATAGTCCTCCCCATCCACCAGCAGGATATCCACCCCAACCGGTGGGGGAGAGGTAGAGAAGATGCGCGCAAGCTCCAGTAGAACAGCCACGCCGCTGGCACCATCGTTTGCCCCGGGGACAGGAAGACGTTGCAGGGCAGGGTTCTCCTCCTCATCCGCGTATGGACGGCTATCCCAATGAGCACACAGGAGAATCCGCTCGGGATGCTCGCGCCGGAAGGAGGCGCAGATGTTCCATAGGCGGAGGGTTTGCCCGTAGACGCGTTGCTCAAAGCCTTGGAGGAAGGCGGTATCGGCGTACTGTTTCAACGCCTCAAGCAGGAAGTCTCGGCACTCAAGGTGCGCACGGCTGCCCGGAACGCGCGCTCCAAAGGCAACCTGTTGCTCGATGAGCCGATATGCACGCTCGGCATCGAAGGAGGGGAGCGACGGTGTATCCGCCGGCGCCGGCGTCCGCTGCTCCTGCTGCACCCTTTGCACACACGCATGGAGCAGCACTGCTGCAATCGCAATGTGGAGGCTTCGTCTTCCGGCTGCGAAGAAGGGCATTGCTGGGATGAGGCAAGAATTGTACGCAAAACTACGCCAGGTGCGCCTGTTCGTCAGCGATGTGGATGGGACGCTGACCGACGGCGCGATGTACTTCTCTGCCGAGGGCGAGCTCTTCAAGCGCTTTCACACCCGCGATGGAATGGCTATCGAACTCCTGCACTCCGCAGGGCTGCCGACGGCGTTCCTCACCCGTGAGAATTCACCCATTGTGCTTGCGCGCGCACGCAAGCTGGGAGTGCACCACGTCATCCTGGGAGCCGTGGACAAGCAGTCGGCTCTCTCTACCCTTGCGCAACAGCTCGCCGTCCCCCTGGAAGCAGTTGCCTACATCGGCGATGATCTCAACGACCTTCCGGCAATCGAGATTGCTGGCGTCAGCGCATGCCCTGCGGACGCGGTGCCGGAGGTGCGGAGTCGGGTGGATTACGTCTGCAGCGCCCCGGGAGGCTTCGGAGCGGTGCGGGAATTCGCCGAGCTTATCCTGCGCGCCCAAGGGCATCAGCTTGAGCAACTTGTGCGGTATGGTGGAGTAGCTGTTGGAGCAAGCGATGAGCGAGCGTGAGCATTCCTACGCCAAGGGATTCCTCGTTGGTGCGGTCGTCGGTGGGGTGGTTGGAGCGGTGTTGGCACTCCTGTTCGCCCCCAAGAGCGGTCGGGAGCTTCGGCGGGATATCAGCCAGCGCTCCGAGGAGCTCTACACCAGAGCGCGCCGCTACTTTGAGGAGTTGGGCAGCGAAGCAGAACAGACCCTCAACGAGGCTCGCCAGCGCGCCGATGAGATCGTGCAGAGCGCCCAGCGCCAAGCCGAAGCCTTGATTGAAGGAGCGGAGCGCGCAATTCAGGAAGCCAAGTCTCGGACGGCTGCGGTGCGGGAAAGCATCCAAACAACAGTGCAGCGCGTCCAGCGGGCAGCAAAGGCAAGCGCTGAAGCATTCGAGCAGGAGCTCGGCTCCGCTCGTGAGTCCACGTCCGAAGAAGAGGACTCCCAGACACAAGGCTGAGCAGCCGGAGAAGTTCCCATGGAGTGGTGGCTGGTGGTACTGCTGGTCGTCGTGGCAGCGGTCATCGTTGCCATCGGCATCGCCTTCATTGCGTTGCTGCTACAGCTCCGTAAGGCGGTGGCGGCGGTCAGCCTTGGGGTAGAGGAGGGGCTCCGCTTGATTGGAGAGCTTCGCCGTCAGCTGCTTCCGGCACTGGAGGTGTGGACCGCGACGGGACAGCGTTTGGAGAAGACACTCCGCGATGCTGAGCCGGCGGTTGCCTCAGCAGGGCGATTCGTGACAACGATGGAGCGGATCGCACAGCGCATCGAGTCCGTCGAGGAGCACGTCTACAGGCGCCTGGCACGCCCACTGGAGGAGACAACCGCCGTACTCGCAGCCGTCCTCAAGGCAATCTCTACCTTCGTGCGCTTCCTCACCAATCGCCGTGCAGCTGCTTCGGCAGACTAATCCCGCTGCACAATTTGGCGCGGCAGCAGCTCGTACTTCCATACCCTCGCACCAGCGCTGTACAGCCCAAAGAGCAGCACCGTGTACCCGATATCCCCAAGCAGCGAGTTCCGAAAGAAGGGAAGCGCTGCAACGTAGCAGGCAACCAAGCCCTCCAGCGTCGGAGGGTAAAGCTCGGTCAGTGCCCAGACGGCGAAGTTTGTCGTAATGAAGAATAGCACCGAGCCAGCAAACGCCGCACCGAGGGTCCGCCCCAACGTTAACCGCCGCCGGAGAAACGCCCCGCCTCCCAGCGCAATCGCAAGGAACGTTGCGTAGACTACCGGCAGCGTGGGGTGGAAGGTGATGCTCCAGTCGCCCGCGCGGAGTCCCAGAGCAACATCGCTCAGCCCCATGACCAGCAGCGGGAGGGCAAAGCGCCAGGGCGACGGCAGCAATGCACCGCCGAACAAGGAGACTGCGGTCACCGGCGTCATATTCGGTGGGTGTGGGAGCAACCGCGTAATGGCTGCCGCAAGGATAAGCCCGATGATGACGGTGAGCCGGTGCACTTCAGACCTACTCCGTTCCATGTCGCGCTTCCTGCCTGCAGGGTGTGACCGCTTGCGTGGCTGCGAAATTAGGCGATGCAGGTTCTTCGTGGTGGCGGTGGGCTGCATTGCGGCTCTTTGGCTCCAGGCGCAGCCGTACCGTTCCGGCTGGATTGACACCGTCTACGCCTTTCACCCCGGCACGGGACAGAACTTCGGGCAGGACAGTGCGTACTTCCCGCGCAATATCTTCGGACCGCCGGACTCCGGTGCCCGTCCCGACCGCCCCTCGGCATCACCAGAGCAGATTTGCTCGCTGGGACTGGGCGGAGAGATCATCGTTGGCTTTAAAGGTATGCTGCTGCGCGATGGACCGGGACCGGACTTCGTCATCTTCGAGAACGCCTTCTTCAGCCCGATAACGGGCAAGGTTTTTGCCGAACCCGCTCTCGTTGCCGTCAGTCGGGATGGGGAACAGTGGCTGGAATTCCCATGGGACACGCTCACGCTGGAGGGTTGCGCGGGACGAACCCCGACGAATGGAGCGGCTGATCCGCTGGACCCCACATCCGCCGGCGGAGATTGGTTCGACCTGGCTCTGCTCGGTGTAGACAGCGTCCGCTACATTCGGATTCGAGACCTGACCTGGTGGCTCAAGGAGCGTCCGTGGCATCCCTTCTGGGACCCAACGCTGAGCGGCTTCGATCTGGACGCCGTGGGGGCGCGTTTCCTGCAGCCCATAAGCTCTTCGACCGTAGTGCCAGAGAGAGAGGATGTGCCGCAAGCCTCCCGTGTGCTGGTTGCTTCCTGCGTTCGGGTTGAACAGCTCGGAGTAGGCATCGGAACCCCGTACCGGCTCTACAGCCTTGATGGGCGTTTGCTGGAGAGCGGAACACTTCTGCAGGAGCTCTGTCCAGCAGCGCCGCTGACGCTGCTCGTCGTGGGAGAGCAACAGATGCTGCTGCTGCGAGCTCCGTAGCTGGGGCAGGGAGCTTGGTTTACATAATGTCCCTTATCGTGCACCCCTGCGGACGCCCCCAACGTCTACGCTCCTTTGGGCGGAAGCTGCACAGAGAGGCTCCCTTCGAGCCGACGGTGTGGGAACGGAATCTCGATACCTTCCTCGCGGTACCGGCGATACAACCGCTTGATGAGTTCGTGCCGCAGCAGTACAGTGCTGCTGAAGTCCTCCGCGCGCAGGATGACCGTGAAGTTGATCCCCGATTCGCCGAAGCTCTGGTACCGAAGCAACGGCTCAAACTCGCGCACGGCTCCATTCACCTCCTGTTGGACAGTCCGGGCAACCTCCAGCGTGATGCGTTCGACCCGTTCCAGATCGCTTGTGTAGGCAACCTGCACTGGAACCAGCACCGAGAGGCTCGGCTGCGGAATCTGGTAGTTGAGCACGACCGTGTTCGCCAGCCGTGAGTTTGGAATGATTACGGTGTTGCCCGCTAGGGTCACCACGAGCGTGTTGCGCCAGCTGATGTCTTGCACCACGCCTTCGTCGCCGTTGTCCAGCCGCACAAAGTCTCCGGGGCGGATCTGCCGAGCTGCCAGGATTTGCAGGCCGGCAAAGAGGTTTGCAAGCGTGTCCTGCAGCGCCAAGGCAACGGCAAGACCGCCAATGCCCAGTGCCGTCAGCGCAGGTGTGATGGGGATTCCCAGAACCTGCAGAACAACCAGCGCAGCGACCAGGAGAACTCCAAGCCGCACAAGGTTTGCGATGATGGAGACCGCCGGAATCCCGCTCTCTGGCTGGTGAAGAAGCTTCTTGACAGTGCCGACGGCGAGGCGGTAGACGAAGACCGATCCAACCAAGACGCCGAGAACGAGCAGCGCTTGGTGCACTCGGTGCCGCCAGGGGTCCCCTACTGCCAGCCACTCCAGCAACCAGAGTATCCCCACGAGCACGCCGGTGGCGGTGAGGAGCCCGCGCAGCGCTTTGCGGAAGAGCTCCACCCAGCTTCCCTCCAGGCGGCGAATCAGCCACTGCAGGCTCCAGCGCACGCCCTGCTCCAGCAGCCATCCGACAGCTCCGGCGGCGGCAACCACCAGAACCCCTGTTAGAACGCGCTCCCAGGACATCCGGCTATCCGGAGGTCGTCTCCAGAGATTCCCGCAGGTACGGGTCCCGCACTGCTACGGCGGGCGCACGCTCCAGTTGGAAGCTCAGCACGCCTACGCCAATCCCCACAAATCCGGCAAAGATGGCAACCTCCTGCCACCCGAGCCCATCCCGACCGAACGCCGGCAGGACAATCCAGGCAAGGTCCAAGTAGTGCCCGAGCACAACGATGGTGGAAGCCGTCAGCAAGATTGCGGGATTCCGCTTTGTATCCCGACGCAGCAGCAGGGCAAACGGCAGCGCAAAGCGCACAATCGGCAGCACAATGCCTATCCATTGCCACTCTGCCCTGCCCATGCGCTTGAGGAAGTAGACCGTCTCCTCGGGCAGGTTGCCGTACCAGATGAGCATGTACTGCGAGAACGCAATGTATGCCCAGAAGACGCTGAAGGCGAACACGAGTTTGCCCAGGTCGTGGTAGCGTTCAACGGTGATGAAGTCGCGCAGGTAGCCCTGCTCGCGGAGCACAACCGCCAGGAGTGTGATCACCCCCAGCGTTGCTACAAAGGAGCCGGCAAAGATGTACACGCCGAAGATGGTGCTGTACCAGTGCGCCTCCAACGTCATGAGGAGGTCCACAGCGGCGAAGGTGAAGCTCAGCGCGTAGATGAGCACCCAGACGCCGGCGCTGCGAACGTTGCGGAGCGTGGGGGCGTAGTCCTCTGCTTCATCTTGCCGGAGCGAGTTCCCGATGACGAATCGGTACATCCCCAGCCACAGCAGCGCGTAGAGCACAAGCCGTGCGCGGAAGAACCAAGGGTCAAGGTACCAGCTCTTCTGGGCAATCAGCGCATCCGTGTGCAGCTCATGGGTCCAGTGGTAGAAGCTCCCCGGCGCAACGATGATGGGCAGCAGCCCCAGGAGCACCCAAGGGAGCAATCCCGCCACAAACTCCCCCAGCCGACGCACCGAAGCGCTCCAGCCTGCGTGGACCAGAAAGAGCAGCGCGGAGAAGAAGGTCGCCGTCGCTGCGATATTCAGCAGGAACGCCACCCCCACCAGGTAGTTCGCTGCCAGCCGGTGTGGAGCGCTCAGCGCGGTCACAACAGCGCCAAGGGCTCCTATCGCCAGGAGCAGGAGTGCTGCGCGGCGGAGTGTGCGCACGACGGGAGTTCCCCGCAGCGTTGGCGCGGTGAGCTCGAAGTTGTTTTCGTGGCTCATTGCCCCTCTCCCCGTTTGTTCACCTGCGAGAGAGCGCCTGCGCCGGCAGGCACTGCTGCTGCAGTCATTGCAGACTGCTGCAGTTTGCGGATGTAGTGCACGATTGCCCAGCGCTCGGGCTCGGTTAATTTGCCTGCGTACGACGGCATGATGTTCTGCCCAGCGCTGATAACGTGGAAGATCCGCCCGTCGCTGTAGGCGCGTGCCTCGGGGCGGGTCAGGTCCGGCGGCTGCACGAACCCTCGCTGGACAACGGTGCCATCGCCCTTCCCCTCCGGACCGTGGCAGGGCTGGCAGAACGCCTCATACCGGTTCTTCCCCAGCGCCAGCACGAACGGAGTGGCTGGGATGGGAGCTGTGGGAAAGCGCTTCTCGGCTTCGGCAACATCTGCCTGCCCAAACGGATAGGCGGAGGCATTGCGTGGGACGGTATGCTCCGGCGGTGTCCGGAAGGAGCGGCGGTCAGCAAAGAAGCGGCTCGCCTCCTGCGGATCGACGCGGAACTGGTCGTCCATGTCGGGGATAATCATCAGCGGGGGCTGCTCGGAGAACCAGGTCTTCTGCCCGGAGAGCACCAGGACCCAGAAGACAGCGAACGCCACCGCTGCAATTCCCAACGGGATATGCCACCATCGCAGTCGCCGCATGGCAACCTCTTTATGCTTCAACCAATCGCACATCCTCTGCTCCCAAGGAGCGCAGCAGCTCCTGCGCTCGCTCGAGCTGGAATTGAGGGTCGGTTGCGTGGATGCTCAGCACGAAGGTATCATCGGTAGCGGCTCGGAAGCCGACGTCGTGCTGGTAATCGGAGTACCAGCGCGGCAGACGGCACAGCGCCAAGAATCCAAACACCGTTGCAAATGCGGTGAAGAGGACCGTCAGCTCGAAGTCCACCGGAACCGAGAACTCCCAGGCAAAGAAGGGCTTGCCGCCGATGTTGAGCGGATAGTCCACCGCCCCAGTCCACCACTGCAGCAACAGCGCTGTGGTCAACCCCAGCGCTCCGCCGGCAAAGGAGATATAGGGGAGCTTACTGCGGCGCAAGCCCATTGCCTGCTCCAAGCCGTGGACAGGATACGGCGTGTAGACATCGAAGTCCGTGTATCCGGCTTCCCGAACCGCGCGCACGGCGGAAAGCAGCGTGTTCGGATCGGAGAAGTTCCCCATCACTGCCAATGGTCGTGGACGCGCCATCATCGCGATGCTGCCGCTTCTGCTACGACATGATGCTCAGGCTGTGCGCCTGGGAGAATTGCCTTGGTCTCCGCAATGGCAATCACCGGAACGTACTTGGCAAACAGCAGGAAGAGCGTGAAGAAGATGCCCAGCGTCCCGATGTAGATGGACACCTCCACCCACGTCGGGGCGTAGTAGTCCCAACTGGAGGGCAGGAAATCCCGATGCAGCGAAGTAACGATGATAACGAAGCGCTCCAGCCACATCCCGATATTGACCAAGATGGAGGCGATGAAGGTGACGAGCACATTCCGGCGCAGTCGGGCAGACCAGAAGAGCTGCGGCACGGCGACATTGCAGAACACCATCGCCCAGTATGCCCAGCCGTAGGGTCCAAAGGCGCGGTTGAGGAAGGCGTAGCGCTCGTACTCGTTGCCGCTGTACATGGCGATAAAGAACTCCATCGCGTACGCGTAGCCCACCATCATGCCCGTGGCGAGCAGGATACGGTTCATGTTGTCAATGTGCTTGAGCGTGATGTAGTTCTCCAGGTTCAGCACCCAGCGCATGATGAGGACCAGCGTGAGTACCATGGCGAACCCGGAGAAGATTGCTCCGGCGACGAAGTAGGGCGGGAAGATTGTCGTATGCCAGCCTGGCAGGATCGAGACGGCGAAATCGAACGACACCACGCTGTGCACCGAGAGCACCAGCGGCGTGGAGATTGCTGCCAGGATGAGGTAGGCGATCTCGTAATGCTGCCAGTGGCGCGCCGAGCCAACCCACCCCAGGCTGAAGAAGGTATAGAGCGCCTTGGGGATGCGCTGCTTGACGTAGTTGCGCAGCGTTGCCAAATCCGGAATCAAGCCCAGGTACCAGAAGAGGATCGAGACGGTCAGGTACGTGCTCACGGCGAACACATCCCAGACCAGGGGCGAGCGGAAGTTGATCCACATTTGCATCTGGTTCGGATACGGGAAGAGCCAGTACGCAAACCACGGGCGCCCCAGGTGGATGAGCGGGAAGAGCCCGGCGCAGATGACGGCGAAGATGGTCATGGCTTCGGCGGAACGGTTGATCGCCGTGCGCCAGCGCTGCCGGAAGAGGTGCAGAATAGCGGAGATGAGCGTTCCCGCGTGCCCAATACCGATCCACCAGACGAAGTTGGTGATATCCCAGCCCCAGGCAACGGGGTTATTCAAGCCCCACACGCCGATGCCCGTGGCAATGGTGTAGCCAATGGCGAAGATGCCCCACGCGGCAGCCGTTGCCGTGATGGCAAGGGTGAGCCAGTACTTCCATGTCGGGGGGCGTACGGCGATGCCGGCGATGGTCTCGGTGACATCGTGCAGCGTGGGATTGCCCAGCACGAGTGGTTCGCGCTGGAGTTCCCCGTTGACGGCAGCAGGGTGCGTTGCGGTTGTAGTTGCTGGCTGCATCAGGATTCCCTGAGCTGGTGCACTTGCTCAACCGGTGCGTTCCAGAGCTTTGCCAAGTAGGTGATCGAGGGGCGTACGTTGAGCTCCTCCAGGACGGAAAAGGCGCGGTCGCTGCGGCGGAGCTGGCTGACGCGGCTCTCCGGATCGTTGGCATCGCCGAACAGGATGGCTCCTGCCGGGCATGCCTGTTGGCAAGCGGTGAGCACTTCCCCATCGCGCACGCGGCTGCGCCCTTCGTCCTTGGCATGGTACTTGGCTTCGTTGATGCGCTGGACGCAGAAGGTGCATTTCTCCATCACCCCGCGCATGCGCACGGTGACATCGGGATTGAAGAGCATCTCCAGCGGCGGGCGCTGGTCGGTGTGGTAGTTGAGGAAGTTGAAGCGGCGGACCTTGTACGGGCAGTTGTTTAGGCAGTAGCGCGTCCCCACGCAGCGGTTGTAGGTCATCTCGTTGAGTCCTTCGGGGCTGTGGGTGGTGGCAGCCACGGGGCAGACATTCTCGCAGGGGGCGTTCTCACAGTGCTGGCACAGCATGGGCTGGTGCACAACGCGCGGGTTCTCCACCGACCCCACGTAGTAGCGGTCGATGCGGATCCAGTGCATCTCCCGCCCGCGCAGGACCTGCTCCTTGCCGACCACAGGGATGTTGTTTTCGGCTTGGCAAGCAACTACGCAGGCACCACAGCCCGTGCAGGCGCTCAGGTCAACGACCATCCACCAGCGGTGCCCCTTGTACTCGTACGGAGGCACTATGGTGAGTGGGATCCGCCGTCCATCGGGTCCGGGGTAGCCGGGGAACTCCGGTGAGTGGAACTGGGGACCCTCCGGTCGGGTGTACTCCTCGAGGCTGGCAAGCTGCACGATCGGGCGCCCTTGGAGCCGGTAGTAGCGCTGCGTCGTTGCTAACGGGTAGCGGCGTCCCAACGGGGTGAGCTGAACCGCTGTGTACCCCAGGTGTCCGGAGCGCAGCAGCGGGTATGCATTCTGCCCAACGTTGCGCAGGACCTCGCCTCCGGCGGTGCGTCCATAGCCCAAGTTCGTCAACACCACCCCATCAGCCATGCCGGGCTGGACCCATACGGGCAGCTCGATGGTCGCCCCATCCTCCTGCTGTAGCCGGACGAGATCGCCCGATTTGAGCCCGAGCTGATGGGCGGTGCCGGGGCTTATCGCTGCAACATTGTCCCATGTGAGCTTGGTGATGGGATCGGGCAACTCCTGCAGCCAACCACAGTTGGCGTAGGTGCCATCGTAGAGCGCATACGACGGGAGCGCAAGGAGCAGCAACCGGCTCCGGTCCATCCCCAAGGGGCGAATCGCACGCGCGAGCGCGTTGAGGTCTACCCGCAGAGGCGGCACAGGGCGCTGCACCCGATAGATGCCCTCGCGCAGGATCTGCTCCCACTGCTGATCGTCCACGCCGTAGGTGGTGCGCCAGTGCCGGCGGACGAAGTCGTAGTAGCTCTCCACCTCAGACCACCGCTCTGGGGCAAGCACTTTGGCGAGCTGGAGCAGTACATCCTGGAGTGAGCCGATGCCTTCGTTGAGCGGGGCGATCAGGGGCTGCTGCACCGAGAGTGTCCCGTCCACGGCAAGCGCATCGCCCCACGACTCCAAGGGATGGGCAACGGGGATGTGGATCCAGCAGCTTTGGGCGGTTTCGTCGTGGTACAGCGACAGCGCTGCCTTCCGTCCAACGCGGGCAAGGAGCTGGCGCAGCTCTGCATCGGCGGTGTATTCGGGATTGACGTTTGCGAAGAGCACTGCTCCAACTTTCCCAGCGCGCAGATCTTCGCGGAAGCGTTCCAGTTCAGGCTGCTTCCGGTGGCTGTTGGGTAGGACGTAGGCAGGGTCGAACACCCTCCCCTGCCCCACACTACCGAGCGCCAGGTTGATCGCCAGCGCCAGGGCATGGAGTGGCTCCCCAAGGTGTCCTCCGACAAGCACTGCTGCGCGCTCGCCAGCACGGTGGAGCTCCTCGGCAAGTTGCGCTGCCCGTTCGGCATAGGCTGCAGGAAGCTGCGCTGCTGCGTTCACCAGCACCGATGGGACGGGGCGATGACGCGCCAGCTCGCGCAGAACCGCTGCCAGGAATCCCTCAAAAGCCGCCGGATGCATCCGCAGCCGGGTATCGGCATTCGTCCCCGTCAAGCTCATGATTGCCTCGATGGCAACCAGCCGATTCATGCGTGCCTCCTGGCGGCTACGCACACGGCGTCGCGCGGCAAAGTTTCGCGTGTGCCACAGGGCGTACCGGTCAATGCCCAGCGGATCGGCTTCGACCGTGACGATGAGGTCTGCCCGCTCCAGGTTCGGCACTATCTCCCCGTCAATGCCGAGCACCTGGGCATTGAGTGCTGCAGCATGCTCTGCAAGGAACGAGGGCATAAAGACCACCCGCAGCCAGGGGAGGTCCGCTTGCAATGCCTTCAGCAGTGCCTCGTACGATGGCGAGCAGTGCTCCTCGATGCACAGGTAGCAGAGCCGTCCAGCAGCGGCTTCCTCCTTGAGCGCCTCTGCCAGGCGCGCCAGAGCTGTCTCCAGCGGCACTCGGAGTGTGTTGCCCATACGGACCCGGCGAATGCGGTCCGGATCGTACAGCGTCAGCAGGCTCGCTTGCGCATACGCAGTGGAGGCACCTCCGGAGATGGGGTGCAGGTTGTTGCCTTCGATCTTGATTGGGCGCCCTTCGCGGCACTTGACCAGCAGCCCGAAGGCGGCGTTCTTGTGCTGGAAGGTGGTCGTGTAGAAGAGCGGCAGCCCTGGAATCTGGTACTCCGGCGCTGCAACGGCGGGGACGAGCTTGTGGTCCGGACGACGGCAGCCGGCGCTTCCGGCAGCCAGTGCCATGCTCGCCGAGAGCAGTGCCATGAAGCGCCGTCGGCTAAAGGGCTGCTCCAGAAGCGGCTCAGGAGCGTTCGGCTCGTGTGCTTCCCCGTGCACTTCCTCGATGCTCTGCCAGAGTTTGTGCTTGCCCATGGAGCGTTCTCCTTCGTCCTACATGTGCGGCTCAGTAATGGCAGGAGGAGCAGTTCTCGGGTCCGCGCCCAGGGAGCTTCGGCATTGGCACGCCTGCGATTTCGGGGGTGTCCACAGGGGTGCTCCACATGCCATACGGTGGATTGGTCACCGGGGTGCTCTGCGCAAGCTGGACTGCCTGCCCGTTTGCCCGCAACCCAGTGAAGATGCCCGAGATCTCCCGTGCCGGGATGATGTAGCGCTCCGGGTTGCGGTGGCAATCCAGGCACCATCCCATGCTGAGCGGAGCAACCTGGGAGACAACCCCCATGCGCTCGACCGGACCATGGCAGGAGGCGCAATCGATCCCTGCGCGGATATGCCGAGCGTGGTTGAAGTGCACGTAGTCGGGCAGCTTATGCACCCGACGCCACTCCAGCGGTGTGCCGTTCTCGTAGGCTTGCCGTACCAACGCCAAGCGCGGGCTCTCTGCTTTGACGACCAGGTGGCAGCCCATGCACGTGCTCACCGTTGGAACGGGCGAATGTGCCGAGCGCTCCACCCCCGCGTGGCAGTAAACGCATTTGATGCCCAACTCCCCAACGTGCAGCTTGTGCGAAAACGGTACTGGCTGTTGCGGACGATAGCCCACATCGGTGACCCGGTTGTGCATGCCGAAGTACGTTACCAGTGCCGCGGTCAGGAGGCTTCCCAACCCCCAGAGCACCACCTGCTTGATACGGCGGTCAGTCCTCGGCGTAAACATCAGCACTTCCCAGCGGTAGACCAACAGCTCATTGCGCAGGCGCAAACCAATGGTACAGCATCAGGTAGATGAGCACGCCCGTCACCGAGACGTAGAGCCAAATCGGGAATGCCCACCGAACGATCGCCCGGTGGCGCGCCACTTGCATCCGAAGCCCTCTCCGCACCGCTATCACTGCCAACACCGGTACTGCTGGCGCAAGCACAACGTGCGAAGTTAGGATGCTGTAGTAAATCGGGCGCCAAATGCCCGTTCCGGCAAAGGGCGTCACAACGTGGGTGGAGAAGTGATAGACCAGGTACGACACGAGGAACGCCGTTGAAAACCCCAGCGCTGCCAGCATCCAGGCGCGGTGCTGTGCAATCCGCTTGCGGGCAATTGCCCACCGCCCTGCCAGAAGGCACATCGTTGCAGCTCCGTTGAGCAGTGCGTTGAGCAACGGGAGATCCTCGGTGCGCAGCATCTACTGGGTTGCTCGGTTCGACTCGTGCAGGAGCTGGCGTAGAGCTTGCTCCAGTTGCTGGACCTGCTGCTCGTCCAGTGCGGAGAAGTAGCCTCGGACATTCCCCTGGCGGTCCAGCAGGATGTAGCGCGTCGAATGCAGGTCGGGCTGCGTTGCCGAACCCGGCACACGGAAGCCCTTGGTTGCCAGCCATTCGACGCTATCGGGGCTCATCCGCAGGAAGATCCATCGCTCGGGCTTGGCTCCGTAGCGCTGCGCATAGGCGCGCAGCCGCTCCGGGGTATCACGCTCCGGGTCAACGGTAATCGAGACAAAGCGCACATCCGGTTCGTTGGCAAACTGCGCCTGGAGCACACTCAAGCGCGAGTTCATCACCGGGCACGGTCCCGTGCAGGAGGTGAAGAAGAAGGACACCACCACGACCTTCCCCTGCAGTTGGTGACTATGGAAGGGCTGCCCCTCGGCGGTGAGCCCGGCGAACTCGGGCGCCTTCATGAGCACTGGCAGCTCCGGTGGTGGCGGAGCGTGCCGCTCAGCGCATCCGAACCACAGTGCAGCGATGCCGAGAGCTATCCATTTCCGGCGCATGGCTACCGCAGCACCGAGAGCATGACAAATCCCACCAAGTACCCGTAGGCGCTCACGAGCATACGCCGAGCTGCGGCAGTGGAATGCCGACGGGCAAAATCGAGTGCCGTGACAAGCAGCCACAGCCCCAACAGCAGCATCCCCGCCGTGTATGCCCATCCCAGTGCGGAGTGCCAGCCCAGCAGAAGTGTGCTCCCCAGCAGTGCAACCGAAGCGAGCAGGGCGTGCCAGTATGCGCCCTTCCGCCCCTGCCCCAGCTCGGCAACGCGGAAGCCAGCTTGAGCGTAGTCCTTGGAGTAGAGGTACGCCAGCGCCAGGAAGTGCGGAATCTGCCAGCAGTAGAGCACCAGGAACACCAGCAGCGTTCCCCACTCCGGGCTCCCCTGTGCGGCGATCCAGCCTCCAGCGGGTGGGATGGCACCTGGAACTGCCCCCATGTACAGCGCCGCAGGGGTGCGCTGCTTCATCGGCGTGTATACTGTAATGTAGCCCACAACGGTCAGCGTTGCCAGCAGGAGCGTGAGGAAGTTGATAAACAACAGCACAAACAGCCCAGCGAAGGTCAGCCCCAGGGCATAGCGCAGCCCCGCTGCCGGCGTAATTTGCCCTGAGGCAATTGGGCGCCCGCGCGTACGGGACATCCGGCGGTCGGCTTCGCGCTCCACGTAGTGGTTGAGCGCACCGCTTCCGCCGCACACCAGTGCCGTCCCCAGCAGAGTCAGCAGCAGGTGTCCAAGCCGCTCCCACGACTGCAACGCTGCAAGCCCCTCTGGCAATGCCAGCACGTACCCGGCGAAGGTGCTCAGCACGACCATGAGCGTGATGCCGGGCTTGGTCAGCTCGTAGTACGCCCGCCACGCCGCCGTACGCGAGCGCTGCGCCGTCAAGGCTGCGGTCTCTGTAGCCTTCTCCATCGCCACAGTTGGAATGCCATGATGCACTGGACTGCCCATAGGGCTGTCCCTCCGAGACCGTGCAGCGTTGTTGGAACGACGGCGCGGAAGGACCACACGATCCAGCCACCCAGCAGGATTTGGAGCAGTACCAGCACAAGCGAACCCACTATCCAGCCGCGCAGCACCGGGAGCTTCCACAGCGCCACAGCTTGCCAGAGCACTGCTGCCACCAGGGCAAAGCCTACCACCCGGTGCACGTAGTGCACCAGTACCTGGTCGTTGAGCACAGATGGGAAGAGCCCGCCGAAGACCAGCGGGAAGTCTGGTATTGCCAGTGCGCTGTAGGTGTGCCGGGTGAGCGCTCCAGCAAGGATTTGCACAAACGTCATCGCCCACACAATTGTGGCAACGCGGGAAGCACGCTCCAGCACCGCGAGCGAACCCACTGCCGGAGCCTCATACCACCCCGGGCGTGCTCCCAACGCAAGGAGCAGCGTGACGGCGAAGAAGCTCTGCGCCAACATTGCATGGCTCACGGAGACCGCTGTCGGCAGCCGCAGCAGCACGGTCAGCCCTCCCAGGATGCCTTGGAGCACAACCAGCAGAAAGGCAACCGCAGCACCCCATCGCAGCCACCGGTAGCGCAGATGGGTGATGCCGAGCCAGCTCCACAGCACCGCAGCAAACGTCAAAAAGCCCACCACTGCTGCAAGTAAGCGGTGCGAGTGCTCATAGAGGATACCGCCCTTCCATTCGCTGAGCGGATACAGGAAGAGATGGCGACCGTACGTAGTTGGCCAATCCGGCACGGACAGCCCTGAGCCCGTGCTATTGACCAGCCCCCCCAGCCCGATGAGGAGGAAGGCTGCAAGCGGCAGCAGGAGCGTCAAGCGCAGAAAGCCCTTGGTCGGGACCCCCTCGAACACGAGCTCAGCAGTGGATGCACGCATGAGGCACTCCTCAGAGCGGCTGCTTCAACTCCGCTTCCGTGTAGGCACGGGAGCGCCCTTGGGTCTTCTGGCGCACCTCGCGGACCTGCTCTGGGGTGACTTCGGGTGCGGAATTGCCCCAAGAGGAGCGCGCGTAGGTCAGGACTGCAGCGATGTCTTCGTCGCTCAACACACCTCCCCACGCTGCCATGACGCCGTTGTAGACCTTCCCTCCGCGTTCGATGCGTCCCTGGAAGCCGTGGAGCACAATCCGGATGGGAATGCTCGGATCCCCCTGTAGGAGCTCTGAGCCTGCCAGCGGCGGATATACCCCGGGAATGCCCTGCCCATTGGACTGGTGGCAAGAGGCGCAGATGCGCGCGTAGACCCCAGCTCCCTTCTCGTTGGCTCCGCCTGCAGTGGCTTCCGCAGTCTGAGTTTGTGTCTGCTCCTGCGCCGGACCGTGGAAGACGGGTTCGTCCTCGTAGCGCACGAAGAAGCCCCGGATGTTGCAGCCTGCAAGCAGCAGGAAGGCAAGGGTTGCACTTCCTATCCACAGCGTGCGAGAGCGCATCGGCACTTCCGATTCGTGGCACCGTCTGGCTACAAAACTACAAAAGCCCCTTTGTGCTGGTGCTGGGGGCAGCTCACAGGCTCGACTCCCAGAGGTGCTGCCGGTAGATGGTCCAGCGAGGTTTGCCACGCAACTCCCATCCGGCAAAGGGGGTGTTGCGCGCCTTTGAGCGGAAGCGTTCGGGCTCCACCCTCCACTCCTCATCCGGAGCAAAGATGGTCAGGTTCGCTTCAGCTCCTGGTTCGATCCGCGGGATGGGCAAGCCAAGGAGCTGGCGTGGGGCGATCGCCATCGCTTCTACCAGGCGCTCCAGGGTAATGATGCCCGTGTGAACCAGCTTCGTCAGCACTACACCCAGCGCCGTCTCCAGCCCGATGACTCCCAGCGGGGCTTGCGAGAACTCCTGGAGCTTTTCATGGAGCGCGTGCGGGGCATGGTCGGTGGCAATGCAGTCGATCGTCCCCTCGGCAAGGGCTTCGCGCAGTGCCTCGACGTCGGCTTGGGTGCGCAGCGGCGGGTTCATCTTCGCGTTGGTATCGAACTCCGCTACTGCCTCTTCGGTCAGGACCAGGTGGTGCGGCGTGACCTCGCAGCTCACACGGAGTCCACGCTGTTTGGCAATGCGGATAAGCTCAACGGCACCGCGAGTGCTGATGTGCTGCACGTGGTAGCGTGGGTTTCCGCAGGCGCTTGCCAGCAGCAGATCGCGTGCAATTGCAATCTCTTCAGCAACCGCCGGATAGCCCTTGAGCCCAAGGCGGGTGGAGAGGATGCCCTCGTTGATCGCAAAGTCCACCGTCAGCGTCGGTTCTTGGCAATGTTGGGCAATGAGCGCATCGGTTCCCTCCAGGTAGCGGAAGGCGCGCCGCAGGAGTTCTGCCGATGCCAGCCAGGTGCCATCATCGGAGAACATGCGGGCACCGGCGGCGTACAACTCCAGCAGCGGTGCCAGTTCTTCCCCACGCCGCCCTCGGGTGAGAGCCGCACAGCAGTGGACCTCCACCGGTGCGGTGCGCGTGCGCTCGCGCACGTAGGCAAGGAGTTCGGGACGGTCCAGCGCTGGCTCCGTATTCGGCATGCAGCAGATGCCGGTAAAGCCGCCGTTTGCGGCAGCAGCGGTCACCGAGTCCAGGTCCTCCTTGTGCGTCTGCCCGGGATCGCGAGCATGGACGTGGAGGTCAAAGAGCCCAGGAACGGCAACGAGCTCCTCTGCCGGGATGCGGTGGGTATGGGAGTCTCCCTCGATAGGCTCAACCGAGAGGGCTTCGATGCGCCCGTCCCGAAGCCACAGGAAGTAGCGTCCGTCCAGCCCTTGTGCCGGGTGCACGATCCGAATGTGCTCAAAGAGGAGGTTCATGCTGCACCGTCTGTGGACGCAACCGCTTGAGAAAGCTTCGCCGATGGAGCGCACAGGGTCCGTACTGCCGCAGCGCCTCCCAGTGCTGTGGAGTGCCGTAGCCCTTGTGCTGTGCGAAGCCGTACTCGGGATAGCGCAGAGCGGCGACTTGGCTCATCCATTCATCGCGTGCGACCTTTGCCAGGATGGCTGCCGCTGCAATGGAGAGGCAGCGCCGGTCTCCTTGGGCAATCGCCCGTGCCGGTATGGGGATATCCGGCAGTGCTGTGCCGTCAACGAGAACGTAGTCGGGCTGTATCGGGAGCGCATTGACGGCTTGTGCCATTGCCAGGAGCGTGGCGCGGAGGATGTTGAAGGTGTCAATGAGCTCGGGTTCGACCCATCCGACGGCGTAGGCGAGCGCACAACTGCGGATGTAATGGGCAATGCGGCTCCGCTGTGCGGGCGTAAGCTGCTTGGAATCTCGTATCGGAAGCCCCGGCTGGAATCCTCTTGGCAGAATGACGGCTGCTGCAACAACGGGTCCGGCGAGGGCACCGCGCCCAACCTCGTCCACCCCCGCTACGAGCTTCCCCTGGCTCCAGAAGGGCTGCTCATACTCTGGGAGCAGCGATCCGGGCATGGTCGGGCAGCTCCAGTCCAGCCAAGCGGAAGAACTCGTCGCGCCAACGGGGATCTTCGGCGAGCTCCCCACGCCATGCGCTGGTGACCATGATGGCTTGCTCCTCGTCGCTTTCGACCCCGCGCAGAATCATGCAGTAATGGCGGCACGCCAGGATGACCCCCAGCGCACGCGGGCGCAGCCGCTCCCAGAGGAATTGGGCAATTTGCTCGGTGAGCTCCTCCTGCACCTGTCCGCGCCGGCTGAACCATTCCACGATGCGGTTGAGCTTGGACAGCCCGATGATGTGTCGGTCGGGAACGTAGCCGATGATGCACTCCCCAATGATGGGCTGCCAGTGGTGCGAGCAGACCGAGCGCACCTCGATGCCTCGGCTCATAACGATCCCGCTCGTCTTGCGCCGGTTGGGGAACAGGGTGCAGCGCGGCATCGGCTCATACCGACCGCGGAAGAGCTCCTCCACCCACATGCGTGCCAGGCGGCGCGGGGTATCGGCACTGTTGGGGTCTGCGCGGTCGATGCGCAGGATGTCCATGATTTCGGCGAATTTCTGCTCGAGCGCCTGCACCATTGCCTGGCGCTCCTCGGCACCTATCGGGCAGTTCCCATTGGCATCAAACGGAGGCGCTGCCTGCGTCAGATGTTGCCGCCCGTTTGTGCACGTGTGCTCATTCTGCATTGGCAGTAACCGTTGTGATGGCACCGTTTCCCACAAGCGCGACCGGTTCGCCGCGGTATTCAGCGTAGTTGTGCTCGGACTCGTAGACCCGGACGCAATGGAGCCGCCCTCGGGGCAGCTTCGGCTCCAGGATGCGCCAGAAGGCGATGGCTAAGTTCTCCACCGTCGGATTGATGCCCTGGAGGAAGTCCACGTCGTAGTTCAGGTGGCGGTGGTCCACCTTGGAGAGGATCTCCTGCTCGATGAGCCGTGCCAGCTCCTTGAGGTCGATGACGTAGCCAGTCTCCGGGTCGGGCTGCCCGGCAACGGTGACCTCCAGCACGTAGTTGTGCCCGTGTCCGTTGGGATTGCTGCATTTGTCGAAGACAGCGTAGTTGCGCTCCTCCGACCAGTTGGGATTGTAAAGGCGGTGAGCAGCGCAGAAGCTCACGCGCCGGGTGACGTAGACCATTGTCCAGGGTGCGGTTGCTGGGACATCTCCACGCGTGCCTATCAACGCATCCGCCACTTGGAGTAGTTCCCTTGGCTGACGGGGCGCAATAAGGCGCGACAAAAATCGTGAAAACCGCTAACACTGTGGGCGAAGCCCAATGCGAAGCACGGCACTGTGCTGTTTCCTGCTCGTTACACTCTGGGGGTGCAGCTCGTCCCGGCTTGAACAAGGACGACCGCAGCAGGTGGATGCCGGGCTGCTCTGGCAACGGCTGCTGGAGCAGCGGGAGCGCGATTCCAGCGCAGAGGCATCGGTGGTGCAGCTCCGTGGCAGTGTCCGTTCCTCGCAGCTTGCCTTTGGGGTGAGCTTCCGCGCAGTGGTGGCGGGGCAGGATTCCCTGCGCCTGGAGCTGTATGGACCTCTGGGCATGCCCGTGGGGATGCTGTATGCACGGCCGGAGCGCTTTGTCTTCTACGACATCTGGCGCAACGTTGTGCTCGAAGGGCGCTCGCCGACGGCTGTGCTCTCGCAATTGCTTCCGTTGACCCTCCCCTATCCCCTGCTGCTGGCACTGCTGCGGCAGGAGCTTCCACGACTTGCTGCCCTCCAGACCGGTTGGGATGCTCAGCACCGATTGCTGGTGGTGCGCGATTCCTCCGGGGTTGTGCTCGCCGTAGACCCAGAGAGCGGAGCACTCCACTACGCTGAACTCCCCACCACCGATGCGGCTCCCGTGCGGGTGTTCCTCCGCGAGCACCGAAGGGCGTCTCCGCCGGTGGCGCAACGGATCCTTGTACAGAGCCCACAGGGCGATATCAGCATCGAGTTGCAGGACTTTACACGGCAGCCCAGCCTGGGGATGCCGCTCTCCTTTCCGCTGCCGGAGAATGCGCCGCGCTTGGTGCTGGAGTAAGCTCCTTCTCCTGCTGCTGCCCTCGGCAGTGGCGCTGGCACAGGTGGATGTCCGGACCGCCCCGAAGCGGGCTACTCCCGATACCCTGCGCCCTGCTCCAAGTGTGCCGTTGTCCGAGCCTCCGGCAGAGCCCCGGCGTGAAGTGCCCACAGCAGCGCAGGACGGTGCTCCCCAGGGTGCCGTCGCCCCCGAACGCCAGGGAGCCAGTGCAGGCGTTGATTCCCTGGTAATCTTCAGCGCGCGCGATAGCATGGAGTTCGATGCGCTCCGTGGGGTTCTCATCCTCTTCGGGCAGGCGCGGCTCCGGCATCGGCAGCAGCAGCTCGCTGCCGAGCGTATCGAGCTATGGCTGGAGCAGGAGGAGCTCCGCGCAAGCGGCTATCGGAATTCCTCCGGAGAGCTGGTCGGGGCGCCGGTGTTCCAGGATGGGGCTCAGGAGTACACTGGTGAGCACCTGCGCTACAGCTTCCGCACCCGTCGGGGGCTTGTCACTGCAGTCCGAACACAGGTGGGCGAGGGCTTCTACCGCGGCGAGCGCATCAAGCAGGTGGAGCCCGGTGTCTTCTACGTGCAGTACGGCTGCTACACAACGTGCGATGCCCCGCACCCGCACTTCTACTTCTGCTCCCCGCGTATGAAGCTGCTGCCGGGAGACCGGGTCTTTGCCGACCCGCTCATCCTCTACGTTGCCGATGTCCCGCTGCTGGCATTCCCCTTTGGGCTATTCTTCCCCAACCGCGGAGGGCGGCAATCTGGTATCCTGGCGCCCTCCTTCTTCTTCGGCGCTGGAGGCGAATTGGTGCTCCAGGACCTCGGCTACTTCTTTGCCGCAAGCGACTACTGGGATGTGCAACTGCGCACCACTCTCCGTACACGCCAGGGGGTGGTCTTCCATAGCCTTGCGCGCTATGCCCTTCGGGACTGGGTCGAAGGCTCCCTGAGCGCGAGCCTGGGATGGACTCGCCCAAACCTGGATTCCCCCTTCCAACGCCAGTGGAACGCTGCATGGCGTCACCAACAGCGCCTGACGCCGCAGTTGCGCTTCACAGCGGACGTGACCTTGAGCTCGCCGGATTACTTCCGCAACGTCTCCACCGACCTTCGGGAGCGCCTCTTGGAGCAGATTACCTCGACGGTTGCGCTGGAGTACGTGTTCGAGAGCGGGGCATCGCTTTCGCTCTCAGGGCGCCAGGAGCAGAGCCTCAGTACAGGTGCGCGCAGTGGCTCGCTGCCCAATCTCTCGCTGGTATTTCCGCAGTGGACTCCGTTGCGCTTCGCCTATGGGCTGCCCGATTGGGTGCGGAACACCAGCCTGGGCTACCGTGCGCGTGTGAACTGGAGCTACCGACGGGATGCGAGCGGCTACACCCACCAGAGCTTCGTCGAACACAATCCGGAGCTGCGTCTGTTACCGCGGTTGGGCTACTTCAGCCTGATTCCTCGGCTGCAGTACCGCGAGCGGTGGTATTTCCGGCGGCTTGAGCGCTTGGATTCGGTTGCGCGCACGCAAGCTGGCTTCTTCCGCGAGTACGCCTACAGCTTCGGGATGGAGCTGTCAACGCGGCTGTACGGCGTCGCCATGCTTCCGCTCCTGGGCATGCAAGCCTTTCGCCATGTGCTCGAGCCGGGCATCTCGCTCACCTATACCCCTGCCTTCCCGCAGTTCTACGGCACCGTTCGCGATCCCCGGACGGGACGCCAAGAGAGCTACAGCCGCTTTGCGCTCGATGGCGGAGGCTTTGCCCCACAGCGCCGCAGCATAACGCTGGACTACCGCATTCTCAACGGCTTTGAAGCCAAACCGAAGCCCGCCGACCCCACGGCGCCGCTGCCAGAGCCGATACAGCTCCTCCGGGTCAACCTGTACGGCAGCTACCTACCGCTCCAGGATTCGCTGCGGTGGAGCGATCTCAACCTTGAGGTGCTCTTCCCCAGCCTCACCAGCGTGCAGCTCCAACTGCGGGCGCGGGGAACGTTGTACGATGAGGATGTGGTGCTGCAGGACGGCGTCCCTGTGCAGCGGCGCGTCAATCGCTTCCTCTTCGAGCGGGGGCGCTTCCCGTTGCGCTTCACCTGGGTATCGCTCCAAGCGGGGATGGCTGCCTCCGGTGAGCTTCGGTTGGGCACGGGCAGTCGAGCCGACTCCGTTGCTGCAGCTCCCTCGCAGCAGGATTGGTTTGCCGATAGCTCCGACCTCCCCCTCTCGATTCGCCTGGGCTGGCGTCTGGGTGCCACACTGTCACTCTCGATGGATGAGCCGCTGCGCGGGCAGCGAACGCAGAATGCGGCGCTTGCACTCGATGGGCAATTCCAGCTCGGCAGGTACTGGAACTTCCGCCTGAGCGGAAGTATAGACCTGCGAACGCGGGAGCTCCTGGCACCAATTGTCGAGGTGTCGCGTGATCTCCACTGCTGGGAGCTGCGCTTCCAGTGGTATCCGCTCGGGCTGTTCCGAGGCTACTACCTGCGCTTTGCCCCGAAAGCTTCCCCGCTGCGCGAGTTCAAGTACGAGGAGCGCACCATCCCTGGGCTTTAGGGCTGAGTCAGCTCAAGCTGGAGCATCGGGAAGCGCCCCGCGGCTTTACCGTCTATCCAGCGCCACTCGTACCAACCTCTGCCGATGAGCCTCCCCCGCCCAAAGTTGGCCAGGCGAAGCTGGAAGTATGGACCAATGCTGTGTTGGCGTAGGGGCTGTCCGAATTGCGTGCCGCCGAGATGGCTGAGCTGCACTCCGGCTGCCCATGCTTGGGTTGCTGTCTCCCAGACGGCAAGCGCTCTCACGCTGTACTCCTGCATCTGCGCTTGCAGGAACTCTGCAAAGATGCTCCACTGGAGCTGTCCGACGGTTCTGTAGCGGTAGAGCAGCTGGAGTTCGAGCAGCCATTCCGGATGCAGGCGCACTGCGATGCTATCGCTGTAGCTCCACTGCCGGATACTGAGGTCCTGGAGCTGGCGTGTGAATGGGTAGTCCCGGACCGTGTACGTGCTCAACAGCTCCCATTGCGGGGACCATCGCAGCCGCCCCTGGTCCCACCGTACCGCCCACCGGAGCCAGAGCGTGTAGAGCTGGTGGTTCCAGGCGCTGCGGTTGGCAGAGAGGAAGACCAGGTGTTGGCGCCGAACACCCAACTCTGCTGTGGCAACGCTTGCTGAGGAGAGCCGCCGGATATAGCGGAGTTGCCCGGCAATGTGCTGCTCATCGCGGTCATCTGTGTTGAGCCGGCTGGGGGTGTCGTAGCGCTGGTTGCTCAGCTCCGCACGCCAGGTGAGTGTGTCCCCTGAAGTCAGCCGATGCACCGAACCCAAGGAAAGCTGCAGCCAGAGGGTACTGTAGTTGCGCTGCTCCTCCTGAAGTCGGCGTTGCGCGAGTTCGGGCGAGTCCAGGGCGCTCTCCAGTCGGTTCTGCTCCTCGGTAAGCTGTAACAAGGTGCCGAAGGTAAACACGCTGCCCGCGAGCTCTATCCGCGCGACGGTATTGAGCCCTCCTTGAAGTCGGCTACGCCGAAGTGGCGGCAGCGTGCCGTCCAGCGGGAAAGCCCGTGTGGTCATGCTGAGCAGTTCACCGTCGAAAAGCATCTGTACAGCCGCTGTAAGCTGCTCCCGCAGCGCTGCACTAATGGCAAAGCGCTCCTCATGCCGCCGCTCCAGCCGCTCTGGTTGAAAAGCCGCTGGAAAGTCCTGCGATCCCCGTGCGTACTGCCCGCGGAGCTGAAATCCGGCAATGGGTTCCTTCCAGGCAAGCTCTGCCTGTAGCCGGTAGGTGCGGCGCTCTGTTGTGTACAGGGTTCCTTCGCTCTGCAGTTCGCCAGCGAGAGGAGCGCCTGAGAGCGCAGCGTGGACGAAGGCAGCGATACCGGGCTCAGCGTTGGGACGCTGCAGAAGGTACTCTGCCCCAAGCCCGCTTTTCCACCAGAACTGCTCTGCCCTTTGCCCGGCGGTAAGGAAGCCCTGCCAACGCAGCAGCCGTGCCCTCGAGGGGGCATAGCGGTCGTGGAAGTAGCTCCAGCGCTGTATTCCTCCCCACCGCCACATGCTTGGGTTCGAGAGGATAGCAAGCTCTCCGAGTAGCTCTTCGCGCACTGCTGGCGTGCTCGTGTGAAGTATTGTGGCAGTATAGCTCAGGGCGAGCGTGAGGGTGTCTGCTCTTTTGAGCTCGTAGCTGTGGTTGCTTTGGAGTTGCCAGGTGCTGAGTGGGTGGTTGTGGTTGAGGCTTTGGGTGGTTTGTTGGTTTGGGGTGGGCAATGTGCAATAACGGCAAAATAACAGCAACACGCAAAACCACCCTCCCCTACACACGCAGCCGCGGATCCAGCGCATCGCGCAGGGCATCTCCGATTAGGTTGTAGGCAGCGACGGTGAGGAAGATCATCGCCCCTGGAAACACCACCAGCCACCAGGAGGCGATACTTCCCCGCGCCTTCGCCAGCATCGAGCCCCAGGTTACCACCGTCGGTGGGACTCCAAAGCCCAGGAAGCTCAGCGCAGACTCAATGAGCACGGCGTTGGCAATTCCAAAGGCTGCTGCTACCAGTACCGGAGCCAATGCATTCGGCAATACGTGGCGGAACACAATCCGCCCGGTCGAATACCCCAAGGCCTGAGCTGCCGTGACGTACTCCATCGCGCGCACGCGCAGTACCTCCCCGCGCACAAAGCGGGCAATGCTGGTCCATCCCGTCAAGCCAATCATCGCCATCACCAGCCAGATGCTCCCCTCCTGCACCAGCGCGACCACGGTGATGATGAGGAAGAAGGTCGGCAACGTCAGTACCAGCTCGATGAGCCGTGAGATCACGATATCCACCACCCCACCGTAGTAGCCCGCCAGCGCTCCCAACACAATCCCGATAGCGAGCGCAATCCCCATCGCCACGAACCCAATCGAGAGCGCATAGCGTGTGCCATGGAGGATGCCCGCCAGTACGTCGCGCCCAATCTCATCCGTCCCCAGCCAATGGCGCTTCGATGGTGCTCGCTCGCGCAGGCTCTGGAGATTTGGATCCGTCGTCTCCGGACGGTATGGCACCGGCGGCCAGAGCACCCATTCGTAGGGCAACTGCTTCCAATCCACCCGTCCCAGCTCGCCCCAGGAGGCAAGCCCCAGCCCAACGGCGTACTCCTGCAAAACCGGGAAGAGCCAGCGCCCCTGGTAGCGCGCTACAATCGGCTTATCGTTGGCAAGGAGATCCGCCAGGAGTGCAACAAGCAGTAGCACAAGCACAAAGCCCAGCGATGCCATCCCCAGGGGATTTCGGCGGAACTGGCGCCAGACCATCCGCCCGTAGGATTCCCCCTTCTCCTCAAGCTGCGGCACCGTCCCCTGTACGGCTTCTGGCGTGTTCGTCATTGTGCCCGTCGTGCAAAGCTAATCCGTGGATCCACCACCGCGTACAGGATATCCGCCAGCAGAATGCCCACCAGCGTCAACACCGCCGAAAGCGTAAACACCGCCATGATGACGGGATAATCCCGGGCAACCAGGGCGCGGAACGACAGCTCCCCCATCCCCGGAATACTGAAGATGGTCTCCACAATCACGCTCCCGCCGATGAGCGAGGGCAGAATCCCCGCCAGCAGCGTGACGATCGGGATGAGCGAATTCCGCACAGCATGCTTCCAAATCACCACCCTCCCGGGCAACCCCTTGGCGTAGGCGGTGCGGATGTAATCCTGGCGTAGCACCTCCAGCAAGGCGCTTCGCATCTGACGGGAGATGAAGGCAAAGCTTGCGTACGTGTACACCAGCATCGGTAGCGTAAGATGCCAGGCGTAGTCCACAATCCGCTGCCACAGCGACCACTGCTCCGAGTGGAAGATAGAGCGGATACCGCCGGTCGGAAACAGCGCCAGGTATTCAGGGTTGCACAGGAAGGTCACCGCCAGCATAGCCACCCAGAAGCTCGGCAGCGAGTACAGCGCAAAGAGCAGGAAGGTGAGGAAGCGGTCCAGTGCCGTTCCCGAATGCGTTGCCGAATAGACTCCCAGCGGAATCGCAATCCCGTAGGCAATCAGCACGGCAAACAGGTTCATCGCCAAGGTGATCGGGAGCCGCTCAGCAATCTTCTCCAGCACAGGGCGATTGTCCTGGAAGGAGCGCCCGAACTCCAGCGTCACCAGGTCGCGCAGCCACAGTAGGTACTGCTGCCAGAGCGGCTTGTCCAAGTGCCACTGCTTGCGCAAGAGCTCCAGTGTGCGCTCGTTGAGCCCTGTCCGCCCGGCGATCCCCCCTTCGGCGCCGACGCCGACCTTGAGCGCGGCTGGATCCCCTGGCGCCAGCCGACTCAGCGCAAACGACAGCAGCGTAATGAAGAGCAGCGTCGGCACAAACAAGCCAATCCGCTGCGCGATGTATCCCCACATCTCCGTGCCTTGGAACGCTGGACACAGCCAGAGCGCAAATTACAAACTCCTGAGCGCTGCTATGCCGTCGGACGGCGTAATTTTGCCTGTTGGTTCTGTTCCCTTTTGCCGTATCCGTTGGGCGATGGCAAAGCGTTGTCAGTTGACGGGCGTGGGTCCGATGTTCGGGCACAAAGTCTCGCATGCCAATAACCGCTCCAACCGCAAGTTCCTGCCGAACCTGCAGTGGAAGCGGGTCTGGGTGCCCGAACTGGGACGGTGGGTGCGGCTCAAGCTCACTGCAAAGGCGCTCAAGACGCTCGACCGCAAAGGCTACGCGGCAATGCTGCGCGAGCTCGGCGTCAAGATGAAGTAACCTCTTAGCCCTTGACCACAGCGATTGGGCGCAGCCGCACCACCTTGCGGGCAATTCCGGCGCGGTGGACGACATCTACGACGCTCTCGACATCCTTGTACGCCACCGGAGCCTCTTCGACCAATCCGCGCACAGAGCCTGCCTGCACCACGATCCCACGGCTTCGGAGCTCGCGCTTGAGCGCCTCAGCCTCCACTTGGCGCTTTGCGGCATGGCGGGACATGCGGCGTCCCGCTCCGTGGCACGTAGACCCGAAGGTCTGCTCCATGCTCCCTGGCAGCCCAACCAGGACGTAGGAAGCCGTCCCCATGCTGCCGGGAATCAGCACCGGTTGCCCCACCCGCCGGTATGGTGCCGGCGTCTCCGGATGCTCCGGTGGGAACGCCCGCGTAGCCCCTTTGCGGTGCACCAACACTCGGCGTACAGTGCCGTCAATGGTGTGCTGCTCGAGCTTGGCAATGTTGTGGGCGACATCGTAGAGCACCCGCAACCGCCCACCCGCAGCCCCAAAAACCTCGCGCCACGCCTGCCGAATCTCCCACGTAATGAGCTGGCGATTTGTCCAGGCGAAATTCGCCGCAGCGCACATCGCCGCAAAGTAGCGCTTGCCTTCTGGAGAATTTATCGGCGCGCATGCCAGCTCACGGTCCGGAAGGCGAATCCCATAGCGTGGCAGTGCCGAAAGCATCGTGCGGATGTAATCGGTTGCCACCTGATGCCCCAAGCCGCGCGAGCCCGTGTGGATCAAGACCACCACCTGCTTGGGGAACAGCCCCAGAACCTCGGCGATGCCTTCGTCGAAGATCTTGTCCACAATGTCCACCTCCACGAAGTGGTTGCCGGCGCCCATCGTACCGAGCTGGTCTCTGCCGCGCTCCTTTGCCTCGCGCGATACCGCATCGGCGTCCGCGTCGAGCAGTCGTCCTCGGGACTCGATGTACTCCAGGTCCGCCTCTTCGGCATACCCTTCCCCCAATGCCCATTGAACGCCGTACTCCAGCACGCGGTCCAGCTCGCGGATGGAGAGCTTCAACCGCCCACCTTTGCCAACACCGGATGGGACTGCACGGTAGAGCTCCTTGGCGAGCTGCTCCAGGCGCGGTTCCACCTCGGAGAAATTCAGCTCCGAGACCAGCAGCCGTACCCCGCAGTTGATATCGTACCCGATGCCGCCGGGCGAAATGACCCCCTCTTCCAGCTCCATCGCCGCAATGCCTCCAATTGGGAAGCCGTAGCCCTCGTGCACATCGGGCATAACGAGGGCAGCCTGCTGAATCCCCGGCAGCGTTGCCACGTTCAGGAGCTGCTCGATGGAGCGGTCTTGCAGAATCTGCTCCAGTAGCTCCTCCGTTGCGTAGACGCGCGCCGGTACGCGCATGTCGGCTCGGGTCTCGCGGGGAATCTCCCAGACGACCTCAGAGAGCCGTCGAAGCTGCTCCTTGCGCACCATCTACACGTCCAAGACCAGCCACGCTTCGTACCCTTGTTCAGAAAGACGAATCTGCGCCTCGTGATACGTTACGGCTTTAACATCCTGCTGGAATCCCTCCACGGAGTACCCCATCAGGCGCGCCCGCAAAGATGTCGGCGTAAACTCCAAAAAGCGAACGCGGCAGAAGAGGGCTCGGCGGAGGTAGCTTGCCAGGAGCACCATCGAGAGGAAGTCCACAAGCAAGGCGGTTTCGTCGGGGGAATGGACGGCGAAGCGATACCATCGCCGCAGCGGTGCCGCCGGACGCTGGCAGCCCTCCGGAACGAGCACTTCTGCCAATCCTTGAGCGGCGACGCAGAACAGCTCCTGCAGCGTCGGAGCCCAGACCTGAAGCCGTATATCCGCTGTGTGGGGATGGAGCGAAAATCCCGCTGCGGCAGAGCGCATTCCGCGGCTCACTGGCGGAAGATCAGCTCAACCCGGCGATTCCGCGCGCGCCCTCGGGGAGTGTCGTTTGTGTCGATTGGCTCGCGGCGCCCCAGCCCAATGGCGACGATCCGCTCCGGTGCTACGCCTTGGGCAATGAGGTATCTCCGCACCGCTTCCGCACGCTGTTGCGACAGGCGTAGGTTCTGCTCATCTGTTCCCACCGAATCCGTGTGCCCCCGCACCTCGACCCGAACCTGCGGATTTTGCAGCAACCAGCGGGCAACCTGCTCCAGCAATGCTTCCGCCTCGGGCAGCAGCGTTGCTTGGTTGAACTCGAAGAACACCCCCGGTATCACGACCGGCGTCCCGATGGCGGGCTGCTGCACCAACTGCGTTACCACCACGGTATCACGGACAATCTCGCGAATCACCACTGTGTCGCAGACGGTAACGGCAAGTGTATCGCGCAACGGTGGGGAATCCGGTCCCAACCCTGCTGCTGCCAATGCTGTCGTGGGGTAGCCATCCGGACAGCCGTGGTTGGTGCGGCTGCCCGCAATCCGAGGACACAGGTCGGCTCCATCCGGGATACCGTCGCCATCGGTATCGGCAAGCATGGGATTGGTTCCAAGCCGGATCTCCTCCCAATCGCTCAGCCCATCCCCGTCGGAATCCCGCCGCAGCGGGTTCGTTCCGTAGTAGCGCACCTCCTCCCCATCACTGAGCCCATCCCCGTCGGTGTCCCAGCGTGTAGGGTCGGTGAAGTAGGTGAATACCTCTGCCCCATCGGTGAGCCCATCCCCGTCGGTGTCCGCCAGTAGAGGATTTGTGTAGTAGCGACGCACCTCTTCGAAATCGCTCAGTCCATCTGCGTCGGTATCGGGATTGTAGGGATTCGTGCCCAGGCGTTCCTCCTCCTCGTTGGTCAGCCCATCGCCGTCATGGTCCCGCTCCTCGAACAGGTAGTAGGAGAGCTTGAGGGCAAGCTCCCCATAGCCGTCGTTGTGTGAGGGGAGCGTATCCCCGCGGTCGGAGATAACGGGCAGCGCAAACCCATCGAGCATGTCCGTTGTCACGGCGTGAGCGGTGAGTTGTAGCCCTACCGAGAGGCGGCGGCTCAGGTAGTAGTCTATGCCGAGCCCGGCAACTGGGTGGACGTTGAACTCATCCCCTTCGGTGAAATTGGGGTAGTGGACCCGGCGCCCACGTTCGTTGACCTTGTCCTCCATGATGTCCTGGGGCTGGAAGGAGAGCACTCCCACACCAGCGAAGAAGTACGGGTTGAGCTCCTTCCGTGGGAACAGGTTCACAAAGAGCAGCGCTTCCCAGGTTGCGATCTTCGTGCGCCGGTACGCCGGTCCGGGGTAATCCTCCGGCGGGAACTGCTGGTAGTACGCTGGACCGAAGCGCCACTTGTAACGGCGGTCGTACGCCAAATACCCAAAGGTCAGGCGGCTTCCCAGCGCAAGCTCCGCGCTGAAGGGAAGGAAGTAGCGGAACTGCACGCCAGTGACCCCATGGAGACGGTGGCTGGAGAACTCCCCACCGTACTTGGTTATCCCCAAGAGCCAGCTGGTCTCCAGCCTCCCCTCTGGATACAACCGGAAGGGACGGTAGTACGCCGGCTCCTGCGCCTGAGCACTCAGGACGGCGGTCAACAGAACTGCGGCTACTCTTGTGCGCATGATTCACCCTCCCAGGAGCACCGTGGCAAAATATCGCAACCTCCGTGCCCACGCTCGCTTCCCACCGGGCTTCCCACTTTCAGACTTCCTCCCATCAAAGCGTAAGCAGATGCCTACAACTGGACCGTGTGCTCGTTCATGCGCTCCAGGCTCTGCCGCACCACTTGCAGGAATTGCCCCGCCAGCATCCCATCGATAATCCGATGGTCGAAGCTCAGCGAGAGGTAGACCATGTGCCGAACGACGATGACATCGCTGCCGTCAATCTCCCGAACGACGGGGCGTTTCTGGATTGCTCCAATGCCCAGGATTGCCACCTGCGGCTGGTTGATAATCGGGGTTCCCAGCAATGTCCCGAAGGTGCCGAAGTTGGTGATGGAGAAGGTCCCGCCCTGCACCTCATCGGGGAGTAGCTTCTTGGTGCGGGCGCGCTGCGCCAGGTCTTGCACAGCGCGTGCCAGCCCGGTAATGCTGAGTGCATCGGCATTCTTGATGACCGGCACGATGAGGTTCCCGTTGGGCAGCGCTGTTGCAATCCCGATGTTGATGCGCTTGTGCACAATGATGTTCTTGCCATCCACGCTGGCGTTGAGCAACGGAAAGGCTTTCAGCGCCTCGACGGCGGCACGGATGAAGAAGGGCATGTAGGTGAGCTTGACCCCTTCGCGGCGTTCGAACTCCTCCTTGTAGCGCTCACGCAAGCGCACCAGCCCGGTCACGTCCGCCTCGTCCACACTGGTCACGTGCGGCGATGTATGCTTTGAGCGCACCATGTGCTCGGCAATAAGCTGGCGGACGTGGTCCATCGGGATGACCTCAAACTCCGCCCCTGCAGGAGCCGTCGGGACCGCCTCCACCCGCGGGGTAGGCTCACGGACCTCGATCCTGGGCGGGGCTGTGGGCACCTCAACGGTGGGGGTCGCTTCCGCTGGCGTGGGTGGCTGAAGGGGCTGAGCAATGCGTGCGCGGCGCTGCTCCAGGTAGCGCAGCAGATCGTGCTTGGTGACCCGCCCTTCCAACCCTGTGCCGGGAATCTGCTCCAGCTCTTGCAGCGAAATCCCCTCGGCTTCAGCAATTGCCCGCACCAGCGGGGAGTAGAATCGGCGCCCGCTCATCCGCGGGATGCGCTCACCGACGCCTCCGTCATGCCCATTGCCCGAACGCGCCGGCGGAGCAGGCGTCGGTTGTACCGATGCCGCCGGCTCCGCAATCGCAGGCGCAGGCGCCGCAACGGGCGACGGTGGTGGTGTTACAGGAGACGGTGGTGCTGTCACAGATGGCTCGGGAGCCTTCGACGATAGCACTTCCTGCCCTGTTGGCGCTCCCGTGCTGATGGCTCCTTCGGTGACGGCGATTCGGGCGATGACGGTCCCCACGGGCACGGTCTCGCCTTCGGGTGCCAGAATCTCCGCCAACACTCCCGATGCCGGCGCCGGAATCTCCGTGTCCACCTTGTCGGTGGAGATCTCCAGCAGTGTCTCGTCCTGCTCCACGCGCTCCCCAACGCGCTTGACCCAGCGGATAATCTTCCCCTCCTGCACCGACTCCCCCATCTTCGGCATCACAACGTCGAGTAGCTGCGCAGAAGCCATCGCAGCCGGAGCTGGTGAGGGTGTTGGAGCTTGAACCGAAGGCGCTGCAGGTTCAACTGAGGCAGCCGGCACTGCTTCCACAGCCTTCTCCGGCTCCGGAGCCGGTGCAGCCCCTTCGGCGGCAACTTCTACCTCGATTCGGGCGATGACGGTCCCCACGGGCACGGTCTCGCCTTCGGGTGCCAGAATCTCCGCCAGTATCCCCGATGCCGGCGCCGGAATCTCCGTGTCCACCTTGTCGGTGGAGATCTCCAGCAGTGTCTCGTCCTGCTCCACGCGCTCCCCAACGCGCTTGACCCAGCGGATGATCTTCCCCTCCTGCACCGACTCCCCCATCTTCGGCATCACAACGTCCACGCGCATCTCAAGGCTGTTGACATGAGTACACACGCCCGGACGCAACTTACAAAATTGCGCCTTTCCCTAAGGCGGCAGCTAAACGCAAGCCCTGGAGGCTTCGTCTAAGCCCGCCAGGACCCAGAGAGGAACCGCGCGATGTGGCTATACGGAATCGTGGCGTTTGCCCTCGCAGCTGTGCTGCCAGCAGCAGCGCAGTTCGGGAAGAACAAAGTGCAGTACGAACGCTTCCGCTGGCAGTACATCCAATCGCGCCATTTGGATGTCTACTTCGCCCAGGACGGCGAATACCTGGCGCGCTTCGCCGCTATTGTTGGGGAACGTGCGCTGGAGTCCATCCAGCAGACCTTGGGACATCGGCTGACCCGGCGCATCTCCCTCATCGTGTACAACTCCCACGTGGAGTTCCAGCAGACCAACGTCGTCTGGGAGTTCCTGCCGGAGGGGGTCGGGGGCGTCACCGAGCTCTTCAAAAATCGGGTTGTTGTGCCCTTTGAGGGCAATTACGAGCTCTTCCGCCATGTCATCCACCACGAGCTCGTGCACGCGGTGCTCAACGATATGTTCTACGGTGGGTCCCTCCAGAACGCCATCGCGCGGAACGCACTCGTTGAGCTCCCGTTGTGGATGAACGAAGGGCTGTGCGAGTTCGAAAGCTTGGGCGGCTACGATACCCGCACCGACCAATTCATGCGCGACCTTGTGCTCAGCGAACAGCTCCGCGGCTTGGAATCCCTGGATGGCTACCTTGCCTACCGGGGTGGGCAAGCCTTCTACTGGTACATTGCCCGACGCTACGGACGCGAGAAGATCACCGAGCTGCTCCAGCGCCTCAAACTGAGCAAGAACCTCGATGCCGCTTTCCGCGCCACCTTCAAGCAGAGCCTTGAGGACTTCTCGCGCGAATGGACCTGGGAGATGAAGAAGCTCTACTGGCCCGACATTGCCCGCTACGACGACCTACGCTCCAGTGCCGAACGCCTCACCGACCGCAGCCGCGAGGACTACTACTACAACACCTCCCCAGCGCTCTCGCCCGATGGCTCCGCGATTGCCTTCCTCTCCGATCGGACTGGCACCTTTGCCCTGTACGTACTCCGCTTGGACCGGCGCGATGCCTCGCCCCGCCTTCTTGCAAGCAGTGGACGCGAGCGCGATTTCGAAGAGCTCAACCTGCTCACCCCTGGCATCTCCTGGAGTCCGGATGGGAAGACCCTGGCTGTTGCGGCGAAGTACGGGGGCGAGAACGCCATCTACCTCATTGACGTTGCCACTCGCCAGTACACACCGCTCCGTCTGGGGTTCCGCGCAATCTCCTCGGTAGCGTACTCGCCGGATGGCTCCCGGCTCCTCTTCGTTGCCACCCGTGGGGAGCGCCCGGATTTGTGGCTGTACGACCTGAAGACGCGCCAGTTAGAAAACCTCACCAACGACCGCTTCTCCGACCTCTCGCCCGCGTGGTCGCCCGATGGAAGCCGCATCTACTTCGTCTCCGACCGCGGGGATCATCTGCAGCTTGGCGCCGATTCGCTCGTGCAGATGTGGAACCATCCGCTACGCCAGAGCGACATCTACGAGCTGGAGCTCTCCAGCCGGCGCCTCCGCCGCCTGACCCGAACACCGGAGTTTCTCAAGACCTCTCTGGCAGCAGCGCCCGATGGCACCTCTCTGCTCTACGTCTCCGATGCCAACGGTATTGGGAACGTCTACGTTCTGGACCTGCACACCGGGCAAAGTACTCCGCTGACCAACTCCCTGTTCGGCATCACCCAAATCTCGCTCAGCAGCGATGGCACGCTCCTGGCAATGGCGGTGCAACTCCAAGGGGGCTACGATCTCTTCCTGCTCCGTTTCCCCTTGCAGCAGCGCCGCAGCGATACACTCCTTCCACTGACAACCTTCCGCCAACTGCAGCAGGAGGCGCTCACCGCGCAGTCCCGCCCGGCTACCCAGGCAACGGATTCCCTGACCTATCGCCCCTACGCCACCTTCGAGCTCACCTTCGACAACCAGCAGATGGTGCGCCCGAACACCGAGCTCCCTTCCCCATCCCCCGCGCTCTCGCCGACAGTGGCGCTTCCCAAAGACTCCATCCTGGGACCACGCCCCTACCGCATCAGCTTCTCCCCCGACCTCATCCTGGGCAGCGCCGGGTACAACACCTTCTTCGGTCTACAGGGCATCACGCAGATGCTCTTCAGCGATGTGCTGGGCGACCACCAGCTCTACATCGAAGCCAACCTGATGGTGGACCTCAAGAACAGCAACTTCCTGGTCTCCTACGCCTACCTGCCCGAGCTCATCGACTACCAGTTCACCGGCTTCCACCAAGTCGGCTACGTCATCCGCAGCAACGACTCCCTGTACCGCTTCCGCACGTACGGGCTGTGGGGCAGCGCGTGGTATCCCTTCGACCGCTTCAACCGACTGGAGTGGGGGCTTGGGCTGGCATGGGCAACGCGCGAGAACTTGGACAACATCGAGCCGCCGTTTGAACCACTGCTGCAGCGCTTCCTCCTGATCCCCTCTGCCCGCTACGTGCACGACGACGCCCTCTGGGGCATCTTCTCGCCCTTGTGGGGTAGCCGCTACTATGCCGGCATTCAGCTCGTTCCCAAGCTCTCCGCTGGCGGCATCGGCTTTGTGACGCTGATGGGGGATTACCGCCGCTACATACGCCTGGGGCGCTGGAGCAGCTTCGCCCTTCGCCTGGCAGGGGCTGCCAGCCTCGGTCCCAACCCCCAGCGCTTCTTTACCTTGGGCACCGAGAACTGGCTCAATCCCAGCTTCCCCACACGCCAACTCCCCTACGACCTTCCCGAGGACTTCCTCTTCGCCACGGCGGTAACCCCGTTGCGCGGCTATGGCGTTGCCGAACGTATGGGCTCACGCTTTGCCCTCCTCAATGCCGAGCTGCGCTTCCCTCTGCTGGTGGCGCTGTGGACCTCTCCGCTTCCGCTTATCCTGCAGGCGATGACGGGCTGCGTCTTCCTGGACGCCGGAGCACTGTGGTCCGAGCCCGGTCGCTCTTCGCCGTCGAGCGGCTCTGGCGAGCTGCTGCTGAGTGTTGGGACAGGAATCCGGCTTGCACTCTTCGGCTTCCCGCTCAAGCTCGATGTTGCCTGGCGATACGCCGGCGCCGGGAACTTCTCCAAGCCCGTATACCTCCTCTCGCTGGGCTACGACTTCTGAGGCTCACAGCCGCCGCGGCTTGAGCAGGACGGATTGGTAGCGCGGAAATTCCTCCAAGACCTTTCCACCGCCGCGCACCACCGCCGTCAAGGGGTCTTCGGCAACGTGGACGGGCAGATCGGTTGCCTGCTCCAGTCGCTGGTCCAATCCCTTCAGCAGTGCCCCGCCACCGGTGAGGATGATTCCGCGATCGTAGATATCGGCAGCAAGCTCGGGTGGGGTGCGCTCCAACAGGCTCAACACCGCCTGCACAATCACGTTGATGGGCTCCTGCAGCGCCTGCCGAATCTCCTCCGAGGAGACCTGGATCATCTGCGGCACTCCGCTCACGAGATTGCGCCCCCGGACCTCGATGACGTACTCCTCCTCCAGCGGTACTGCCGAGCCGACCTGGCACTTGATCATCTCCGCCGTGCGCTCCCCGATGAGCATGTTGTGCTCCCGGCGGAAGTGCTGAACAATGGCGTTGGTCATCTCGTCCCCGGCGATACGGACGGATTCCTCAACGACGATTCCCGACAGCGCAATGACGGCGATCTCGGTTGTCCCTCCGCCGATGTCCACAATCATATTGCCGGTGGGCTCGTGCACGTCGATGCCCACACCAATTGCGGCTGCCATTGGTTCGGGCAGCAAGTACACCTCGCGCGCTCCGGCATGCTCGGCACTATCGCGCACCGCACGCTTTTCGACCTCAGTGATTCCAACGGGCACGCACACGATAACCCGCCGTGGAGGGAACCACCCGCTGGAGACGCGCCGGATGAAGGCACGCAGCATCGCCTCGGCGATCTCGAAATCGGCAATGACCCCGTCCTTGAGCGGTCGAATAGTGCGAATCTCCCGATGGGTCTTTCCCACCATTGCCTGGGCAGCATGCCCGATGGCGACCAACTGGCGCGTCGTCCGATCGTAGGCAACGATGGAAGGCTCATTGAGTACGATTCCCCGCCCCTTTGCCCAAATCAGCGTGTTCGCCGTCCCCAGGTCAATGGCAATGTCATTGGAGAAGAGGCTCCATGCTCCCATCAAGCTCCCGCGCACGCAACTGCATCCGGCAACGGGTGCAAAAGTACGGAAAAGCCCATCAGTAGCGCACTTCCACAGCAAGGCTCACCAGCCAGTACTGCCCTCCTTGGAGCCTTCGTCCCCAGACACTCGTCAACGGTGGAGCCGTTCGGGCAATTACCGCTGCCGCCGCCTCACAGCGGAGCTTCCACAACCGCACCCATCCGGAGAGCGCCGTGTAGCTGCCGCGCCCGTACAGCATGTGCAACCGAGGGAACTCCTGCGTAGCGCCCTCATAGACCCAAAACGCCAGGGTAGAGCCCGGAGTACGGTAGAGTCCGCTCCAAGCGCTGCCTCCCCAACGTTCCTGCACAACCTCCATGCCCAGGAGCTGCAAGGCTCCCCACTGCGACTCCGGAACCCGTCCCCAGAGCAGCTCCATCCGCCCCCGCAGACGCCATCCCTGGCGGAGCTGCACGGCGGCACTCAACCGTGCGGCGGTCCGCTCCTGCTCGTAGCTTTGCCACTGGCTTTCCCACCTGCGTGCCTCCAACGTGCGCTGCTGGAGCAGCCACAGGCGCAGCGCCCACCGTTGCGCCTTCCGCCACTCGACCCATCCCCCCACCCTTCCCCCATACTGCCGAATCGGTATCCCAAAGGGTGGGGCCAGTGAACGGAACAGCTCCCCATACACGCCGGCTGAAACGCCTGGGAGCATCCTCCACGTTGCTGCTGTGTAGACGCCCTGCTCATTGCTGGGCGCGGAGTACCAGGAGAAGGCGCTTCCGTACGGCGAACGGAACTCTTCAGCGAAGCTGCGCAACTGCACTGCAGCGCTCCAGCGCTTCGTGCTGTAGCGAAGTGCGGCAACACCGGCAAGTTGCCCCTGAGCATCCCGGACCCCTTCGGCAACGAACTCCCAAGCACCTCGATGCCAGGCGATTCCGGAGCCAAGCAGCATCCCCGATTGCCCTCGGAAATCCCGTCGGCTCTGCGTCTCCAGCGGATGGGAATAGCGCAACCATAGTGCTTCAACCGCCCATCGAAGCCCCTCCCCAAGCCTCAGCTCCACGACACCTCCGGCATTATACTCGCGGAATGCAAAGCGGAGCTGCCGCTCCTGCGGCGTTGCGAAGATGCCATCGGTCTTGATTGAGCGGACGATTCCGTTGCTGTCAACTCGTCCGCTGCGTGGCGTTACAGCAGCCCAGCCCAATACCCGCCCCAACTGTCCAAGGTCAACTTGCAGCGCTGCTCCGCGCCAGTAGCCCTCCTCCAGCGTCGACGCCCAGGGTCTGAGCGTAGTCCTCCATGGAGCCGGAGCGGTCATTCCCGCACTCCGCAGCCGGAACGGAGGTCCCAGCATCAATCCCGTTGCAGCAAGGCAGCGAAAGTCACCCACAATCCACCGCACGCCCTCCCACGGCTGCCCGATGAGAGAGAGGCTGAGATGCTCCATCCCCAGCGCCTCTCCCGCATCGCGCTCCCACACGCCCTCAAACTCCAGCCATTCCCAGCGCTGCCGAACCCGTCCCCGCGAGGCGAAGAAGGGACCCAGGAAGCCCCCCATCTCTCCAAAGCTTGCCAGAGGCAGACTCGCCGCTGCGCGGGCAGTCGCGCGTGGGGATTCCCGCGGCGGGCACTCCATTGTTGTGGCTTGCAGCAGAATCTGGCGTTGCTCAGGGCTCAAGGAGAGCGAGTCCAACAACTGTGCAAGCGCCGTATCGGGATACTGCCGCACCAACTGCAGCAGGCGACTTGCGATGCCGCGGGAGATCCCCGGAAGCTGAGCAAGCTCTCCAACCCGCGCTCTGCGCAAGCACAGCGGCTCTTGGCGATAGCGCTCAAAGAGCTCCAGCACAGAGAGCACCGTCTCCTCTTCGTGCTGCTCCTCCAAGCTCTGCTCCATCTCCTCCAGGGTCTGCCCGTACACTGCCCCCCAGAGCAATGCCCATGCAGCTCCGAGCAGTACCGCTTGCCGCATCCCTACCAGCAGTAGCAGAGTGCCAGGCTCTGGCTCCACCCCAGCGGCACAGTGTAGCCGCCTTCAACCTCCAGCAGCCACGCCTCGAAGGCAACTCCGAGGCGAAGGGTTAGAGCAAGGGGCGAACTGCGGAAGGTAGCTTGGAGTTGGGTGGCTTTGGTGGTGTTGAGGGTGAGGTGTGTGGTGAGGTGGGTGCTGGAACTTGCAATAACAGCGATTACTTCAGCCGCAAGCTCTCCCTCCTGCTGCCACCCTACTCCCAACTCTATCCTCTGTAGCGGGAGCGCCTGTGTAGCCCGCCGCTGCCGGGTGACGTTCTGCAGCATCCCCTGAACCCACACCGCCGAAGTGAGCTGCCCGTGCACGCCCAGACTCAGCTCCACCGCAGCGCTCGTGGGCACGAGCGGAGCCCCAAAGTACCAAAGGGCAATTTCGCCTCCGGCGGTGAACAGCTCCGTCAGCCTCTGGGCAGCTCGTGCACGGAGGAGCCCCTCGGAAAAGGCACGGCTACTCCGCAGCTGTGTGCGGAGCTCGCCTTGAAGCTCTCGGCTCACTGGGATTCCCACGCCTCCCTTCACCCAGTGCAGCTCCGGCATCCCAAAGCGGGCGGGCTCGTATCCCACCCATGCCCACCAGCCGGGAAAAGCCCTCAGAAGCGCCGGATTCTCGAGTGGTACCGGAGTTAGCGCCGTCGTTCCCAACTGCCTCTGCGCCGTTGCCGGAAGAGCCCCGAGCGCCACAATCCCCAAAGCCGCTATTTTTGGAGCCGTCATTGCCTCTCCGAACTCGGGTGATGAAACCGCGGGCAAATATAGCACTGCTGCTGCTTTCTCTCCTCCTGCCCTGTGCTGCTGCGTCCGCACAGGAGCTGCAAGCCAGCGTGCGCGTGCTCACGGACGCCCTTCCTCCGGAGCATCGCTACGACGTTGCCACCTTGGAGCAGGACCTGCAGCTCTACCTCACCACCCAGCGCTTCGGAGATGCACCGTGGGAGCATCTCCCCATCCCCACCGAGCTGACGGTCATCCTCACAGGGCGTTCGGGCAGCCTCTACTCCGCGCGCCTTGTTCTGCAAATGGCGGTTCCGCTCCCGAACGGTCCCTCCCCCGTGCTGCAGCTCACCGATGACCAGTGGAGCTTCAGCTACTCGCGTGGGGCTTTTCTGAGCTACCAACCTCTGCGCTACGACCCGCTGCTGAGCTTGATTGACTTCTACGTGCTGCTCGGCATCGGACTGGTTGCCGACAGCTACACCGAACACGGCGGTACGGGGTACTATCGGACCGCATGCCAGATTGGGCAACTTGCAGCCGCTCAGCGGGTTCCGGGATTCGAGCGGTTCGTCAATCCCGGGGAGTTCTCCCGCATGCTCCTCTGCACCGAGCTTCTCGACCCCTCGTTCCTGCCCCTACGCAGCTTCCTGTGGCGTTACCACAACGATGTGCTTAAGCGCCTGCCCCTCGACCGCAGTGAAGCCCTGCAAACGCTTGATTCCCTCCTCTCCGAACTCAGCGCCTTCAAAGCCCGCCTTGCACAGCCGAGCGTTGCGCTGCAATTCCTCTTCAATGCCAAGTACCGCGAACTCATCGAGCTGCTCTCTGGCGTTGCCACGCCGGAGCTTATACTGCGGCTGCGCTCGCTGGATCCCAAGCACGGCACCGAGTACGAGCGCCTCCTGGGGCGCTAATCCTCCCAGAACGCCCAACTGAGCGTGAAGAGCAAGCTCCGCCCTGGCTGCGGATACCAGGCTACCCGATACCAGGCAACCCCCAAGATATTCCGCAACCAGAGCCGCACAAAAGCTTGCCCCAGGCGTGCACCCACCAGAAGCTCTCCCCCTGTGTGCTGCCAGACTGGGTCCATGTCGTTCCGAACGACCCCAACCCACACGACCGGCAGCCATTGCAGCGGGCGGGCATGGTGGAGCAGCTCCCAGGTCAAGCTGACCCAAAGCTGACTTGCTTGCCCGAACTCCCAGCGCCGCTCCACTGTGAGGAAGCTCCTCAGGCTCCCTGCAAGGTTCTGTGCTCCTTCGAATGGCAGTACTCCCGTCACAGCAAGTTCAGCGCTGTAGTTGTGCACGCTCCATCGAGTGCGGCTCCAGAGGAGTAGCACGGTTGTGGTGTTGCTGGGGGTTTGGGGGAGTTGGAGGGAATTGTTGGAACTTGCAATAACGGCATTCAATAGCCGCTGAATCCCTCCTCCACCCTCCAGCCATATCCCCCCATGCCCCCACTGCACCTGTCCCAGCAGCATCCTCACCTCCTCCGAATCTATCCCCTGCTCCAACGGCGCCGCAATCCGCACACCCCGCGCCATATCGAGCATGCCCCACCCATGCTCCCCCAAGGCAATTCGAGCTCCGCCACCTCCGACGACGACCGTTCCCCCTACATGCCGAAGCAGCCGCATTCCTCCGTAGACCTCCCAACCCCGCGCGGCATACCGCAGCAGACCGTAGAGTGCTCCCTTCCAGCCCCCCTCAGCAAGCTCCTTCGGGATGCGCTCCCACAGCAGATCCACCCCCGCCAGCAGCGCAAAAGGCGCCGCTACATGCTCGCCGCGCAGCCGCAGCCCCATTTGCAGGGTAGACCATCCGGAAGCGGGCAGCACCGTCCCAGCCTCCGGTGGCTGGAATTCCTCCCCATGCTGCTGCTCCCACCACGCGCGGACTCCCCAGAGCTGGGCATTCAGTGTCGTTGCACTATCCTGTTGGAATGTCATCGCCACAGTTGCGTCGTGGCGGGAGAGTCGCTCATTGAGCTGAGGGAAGCGCACCTGCGCGGTGAGCTCATCCCACCATTGCGGCGTGCGGGCAACATCAATCCCGCCATTGAGCCCGCCGTTCCAGGAGGTAAAGAGTTCGCTCAGCGTCACCGTGAGCTTCGGTGTCGGGGTCCACTGGAGCACGCTGCGGACGTTCCACAGGTTTGCCCAGCCATTTGGGAAACGCCCCTCGGAAGCCACTCGGCGGTATCCCAGGTGCACCCCCCACCGTGGGTGGAAGTTCCAGCTCAAGCCCCCATCGGAGCCCCCCGTCCCGTACGCCGCGTTGAGGTACCAGAGGCGGCTGTACGGGCGTCCAGCACGCCATCGGACCGGCACGATGTTGAGGAGCGCTCCCGCGCTATTCCACCCCAGCACAACCGCTCTGCTTCCCCAGACGGCTTCGATGCGCTCCACGAACTCCGGCGGATACAGCTCAGGGGAGATGAGCCCTACGACTGGATCACTCCAGGGACGCGCCCCCAGCTCCAGTGCAACACCGCGCGGCGGAATCGCACCGAAACGCAACTGATGCCACGCGGCGGTCTCACCGAAATGCACAGGGAGGTACTGTGGAAGCCGGCTCAGGCAATCGCTCAAGCCGCTGAATGGAAGGCGCACAATCTGCTGCTTCGTCAGCAGCGTATCCCACTGGATTACCCCTCCAAGGCTACCATGGGAGGAGGGCGGCGCAAGGATGTGCAGTTCCTTGAGCGTGTCTGCCCGAAGCGCCGGCTCTGCAAGCGTTACCACCAGTGCCGCGATGAGCAGCACACTCCGTCCTTGGCTCTTATGCTACTGCACACCCCCTCGGGCACACCAGGCTTACAGCACCCAGCGGCTTCCCTCTCAGCGCAGAATCAGGAAGCGCCCGTGCGCCGTGTGCAGCTCCCCGTTGGTTGTGCGCAACACGACGCTGTAGAAGTAGGCGCCCGGAACAAGGCTTGTCAACGGAAGGCGCAGGCTCTCCTCTCCACCCGATACCGCTGCCTGCTGGCTCCACAGCACACGTCCGTCAAGCCCGTAGACTGCTACGTCGGCAACCGCTTCGGTGGGCAGGCGCAGGAGCAGCCGCATATCTCCGCTCTCGCCAACGCTGGGCGCAATATGGACCTGCGGAGCTTCGGGATAGTCGTACACAACGCTGAGAGCCTTGAGCAGGTGGCGCGTCCCATCCTCATCCACGCTCTCCAGGACGTAGGTGTAGCGCTGTCCGCGCTGCAGCTCACGGGCATCATCCACGATGCGGTACTCCCGTCCGACGGGGCTGGAGCCCATTCCGCGAAGCTCTGGATGGGTCTCGTAGGAGGCAATCAGCTCATAGCTGCCATCTCCACCGTCGCCCTCCTGGCGCCACAGCAGGAAGCCTCGGTTGCGCTCCTCCGATGCCGTCCTCCAGCGCAGCACAATGCCCTCCCGCAATGGCTCGCAGCGCATGTACTCCAACTGCACTGGCAGCGCAAAATCGCCCGTCCGCCCATTGGAGAAGTAGAACTCCCCATTGATGTTCCCGTAGTCGGGGTCAATCGGGGTCTGCCCGGTCCCTTGGAAGGTTGACAGCGCGACCGTGACCGAGCTGCTGGAGCCCATCGCATAGCCGAACCAGCTCAGATCGCTGGCTCGCGGGAAGAGGTCTGTAAAGCCGTGTCCCACCCAGCGATAGACCCGCATAGCGGTGGCGTTTTGTCCATTGAGCTCAACGGAGTTGTTCGGGTTGTACGAGAGTGTAATAGCGTGCCCGCTCACATTCCCCTGGTTTGCGGCGATGAGCTTATAGCCGCGCAAGACATTCCCAGGAACGCCAGGTCCGAGCACGTTGGAGAAATCCCGAACAAAGGGGGAACCCAGCCATCGGGTTACCGTCGTCGTGCCCAGGAAGTTTGTCGTACTGCTGTCCGTAGTGATGCTCAGCCCGATATTGCCGAAGCTGTAGGTTGTGCCAGCAGCGTTTATGGTCTCCGTAGCTTCCACCGTTCCGTAGAGCTTTCCATCATCGCCGGTAGCGGTTTCCGAAAGTGTCGCTCCTGTGGAGCGGTCCAAAATCACCTTGTACGTGCCTTGGGTTGTGCCCTTGGCGCCACTGCCGACTGTGAGCGTGCCCTTGACCGTTACGTCTGCCTGCGGGAAGGTCTTCGTCCCACCCGTGGTGAGCTGGAGGTTCCAGTAGGTCGTGTTGAAGATGTTCTGGTCGCCATTGCGGTTGTAGACGACCGTAGAGTTCGGCTCCAGGGTCAGGCTCGTAAAGCCCACACCCGGCAGGTCTGGCGAAGCCCCTGGCGCATTGGGGATCCGCAGCGTTGCACCAGATTTGACCGTCACGCTATTGGAGCCGCTGACGGGGTTGATTTTGTAGCCCGCCATGTTCAGGATGACGTTATCGCTGCCCGTGCCTACGATAACGGTGGCTGCCGCAAAGTCCCCCGTCATATTCTTGGTCGTGTTGTTGCCCTCCAGCTTTACCGTCCCGTTGAAGGTGTAGCCACTGGGCAGGTTCTGGTTGATGTTGAAGGTGATGAAGCGGACCGTCCCGTTCCACGTCGTGCCGAAGCCGGCATAGTTCGTGCCGATCCAGCCGCGTACGATATAGGTGTTGTTGGATTGCGTCGTGGGCGTGTTGGTAACGTTGAAGCCATCGGTGTCGAACTGCGTATCGAGTGCGAAGTTATCGTTGTCCAGCACGATGGTGTTCACGTTGCAGGTGCCCGGTTCCAGTGTCTTTGTCCCCGCGCCGCTGAAGCGCAAGGTCTGGAAGTTTGCTCCATCGCCGGGGAAGGAGGAGGCAACCGATTGGTCTCCGTTGCGCCGGTACCATACGGTGGTGTTGCCGTACGTGTAGGAGGAGTTTACCCCGAAGGTGTAGTTGCCGCCGGCACCGGCGAAGGCTGCTCCGCGCACCTCAAAGGTCACGTTGCCGTAGTTGTGCGTTGCGAGATTGCCCTGGAAGGAGAAGCGCCCTGGGGTGTTGTCTGCTGCGTGGGTAAAGGTTACCGAGGAGTTCGCGCCCGTGCCGTAGTTGTGTGTCACACCCCCCGCGGAGAACTGCAGAATGTAGTTCCCGCCGGGGTTCATGGTCAGGGTCACCGTTGTGTTGTTCGCTGTGGCGATATTGTTGGCACCACCGCTGAGACTGACTGATGCCGCAAGGTTCACATTCACGTTCACGCTGGTGTTGATGGTGATGTTGTCCCCGTTGATCGGGACCCCATCGGGGTTCCAGTTCGCCGCGTCATTCCAGTTGTTTGTGCCCGCGCCGCCATCCCATGTCCTCAACGTGGCGATCCCAGGTGGGATTTGCACCTTGCGCCAGTCCTTCAGCGGGGCGCTGCCCGGGATCCCCGCGTACTCTTTGCCCTCGCGCAGCGGCAGCACAACGCCCAGATCGCGGACAATGAGCCGTGCTGCGTCCAGCTCATAGCATTCGGCGAATTCCCGCTCCTCCGGTACCAACAGCGTTCCGTTGAGCTCGGTTGTGCCGAGAACGCGCAAGCGCGCTTGCGGACTCTGCGGATCCACAAGTGCAAAGTTGGTAATGAGCGCATCCTGCCAGACAGTCAACGGTGCCTTCAGTGTCAGCGTTGCACGGGAGATTGTCAGCCGCCGGCACTCGGCTGGCTGGGAGACAAAGATCCATGTGCGGATGACAACATCGTCCTCCTTGCCCGGAACCCCATACGGACGCCAGTTGCGCGGGTCGTGCCATTGCTGGAGCTCCGGATGGACCTCATCGGTAACTGGTGGTGCCCAAATCTTCTGCCCTGCAAGCAGCCCCACTGTGGTGAGCAGAACGCTAACAAGTGCGCTGGAAAGCTTCATCACTCCCTCCGCACAGGCATTGTGAGACACAACGGTTTGCATACAGCTTGTACGCCCTCACCCGTTCCCACCGGCTGCAAAAATACAGCGTTGCCCACATACGCCGCACAGGGCTGCACATTCCTGTGCATGGTTCGTAGTTTTGAACCAGTGCCACGGTTTGGGTGGAGCGATGGAATTCGCCAGCGTGTCCCCATTGACAGGGCAGTTGCTGCGCCGCTATGAGGAGCACTCCGATACCGAAGTTGAGCAGCGTCTGCAGCAGGCGGTGGCAGCCGCGCAGCGCTGGGCAGAGCTGGACATCGCCGAACGGAGCAGCTATCTCCGGCGCCTCGCCGTACTCCTGCGAGAGCGGGCACAGCAGTATGCCGAACTCTTCGCCGAAGAGATGGGCAAGCTCCTCCCACAGGGGATCGCCGAGGTGGAGAAATGCGCCTGGGTGTGTGATTACTACGCAGACAACGCCGAGGCGTTTCTCCGCCCCGAAGTTGTGCCGACCGAATTCCAGCGCAGCTACGTTGCATTCGAGCCGTTGGGCTGCATCTTGGCCATCATGCCCTGGAACTTCCCCTTTTGGCAGGTGTTCCGCTTCGGGGCTGCAGCGCTGATGGCAGGGAATACGATTGTGCTCAAGCATGCTCCCAATGTTCCCGCAACTGCGCTCGCCTTGGAAGGGCTGTTCCGCGATGCGGGGTTCCCCGATGGGGTCCTGCAGCTCCTCTTCGTCAACACCGAGCGCGTGGGTGCGCTCATTGAGCACCCTGCTATCGCCGCTGTGACGCTCACAGGAAGCCCGCGCGCGGGTCAGGCAGTGGCTTCCCGCGCCGGAGCAGCACTCAAGAAGTGCGTCCTGGAATTAGGGGGAAGCGACCCGTACATCGTGTTGGAGGATGCCGAGCTGGAAGCCACCGTTGAGACCTGCGTCACCGCGCGTCTCATCAACAGTGGGCAGAGTTGCATTGCCGCCAAGCGCTTCATCGTGGTCGAGCCCATCCGCAAAGCCTTCGAAGAGGCGCTCGTCGAAGCCTTCCGGCAGTGCCGCATGGGCTCTCCGTACGAAAGCGGTGTTGCCCTCGGTCCATTAGCCCGCCAAGATCTGCGCGACACGCTCCACCGGCAGGTCGTCCAGAGCCTTGAGCAGGGTGCCCGACTGCTACTCGGCGGGCAGGTTCCCAACCTCCCTGGCTGGTTTTACCCTCCGACGGTGCTCACCGACGTACGCCCAGGGATGGCAGCATTCGAGGAGGAGACCTTCGGTCCGGTTGCAGCCATTGTTCCCGCACGGGATGAAGCCGAAGCCATCGCATTGGCAAATGCCTCGCGCTACGGGCTGGGAGCGGCGGTGTTCACACGCGACCGGGAGCGCGGCGAACGCATTGCGCGCCGTCTCCATGCGGGTTCCTGCTTTGTCAATGCCTACGTGCGCTCCGACCCACGGCTTCCCTTCGGTGGCATCAAGCACTCCGGCTACGGGCGCGAGCTGTCGCACTTTGGGATTCGGGAGTTCGTGAACATCAAGACTGTCTGCATCGCCTAATTGTTCTGTGCCCCTTCGGCAATCCAGCGGCGCACGCCCCGCCGCTGGTTTTCGGTCGTGCGCGCCCGCAGCTCCGGCAGATGCGGCAACTGCCCCTCCAGCAACTGCACCAGAAGGCTCTGCTCGGGCATCCCAGGGATCACCAGCCCCGGGCGCTCCCATAGCTGTGCATACTCCTCCAACGCCACGCCACCGGCTCGGCTTGCACTACTATGGCATCCGGCAAAAGCACACCCTTGCCGCAGGAAGGGCTGTACATGGAGCCGGAAGCTAACGGCGCTATCGGGAAAGACCACTGGCGGCGGCTCAGGGGTCAACGGCATGCTCGTGCAGCCCACCAGCAGCAGCCACGTTGCCGAAAGCAGCTCAGTAGCTCTCCTCCTCCGAAGGGAAACGCTGTGCGCGGACATCATCGGCGAACTGGGAGACCGCTTGAAGAATCCGCTCGTAGAGCCGCTCATACTGGCGGACGAAGCGCGGTCGGAAGTCTACCGTCAGCCCCAGCAAATCCGTATACACCAGGACCTGCCCGTCGCAGTAGACGCCCGCCCCGATGCCAATGGTGGGGATCGAGAGCGACTCGGTGACCTTGCGCGCCAGTTCCGCAGGGATCTTCTCCAGCACGATGGCAAAGGCGCCGGCTTCCTCCAGCAGCTTGGCATCGCGCAGGATCTGTTCGGCTTCCTTCGGGTCCGTTCCCCGCACTCGGTAGGAGCCGAACTGGTGAATGCTCTGCGGTGTCAGCCCCAGATGCCCCATCACGGGGATACCAGCAGCGGTCATTCGGGCAACGGCTTCCACGACGCGCTCCCCGCCCTCGAGCTTGACTGCCCCTGCGCCAGCTTCCTTCATAATGCGCCCGGCATTGCGGAAGGCTTCCTCAACGGAGACCTGGTAGCTCATGAAGGGCATATCGGTGACGACCATTGCCCGGCGCACGCCCCGGACGACGGCTTTGGTGTGGTAGATCATCTCCTCCAGCGTCACCGGAATGGTCGTCTCGTGCCCCTGGAACACGTTGCCAAGCGAATCGCCCACCAGGATAATGTCCACCCCTGCCTCATCGAAGATGCGCGCCATCAGGGCATCGTAGGCAGTCAGGCAGACAATCTTCTGCCCTTGCTGCTTCATCTGCCGCAGCCGCAGCGTCGTAACGCGGCGTGGCTGCTCCCGCTGCTGTGTAGGCGCTCTCTGTTCCTCTGGAGCGCTCATGGTGCAACCAGAAGCTGACCTCTACGGTACTCTCCACCCCAACGCAACCGCCACAGATACACTCCAGGACTCAGGCGCAGCCCTGGAAATGTCCACCGTTGCTCTCCTGCGCTTCCCCAGCGCTGTTCGCTCAAGAGGCGCTCTCCCAGGAGGTTGTACAGCTCCAACTGCACCCACCCCGCCTCCGGAAGCTGCATCCGAAGCTGCAGCACGCCATCCTCCACGACGGCATGAACCGCCACGCGTCCATCCCCGGACGCGATGGCGCTGGGTCCAACTCCTCGTCCACGTAGGAGCACCACCGTTGGCGAATTCGTTGCCGTGCTGAGAGTGCGCAACTGCGCCGTCCGTTCCGCTGTATCCCTCGGCTCAAAGCGCACGCGCAGCGTCAGGGTTGCTCCCGGCTGCAGCACCTGCGGGAGCGTGGGCGGATTGACCAGCGAGAACTCGCCCTCCTGCGCCGCTATGGGCTGGAGCTCCACCTGCTGCACCACTACCGCCGTGTCCCCGGTATTCTGCAGTGCCAGCAGGCGCGTACGTGTGAACCCAAGCTGGACGGTATCGAAGTCCAGCGAAGGCGGGGCGGTCAATTCCTTGCGTACGTTGGTGCGAGCGTAGGGGAAGTCCAAGTACCCGACGACGGTGCCGACGTTCCAGAGCCGGGCGCGCGGTGCAACCGGCACCCCCGCCCCGGTGGTCATGATGCCTCCGGTCTCGAGTGTTAGGACAGGACGCCAGTTCTGCCCTAAATCCGCCGTTGCCAACACGGCGCCGTTGATCCCCAGCAGCACGATCTCCCACGAGTTCGGCGGCGCATAGCCATAGACCGGTAGGAACCCCAGGCTGGAGAGGTTCGCCACGTTCGTCTGCCAGCTCTGCCCGCCGTCGGTGGAACGGGCAACCATGTAGGATGCCGTCTGCCCCGACCCCACGCGGTAGATGGCGATCCCCTCGCGTCCATTGCGGAAGACCACCTGGGTAACGTAGCCGGACACCCCAGGCAACTGGCTCACCTGCCAGCTCTGCCCCCGGTCAGTGCTGCGGAAGACCCGTCCCATCGTCGTTCCAAACCAGCAGGTATCCCCCCACCACCACACCGAGCCCACCAGCCCAGCCTCTCCACTCAGGGCAGGCGGCACTCCGCTCACCCGCTGCCAGCTTTGCCCGCCGTTGTTTGTGCGAGCAATCCCCCAAGTCGTCCCGATGGGATCGCCCAGGAGAACGCCCTCCTGCGCGGAGAAGAAGTGGATGTCGTTGACAAACGGCGTAATCGAAGCAACCGACACCTGCTGCCAGGATGTCCCGCCATTTTGCGTCAGGTGCACTGCCGCCTGTCCATTGGAGGGAGCGCTGCCAGCAACTGCACGCAAGTCGTCGAAGGCGTAGAGGGCATAGACCGGCACCGAGGCGATCGTCCCTGCAACGGGATTCTGCCCAACCCGATACCGCAGGAAGACCCCCTGCTGCCCCTGCAATGTTCCCACCGCCCACAGAAGCTGCGGCTCAGGAGCATGCGCCGAGTAGAAGACGTAGGAGCTCGGCACCCCGAACGCCGGTGTGTAGGCGTTCTGCGTGGGCAGTTGCAGCGGGATGCTCACGTAGAAGTAGTTCGCGTACTGCTGCGCCGCATCCTCAACGGTCGCCAGGAAGGTCACGGTCCCAGCGTACCAAGGGTTGTTCGGGCGAAGCTGTATGGTCAACTGGACCGGCTTCGTCTCTCCGGGCGCCATCGCCCCAATGGCGGACTGCGCCGGCGTTACCGTTGCATAGCCATCAACGCTCTCCAGGCGGACGGTGACATTCGTTGCCGGACCGAGGTAGTTCTTCAAGCGCAACTGCACGGTGTACGGGTCGTAGCTCTCGATTGCTCCGCTGGGGGAGCTAATCAAGAGTGCCGTATCGGCAAGTCCGATGCCGGGGAGCCGAGTGCCCTGGTCCAGCCGCCGATTGATGGCAACCGCCCGCTGCGCGTTGAGCCGACCGTAGTAGAGCGGACGCTGTGTGGGCGAGGATGCCAGCACATTCTCCGCCGTGCTGCGAATCTGATGCAGGAGCTGCATCGGGGTCCAATCCGGATGCAGTGTCCGCAGCAGCGCTACGGTGCCGGCGACAATCGGTCCGGAGAAGCTCGTGCCCGTGGGGCTACCGTAGCCGTTCTCCGGCGATGTGGTCAAGATGCTCTCCCCCGGAGCGTAGACCTGCACGGTGACTCCGTAGTTGCTCCAGGAGGCCACCTGCGTTGCCGTGGAGGTCCCGCCGACACTGAGCACCCCTGGGTACGACGCCGGATAGAAGGGCTGCACATCGATGTTGGTGCCGTTGTTCCCCACGCCGGCAACAACCAGTGCTCCCAGCCGCATCGCTTCTTGGATGATTTGGTACTCGGTCAAGCTGCCGCCGGGACCTCCCCAGCTACAGTTGATGACATCGGCGCCCAGGCGAGCAGCGTAGAGAATGGCTTCGTAGCCGCGGAAGATCCCCGCAGCTTGCGGATTGTCGGAAGCGCACTTGATGGGGATGAGCTTGCACCGGAATCCTACGGAGGCAACTCCCGTTGCGTTATCCGTCACGGCGCTGGCACATCCCGCCGTCTGCGTTCCATGCCCCAGCACTCCAGTGGCACTAGGGCGCACCTTGGGGTCGTTATCCTCACGGAACTGCCCATTGAGCGCCTCCTGCAGCGTAACGTTCCCGACGAAGTCCCATCCGCGCACATCGTCCACCTTCCCGTTGCCGTCGTCATCAACCCCGTTGTTGGGGATCTCGCGCGGGTTGATCCAGATGTTTGCCCGCAGGTCCTCGTGCTCCCAATCCGTTCCGGTGTCAATGATGGCGATGGTGACCGTATCCGCTCCACGGGTGATATCCCAAGCTGCTGGCGCCGCAATCCACTGTAGGAACTGCTGGTTCGGGAATCTCGGATCGTTGGGCGTATACAGCGGGAAGCGCCGGTAGACCGGCTCGGCGTACTCCACGTCGGGATTGCCCAGAAGCAGGGCGCACACGTCGTAGGGGTCCACTGGAGCAGCGTAGCGAACTTCGTAGATCCTGCCGATGCCGAGCGGATCGGCTGACTGCAGGAGCTGGGAGGCGTATTCGGGGAAGACCGCCCGCACCGCCCTCACCTGCACGGATGCCAAGGCTTTCTGCAATGCCGTCGAGCGGAACCCCTGCTCTTGGACAATTGGACCAAAGGCGCGTCGGGTCTTCACCAGCACCACCCCAGGGAGGTACTGGTCTGGCGCGCGGTGAAGCAGGAATTGCACCGGTACGGTGCTCATCCCGTTGGGGAGCCTGTAGGCATCCAACCGAACGGGAATGCCATTGGACACGGGAAGCGGCGGAAGCGCTGCCAATCCCGTCAGCGAAAGCACCACAGTGGCAACAAGGTAGCGCATGAGGGCTCTCGTCGGTTGTATCACAGCTCCTGGTGCACGACCATGCTGTAGCCGGCGGCACGGCTTCCCACGAAAATAAGGCTGTAGCGCCGCCCAAGCGGCAGCAGCACATTATCCAATCGGGCAAGGAGTGTGCCATCGCCGGCGGAGCGGATGCGCAATCCGAAGCGGTACTCCATCGAAATGGTCTGGAAGGGCGTGCTCTGCCCACGCTGCAACCCCGAGATGAGCGGTTGCTCCCGACGCTCGCCCGCCACGAGTGTGTCCACGAGGATGTCTATCGCGGGCACATCACTTGCATTGAGGAATCGGCGCTGCGCTACCAGCTCCCCGGACCACAGGCGTGGAGCAGCTGTCCAGAAGAGCTCCGGCTGCTGCGCCGTTCCCGCCAACACGAGGAGGTACACCGAGTCCGCCGCTCCCCGCACCGACCACTGCGCTGCACCGAGCTGCAGCACTCCTCCCTCGCGGGGGAGCACCGTTGTCACCGTTGTCCTGTAGGCAATGGGAACGCCCTCAAGCACAGGCTGGAGCGAGAGCTGGAGTGGCTCCCCTGGAATCGCCTGCAGCAGCTGCACCGGGAGTCCTTCGGGCAACTCCTCGATGAGCTGCCCTTCGGCGGATTCCTTCACCAGCGCTGCCCTCACCTCCGACGATGCCGGAAGCAGGCAGAGCAGGGAATACCCAGCATCAACGGGCACGAGCATGCTGTTGAGCGTTGCCGAGGGCAACGCAGCGCTTTGGACCACCAACGGCAACAGCCCCGTTGGGATCGATGTTGCCGGAGCCGCTCCCCCATAGCCCAGCTCCTCGGCAAGGACGCGCCCGACCTGCAGCGCTCCCGTCCCTACGGCGCCGAGCGTAATCCGAACCCATCCAAGCTGTGCCGCGGCGTGCACGCACTGCAGTTGCGCTCCTAAAGTGCTCTGATGCGGCAGCAAGACGGCACGGAGCACCCCTGCTGAATCCATCACCACCAGGCTATAGCGGCGCAGCGGCTCCAATGCCGCCACAAGGCGAATCGGCTCCCCTGCGCTCGGCTGGATCTCCAGCGTATCCCCACCCTCGGCGATGCAGACCGGGAACTCCGTGTACTCCCCCACAGACATGGGCTGGAGCGCTGCCCCCACTCCAATGCCCTCCGGAAGCTTCCGCACGCGCAGCTCCCAGCGGCTTAGATTGACCACGCGCACCGCACTCCTGACCTCTCCCAAGGGCTGCGGCGCAGAGAGCCGTCCTGCAGCAGCGCTGCCCTCATCTATCCCCATCCGAAGCGCGGTCGGCGTGCCATACAGTACCACCGTGTACAGCCGTCCGCCTGCCGGCAGGAGCCTCCATGTTCCAAGGCTGCGGAGTCGGGCGCCGTACTCCAGGACCGAGAGTGCCAGCTCCTGCCCTGCTGGCACCAGCATCGGCGGGGACTTCTGCAGAAACGCCAGCGGAGAGCCCCGCTGCGGGGAGTTCGGGCACCCAATGCGGAGCTCGTACCGCAGCGTGGTGTCGGCAACGGCGTTGATCAGGCGAACGCCGGCATATCCCGGCGGAATTGCCCCCAACGGAGCAAGGAAGACCTCCAGCGTATCCCGTCCGCCCAGCGAAGCCAGCACCAGGCAATGCACCATCCGGCGCACCAGGCGAACGCGCTGCCGCAGGGTCACCTCTCCACTGCGCTCCAGTTGCACACTGAGCGAATCCGCCCATCCCAGCCACCACTGCGAGCGCTCCCCCGAGGCGAGCTGAAAGCGCAAACTGTCGCCCACAAGCCATTCGCGCGCACCTCCATCCGGCAGCGCCGCCAGAGCATAGACCAGCATGCTATCTGCAGAACGCGAGGGCTCCAACAGCAGCGGATTCTCCGAAGGGCATCCCGCAAGGAATGCCGCCGCAACGACCACTCCACACCGTGCGCCCCAGTTCATCCGTCTTGTAGACCGTGCTTCGACAGGACTGTGCAAATTACGCAGCCATACCATGGAAGTCACGCTGGAGCGCGCCGCCGAGCTTTTTCTGGAGCGCCTCGCACAACTGGAGGCAGAGCTTCAGCAGCCCGAACTCAGCGCCGATCCACGCCGTGCTGCCGAGCTGTGGCGCGAGCTCAAGCGCCATCGAGCCGCAGCCGAACTCCTCCGGCGCTACCTCCACTTGTGTCGGGAGCAGCGCTCGCTGACGCAGCTCCTCCAAAGTGAAAGTGACGCCGAACTGCGCGAGCTTGCGCGCGAGGAGCTCGAACATACCCGCGCGGAATTGGAAGCGCTCGAACCGGAGGTGCGCCTGGCACTGCTTCCACCCGATCCCGATGACCAGCGCAACTGCATCGTGGAGATCCGCGCCGGCACCGGTGGGGAGGAAGCCGCACTCTTTGCCGCCGACCTCTTCCGCATCTACGAACGCTTCGCCGAACGCAAGGGATGGACCCTGGAGGTGCTCGATGCCAGCTCCACCGAGCTGGGCGGCTTCAAGGAGATCATCTTCTCGCTCAGCGGCGAAAACGTCTACGGCACGATGAAGTTCGAAAGCGGCGTCCACCGTGTCCAGCGCGTTCCCGTAACTGAATCCGCCGGGCGCATCCACACCTCGGCTGCCAGCGTTGCCGTACTGCCCGAGCCAGAGGAGATTGATATCGAGCTGCGGGAATCCGACCTGCGCATCGACGTCTTCCGTGCCAGCGGGCACGGCGGGCAGAACGTCAACAAGGTTGAGACCGCTGTCCGCATCGTGCACCTGCCCACTGGCATCGTCGTGCAATGCCAGGACGAGCGCTCGCAACACCGCAATCGGGAGAAGGCACTCAAGGTCCTGCGGGCTCGCCTCTACGAACTCCAGCGCCGTCAGCAGCAGGAGCAGCTTGCCGCCCAGCGCCGCCAGCAGGTCCGCAGCGGCGACCGTTCGGAGAAGATCCGCACCTACAACTTCCCGCAAAACCGCGTCACAGACCACCGCCTCAGCGGCGAGGCGAAGAACTTCGCCCTCAGCGAAGTGCTCGAGGGCAAGCTCGACCCCATCATCGAGCAGCTCCAGCTTCAGGAGCGCACGGAGCGGCTGCGCCAACTGCAGACCCCCGCGCCACAAGCATGAAAAAACGGGCGCCACATCGGCGCCCGTTCCTGTCGGGGTGAGAGGATTCGAACCTCCGGCCCCTGCGTCCCGAACACAGTGCTCTACCAGGCTGAGCTACACCCCGACGCTTGTTCGTCTACGGGCGCAAAATTAGCGAACACGGCGCGAACGCTGGCGCTGCGATGGTGTGGAACCTGTGGCACATCCGATGCGCGAATTGCACTTGAGCTTTGCCCTCCCGTGGTGGTTTGCCTTGCTGAGCATTGCGATTGCTGCTGCTCTGGCGCTGTGGGCATACGCACGCACACGCCCGGCGCTCGAAGAACGCCAGCGCCTGCTGCTGGGGAGCCTCCGCTTCCTTGCCCTTGTGGCGCTCCTGCTGGCGCTCTGGCAACCACTGATGAGCCTTGTGAGCAGCACCGAACAGCTCCCTCGCCTTGCCATCCTACTGGACAACTCCGCCTCGATGGCGCTGCGTGATGCCTCCGGCGAGCGCGCCCCGCGCTACCGGAAGCTGCTTGCACAACTGGAGCCCGTGCTGACGGCGCCCAATGCCCTTGTGGCACGGTTCGATGCAACGGTCCATCCCCTGAACCAATGGCATCCGGATTCGCTCCGGCTCGATGGTGGCGCAACCGATATCGCCTACGCCCTCCGCTGGGTGGCTGCAGAATCCCGCACCACGCCCATCGGCGCCGTCCTCCTCCTCAGCGACGGGGTCCCAACCGCTGGTGGCTCTCCGCTCCAGGAGGTAGCTACGCTCGGCAAGCCCATCATTGCGGTGCTGGTCGGGGATACAACCCCGGTGGCGGACCTTGCCGTGCACTCACTGCTGAGCAATGAGCAGCTCCTGCTGGGCAGCACCGCTCCGCTCTATGCTACGATTCGCGCAAGCAATATGCCCGAGCGCAGCGTCACGGTCGAGCTGTGGGAGAACTCCCGCCGCCTTGCCCAGCAGCAGCTCCAGCTCCGCCCGGAACAGTCCGAGTACACACTCCGCTTCGACTACACCCCCGAGCGCGAAGGGCTTGTACGGCTGAGCATCCGCATCGCACCGCAACCGGAGGAGCTCAACACGCGCAACAACAGCGCCACGCGCTTCGTCGAGGTCCTCCGGGCACAGCGCCGGATCCTGCTCTTTGCTGGCTCGCCCTCGCCCGACCTGGCATTCCTCCGCCAGGAGCTGGAGCGCATCCCCGGCATTGCTATCTCCACCTTCGTGCACAAGCAGGGCGAGGAGTTCTACGAAGGCGTCCCATCGGAAGCCCTCCTGCGGGCAGCCGATGCAGCAATTCTGCTGGACTTCCCCATACGCTCAACTCCGGAGCCGCTCCTTGAGCGCCTTGCCGAACGCGCCCGCCAGGGAATGCCCATCGCCTGGATTGCCGGTCCACTGCTCGACTACGGCAAGCTCCGCCGATTGGAGGGCGTGCTCCCGATGACTCTCCGCCTGGTGCGCCAGAGCGAGCAGACGGCGCAGTTGCTCCCCACCCCACTCGGGCGCAGCCATCCCCTCGTTGGCAGCGAGCTTCCGGCAGCGGCATGGGAGCAGCAGCCTCCGCTGTTCCGCATGGACTGGAGCGTGCAACCTAAGCCGGAGGCACAAGTCCTGGCGCTCTCCAGCCCTGGAGCCGAGCCAATGCTGTTGGTGTACGACCTCCCGCCACTGCGCAGCCTTGCGCTCCTGGGCTACGGCATCCACCGGTGGAAGCTCCTGGGCTTTGCGGCGCTCCTGCAGCAGAGCCCCTCGCCACCGGATGTGTTGGCGCACTTTGCCCGCAATCTGCTCCAATGGCTGCTGCTCTCCCCACAACAGCGCCTGGTTCGCATCCGTCCTGGCAAGCCCTTCTACACCGCCGGCGAACCCGTGGAGTTCTGGGCAACCGTTGTGGACCCCACCGGAGCAGCGGTGGATGCGGCAACGGTCCAACTCCTGCTGAGCAGCGGGGAAACCCGCCAGGAGCTGCTGCTGGAGCCCTTGGGTGGCGGAACGTACCGTGCACAGGTCCAGCTCCCACCGGGGTACTACGCCTTCCAAGGCACGGCGACGCTACAGGGCGAGCGCCTGGGGAGCGACCGAGGAACCGTCACCGTAGGCACCCATGAACTGGAGTACCGCCAACTCCATGCTGATGCAGCCCTGCTGCGCGCCCTTGCCGAACGCAGCGGTGGTGCCCTCCTCACGGCGAGCACAATTCAAGAGCTCCCCGAGCTCCTGAAGCGCTTGCCGGCACTGCGCCCGCAGGTGTTCACCCAGCGGCGCGAGATCGCCCTCTGGCATTCACCGTGGCTGCTGAGCGTGGTCATCGCCCTGCTCAGCAGCGAATGGCTCCTGCGCCGACGCTGGCGCCTTCCGTAAGCGCCGCAGCAGTACGAGCACCCCTACGTGCCCGCCGGCAACGACGGCAATCCAGCCCGCAAGCGCTCCATCGAATGCCCACGCCAGTCCGTAGCCTACTCCGACCGAGCCCAGCGCCAGCAGTGCCGATACAAGCAGCATCTGCGGCAGCCGCCGCGTGAGCAATCGGGCGCCTGCAGCGGGTCCCACCAGCAGCGCCACCACCAGGATAGCACCGACCAACTCCAGCGCTACCACCGTCACCGCTGCCGTCAATCCCATCAGTGCCAGCGACCACCTCCGCGGCGAACGCCCAATGGAGGCGGCAAAAGTGGGGTCGAAGCTCACCAGCGCAAGCTCCTTGTACGCCAGCCATACGAAGAGCCCCACTCCAGCCAGCAGCACAGCGCTTGTCCACAATCCCCGTGGGGCTTCCACGCCCATGACGGAGACCAATTCCAGCGGCACGTAGGCAAGCTCGCCGTAGAGCACGCACTCTGCGTCCAGGTCCACCTGCCCGGCAAAGCGCGACAGCAGGAAGATTCCAGCAGCGAAGAAGGTTGCCAACACCGCCCCAAGGGCTGCATCGGGATGCACCCGGAAGCGCCACTGCAGCAGCTCCAGCAGCAGCGTTGCCACCAGTGCAGCAGCCCCAGCCCCCAGCAGCATGGGAAGGAGCTCCCGGGAGCCGCTCCACAGGAACGCCAGCACAACTCCGGGCAGCACCGCATGCGAGAGGGCATCCCCCAACAGGAGCGTTCGGCGCAGCGCGAGGAAGCTCCCCAACAGCGCACACGCCAGCGCTAACGTGACCGCCGTCGCTAGTGTCCAGACAACGTCCATCAGTCCTCTGGCGGGATTGGACGCCCGTGCGGATCGTGCGTCGGATAGCCCAGCAAGCGCTCTAATTCCGCCGTCATCTCCGGAGGCAGTAGGTGCTCCAGCATCTCAGCATCGTTGTGGAGCTGCTCCGGCGGAAGCCCCACGTAGCGCTCCAGATACAGCTCCCAGAGGCGATGGCGTCGCACGATCTGCCGTGCCTGCCGAACTCCGTTGGGACTCAGCTCCCAGCGCCGAGCTCGATAGCGCAACTTCCCTTGCAGAGCCAGCCACAGGGCAACCGGCACCGCACTCCAGCGCCACGATAGAAGGGTTCGGAGCAGCTCCCCACCACTCCATTCCGGCTGCCCGCTGCTTTCGAGCCGCTTGTACAGCAGTTTGAGCACATCCTCCTGCCGCTGCTGCCACACCAAGCGCCCACGGTGCAGTGCCCGCATCAATACGCTCTGGCGAGCTCCTGCCAGCATCACCAATGCCGTCACCGCGCCCATCACCAGCACGATGGTGGGTCCGGTCGGAACGCCCGCAACCAGCCCCGAAAGCCCCACCCCAAGTGCAGCAGACATCGCTGCCAACACAGCAGCACCGAGGAGCATGCTGGGCAACCTCCGCACCAATGCTCGCGCCGCTATCGCCGGCAGAATCAGCATCGCCGAAACCAACACCGCCCCCACGCTGTAGACCCCCACAACCACCGCCATGAGCACCAGCGCCCGATAGAGCAACTCCAGCCAACCGATGGGCAATCCCACAAGCTGGGCAAATTCCGCATCGAAGCTCATCACCTGCAGCTCCCTCCAAAACAGCACGATTGCGGCAACCACCACCGCTCCAATCGCCGCCGCCATGCCCAACTCCGCCGGAGTGATCCCGGCAGCCTGCCCGAAGAGGAAGCGCCAGAGGCTCCCCGAGTGCGCTATCCCGTGCCGCTGAAGCACCGTCAAGAGCACAATGCCCACCCCGAAGAAGAGCGACAGCACCACCCCTAACCGGGCATCCTCGCGCAGACGCGGTTCAGCTCGCAGCGCCGCTAACAACAGCATCGCCGCCGCAGCAGCAGCAAGCGCCCCGGCGAGGATCACCCCCGGCTGCTCCGATTGCACCAGCACAAACGCAAGCGCAATGCCCGGCAGCACAGAATGCCCCAGAACATCCCCCACAAAGGCTTCCCGGCGCAGCACCACCAGGCAGCCCACCAACGCTAATACCGCTGCGATGAGCGCATTCCCGCCCAGGGCAATCAGCACAAGTGGATGCGACAGGGTCTCCAACCAGCTCATCCGTGCCGCAACCGCTGTCGCCGCTGTTCGAGTACCTGTGCTACATCGCTGAGCATCTGCAAACGTCCGCCATAGGCGCCGTGCAGGTTCGCCATCGTGAGCACCTCCGGCACTGCCCCGCATGCAACCAGCCGCAAATTCAGCAGCACCACCCAGTCGAAGCGCTCTGCAATTGTGCTCAGGTCATGGTGCACCACCACAACGGTCTTGCCCTGACGGCGCAACTCCTCGAGCACGTGTAGCACGACCTGCTCCGTTGCCGCATCCACCCCCGCCAAGGGCTCGTCCATGAGGTAGAGCTCCGCCTGTTGTGCAAGCGCTCGCGCCAGAAAGACCCGCTGCTGCTGCCCACCGGAGAGCTCCGAGAGCAGCCGCTGCGCATGGCGCTCCATTCCGACCAACTCCAGCGCTCTCTGCGCCCGCTCGTAGTGCTCGCGCCGAGGGCGTGCTCCAAGCCGTAGCTCCCCGTAGCAGCCCATGAGCACAACATCGAAGACCGTCAGCGGGAAGTCCCAATCCACCGTCTCGCGCTGCGGCATATAGCTCACACGCCGCCGAACCTTCTCCGGTGCTTGCCCAAAGAGGCGGATCTCTCCCCGGCTCAAGCGCACCAGTCCGACCATCGCCCGCAGCAGGGTGGATTTCCCGGCTCCGTTGGGTCCGACGATGGCAATCAACTGCCCTGCCGGGAGCTGGCACGTCACGCCCCAGAGAGCAACTCGATGCCCGTACTGCACCGTCACATCTCGGCATTCGATGGCAATCATGGCTGCGGCAGAAGACCGTGAACGATTCGCTCCACGTTCGTGCGCATCATCCCCAGGTAGCTCCCCTCTGGACTTCCTGGCTTGCCAAGGGCATCGGTGTAGAGTGGACCGGCAATCCGCACTCGACCTCCGCGCCACCGCACCGCTGTAGCAACCCCTTCCAGGGCACGGACCGGGGTTGAGCTCTCGGCAAACAGCGTTGCGATGCCTCGGGTGTGAACGAGCTCTGCCAACTGTAGCACCCGGGCAAGTCCGAATTCGCTGGCACTGGAGACCCCTTGCAGCGCAAGGGTCCGCACTCCATAGCGGCGCCCGAAGTAGCCGAACGCCTCATGTACCGTGATGAGCGTCCGCTGCGGTGGAGGGATGCGCTCGAGCTGCTGCTGAATCCAGCCATCCAATTCCTGGAGCTGCATCGCGTAGTGCTGCGCCCGGGCTTGGAACTCCTCACGCCAAAGCGGGAAGAGCTGCCCCAACGTATCCGCAAGGCGGCGCAGTACCTCTGCCCAGAGCTGTGGGTCCAACCACACGTGCGGGTCGTACTCTCCCGGTGCGACCTCACGCAGCCTCTGCGGCGGAATCAGCTCTGCAGCGAAGATGACAGGGGTTCGGCGTGCCATCCGGCGCAGTGCCTGCTCCATCTTGCCCTCCAGCTTCAGTCCGTTGGCAATGATGACCCGCGCCTGCTCAAGCCGGCGCACATCCCGTACCGTCGGCTTGTACAGGTGTGGGTCAACCCCGGCGCCCATGAGTGCGACCACCTGCAGGCGCTGCCCGACGATGTTGTGCACCCCATCGGCGAGGATGCTTGTGGTGACGACGATCTCAGCACCCCAGGTAGCGACCAGCCCGGCACCCAGCCAGCACAGTAGCGCAGCAACACCCCAGCCCCTGCTCATGGGATGGGCTCCAGAAAGACCACATCACCGAACTCCTCCTGCAGCAGCCAGCGCTGGCGCCCCACCCCTAAGAGGTAGCCGCGCGCCGTCCGCCGGTAGAGATGGCAGCGCTGCCCTGGCAGAATTCGGCGCTGCGCCAAGAGGGCAACTTGCTGCGCATCGCGATCGGCGATCCGGCGCACGATTCCGGAGCGCCTCTCCGGAAATTGCATCAGCGGAAGCGCCGATAGCGGCGGGAGCTGCCCCTCGCGCGTCGGAATTGGGTCACCGTGTGGATCGTAGCGTGGCTCCCCCAACAGCGACGCAATCCGCTCCTCGAACTCCTCGGAGATTACGCCCTCGAGCCGCTCCGCCTCGGCATGCACCTGCTCCAGGGGATACCCCAAGCACACGTGCAGGAACAGCTCCAAAAGCCGATGGTGGCGCACCAACTCCAGCGCCATCCGGTAGCCCTCCGGAGTCAGCTCCGCTCCCCGATACGGGCGATGCCGCACCAAGCCCATTCGGTCCAAGCGCTGCAGCATCTCCGTCACCGCTGCCGGAGCCACCCGCAGGTGCGCCGCCAGCGCCGTTGTCGTGGCAGCTCTGCCCTGCTCGGCGAAGTGGTAGAGTGCCTTCAGGTAGCGCTTCGCCTTTTGCATTGCGTGGCAAGAGATTTCGGGTGACCGAAAACGAATATCCCGCACCCTTCGTGTACACCGGCACGCACAGCACCTGTTGGCAGCAGCTTCTATTTTTGCCGCACACAACCGAAGCATGCCAGATGTGGCGACTGTACCTATTCCTCAGCGCGGCAGTGCTCCTCACAGCTCAAGAGGCTCAATGGGCACGGCTGCTGCCGGTGCCGGTGTTCGATGTAGCGGTCAACCCGCTCAATCCCCGCACGCTCTACGCCGGCGGACTGGGGCGGATGCTGTACCGCTCCTACGATGGCGGCCTCACCTGGGACACGCTCGTCATCGACTTCCCCGGTGGGGCGGCGCAGTTCTTGGACATCTTTCTCCACCCGCGCGACACGGCAACACTGCTGGTCGGTGGCTCCGGCTTTGGCAAATTGGTCCGCTCCTCCGATGGCGGTGCCTCCTGGGAGGATGTCCTGGTGCCCGAGCATGCCTTCCTGCTGCCCAGCGGTGCCTCGATCGTTGCTCATCCCCAGCATCCCGACACCATCGTGCTCACCGAGTTCATCGGTCCAGGGTGGACCGCTCCCCGTCTGTACCGCAGCACCGACGGCGGGCGCCACTGGGATACCCTTGCGCCGGCAGCTCCAGAAGCTATCCCCAACTGCGCCATGGCGGTGCGTGCCGATAGCGCACTACTCATCCTGGCGCGCTGCGATGGAGCGCTCTTTGCTTCCGCCGATTGGGGAACAAGCTGGTATCCCCTTGCCCGGCTGCGGCTGCCGGGATTCCCGCAGGAGTCCGAGATTCCCGACCTCACCTTCGTTGCCGATTCCGCTCAACTGGGCTTCCTGGCGGTGACCTTCCTCTTCGACACCACCGTTGGCGGCATCCCCAACGGGGGGCTCTACCGCACCACCGACGGAGGTCGGAGCTGGGAGCTCCTCGCTTTCCGCGACACCAGCCTCTGGGCAGTGGCTGCGCGGCGGCTACAGGGCAGATTGGAGCTCTTCGTCGGCGGCTTCACGCTCTACGAGGACACGCTCGGGCGTCCGCTGGTACCGGGTTCGGGGATTGTCCGCCGCTCCCCCGATGGTGGGCGCACCTGGGAGGTTCACGATGGGGCGATTCCATGGGCAAGCGAGCGTGTGGTGCTGCGCCGTGTCTGGCGCATGGTGTACGGTCCAACGGGCACGCTCTACCTTGCCACCGAAGCAGGGCTGTTCCAGTTTCCCTCCTCCTCCGGTGTTGCGCTCCCACCATCGGATGCAGGCAGCACAGCGGCAGTGCTGCTTTCGACGCCACAGTGGCGCCTTTGGGCAACAGCCTCTGGAGAGCTTGTGCTCTATACGCCCATTGGGCAGCGCGTTGCCGCTTGGAGGGTCTTCCCTGGCTGGAATGAGCTCTCGCTGGAGCGCTTCTCGGCTGGGCTGTGGGTAGCGCAGTTGCACAGCACCGCGGGAGTTGTACAACGCTGGCTGGTATTGGTGCCGTAGCTACCGCACTCGGCGCAGTCGGTCGCGTGCCGGAAGCTCGCTGGGGTAGACGCGCTTGATGCCGTCCCCCAGAGCGGCTTCGATGTCACGGATGTTACGCACCAGGCGGGCAAAGCCTTCAACCTCGACCGAGGCGGCTTGGTCCGAGCCCCACATCGAGCGGTCCAGCGTAATATGCCGCTCGACAAAGCAGGCTCCCAGAGCAACGGCAGCCCACGTCGGCGCCAGCCCCACCTCATGCCCGGAGTAGCCGATGGGCACATCCGGGAAGCGCTGCTTGAGCGTGAGGATGACGCGGAGATTGAGCTCCTCTACCGGGCAGGGATAGGTCGAAGTGGAGTGCGCTATCAGCAAGTTCTCGCGCCCGACGGCGGCAACAGCAGCCTCGATCTCCTCCATCGTGGACATGCCCGTGGAGAGGATGAGCGGCTTGCCTGTCGCCTTCATCTTGCGCAGGAGCGCATGGTCGGTCAGCGATGCTGAGGCTGCCTTGTAGAGCGGTGGGTCGAACTGCTCGATGAAGTCCACCGAGGGCTCATCCCAGCAGGAGGCAAACCACATGATGCCCCGTTCGCGGCAGTAGCGGTCAATCTCCTCGTACTCGGCTTGCCCGAACTCCAAGCGCTTCCGGTACTCGATGTAGGGCATCCGCCCCCACGGGGTATCGCGCTCGATGTACCACTGCTCCTGGGGCACGCACAGCTCGGGCGTGCGCTTTTGGAACTTGACGGCATCGGCGCCGGCATAGATTGCCCCATCAATGAGCCGCTTTGCCAGCTCCAGTGAGCCGTTGTGGTTGATGCCGATCTCGGCGATCACGAAGACGGGATAGCCGTCTCCGATGTAGCGTTCGCCCACCCGAACCGCAGCCATTGCAACCGGAATAGCCTTGTTGGACCTACCCCTTGGGTTGGAAGATGCGCTGGTAGAGCTGCTGCCATGCAGGCACTTTTGCAGGCGGAGAGCTTGTCCGTTCAGTTGCCGCTGGGATGCTCTGCTCCAACTGCTGCAGCTCCTCCGGGCGCAAGCGCCGCCAGCCGCCCACGGGAAGCTCCTCGCTGGTGAGATGCCCCAGGCGGTAGCGGTGGAGATGCAGGATCTCCAAGCCCTGCTCCTTGAGCAGGCGATGCAGGAGGTGCAGTGGGAGCTGGCGAGCAACGATGCGGATCCAGCAAGTGCGGCTGTTTTCGCGCAGAAGCTCTGCGCGCGCCTCTTCGTTGTACTGCGACATGCGGCGCAGCTCCTCTGTGAGGGCTTCCAGCTCGCGCTTCTTGACGTGGCGGTGGACTTTGATGTGGTACTCCTTCTCCAGCAGGCTCAACGGCGAGCGCTCGGGATTGCGGTAGAGCGGGTCGGTGCTGAAGATCACCAGCCCATCGGCAGCTTTGGTGAGCCGACCGCATGGGAAGTAGCCTCCGCGCTTCTTGGGCAGGTAGTCGTACACCGTGGGCATGCCCAGCTCCTTGGAGGCTGCAACGTGCGGCGGCTTGTGGAAGATGACCGTGTAGACCTGCACCGGCGGGAAGACCAACTCGACGCCGTCGGCAACGATGCGGTCCTTGTGCACGAGCACGCGCACATTGGGCTCCAGCACGGTCAGGTCGTTGACCTGTACGCGCCCTTCGCGGATGAGGCGGAGAGCAACGCTATGGGAGGCGTACTTGAGCCGGGTCAGCGCCCGTGCCAAGCTCATGGGATTGGGTTCAGGTGGGAGCCGTTTGGGGCGCGTTCGCCGGGCAAGCACCGCGCGGCGCCGCTGCCAGCGCTTCCGGCGCGCCTGGAAATCCTTGCGCCGCTTCCACAGCCCCGGGGTACGACCGCGCTCGCCCTCTTCGGCTCGGCGGAACTTGCGCCGATGGCGGAAGTACCGTTGCGGACGCTCCGGAAGCTGCGACTGCGGACGCGGTCGCTGTCCCTCTGCTCCGCCTTCAGCATTGAAGCTGTAGACCATCGCACCTCTCCTCCCCTTGGGTTGGACTCAGCCAATCCATTGCACAACGAGTACACCCACAAGCAGCAGCCCGACAAATCCCAGCGCCAGCCAGTCGAAGTAGCGCCCCAGCCAGCGCTCAACGGTCGGACCCAACCACCACAGTAACGTGCTCACCAGGAAGAAGCGGGCACCACGCCCCAGCGCCGAGAGCACCACAAACGGCACGATCGGCATGGCAACCGCTCCGGCAGCGATTGTTGCCACCTTGTAGGGAATCGGCGAAAACGCCGCCGCCAGCAGGAACCACTCCCCCACCGGTCCGTGGTAGAGCTGGACCACCCGGTCCCAGCTCTCCTGCGCCTGATACAACCTCACGATGTGCATGCCGACCGTCTCCATCAACCCATGTCCGATGCCGTACCCGAGGATTCCACCGAGAACCGAGCCCAGTGTACACAGGAGCGCCGCCACAAATGCCTTCCGCCGGTGGAAGAGCACGATCGAGATCAGCAGCACATCCGGCGGAATCGGGAAGACCGACGCCTCCAGGAAGGCAATGCCAAAGAGCAGCCACAGCGCTGTTGGCTTCTGCGCTGCCGCCTCCAGCCACTGCTTCGTCTGCCACATCCACGTCCGGAGCGTCCCGATCATGCTACGCCGGCAGCTCCTGCCAGACCCCCATGCGGAAGAACTTCTCCTGCCGCTGCCGCACCAGCTCCTCGACTGGACGCTCCAGCAATGGGAGAAGCTCCTGCCGGAGCACTTCGCGCAGAATCTGGTACATCTGCTGCGGATTCCGATGCGCTCCACCCAAGGGCTCCGGCACAATGCGGTCAATAACGCCCAAACGCAACAGGTCCTCTGCGCACAGCTCCAGCTCCTCGGCAGCTTGCTCCTTGAAATCCCAGCTCCGCCACAGGATCGAGGAGCACGATTCCGGTGCAATGACCGAATACCATGCGTACTGCAGCATCAGAATCCGGTCCCCCACCCCAATGCCCAGCGCTCCGCCGGAGCCCCCTTCGCCGATGATGACAACCACAATCGGCGTCTGCAGGCGCGCCATCTCGAACAGATTGCGGGCGATGGCTTCGGCTTGCCCGCGCTCCTCGGCTCCGATGCCGGGATATGCCCCTGGCGTATCCAGAAACGTGATGACCGGCTTGCGGAACTTCTCCGCCAGGCGGAACAGCCGCAGCGCCTTGCGGTATCCTTCGGGATTGGGCATTCCAAAGTTCCGCCGCAGGTTCTCCTTTGTGTCCCGCCCCTTCTGATGCCCGACCACCACGACCGGTATGCCCTCAAAGCGCGCCAGCCCACCGACGATCGCCGGATCGTCCCCGTAACAGCGGTCACCATGCAGCTCCACAAAGTCGGTGAAGACATGCCGCACGTAATCCAGCGTATAGGGGCGCTCCGGGTGACGGGCAATCTGCACGCGCTGCCACCGCGTCAAGCTCGAATAGACCTGCTGGCGCAGCTCCTCGAGCTTCTGCTCCAGTTCGCGGATCTCCTCGGCGATATCGAGCTGCGCCGAGAGCGCCCGCATCTCCTCCAATTTCTGCTCCAGCTCCAGCAGCGGACGTTCAAAGTCCAGCACGTGCTTCACGGCGCCACCTCCGGATGAGCTGTTTCACCACAATCTCCACATCGAGCGCAAAGGAGAAGTGGCGGATGTAGTACCAGTTGAGCTGCTCCCGCAGTGGTGCGGCTCCATTCTCCCCTACGATGATCTGCGCCAACCCCGTGATGCCGGGCTTTCCGATGCCATAGTGCTCGCCTGCATGCACAGCTAATCCCACGACGCTGCGCCTTCCTGTGAGCACCTCCCACCAGCGGCGCAGCAACTCCCGCGGTCTGGCGCTCAAAAATAGCGCAGGGATGCCAATTGTGAAGGCAAGCAGCGCCGCGCTCAAATCCACCAAGCGCTTGAGGAAGCGCACCCGCGGGTGCGCCAGCGGATAGCGTACCCACAGCGGCTGCTGCCCGATGAGCTCCTGCACCAGGTACTGCAGCCGCAGCTCATCCAAGTCGGAAGCGCTATAGAGCCGCACCCGCCAAGGCGCCAAGCGTTGCACCAGGTGTACGAACTCCCCCGGCGGCAGCGCCGGATCGGCAACGATCAGCTCCCGAATCCGGTACTCCGCCACCACACGCTCCAGCTCCCGGAGTGTTCCCAATACCGCCACCGGAGCCTCTCTCCGGTGCTCCTCTGCAGGAGCGTCATCGGGCAGGATAACCCCCAAGAGCCGAATCTGCGGCTCCGCCCAAAGCGCCTGCACAAGCCGCTGCACTGCTTCTCCGGCTCCAACCACAGCAATGCGCCGCTCGCGCTCCCGATGCAGCCAGCCGTAGAGCAACACGGCAAGCCGCCCCAAAACCCCCCAGAGCATCCCGCCGAACACCGTCCCCAGTAACACCCCACGGCTGAAGGCGTACTGCTTGAAGAAGTACGTCAACGCCGAGAGCACGAAGAACGCCATCACAAACCCCAGAAGCCCCTGCGAGATCTGCACGCGCTGCTCCAGGTAGTCCCCCACCAGCAACTGGCTCAGCAGCACCACTCCGACCACGGCGATGAAGACCGTCGGATAGGCGTAGTCGGGAAACGCAAAGAAGCTGCCAAACCGCAGCTTGGTCCCAATGAGCAGCGCTGCCACTACCCCGATGCTATCCCACAGTGCTAAGCCCCAGAGCTGCCGGTACTGCGCCGCCCGGGCAAGCAGCTTCCGCACAGCGATGCCGAACTCCAACAGCGGCAGTACAGGCGAGCCCGCATAGTAGCGCCGGGCGAACACGCGCATAGCATCGTAGAAGTGCCCAATGCGGTCCAGCGAAGAGCGTTTGGTGCTCTCCCCCTTGAAGTGCACTATGGCGGTTGTGCCCACGTAGCCGATGCGCCAGCCCAACCGATGCGCCCGATAGCACAGGTCCACATCCTCGCCGTAGAAGAAGTACTCGGGCGCAAAGCCCTGGAGCTGGCGCAGCGCCTCCCGACGGCACAGCATGAAGGCACCGGAGATGACCTCGGCGTAGGCAACCTCGCGCTCGTCAGCAAAGTGCGGATTGTAGCGGGCAAAGAGGCGCGAACGCGGGAAAAGCCGTTGCAATCCAAAAAGCTTCGTAAACGCTGCCCAAGGCGTGGGGAATCCCCGCCGGCACGACGCCTGAAATGTCCCATCGGCGTTGAGCACCCGACAGCCGGCGATGCCGACTTCGGGATGCTCCTCCATGTACGCCAGCATGGTCTTAAGCGTATCGGGCTGCAGCAGCGTGTCGGGATTGAGGATGAGGATGTACCGCCCCCGCGCCTGGGCAATCCCGATGTTGTTTGCTCGCCCGAACCCGACGTTGCGCTCCAACGCAATCCAGCGCACCTGCGGGAATTGCGGCGCCAGCGCCTCAACGGTGCCATCGGTGGAGGCATTGTCCACGACCAGAATCTCCGCCTCCAGCCCCTCCAGCGCCTCCAATACCGAACGCAGGCACTGGCGCAGTAGCTCCTGCACGTTGTAGCTAACGATGACGACCGACAGCTCCAGCGTCGGTGCTGTCGCCAGGAAGTCGTGCGTCGGTACCTCCAGCTCACGGGTCAGCGTAGTAGCGCTGCTCATTGCCCAGCAGTGTTGAGAAGCGCAACTGCCATACTCTCCAGGCTGCCTCGTAGACGATTCGGCGGCTCATCTTGGAAGCTCCGCTGCGCCGGTCCACAAACACAATAGGCACCTCCTTGAGGCGGCACCCTGCGCGCCAGAGCCGGTAGTTGACCTCGATTTGGAAGGCGTAGCCGTTGGAGCGCACCGCCTCCCAGCGAATCCGGCGTAGCGCCGTAGCGCGGAAGGCTTTGAAACCGCTCGTTGCATCCGCCAAGGGCATCCCCGTAATCAGGCGCGTATACCGATTGGCAAGCCAACTGAGCAGCAAACGCCCCATGGGCCAGTTGACGACATTGACCCCGTTGATGTAGCGCGAGCCGATGACCACATCGGCATCCTCCAGCGCTGCAACCAGCCGCGGCACATCGGCAGGATCGTGCGAAAAGTCCGCGTCCATCTGCACCACCACCTCGAACGGGCGCTGCAATGCCCATTGGAACGCCGTGCAGTACGCCGTTCCCAGCCCCAGCTTCCCCTCCCGCTCGATGAGATAGACCCGTTCGGGATTGCGCTCCCGCCAGCGTTCGACCTCTTCAGCAGTGCCATCGGGCGAGCCGTCATCCACCACCAGCACGCACGGTTGCAGCGGCAGCCGCAGCAGTATCGGAATCAACTGCGCGATGTTTTCACGCTCGTTGTACGTGGGCACAACAATGAGCGTCCGCACTGCTGCCCTCACCTATGATTTCCCCTTCCCGCGGAGCATACGCCAGAGCGTGCGCAGCATGATCTCCAGGTCCAGCGCCAGCGACTGGTTCTCGATGTAGTAGAAGTCCATCGCCAAGCGGCGGCGTACCTCCTCCTCCGTCGGCGCATCATCGCGGTTGGTGCGGCAGACCTGCCACCAGCCCGTAATGCCGGGTTTGACCACATGGCGGCGCGCGTATTCGGGCACCATCTGTGTGAAGCGCTCGACGAAGTAGGGAATCTCCGGTCGCGGTCCAACGATGCTCATCTCTCCGCGCAAGACGTTCCAAAACTGCGGGATCTCATCCAGGTACGTCCGGCGCAGCCAGCGCCCCAGGCGCGTCACGCGCGGGTCGTTGAGCTGCGTCCAGCGGGCACGCTGCTCGGCATCGGCAACCATCGTGCGGAACTTGTACAGGCGGAATCGGCGCCCATCCTTGCCCACGCGCTCCTGGACAAAGAGCGCCGGTCCGGGGCTATCCAACCGGATAAGCAGGGCGATGAGCGCCCACAGCGGCGCACCGCCGACCAAGACCATAACACTGACGGCGATGTCGATGGCGCGTTTGAGCAATGCCTGCCAGGGTTTGAGCAGCCTCGGCTCCACCTCCAGGAAGTCCGTTCCGTAGAGGCGCTGAATGCGCGCCTGCCCCATGAAGACCGAGTAGGAATCCGGCAGGATCTTGACCGCGATTCCGCGCTGCACCGCCATGCCGACGATTGCCCACAACTGCTGAGGCTGCGGCGGATGGATTGCCACCAGCGCCTCCTCCGGCTGCGCCCGCTCCATCCATTGCTGCACTGGCTCGATAGCAGCGCTTCCGTCCGCCAGCTCCAGCCGTACGGTGCCCACGGGAGAGTAGCCCCAGTGAGGGATCCGCTGCAGCTCCCGCCGCAGGCGCTCCAGCCCGGCATCGGTTCCCACAAGCAGCACTGGAATGCGCACAATTCCTCGGCGGCGCAGCCAGCGTTGCAGAGCGCGCACCAGCAACCGCCCCACGCTCACCCCCAACAGAAGCATCCCCCAGTAGATGGCTCCCACGGCGCGGAAGTTCTTGCGGTAGAACTCCCCGCTGTCGCCCCAGACCAGCAGCAGAAGCACCAGCATCCCCACAAATGTAATCCGGAGCACCGCCCCCAGCTCCTCCAGCGGCGGGCGCACGTACCAGTTCTGGTACAAGCCGAACAGCCAGAACAGCAGTAGCCAGTACAGCGTGAGCATCCCCACGATCGCGAGCACCTCGGCAGCGCCCGGATACACCACGGCATCGAACCAGCCCGAACCGAAGCGCACCCACAGGTACAGCCCCGTGGCAGCAGCAACCGAGAGCACATCGGCGCCGAGCTGGAACAGAATCGGGCTGTGCCGCCACAGCCAACGTCGCTGCCGTTGAACAGCCCGCCGACGCTGCTGCCGAACCGCCGTCTGCACCATCATCGCCCGTGCTTTGGTGTGCTGTATTTTTGCGCCGGTTGGCTCATCTGCCCTGCACGATGCGGATCTCCATCATCACCGTCGTACTCAACGACCCGCGCGTGGAGCGCGCCATCGCCTCGGTGCTGGCGCAGCAGACCGAGCATGAGCTCGAACTCATCATCATCGACGGGGGCTCTGGAGAGCCGACCCGCTCCATCCTGGAGCGCTACCGCCCGCACCTGAGCCTGCTCATCAGCGAGCCCGATCGCGGCATCTACGACGCCATGAACAAAGGGCTGCGCCATGCTACGGGCGATATCGTTGGCTTCCTCAACGCCGACGACCGCTACGTTGACCCCCACGTACTGCAGGATATTGCCACGCTCTTCCAGCACAGCGATATTGACGCCTGCTACGGCGACGTTGTCTTCCTCACTCCGCAGGGGCGGCTGCTGCGCTACTGGCACGCCGGCGCGTACCGCCCGTGGAAGTACCTGCTGGGCTGGATGCCGCCGCATCAGACCTTCTTTGCACGCCGCCAGCTCTACGAGCGCTTCGGAGGATTCGACCTGCGCTACCGTATCGCTGCCGATTACGAGCTGATGCTGCGCTTGCTGCTGCGCCACCGGATTCGGGTTGGCTATATCCCACGCGTCCTGGTTGCCATGGACGCCGGCGGCGTCAGCAATGCTTCGCTGCGTAACATCCTGCGCGGCAATTGGGAATGCTGGCAGGCATGGCGGCGCAATGGGTTGAGCGGCAGCTTTGCCGTCCCACTGCTCAAACCTCTGCGACGCTTGGGGCAACTGGTGCGTCGCCCGGTGCCACAACTGCGCTTCCCACTGCATTTCCCGCCTATCGGCGCAGCAGGTTCACAATCGTCGCCAGCACAAAGGTCAACGTAGACACAGCGCCGGTCAGCACCGTATACAACTGCAGCTCAGCTTGCTTCTCCGCCCACGCAGGCACATCCAGCTGCCCAGGGACGTAGATCTCATCCCCGGGCTGCGGCGCGCCGGCTTCGCGAGGGCGCAGCCACGTGTAGGAACTGCCGCGCAGAATGCGCAACCGCTTCGGATCGGCAGCGCTGCTGTATCCGCCGGCTTGTTCGATGTACCACTCCACCGGACGCCCGGGTTCGTACCGCACAAATCCTGGCACGCGCACCATGCCACCCACGTAGACATATCCGCCCTGCAAGGGGATGACGATCTGGTCGCCATCCTCCAGCACGATGTTGTGCCGCTCATCCCCTCTGCGCAGGAGCGCAACGAAATCGCACGCAACCCGCGAGCGCCGCAGCCGCATCTCTAAGGCGTAGCGCACGGTGTCCTCCAGGCGCAGATCGCTGTAGAGGAAGCGCTCGTAGAGCTGCACCTCCGAAGGGAGCCGCACATCGGCAGCCAGGCTCGCCGGTGGCTGGCGTCGGATATAGGCAAGCTCCAGCACCGCTTCCGGCAACACACCTCCGGCGCGCTCCAGGAGCTCGCGCAAGCGCGTACGCCCTGGTTCGATAGGGTACGCCCCCGGACGGGCAACCGCCCCAAGGACGGTAGCAACTCCGGTGGCGCGGGCTCCTGCAATCGGTCGCTCCGGTACCACGACGGCGCTGCCCGCAGGCAAGACCACATCGCGCAGTGGCATCCCCGCTGAATCCAGCTCAACCCGCTGCACCGGCTGCTGCGGGAGATACACCAGCACAAACGGCTCTGCCCGTTCGAGGTCAAGCCCTCCGCACAAGCGCAGCAACAGGCTGAGTCGGTCCCCCTCCCGATAGGCAAGGCGCAGCGGCATCCGCACCGCCCCGGCAATCGAGAGCACGGGATACTCCGGCAGCGGTTCCGGAACCACGATCTCCATCCCCTCGCGCACGGGGGGATCGGCAGCCACATCGCCCAGTGCGCGCGCCCGCTCCAGGTCCGCCACTGCCATGTGCCCATCGGCGTAGCGCAGGAGGATATTCCGCGTGCAATAGCTCGGCAGGAAGGGCACAGCGCTGGGCTCGTACTCAGCCCGTTCCAACTGCTGCATGCTCGCCACCGGTGGGGAAGCCATTCCGGGCTTTTGCCCCGATTGCTCCATTCGCCCAAGCACTGCCAAGCGCACAGCGGTGGAAACCCGCACCGTTGCCGGCAGCGCGTAGACCCCAGGGAAGCGCACATACCCGCGCACGGTCACCAGCACCGTTCGCGCCTTTTGCAACAGCACAACCGCCTCTGCCTTGGGATTGCGCTCCCGCACTCGGCGTTCGACCTCGCTGCGCACCCACGCCAACGTCCGACCCTGAACGGAGAGCACCCCAATCCGCGGCAGCAACAATTCGCCATCGGGCGAGACCACCAGCACATGCTCCTGCACCACCGGGGCAACGATTTGCAGCAGCAGCACATCACCGGGACCCACAACGTAGTGCTCGGCGCTGACGACATGGTCTGCCGGCGGCAACTCCGGCAACACCATCCGCGCGGATTGCCCCGGGGTAACCTGCTCCAGCAGCTGCCACAGGCTCAGCGGGGAAGCCGTCCCCTGCTGCGCTACTGCCGCAGCGCCCCCCAGGAGCGCGCTACAGACACTGCTGCACAAGAATCTGCGCAATGCGTTCTGCCGCATGCCCATCCCATAGCGGTGGGACTATGCCCTGTTTGCGATACCCGGAGCGAAGCAGCTCCAGCGCTGCAGACAGCAGCTCCGGCTCCGGCGGCACCAAAAGGTTTGTGCCCACCTGGCACGTGATTGGACGCTCCGTTGTGGTCCGCAGTGTCAGGCACGGAATCCCCACGTAGGTGCACTCCTCCTGGATTCCGCCGGAATCGGTCATCACGAAATCCGCCTCCACCACCAGGGCGAGAAACTCCACATAGCCCAGCGGAGGCAGCACACGGATATTCTCGTGCGTCAGCAGTGGCTCCAGTCCAAAGCGCTGTACAGCTGTCCGCGTCCGCGGATGCATCGGGAAGACCACGCACCGCCATTGGGCAAGCTGACGCAGCGCCTCCAGCAGAAAGCCCAACTGCTGCGCCACATCCACATTGCTGGGGCGATGGAGCGTGACAACGGCGTAGCTCCGCGGCCGCAGCCCCAACTGCTCCCGAATGGGATGTGCCCGGGCTGCGGGCAGCACAGACTGCAGGGAGTCAATCATCGTGTTGCCGACCAGGAAGATGCGCTCCTGCGGCACCCCCTCGCGGCGCAGGTTCTCCACCGCGCTGGGCTCGGTTGCAAAGAGATAGTCCGCAACGGCATCGGTCACCACACGGTTGATCTCCTCCGGCATCGTGCGGTCGAAGCTGCGCAGCCCCGCCTCCACATGGGCAAGCGGAATACCGAGCTTGACCGCCGTCAATGCGCACGCCAGGGTGGAGTTGACATCGCCGACGACGACCACCAGGTCCGGGTGCAGCTCCATGCAGACCGGCTCGAACGCCAGCATCACCCGTGCCGTCTGTTCGGCATGGGTTCCCGAGCCCACGCCCAAGAAGTGCACCGGTGGCGGCAAGCGCAGCTCCTCGAAGAAGATGTCCGAAAGCTCCGCATCGTAGTGCTGCCCGGTATGCACGAGCATATGCTCCACGCGCTCCCCATACGCTGCAAGCGCTCGATGCAACGGCGCTACCTTCATGTAGTTTGGGCGGGCGCCGACGACGGAGAGGATCCGCTTCCTCATCGCCCAGCCCCGAGCAGGACCACCCTCGCCCGAGGGTTGGCTACCGCCCGACAGGCGTTCCGCGTATCGATGACCACGCGGCTATGGCGGCACACCAGCTCATAGTCCACGCACGTGTGGTCGGTCGTAATCACCACAATGTCGTAGCGGGCAAGACGGCGCGGGGAGAGCTCCGGCAGGGAGCGCAACTCCTCGCCGGCAACGGTCACGCGCGGGATGTAGGGGTCGTAGTAGCTCAGGTACCGCACCCCATCGCTGCGGAGGAGCTCCATAATCTTGAGCGCCGGCGAATGGCGTAGGTCGTCCACATCGCGCTTGAATGCAACGCCGAGGACAAGAATCCGGGCGCGCTCCAAGGCGATCGGCAAGCGCGCAATCTCGCGCTCGATCATATCGCGCACGTAGAAGGGCATGGCTTCGTTGACCTCGGCTGCCAGCGTGACGAAGTTGGTCACAAAGTCATAGCGCCGCGCCAGCCACGCCAGGTAGTACGGGTCCACCAAGATGCAATGCCCACCGATGCCCGGACCCGGATAGAAGGGCATGAAGCCGAAGGGCTTGGTTGCCGCAGCTTCGACGACCTCCCAGACATTGACCCCAATGCGGTCGCACAGCTGCGCCAGTTCGTTGACCAGCGCGATATTGACGCTGCGGAAGATGTTCTCCAGCAGCTTCGCCAGCTCGGCAACCCGCGGCGAACTCACCGGGATCACCTGCTCGATGGCAATCCGCAACACCTCGGCTGCCACCTGTGTGCACAAGGGCGTCAGCCCCCCAACCAGGATGGGCGTGTTGGCGGTGGTCCATTTGCGATTGCCCGGGTCCACCCGCTCCGGCGAAAACGCCAGGAAGAAATCTCGCCCCGCCGTCAATCCACTCCGCTCCAGCACCGGGCGCAGGTACTCCTCGGTTGTGCCGGGGAAGGTGGTGCTCTTGAGCACGACCAGCTGCCCCGCGCGCAGGTGCTGTGCAATCGCTTCCCCGGCGCCCAGCACAAAGGAGAGGTCAGGGTCCTTGTTCGCCGTCACCGGGGTCGGTACACAGATGAAGAGCGCATCGCACACGGCGCAATGACGGAAGTCGCTTGTGGCAATGAGGCGCTGTTGGGCTACCACGGCCTGGACCTGCTCGGTCGGGACATCTTTGATGTAGGACCTGCCCTGCTGCAGCAGGGCGACCTTCTCAGGGTCGAGCTCAAAGCCGAACACCCGAACCCCCGTGCGGGCGTACTCCACCGCCAGTGGAAGCCCGACATAGCCCAGCCCGAGGACACCAACGGTCAGCTTCCGCTGCCGCACCTTGTGCAGCAAGCGCTTCGCGAGTGTTGATGGAGTGCTCATCGCTGCCCACTGTGCAGATAGCCTTCGTACCACTGCCGACGGTACTGCGCGTACTCCGCCGCGCGCAATCGCTCCCACCACGGGCGATGCTCGATGTACCAGCGCACCGTCCGCTGCAGCCCCTCCGCGAAGGGGACCTCTGCCCGCCATCCCAGAGCAGCAACCCTTTGGCTCTCCATTGCGTAGCGCCGGTCATGCCCGGGTCGGTCCGGAACAGGGCGAATCAACTCCTGGGGCTTCCCCAGAAGCTGCAGGATTGCCTGCACGACTTCCAGATTGCTCCGCTCCTCCTGGCTGCTGACGTTGTAGACCCTCCCCGGCTCTGCGCGCTCATAGAGCAGCCACAGCGCCCGGCACAGGTCCTCCACGTAGAGCCACTCCCGACGCTGTAGCCCATCGCCGTAGAGCGGGATCGGCTCATCGCAGAGCGCGTTGCAGATGCTCATCGGGATGAGCTTCTCGGGGAACTGGTACGGTCCGTACACATTGCAACTGCGCACGATGAAGGCCGGCACCCCGTAGGTCCGCACAAACGCACTCACCAGATGGTCTGCTGCCGCCTTCGTTGCAGCGTACGGCGAGCTGGGCTGCAGGGGGCTATCCTCGGCGTAGCGGGATCCCTCGGAGGCTTCGCCGTAGACCTCGTCGGTGGAGAGCTGCAGAAAGCGCCGCAAGCGCTGCTGCCGCGCCACCTGCAGCAGGGCGTACGTGCCACGGACATTGGTCTCGACGAAGGCATCCGCCCGCAGGATTGAACGATCCACATGCGTCTGCGCCGCGCAGTTGATGATGCCTTCGACCTCGTAGCGCCGGCACACCTGGGCAACCAGCTCCTCATCCTCGATGCGCCCGTGGACGAACACGTAGCGCGGTTCGCCCTCCAGCTCGGACAGCCGCTGCAGCTCCCCGGCGTAGGTGAGCGCATCCAGATTGACCACGCGCACCCCAGGCTGCTGCAGGAGGTAGCGGACCAGATGGCTGCCGATGAAGCCCGCCCCACCGGTGACCAGGATCGTTCTCATCCAGCCCAGCTTTAGAGCACAATGGCACAGCGTTGAGCGTCTTCCTCCACAGCGCGCGTTCGAGCACCCACGCTGCGACGGCAATGGACGCAAAATTAGGCAAAAGCCTTGCGCTTGGCTTTCTGGCGCTGCCTCTGTGCGCACATGGGCAGATCTTCGTGGACTTCCATGCCCAGCTCAGTGCCGTCTACCGTCTGCTTCCGAGCTCCTCTGTGCAGCTCACCACGCTACCGGGATTTGGGCTCGGCATCGGTGCCCGACTGCGCTCCTACGCTGTCCCCAGCCTGGAGCTGCTGCTCTACGGTGTGCGCACCCCCGAAGGGGAGGAGCTCTTCTGGCTGGAGCTGGGCTACGGACTGCTGCTACAGCTCCGCTACGGGAGCCGTCCAGCAGTTGCGCCCGCCGTGGCGTTGGAGCTCATCGCACCGCTGCTGCCGCGGAGCGCTCCACCACTGCACCTTCTGGCACAGGACCTCCGGGCGTTCCGACTGGGTAGCTTCGCAGGAATGAGCCTCCCCATGCCGTCCCCACTGCGCTACCTGCATCTCCTGGTTGGCGCAGAATGGTTTATGCGGCAGCCGGAGGTCACAACGCGCCTTCTACCGCAACTCCGGCTGCGGTTGGAGGGGCACTAAGCTGCAGATTCGGGGGATTCCTCGGCAGAGAGGTCCAGCGATAGCAGCTCCTCCAGCCGTTTGGGAAGGTGGCGCCGAATCCAGCCGTGGTAATCCCCGTCGTATCCCGCCCGATGCTGTAGTGCGGCGATGTGCGCGGCGATGGTGTCCATCTGTTCAGCCGTCCGTTGTGGCAATCGAGTAAGCTGCTGCGCAATCCGCTCGACCTCCTCTGCAACGGCGGCTTCCTGAGCTCGGTTCCAGCGCTCGTAGAGTTCGGCATCCCAGCCGATGTAGTCGCTCAAAATCCGCTGGCTTACCTGCCGGCTGTGGCGCAGGCTCTCTTGGATGTTGCCACGCCCGGTGACGGCATTGCCGACGGCGAAGACGTTCTCGTATCCGGCGATGCGGCACAACTGCGTGTCCTCCAGCGCGTAGACCTCCCCACGCATGGGGATATCCGGCAGCGGCTCCGGAATGCTGCCGATCGAGGAGATGACCAACGGAGTTCGGACCTCGTACTCGCTCCCTTCAACGGGCACCACCTGCCCATCCTCCACGCGCGTCTGCTGGAGCACCAGTCCGACCATCCTTCCCCCTTCGGTGAGGATGCCCACGGGTCGGCGCAGCTCTTGGAAGTTGAAGAGGTACCGCGCCATTGCGGTCTGCAGTACTTTGAGGCGCACCTGCTGCGCTCGCGCCAGCCGTTCAGGGGTATCCGTCGGCATCGGGGTCAGCGGCATGTCAATGGCACGGCGGCGGTAGTAGAGCGTGCAGCCCTGGATGCCCAGCTCGTGCAGCGTCAGCCCATGCGTGTGCAGAAGGCGGTCAATGCCGTGCTCCATCTCGATGACGTTGCTCTGAATGCCGCGCCGGCGCAATGCCTCCTCCACTGTGAGCATCATCAGCGCCTTGGCGACATCAATTGAGGCAAGCCCTCCCCCGATGACCACCGCTCCATCGGCAATCTCATACGGCTCGGGGCACGCCTCCGGGTCATGCATCGTGTTGAACCACAGCATGAAAGGGTTCTGGTAGTAGAAGCCGCGCCCGATGTACTCCTCGGCTTCCGGCACTGGGAAGGGGCGATCGCGCCAGGCGCCGTTTGCCAAGACCACTGCGCTCACCCCCCAGGAGAGCAGCTCCGGAAGCCGAACTTCGCGCCCCAGCTTGGTGCAGGGGACGTACTGCACCAGCGGGTGCGTCAGCTTCTGGTCAATTGCTGCCTCCTCCTTGTTGCGCAGCTTGACGTGCCACTTGGGAAGCCCGTACTCGATTTTGCCGTAGGGCAAGGCGTTCTGCTCCAGCACCGCCACGCGAATCCCGCGCTGCGCAAACTGATGTGCCGCCTCTGCTCCAGCGACTCCTCCGCCGATGACGATGACGAAGTGCCTCATTTCCAACGCTCAGAAGGTGGAACCCGTCGGGCACAAAAATACCCTTTGCGCGCTGCCCGTTTGGGTCCAAGTGCGTAAGTTGGCGCTGGAACCCGTCTCAACGGCTTTGCGATTGCAGCACAAATGTACAGCACAACGCCGCGTCGCGATGTGACGATTGTCTTCGCTGGGGATTCCGGCGAGGGCATGCAGTTGACGGGCAGTTACTTTGCCCATACCAGCGCACTGGCGGGCAACGATCTTGCCACGCTCCCGAACTACCCTGCCGAAATCCGCGCCCCACAAGGCACGCTGGCTGGAGTCTCCAGCTTCCAGCTCCGTTTCGGCAGCACCGAAATCCTTACCCCCGGCGACCAATGCGACGTCCTGGTGGCAATGAACGCCGCCGCACTCAAAACCCACCTGCACCTGCTCAAACGGGGTGGACTCCTCATCGCCAACGAAGCGGGATTCGACCGACGCAACCTGCGCCTGGCAGGATATCCGGAGGACTCCAACCCTCTTACCGACGGCAGCCTCTCCGACTACGAGCTCATCACGCTCAACATCTCGCAACTGGTTGCCTCGGCACTGGCGGATTCTCCGCTCTCGGTACGGGAGCGCGAACGCACGAAGAACATGTTCGTGCTGGGACTGCTGGCGTGGCTGTTTTCGCGTCCGCTGGAGCCGCTGGAGCAGCTCGTGCGCGAGAAGTTTGCTCAGAAACCTGAGCTGCTGGAAGCCAATCTCCGTGTGCTGCGTGCCGGGTACGCCTTCGGAGAGACTTCGGAGCTCTTCGCCTCGCGCTACGAGATCCCGCAGGCTCCCCTGGAGCCGGGCACCTACCGCAGCATCTCCGGCAACGAAGCCTTGGTGCTGGGGTTCGTTACTGCCGCCCATCGCGCCGGGGTCAAGCTCTTCTACGCCGGCTACCCCATCACCCCTGCCTCGGAGGTGCTGCACCAGATGGAACGGCTGCTCGCCTACGAGGTCTACCCGCTGCAAGCCGAGGATGAGATGGCAGCGCTGTGCGCTGCCATCGGCGCCGCCTTCGGAGGGCACCTGGGCGTGACGGCAACTTCGGGACCCGGCTTCTCACTCATGAGTGAAGCGCTCGGGCTGGCAGTCATGTTGGAGCTGCCCGTGGTGGTCTGCGATATCCAGCGCGCCGGTCCCTCCACTGGAATGCCGACCAAGCCCGAACAAGCCGACCTGCTGCAAGCGCTCTACGGGCGCCACGGAGAGGCGCCTCTTGCCGTCATCGCCCCGGCAACTCCGGCGGATTGCTTCGCTGCTGCCTACGAAGCCGCCCGAATCGCCCTGGAGTGGATGACCCCAGTGGTGCTGCTCTCGGACGCCTTCCTGGCAAATGGCTCCGACCTGTGGCGCATTCCAGAGCCGGATTCCCTGCCGCCAATCCAGCCCCCATGGGCAACCCCGGAGCATCGCTCCAATGGCACCTTCCTGCCCTACCAGCGCGATGAGCGCGGTGTTCGCCCCTGGGCTGTCCCGGGAACCCCTGGATTTGAGCACCGTATCGGCGGGCTGGAGAAGGAGGACCTCACGGGCAACGTCTCCTACGACCCGCTCAACCACGAGCGCATGGTGCGGGCACGCGCGCACAAGCTTGCTCGCCTTGCCGAAACGCTCCCACCGCAGACCATCACCCTGGGTCCAGCAACGGGCGAGCTGGCGGTCGTCTCCTGGGGTTCCACCTACGGCAGCGTGTACACCGCCGTCCAGGAGTGCCTGCAGCAGGGCTTGCCAGTGGCTCATATCCACGTGCGTTACCTGCATCCGCTGCCGCCTGGCTTGGGCGAACTCCTTGCGGGCTTCCGTCGGATTCTCGTGCCCGAGCTCAACTCTGGACAGTTTGCTCATCTCTTGCGCGCACACTACCGCGTAGACGCGCGCTCCTACACGAAGGTCCAAGGACTCCCGCTGACCGTCAGCGAAGTAGTCGAAGCAATCCAGCGTGCACTCCACGATGAACCAGCTCTCCACCCCACCGGCATTGAGCGCTAAGGACTACGCCAGCGACCAAGAGGTCCGCTGGTGCCCCGGCTGCGGCGACTACGCCATCCTCAAGCAGGTCCAGACCGTGCTTGCAGAGCTCCAGATTCCGCGCGAGCAGGTGGTCTTCCTCTCCGGCATTGGCTGCTCCTCGCGCTTCCCCTACTACATGAGCACGTACGGATTGCACGGCATCCACGGGCGGGCACCGGCGTTTGCCTACGGGCTCAAGCTCACCCGCCCCGAACTCCACGTCTGGATCATCACCGGCGATGGCGATGGACTCTCCATCGGCACAAACCACCTGTTGCATCTGCTGCGGCGCAACCTGGATGTCACCGTCGTGCTCTTCAACAACCAGGTCTACGGGCTGACCAAAGGGCAGCTCTCTCCGACCTCTCCCCCAGGGCAGGTGACCCCATCCTCGCCGTGGGGTTCGGTGGAGTTCCCCTTCAACCCCGTGTTGCTGGCGTTGAGCGCCGGAGCAACCTTTGTGGCGCGTACGTTGGACCGGGACCTTGCCCATCTGCGCATGGTGCTCGCGCGCGCTGCCCAGCACCGGGGCGCCGCCTTTGTGGAGGTCTACCAGAACTGCCCGGTCTTCAACGACGGTGCCTTCGCCCGCTTTACGGAGAAGGAGTCCAAGCCCTGGAACGCGCTCTTTGTGGAGCACGGCAAGCCGCTCCGCTTCGGTCCCAATGGAGAGCGTGCCGTGCGGCTCCGCACGACCACTCCAGAGGTGGTCTCCACCGAGGAGGCGGCGCCTTCGGAGCTATGGATTCACGATGAAACCGACCGCGCCCGCGCTTTCCTGTTGGCGCAACTCTGGGACGATCCCTTCCCGCGCCCCTTTGGAGTGCTCTATGCCGACCCCAGCAAGCCAACCTACGAGGAGCTGTTCTTTGAGCAGGTGCAGCGCGCTCGTCAGCGCACCACCGCTGACCTCCCCGCGCTGCTCCGCGGACGGAACTGGTGGCACATCGGTAACGGAGAGCGTTAGGGCACCCACGGCACCACATACACTTGCTGCTGCGGGGTCTTCAGCAGCACCGCATATACACCCGCGGCACACTGCTGCAGTGGGATTCTCAGGCTCTCCCCGTGCCATTCTCCCGAGCGCAAGACCTGCCCAAGCAGGTTCACCAGTGCCCACTGCCATACGCTTGCGCTCCCTCTGCGGCGCAGCACAATCCCGTATTGGTCCTGCACAGACTCCACGGGCACCGCACCACGATGCTCCCCTACGCTTTGCCCTGCTGCGCGGCGGTAGAGCACGGCGTAAGCGCTCATCATGTACCACGGCATCGTGTGCCCGGTGCTGTTGAAGTTGCAGTCCGGACAGGTGATGCCACTGACGCAGCTATCCCACCACGGGCTGCAGTAGTTGATGTAGGGCTGGAAGCGGAATGCAATGGTGTTGCTATCCCCGCGGCGCACGCTTGCGGTGATATCCTCCTCCCATGGGCGGACGTAGTCGCCCGGGCACCAGCCGGCTCGGTTGTACTGCCAGGTTCCCGCCTGCGGACGGCAGGGGTTTTGGGCACAATCATCACGCCACAGCAGGCGCGGATACTCCTCGCCGTTGACCACCACCGCATGGGTCTTTTGCGAAAACTCGGCTGCGTTATCCGTGTTGCCCTGCCCATGCCCGGTCAACAGTGCCCAAAAGTGCACAGCAACCGCGCTATCCTCGATAAACAGCCGGCGCGGCGGCACATACTGCTCGATGGGGTCCTTTGGATTCCCGTACGGCCAGCGCCGGAGCGCATCATTTGCCCACAGGCGTACGACCCGATACGGCACCAATTCCGGCTGCCCCGGCACAAAGCGCAGCCGCAGCGATACCAAATAGCCCTGCGGACCGCTTGCCCAATAGAGGATGAACGCTCGAATCCGCACCGTATCGGTCAGGAGCGGGCGGAAGGGCGTGACATCAATCTCCCAGCCACACTCGCGCGAATACGGCGTCATGATGCGCGCAATCTCGAAGGTATCCTGCTCGGTCAGCACGTTGACGTAGGCAATCCGATCCCAGGGGTCCCAGCCTCCGGGCGGACGGTGCAGGGCATAGCTCAGCACGACCTGCTCGACCAGCACATCCGCGGGCGGGCATACGATGGTGACAACCGTATCCTGCTTGCCTCCCACCAACGGAGCCCGGTCCAGAATTGGGATCTCCCACTGTTGCGCCCAGAGCGCTGCCGTGACTCCCAACAGGGCAGCGTGCCGCAGCATCCCTCCTACTCTGCGATGTGCAACGTGCCAGGTCGCGTGCAAATTTAGTACCCATTCCCAAAGCGCTCCTCTGCGAAGTCCACCCAAGGAGGGCTCTGCTGCGTCCGCCTGAGAAAGCCCGCAACTTTGCATTCCACTCCCGTGACCGGCGCGATGGAGCTTGTGCTGCTGACCGCAATTGGAGTTCTGTGCTTCTTCAACCTCACGTGCGCACTGAACCTGCGCCGCCTTCCCCGACTCCAGCCTCGGGCATGGGAGGCACCCAGTGCGCCGAAGGTGTCCGTGCTCATCCCCGCACGCAATGAGGAGCAGCGAATTGCCCCCTGTGTGCGCTCCCTGTGCCGCCAGCAGTATCCAAACTATGAGGTGCTCGTGCTCGATGATGAATCCACCGATGGCACCGCCGCTGTACTGGAGCAACTGCAGGCGGAATTCCCCGAACGGCTCCGGGTCATCCGCGGCGCACCGCTTCCCAAGGGCTGGGTCGGCAAATCCTGGGCATGCTACCAGCTTGCCCAGCAGGCTCAAGGGGAATGGTTGTTCTTCACCGATGCCGATACCGTCCACACACCCCTGTGCCTTGCCTCGGTCATGGCTGCCCGCGAGCAGTACGGATGGCGCTTCCTGACGGTCATGCCAGACGAGGAGCTGGGAACGCTCTCCGAGCAGCTTATCATTCCGCTGCTGGCGGTGTTCTACTTCGGGTACGTGCCCGACCGCTGGCGCCGCCTCTTCCCGCGCTTCAACGCTGCCGGAGGGCAGGCGCTGCTCATCGAAGGCACCCTCTACTGGCAGCTCGGCGGACATGCTGCGGTCCGCTCGGAACTCGCCGAGGACCTCGCCCTTGGTCAGCGCGCCGCAGCGCTGCTCGGTAGTGCCCCCGTCGCCGAGGGGACACAACTACTGCGCTGCCGGATGTACACCTCTGCTGCTGAGGTCATCGCCGGCTTCTCCAAAAACATGTACCCCGCCATGGGCTACCGGTGGTGGGTCCTTCTGGGGTTCGTCGTGCACCTCCTCTGGCTCTTCGTGCTACCTCCGGCGGCTGCGGTCGCAGGGCTCCTGAGCGGAGAGCTGCTCTGGAGTCTGCTGGGCGGGATAGCGTACGGTCTGGCAACGGTGCTGCGTTGGCAGGTCACTGCGGCATTTCGCTTCCCGCGTACTCAGATATGGCTCTTCCCCCTCTCCGCCCTCTTTGCGGCGTTCATCGGAGTGAACTCCTTCCGCTGGTCCCTGCAGGGGAGGCTCCGCTGGAAGGGACGCACGTACAGCCCGGCGTAAGGACTGGCTCCGCCCCAAGCGCCCAGGGCTTTCGTATTTTTGCTGCGTCTGTGTTCTGCACGAGCTCATCTGCGGATGGTCATCGTCCTCTTCGGTGCACCGGGTGTGGGCAAGGGCACACAAGCACAGCTCCTGAGCCAGCGCTACGGGATTGCGCATCTCTCCACGGGGGAGGCGTTCCGACAAGCGATCCAGCAGGGAACACCCCTGGGCAAGCAGGTGCAGGAGTACGTGCACAATGGGCTGCTCGTTCCCGATGAGCTGGCAACCGCTGTAGTTGCTGAGCTGCTTGCACAGTCTCCGTACCGCGAACGCTGCATTCTGGATGGCTTCCCGCGAACTCTGCAGCAAGCCTACGCACTCGATGAGCTGCTTGCCCAGCAGGGACGCTCCGTCGAACTGGTCATCAACATCTGCGTGGCGGAGGAGGAGATCGTGCGCCGCCTGCTTGCCCGAGGGCGCCCCGACGACACCGAAGCCATCATCCGGCAACGGCTTGCCGTCTACGCCGAGCAAACCCACCCCGTCCTGGAGTACTACCGCCAGCAGGGCAAGCTGCACGAAGTTGACGGCAACGCCGATATCGAGACCGTCCATCAGCGCATCGTTGCGGTCGTGTTCAACACCATTGGTCCTCTCGGGGATGCTGCGTCGCTTCATCGGGCTTCTGAGTAGCTGTGGGCTGGTCTGGAGTGCGCTGGCGCAGTACGATGCTCGCCAGCTCCCGCTCTTTCTGCAAGCCGGATTTGAGAAGCAGCCGCCAGCATGGGGGCGCATCCGCTGGGTCAACCCTGCCGATTACCGCCCAGAGGAGCTGAGCAAACCCTCCGACGCTGCCCGCCTCCTGTACAGCCCGACAGGCATCCCGCTGGTGAACATCGCACCCTACAGCATGGACCAGAGCGAGACCTGGATTACGCTGCACCACCGCAATCCGCAGCTCCTACTGGCGGGCGCCAACGATTCGCGCTACAACTACGGGGGCAACTACCGCATGGTCTCCTACCGCTCCACCGACGGTGGACGCACCTGGAGCGCTGCTCTCACTCCGCGCAATGAGCTCATCCCCACCGCCGGCGGCGCGGCAATCGCCGATCCAGGTCTGGCGTTCGATAACGCCGGCAACGCATACTACGGGCACATCATGGCGCAAGTCAGCGGCAGCCAGCTCGGCGGCACAAACGGCGTCTTCCTGGCAATCTCAACCGATGGCGGCGCAACCTGGAGCGAACTCAGCCCGGTCACCTACAACGCCGGGCAGAACGTGCCCTTCGATGACAAATGCCTCATCGCCGTTGACACGGTCTCGAGCTCGCCCTACCGAGGGACCATCTACGTTGTCTGGCGCCGCTTCGGTGGCGTTCCCGGCATCTACATTGCCCGCTCCACCGACGGCGGCAACAGTTGGAGCGTTCCAACGCTGCTCTCCAGCGGCGGTGGTGACGTGCAAGCCCCCATGGTCACCGTTGGTCCCAACGGCGAGGTCTACGTCGCCTGGCGTCAGGAGCTTGCGGGGATGACCAGCGCGATGGTGCAAATCTCCCTCAACGGTGGACAAACCTGGCGCCCCGCACCCGTGATCGCCCAAACCGTTGGCACAACCGGCACTTACAACTCCACCAGCGGACGCCAGGTGCTCGCCGATAAGCAGAACATCCGCGTCAGCTCCTACCCCGCCATTGCAGTGGACCACTCGAACACGCCACGCCGAGGCTGGATCTACTTGGTGCAATCCGGCAAAGATGCCCAGGGCAGGAGTGGCATCTTCTTCACCTACTCCACCAACGGCGGGCTCACCTGGGCTCCCTCGCAGCGCATTGACAACAACACGCTGCACAACGACCTCTTCTTCCCCGCCATTGCGGTGGACCCCCTCACGGGCATCATCGCCGTGCTCTACTACAGCTCACAGCACGACCCCGACAACCGGGGCGTGGATGCCTACCTTGCCATCTCGCGCGATGCCCAAACCTGGCGCCACATCCGGCTGACGCCCTGGACCTTCTACATTGACGGTCCGGAGGACGTCTCCTACCAAGGACCGGGCAACTACTACTGGGGCGACTACACCGGCATCACTGCCTACGGCGGGCGCATCTACCCATGCTTCTGGATGCCCAATGCTCCACGCGGTTCGTACTCAACCCTGGATGTCTACGTTGCTCTTGTCAGCACTGCTCCGCAGCCTCCGCAAGCGCTGACGGTGGAGAGCACACCTCCGCTACCGAGCGGAACCGTCCGGCTGCGCTGGCGGGATCCGGAGCTCAACCTCCTGGGCGAGCCACTGGAGGAGTTCTCCATCCGCATCTTCCGCGATGGGCAGCTTCGGGCAACGGTTCCGAAGGGCACTCAGGAGTTCACCGAATCCGGACTCCCCGATGGCGCCACCTTCACCTATGAGCTCGTTGCTGTGACGCCGGAGGGGATGGAGAGCGAGCCCGCGCGCATCTCCGGCATCGTCGGCGGAGCACTGGAACCGCTGCCACCGAGCGCGCTCGTTGCCCGACCGCACGAGCAGGGGATCCTGCTCTCGTGGCAAACACCGGCATTCCACGTGGATAGCACTCCGCTGTACGACCTGGCTGCCGTGTACGTGTACAACGCCGACAATGGGGCTCTGCTGGACAGCCTCCGCATCCCTGCGCTCCAGGCGGGAACCCCGGCACAGCTCCTGCTCCGAGTTCCCATTGGGCGCTTCTATCAGCTCTACCTGCGCGCTCTCTCCGAACGTGGTAACCGCCGTGCGCTGAGCCAGTCCTCCGACACCGTGCTTGCCTACGCGGGCGCACCACTCCAGCAGCTCCTGGCAACGTTCGACGACTCCGCCTCCACGCCTGCCCTCTACACCAACGGCACCTGGGGATTGACCTCCCGTGCGGCGGCGTCACCGCCGAACTCGCTCACCGACTCCCCCGACGGCTTCTACCCCAACCGCTCGAACACCTGGGTTGTGCTTGCACCGGTGGTTGTCTCCGCTGCTGCACCAACCCTGAGCTACGAGCACATTGCGCTGGTCGAGCCAGGGGATACGGCGGTGACCGAAGTCTCGCGCGATTTCGGGCAAAGTTGGGTTATCGTCCAAGCGGTGGATATCCGCCGCTCGGCAGGGTTCCGCGATAGCGTCGAGAACAGCTCCTGGTTCAGCGAACACCGCGACCTGCGCGCCTTCATCGGCGACACCATCTACATCCGCTTCCGCCTGCGCTCCAATCTCGTGCGCAACAACGACGGCTGGTACATTGACAATGTGCGGCTGGACACCGCCGAACCTGATGCCGTACCGCTTGCAGCCACGCCACGCTGGCGTCTCCTCCCACAGCCGGCAACGGAACGGCTTCTCCTGGAGCTTCCTGCCGAAGCGGCTCTGGAGCCTCCGCAGCTCTTCTCCGTGCTGGGCGAGCGGCTGGAGATCGCACTCTTGGGCTCGGAGCAGCGTGGGGAGCTCCGCGTGCTCATCTACGATGTCTCTCGGCTGCCGAGCGGGCTGTATCTGCTGCGCAACCGCACGGTCGCTATTCCCGTGCTGATTGTGCGCTGATTCCATGAGCCAGAACGCGGCTTCCCAGGCGGTGCTGGATACGCTCATCATCGGTGCTGGTCCCACGGGGCTCTCCTGCGGGATCGAAGCTCAGCGTGCGGGCTTGCGCTTCCTCATCGTGGAGAAGGGCGCTTTGGTGGACTCCATCCGCCGCTTCCCCACCAACATGGTCTTCTTCTCGACGGCAGAGAACCTGGAGCTGGGCGGCATCCCCTTCCCCAGTGCACACCCCCGACCAACACGCCAGGAAGCCCTTCAGTACTACCGCCGAGTGTGTGAGTACTTCCGGCTCCCGGTCCGCCTGTATACTCCGGTGACCGCTGTTGTCCGCGACGGCGAGCTCTTCCGTGTTCACACGGCAACGGGTGAGGAGTTCCACACCCGCACGGTGATCGTCGCAACGGGCTACTTCGATCAGCCTAACCCCTTGGGTGTCCCTGGCGAGGAGCTTCCGCACGTGACGCACTACTACACCGAGCCGTACGGCTACGTGCACACCCGCGTTGCCGTCATAGGGGGGCGCAACTCCGCCGTCGAAACCGCGCTGGAGCTCTACCGGCACAATGCCCGCGTGTTCCTCATCCACCGCAGGGCACAATTGGGCGAATCGGTCAAGTACTGGCTCAAGCCCGATATCGAAAACCGCATCCGCCGCGGGGAGATCCACGCCCTCTTCGAAACCGTCGTGGAGGAGATCGAACCGCGCCGGATCCGACTTCGGGAGCTTCCAACCGGGCGCCAATTCTGGCTGGAGGTGGACTTCGTCATCGCGCACACGGGCTACCGCCCCAATGCCGAACTGCTCCGCTCAATGGGCATTCGGTTGGACCCGCACACCCTCATCCCCGCCTACGATCCGGACACCTTCGAGACCAACGTCCCGGGGCTCTACGTTGCTGGCTCGGTCGTCTGCGGCTGCGAAACCTGGAACGTCTTCATCGAGAATGGGCGTGCCCATGCAGTGCCCATCATCGAGGACATCCGACGCCGGTATTGCCCTGCAGCTGCCCCGTAAAAAAAGAAGAGCCCGGCGGCATTGGGGCACCCCCAGGCTCGAGCCTCTGGCGCGCCGCTCAGGGGAGAGAGCGACGCTCAGCTCGGTACAAAAATACGACTCCGCACCCAATCCCGCAGCATCGCAGTGCCGATGACCAACGCCGAACACCAGAGCCCCCGCGCACCCCTTCACGCACGCCTCCGGGGCATCCTCACGGCAATGGAGGAGGAACCCCGCCTCCGCCGAGCAGTGCTGATGATCTGCATCGTGGCAGCCCTTGTGCGGTGCACCTTCCAGCTTGTCGTTGCCCCGCCCGTGCATACCGCTGAAGACTACAACATCGCCCGCCACCTCCTCGCCGGTGAGGGCTTCAGCTACGGCGAACACGGTCCGACCACGATCAAAGGTCCCTTCTACCCCGCCCTGCTTGCCCTCTTCCTGGCGCTCTTTGGCGACCCACAGGGATTGCAGGCAGTGGCGCTGTTCCAGCATCTGCTCTACGCAGCGCTGCCGTGGTTGCTGTTCCGCATTGGCTCGGAGCTGGGCATTCCCCGCATTGGAGCGCTTGCGGGGCTCCTCTTCGCCCTGCACCCCTCGTACGTCTACAACGCCACGGTTGCCGAGAACACCGCGGTGTTCGTGTTCTGCGGCGCGCTGTGGGGACTTCTCCTATTGCGCAGCCGCACGGCTGCTCGCCCCGCACTGAAGGCGCTCCCCATGGGCGCTCTGCTGGGAGGATTTGTGCTGGAGAAGCCTGTTGCGGTGCCCCTACTGATTGCCTCGCTTGCGGTACTTCCCAGAGGGCGTCGGCATCTGCTCGGGTTCATCGTGATAGTGGCAGCGCTGGTGCTACTGCCCTGGAGCATCCGAGGCGCACTGCTCTTCGGCGATCCCACGCCAACGCGCACCTACTCGGCGTATCTGACCTTCCTCTACTCCTGGACCCCCGAGTTCGCGGTCCATCCCCGCTATGCCCTTTCGCAGGAGTTTGTCCGCCGTTTGGACTCCCTCTACCGGCTTCCGGAATCGGCTGCACTTCCCGAAATGCGCCGGATGGCGCTCGATATCATCCGGCAGCACTGGGGACTCTGGCTGGAGCGGACCCTCGTCCACGCCCTCGTGTACTGGTGGGTGCCACCCCGGTACTGGGGCAACTTCTCGGTGGAGTTTGTGGCGGTACGGCTGCTACCGGTGGTGTTGCTCAACGCCCTTACTGTGCTGGGATTCGTACGCCTGTGGCGTCTCCGCCGTGACTTTGCATCCCTCCTGCTGCTGGCGCTCCTGTGCTTTACAGTGGGGTACGCACTCAACCACGTGGTCAACATCCGTTACAAGCTGGAGGTGGAATGGCTCCAGCTCTACGCTGCTGCTGCCGCACTTGAAGCGCTGCTCCTCCGGCTGCACCGTGCAGCTTACGGTACCTCCAGCGGTGCCACTGCTGGCTCCAGCTCAGGGTAGAGTGGGAAGCGCCGACACAGTTCGGCAACTTCGGCGCGGACGGCGGCGTAGACGGACTCGTTGCCCAGGTTGGTGAGTACTCGGTCTATCAGCTCGGCGATGTAGCGCATCTCCTCTTCGCCCATGCCCCGTGTGGTTAGGGCAGCGGTTCCCAAGCGGATGCCAGAGGTGACCATCGGTGGCTGCGGATCATCGGGCACCGCGTTTTTGTTGCAGGTGATGCCGGCAGCATCCAGGGCTTGTTCGGCTTGCTTGCCCGTGATGCCGCGCGCCCGTAGGTCAACGAGCATGAGATGGTTATCCGTCCCGCCGCTGACGATATCGTAGCCGCGCTCCAGCAGTGCCTGCGCCAGGGTCTGTGCATTGCGAATGACCTGTCGGGCGTAGCGCCGGAAATCCTCGGTCAGCGCCTCGCCAAACGCCACTGCCTTGGCGGCGATGACGTGCTCCAGCGGTCCCCCCTGCAATCCGGGCATGACGACGCTGTCGATCACCTCGCCGATGCTCTTGAGCCGCCCCGACTTCGGAGCCACGATGCCGAACGGGTTCTCATACTCCTGTCCCACCAAGATGAGCCCGCCGCGAGGTCCGCGCAGGGTCTTGTGCGTCGTGCTGGTGACGATGTGGCAGTACGGCAGAGGATTGTTGAGCAAGCCCGCGGCAATCAAGCCCGCCGGATGCGCAATATCGGCCATGAGGAAGGCGCCCACCGCATCAGCAATCGCGCGGAAGGCAGCGTAATCGTAATCGCGCGAGTACGCCGATGCCCCAACGACGATGAGCCGCGGACGATGCTGCCGCGCCAGTTGCTCCACCTGGTCGTAATCGATGCGCCCGGTCTTGGGGTCAACCCCGTAGCTCACCACACGGTAGAGCTTGCCAGAGAAGTTCACCGGCGCTCCATGGGTCAGGTGCCCTCCATGCGCCAGGCTCATACCCATGAGGACATCGCCCGGCTTGAGGAAGGTCAGATACGCCGCCATGTTCGCGTTGGAACCGCTGTGCGGCTGCACGTTCGCGTACGCAGCACCAAAGAGCCGCTTGGCACGCTCGATTGCCAGTTGCTCGGCAACATCCACCCATTCGCAGCCGCCGTAGTAGCGACGCCCGGGATAGCCTTCGGCGTACTTATTGGTGAGCACCGAGCCGAGCGCCTCCAACACAGCAACCGAGGCGAAGTTCTCACTGGCAATCAGCTCCAACTTCGACTGCTGCCGGCGCAGCTCTCCGACAAGCGCTCGGTACAGCTCCGGATCCTGGCGGGCAACGTGCTCGTACATTGCTCTCCTGCGGCAGACTTCACGGCATCAACCAGAGAAGGCGGTGCCACTGGTGCGGCGCGCCCGCTCCCATCACCTGCAGCACGTACGCACCCGCTGCCATAGCGGGCAGTCGGAGACGAACCCGACATTCCCCCTGCAGCGTAGTGCTGCGGGCAAGCTCCTGCCCCAGTAGCGTCAACAGGCGCACAGTCGCACCACGCACACACCACTGCGGCGGTAGCTCCACAAGCAGCATCCCCGACTGCAGCTCGTAGCGAGGCTGGGAATCCGCTTCTGGCTCGACCGAGCTCGGTCCGCGCAGGCACTCCACCCCCTCGCCGACGGCAGGGTCGCGGTACGCAGTGCAGACCATGGTTGCATCCGAATCCTGGGAGGGACCGAGGAAGCTCACCGTCCACAGCGGGATCGGAGTGGTTATCCCCGGCAGCACCCCCATGCCCAGCGTGACCAGGTCGGGAAGGCTATCGGGGTACTGACGGCGGAAGTCCTGGTAGGCGAGGTTCTGCCGCAGCAGTACCACCAGCGAATCGCTATCCATCCAGCTCGGCGGCAGAGGCTGCAGGAGTATGCCACCGGGCAGCGTGGGAAGCGGAACGCGCTGGGCAATGAAGCCGACAAGTTGTACGCGCACGACGGCATAGGTCGGCGTCGAATCCCCTGCCTGCACTCCGTAGAGCCAGTAGTTCGCCCGCCCGCGCTCCAGGTCGAAGCGTGGGGTGAGCGGCAGGTTCACTCCCGGAACGCTGCCCACGTAGGCAACCCAGAGCGGCTTAGCTCCGGTGAAGCCATCGCGCTGGGCTTGCTGCAGAACCGCCGAAACACCTTGCCGCGCGGTGAAGAACTCAAAGCCTTGCTGTCCCCACGCCGCCGTCGTGAGGAGCACGCCAAGGAGCGCACTGTACCACCGCATCTGTGCTCTCCAGAGCTTGTGGGGCTGCGGCAAAATTAGCACATTCTACGCCCGCTCCGCCCGCACCTTCTCCAGCGCCCATTCGAAGAGCTGCAGGTACTGCTCGGCAGAGCGCCGGATAGAGAAGTCGCACGCCATCGCATTCCGCCGTAACCGCTCCCAGTGTGGCTCAGCTCCGTAGAAGCTCAGTGCGTACTGCACCGTTCCAAAGAGCGCCTCCGGCGTGTAATCGGCAAAGCAGAATCCCCAGCCCGTGCCCGAGATCGGATCGTAGTCGCGCACTGTATCGCGCAGACCGCCAACGGCGCGCACAATCGGGATGGTGCCGTAGCGCAGCGCGTACATCTGCGTCAGCCCACACGGCTCATAGCGCGAGGGCATCAACAGGAAATCCGCCGCGGCAATGATGCGGTGTGCCAGGGGTTCGTTGTAGCCTATGTACACGAACACCTGCCGGCTGTAGCGGCTTGCCAAGTAGCGGAAGAAGTTCTCATAGTGCCCTGCCCCGCTGCCCAGCAGAGCGAACCGCACTCCCAGATGCTGCACAAGCGGCTCCAGAGCATGCAGCAGCAGGTCAATGCCCTTCTGGTCGGTCAACCGTGTCACCATTCCCAGCAGTGGAACGGGGGCTTGCGCCTCAGCTTCCGGCAGCCCTGCCCATTCGGTCAATAGGCGCTGCTTGTTGAGCTCCTTCCCCGCCAGGAACTCCGCCGAATACGGCACCGGCAGGTAGCGGTCCCGTTCTGGCGACCACTCCTCGTAGTCCACACCGTTGAGAATGCCCACAAGGTCCGCTCCGCGGACCGAGAGGACGCCTTGCAGCCCCTCCCCCAGCGCCGTATGGCGAATCTCCCAGGCGTAGCTCGGGCTAACGGTGCTGAGCTTGTCTGCTGCGAGGATGCCCACCTTGAGCAGGTTCACCGCCCCGTAGTACTCCCACAACGACCCGGGATAGAACTCCTCCCAGGGGATGCCCAGCAGGGGCAGTACCCGTGCCGGATCGGTGATGCCCTGGAAAGCCACGTTGTGCACAGTGAGCACGGAAGCGGTCTTGTAGAACTGAGGGGTTCGCCGGTAGAAGCGGCGCAGCAGCTCGGCTGCCACCGCGGTGTGGTAGTCGTGCACGTGGAGGATATCGGGCGAAAATCCCAGCACTTGGGCAAGCTCCAGCAGTGCCCGAGAGAGGAAGATGTAGCGGCGGTCGTTATCAGGGTAGCCCTCCGGATTGCCGTAGATGCCCTCGCGGTCGAAGTAGTGCGGCGCATCCAGCAGACATACGCGCGCGGCGCTCTGCGGTAGCGTTCCCAGCCACAGGCGGGCGTATTCGACGGTCTGCCCCATGGGGACTGCAACCGCCGGCTCGATTGGCTGGAATCCCCACTCAGGAGCGTCGATCACGCGGTACTTGGGCAGCACCACCAGCACCCTGTGCCCCATTGCTGCCCATTGGCGCGCCAATGCCGCAACGACATCGGCGAGTCCGCCTGCTTTGGCAAATGGCGCCAGCTCCGCCGCACCCACCAAGATGTTCACGATCCCCCCTCGAGCACGTGGCACAGAAAGGCTTGAGCACCGGGCAAGCGCTCCCGCAGTTGAAGTGCCCGCTCGGCGTGCTCAACGCTCCGGAACACCGCAAAGAGCGCTGAGCCCGTCCCGCTGAGTCCGGCATACGCAGCCCCGCATTCGTAGAGTGCCCTCTGGAGCTCGCCCAGCATGGGATAGTGCGGCAGGAGCACTGACTCAAAGTCGTTGCAAAAATAGCGCGGGAGCTGCTCCGGAGCGGAGGCAATCTCGGCAAGCACCCCTTCCCACTCCTGTGGCGGCGCAACTCGATGTGGCGGTGGCACCTGCCGGAGCTGGGCATACGCCCACGCCGTGGAGATGGAGAAGCCGGGGTAGAGCACCACAATCGGGTACGGGAAGCGCAACTGGACCGGCTGGAGCTGTTCCCCACGCCCGCGCACAATTGCCGGGGTCGGATGCAGGAAGAAGGGCACATCGCTCCCCAGCTCAGCAGCGCAGTGAGCAAGCTCCTGCGCGGGCAATTCCCGTCCCCAGAGCCGCTGCAGCAACAGCAAGCACGCCGCGGCATCGGAGCTACCCCCGCCCAGTCCGGCACCTACGGGAATCTGCTTGCGAACCCATATTTTTGCGCCAGTAGCGATACCGAGCCGCTGTTGCAGCTTCCGCGCTGCTTGCAGCACGAGGTCGTTGGCAAATTCGTGCGCGGGCGTGTACTCGACGCTGAGCTCGGGTGCAACCTCCGCACGGAGCTCATCCCAGAGCGTGATGGGAAGGAAGAGGCTCAGCAGCTCGTGGTATCCATCGTGGCGGCGCCCCAGGATCCAGAGCCCTACGTTGAGTTTCGCGGGCGTCTGCAGCTGGAGTGTCATAGCTCTTTGCGGCACAGATGTACGTCGGCACGCGGCAGAGTGTGGGGATTGCGCCAGGGGATATCCCTTTGCGGAGCGAGCTTGTCCGCAAGGGCATCCACCTGCTCTCGCTCTCGATTCCGATTGGCTACAGCGCGGTCTCGCGTGAGACGGCGCTGCTCATCCTCATCCCACTGGCGGCAGCCTTTGTAGCGGTGGACATCCTGATGCACTGGGTCAGACCCGTGCGCCTGTGGTTCCTGCGCTGGTTTGGCTTCCTGCTGCGCCCTCATGAGCTTGAAACCGATCGGCTGCTGCTCAACGGCGCTTCGTACGTGCTGATCTCAGCGTGCCTGTGCGTGGCAATCTTCCCAAAGGTGGTGGCGGTGACGGCGTTTGCCGTGCTGATCATCGCCGATATCGCCTCAGCACTGGCAGGCAAACTCTGGGGACGCCATCGCTTTTTGGACAAATCTGCCGAGGGAACGCTTGCCTTCTTCCTGGCTGCAACTGCAACCGTTGGGGTGACCGGCTGGCTGCTGAGCGCTCCTTGGACCTTCTTTGCCGCAGGAATCCTCAGCGTCGCTGTCGGGAGCCTGGTCGAAGCAGCCTCCATCCGGCTGCGCATGGACGATAACCTCTCCATCCCGCTCAGCATCGGCGCAGTGCTCTGGGGCTTAGGATGGCTTGCCGAACAGCTCCTGGGGGTGCCATTCCTGCACCTGCTCTGAAGCAGCATCGGTTCCCAGCAGCGCGTCAACGAAGGATTCGGGGTGGAATGGAAGAAGCTCCTCGGCGCCCTCGCCCACACCGACGTAGCGGATCGGGACACCAAACTGCGCTGCCACAGCGAACGCCATTCCCCCTTTGGCACTGCCATCGAGCTTGGTGAGCACCACCCCGGTCAGCGGCAAATGGCGGGCGAATCCAGCGGCCTGAAGGAGAGCATTGTGCCCGGTTGCGGCATCCAGCACCAGGAAGACCTCGTGCGGTGCTGTGGGATCGAGCTTGCGCAGGACGCGCACGAGCTTCTCCAGCTCCGCCATCAACGGGGTTTTCGTGTGGAGGCGTCCAGCGGTGTCCACAATCAGCACGTCGGCGGCACGGGCTTGAGCGGCGCGGAGTGCATCGTAGGCGACGGCAGCCGGGTCAGCTCCGTACTGCTGCCGAATCAGGGGAATCCCCAGCCGCTCTGCCCACTGCGCGAGCTGCTCGATGGCGGCGGCGCGGAAGGTATCGGCAGCGGCAAGAAGAGGCTGCTTTCCCAAGCACTTCCAGCGCCACGCCAGCTTCGCCGCCGTTGTTGTCTTCCCGGACCCGTTCACCCCCACCACGAGCACCACCGTGGGGGTCGCGGGGAGCTGCTCCGGAGGAGGCGTTGGCAACAACTGCAGAAGCTGCTGCCGCAGCAACGGCTTGAGCTCCTGTGCCGTGCCGCGCTGTTGGCGGAGGTGTTGGAGAAGGCGCTCGGTGAGCTCCACCCCGACATCGGCACCCAACAGAATGCGTTCGAGCTCCTGCAGGAATGCCTCCTGCGAAAGGTCCGGGCGACTCAAGAGCTTCTGGAGTGGTGCACCGAGGCGCTCCCGCGTGTGCGCGAGCCGCTCGGAGAGTACCCGCAGCCCCCGCTGAAGTTGCTCTCGGAGGGACATCGAAGGGCAGCCGCGCTCAATCCGGCTCGATGAGGAACAGCACCTGGTTGTACTCGACGGGTTGCCCGTTTTCGACGAGGATCTTCACGACTGTGCCGGCAATGTCGCTTTGGATCTCGTTCATGAGCTTCATCGCCTCGATGATGCACAGCGTGGTGCCCGGAGTCACGTGGCTCCCCACTTGGACGAAGGGCTCCGCGTCGGGTGCGGGCGCGCGGTAGAAGGTTCCGACAATCGGTGAGCGAATCTCGTGCAAGGGCTTTTCGGGCTTGGCAGCAGGCTCAGCCGGCGCTGCTGGTGGCACCGGAGCAGCCTCCGCCGGGGCAGCAGCCTGTGTAGTGGCGGCGGGCAGCGAGTTCGGATTCGGCACCGGCAGAGCCCCCGGTGGGGCGTACGGGATGAAGATCGGCGCCGGTGCAGACGGCGCCCCCGCTGCTGTATCCTTCGCCTGTTTGACGATGTGCAGCTTGATGCCCTCCTCCTCGATGATGAGCTCCGTTGCCGTGCTCTCGTCGAAGATCTTGAGCAGCTTGCGCAGATAGCCCAAGTCCATCCGGGCGCCCGCAGCCGTGGAACTGCTCTACTCCTTGACGCGCTCGACGTACTCGCCGGTGCGCGTGTCCACGCGGACGATATCCCCTTCGTCCACGAAGAGCGGGACCTGAATCGTGGCTCCAGTCTCCAGGACCGCCGGCTTCATTGCCGTCGTCACGGTATTCCCTCGCACGGCGGGCTCGGTCTGCACCACCCGCAGATTCACATGGGGCGGCAGCTCGACCATCACCACTTGCCCTTCGTGGAAGACCAGATTGACCGTCTGCCCTTCGACCAGGAAGCGCTCAGCTCCTCCGAGAAGGCGCTCCTCGACGGGAATCTGCTCGTAGGTCTCCGTGTCCATGAAGACGTAGAGCGTGCCGTCGCGGTAGAGGAACTGATGGGGGCGATGCTCCAGGCGCGCGAACTCAATCGGCGTTCCGGAGAGGAACTTGTTCTCCAAGAGGCGCCCGTTGCTCAGGTTGCGCATCTTGACCTGGTAGAAGCCGGGCTTGTTGCCCGGTGTGCGGTGCTCGACCTCGAGCACTTCGTAGAGCTCGCCTTCGTAGCGTACAATTGCCCCTACGCGCAGGTCCGAAGTCGTTCCAATCATGGTCCCTTCGAGGCTCAACACACCCGAGGAGGTCCCGGGCGGATTCGAACCGCCGTACGAGGTTTTGCAGACCTCTGCCTGACCGCTCGGCCACGGGACCGGCTTGCACACATGCAAAATTACGCCGCCCTCTGCAGACGCCGGAGCTACGAATCCACTTCGATGCTGAAGGAGCGCCCCCGCCAGCGCAATGGGACATGCTCCCGACGCCACCGCTCCACAGCATCCCAGTCATCGGAGGAGAGCCCTATCCAGTGCTGCCAGAACGCCTCCTCCGCTTGTGCATACGCTGGGGAATCCTGCTTCCGATACGCCTGTAGCACCGCCGCAGCCAGAGCTCCCAACTGCCGGATCTGGGGCGAGGAATGCGCCTGTGCCCATTCCACAAACTCTTCGGCACCGCGGAGCCGTTCGGCTTCCACCTTCGGCAGCTTCCGGGCTTTGGGTTCCCCGCAGCCGCAGTCGCAACTGAGCAACCCACCCGATGCCCACGGTGTCCCACAGTGCGCCCGGCACCAGCCTCCCAGAAGTGCCCGAGCCCGCGCGGTGCCCTCCTCCTGCTCTCTCCAGTACTCGCGCGCTGCCTCCGTCGGCAAGTCCCTGAGCTCTTGCCGCAGCTCCTCGAGCTCCTGCCTGAGCTCCCGGAACACGGGCTCGGGAAGCCCTCTGAGAAGCTCCACACCGATGACCCCCGCTATGAGGGCGGCAAACAGCCCAACGCCTGCAACCACCAGCAGCAGCGGGAGAAGAAGCAACACCAGCACAAGCACAACGGACAGGAGCAACACGATTGTCATCTCCGACCTCCCGAGCTATAGCACCTGCAGCGGCGAAATTAGCAAACCGCCCGCCTCTACCTGCCCTCCTGCACAAAGGGCGGGGGCACGACAGGCAACTTCGGTACATCACCCTCGCGCGGGCGAACCTCCAGCTCCTCCAGCAGCACATCCGGCACAATGAGTGATACCGGCAGGTAGGGCATCTCGCTGCCGGGGGCGGCCGCCGGGGCAAGGTAGTTGTACGCAATCCGTCGCTGCGATACCGCAACGATATCGCGCAAACTCCGCAGCACAACGCCCACCGCATCGCAGGGCTGGAGCAACTCCTCCCGCCCGTCTGGGTAGACGCGGTAGAGCTCCAGCAGCGCAAGCGTTCCCTCGCGCACAAACGGCGGATAGGCTCCCAGCGTCGTCCGCGCCAGGATGGTTTGCACAATGTTGATGTTCGCTACCGAGCGGACCACAAGACCATAGCTGAGCCCACGTTCGCGCAGCAGCTCCAGGAAGCGCTCCCGCAATTGGGCTACAGGCAATGCCGTATCGCTGGCAATCTCCAGCACCCCTGGCATCGGAGCACCAGCACGGTTGTGCCCACCCGGCATCTGGACCCACCGCACAGGGACTCGCGTTGTCAACAGCCCGCGGGCAACCCCACCGACGACAACGGCGACGGATTCCGCCGCCATCCCCTCGTCATCCACGCAGAAGGAGCCCACCAGTGGAGTGCCCTCAAAGGTGCGCCGGCACGGTGTTGCCCACACCGAGAGGAATGGCGGCAGCACCCGCGTCCCCAGCCGCTGCTGCAATCCCCGCATCCGTCCCCCAACGGGCAGGAATTCCGACATCGGCTCCCGCACCGCGACGACATTCGGCACAAAGGCTTGGGCAAAGAGCTCCCCGGCAGCTCGCCCCTCAAAGAGGACCGGACCCACGTACGGCTCCTCCAATGCCGGTGCATTTCGCTGCGACTCCAGCCGCTGCGCAAGCAGCCGGACCGCCCGAATCAGCGAATCGCGGGAGGGAAGCTCCTGCGGCGTGCGCACGTAGACCGAGTAGTACTGCGCCAGTGGGGTACCATCGCGCCCCTGCGCGTAGGCAACCACCTCCAAGCCGGTGAAGAGCTCGGTCTTGACCGCCCGGCGCCCTTCGCTGTTGCAGTACCACGTCTGCGCCGGAAGGTACTCAAACCCCACTGCCGATGCCGTAAAGTGCGGATAGTCGCGGAAGATCGCCGAGAGCTCCCGGCACAACTGCTCGATGGCGTGCCGGGCAACCGTTGGCACGGGCAGCGTATCCAGCAGCGTATCCGGCGGAAGCAGCCGGAAATCCGGCGTGGTATCGCGTCGGATGCGAGTGCGCACGAGATTGAGCTTGCGCGCGTAGGCTTCCACCGCCTCTTTGTATGCAGCATCGGTTGCCAACCAGAGCTCGCGGCGCAGCGTCAGCTCATCCAGTTCGAGTGGGATCGGGCGCCCTTGCCAGGGTTCGCGCCCCTCCGCTGCACCGAAGAGTAGAAAGCCCACCTGCGCCATGTTGGTGTTGTCCAGTTCCGGACTGCCCACGCGCATGCCAACGGTCAGGCGCAGCGAAGGCTCGGCAACCGAGCGTGTGACCGTTCCCAGCACCGCCTGCACCACCAGCGCCGAGCGGTACTGCAGCCGGTACTCGATGTAGTACGGCGCCGGGGCATTCTCCGCAGCCAGCTGCCGCAATCCACGCTCCAGCTCCCGCTCCATTGCCCGGAAGACCACCGGCGATTCAGGCGGCTGCCATGGCTGCGCAATCGCCCCAGCAGCAATACACCCCAGAAGGAGCAGCGTTCGCATCACCCTCTCCTACGGCTGAAGGGACGGCGGAGGAAGGAGCGGAGGACGCTCGTCGGATTTGGCTTTCTTCTGCACCTCGATGCGCGCAATCAGCAGGCTGGGCGAACTTGCCGAAACCGGAACATTGCCCGATTCAGCACCGCAGATGCCATTGAAGACGCCCACATCGCTCCCCGCTGCCACAATGTTCGCAAACGCCGTCAGCGGCGTCCCAATCAGGTCCACACCACGGACCAGCTCATCGGGGCGCCCGTCGGCGTAGACTTTGTAGACCACCAGCGGCAAAACGTTGAAGGCGTTCGGAATCGTGCGCGCCGTGAAGGTGAAGCCCCCTTCCACGCTTTCGAACAGCAGTCCGAACTCCTTCCCCTGGCGACGGCACTCCTGGCGGAGCTGCTCGCGCAATGCTTCCGGCGAGACGGCTTGCCGCGCCACGACGATGAGATTGGACTGCCGCGCCGTCGGCTGCAGCCCCGGCTGCGCGCGCCCGTGCCCGTTGGAGGTGGAGGCTCCCGGGATCGGCGTCCGGCTGGTGAGGAACTGCTTCAACACCCCGCGTTCAACCACCGTGACCGGGCGTGCTGGGATGCCCTCATCATCGTAGCGGTAATGCCCTGCCAGAGGAACTCCGTTGAGCTCGCGCCGCAGCGGGTCAAAGAGCACGTCCAAAAACTCCGGCAGAATCCGCTGCCCGAGTAGGTCACGCAGCATCTGTGCCGAGCGTGGGTCCTTTTGACGCTCCCCTTCGACTCGGTGCCCCAGAATCTCGTGGAAGAACACCCCGGCAGCCTCGCCGCTGAGAATCGCCGGTCCGGTGTAGGTCTCCAGTACCGGGGCACGGCGCAGCCGCTCCAGCAGCTCGATCATGCGGGCAATATCGGACTCCACCACCGCAGTGCTGGGTAGCTCGTCGGGATGATGAGCAAAGTAGGAGCGGTACAGCGGCAGCTCCATGCCGTCATCGGCTCGTGTGCGCGCCGAAACGGTGAGGAAGACCGTGCGCTCGCCCCAGCTCAGCTCTGTGCCTTCGCTGGTGACCAGGGTTTTGTGAACCTGCTGTACGCGGAAGCTCACCCGATGCGCCAGAATCCACTCGTGAGGAGCAAACCGAGCGGAGAGCCGTCGCACAATTTGCCCCCATCGGGCAGTATCCACCGGCGTTGGAGTAAAGCTCTGCCGGAAGCGCTGCGGCTGCTCCCGTGAGAAATCCGCAACGGTATCCTCGCTGATGCGGACGCTGCGGGCAGCAAGCACCTTGCTGTACTGCTCGGCGGCACGCTCGTAGGCAGCCAGCGTCGCCTGCCAGAGCAGCTGCCGAATCGCGCGTGGGTCATCCTGCAGCGGCAGTTCGACCGCAGGGGTTGGCAGCGCGACCATCCCTGCAGCATCCTGCAGCGGGTGGGTGTTGTCCAGCTCATAACTGCCCACACGCAATTCAACTCCCAGCAGCCGCGTCCGGTTCTGCGAGGCTTGGAAGAGCTTGCCCCCCTGCGCCTCGATGACGGTCGAGTGGATGTCCCAGACCCGGTAGGCAAGGAAGTACGCCGGTTGCGGCTGCTGCCGCAGCAGTGCCATCGAGCGCTGAAGCTCCTGCCGCAGAATCCCCACCAGGTCCTCCGCCCGGAGGATGCCGGCACTCACTATCGCCACCACGACCAGTACGCGCCTCATCGCCCCTCCTCTTTGGCGAGCTGTTCGGCTGGGAGCTCCAGCGTGGTCCGAGAGCGTACGCGAAGCTCCTCATCGAGCCAGTACACAAATGGGATGCCCGTAGGGATTTCGACCGTAACGATCTGCTCCGGCGTGAGCTGCTCCAATTCCATCACCAGGGCTCGCAGGGAGTTGCCATGCGCCACGATGAGCACATTTTTGCCCGCCCGCAGCTCCGGTTCGATGCGTTCGCGGTAGTACTTCAACACACGGCGCTGCGTATCAGCAAGCGATTCCCCACCCGGCGGGGCAACATCGTAGCTTCGGCGCCACAGGCGGAACTGCTCCTCGCCGTACTGCTGCCGCACCTCATCCTTGTTGAGCCCTTGCAGTTGCCCGTAATGGCGCTCGTTGAGCGCTTCGGAGCGCTCGATGGGGATGTCGACACCGAGCTCCTCGCGCACCAATTCCGCTGTGCGCCAGGCTCGGCGCAGTGCAGAGGTAAAGATGATATCCACCGGCAGCGCCCGCAGGGCTTGCCCCGCACGCCGAGCTTCGGCTTCGCCCCGAGCGGAGAGGTCCACATCCACCCAGCCGGTGAAGCGATTCTGCCGGTTCCACTCAGACTCACCATGGCGGAGGAGAATTAGTGCTGGCATCTCTGCCCCTTGAACTCCGACGGGAACGCTACGACGTTCACGCCACCAACGGATTGACTCACCGCAGCCCTCTCGGTTCCCCAGGGGAAGCTACCGCGCATCGGCAACCGTTTTGGCAAGCTGTTGCAGCCGCTCCAGCTCCTCCCAGGTGTTGACCCCCTGGAACTGCTCCCACTCCGGCACCAGCTCCGCCCACACGGGCAATCCGTGCTGCACACACAGGGCAACCACATCGGTCAGGTAATACTCCTGCTGTGCGTTGTCCGGGCGCAATTGCGGCAAGAGCCGGTAGAGCCAGGCGGCTTGTGCCATGAGCACGCCGGTGTTGACCTCTCGGAGCTCGCGCTGCTGCGGCGTTGCATCGCGCTCCTCCACAATGCCGACCAGCCGACCCTCTGCATCCCGCAGGATTCTCCCGTAGCCGCGCGGCTCGGGCATCAGGGTGCTGAGCAGGCTCACCACTGTACGGTGCGCTTGGTGCGCATGGTGCAACTGCTGCAACACCGCTGCCCGCACCAGAGGGACATCCCCAGGAAGCACCAGCACATCGCCGGGGAAGTGCTCCAGCATCGGTGCTGTTTGCCAGACAGCGTGCCCTGTACCACGCTGCTCCCGCTGCCAGACAAGCTGCGCCTCCTGGAAATGCGCTCGCACGTACTGTTCGACCATCTCCCCGCGGAATCCAACCACGACGTAGAGTGCCTCCGGCGAGAGCCGCTGTGCGGTCTGCAGGACATAGTGCAGGAGCGGACGCCCATTGAGTGGCAGCAGCACCTTCGGCAGCAGCGGATGCCCGATGCGCTTTCCCTGCCCCGCTGCTAAGACCACCACGGCAAGGGGGCGTTCATGCGCCATGGACGAGCTCCGCTCCGAGCACCTGCCGGCTCAGTATGCGGTTATTCGCGTCCACCGTGACAAGCACCGGCGCGTGCTGACGCAGCTCCTCCTCGCCGAGCAGCGCATACGAGAGCACGATGAGCTCGTCTCCGGCAACCCCTTTGCGGGCGGCTGGACCATTCAGGCACACAATGCCACTTCCGGCGGGTTCGGGGATGACGTAGGTCTCCAGCCGTTCGCCGTTGTTGATGTTCAGCACGGTCACCTGTTCGTACGGCAGCAGTTCGGCAGCCGCCATCAGCTCTGCATCCAGCCCGATGCTGCCCTCGTAGTACAGATTTGCCGCCGTCACGCGCAGGCGCTGCACTTTGGACTTGAGCAGAATACGCAGCATCTTCCCCGCAGGAATGGTCAACCGGCACTCTGTGACGAAGCACGTGCGAATTTTGTCCCCAGCAGCTCCCCAAGCGCTTCCTCCAGCTGAGGATAGGCAAACTGGAAGCCCTCTGCACGGAGCCGGAAGGGTTCGGCACGCTGGCTTGCGACTAAGGCATCCGCAAGCTCACCGTACCGCAGGCGGAGTGCCCACACGGGCACCCGCAGCCAACACGGACGTCCCAGCAGGCGGGCAAGCTCGCGGCAGAACTCCCGGAAGCGCACGATGCCGGGTGCGGCGACATTGTACGCTCCCGACGCCGTCGGGGTCTCCAGAGCCCACGCAAACGCAGCAACCACATCCGCCCAATGCACCCACGGGAACCACTGCTGCCCGCTCCCGAGCGTTCCGCCCAAGAAGCTGCGCATCACCGGCAGCAACTGTGCCAGAGCTCCCGCCCTTGGGTCCAGCACCACTCCCAAACGCAAGCACACCACGCGCACCCGCGGAGCAGCTTCCTGCGCCGCAGCCTCCCACTCTTGGCACACCTTCGCCAGGAAGTCCTTCCCCGGCGGGCGCTCCTCCCGGCAGAGCTCCTCGCCACAGTCGCCGTAGTAGCCAACAGCAGAGGTGGACACCAGCACCTGCACCATCTGCCCCCACTGCTGTAGGGCACGCACCAGACGCCGCGTGAGCTCGACTCGGCTGGCAACGATCTGCGCTTTGACCGCTGGAGTCCAGCGTCGCGAGATCGGCGCCCCTGCCAAATTGCAAACGCCCCAGACCTGTGCAAAGGCTTCCGCCGGTGGAAGCTCCTCCCGTCCTGGATCCCAGGCAAACAGCTCCACCTGCGGCGGAAGCACCCGAGCAGCACGTTCGACCGAACGCACCAGCGCACGCACGCGGAAGCCGCGGCGCTGTAGCTCCGGCACCAGGCGCTGCCCGATGCTCCCGGTCGCGCCCGTTACGACAATCCGGCGAGCCTCTGCCATTAGGGATGCCAGGAGCTCACTCCTCTGCGCTGGTCACCCAGAGCTTGACCGTTGCCACCACTTCGGGATGCAGCTTGATTTTGACCTCGAAGGTACCCAGGGAGCGGATCGGCTCCTCCAGCACGATGGCGCGCCGATCGATGGTGAACCCACGCAGGCTGAGCTCATCGGCAATCATCTGCGGTGTTACCGACCCAAAGAGGCGCCCCTCTTCGCCCACCCGCATCGGGATGGAGAGCACCAACTGCTCCAACTGGGCAGCCAGCTCCTGTGCCGAGATCCGCTCGCGCTCCAGACGGCGCTGATACTGGCGCTTCTCCTGCTCCAGACGGCGAATCGCCCCCTCGGACGCGTAGTACGCCAGCCCGCGCGGAATCAAGTAGTTGCGCGCATACCCATCGTGCACCTCGACGATATCGCCCATCTTGCCCAGGTTCTCCACGTCCTGCCGCAGGATGACCTTCATGGCACGCTCCCGTCGTTAGACTTCCTCGTCCTCCTCGGATTCCGACTCCTCCTCGACCTCCTCCTCTGCCTCCTCTGCGAACTCATCGGCAAGAGGCTCGGCAGGCTTGGATTCCACAGGGATGACCTGCCCGCCCTGCAGAGGATGCTGCCGGCGGTACTCCAGAATCTGCGGCGTAATCTGCAGCGTCAAATGGCGCAGGAGGTTCTCCTCCAGCAGGAAGAGCCGCTCCAGCAGGGGAATTGCTGTCGGATGCGCCTCGTAGGCGAAGTAGACGTAGTAGCCGTTGTTGCGCTTCTTGATGGGATAGGCAAGGCGGCGCCGCCCCCACTCCGTCATCAGCAGGATCTCCCCGCCGTGCGATTCGATGTACTCCTTGAGCCGGTCAATGGTGGCGCGGATGTCCTCGTCCTCGATTGCGGCGTTGATGATCGCCGTCGTCTCGTACAGTCGCCGTGCAACGCTCATGCAGAGCTTCTCCGGATGTGGAACCTTCCACAGCCGCTCTCTTCGGAAGGAGCGGCAGAAGCTGTACAAAATTACGACGGACTCCCCCGATGCGCACTACGAGCACGCAGTTCCAGCGGGCAAAGTTGTAATTTTGCGTTCCCGTGCCTTCAACAGCGGAACTCGAATGGGAGCATCCGAAGAGCTGCTGTCAACCTCTGAGCAGGCTGCCGAGCACCCAAGCCAGGAGCCCCTCCCCGCGGCAGCGGAGTCCTCTGCAGCACCATCGTTGCGGCTTGCGCTTCCGGAGGAGACCGTCGCGGAGCTCCGGCGCCTCATTGAGGAGCACGCTATCGTCGAGGTAGAGGTGCTCGAGCGCATCCGCGGAGGGCTGCGCGTACAGTACTCCACGCCGGATTCCACGCTGCCCGGCTTCTTGCCGACATCGCTGGCAACGGCGAAGCGCTACCCAATGGAGCAGGAGCTGCGCGAACTCGTTGGGCAGCGCCTTCACGTCGTCATCCACGAGCTCCGACCTCAGGAGGACGGCACGGTGACCATTATCTTCAACCGGCAGCGCTTCCTGCAGGACCTGGCGCTGGCGCGTCTCCAGGAGGGGCAGACCGTCGAAGGCGTGATCACGCGTCTGAGTACCGCCGGAGCGTTCGCCGATGTCGGCGGTATCGAGGGGTTCATCCCCAACGCAGAATTGGACCACCGGCGCATCCACTCCGCTCAGGCAGTGGTGAAGATTGGCGACCGGCTCCCATTGAAGGTGCTCTCCATAGACCTTGCCAACCGCCGGGTCAAGCTCAGCCGCAAGGCGCTGCTCCCATCGCCATGGGAGGACGCAGCCCAGCGCTATCCCGTCGGCAGCCGTGTTCAGGGCAAGGTGCTCCGCGTCACCCCACGTGCTGCCATTGTGGAACTTGAAGATGGCATCGAGGGGCTTGTGCCGCTGAGCGAGCTCTCGTGGACCCGACGTCCGCTCCATCCGGCAGAGCTGCTCCATGCCGGGCAGGAAGCCGAATTCGTAGTGCTGGAGCTGGAGCCCGAACGCCAACGCTTGGTGCTTAGTCTGCGCCGCACCCAGCCCAATCCCTGGGAGGAAGCCGCAGCGCGGTACCCCGTCGGTAGCCGCATCTCTGTGCAGGTGCGCCGCGTGACGGAGACCGCTGCCATTGTGGAGACCGCCGAGGGCATCGAGGGAATTCTGCCGGCGGCTGAACTCTCGTGGGCACGGACACGTCCAGCTCCTGCTGCCCTTCTCAGCCCTGGACAATCGCTGGAGGTGGTCGTTCTGGAGCTCCTGCCACAGCAGCAGCGCCTGGTGGTAAGCCTGCGCCAAGCGCTGCCGAATCCTTGGACAGAGGCGCCACAGCGCTACCCCGCCGGCAGCCGCGTTCAGGGCACGGTCCTGCGCCTTACTCCACGAGCTGCCATCGTGGAGCTCGAGCCCGGCATCGAGGGGATCGTCCCGATTGGAGAGCTCTCCTGGACTCGCCGTCCAACCCATCCGGCAGAGCTGCTCTCGGCAGGGCAGAGCGCGGAGTTTGTGGTCCTGCAGGTGGACGCCGAACGGCGGTACCTTCTGCTGAGCCTGCGTCAGGCACAGCCCAACCCATGGGAGCAGCTCGCCGAACAGCTTGCAATTGGCTCGGAGCACGAAGCGGTCTTCGTCCGCATGGAGACCGCAGGGGCAATCGTCCGTCTGCCCGGCGATGTGGATGCCTTTATGCCCCGCAGTAGCTTCCGGCATCTGCTTCGCCGCACCAGAGAGCCGTGGAAGGAGGGGGACGTACTGCGGGTGCGCGTTGAATCGCTCGTTCCCGAAGAGAGCTCCGCTATCGTTCTACCTGCTGACGTAGCGCCGGCGAACGCCGCAGCTCCCGCACGCACCGCTCGGCGGAGTCCAGCTCCTACTGCACGCCCGACGCCATCGGCAGCGAAGGGCACTTCCGAAGCTCCTGCGCGCTCCCGCAGCCGAGCTGGCTCGACGCTGGGCGAGCTGCTTCCGGAGGAGGTGCGGCAGCGTCTGCTGGAGCAATTCAAGCCGTCCTGAGCATTCGCAGCGTGCGCGCTGCCCATAGCAACCACAACCCGCAGAGAGCATGGCGCGCATTGGCTCTGAGATTGCCCACGACCTCACATACGAGCGCAACTACGACTACAACCGCGAGCAACTCCGCATCCTGCAGGCACGCGCCGAACGTATCCGCCAAGGTGGCGGACCAGCAGCCTTGGAACGGCTCCGCGCCCGTGGCAAACTCCCCGCACGCGAACGCATTGCCCGGCTAATTGACCCCGGGACGGAGTTCCTCGAAATTGGACTGTTCGCCGCCTACGGGATGTACGGCGAATACGGAGGCTGCCCCGCTGCCGGAGTCATCGTCGGGATTGGCATCGTCAGCGGTCGGGAGTGCATCATCGTTGCCAACGACGCCAGCGTCAAGGCGGGGGCGTGGTTCCCCATGACGGCGAAGAAGAACCTACGCGCCCAGGAGCTGGCGCTGGAAAACCGCGTCCCGATTATCTACCTGGTGGACTCCGCCGGCGTCTTCCTGCCGCTGCAGGATGAGGTCTTCCCCGACCGCGACCACTTCGGGCGCCAGTTCCGGAACAATGCCGTGCTCTCCGCGCTGGGGGTCCCGCAGATTGCCGCCATCATGGGTCCCTGCGTTGCCGGCGGCGCCTACCTGCCCATCATGAGCGACGAGGCGATCATCGTCGAGGGCACGGGCAGCCTGTTCCTGGCGGGACCGGCGCTTGTGGAAGCCGCCATCGGGGAGAAAGCCGATATCGAAGAGCTCGGCGGCGCCCGCATGCACGCCAGCATCAGCGGCGTTGTGGACCACCGCGTCCGCAACGATGAGGAAGCCATCGCGCTCATCCGCTCGCTGGTCAGCAAATTCTCCCCGCTCAAAGGACGCAAGCCGATCTTCGACCGCGCCGAACCCCGCCCACCGGCGTACGATCCGGAGGAGATCTTGGGCATCCTCCCGGCAGACCGCACGAAGCCGTACGACACGTACCAGCTCCTGGCGCGGATTCTGGACGATTCCGAGCTGGACGAGTACAAAGCCGAGTACGGCAAGACCATCATCTGCGGCTACGGGCGCATTGATGGCTGGGCAGTGGGCATCGTTGCCAACCAACGCGCTATCGTGCGCTCCGGTCGCGGCGAACTGCAAATCGGCGGTGTCATCTACTCCGATAGCGCCGACAAAGCCGCCCGCTTCATCATGAACTGCAACCAGCGCGGCATCCCGCTGGTGTTCTTCCAGGACGTCACCGGCTTCATGGTCGGTACCCGTGCCGAGCAGGGCGGCATCATCAAGGACGGGGCGAAGATGGTCAACGCCGTTGCCAACAGCGTCGTGCCCAAGATCACCGTCATCGTCGGCAACAGCTTCGGTGCGGGCAACTACGCCATGTGCGGACGCGCCTATGATCCGCGCCTCATCCTTGCCTACCCCACCGCCCGTATCGGGGTCATGGGCGGTGCTCAAGCCTCGCGGACCTTGCTGACGATTCGGCTGGAGAATCTCAAGCGCGAGGGCAAGACACTCTCGCCCGAAGAGCAGCGCGCACTGCTGCAGGAGATCGAGCAGCGCTACGAAGAGCAGCTCTCCCCCTACTACGCCGCCGCCCGCATGTGGGTGGATGAGCTTATCTCCCCGCTGGAGACGCGCAAGTACATCTCGCGCATGCTCGCCTGCGCAGCGCACAACGACGCCATACGGCACTGGAGTGTTGGGGTGCTGCAGACTTAGTCCCGGCGTAGCTGCGCAATGCACTCCACGTGCGGCGTCTGCGGGAAGAGGTCTACCGGCTGAAGCTGCTCCAGCCGATACACGCGCAGCAGCGTGCGGAGGTCCCGCGCCTGCGTTTCTGGATTGCAGCTCACGTAGACCAACCGCGCTGCCGGGCGCTCCAGCAGCGCCTGCAGCAGCCTCCAGTGGATGCCCGCCCGGGGTGGGTCAACCACGATCAGGTCCGGCTCCGGAAGCTGCTGCAGCAGCGCACGGGCAGCTGCCCGATGGAGGTCCGCTGCGTACCATTCCACGTTCGCGATCCCATTGCGCTGGGCATTGAGACGGGCATCCCGGATGGCATCCTCCACCAACTCAATGCCCACCACTGCGCGCATCTGCTGCGCCAACAGGAGTGCGATGACTCCAGCGCCGCAGTACAGATCCCAGCCGATCTCGTGCGACTGCGGCTGGCACAGCTCCAGAATCCGCCCGAAGAAGCGCTCCAACTGCAAGCGGTTGACCTGGAAGAACGCAAACGGAGAGATCCGCAGCCGCAGCCCACAGAGCTGCTGCTCGATCACCCCGTCGCCGAAGAGAACGGTGGGCTCACCGTACGACACCGGCGACCACGTATCGTTGCGCACGTGCACGATGGTCCGGACCTGCGGGAAGCGGCTCGGCACCTCGCGCGCCAGCCACTGCAGAAATTCCCGTTCGGACTCCCGCTGCGGCGTTACCGTCACCACCAGCACCATCCATTGTGGCGGAGGCTCAGCAAAGCGCAGTACAATGTTGCGCAGGAACCCTTCGTGGCGCTGGTAGTCGTAGCCGCTCACCCCATGCTGCCGCGCCGCCTGGCGGATGCACTCCAGGATTTGATTTGCCGGCTCCGGCGGCAGCAGGCACTGCTCAATCTCCACCACCTGGTCGAATCGCCCGCGCGCATGCAGCCCAATTCGGATGCCCCGCTCCGGATCGGGCACCGCGGTGAACTCCATCTTGTTGCGGTACTGCAACGGCGCCGGCGACGGCAGGATGGGATGCAGTGGCACGGATTCCAACCCCAGCGCTTCAAACGCTGCTCGCACGCGCTCCTCCTTGCGCCGGAGCTGCTCCTCGTAGGGCACATCCTGCCAGAGGCACCCTCCACAGTGACCGAAGTGGATGCACACCGGCTGCATCCTTGGGCGCACGCGCAGCTTGTACACCAGCTCGCAGACGGATAACGTCTAAGCCGCCTGCACCCGTGTAGGAACGCCATGCCACAGCCCCCGTGGAGAGTAACCGTTGTGACAAACCTGCTACCGCCGTACCGACGGGCGCTCTACACACGGCTACAGCAACGTCCGGAGATTGCCCAACTGCAGCTCCTCTTGCTGGCGCGGAGCAGCCAACGGCGCTACCCCTGGGCAATCCCACCTTCAGCTGATGGGCTTCAGACCAGCGTACTTCCCGGCATCAGCGTCCAAGGAGCCACCGAGTGGGTGCTCCACCTGAACTGGGGCATCGCAGCCCGGCTGCGCTCCAGTGCTCCCGACCTGCTGGTGCTGTCGAACTACGATGCTCCGGCGTACTGGCGTGCGCTCCTCTGGGCACGGCGCCGCTGCCCGACGGTGCTCCTGTTTGAATCCTTCGCCGGAAGCGCCACTTACCGACAGGGGCTGATCGCCGCGCTCAAGCGCTTCTTCCTGCGCCGTGTGGACGCCGTTGCCGCCTTTGGAACTCAAGCCGCCCAATGGGCACACGCCCTTGGGGTGCCGACCGAACGCATCGTCACGGGCATCAACACTGTGGACATGGAGTGGTACCGCACGCAAGCCCTCCGCTGGGAGAGCTCTGCAGAGCTGCAGCGCGCCCGCGAACGTTACCCCGTCGAGGGGTTGCTGCTGTACGCGGGTCGGCTCCTTCCGCACAAGAACGTTGCGGCAGTACTTCATGCGCTCGCGCTCGCAGGCACTCCGGAGCTTGGGCTCCTCATCATCGGGACCGGACCGGAGCAGCCCGCGCTGCAGGAGCTGTGCCGTCGGTTGGGGATAGCCCAGCGCGTGTGGTTTCTGCCTCCCCAGCCGCCGGAGCAGCTTCCCTTCTACTACGTCCTGGCGGATGCCCTGGTCCTGCCCTCTCGGATTGAGCCTTGGGGATTGGTCGTCAACGAAGCGCTGGCGTGCGGGATGTACGTGCTCTGCTCTCGGCGTGCCGGAGCAGCGTACGACCTAATCCAACCCGGCTGGAACGGCGAGCTCTTCGACCCGGATGTACCGGAGGAGTTAGCTCACCACCTCCGTGCCCTGCCTGCGCAGTTGCCCGCGCTGCGGGCACGGCGGGAGCAGATTCGCCAGCATGCCTGTAGCACCTTCTCTCTGGAGCAGCTCGTCGATACCATGTGCCGCGCCTTTGCCCTTGCCAGCCAATCCCGATGAGGCGCATCCTGCAGTTCAACACACACTACAGTGGCGGGGGTGCCGCCGCCATCGCTCGCACGTTGCACCAGCGCTTGAATGCGCTGCCGGGCTATGAGAGCCTCTTCGCCTACGGTCGCGGTCCGGAGAGCACCGATCCGCGCGCCGTGCGCTTTGCCCTCACCGCCGAGGTATACCTCCATGCGGCGCTTGTGCGGCTCACAGGGCTCCAGGGCTACGGAAGCTGGTGCTCGACCCTCCGCCTTCGCAGGCTCATCCAGACATGGCAGCCGCACCTTGTGCACGTGCACAACCTCCACGGCTACGTTGTGGACCTCTCCCTTGCCCGATGGCTGGGGCAGCGCCGCATCCCCGTGGTATGGACCCTGCACGATGCTTGGGCGCTTACCGGACGCTGCGCGCATCCCGGGGAATGCACCCGGTGGGAGTCCGGCTGCGGTCACTGCCCGCGCATGTGGGCATATCCCCGCGCCCTTGTGGACAGCTCCGCCTGGATGTGGAGCCGCAAACGACGCCTCTTGGGAGCGGATTGGCAGCCCTGGATTGTTACCCCATCCCACTGGTTAGCCCGGTTGGTTCGCCAGGCTACGGGCGACCGGCTCCCCATCCGCGTTATCCCCAACGGGGTTGATACGGAGCGCTTCCGCCCCGCGCCCGACCGTGCACAGCTCCGAGAGCGGCTTGGCTTCCCGCCAACGGCGCGCATCATCCTGCTGGTCGCAGCAAAGCTTGGCGCAGCCGAGAAGGGCATCCTTCCGCTCCTGGAGAGCCTTGCCCAGGCGAGCGCTCCGGAATGGGTCGTTCTCACCGTTGGCACCCCCATCCGACTGCCCGAGAGTGTGGCGTGCCGGCTGCAAGTTCGGCAACTGGGCTACCTCTCCAGCCCCGAAGCGCTTGCGCAGGCGTACAACGCCGCCGATGTGTTCTGCATCCCTTCGCTCGAGGATACCTTCCCCACAACGGTGCTGGAGGCGATGGCATGCGGTCTGCCGGTGGTAGGATTCCGCACGGGCGGCATCCCGGAGCAGCTCACCGAGGAGACGGGAATCCTGGTACCCCGGGGCGACTTCCGCGCACTCTGCCACGCCCTCGCCCAGATACTGCAGGATGAGGAGCTCCAGCACCGAATGCGCTTCCATGCACGCCAACACGCCGTCCAAGAGTTCTCCCTGGAGCGCTTCCTGCAGCGCTACTGCAGCCTGTACGAGGAGGCACTGCAGGCGCCCCCCACTACTGCGGTACAGGCTCCGGGCGCGGCTGGGTAACTGGGGTTAGGACCGGCGCCGGAAGAATCGGTGGAGTGGTCTCTGGCTGCACCCTCCGTGCCCTCTCGGGAAGGGAGTCGCGCAGCGCAAGCGAAGTAGTGAGCCCCGTTGGAGTGATCCGCACCGAGCGCACGACCTTGCCCACCGGTCCCAACGGCGGAAGTGGCTCCTCGTTGCGCCATAGCTCGATTCCACCGGCATTGCCCACCGACAGCAGCACATAGGAGCGCGCCTCCCAGAGCCGCTCCTGTCCGGGGTAGAGCACCAACTCCCCACTGCGCCGACCGTCCACGACGACGCTGAGCCACACCGTATCGCGCGCCCGGGCGCGCAAGCGCATCAGCGTATCGGGCTGCGCCGGCTGCCCCGCCGGAGCCAACCACTGCGGCACACCGGTATCGGGACGCACAACGACCTCCGTCGAGCGCTGCAACTGCTCCGACGGAGTCGGGCGCAGGAGGAAGTAGTACACCACCGCCACCGCTGCTCCTGCCAGTGCCCCGTAGATCAGGGCATGGGCAAGGGTCGTGCGGAACTGCTCCGCACCCATGCTGACTCGTACGCTCGTCCCGGCAGCAGGAACGGAGCTACCTCTGGTGGGGACCTTCCCGAAGGCTGCATCCAGGAGCTGTTGGAGCTCCTGCGGCGGGATGCCCAAAAACGCACCGTAGTCCCGTGCAAATGCCCGCATGTACACTGCGGGCAAGTAGGTCAGGTTGCCCTCCTCCAAGGCTTGCAGGACCGCCAAGCGGATTTTGAGCTTTTGGCTAATTTCGCCGAGCCCGTAGCCGAGCTCCTGTCGCCGCGCACGCAGGCGCTCCCCTAAGGTGCCCATCGCCGGATGCCTGGGAAGACGACACCAAACTTACACAAAGTGTCGCACATACATGCTATCGCGGGAATGGCTCGCTCCTCCATCCGCATCGCTTCCGGACAAGGCTTCTGGGGGGATTGGCTCAGCGCCCCTCTGCTGCAGGTCAGCCGAGGTCCCATCGACTACCTGGTCATGGACTACCTGGCGGAGGTCACGATGTCCATCCTGCAGAAGCAGAAGCAGCGCGACCCCCGCCTGGGCTACGCACGGGACCTTGTGACGGTCTTTGCCGAGATTCTGCCCTACCTGTACGAGCGTAACATTCGGCTCATCACCAACGGCGGTGGGGTCAACCCGACCGCTGCAGCCGAGCGCCTCGTCGAGGTTGCCCGTGCCCAGGGCGTGCGCGGACTGCGCATCGGGGTTGTGCTCGGCGATGACCTCATGCCGCGCATCGACGAGCTGCTGGCTGCCGGATATGAGATGCGCCACCTGGAGACCGGACAGCCCCTACGGGAGATTCGCTCGCAGCTTCTGAGCGCAAACGCCTACTTCGGTGCCTTCCCCATCGTGGAAGCCCTCCAGCAGGGCGCTCAGGTCGTCATCACCGGACGCACCACCGACACAGGGCTGACCCTTGCCCCGATGATTTATGAGTTCGGCTGGAGCGAACACGAGTACGACCGCTTAGCCGCCGGCGTCGTCGCCGGGCATATCCTTGAGTGCGGTGCCCAAGCCAGCGGCGGCAACTTCCTGGGCAATTGGAAGGCACTGGACCTGGTCGAACCCGGCTTCCCGATTGTGGAAGCCTATCCCGACGGCAGCTTCATCGTCACCAAACACCCCGGCACTGGTGGCGCCGTCACGCGTGAGACTGTCAGCGAGCAGCTCCTCTACGAGATCGCCGATCCACGCGAGTACATCACGCCCGAGTGCATCGCCGATTTCACCAGCATCCAGCTTGAGGACCTGGGCGATGACCGCGTGCGTGTGTTCGGCATCACCGGTCGCCCTCCAACGCCGTACTACAAGGTCTCGGCAAGCTACGCTGCCGGCTACAGCGCGGTCGGCACCCTGGTCTACTCCGCCCCGGAAGCGCTCGAGCGCGCCCGCCGCGCCGATGAGATCCTGCGCAAACGGCTCGAACGGCTGGGATTGTGCTTTGAGGAGATCCGCACGGAGTTCGTCGGATACAACGCCTGCCATGGACCGCTTGCGCGCCCCATCGAGCCCAACGAGGTCATGCTCCGCGTTGCCGTGCGCGCTCCGGACTACGAAACCGTCGACCGCTTCACGCGTGAACTTGCTCCGCTCATCCTGACGGGTCCGCCCGGGGTGACCGGCTTCTCCGGAGGGCGTCCCAAGCCCAGCGAGGTGGTGGCGTACTTCCCCACGCTGATTCCCAAGCACGAGGTGCCGCACTCGGTGGAGCTCATCGAAACATGAGACGGCTGCTGGTGCTGCTGTGCTGCGCGTGCTTGAATGCCTCTGCGGCGGATTCCCTTGCGCTGGCAAGTAGGCTGCTGCCCAAGGGCATGTTCACCGTTGCCGGGCGCCCGCGCGCCACACTGGATGGTGCCCCGATTACCGCTCCCCGCGAGCCCCGTCCATGGCTGCTGCTGGGCATCGGCGGCGGATACGCTGCCGCCCTGACCACATTGCACATCATCCAGCGCAATGCGTGGTGGAAGGAGCCAGGTCCCTTCCAGGTCGTGGAGGACTGGCACTTTGCCCTGCAGGTGGACAAAGCCGGGCACCTCTGGGGAGGCTACGCTATGTCCTACCTGAGCGGCGAACTGCTCCTTGCCGCCGGCGTATCACCCAAGAACGCAACGCTGATGGGCAGCCTCATCGGGCTGCTGTACCAGACGTACGTTGAGCTGGAGGATGGCTTCAGCCGCGACTGGGGCTTCAGCCCTTCGGATGAGATTGCCAACTTCCTCGGCGCCTACTGGTATCTGGCGCAGCACTACTGGCAACCTCTGCAGGCATTCCAGCTCCGCTGGCAGTATGTGCCCGCCCGCTGGACCGGAGAGCGCCCCCGAACGCACGGTGGCACCTTCATCGATGACTACAACAGCTCGAGCTTCTGGCTGAGCATTGACCTGTGGCAGCTCCTGCCGCAGCGCTGGCGCGATGCCTATCCGGAGTGGCTCATGCTGAGCATCGGATACGGCGTGCGCAACATCGAAACTGGGCTCCCACCGGAGCGCCGCTATATGCTCGGGCTGGACTACAACTTGGCTGCCCTTCTGCCCGAGGGCACGCCGCTGTGGAACTGGCTGCGCCAAAGCCTAATGCTGTTCAAGCTGCCTGCCCCGGCAGTTGAGTTCGGTCCACACCCGCCGCGCTTCCATCTGCTCTATCCCTTCCGAATACGCCTGGGACAACTGCGGCTGTGAGCAGCGGCGTGCAGTATTTTTGCACTGGTCCGATAACCGCTACTGCTGCGATGGTACAGGAGCTCTTCACGGCGGAGGAACTCGAGCAGCTCGAGCGCATCGCCGCGCAGTATCCCGAACGACAAGCTGCCCTGCTCCCCGCCCTCTGGATGGTCCAGCGCAAGTACGGCTGGATCTCGCTGGAGCACATGCGCGCTGTGGCACACCTCCTGCAAATCCCCTACGCCCACGTGCTCGGAGTTGTACGCTTTTACACGATGTTCCACACCGAGCCCATCGGACGCTACCACGTGCAAGTGTGCACCAATGTCTCGTGCATGCTGCGCGGCGGAGAGGAGCTCCTACGGCGAATCGCCGAGCGGCTGGGAATCCAACCGGGTGAACGCACCGCCGATGGGCTCTTCTCGCTGGAGGAGGTCGAATGCATGGGCGCCTGCGGCGGTGCACCCATGATTGCCATCAACGAGGACTACTACGAACACCTCACGCCCGAGCGCGTGGAGGAGCTGCTCGAACAGTTGCGTCACCAAGCCCTTGCAAACGGCGATGAAGCTGCCTCGGCGTGAATTCCTCAGCCGCTGCCTTACGGCAGCGCTTGCAGCGGGCGCCCGCGCCGCACTCCCTGCATCGCTCTGGACAGCGCGGACAGCAACTGCAGCACAGCCTCTCGCCGGCGACCTCATCATCCGGCTGAGCGATTACCCGGAGCTGCAGCAGCTCTTCGGCTCGGTCAAAGTAAGCGTTCCGGATGCTCGCCCACCGGTCCCCCAGCGGATTATCGTCACCCGCACTGGGGCAACGGAGTTCGCCGCCGTTGATGATATCTGCACTCACGCCGGCTGCCTGGTCAATACGTACCGCAGGGATCTCGGCGGCTTGCCCTGTCCGTGCCATGGTGCCCTCTACGCCCCAACGGGTAAGGTGTTGCGCGGACCCGCCCCACGCCCCTTGAACCGCTTCCCAGCTGCTTTGGAGGACGAGCAGACGCTGCGCATCCAGCTCCCTTCGGAGGTTCTGGAGCCAGCCCCTGCACAACTGCTCCATGCCATCACTCCCAATCCCGCCGGCGAATGGATCGCCATCTCCGGTACGCTGCCCAACGCCGGAATCGCCCGCTTCCGCATCTTCAGCGCTTCGGGCAAGCTGCTCCTGGAGTGGCAGCAGTACCTGCCGGAGGGACCCTTTGCCCTGCGATATCCCCTTGCCGGAATAGCACCGGGCGCGTACTGGCTTGAGCTCCTGCCGCCGGGGCATCCCCCGCTCCAACGCCCCTTCACAGTGGTGCGATGAATCTGCGTGCAGCGGCTGCGTTGCTCGGTATCGCGCTGCTATGGGGCTGCGAAAGCAGCCTGGTCGAAGAGCCCGGTGGGGCACTGGAGCTGATTCCGGCAGAGCTGGAGTTCGGTTCCGTCCCCCTTGGGCAGTCGAAAACGCTGCGCTTGCTGGTGCGCAATCGAACGGATTCGGCGGTGGTCCTGGCCCCCAGTATCACCGGAGCTGACCGCGCAGCCTTCTCCATCGTTGCACAGCCGGCGGGCACGCTCCCGGCAGGCAGGACCGATAGCCTGCTTTTGCGCTTCACTCCGACCGAAGAGCGCCGCTATACGGCAACATTGCTCATCGGAGAGCCCGCTGTTCGGGTCCCATTGAGCGGGACCGGAGTTCCTCCTGGCGGGGTCGGCGCTGGTGAACTCCTTGCCGTTGAAGTCTCCACCGCCCCGCGCCTGGACGGTCGGGCAGATGACCTCGCTTGGCAGAGTACGCCACCGCTGCTCCTGACGCTGCGTCAGGTCGAGCCGCTTGCACAGGACAACCGCACCTTCCGCCTGACGCTCCGTGCCGCTGTGTACCGGGACACGCTGTACCTGCTTGCCGAAATCGAGGACCCCACACCGCACGAGACGCCGAACTGGTTCCGCTTCACCGGCGGTGATGCTGCCTCCGATGCCAATTGGCAGTTGACAACCCAAGGGCAAGACGGTCTGGCGCTGATGTTCCCCATCGGCGAGGTCTACGGCGACCGCCCCGGAGAACGCTTCGAAACCGTTGGCTGCCTGACTGCCTGTCATCCTACGGCTTCGCTCAATGCCTACGAGGGTGGCAGCTACCCTACGCGCGGACGCCTGGACATCTGGTACTGGAAAGCTGGCACAACCGGTCCCCAAGGCTATGCCGATGACTACATCGCCGAAGGCAGCGACGGACAACGCTTCCCCAACGAGCGCCGCGGCGATATCGGTAACGCCTTCGAAGACCCGAACTTCCCTCCCCGCGGGAGTGGTCCGATGCTCCCCATCAGCATGGCGGGCGGTGACAACGGTGGATTGGACCGCACGCGCTTCCTCTGGCAACCCACAGCCGTTGCGTTCAACCCGCGCGCGCCCAATCCCGCAACCGGGCGCCCCTGGAGCGCCGGCGATGGAGTCCCGGGATGGGCACTCCGAGCGCAGACCAATCCGTTCTCCAGCCGTGGGGATATCCGTGCCCGAGCCCTCCACAGCAACGGAAGGTGGACCGTTGAACTCAAACGCGCCCTCAACACCGGCAACTCCGATGACGTCGTGCTGCGCCGCGGACAGTCGCTCCCCTTCAGCGTGGCGTACTTCGACAACGTGCGCAAGTACGCACTCTTTGAGTACCTGAATCTGCCCTCCGCTCCACGCCCGGGGCATTTCGGTCCAGACCCGCCGGTGCTCTGGCTGCGGCTGCCGTAAGCCTTGTAATCGCGGCGTTTTTCCTACTTTGCGTTCAACGCTCAACCGCCTGTATGTTCCACAGCACTGCGCCTGCTGACCATGCTCAAGACGCTCGAATACGCAACCGTTCAAAACGGCTACGCCGTTGTGCAGAACGGGCTCACCTACCTTTCGGGCTTCGGGAACGAATTCGCTACGGAAGCGCTTCCTGGTGCGCTCCCGAAGGGGCAGAACTCGCCACAGCGCTGCCCCTATGGACTGTACAACGAGCAGCTCAACGGCACTCCCTTCACGGCACCTCGGCTCCTCAACCGCCGCACGTGGCTGTACCGGATCCGTCCCTCTGTTGTGCATCCGCCCTTCCGGCAAACCCAGCATCCGACGTGGAAGAGCACGCCCTTCAACGAAGTTCCTCCGCCGCCGACACAGCTGCGCTGGGATCCGCTCCCAATCCCTGAGGAGCCCAAGGACTTTATCGAGGGCATCATCACCTACGGAGGCAACGGCGATTTGAGCATGCACAGCGGCTGCGCCGTCCACCTGTACGCTGCCAACCGCTCAATGGAGCGCCGCTACTTCTACAACGCCGATGGGGAGCTGCTCATCGTGCCGCAGCTAGGGCGGCTGCGCATCCATACGGAGATGGGCATTATGGAGGTATCGCCAGGGGAGATCGCCGTCATCCAGCGTGGCATCAAATTCCGTGTTGTCCTTCCCGATGGGCAAGCGCGTGGCTACATCTGCGAGAACTACGGAGCCCTCTTCCGCTTGCCAGACTTGGGTCCCATTGGCGCCAATGGCTTGGCGAACCCGCGCTTCTTCCTCACCCCCGTGGCGGCATTCGAGGAGCTCGAAGAGGAGTGCGAGCTGATTGCCAAGTTCCAGGGGAACTTCTGGGCAACCACGCTGGACCACTCCCCGCTCGATGTCGTCGCCTGGGCTGGCAACTACGCTCCCTACAAGTACGACCTGCGCACCTTCATGTGCATCAACACTGTCTCCTTCGACCACTGCGATCCCTCCATCTACACCGTGCTCACCAGCCCGTCCGAGCTACCCGGGACGGCAAACGTGGACTTTGTCATCTTCCCCGAGCGCTGGAGCGTTGCCGAGCACACCTTCCGCCCGCCCTGGTTCCACCGCAACTTCATGAGCGAGTTCATGGGGCTCATCTTCGGCAAGTACGACGCCAAGGAGGAGGGCTTCCTGCCCGGCGGAGCCAGCCTGCACAACTCCATGAGCGGGCACGGTCCCGATACCGCAACCTTTGAGAAAGCCATCAACGCCGAGCTCAAGCCCGAATACCTTGCCGACACGCTCGCCTTCATGTTCGAGATGCGCTTCGTGTGCCGCCCCACGCGCTGGGCGCTGGAGACCCCACTGCTGCAGCACGACTACTACAAGGCGTGGGAAGGCTTGCGCTCGCGCTTCAACCGGAACGCCCCGTGACGGGGTGGCTCAGTCGGCAGTGAACGGGCTTCATTACCCTCCGAAGTGGGCGCGGAATACCTCTGCGCACTGGGCTTTGACCTCCTGCATCGAGGGGGCAAAGCCCAGTTCGCGCTCCATTGAGGTGACGCCGCGGTCGGTGATCCCACACGGCACAATGTAGCCGAACTCCTCCAGGCGATTGCACACATTGAGCGCAAATCCGTGCCACGAAACCCAGTGCCGGACATGGATGCCGATGGCACAGATCTTGCGCCGTCCCTCAATCCACACTCCCGTTAGCCCGGGGAGCTGCTCTCCCCGAATCCCAAAGCGTGCAAGCAGCTCGATGATGCACTGCTCGATCTCGCGCACAAACCAGTGCAGGTCCTGCCGGTACTCCCACAGCCGTAGGATAGGATAGCCCACCAACTGCCCCGGGTTGTGTAGGGTGACATCGCCGCCGCGCTCAACTTCGAAGACCGGAATCCCCCGCTGCCGAAGCTGCTCGTGCGGAAGCAATACATTGCGCCAGCTCCCCGCCCGCCCGATGGTGATCACCGTCGGATGCTCGCACAGCACCAGCGTATTAGGGTGCTCGCCCCGCCGCACCTGTTCGGCAAGCTCGCGCTGCCGCTGCCACGCCTCCTCGTACGGAATCAGCCCCCAGTCCTGCACCGAAAACGCCACGGTGCGCGGAGTTGTCGCCTCATGGGGCATGGGGAATTGCATCGCGCCCTGTGCTGCCGAACCCACCGCTTCCACGAGCGCTTGGGGGCAGCTCCTGGACCACCCGCCAGCGCACCCGCTCGTACGCAGCCACAACGAGCTGGGCAATTCGGTCCCCGCGCCGAATCCAGAAGGTCTCCTTGCCGAAGTTCGCCAAGATGATGCGGATTTCGCCGCGGTAGTCGCTATCGATGGTCCCTGGCGAATTCAGCGCAAACACCCCATAGCGCGCAGCCAAGCCACTGCGGGAACGCACCTGGCATTCGTACCCTGGCGGCAAGGCAATCGCCAGCGCGGTCGGAACCAGCACGATTCCCCCGGGAGGCAACGCGAGCGGCTCCCGCACGGCGGCGCACACATCCATTCCAGCTGCCCCTTCGGTTGCGTAGGTGGGCAACGGCAGATCTGCAAATTCCGGGTCTGTGCGCGTGATTGCCACCTCCAACATCAGTTGCTCGCTGGCTGAGGCGAGCGGTACCCTACCGCGCGCAACAGCTCCCGCGCGATGATGATGTGCTGAATCTCGGACGTGCCCTCGTAGATCTCCGTAATCTTTGCGTCGCGCAGGTAACGCTCCACCTTGTACTCGCGCACGTAGCCGTAGCCGCCGTGGATTTGAATCGCCTCCAAGGCAATCTCCACCGCAGCTTTCGAGGCGAAGAGCTTCGCCTGCGAGGCTGCCTGGATGTAGCGCTCGCCGCGGTCCCGCAGATAGGCTGCCCGCAACAGCAGCAGCCGCGCCGCTTCGAGCTTGACCGACATATCGGCAAGCTTGAACTGGATGGCTTGATGCTCGCAAATCGGCTTGCCAAAGGTCTTGCGCTGCTGCGAATACGCCAGTGCGGCATCGAATGCCGCCTGGGCAATCCCGACGGCTTGGGCGGCAATACCGATTCGCCCACCGTTGAGCGTGTTCATCGCAATGCGGAAGCCCTCCCCGATATCCCCTAACACGTTCGCATCGGGCACGAACACGTTGGTCAACCCAATCGAGCAGGTATCGCTGGAGCGGATGCCCAGCTTGTCCTCCTTCTTGCCAGGGACGAAGCCCTCGGTGCCCTTCTCGATGAGGAAGGCGGTAATGCCCCGATGCCCCTTCGAGCGGTCCGTCTGCGCAAAGACCACGTACACATCGGCGGTGGTGCCGTTGGTAATCCAGTTCTTCGTGCCGTTGAGAATCCAGCCTCCATCGCCGCGGACCGCGCTGGTATGCTGCTGCGTGGCATCGGAGCCCGCTTCGGGCTCGCTCAGGCAGAACGCTCCGAGCTTCTGCCCCGTTGCCAGGTCGCGCAGATAGCGCTCCTTTTGGTCCTGTGTCCCATACGCCTCAATTGGCCAGCACACCAGCGAGTTGTTCACCGACATGATCACGCCCACGCTGGCATCGGCACGCGAGATCTCCACCAGTGCCAGCGCATAGCTCACCGTATCCAGTCCCGCGCCGCCCCATTCGGGCGCAACCATCATGCCCATGAAGCCAAGCTCACCCAGCTTGCGCACGATTTCGTAAGGGAACTCGCCCGTGAGGTCGCGCTCTATCGAACCGGGTTCGATTTCAGCTTGTGCAAACTCACGCGCTGTTTGCTGGATTAGGCGCTGCGTTTCGCTGAGCTCCAGGCTGAACATCGCTCCACGCCGCTGATGCAACACCTGTTGGCAAACGCAAATTACAAAATCTCAACCCCCGCAACGGCTTCCTCTGCCAGCTCCACGCCATCATGGCGGGCGGGCTCGCTCCAAAGGGCAAGCCATTCGGCAATCCCCAGGCAAGCCCACAGCAGGTGGGCGTAGTTGCCCTGCCCACGCTGGTGCAGCTCCAGCAAGCGCAGCACCTCCGCTCCGTTGAGGTACTCCCGATGCAGCCCCGCACGCTCGGCAAACCAGTGCCGTATGGCTTCGCCCAGCTCTCGGCTTACCCAGGACACCAGCGGCACCCCAAAGGGGGCTTTCGGACGGTAGAGCACCGATTTGGGTAGGTACGCCTCGGCAGCGCGTTTGAGCAGGTACTTCTGCTGCATCCCCCGGATGCGGTAGCGATCGGGCAGCCGGAAGGCGAACTCCACCACCTCCACATCCAGCAATGGTGGGCGCAGCTCCACCGCTGCTGCCATCGCAGCCTTGTCCGAGTACAGGAGGTTCAAGCCCGTCAAGAAGAGCTTCGTGTCCAAATAGGTCAGTTGCGTCAGCAGCGAAGCCCCGCGCACGCGTTCGGCAAGCTCGGCATAGCGGCGGAAGGGATAGAGCTCTTCGTACGCAGGCATTGGAGGACGCCACAGGCGCCGGAAGAGCTCCGGCGGGCAGTAGACAAAGCCGTAGATGAACGCCTGCAATGGGGACATTTGCAACGGGCGCGCCATTCGGTGCAATCGGCGCAGCAGCGCAATCCGATACCGTGCTGCCTGCTGCGGGAGATTCCGCAGCAGCCCGATAATCCCCGTGCGCAGCCACCGGGGAAGGTGCCCGAAACGCTCCAGCAGCACCGTCGCCAAATGCTTGCGGTAGCCGGCAAAGACCTCATCCCCGCCCATGCCGCTGAGGAGCACGGTCGTCCCCGAGCGCTTCGCATAGCGGGCGATGAGGTAGGTGTTGATTGCTGCCCCATCGGCAACGGGATCGTCCAGGTGCCAGAGCAACTTAGGCAGGAGCTGTGTAATCGCCGGACGGATGCGGAACTCCCGATGGCGCGTGCCCACGTGCTGGGCAACGATGCGAGCGTAGTGCGGGTCCTGGGTGATGGCATCCTCGCGGTACTCCTCCGGCGCAAAGGCGATGGTGTAGGTTGCCAGCTCCGCCTCCGGTGCGGCTTTGCGCATGAGTGCAACGACCAAGGAGGAGTCCACCCCGCCGGAGAGAAACGCCCCCACAGGGACATCGGAGAGCATCTGCCGGGCAACGGCACGTTCGAGCAGCTCCCGCAGGTGCTCGATGTACTCCTGCTCTCGCCGGTAGGAGAGTTGCTGCTCCGGCTCCGGCAGTGGGAGCTCCCAGTACTGCGTCAGCTCCAGCCTTCCATCGCGGAAGATGGCATAGTGCCCGGCGGGCAGTTTGGAGATGCCCACAAATCCCGTCTTGGGCTCGGGCACCCACAGCAGAATCAGCGTGCTCAGCAGCGCCTCCTCATCCGGCACTGGGGAGAGCTCGGGCAGCGCCAGCAGGGCTTTTGCCTCCGAGGCGAAAGCGAACAGCCTGCCCTGCCAGACGTAGTAGAGCGGCTTGATCCCCAGCGGATCGCGTGCCAGGAAGAGCTCATGGCGCTCGCAATCGTAGATGGCGAAGGCGAACATGCCGTTGAAGCGGCGTACGCATTCAGGTCCCCACTCATCGTATGCTGCCAGGAGTACCTCCGTATCGCTGCGGGAGCGGAAGCGGTAGCCCCGCTGCTCCAACTGAGCCCGCAGCTCCCAGAAGTTGTAGATTTCGCCGTTGTAGGTCACCCACCGTGTCCCTGTGGAGTTGACCATTGGCTGGTGCCCAGCGGGGGTGAGGTCCAGAATCGCCAGCCGGCGATGCCCAATTCCGCTGGAGCGTTCGGCAAACCACTGGATGCCCCAATCGTCCGGTCCACGATGCGCCTGCCGCTGCAGCATCCGCTGCAGCACCTCCGGACTTCCCCCGTTGAGAATCCCCACGATGCCGCACATCAGCCCTGCTCAGCATGCTGGAACGATTCCTCCAGCTCCGCTTCCATCTCCGCTGCCATCGCAAGCCGCTCCTCCACGCCCGCATTGGCAGCCCAGAAGAGTGTCCACAGCGGGAACACCACCCGTGTGACCTCCCACCAATTGTCCACAAACCCCAGTCCGACCACGTACACACCGCCGATGAGCGACGCCAACGCCAAGGGAAGCATCTCCGGCGCGTGCTCGCGCGCCAGGCGCACCAGGTGAAAGGAGCGGCGCACCAGAAAGCCGTAGAGTCCAAAGACGGCAATAGCCCCCAGTAGCCCTATCTCCGCAATCGGCGCCAGGTAGCTCGAGTACGGGTTGGCAAACAGGTACGACCCAAACGCCGCCTGCCGGAGCAAGCCTCCCAGGTAGCGCTCGCTCATCTCCGCACGCCAGGGCTGCGATATCCCGAAGAGCTGCTGCACGACACCTCCAACCCCCTTGCCCTTGAGCTCGGCTGAGGTAAACTCCACGCTGAAGGTGTAGTACGCCCGACTGACGTAGTTGCCCGGTCCGACCCCCACCAACAGCGCTGCGGGGTTCTCCCACAGCATTTGTAGCGTTGCCGGAAAGGCTTGGAACTTGGCAAGCTGGAGGTACTCCCCGGGCTGGCTCAGCAGAATGAGCAGATCCCCGTAGCCCAAATCCCCGCGCGCTGCGCGCGAGGTCACGTGGGTAAAGCGGCGCTGTGCCTGCCCCACCAGCTCCTCCAACGCCTGCTGAATCAGCACACCACTGATAAGCAGCGAGATGCCCCCGAACACCACCGCCCGCAGAACACGCCGTCCGTAAAGCGCCACCAGCATCGTGCCCATCGCCACCAAGAAGAAGGGCAATCCCGCGCGGAACTGCAGCAGGTAGTACAGCCCGAAGATCAGCGCCTGAATCCCCACCACCATCAAGCGTGGCATTGCGCGAGCCTCCCCAAGCCCCAGGAGCACACCGCTGGCAAACGCAAGCAGCACGGAGAACTGGTACGCATTGTTGCCGAACGTGCCCGAGAGGCGATCCGGATCTGCCAACGCCAGAAACTTCGGGAAATCCCACAGCAGCACGACCACCACATTCAGCCACAACACCGCAACGAGCAGCTTCCGCAGCCCAATAGCAAACTCCCCCGGAGCAGTCACCCAACGGCTCAGCGCCAGAAAGAGCAACGGTCCTCCGAAAAACCCAATGGCAAAGAGCAACGCCGCCGGCAGCAGCACCTGCCCAAGATGCACCAGAGTCGAGGCAGCCCATGCAATCAACCCCAACAGCACCAGCCGAGTCATCCGGCGCTCCCAGTCGGTTGCCCACTGCCCCAGGGTCGGGCGCAGCAGGAAGCCCAACAGCACAATCCCCAGCACAATGGGCATATCCAGCACATCCACCCACTTGGGCAGCAGCCGCAGCTTCTCCGTCAGAAAGCGGCTTACCAGGAAGAAGCCCATCACCGCTATGAGCGCCCGCTCAATCATTGCCCCGGGCAACCCCCCAAAGGAGCTGTTCCAACTGCGCCGCCGTGTGCTCCAGCGTGAAGTGCTCTCGGACGCGCTGCCGTGCCCGTTCCCCTGCCTGCCGACACCACTGCGGATGCTGCAAACACCATGCAAGCGCTTCCGCCAGCTCCTCCCACGCCCCAACCGAGACGAGCACCCCGGTCTGCCCCGCTTCCACAAGTTCGGGCAGGGCTCCAACGGGTGTTGTCACCACCGGCAATCCCGATGCCATCGCTTCCAGAACGGCAACCGATGCGCCTTCGCTGTAGGAGGGCAGCACGAACACGTCTGCTTCCGCCATCAACTCCCGCACTACGGTCGTATGGACGTGCCCGAAGAAGCGTACAGTGTCGCCCTGAAGCTGCTGCAGGAAGGCGTCGATCTCGGCTTCAATCTCGGCAGCATGCTGCCAGTAGTAGGCGTACCACTGTGGCGGAAGAAAGCTGGATGCCACCACCGGCTGGGCAATGCGCGTTCCCACTACCCAGAGCTCCACGGCGTAGCGCTCACGCAGCCACCGGTACGCCCGCGCCAGCTCCCGGAAGCCCTTGGCAAATGCCACATGTCCGACAAAGAGCAGCCGATACGGCGCCGCCTGCAGCACCGGACGCCTGCGTGGGGGGAACTCCTCCGGGTTCACTCCGTTGTGCAGCACCTGCACGCGCTCAGCAGGCAATAGTCCTGTAAACTGCGCTCGCAGCCGTTCCCCCTGCACCACCACACACGCCAACCGGCGTAGCAGCATCCCAACGGCGCGGCGCCACGCCGGCGCTTGCCGCTGAAGGAAGCCCTCGAAGTTCCCGCCACGGTACTGCGCCACCACACGGCACCCCAACAGGCGCGCCGTCACGATAAGCCACGCATCCCGCATAAGCCCCGCACGGCTGGAGGAGAGCAGCAGGAACACCACCGCCGGACGCCGCCGCAGCAGGGTCCACACATAGCGCACGAAGACGCGCGCAAAGGCAACGATGCCAGCGATATCGAACCGCCCCTTCGCTGCGTTACTTCGCCGCAGCGTCGTACGGACGTGGTAGAGCCGCACTCGCTCGCTCCTCCATGCCTGCAGCAGCATCGCCATCCCGACCTCCGGACCGGCGTACGGCGGCGGGGTCGGTACTGCTGCAACTGCCCGCACTACCGCATCCATTGCATCCCCGGCAGAGAGCGCACGTGGAACTCCAGCACGCCACCGCCCTCGCGCCAGACCCCTACGAGCGGAATCTGCCGCCGCTCCCTCGGCTCTGCTCCCAGCAGCGCCCATGCTTCGGGCTCGCCACGGCAGAGGCGTGCAAGCAGCTCCAACTCCGCCATGACGCGCTCCTCCTGCCATCCGACGAGCTTTGCGCGCAGAGCGCTCTCCGAGCGGTGCGGCATGCACAGCAGTGGGTCCAGAATGAGCCGTCCTTGCGCTCCCGGAGTGGCTAACCGCTCCAGTGCCTGCAGCAGCGCTGCATCGCGCACAGAGACCCGCCCCAGCTCGTACCAGAGCTCCTGCGCTGCCGTTGGGAAGAGCCAGTTGAGCGCCAAGACCTGCTGAAAATCCCCCGTCAGCACAACATCCTCCCGTTGCAGCCCCAGCCGATAGCGCTTGTTGACGGCGTAGAGGTCATTCTCCAGGCACCGATCCAGCCACACCACCGGCACCGTTGCACAGGCGAGCAGCCCAAGGACAAGCGGACGCAGCCGGCGCAGCCACCGCGCCTGCACCCCGCCGAAGAGCATCGCCACCACCGGGCAGCTCCACAGCCAGAACTCATTCGAGCTTGGCTCCCACAGCACTGCCAGCACCCCCATTCCCAGCGCCCACCCCACCAAAACGCGGAACGCCCACCGCCGCCAAAGCCGCCGTCCGTGCTTCCGCACAGCATCCCCAAAGAGCAGGGCTGCTCCCGCACCTCCCACAATCCCTGCTCCACCCAAAAGAGCAGCCCACTCCGGCGGGATCGCCCGCAGCAGAAACCGCTCGTCCAGCAGCAGCTTCATGCTCCAGCGCTGCTGTACCCATTCCCACACCGCATCCACGCGCACGAAGTACTCCGGAAAGGTCCATGCCCGGAATGCCCCCACCGCCGCATATAGCGGCGTCAGCGGCTGCAGCCGGTCATACGGCGTGAACTGCATGTAGCGCGCATGCCCCAACACGAACCTCCAAAACCCGGCGTACTCCCGCTGGCTGTGGTAGGCGACGACGTAACTGCCCAGCAGCAGTACCGCACTCCCAAGCGCTGCAACTGCTGCGGCTTTCCAGCGACGCTCCCAGGCAAGCACTGCCACCATAACTGCAAGCACGGCAGCATAGCTCTGGTGGCACAACGCCGCAATCCACCCGAACACGACTGCCCCAACGAGCCACCAAAGCCGCTCCCGCTCCTGGAAGCCCTCAAGCATCGCCACCGCTGCAAGAACCGAAGCCAGTCCAGGCACGTAGAAGTCCGGTACAACGCTGTATGCCCAGAAGCCGTACGAGGCGACCAGCGCCGCAGCGCTCCACCAAACCGCCCGGCGCTCACCGAACCACCGCCACGCCAGAGCACAGCAGAGCACAAGTGCGGCGATGCTTGTCAAGAGCACAAAGCCGCGCACCAGCCACAGCGTTGCCGTGAAACGGCTTGGTTCGTTCCATCCCAGCCACCGATTGAGTACTCCCAGCACCCCCAGGATCAGGTGATGCGGGTGGAGCTGCCCTTCGTGAATCCGCACCACAAACGGCAAAGCATCATCGGCGTACTGGAAATTGTTGCTCACCGTTGCCACCGACAGCACGCCCCACCCGGCAGCAATGAGCGCAATGGTTCGGGCAGGCCTCCCGGTGTCCATGTCACAGCAGCCCCGCCAAGCTGAATACCTGCTCCAGAATCGCCTCGTACGAGAAGCGCTGCGCATTGAGGTGTGCCAGACGCTGACGCTCCCGACAGCGCTCCGGCTCCGACCTTCCCGAAAGCCGCACAACGACCTCTTGCAGCCGCTGCTCGAAGCCATCGGGCTCGCGCCAGTACCACCCCGTCACCCCCTCCTGCAGCAGATGCACAAGGGATTCTCGATTGGGCAACAGCACCGGAAGCCCTGTCCCCATGGCTTCCTGCGTGGAGATCGCCGGCTGCATCCATATGCCCAGGTCGGCGGCGCAGGCGTAGCGGCGAACCAACTCGGCGGGCTGGAACGGCACAATTGCAAAGCGCTCCGGCTTCGGCTGCTGTGCAATGAACTGTGCCATGTGCTGCTGGTAGCTATCCTGCAGCCCACCGACGAGGATGTAGCGCACGGGAAGCCCTTGCCGCTGCAGCTGCCCCACTGCCGCAATGACCCGTTCGAGCCCTTTGTACGGCTCAAGCCGGGTGACGGTCAGCAGCACCACCTCCTGCTCAGTGCATCCCCACCGCTGGCGCATCTCCTGGCGTGCAGCGGCGTCGAAGAAGTAGCGCTCGCGGTCATACCCCAGCGAGAGCACCCGCGCTTTCGTGCGCACCTGCTCGCGCTCGGCATCCGTACGGCAGCGCCGCAGCAACCACTGCTGCGTTGCAGGCATGTTGCACACCAGCAGCCGAGCATGCCGAATGACCCCCCGGTAGACCCGCTGCTTGAGCAGCGCAAACCCAAGGTCCTGCAGCCAAGCCCGCACGGCAAGGTACGGCGTATGGCGCAGGCGGTATTCCTCCAGCTCGCTGAACACTGCGATGAGTGGCGTCCCCGTGCGCTGCGCATAGCGGAGAGCATCGCGCACTCCAAAGAGCTTCCCCACCCCCAGGAGCAGGAGCAGCTCCGGACGGAACTCCTCCAGCGCCGCGGCAACACCCGGTGCCCACACCGCCGAGCGGAACCAGGCAAGCGGGCGAAGGCGCAGCAGCTCGTATCCATCGGATTCCACCGAATGCCCCGCCGGGTATGGCGTCCGCAACACCTTGCGCGCACTCATGGAGACCCGCGTGGAGGTGATTACGCGCACCCGCTGCCCCAGCCGCGCAAGCGTCCGCGCTATCCAGACCTCCTGGTAGCCCACCTCCGGCATGAAGTGCCCGCAGATCACGGCGATGCGCCGGCTCCGTTGCCGCAACCGCTCCCCTGCGGGCAGGCTCCGTTCGGCGTCTGCTGCTACACCGCTCCCGCAACCGATGTCCTCAGGAACGCCTTGCACCGTTCACCCTTGCTACTGCTCGACAGCCGTGGAGAGCGGAAATGGCTCGGTTCGGCGCTTCACTCCTGGCTCCGCAGCGCTGCTGCGCGCCCGGCAGGATTCGAACCCGCAACCCCCAGATCCGAAGTCTGGTGCTCTGTCCGTTGAGCTACGGGCGCCCGGCGCTGCAAAATTACCCGCTTTGCTCGGCTGCAGGCGCACGCGGAGCAACCAGTAGGACCTCCTCCCGCTCCAGCCGCACTGCCCCGGGCACCTTGCGCAGCTTGCGGACATACTTGCGCCAGGTATAGGCAACGGGAACCACCGCTGCACCGCGCGCCTGCGAGTAGTACGCCACAATTGCCGCAGCCTGCTCCAACAGATGCGCCGGTGGCAGTCTCCCCTTGTGCGGACCGCGCAGGATGCCGTGCGCCCCAGGTACTCCTCGCGCGTGGAGGAAGAGGTCGTGTGGGCGGGCAAACCCAAAGGTCAAGCGCTCGTTGCTTTCGGCATCCTTGCCCACGTAGAGCACATAGCCCTCTGCCAGCGGGAAGACTCGCACGCGCCCGCCCCCAGGGATAGCGCGCTCCCGCTCGGGGAGGAGCTGCTCCAGTTGGCGCTCCAGCATGCGCAGTTCGCGCTCTGTGCGGCTCTGCTGCAGTTGAGCGCGGAATTCCTGCAGCCGACTCCGCAGCGCCTGAAGCTGCGGCAGACGCTGCCGTGCCCGCTCCAGCGATAGCTCCAGTCGCCGCGCCTGCTGGAAGAGCTGCTGCGCATTCTCGTATACGCTCCGCTCCGGTTTGAGCGGGATGCAGACCTGATTGCCCTCCCAGTCCCTCACGCACAGGTGCGTCATCCCGCGCTGGTGCAGCTCGGGCTGGGCAAGCAGCAGGCTTCCCCAGTACCGGTAGCGCTCCAGCTCTCCGGCATGCTGCAGGTGCTCCTGCGCCTGCTGAATCTGATGCTCCACCTGCCCCAGCAGCCGCTCCAGACGCTGCGCCAGGGCTGAGGTCATCGCAGCAGTTTGGCGCCAGCGCTCCCACCGCCGCAGCGCACGGGCAAGAGCATCTGAGGGGGAATCGTACACCCCTACCACGTCGGGCAACTCCTGCAGCGGGATCGCCGAGACCACCGGTGCCCCGTCCGGTGCCTGGAGCAGATAGGTCTTCGGGCTCTGCAGGAGCTCCTCCAGCAGTGCTGCCATAGCGCTTCGGAGCCGCTCCCGGTGAGCCTCCCCAAGCTCCGAGAGCGGCAGTGTCGGCTCAATCCCACACCGTCGGCACAGCTCGCGGGCGTAGAGCTTCCCCAGTGCTGCCGCACTTCGGGCAAGGGCATCCTCGCACGGGGTCTCCGGGGGGAACTCCTCCCACTCCCGGCGCGGACGCTGCGGCAGGGTGAAGCGCTCCCCTACCTGCCACCGAGCCCCGGCAGCGGCAAGGACCTTGCCCTCTGCATCGGTGAGAACAGCGCTGCTCTGGACGGTTCCAAACAGCAGCAACCACAGCGTTCCGGCATCGGTACGGAGCTCCACAATCCGCTCCCCAGGATGCGCATGCAGCTCCTGGAGCGTTGCACCCCACAGCATCGGCGCCCATGCTGTGCCCTCGGGCTCGCCCCACGCCGGCGGTCGGCGAAACACCGCCGCCGCTCCCGGAAAGAGCGCACTGTGGAGCACTCCGCGCTGTTCGGCTCGGCGATAGAGGATGAGCACCTCGTGGCGTCCCCGCAGCAGCAATCGCTCCAGAAAGGGCACAGCATGCTGTGCCCCAAGTACAGCATGCTGTACCCCAAGCTCCGCGCGCAGCTCTTCGACGACTCGCGCAAGTGTGGTCCAGTGCACGAACATGGGGTGCGCGCCCGGCAGGACTCGAACCTGCGACCAGCAACTTAGAAGGCTGCTGCTCTATCCAGCTGAGCTACGGGCGCACAAGTTCAGAATTCGCGGTAGAACTTGCTGCGCCGGTCCACAATCTCGGCGCGCTCCTTCGTTGTCGTGTACCAGTAGAAGTACGCCGAGGCTTTCGCCGTGTTGTAGAGACGCCGGTAGAGCTCCACAAATTGCTGCCGCCCGAGCTTCGTTGTGTCGGCAACGTCGCGCTTGACCACCTGCAGCAGGAAGTACGCCCGCTCTCCGCGCACCGGCGGAGCGATCACCCCAACGGGCACTTTGTAGACCATTGCCGTCACGATGGGGTCATTGCCGTAGCCCTGCAGGAAGCCGTTGTCCTTGACCATCGTGGCGGTGCGGACTTCGGCGCTGGGGTCGATCTCCACGATGCGCGCCAGGATATCAGCTCCCTTGAGCCGGGCATAGACGCTATCCACATGCGGGCGCAGGAGGTCCAGCTTCTTCTGGCGCCGCACCCGCTCCAGAATCTCCGAGCGCACGTCGGCAAAGGGCTTGAATCCAGCCGTCCGGGCATCCACGACCTGCGCCACCACCACCCCGTACGGCGGCAGCTCGATGGGATCGGTGAGCGCCCCCACGCGGTTCTCGAAGGCAAAATCGGTCAACGCGCGCGAGCCCAGCACCGGCACCGTACGCTCGAAGAATGCCGTCTCGACCGCATTGAGCTTCAGCCGCCGCGCAACGGTATCGAAGGGCACCCCGCTCTCCACCTGTTGGCGGAAGCTGTACGCCTGGCGAAAGACCTGATTCCGCGTGGTTGTGCTCATGGTGACCGAGAGCTCAACCTCGCTGTAGGCAATCCGGTCACTGGAGCGCCCGTGGACGGCAATGATGTGGTAGCCGAAGGGGCTCTCCACGGGTCCCACAATCTCCCCCGGCTGTGCTGCAAACGCAGCATCCTCAAAGGGTTTAACCATGCGCCCTCGCGGGAACCAGCCCAGGTCGCCCCCACGCTCCGCTGTTCCCCGGTCCTGCGAGTACTGCCGCGCCAGAGCAGCGAAATCCTCGCCCGCGCGCGCCCGCTGTAGCAGCTTGAGCGCCTCGGCACGGGCACTGTCCCGATTGCTCCCAAATCCGATGAGGATGTGGCTGGCGTGCACGACCAGTGTATCGCCCGGCTCCCGACGGTCCACCCGCAGGAAGTAGGTCTTGCCCATGATCTCGACCGGTCCTACCACCGCTCCCACGGGCTGAGTGACCAGGTACTGCGCCTTCTGCGGGTCGAGCGAAGCAATCGAACTCAGCCCATAGCTGCGCCCCTGGTACTGGCTCAGCAGCAGTGCAAAGAGCGAATCGCGGTTGGAAGCCGTCTCCAGCTCCTGCCGGATGCGCTGCAAGCGCTTGCGGAAGTTCGCTGTATCCTGTGCGCTGGGCTCCAGCGGGAAGATGACGTACTTGAGCTTGCGTGACTCCTTCTGCTTGAAGCGCTCGCGATTGCGCCGGTAGTACTCCTCCAGCTCCGCATCGGTGACGGTGACCTCCCGATCGGGAATGCGCTCGATGCTGTAGACCACGTAGTTGACCTCCGCCGAGCTGTTCTCCACCATGTACTGCCGGCGCACGTAGGTCGGCGATGTGATGCTGCCGACAAGATTGGCAAGCGAACGCAGCCGCTCGCGCTCCCGCGATGCCCGCAGGAAATCCTCCACCTGCAGCAGGTCTTGCTTCCAGCGCTGGACCGCCTCGATGGGGTCTACTCCGCTGTTGGGGTCTATGTACTCGGCAAGCCGCTCCGGCTGCGTGACCAGCTCGATGTAGCGCTCGCGGTAGAATCGCCCTGCCGTATCGGTGAACGCCCGTTTGAGATACTCCGGCGGGTTCTCCAGCAGCACATCGCGCAGCTCTTCGGCGGTGACGGGAAAGCCTACCTCGGAAGCCGCCTGGCGCAGGAGCAGCTCCTCGACAAAGCTCTCCCAGATCGCCTGCCGAATGCCCGCCTCATCCACCTCCGCGTTGGGCGACATCTGCCGCTGCTGCTCCAACTGCCGCTGCAGCCGCTCGTTGAACTCAGCATAGCGGATCTTCTCCCCGTTGACCTTCCCGATGACCGCCGTCGCCGGATTCTCCCCCGAAAACATAACGCGCTGGATATCGGCGTCGGTGGCGACCATGAAGCCGATGAACACGATCGCGAACAACGCCAACAGGTACGGCGAAACCTCGCGCATCCGCGAAATCACACCCATTCTCAGCCGCCACTACAGGAACCAACCAGTGATGCACAAACTTACAAAGCCGTGCACACAGCAGCGGCACACACGCTGAGCTACACCGCCGCAGCGTTCGTCTCAGCAGCCAGCACTGCCGGCACAGACGGGATGCATCCGACCGCGATTCAACTGGAGCTGCTCCCAGCACAGCTCCTGCGCCTGCACGAGGAGGTGGACCCTCAACGGGTAGAGCGGCTGCGCACTGTGCTCGAGCAGGCACAGCTCCTGTACCATCCGCCCATTGCTGCGCTCATCGCTCCCGATGCCGCAGTGGTGCTCGATGGAGCCACGCGGAGCACTGCGCTCATTCAATTGGGCGCGCCCCTGCTGCCAGTCCAACTCGTGGACTACCCTGGTCCCCAGGTCCAGCTCCACAGTTGGTCCCATCTGCTGCCCAATTGCTCCGTGCAGGAGCTCCGCGATCGGCTCCACCGCGCCGGCTTCCGGCTCTGCGAGCTCTCACTCACCGAAGCAGCCGAGCAGCTCCGCACCAACGCGCTGCTGGCGTACGCCAGCGACAGCTCCGACCGCGCTCTCGGCATCCTGCCCGAAGAGCCCCTTCCGCAAGCCCTGCGGCGTCTGGTCGGGCTCTACCCCTCCGGTGAGCTGCGCCGCATTAGCTCCGAGGAGCTGGAACTCCTGCGCTCCCATACGGCGCTCCCGTCGGGGAGCTGCATCGTCTTCCCCACTTTCCGTCCCAGACAGATTGTGCAATGGACCCTTGCCGGGGAGCGGCTTCCCGCGGGCATCACTCGGCATATCGTTGCCGGACGGGTGCTCTATGCCAATATTCCGCTGGCGCTGCTGTTTCCGGGCACCGCCACCGAGGACCCCTCTACGCGCTTCCGGCGGTGGTGGCAGGAGCGGCTGCGCCAACAGCGCCCGCGCTTCTACCCGGAGTCCACCTTCGTCTTCGACCCATAGCTCCTACCGCACCAGCACCATCCAGCCCACGCGCTGCTCCTGCCCTGCCCGAATGCACCAGCGGTACACCCCGGCTGCCATCCCCGCCAGCTCCACCCGTTCCCGATGCCGCCCCGCCCCACGCCAGCCCAGCACCCGATAACTCACCACCCGCCCCAGTCCGTCCACCACCTCCAGCACTGCCTCCCCGCCCAGCTCCAGCTCGTACTCCACCCATACCGCCTCGTGCGCCGGCACCGGATAGCTCCTCCCCGTCCGCACCAGACTGCGCTCCAGCTCCACCCCCACCGGCTGCCGCTTCCAGTACGCCAACCCTTGCGAGCTCGTACTCCACCCATACCGCCTCGTGCGCCGGCACCGGATAGCTCCTCCCCGTCCGCACCAGACTGCGCTCCAGCTCCACCCCCACCGGCTGCCGCTTCCAGTACGCCAACCCTTGCGAGTACCGCCGCCCTGCGTTGACCATCCTCCCCCCGACCCAAAGTCGCTCCCGCTCTGGAAGCAGCACATTCGCCCATGCGGTGCTCCACAACGTCGCCAGCGCCACACCTTGTATGCCCGACCCCAACCACGCAATGCTGTCCCCCTGCAGGTCCAGCTTCCCAATGCTTGCCCGCTGGTTGGCGTAGTATCCATCGTCTGGAACCACATTTACGAATACCTCCCCTGTGGAGTCATCCACCCCCAGCTTCCGGAAGCTCAGCACTGGATTAACCAGCAACGGGCGCAGCGTGTCTGCCTCAAGTACATATACTCCACTTTCCTCAAGCCGCCCATCAGCGAGATATATTATCCCTCCTACCGCTACCAACAATCCCAGGTAGCTGGGCTGCAGCTCCCTTATATGCCAATCTGCCAACGATACCGCTCCGCCTCGGTACCGGCTCGGGTCAACGGCAAAGTCCCAGCGCCGTCCATCCCACCGCAGAAACCCCCGCAGCGTGTCCCCCCGGTTCCCCTCGGCAAACGCCTTGAAATACCACAACCCCAGCACATACACCTTCCCATCGTGCATCTCAATGTCAATCACCGGTGAGCCCCACGTCCTCGGCTGTATTACCATCTCGATCCCCTCCGGGCGCACCCACCGCCGCTGCCGCAGATCCCATATTGCCAAATACGGCGAAAAGAGCGTATCCACCATGTAAAACCCTCCCCCCACCCACAAGCTATCCCCCCAGCGCCGCAGTACCGACACCGGTCCATCCGGACCCCGTTCCCCTACCGTCCTCCATCGCCCCGCCCGCAGATCGAAGCATGCCAGGTTGCTCGCCGGCTGCTCCCCTGCCCGCGTGAACTTGCCCCCAACGTACAGCTCCTCCCCCACCACTGCCAGCGCGTACACCTCCCCTGTTACCCCAGGGTACCACCGTGGCAACCCCTCCTGCCCCACCGGGAACCACTCCATCGTACTGGTCCGCAGGAAGGCGATGTTCGCCGCCGGCTTGCCTCCAGCAAACTGGAAGCGTCCTCCTACGATGAGAGTATCCTCACCATACTTCGCCACATCGTTTACCAGTGGTCGAAAGAGGCTTTCTCGTCTTGCTCCTTGCGCATGCACCCCCACCCCACGCCACTGGCGCTGCTCTGCATCGTACTGTGCCACGCACACAATCCCCTGGGGCGGCGCACCGTTGAGCCCGCCCAGGGAGAACGACCCCGCCGCGTACAGCCCCTGCTCATCGGCAACGATATTGACCACCGCATCCTCCGGTACCATCTCCGCCGCCAAGGGGATCTCCTGCCACCCCCCGCCCTCCCAACGGGCGCAGTAGCGCCCTTGGTACTCCCCATCCCTCCATACCTCGTAGAGCGCATACACCACCCCTCTCCCTGCCCTTTGCAACCGAACGGTGACGATGTCCCCATCTCGTACCCCCGGTAGCCGCTCCGTGCGCACCCAGCGCCGCTGCCTCAGATCGTACACCCCTATGACCTCCCCACTGCGGATCCCCCAGTACAACACCCACAGCTCCTCCCCTACGAACACGCCCTCCACCGGAATCCCCTGCAACCCCGGCAGCACCGCCTCCCATTGCCCCCGCAGTCGGTCGTATAGCGCAATATTCCCCGGCAGTGCAACTCCGTCCACCGTGTCCAGCCCGCCCCCCATCATGGCAATCCAGCGCCCACCCCCCACAGCAATCGAGTTGATCCATGCACTCCCCCTGCTGCCCCACTGTCCTCTCTGCCCCCAAACCGACCACCTTCCCGTCGGAACATGGAGCTTCACCAGTTGCGCATTCAATACCGTATCCCCATCCACACCTTGGAAGACCCCGGCACAGTAGAGCGTATCCCCATCAAGCTCCATCTGCATGACTGTACCTCCCCAAATCCCCGTCATGCGCGGCTCCCAGCGCCCCCTATACCAGGAGAAGGGCGCCCTACTGCCTATCGGATTCCTCTGCGCATCGAAGACTACCCTGACGTTCCCTGCAATGAAGAGGGTATCGTCCCCATAGGGTACCATGATGTCGGGGTAGCCATACCCGATCGATTGCACCTCGCGTGCCACGACCTCCGTCTGCCCCGTGCGGCGGTGAACCCGCACTATTGCCGCCCGCACGCCGTTGACCAGCTCCATCTCGCCGGCCACCCAGAAATACTGTGGGCTTGGGCGCACCGCCACAAATGGATCATCCACCGGGAACCCCAGAGCAACCCAGTTACTGTCCTCCGGAAGCGGTCCTGGCGGCTGCCCCCGTCCTGCCACAACGGCTATCCCCACCAGCACCGCACACCACACTGCCCGCACCATAGCGTACTCCTTTTGCTGTGAAACCCTACTCGCTCACCACCCAGAGCACACGCCCTGGGGTTCTGGTACAACAGACACACACCCTCTGCCGAGTGTTACATCCGACCACCTCTGCGCCCACCTCACCACTCAATCTCGGTGTGCAGCGCAATCTCCTCCAGCACCCCACTCACCCGAAGGCACTCCGCAAGGCTGCCCTCGTAGACCGCGGCTTTCCCGCGTGTGTGCACCTCCCAGGTCAGCGCTTCGGCACGCTCCCGACTGCAACCGGTTGCCTTCATCAACTGCACAATCACCTCCTCAAAGGTGTGCCAGTCATCGTTGTAGAGGATCACCTTCGCCGGAAGCTCCGTACTGGTGGTCTCGGCTTCCAGCACCTCGAGCTCTTCGCTTGGGCGTGCCAGTGCTGCCATCGCGATTCCTCCGTGCTAACGCCAACTTGCCCAGCGGGAGAGCAAATTTAGAGAACGCCGTATTTTCGCGGAGGTTTGAGTAGGACCAGAATTGTCCCCTTTTGCAGGGTCGCGCCGATGCACACGCAGGAGTTCTTCCGGCAGCTCGATGCGCTCATTGCCGAACGGCATCTGCTCTTGCATCCCTTCTACCAGCTCTGGAGCGAGGGCGCGCTCACGCTCCCGATGCTGCGGGAGTACGCCAAGGAATACTCCCTGCTGATGAACCTTCTGCCCACGTGCGTGAGCGCCACGCACGCGCGCTGCCCCGATCCCAGCATCCGGCAGATGCTCCTGGAAACCCTCATCGAAGAGGAGCACGGTCCGGAGAACCATCCCGAACTCTGGGCACGCTTTGCCGAGGCGCTGGGCGTCAGCCGCGAGGAGCTTGCCCAGCATCGCCCTCTGCCGCAGACCCGGCTTGCCGTGGAGCTGCTGCGGGAATTGGCGTTCCGCCCAGACCCCGCAGAGGGGCTTGCAGCGCTGTACGCCTATAAGTCCCAGATCCCGGAGGTGGCGGCGGTCAAGATCGAGGGACTCCGGCGCTACTACGGCATTGCCGACGAGCAGGGGCTCTCCTTCTTCCTGCTGCATCTGCCCGGCTCGCGCCATGCTGAGCGATTCCACCGAACCGTTGTGCGCGAAGCCCTGGAGCGGCTGTGCACAACCGAGGAGCAGCAGCACCGCGCCTTGGAAGCCGCCCGCGAAGCCGCCGACGCGCTCAACCTCTTGCTCGACGGCGTCTACCAGACCCACTGTGTACGGGAACGCATCGTGCCGTAATGGACGAGCTGCCCCCTGCTGCGGCAGCCTCCCTGCGCGAACTCCTTCCAACGGAGCGGCTCTGCACGGATGAGCTGACGCGCACGGCGTTTGCCCCGGATGCCAGTCTGTATTTCCTTGTGCCCAAGGCGGTTGCCTTCCCACGCACGATTGCCGAAATCCAGCAGCTCTTTGCCTGGAGCCGGCAGTACCGCATTCCGCTCACCTTCCGCGCCGCCGGCACCAGCCTCTCCGGGCAGGCCGTCACCGATGGCGTGCTCGTGGAGGTCCGCCGCTACTGGCAGCGCTGGGAGTTGCTGGAGAACGGACGCGCCGTCCGCGCCCAGCCCGGCGTCCGCGCAGGGCTGCTCAATGCCCTCCTGCGCGCCTATGAGCGGCGGCTGGGTCCGGACCCTGCATCAGTGGAGATCTGCACCATTGGCGGCATCGTGGCAAACAACTCCAGCGGGATGTGCTGCGGGACGCGGCAAACCGCCTACCGGACCCTGCGCGGGCTCACCTGCGTCCTGCCCAACGGGCTTGTGCTCAATACCACCGCGCCCGATGCCGATGCGCAGCTCATGGCGCAAGCGCCGGAGCTGGCTCAGGGCTTGCTCCGATTGCGCTCCAGTATCCTGGCGCGTCCCGCACTTCGGGAGCGCATCGAACGGAAGTACCGCCTCAAAAACACCGTCGGCTACAGCCTGAACGCCCTGGTGGACTTCGCCACGCCGGCACAGATTCTGGCACACCTGATGGTCGGCTCCGAAGGCACCCTGGGCTTCATTGCCGAAGTGGTCCTGGAGACCGTTCCCGACCCACCCCTGCGGCTGACTGGATTTGCGCTCTTTGCCTCTCCGGAGCAGGCATGCCGTGCGGTCGCGCCACTGGAGCAGCTCCACGCCGACGCGGTCGAGCTGCTGGACCGCGCCTCACTTGCGGCGATTCGGCAGCGTCCGGCGCTGCAGCCGCTGCTCGATTCACTCCCGCAGCACGCCGCTGCCCTGCTCTTTGAGTACCAGCGCTCCACCCCTGCCGAACTGGAGGAGCTGCGCAGCGCAACTGAAGCCCTTTTCGGCGAACTCCCCGGTATCCGTCCGCCGCTGCTGACGCAGGAGCAGCGGTTGCAGCAGGAGCTCTGGGCTGCCCGGCGGAGCCTCTACCCGGCGGTTGCAGCGCGGCGCGCTCCCGGGACCACCCCCATCAGCGAGGATATCGCCGTACCGGTGGAGGCGCTTCCGGAGACCGTCCGGCGGCTCCAGCAGCTCTTCGAGCGCTTCGGCTACTCGGATGCCGTCATCTTCGGGCATGCCAAGGACGGGAACCTGCATTTTGTGCTCCCACAACCCTTGCGCAGCCCAGCAGACGAGCAGCGCTACGGCGAGCTCATGGAGGAGGTCGTCCGCTGTGTGCTGGAGTTCGGCGGCTCGCTCAAAGCCGAGCACGGCACAGGACGGAACATGGCACCCTTTGTGCGCGCCGAATGGGGCGAGGAGGCATACGAGCTGATGTGGGCAATCAAGCAGCTCTTCGACCCGGAGGGCATCCTCAATCCCGATGTGGTGCTTTCGCGGCGGGAGCGGGTGCATCTGCAGCAGCTCAAGCGCATTCCGATTCTGCATTCGGAAGCCGACCGCTGCATGGAATGCGGCTTCTGCGAATCCTTCTGCCCCAGCCGCGCGCTCACGCTCACACCCCGGCAACGGATTGCCCTCCTGCGCTATCGGGGAAGCTCTTCGGAGCAGCGCTGGCGCTACGCCGTCGAGGACACCTGCGCCGGAGATGGGCTCTGCAGGCTCCACTGTCCGGTGGGCATTGACACCGGGGCACTGGTGGCGCAGCTTCGGGCGCGGCGCCACCGGCGGAGCACCCGGCTGGGGATGCAGTGGCTGGCGCGCCATTTCGGCGTGGCGGATGCTACGATGCGTCTGCTCCTTACGGGAAGCCTCCGTGTGGCACGCCTTCTGCCCTCCTCCTGGCTGCAAGCATGGAACCGATTTGCCCAACGGCGCTCCCCAAGGCCTCCGCAGTGGAGTCCCGCACTCCGCTTGCCGCTGCCACGCCTTCGCCGTGCGCCCGCTGTGCCCGAAGGAGCCACGCTGTACTTCCCCAGTTGCGTCGTGCGCTGGTTCGGATGCTTGCCACAGGAGCCTGAGGATAGCCTCACGCTGCTGCAGCAGCTTCTGCAGCGGGCGGGAGCAGAGCTTGTGCTCCTACCGGAGGCGGAGCGCCACTGCTGCGGCTTGTTCTTTGCTTCGCGCGGATTCCCCGAAGCCGCTGAGATTGCTCGTGCGCGACTGCTGGAAGCCGGAAAGCGCCTACGCGCCCGCCGACTTGTGGTGGACGGTAGCTCCTGCGCCGCACACCTCCGGCAGCACGGGGATGGGGAGCTGGAGATTCTCGACCTTGTGCAGTGGCTCTCCACGCTGGCGCTGCCCATCCGAGGGCGCGCTGCCGAGATTGCACTCCACATCCCCTGCGGCGCGCGCCACCAGGGCATTGAAGCCGCTCTGCTGGAGCTGGCGCACCGCTGCGCCGAGCGCGTACACATCGTGCTTGCCAATGACTGCTGCGGTGCCGCCGGCGACCGATGGCTCCGCTATCCCGAACTCCCCGCCTCCCTGCTTGCCCATGCTGCACAGCTCCCGCGCGAGGGCATCTGCGGGTACAGCAGCAATCCCCCGTGCGAGATGGCGCTCCAGCACTTCACCGGACTTCGCTGGCTCCCGCTCCCACGGCTTCTGTGGTGGGCAACACAGGCGGAATCCGCGCCCCCCGCGGCACGACCTCGCTGAGGAGCCATTCAGCGGCTTCCACTACCGCCCCCGGCGGGGCAAAGGTGATGCTCTCCATCGCCGGACTCAACACCAGGGCAAAGGGCGTATCGAGCGGGAACCATTCGGCAACCTTGATGGGCTCGCCGTACAGCCCCACAACGGGCTTGCCAACAGCGGAGGCGATGTGGACCACCGCCGTATCGGGCGTGAGCACCCATGCGGCTCCAGCGATGAGCGCGATCAGCTCCAGCAAGCCACCGGAGAATACGTGCGCCCGCACGCCGAGCGCCTCCGCCACCTGCTGCGCAATGCGCTGCTGTGGTGCCGATGCAGTAAACACCAGATGCAACTCCGGCAGCATGTTCAGCAGCTCCCGGCATGCAAGGAGCGCATGGTGCGGACCCCATGCACGGTTCCTCGTGTAGGCGGAGAGATTCACCACCGCGTACGGTTGCCCCTCGATGGCGCTCCAACAGCACCGCTGCCACGGCGAAACCCGTTCCGGTGGCTTCCATTGCAGCCCCCGTGCAGACACAAACTGCGCAACCCGTTCCCATGCCGATGGGACAATCGGAACGAAGTAGTGCGGAAACTGCTCCACTGGCACGCTCGGACGCACACACTCCACCCCCATGGCGAGCAACGATTCCGCCCAATGCCGCTGCCAGGGGCGATGCTCCGGCTGGCGGGCAAAGACCTTCCCATAGAGCCAGCTCCGCTCCCAATGGCGCACAACGATTGCCTCCGCCTGTGGGGCAAACAGATGCACCAGAACCGCTGCTTTGCTCATCCGGGTAAACACCAGCGCGAACACCGCATCGTAGTGGTGGCGTCGCAACTTCCATGCTGCCAAGACCCACGAAGGATGTATCCCGTGCGTCGGGTGAATTGCCACCGAGTACTCCACCGTTGGGTCATGCGCCGCCAGCACGGCGTTGCGGTAGGACGCCACCACATCCACCCGCACATGCGGCAGTGCCTGGCGCAGCCATTGCAGCAGCGGCGTGGTGACGATGTAATCCCCAACGGCGTCGTAGCGGAACACCAGGACGCGCCGGAGCGCCTCCCCGGGAATGGGCTCCTCGGGTGGAAAGCGCGGAGGACGGCGCAGCAGCTCGAATAGCAGCCGCTTGCTCAGCGGAGCATTGCTCCGGGGCTGACGGTTCCAGTCAAACGGCGGGGAGAACCCCGGGAGCACCCGCGGATGCGTCCAGGGCAGCAGGACAACCGCACGGCGGCGCCGGAGTGCGGCATCGAGCCGCTGCAGCGCCGTTTGCTCCTGGTCCAGTACCTCCCAGGCAGCCATGCCCTACCGTCCACCGGAGATACCGACGCGGATGTCCATCGCGATTTGGAAGGTGCTGTAGCCCGGCTGCGCTGCACCCTCGTTGAAGGTGCCGTCGTAGCGCATGAAGATGGACGCCGTCACGCGCTGGCTGACTGTATAGCGGGCTCGCGGCTCCACGGTGATTTGCGTGCTGCCATCCACGCGGAGTCCGCCGGCGCCACCGGAGCCGAAGACGTCATGCGAAGCGGTGAGGTTGCGCCGCACCGACGCCAGCAGGCTGAACTCCACATCGTTGCGCAGCTCAGTGCCCAAGAGCGGGAGCCGCAGCCCCCGCCGGGTGTGCGTGAGCTGGAGCGAGAACTCGTGCGAGACCTGCCGCTGAATCGAGCGCGCCGCCGCACCCAGTTGGTAAGCGTAGCGCAGGTTGTAGCGCAGCGTTCCCGTTGCCGGACCGCGGAAGACGCGCTCATCGAAGCTCACATTCAGCCCCAGGAAGGGCTGGAAATTGGCTTCCACCTGCTGTGCGTCAATGACGCGCCCGCGGTCGGTCAGCCGCGTGTTCTCGCGATAGGTCGAACTGTAGGAATGCTCCAGCGAGACGCGCTGTGCCGCAATGGAGCGGAAGATAGACCATCGCTCCAGCCCATCCCACCGCAGCATCCAGTTCACACGCGGCCAGATGAGCGCCAGCGCGCCGGGGTACCAGCGGAAGCTCTCCACGCCTTCGCGGAAGGACTCCGCCAGCGCCTCCTGCAGCAGGATGTTCTGCTGCGCCGTATCGGGCACGGTTGCCAGAATCTGCTGCCGGCGCTGCCCGTAGAGCTCCAACACGCGCTCGGCGGAGTTGCGGAAGATGCCCAACAGCAGCACCGGCGGCAGGAAGAGCGCCGTCCGGCTGTAGGAGTTCGTCACCACCACCGAGGTCGGCGTCGGTATCCCCAGGGAATCGGTGCGCAGGATCCAGTTCCGGTTGTAGGCGAATTCGCTCCTCCAGGAAAGCGTCAGCGTTGCCCCCTCCCACAGCGGGCGCGAGGTGCGCATCTCCAGCACATTCCGCTGCGAGAAGTTCTCCGGCAGCACCGCATTGGGCGGACGCACCCCCAGCGTGGTCGCAAAGCCAAAGAAGGGGAAGCGCTGGCTGGAGCGCAGCCGTATCCCGCCGTGCGGGCTGGAGGTCAGCCCCAGTTGGTATGCCGTCGAAGGACCATAGAGCGGCGCCTCGGTGCCCAGGAGCCAGCGGATCCAGATGTTGGAGGTTCCCGTGCCGCCGAGCACGCCGGGGTTGAGCGAGGAGTTGTCCTGCTGGTAGCTCAGTTGCACGTTATCGTAGTCGAAGAGCGCACTGCGCAGGATGCGCACAATGCGGGTCGGCAGCGAGGGCGTATCGGCGGGCACCTTCCCGAAGAGCTGCTCTCCAAACTGCCGAAGCTGGAAGGCGGCATTCCAGCGCAAGGAGCTCTGCCATTGCGCCTGCTTGACCACGTCGCGCACTGCGGGGTCGGGTTGCCGCGGATCGGTCCAGGAGTAGGTCACCGTGTAGGAGCCGTTGAGCGTCAGCAGGCGCTCGATGCCGAGCAGTTCGGGGATGCGAGGGCGGAAATTGCTCGTGATGTTCTGCCGCACCGAGGTCTCCTCGCCCAAGTACAGCAGGGTGCCGCGTTGCAGGAACATCTGGCGCAGGATCTCGCTCCCGCTGCGCTGCCGACCAGTGGGGTCGAGCTCGATGGGCGCCAGCGTTGCCGTGGTGGTGAGCGAGTAGTCCAGCGTGGGATTGAGCAAGCCGCCGCTGCTGAGCTGCCAGCTTGCCTGGAGCTGCTTTTGGGCGGAGAACTCGCGCACAACTGGGCTGGGCGTCGGCAGGGCGCGGAGCTGTTCGGTCTGCCGCGCGCGCGTTAGGTTCAGCCCAACGCCGAAGTTGGTCGGCGACAAGGAGAGCTGCCAGCCGGAAAATCCACGGAGCACTGGCACTGCGCGCGCCCACGCCAGCGGACGCACCTGGAGCAGCGGTGAGAGCTGCACGGCGTACTGCAGCGTCAGATTCCAGCGCCAGCGGAAGCGCTCGGCAACCTCGGGCGAGCGCTCAAACTCCTGCGCGTAGGCGTAGCCGATGCTCATGCGGTTGAAGATATCGCGCACCCACCACAGCGAGCTGGGGATGCCCGGACGCAGCCCAGTGATTGCCCAGCTATCCTGTACACGAAGCGTCTGCGCACTCCGGCGCAGTGCGGTTGCTGCGGAATCGGCTTGCTGTGGCGAAGCCCCTTGGCGCAGGAGCTGCTGCTGGAGCGCCGCTGCTCCCTGTTCGACGGGCATATCGCTGAAGGGCAGCAGCCGCGGCTTCTCCAGAAACTCCGCATGGGTGTAGGTGAAGGGGATGCGGAGCTCGCGCCAGGACTTGGGGAAGAGCTTCTCCAGCCCTAGGTTCACCGTTGCAGCCCAGGAGCTGCGCAACACGCGGTCGCCGAAGCGCTCCTCCAGACGGTGGAAATCCGGCTGCGTCCGCATCGCATTGAGGTTGAGCGTGCCCAGGTCCGCCAGTTGCACATCCACTGCGCCGATGGCAGCCCAATCCGGACGGGCATCGGGTTCGGTTAGGCGCAGCTCGTCTACCCAGAGCGTTGTGGTCAGCAGGTTCGGGAAGCGCTCGGCGGGGTTGGCGATGCCAATGCCGATGAACTGCACCTGCGTCAGCGATGGATTGCCGCGCAAGCGGAAGCGCGCGCGCTCCTCCCCGGGGACGGGGAACTCCACCAGGCGCTGCTGCAGCAGTGAATCCCGCAGCGCCTTCAACGCCGCCAACTGCCCCAAGTCCAGCGTAATATCCTGCCAGCCCTGCAGCAGCGGACGGCGATACTCGTAGTAGTTCGCCGAGTCCGTCCCAAAGCGAACGAACACCTCCGCCAGCGGGGTCTCCCCAGGTGCAAGCCGCAGCGGCATCGTTCCATCTCCGTGGACAAAGAGCTTGAGCCGGCGGTAGAAGAGCATATCCAGCCGCTGCGGGAAGACACGCACCGCCATACGCTCATCCCCCCAGCGGAGGTTGCGCACGCGCAGCACCAGGGATTGCTCGTTGAGCCGGATGTCGCGCGTGGGGTCGGGATTGCTCAACTGGCGCGGCGGCAGCACCCCAGGCGGGAGCGTGTAGTAATCGGGTGGACCGCTGTTCTCCTCGCGGTTGACAAACGCCACCTCCAGCACCGAATCCGCATCCGTTGCAGCCGGATGGAATGGGTGGCGCCGCTGCCAATACGCCCCAACAATGCGCCAATCCGCAATACGCAGCTTGAGCGCCCCGCCCTTGACCCAGACTCGCACGTACTGGATGTTGGAGAAGAGCGGATTGCCCACCACGCGGTCCGGGCGGCGCAGCGGAATGCGGTACAGGTACCAGCCATTGCTCCCTCCGCCGACGATCTGCGGATTGGTTGCCGGATTGGGGTCCAAGCGCACCTCGTAGCTGAAGTAGCTGTTGTCCAGCATCACCATCTGCCCGTTGTTGGGGTTGAGCGATTCCGTATCGGGGAATCGCCCCAGCTCCGATGTGCCGTTGCCCTCCGGGTTGTTGTAGTTGACGAAGCTGTCCTCGCTCAGCAGCGCTGGGTCCTGCGCGTAGTCGAAGGCGAAGTTGTCGCGCGCGGGGTCGCTCTCGAGCGAGAGCGGGTACGGGAGCGTTGCGCGTTCGGTGGCGTCATCGGCGGCATCGAGTCCGACATCTTCGCCCGCATCCAGGATGCCGTTGGGCAGCGGGGCAGCGGAGGTGATGCCGTCTTCGGTGTCGAGCTTCCCGTTGGGGATGAGGTCCTCGCTAATCTGCCCCAGGTCAATGAAGAGGCGCGCGCCGGGTTCGGCGTACTCGATGCGCATCATCAACTCCAGGTACTCGTAGTTTTCGGCGTCGAAGTTCAGCGGGTATCCCCCAAGCGTGAGCAGCCGGGTCATCCCCGCCCAGATGCGCTGCCGATTCGCCGGATTGCGCGCAAACGCCCGCGTGGAGTCGTAGAGCGGGTTGAAGCGGTCCAGGAACTCCGGATTCGGATTGTAGATGCCGCGCTCATCGGGACGGAAGACAATGTAGAGCGCCCGCAGGTTGCTCTGCCCTGGGATGATGTCCCGATTGGGATAGACCTCGCGGATGGGCGTCTCGGGGATGAAGAACTGGTACCAGAAGAGCTTGCCGCGGTAGAGGACGGCGGTCTTGGCATCGGGGGCAATCGAGGAATCCACCGGCGCAGCGGCATGGCGCCAGTAGCCAGGGAGCAAGCCCAGCGGCAGCGTGCGCTGCGCGCCCTCGAAATCGTCCACGTACACCACCGCCGCCCCGCGGTCGGAGGCGACCTCGGAACGGCGCGTGTTCGGGGTTGGGAACATCTGGGCAACCTCCAGGCGCAAATTCACGCGCGACCTCTCCTTGGTGTCCACCAGCGGCAGTGCGTTGAGCAGGTTCGTCAGCCACATGCTCTCCCACTGCAGCGTCCAATCTGCGCCGAGCATCCAGTTCGAGACGGGCTCCTCGCCCAAGCGCACCCGGTCAATGAGCGCCGCCTGGTGGTAGAACATCCCAGTGAAGCCCAGCGTGCTTTTGAGCGTGCGCGTGTTGAAGAGCAGCCAGTCCCCGCGCAGCCCCAGGAGCGTGCGGGTGGCTAAGTTGAAGAGATCGCGCGGCTCGTACTCGATGACCAAGTTGGCGTTGGGAAGCTGCGCCCGGGGATTGCGCAGGAAGACCTCGCCGCTGTAGTACTGCACGGTGTAGTCCTCGCCCTCCTTGAGCGGGACTCCATCGAGCGTAATCCGGACACTGCCGGGCTCCAGGTTGAACACGCCCAGCGAGATTCGGCTTCCGGATGAGCCCACCACCTCCCCGGCGATAACGAAGCGGTCGCGGTCGGTCTGCAGCCGTGCTGCCTCGACCGTAGTATCATAGACAGCACCGTACGTGTAGAGCTCTGCCAGCTCGGGCACCCCTCGGGCAGCGAAGTACTGGCGCAGCCCCTCGCGGAAGGGCTCCAGGCTGGGGAAGATGAGCTCGCCGGTCTGCCGGTTGAAGAAGGGCGAATTCAGCCCCCCATCGAACACCCCATCGGGCGTGGGGTCGCCGGTGGCGTTGTTGACGCGGTCCACGCCCAGGATTGTGACCAGCTTGTCGGGTGCACCCTCCAGGGTCTCGGTGGAGTCATTCGTAGGGCGGATGTACCAAATCGAGACGCGCAGGTCCTGGATGTTCTGCATCCCGATGGAGTAGATGTTGCGCAACTGGCGCCGCCAGAGCGTCCGGAAGCCGGGCTGCAGGTTGGGACGGTAGATGAGCTTGAGCACCAGCGTATCGCGCTCCCCGATGGTGTTGGCAAAGGTGCCGTAGACGAGGTCGTCTTCGGCTCTCTCGCTTGGTCCCTCGATGCGGTAGGCAACGGCGTAGATGCGGTCCTGGCGCAGGCTGCGCAGCGTGAGAATCCCCAGGTCGGGATTGAAGGAGTACTGCCCCGGGTCGAGCCGGGCAAAGCGTGCGCGCTCGACCTCTCCGGCAACGACAGTGGCGTTTTTGTACTGCTCGCCGTAGCGCTGCCCCAGAGCAACGGGCGCAAGGTCAGCAAAGGCAACTCCGTCGCGGGCTTGCACGACGCGCAGGTCGGGGGTGCTCTCCCAGACCTCGATCTCCTTGACGCGCAGTGCCGCCCCCTGCGGCGGAATCACCGGTGTGCCGTAGCGGTAGTACTCGCGGAAGACCTCCCGGTAGGCGGTGTCCAGGAAGAAGTGGTTGCGGGCATAGTCGTACGCACGCAATGCAAAGCGCTGGCGCAGTGCCCCGCCCTGCACCCGGACATAGCGGCGCTCACCGCGCTTCTGCGAGGCAACGGTGCGCAGGAAGAGCGGTCCGAACTGGAAATCCGAGCGGATCCCAAACAGCGCCTGTCCTCCACCGATGAGCGCCGAAGGCGTTTGGAAGCTGATGTTGCCGATTTCGACCTTGCGCACGACGTCGTCCTCGTAGCCCTCGTAGCCGATGCGGAACTTGTTGTCGAACTCGTTCATGCGCATCGAGCCCCAATCCACTCCCAGGCGCACCTTATCGCCGACGCGCCCGGAGACATTCACGTTGATGGTCTGCGAGAAGATGGGGCTGGACTGTACCTGCCCGCTGGCGGACGCCGTTCCCAGCCGTTGCCAATCCCAGCGCCAGCCAGCGCGGATGTTGACATCGCCGGCAACGGAGATGGAGATCTCCGGTTTGCCGAACAACCCCAGGAGCGGGTTCGGTGGCAGAGGGATGGTCAGCGTGGCGAATTGGTCCAGCATCTGCGCCCGTTCGCGCGGGGAGAGCGCCAGGCGGATATCGTAATGCTGCCAGAGCGAATCCCAGATCCGTTCGCGCCAGAGCCGCTCGCGCCAGCGTAGGTACTCCTCCAACGACCAGCGCCATGGGGGGAGCAGCTCGAAGTCGCCGCTGACGACGCTTCGGACCCAGCTCCAATCGGTGGTATCCAGCCGATAGCGCTCCTGGCGCAGCGGGCGTGCTCCAGGACCCAGCGCCTCCGCCGGTGTGGGTGGCTGCAGCGGATGTTCACGCGGGAGAATTGGGGGAGGCTCTCCACCGCCCTGCCCCGAATCCCCTCCCTGAGCTGCTGCGATGAGCTGCGCTAGCACCCCTGCCCACGTGCCTGCCACGAGCAGGAGCGCCCACAGATGCCCTCGCGCCTTCTGCATCCCCTGGTGTCAGTTGCCGGAACATCACAAGGGTCGCCAACAACGCAGCTCGGCTCTCCCGCTGTTGTACATCACCGGCGAAGCTCCTGGAGGTGCTCTGGTGGTTTGGGTTCATCGTGGTCGGCGGCGTGCTCCTCGCCCTCCAGGTGGGTCACAATATCGGCGTGGACGGGCAGGGCTTGGGCGATCGCTTGTTCGGCAGCCGTTGCCAGCCCATGAGCTTGCTCAATGGGCGTGCCATCGCGGAACTGCAGGTGCACATCGATGTAGACCTGGGCACCGGCTTCGCGCAGGCGCAGACGATGGTAACGGATTCCGTGCTCGCGGCAGAACTCCTCCAATGCTTGCCGCGCCCGCGATTCCAACTCCGGATTGGAGCGATCCATCAACCCATGCACCGAGCCCCACAGCAGCCGTGCTCCCTCGCGCACGATGTTGAGCGCCACAACGAGCGCGAGAATCGGGTCCAGCACCCACCAGCCCGTTGCCCACGCCGCGGAAAGCCCCGCAATTGTGCCCACCGTCGTTACGACGTCCGTCAAAATGTGCTTGCCATGGGCATGCAGAATGGGTGAGTGCAGACGCCGTCCCTCATGCAGCAGCCAGCGCCCCAGAACAGCATTGAGCACCGCTACAAGTCCGGTCATCCCCAGCCCGACATCCAACCTCCGCAGGGCAACTCCGGAGATGAGCTTATCCACCGCCGAAACCCCAATGAGCACCGCCGCCAGGATGATGAGCCCTCCCTCTAGCCCCGCCGAAAAGTACGCCGCCTTGGCATGCCCAAAGGGATGCTCCACATCGGGCGGACGGAAGCTCACCTGCATCCCATACCAAGCAACCCCGATGGCTGCGATGTGGATGAGGGACTCGAGCGCATCGGAGAAGATCGCCACCGAACCGGTCAACACGTACGCACTCCACTTCCCCACCAGCCCCACCGCGGACAACACTACAGCGACCTTGAGCGCCCGCAGATGCTGCGATGGTACCGCCGCCATGCGTTCGGGCTATTCCGTGGTCAACGTGTTGATGGTCTCCAGGAACTCTCGGTTCGTCTTCGTGCGCCGCATGTGCTCCAGGACCAGCTCCATCGCTTCGACTGGGGAGAGCTCGCTGAGCACCTTGCGCAAGACCCAGATTCGGTTGAGCTCGAAGGGGGTCAGCAGCAGCTCTTCGCGGCGCGTGCCCGAGCGGTTGACGTCGATGGCGGGGAAGATGCGCCGCTCGGCAAGCTTGCGGTCCAGCACCAGCTCCATATTGCCCGTGCCCTTGAACTCCTCGAAGATCACCTCGTCCATGCGGCTGCCCGTTTCGATGAGCGCGGTTGCGATGATGGTGAGCGAGCCTCCCTCCTCGACCTTGCGGGCGGCACCGAAGAAGCGCTTGGGACGGTGCAGCGCGTTGGCGTCCACTCCGCCGGAGAGGATCCTGCCCGAATGCGGAATGACCGTGTTGTTTGCCCGGGCAAGGCGCGTGATGGAGTCCAGCAGAATGACCACGTCATGGCGGCATTCAACCAAGCGCTTGGCTTTCTCCAGCACGATATCGGCAACCTGAACATGGCGCTCCGGCGGCTCGTCGAAGGTGGAGGCGATGACCTCCGCCCCGCGCACCGACCGCTGCATATCGGTCACCTCCTCGGGGCGCTCGTCAATGAGCAGCACGATAAGCTTGACCTCGGGATGGTTCCGGCTGATGGCATTGGCAATCTGCTGCAGCAGAATGGTCTTGCCCGACTTCGGCGGAGCAACGATCAAGCCGCGCTGCCCCTTGCCAATCGGGCACAGCAGGTCCACAATGCGCGTGGAGTACTCGTTGGGAACCGTCTCCAGCCGGAAGCGCTCGGTGGGGTAGACCGGGGTCAGCTCCTCAAAGAGCGGGCGGTCTTTGACCTCCTCGGGCGGCAGGTAGTTGACCGAGTCGATCTTGAGCAGTGCAAAGTAGCGCTCCCCCTCCTTTGGCGGACGGATGTGCCCGCGGATGGTATCCCCGGTGCGTAGCCCAAAGCGCTTGATCTGGGAGGGCGAGACGTAGACGTCATCCGGCGAGGGCAGGTAGCTGGAGTCCGCCGAGCGCAGGAAGCCGTACCCGTCTGAGGTGATCTCGAGCACTCCTTCGACCACTGCTGCTCCACTTTCGGGCTGGAGCTGCTGGGCACGCAGGAGCTGCCCTTGGGCTTCCATGATGCGGAAGATGAGCTCGTGCTTGCGCATGTCGGCGTAGTTGGGGATGCCGAGCGCTTTGGCGATTTCGTAGAGCTCGGCAATCTTCTTGCCCCGGAGCGTTTCCACGTCCAGCAAGGGCAGCGTCGTGCCCACCTCCGGACCGTTCATTGGCTGCTGTTCCATTGCAGAGAGACCGCCCTTCGTTGAACTTACCTGGACACCGATGTGCCGCCACTGCCTACGGCAATTGCACTGCGGCTACTGCAGACTGGGAGGAGAGACCACCGTATTGCGTACCCCACCACGGTGCAAGAGCAGGGCGATTGCACAGACGTACGGACTCATACTTCATTGCGCTACCGCACGCCCCCGTCGGAGCGCCTTGTACAGGCGCAGCACCGCAGCCACCACGAGGACCGCGCCGAGCAGCACCCACCACGTCGGCGGTAGCGCCACCGTTCTCGTCATTCGCCACCGTACAAGCCCTTCGACGAGAGCAGCCGCCAGCGCGGTCGAAAGCCAGGTCGAGTACTCGCGCCGTAGCAACTGCCCCCAGCGGAACGGCTCCTCCGGAGGGCAATATCCGTGCAACCGCGGCAGGAACGCCGGAGTTCTGCGAGCCCAACTCCGGAAGGCTTCTCCGAAGCGCTGCTCCAGGAACTCCTCCTCGGCGAGCGCAATCCGCTCGTAGATGAACGCAAAAACAGCCGCCCCCAGCGCCCACAACCACCAGATGCCCGGGCGCAGCAGAATCCCGCTCCAGATGAGGAAGTTGGCAGCGTAGAGCGGGTGGCGCACCAGTGCGTACGCGCCCGTCGTGTTGAGCCGTTCAGCTTGCTGCTGTGCGGTGTTGCGTCCGGAGGTCCCCTCGGGCACGCTTGCGGCAATCCAGCCGCGCAGCAGCAGCCCCAGCAGGATACACCCCGCGCACACCGCCTGCCACCAGGGGTGCATCACCCACGCGGGCAGCGCTTCCCCCGTAATGGCAGCAACCACAACCGGTAGAAGCAGCAGCGGCAACCAACTCCGCTGCCGGAAGAGCCAGTTCCCCTGCCGCCGAAGCTGCTCCACAAGCATCCGTGCTCTCCACATGCGGGGCTACGAACGCACAAGGGGCGATGTTCGTGCGCTGGGTTCTGCAGCAGTCCATTGCAAACACCCTAATTTTGTGTGCTGTCCAAACGGCACGCTCTGCCCTGTGTGAAGCCGAACACAAAAGAGGAGCGGCAACGCACGCAATGGCGCGAGCTTGCAGTCTACGCCAACGTTGGGATGACCATCGCTGTTGCCCTTGTGGGCTGCGGCGCTCTGGGGTGGTGGCTGGACAAGCGGTTGCACTCCTCGCCCATCGGCTTGCTTGCAGGGTTGTTCCTTGGACTGCTTATTGCGGCGCGCGAACTGTGGAAGCTCATCCGCGCAGCCGAACGCACAACACGTTCCACCTCGAGGACACACCAATGAGCTGGGATCACGCCCTCTCGGGCATGCTCTGGGGCATCGGGCTGTGCACGGCGAACTTCCTGGCAAGCTACCTCATCGCCCGCTGGAGCTTCCGACGCTCCCTGCAGAGCTTCCTCCGCTGGGTGCTCGGCGGAATGGTGGTGCGCCTGCTGCTTGTCAGCGCTGTGGTGCTCTATCTGCTGACCGTTGTGCGCATTGATGCCTTGAGCTTTGCCCTCTCCTTCGCCATCGGGGTCAGCATCCTGTTGGCGGTAGAGATTTGGGACTTCCACCGCCGATACGAGACCTTTCGTCTCCGCCCGCTCCTGGAAGGTGCGTTGAACCATCCCACAGCAGCATGAGCGCAGGGCAATCCGGCTCGGGCAATGTCTTTACCCACCTGCTCGAGGAGCTGGGGGACCACCACGGCTTCTACATCGGTCCACACAAGGTGCTGGACCTGCCCGTGATACTCTGGGACGAGGGACGCCTGCACCTCTACCCTTCGACCAAGGCGATGGAGGCAGCCGGACTCTACCGCATGGTCGAGGGGAAGATTGTGCGCAGCAGCACGGGAGCGCCTCCGGCGCTGGACCTCTCCATCACCAACTTGGTCGCCTACCAATGGCTGGGGATGCTGCTGCTGGGAATCGCGCTGTGGCGAAGTGTTCGGCGCTACCGGCGCAATCCTCTGGCACCTCCGCGTGGGCTGCAGAATGCTATCGAAGCGATCGCGCTCTTTGTGCGCGACTCCATCGTGCGCCCCAACATCAGCAACGAGCGGCTGGGCAATCGCCTGTTGCCGTACTTCCTGACGCTGTTCTTCTTCATCCTCGTGCTCAACCTGCTGGGGCTGCTGCCCGGAGGGCACACGGCAACGGGAAATCTGGCGGTCACGGGTGTGCTCGCTGCCATCGCCTTCCTCGTCATCAACGGTGGGGCGCTTGTGACGATTGGTCCCAAGGCATGGCTGCGTCATCTGCTCGGCGGCGGTCCGCTGTGGCTGAGTCCAATTCTGGTGCCAATCGAGATCATCGGGATGTTCGCCAAAGCTTTTGCTCTGTGCGTGCGATTGTTCGCCAATATGGTCGCCGGGCATACGGCGCTGCTGTCTCTGGTGGGGCTGATCTTCTTCTTCGGCACGGTGCTGATTGCGCCGATCTCGGTTGCCTTCTCGGTCTTTGTCTACTTCCTGGAGACGCTTGTGGCGTTCCTGCAGGCGTACATCTTCACGATTTTGACGGCGGTCTTTTTGGGCTTGGCAAGCGAACACCATGAACACTAAGGTGGGCACCGCCCCAATGGCGGATGCCAAGGGTTAGTTCCACAATCACAGCGGATTGCATCAATGGAGCTCGGACTGGCATGGCTTGCAGCAGGAATCGGCGTTGGCATCAGCGTGCTGGGTGCCGGAACCGGTATTGGACGCCTCGGAGCAGCGGCGCTGGAGGCGGCAAGCCGGCAACCGGAGACGGCAGCCGAAACGCGCACCCTCATGCTTATCGCCGCAGCGCTCATCGAGGGAATCGCCCTCATCGCCTGCATCGTCTGCATCCTGCTGGCAGTCAAATCAGCCTAAGCCGCGCGGGCAATGCCCAGCTTTCTGGAGATCTCGCCCGGCTTGATGTTCTGGACGCTGGTCAACTTCAGCATCTTCCTGGTGCTGCTGGCCCGCTTTGCCTGGAAGCCCCTTCTGGCAGCGGTTGAGCAGCGCGAAAACCGGATTGCTGAAGCTCTGCGCAGCGCCGAACAGGCACGGCTGGAAGCCCAGCAATTGCTTGAGCAGGCGCAACAGCAGCTTGCGCAGGCACAACAGGAGGTGCATCGCCTCATCCGCGAGGGCAAGCAGCAAGCCGATGCCCTACTGCGCCAGGCTGCCGAACACGCCGAAGCGCTCAAACGGCAGAAGCTCGAGGAAGCACAGCGCGAAATCCAGCGCCAACTGGAGCGCGCTACTGCCCAGCTCTACAGTGAGCTGACCGACCTCATCGTGCAGGGTGTCTCCCGTGTGCTGGCAAGCACCTTGGATAGCGCCACCCATCGGCAGCTCATCGAGCGCTTCCTCAGCGAAGTCGCACGCCAGAATTGAGCACCATGGCTTCGCTGCGCATTGCTCGGCGCTACGCAACCGCTCTGCTGGAATTGGCAGCCGAAGCGGGCGTGCACGAGCGTATCTACGAGGAACTGCAGGGCGTTGCCGCAGTGCTGCGCGCCTCGGGCGAGCTGCGCGCGGTGCTGCGCAATCCCGTCATCCGCACCGAACGCAAACGTGCCATCTTGGAGGAGCTCTTCGCCGGGCGTGTCAGCGAGCTGCTGCTCCAATTCCTCCGGCTGCTTGTGGAGAAACGGCGCGAGCCGCTGCTGCCCGATATCATCGTGGCGTACGAGGAGCTCTTCTTCGAGCACACCAATCGCCTTGCGGTCATCGCCCGCTCGGCGATCCCTTTGGATGAGGAGCTGCAGGAGCGCGTCATCCAAATCCTCTCCGAGCGCACTGGGAAACAGGTGCTGCTGCGCCCGGAGGTCCGCCCGGAGCTGCTCGGCGGATTGCAAATCCAGATTGGAGACACCGTCTACGACGGCACCCTGCAGCATGCCCTGCAGCGCTTACGCCAACAGCTCCTCCAGGAGCTCCCCACACACCACGCCTTCACAGCAAGTCCCCCAAGCACTGACCACCTGCCATGATTGAGCTGCGTCCGGAAGAGATCTCCGCAGTTCTGCGACGGCAGTTGTCTGGATTCGAGCGCGAAGTGGATATCTACGACGTCGGCACCGTGCTCCAGGTCGGCGATGGCGTTGCCCGCGTCTACGGACTGCGCCAGGCGATGATGTCGGAGCTGGTCGAATTCCCCAATGGCGTCGTCGGCATGGTCCTCAACCTGGAGGAGGACCACGTCGGCGTCATCCTCTTCGGCGACGACCGCCTGGTCAAGGAGGGCGACCAAGTCCGGCGCACCGGGCGTGTGGCGTCCGTCCCCGTCGGCGAGGAGCTGCTCGGGCGCGTGGTCAACCCGCTGGGGGTTCCGCTCGATGGCAAGGGTCCCATCAACGCCAAGCAGTTCCTGCCGATCGAGCGCAAAGCCATCGGTGTCATCTACCGCCAACCGGTCAAGGAGCCGCTCCAGACCGGCATCAAAGCCATCGATGCCCTCATCCCTATCGGGCGCGGGCAGCGCGAGCTCATCATCGGGGACCGGCAGACGGGCAAGACCGCCATCGCCATCGACACCATCATCAACCAGAAGTACACCCACACCGAGGAGGCGCGCCGGCGCGGTATCAAGCCCGTCTACTGCATCTACGTCGCCATCGGGCAGAAAGCCTCCACCGTTGCCAACGTCGTGGCAACGCTGCAGGAGCACGGCGCGATGGACTACACGATCGTCGTCGCTGCCAACGCCTCCGACCCTGCCCCTCTGCAGTACATCGCGCCGTACTGCGGTGCCTCGATGGGCGAATACTTCCGCGACAGCGGACGCCACGCGCTGATTGTCTACGACGACCTCTCCAAGCAAGCGGCGGCGTACCGACAGGTCTCGCTGCTGCTGCGTCGTCCACCGGGGCGCGAAGCCTATCCGGGCGACATCTTCTACGTCCACAGCCGGCTGCTGGAGCGCGCCGCCAAGCTCAGCGATGAGCTCGGTGGCGGTAGCCTCACCGCCCTGCCCATCATCGAAACCCAAGCCGGCGATGTCTCCGCCTACATCCCCACGAACGTCATCTCCATCACCGACGGGCAGATCTACCTGGAGACCGGGCTCTTCAACGCCGGCATTCGCCCGGCGATGAACGTGGGGATCTCCGTCTCGCGCGTGGGCGGGAACGCGCAAATCAAGGCGATGAAGAAGGTTGCCGGTCCGCTCAAGATCGAGCTGGCGATGTACCGCGAGCTGGAAGCTTTCGCCAAGTTCGGCTCCGAGCTGGACCCCACCACGCAGCAGCAGCTTCGGCGTGGTGCCCGCCTGGTCGAAATCCTCAAGCAGCCCCAGTACAGCCCAATGCCGGTGGAGGAGCAGATCGTCGTCCTCTACGCCGCTACCAAAGGCTGGCTGGACCCACTCCCGCTGGAGCTGGTCTCCACCTTCGAGCGCGAGCTGCTGGAGTACATGCGCACCTTCCATCGGCAGGACATTTTGGAAGCCATCCTGGACACCCAGGACCTGACGCCCGGGATTACCGAACGGCTCGACGCAGCGCTGAAGAGCTTCAGCGAGGAGTTCCGCCGTGCTCACGGACTCCACGCATGATCGTGCTGACCGGCGGTGCGGGCTTTATCGGAAGTTGCTTCCTGTGGAAGCTCAACCGCATGGGCATCGAGGAGGTGCTCGTCGTGGATGAGCTCACGGCTGCAAACTGGCACAACCTCGTGGGGAAGCGCTTCCGCGACCTCATCCCCAAGCAGGAGTTCCTGCCGCGGCTGCTGCGGGGGGAGTTCGGGCGTCCGGAGGCAATCGTTCACCTGGGTGCCCGCACCACGACGACGGCAACCGATATTGATGCACTCCTGCGCGACAACTACGCCTACAGCCAAGCTTTGGCACGCTTTGCTGCCGAGCACGGCATCCGCTTTCTCTACGCCAGCAGCGCCGCCACATACGGTGCGGGCGAACATGGCTTCCGCGAAGATGCCCTCTGGGAGCTCCGCCCACTTTCGCCGTACGCCTTCTCCAAGCACCTCTTCGACCTCTGGGCTGCCCGCGAAGGGATCCTGCAGCACGCCATCGGGGTCAAGCTCTTCAACGTCTACGGACCCAACGAGTACCACAAGGGCAGCATGGCAAGCCTGGTCTGGCAAGGCTTCCAGCAGATCCAACAGAGCGGGCGAATGCGCCTGTTCCGCTCCACCGACCCCCGATTCGCCGACGGCGAGCAGAAGCGCGACTTCATCTTTGTGCTCGACGTCGTGGAGGTCCTGTGGAAGCTCCTACAGCAGCGCGAGCTGGCAGGGCTGTTCAATCTCGGCACCGGAACAGCGCGCAGCTGGAATGAGCTCGCCCACGCCCTCTTTGCTGCCCTGGGGCGCGAGCCCGCCATCGAATACATCCCGATGCCGGAGGAGCTGCGCCCGCAGTATCAGAACTTCACCCAAGCGGATATGAGCAAGCTGCAGCATTCTCCCGCCGCCCACCACTTCACGCCACTGGAGGAGGGCGTTCGGGAGTACGTGCAGGAGTTCCTCCTCTCAGGTCGGCTCTACCTGTGAGCGAACATGGCAACACTGCGTGACATCCGGCGGCGAATTCAGGCTGTGCGTAGCACCGCCAAGATCACCTCCGCTATGCGCATGGTAGCAGCGGCAAAGCTGCGCCGCGCGCAAGAATCGGTCTGGGCAGCACGCCCCTACGTGCAGAAGCTGCGCGAGATCCTCTCCCACGTTGCGGCAACCGATGCCGCGTTGCTGCATCCCTTCTTCGGCATCCGGCGCGAAGTGAACGCGATTGGGCTCGTCGTCATCGCCGCCGATCGCGGATTGTGCGGGAGCTTCAACAGCAATGTCCTCCGCGCAGCCCAACAGCATCTGGAGCACCTACGGCAGCAATTCCCAAAGGCACGCCTGGAGCTGCTTGCCCTGGGCGGACGCGCGGTGAACTACCTCCGCAAGTACGCTGCCGAACTGCTCGGCTACGAGCGCCCAGGGCTGTTCTCGCCGCTGCGCATGGAGTCCGCCTACGAGATTGCTCACTTCCTCATGGATGCCTACCTTGCCGGGCGGTACGACCGCATCGAGGTGCTCTCCAACGAGTTCCGCTCGGTCCTGCGGCAGGAGGTCTGCCACCGCGTTCTCCTGCCTATCACCGCACCACAGCGGCAAGCCCAGCGGGTGGACTACATCTTCGAGCCCTCCCAACTGGAGATCCTGGATGCCCTGCTCCCGATGTATGTGCGGGTGCAGTTCTGGCAACTGCTCTTGGAATCCCACACCGCCGAGCAAGCCGCCCGAATGCTCGCCATGGAGAACGCCACGAATAACGCTCGCGAGCTCATCCGTCACCTGCAGCTCCAGTACAACAAGGAGCGCCAGGCTGCTATCACCAAGGAGATGGTCGAAATCGCCAGCGGCGCCGAAGCACTCCGCTCCCAAGGGTAGCCATGAGCCGGCGCAGCTCGCCCATCGGAACGGTGTGGGATGTACGCCCGATTCTGGAGCCCCGCTCGATTGCGCTCATCGGTGCTTCGCGGCACCCCAATAGCGTGGGCTACCTGCTGCTGGAGAACCTGCTGCTGGGCGGCTACACCGGGGTGATCTACCCAGTCAACCCACACGCCCACGCCATCCGCGGAATCCGTGCCTACCCCAGCGTCGAAGCGCTGCCGGAGACGGTCGAGCTGGCGATCATCGCCGTTCCAGCACCCGCTGTGGCATCGGTGCTGGAGACATGCGGGAGGATCGGCATCCACGCCGCCATCGTCATCAGCGCCGGATTCAAGGAGATCGGTCCGGAGGGAGCCCTCCGCGAAGCCGAGCTGCGCCGGATTGCCCAGCAGTACGGGATTGTGCTGTTGGGTCCCAACTGCCTGGGCGTGATGAACACCGACGCTGCCATCCGACTCAATGCCACGTTCGGACAAGCAATGGCGCGTGGCGGCAACATCGGCTTCATCAGCCAGAGTGGAGCCTTGTGCGCCGCCGTGCTCGATTACACCCGCGCCCAAGGAATCGGACTGAGCAAGGTCATCAGCCTCGGCAACAAAGCCGGCGCAACGGAGCTGGACTTCCTGGTCTACCTGTGGCAGGACCCGCAGACGAGCGTCATCGCGCTCTACATCGAGGAGCTCAGCGACGGACGCCGCTTCCTGGAGCTGGCACAGCTCATCACCAGTGAGAGCCCTCCGACCAAACCCATCCTGGCGCTCAAAGCCGGGCGAACCAGCGCTGGCGCCCGCGCCGTTGCCTCCCACACAGGCTCCCTTGCCGGAAGCGATGAGCTCTACCAGGCGCTCTTCACCCAAGCAGGAATTCTGCGCGCCGAGACTGTGGAGGACCTCTTCGAATACGCCGTTGCCTTTGCCAACCAGCCGCTCCCACGGGGTGCGCGGATCGCGATCGTGACCAACGCCGGCGGACCCGGCATCATGGCAGCCGATACATGCGTGCAGCACGGTCTGGAGGTTCCCACCCTGGAATCCCTTCGGCTGCGCGAGCGCTGCCATCTGCCCGAACACGCTGCCGTGACCAACCCCATTGACCTCATCGCCGATGCCCGCTCTGAGCGCTACGCCTGCGTCCTGCAAACCCTGTTGGAGGAGCCCTCAGTGGATGCCCTCCTGGTGCTCTTCGTGCCCATCCCCACCGCGGATATGGAGGCGATCACCGAGGTTATCCTGCAGGCAGCGCAGCAGCGCCGCAAGCCTATCCTCACCTGCTTCATGGGCGTCATTGACGTAGCGCCAGCCAAGGAGCGGCTGCGCGCCGCCGGCGTGCCGTGCTACGACTTCCCCGAGGATGCTGCCCGCGCTCTGGCAGCAATGGCACAGTACCGGCGCTGGATCGAACGCCCACGCACGGGCTACCGCTCCTTCCCCAGCGATGCCGAGCGCGCTCGCCAGCTCCTTGCGACAGCTCCCCGCACCCCGTACGGCTTCATCCCCGAAGACATCGCCTTCCGCGTGCTGGAGCTCTACGGCTTCCCCCTTCTACCCTGGGATACCGCCGCAAGCCCAGAGGAAGCAGTGCAGAAAGCCGAACGCTTAGGCTACCCGCTGGCGCTCAAGGTGCTCTCGCCAGACGTTGTGCACAAATTCGATATCGGCGGCGTTCTCCTGAATGTTGACTCCCCCTCCGCCGTAGCCGCTGCCTTCGAGCGCATCCGCAGTGCAATTGCCGAACGTGCCCCTCAGGCGCGCTTCCACGGGGTGATCCTCCAGCGCATGGGGCAGCGCGGTGTTGAGCTCATCCTGGGCATGAAGCGCGACCCGCAGTTCGGTCCCATCCTCATGGCGGGCTTAGGAGGCATCTACGTGGAGGTCTTCCGCGATGTCGCTTTCCGTATTGCCCCGTTGCGGGAGCGCAGCGCTTACCAGATGCTCACCTCCATCCGCTCGGCTGCTGTGCTGCAAGGAGCTCGCGGGCAACCACCCGCCGATCTGGATGCCGCCGCCGAGTGCATCCTGCGCCTGTCGCAGCTTGCCATGGAGCAGCCGCAGATTGAGGAGCTGGACATCAACCCGCTGCTGGTCTACCCCAAAGGCAATGGAGCCGCCGTCGTAGACGTCCGTATTGCCGTCACAGCACCGGACTCTTCGGCGTGAAGACACGCACCCTCTACGTGTGCCAGAACTGCGGAGCAACCTCTGCCCGCTGGGTCGGACGTTGCCCCGTCTGCGGCGAATGGGAAACCTTCGTCGAGGAGCACCGAGAGGAGAAGCTCCCCGCACGGACCTCCCAGACCTCCTCGGCACCGGCGACAGTGGTTCCGCTGCGAGCGGTCACCCCGGAGGCACAGGAGCGGATTCGGACGGGCATTGAAGAGTTCGACCGCGTCTGCGGCGGCGGCATGGTTGCCGGCTCCATCCTCCTCCTGGCAGGACCACCGGGGGTGGGCAAATCCACCCTGCTACTCCAGCTCTGCGCACATCTGGACGCACTGCGCCCGCTGTACATCTCTGGGGAGGAGTCGCCCGAGCAGATCCGGATACGCGCCGATCGGCTTCGCCCCTCTCCCCAGGAGCTTCTCCTGTGCTGCGAAACGGAGCTGGAGCGCATCGAACAGCTCATCAGCGCTGTGGAATCCCCGGTGGTCGTCATCGACTCCATCCAAACCGTTGCCCACTCCGAGCTGGAGTCCCCGCCGGGCTCCGTTGCCCAGGTCCGCTACGCTGCCTCCCGACTGCAACACCTGGCGAAGCAGAGCGGAAAGGTGCTGCTGCTCATCGGGCACATCACAAAGGAGGGGCTGATCGCCGGACCCAAGGTCCTGGAGCACATTGTGGACACCGTCCTTGTACTCGAAGGGGAAAGCCCGTACGGCTACCGCATTCTGCGGGCATTGAAGAACCGCTTCGGCGCCACCCACGAGCTGGGCTTCTTTGAGATGAGCTCGGAGGGCTTGCGTGAGGTGCGCAACCCTTCGGCGCTCTTCCTCCAGGAGCGCGAACTTCCCGAGCCTGGAGTAGTAATTGCCGCAGTGCTGGAGGGAACCCGTCCCCTCCTGCTCGAGGTACAGGCGCTGGTCGCTCCAAGCGGGTACAGCGTGCCGCAACGCACCATTACGGGCTACGACTACCGGCGGGTCCAGATGCTCCTGGCCTTGTTAGAGCGGCGCTTTGGGATCGGGCTTCGCCACCACGATGTGTTCGTCAACGTGGTCGGCGGGCTGCATATCTACGATCCCGCACTCGACCTCGCCGTTGCCTTGGCGCTGGTGAGTAGCTACCGCGACCTCCCGCTGCCCCAGGGCACTGCAGCATTCGGCGAGATCGGTCTGACGGGCGAGCTTCGCCCCGTCCCGCTTCCCGAGCTCCGGCTGCGCGAAGCCCAGCGGGCGGGGATTCGGCAGGTCCTCCTGCCCAGTGCTCTCGTGCGCAACCGTCGCCGCCCCACGTGGGATGGACTCCAACTGCTCCCTGCTGAGCGCCTCTCCACAGCGCTCCTCCAGCTCTTCCCCTCGGCAGACCCGTCCCATAGCCGCTGAGTGACCATGCCGCCGAGCCCCTCTGAACTTCGCGCCCTCAGCCACGCCAGCGATGAAGAGCTCATGCAGCGCTTCCAGGCGGACAATTCCGAGGCAGCCTATACGCTCCTGGTGCGCCGCTACAAGTCTGCAATCGTGAACTTCCTCTACCGCTTCACCGGCAACTACGACGACGCGCTCGATATCGCGCAGGAAACCTTTCTGCGCATCTACCGGTACAAGCACTCGTACAACCCTGAGCAGCGCTTCTCGACATGGCTCTACACCATTGCTGCAAATCTGGCTCGCGGCTTCTACCAGCGCCAACAGCGCAGCGCGACCATACCCTTCTCCGCACTCAGCAGCGGAGAGGATCCCGACGAAGAGCGATCGTGGGAGCCTCCCGATACCCAGTACCTTCCCGACACTCGGGTGGATACAACGCTCATCGCGCAACGCGTCCAGGCAGCCCTGATGCAGCTCCCGCCGAGCTTCCGCGAAATCATCATCCTGCGCGAAATCATGGAGCTGAGCTACGAGGAGATCGCCGAAATCACCCAAACCGAGCTGGGCACGGTCAAATCCCGGCTCAACCGTGCGCGACAGCGCCTTCAGGAACTCCTGCGCGACCTCTACGAGGAGCTGTACGGCAACCCCTCTAAGCACCCATGAGCCTCACCCCACACCAGCCCGAACAGCTGAAGCATCTCCTTCCGGAGGTGCCCCTTCCAGAGGACTTCGAGCAGCAGCTATGGCTTCGCCGCATCCTGCGCGAGCTGCCCGAAGCCCCTGTTCCCGAAACCTTTGAAGCGGAATTGCTGCAGCGCCTAAGCTCCGAGCGCCCCGCCCCCTCCTGGCGGCGATGGGTGGTTGCCGCAGCCCTTCTTCTCAGCGGCTCTCTCGCCCTCTGGTACCTCCTCCGCCCAGGCGATGCGCCTTCGAGCGCTCCCTTCCGCACGCCTGAGGCGATTCCGCCAGTGGTCGTGGAGCCCGACGCGCGCTTTGTCCTCCCCACAAAGCCCGTGCAACCGCCGCCTCCCTCACAGCGCCGAGAACTCCCTGCACCGGCAATCCGCAAAGGCGAAAACCGCTTCCTCCCACCGCCTGAGGAGTAAGCTCATCACGCCTGCACAGGGATACCCCGGGCGTCAGAAACGCCACAGGGTACCCCACATGCAGACGCACAGCTTCCACCGCCTCATTCGCGCGCCGGTTGGGGTGGTTCCATGACGGCTCCGCACTGCTTGCACGTGCGAAGCTCCAGCGAGCCATAGAAGCGCTCAAAGACGCGTGGAAGCTGCTCGACAATATCGCTGACGTGCAGGAACTCCTCGTACAACTTGTTCCCACACTGCTCGCAGAACCACATGAAGCCATCCAGCTCATCGGGACGCCGCTTCCGCTCAATGACCAGTCCCACCGTGTTCGGCGGACGCTGCGGAGAATGCGGCACCCTCGGCGGCAACAGGAAGATCTCGCCCTCCCGAATCACAATGTCGCGCGGCTTGCCATTCTCGATGACCTTGAGCGTGATGTCGCCCTCGATTTGGTAGAAGAACTCCTCGCCCTCGTCGTAGTGGTAGTCCTTGCGCGAATTGGGTCCGCCCACCACCATGATGATGAAGTCCGCGTTGTCCTTGTACACCACGGCATTCCCTACCGGGGGCTTGAGCAGGTGGCGGTGCTCCTCAATCCAGCGCCGGAAGTTGATCGGCGGCAGCAGTGCCATGGGAGCTCTCCACGCGGTTCGACATCCTCTCTGGGCGCACAGCACCCGGGCGCAATTTACGGAAAATTCCCCGAAGCTGCGAGCTCCACAAGTTGCTGAAAAATCAAGCCCTTACGGCTTCCTCGGCGACGGGACAGGTCTTGGCAGCTCCGGCGTAGTCTTTGGCATTGGAATATCAGGCTGAACCGGAGGAGGCTCTGGAACAGGTTCGAGCACCGGCGGGGGATTCTCCCTTCCGCCCCTGCCCTTCTCCCCGGACGGCGTGCCCCCTGGATAGCGCTGCCGTATCGAATCCACCGGCACCCCCTCTCGATGCGCAAGGGCATAGAGCACGCTCGTGTAGACCTCCCGGGCATAGGGTGTCTGTGGATACCGTGCCACGAGCTCGGCATAGTACGCAAGGGCGCTATCCCTATGACCGAGCCGGCGCTCGTACAGCCATCCCAGGGCATAGAGCGCCTTCGGCGCATAGGGCGATTCCGGATACCCTTCAACGACGCGCTGCCATTGGCGCTGCGCAAAAGCGTATTCCCCGATCGCTTGGAGCAGCATCCCCGAACGGTACAGCTCCGCTGCCGTGTCCACCACCGCCTCTTCGGTATAGCCAAGGAGCTGACGGGCATACGCCGAATACGGCGTTGCCGGATATCGCCACACCACCTGCTCCAGCAAGGAGTCCGACTCCGCCGGGTTATTGCTGCGGAGCCACTCCCCCAGCGCCAACAGCGCCCGTGCGCGCCTGGGGTTGCCCTCCTCATACCAGCGGAGTGCTGCGCGGTAGAAGCGCTCGACCGAATCCGCCTTCCCAAGCTGGGCATAGACCCGCCCCAATTCGTAGAGTGCGTCGGCAACGCGCGTGCGCAGCGTATCGGGCAGCTCCTCCGGAGCGCGTTGCCGGGCGGATTCCACCGTTGCAGTTGCCTGCTCCCAGCGCGCTAAGAGCCGATTGTAGTACTGTGCCCGCGCAAAGACCGGAGAGCGCGCTACCGTTGCACGGGCAATGTAGCGCTGTGCCCGGCGGAGATCCCCTTGCTGGAGCAGCTCCAGACCGTACTCGTAGTGTGCCGCCAGCAGTGCGGGATTACCCGAAAACGCCGAATCGGCTTGGCGCTCGATCCGACGCAACTCCTCATCAGACGCCCCTGCCCTTCGGCGCAGCGTCAACTCTTGCGCCAGCACGTACCCCACCCATTGCGCATAGCGCCGGCTGGATTTGAGCTGCTGCAACAGCGCCTCTGCCTCCGCAAGCCCTCCGCTCCGGATGAGCGCTGCCGCTCGGTAGAGCCGTGCCTCAAACTCCACCACCAGCTCGGGGCTGTAACGCAGCACCTGTTGGAATGCCGCTGCAGCTTCTTCATAGCGGCGCAGACGATACAGCAGTGCTGCCAGCTCCAGTTGCCAGCGCGCCCGCAGCCGAGCATCGGGTTCAATGGCAACGGCGTGGCGATACGGACGCAGTGCCCCTTCGGCATCCCCTTGGGCGAGCGCCAGCTCTGCCAGGAGCCGGTATGCTTCGGCAAGGATATCACTGCGCCCCTGACGCCATGCGGCATCAATCGTTCGGGAGAGCGTACGCTTGCCCAAGGCGATCTTGCGCTGCATAAGGTAGGACTTCGCCAGGAGCAACTGCGCATCGGCTGCCAGCGGGCTGTTCGGAAACAGTTGCAGCAGCTCCTGGCATTTCACCTGCGCTGGGAGCCACTCCCCGCGGTAGAAGAAGGTCTGTGCCATGAGCAGGAGGGCATCATCCACCAGCTCTGAGCGGGCACGCAACGCCAGCAGCTTCGAGCCTTTGCGCAGAATCGAATCCAGCCGCTGCTGCACCACCTGGAGCTTCGGCGGCTCGATGATATACGCCCGCAGGAAGGTCGGTAACTCCGTCGCCTCCAGGGGTTCGGGAAGCACCGAATCGGGCACCAGCACGCGCGGGCGCTCGGTGCGGCGAGTCTCGTCGTAGTACTCGAACTCGGACTCCACCTCCTTCATCAGGCGGTGCATGTTGTAGTAGGTGTTGAAGTACGCCTCGGCGTTCCACCAGAGTTGGCAGCCACCCAGGGCAAGGGAACCGATTAGCGCGATACTCCAGCGTCCCATGGCAGCTCCGCCGAGGGAAGGGATTCGGGCGCGCGCAGCGGGGGCTGCAACCATGCCTGCAGCAACTGAAGCTGCGCTGCATCTTCGGCACGAATGAGCACGCGCGCGGTGCGCTCCAGCTCTGGTGCCAGCACCGTCCGGTAGACTCGCCCGTTGCTTGCTGCCAGCACCTCCAGCGGCGCGCCGGCGGCAGCGAGGATGCGCTCCCACTGCTGCCGCGTACGCACCCGATACCCGTCCAACGCCAACAGCTCATCTCCGACGGCGATGCCGGCATGGGCAGCAGGGGAATCGTCCTCGACCGCTTCCACCAGCAATCCCTCCGGCGTCTCCCGAAGGCTCAGCCCGGTGAAGCGCGGAGGCAACTGCGGCGCAATCGCAATGCCATCGCCAAGGCTCTGCGGCGTCGGCTGCGGATGCTCCCAGAGCAGCTGCAGTCCGACCCGCTTCAGAATCTCCTCGTACGGCAGTTCAGCCCGCTCGGAGAGCCACTGCCGGAGCATCCCAGCAAGGGGCACCCCTGTGGACTCCTGCAGGATGTGCAGCACCTCCTCTTCGGTCAAGCCCTCGTGCGGACGCTGCCGCGTCCGCTCCCATAATCCCAGCAGCCCATCTCGCAGCCGCCGTTTGCCCTCCGAGTGGCTGACAATCCACAGGTCCAGCAACCAGGCGATAAGTTCGCCCTTGAGGTAGTACGAGGGGAAGCGGTTCACCCCATCGGGGCTGGCAGCGTAGAGCTTCACCCAGGCAAGGAGGCTGCTATCGCGTACCGAAAGGGCAAAGCGCCCCGGCGTGTGCGCCAGGCGCTCCACATCTAGCGCCAGTTGCTGCAGCAGCTCCCGCTGCGTCAGCACCCCAGCCCAGTAGGCGCACAGGAGCTCGTAGTAGGAGGTTACCCCCTCGACCAACCACAGCAGCGGCGTATAGACCTCGCGCGTGTAATCGAAGGGACCCAGCTCCCGCGGTCGGATCCGTTTGCCGTTCCACGCATGGAACAGCTCATGCGCCAGCAGGCGCAGAAAGCGCTGCGCTGCGGCAGGCTCGCGGAAGGCTGCCTCCTCGACCCCCAGCACCTGGGAGCGCGCATGCTCCAATCCCCCGAACATCCCCGGCGCAACATGCACGATGATGACGTAGCGGTCGTAGGGTAGGCTTCCACCCCAGAAATCGCGCACCACCGGTACCAGCCGACCCACAGCGTCCGGCAGCCACTCCGATTGCACCGGTTCCTGGCTCACAATTGCCAGCTCGTGCACAACCCCGTCAACGGTGCAGCGGAGCACCGTGTGCGAGCCCACCTCGATGGGCGAATCCGCCAGGATATCGTAGTTGAGCGCGCCGTAGCGATGCTCGTGCACCTCCACCGGCGACAGCGCCGTCGTCACCGTTGACCACTCTGCGGGGATACGGCGCAGCACAACATGGTGTAGCTCCTGCTGCCGCCCTTCCACGTACGGTAGGCAATTGGAAGGCATCACAAAGGCGTGCCAGCGGTCCACGTGTGTGGTCCGCACCGAGCGCTCATTCCCGTAGTAGAGCGCCCGCAGCCGCACACGCTCAGCAGATGCACAGTGCACACGGAAGCGATGCTTTTCGCACCACTCCACCGGCAGTGGCGCTCCGCGCTCATCTTCTGCCTGCAGCAGGGTGAAGTGCGCCGAAAACTCGCGGATCTTGTAGCTGCCCGGCGTCCATGCCGGCAGCACGAACTCCAGGCACGGCTCTCCTCGGGTGGTGACCTCCAGCTCTATGCCGAGCAGATGGCGTTCGGCAGCGTCGAAGGTAAGCTCGTAGACAATCTCCGCCTGCGTGCCGAGCAGTTCGGCATCGGTCTGCTCAATTCGATACATGCTCCGGCGATGTAGCAAGAGGTACCTCCATGCTCCGCTGCCGACGCAGCTCGAAGAGCACAACGGCAGCAGCAGCCGAAGCGTTGAGCGATTCAACCGCTCCACGCAGAGGGATCCGCACAACCCAATCACAGAGTTTGCGAATGCTCGGGCGCATCCCGCGATGCTCCCCTCCGATGACGAGCACAATCGGGAGCACTGGAAGCGGCTCCCAGTAGAGCCGTTCGCCATCGGCAGCGGTGCCCACAATCCAGAAGCCCCGGTCGCGCAGCCAGCGCAGCGCCTGTGCCAGGTTCGCCACCACCGTCACCGGCAGGCGCACCAGTGCTCCGGCAGAGGCTTTCAGGGCTGCAGGGGTAATCGGGGTTCCGTGGTGTCGGGGAAGGAGCAGCCCGGCACATCCGGCGGCTTCCGCACTGCGGGCGATCGCCCCCAGGTTCTGCGGGTCCTCTATCCCGTCCAGAGCAACAAGGAGAGCATCCGGCTGCGGCGCCGAGCCGATGAGCTCCTCCAGCTTCCACAGCCGCGTCGGCGCGCAAAGCGCCACCACCCCCTGCGTTTGGGCAACATCGGTTGCACCAGCGCTATGGGCAAGTTCGGCAAAGCGCGCAGCATCCACAACCGTCACCGGTATCCCCCGCTGACGCGCCAACCGCTCGAGCTCCTCTCGATGCCGCGTGCCGTAGTGGAGGTAGAGCTTCTGCACCGGCGCTCCGGTGCGCAACGCCTCTCGCACAGGATGGCGCCCGTAGATGTAGAAGCTCTCCGGCGTCATCACGCCTCAGCTGGGGACTCTTGAGCGCTGCTCCGACGAAGCTTCCGCTGCTGCCGTCGCTCCTTGAGCCGGAAGTAGCGTTGGCGAACCCGCTCCTTATGTTCAGCGACCATGCGCTCGATCTCCTCCGGCGATCTCCCTGCCTTCTCCAGACGGCGCCGGAGCAGGATGCCCTCGTAGCTGAGCAGCAAGCGCACCGTGTGCGTCGGACGCGCCCCCACGTTGAGCCAGTACAGGGCACGCTCGGGGTTGATGACAATGGTCGAGGGCGTGGTCAGCGGATCGTAGTAGCCGATGCGCTCCAGGTATGCACCATCGCGCGGAGCGCGGCTGTCAACGGCGACGATGTCGTAGAAGGGGCGATTGCGCCGTCCACGGCGCCGCAGGCGAAGTTTGACCATTACGCCAAGCACTCACTGTGCGACTTCCACATCCTCATTGCCGAAACAGTTGCTGCAGTGGCAGGGGAAGCCGACCGCGCTTCCACAGCTTGAGCAACTGCTGCATCTGTTCAAGGCTTGCCACAAGACGATTCACCTCCTGAACGCTTGTTCCGCTGCCGCGCGCGATTCGGCGCCGGCGCGAAGCATTCAAAATCCTGGGATTGCGTCGCTCCTCGGGCGTCATCGAGAGGATAATCGCCTCAGCTCGGCGCAGCGCGCGCTCATCCACGGGTAGGGTCTTGGCGAGTGCTCCTCCGCCGGGCAGCAGCCGCAGCAGCTCCGAGAGCGGACCCATCCGCTGCAATGCCCGGAGTTGCTCGAGCAGATCCTCAAAGGTGAAGCGCTCCTCTGCTCCCTTCGCCGGTGGTGTGGCAGGCAGCCCCTGCTGGACCCGCTCCAACAGGGTGGCGACATCACCCAGATCCAGAATCCGCGCTGCCAGACGGTCCGGATGAAAGGGCTCCAGCGCTTCCAGCCGCTCCCCGACGCCGATGAACTTGATGGGCACCCCCAGGCTGGCGCGCAGCGAGAGCGCTGCGCCACCCCGGGCATCGCCGTCCAGTTTGGTCAACACCACCCCAGTCAGCCCGATGCGCTCGTGGAAGGCGCGCGCCGTCGGCAACACCTCCTGCCCCAGCAAGGCATCGCAGACCAGCAGCGTCTCCTGCGGCTGCAGCAGCCGATGGAGCTGTTCGAGCTCCTCCATCAGGGCTTCCTCGATGGTGAGCCGTCCGGCGCTATCCACCAGGACGACGGTTCGGGCATTCAAGCGCGCCGTCTCCACCGCCCGTGCGATGAGCGCCTCCAGCGTCTCGCCCTCTTGGGGAAGGACGCACGGCACTGGAATCCGCTCTGCCAAGGTCCGGAGCTGCTCGGCGGCTGCCGGACGGCGCAGATCCGCTGCCACCACCAGCGGATGCTGCCCTCGCCGGTGGAGATAGGCTGCCAGCTTCGCCGTCGTAGTGGTCTTCCCCGCCCCCTGGAGTCCAACAAGAAGCACCTTCGTCGGCGGACGCGGGGCGCTCCGCAGTGGCACATGCTGCGTGCCAAGCACGGTGCGGAGCTCCTCGTAGACGATCCGCAGCAGCGCCTGTTCGGGCAACTGATGCGCAGGAAGCTGTAGCCCCAGCGCCCGCTCCCGAATGCGCCGGAGGAAGCTCTCGACCACCTCCACGTGCACATCGGCGCTCAGGAGCGCACGGCGCAGCTCCCGCAGCGGCTCCTCCAGTGCCCGTTCGTCCAACTGGGCAATCCCGCGGAACCGCTGCAGCACCTGCTGCAACTGCTGACTGAGCCGCTCGAACATCGCGCTTCCACCACGGAGGATGCAAAACTACGGAGTTGCCCCCAGGGATGCCCAGCAGCCTCCCGCTACCATCGGACACCCGGCACCCCTCAAGGCACTCCAGGGAAATGCGCCAACCATACAGAATGGGGTTGCCGCTGCTGCACCCCCGTACCATCGGTGCTGCACGGTTCCCCGCAGCTCTACCGCAGCAGGACCACCGGATGGAGCGCCACTGTTCTGCCGGCAATCAGGCGGAACCAGTACACACCGCTGCCCACCTCCATGCGCACCTCCGTGCTGTGCTCGCCTACGCCGTACACGCCTTCGGCGAAGCGCGCCACCATTCGCCCGTAGCTATCGAACAGCTCCAACCGCACCGGCGCCGGCTGCGCAAGCCTCCACCGCACCACCATTCCGGCTCCCTGCTCTACAACCCACAGCCCTACCCTCTCCACGGGCTGCCCATCCGGCACCGACACCCCACGGTAGTGGAAGCGCCGCGTTGGGGTCCACTCGCTCACCCCGCCGAATTCATCCCTTGCACGTGCCCGCCACAGCCACGTTCCCTCCGCCGGAAGCTGAACCGTTGGAGTCCCAGCAACGGAATCCGGCATCCCAACACTCACGCACGGGATGCTCTGCTGCGGCGTGTACAACGAGTCTGAGGACCAGCTCACGCTCCCTCCCTGTCCGGCATGCTGCAGCTCCAGCTCTATGTGCACCTTGTCTCCATCGGGGTCCTCTTGGCGAACGCAGACCCACACCGGATGGGATACCAGCGTATCCTCCGGTGGCGATACTGGTTCGAGCAGCGGCGCCCGGTTCACAAACTCCAGCAGCCGCGCCGCGCTCCAGTCGCTCACCCCTTGCCGGTTGTCCCACACCCGTGCCTGCCACCGCACCTCTCCGGGCATGTGTGGTCCCTCGAGCCGGTACTCCAGCGTATCTCCACTGCCCGCCCACTGCGTCCACAGCCGCTGCTCCGAGGGCGTCCCCAGCCGCTCCAGCCGGAGCTCTACCCGAACCGAATCCCCATCGGGGTCCTCGGCGACGAAGCGGAAAGCGACCGCATCGCTCCGGTAGTACCGGGCGGTATCTTCAGGACCGAGGACCCGGAACGCCGGCATCTGGTTCGGCGATACCAAGAAGCTCCGCCACGGGCTCCAGGGGGAGGATGCTCCGTGCCGGTCTACAGCGCGTATCCGCCAGCGCCACCATCCATCCGGCAGCGTCACCTGCAGGCGGGCGCGCGCCGTGTCGTAGACAAATCCGCTCGTCACGCGCAGCGTATCCGTCCCCTGCAGCAGCTCCACCACAAAGCGCAGCGAGTCCTGCTCGATATCCGCTCCCCACATCTCCAGCACGGGCTGTGGCGCCACACGCGCGCTATCGGCAGGGGAAACCTGGTAGGCTGCCCGAGGCGCATTGTTCCCCCAGAACTCCAGTAGGTACCACTCCTTCTGTCGAGTCCTGCCGTTGTACCCCGTCCCAATGACGTAGCGTCCTGAGGGGGATATCGCCCGTGCATCATACAGCACCGAGCTATCCTGCAGCAGCGCTCCGTAGACTTCGTTGAGGTCCTCGACCACCCCGTTCACCCAGCGCACTGCGTGCGACGTCACTTCATACTCCGTCCGTAGTCGTGCGCTCCCTACAATGATCTGCCCATCAGCGGACACCGCGAACGCACGGTTTTCAACACTGGATGGGAGCCCCGGTAGCCCCCGGACCCCCTCCTGTTCAGTGTACCGGAATGCGCCGCCTATCCGCCACCCTACAATCACCCTTCCATCCGCCGATACCCCGGTAGCGCCACCCTCCACGTTCGTGAGGACTCGCTCCTCCCATTGCCGCCGGGTAGGGTTGTAGATATACCGCGCAGGGTATGGGAAGACTGCATAATAGAGGCTCTTAGTCCTTCCCACCGCGATGCTGCCATCCCACGAGAGATCGAATATATCAACTGGAATGGCACGGTTGTAACTCTCGAAGGTCCAGAGGGTATCTCCACCACGCCAGAGGAAGAGAGCGGTGTCCCCGTAGGAGCGCTGTACCATCCGCCCACCGCATATTCTGCCATCACCGGAGATTGCCACGAAGATAACCTTGTATACGGCTCCCCATTCCGGGAGCGTCACTTCATACCCTCCATCCTCCCGTCGCAAGCGGATCAGGAACTCCTTGCCGCTTGCTGCCTCCCGGACCCATCCCGAGAGCACCCGTCCCTCCCAAGAGATATCGTAGAGCTCCATGTCACTATACCCAGCGGGTGGGCGCACCACCGTCCACCGGATGCTGTCCGGATTCCACAGCCGTATGGATGCCGGACCCACCACGAACGGGGAATCAATGACCGCTCCCACATGCTCCCTCGCCCCTATTCCCAACCAGCGTATGGCACCACCGGACTGCCCCCACAGCAGCGAACTTGCTGCGAGCAGCCATCCTCCCAGCGCTATGGCTCTGCACCGCATCACGACCTCCTTTCGTTGTCATTACCGCATGACGAGGAACACCTTCGAGACCATCCCGCGCGAGGTCCACACTCGCGCCACATAGGTCCCGGGCGCATAGGAGCGCAGATTGAGCACGCGAACGCCGTTGCTCAGCTCCGCGATGCGCTCACCCATCACCGTGTAGATCTCTGCCCGCTCAAATTCAGCACCGCTCACCTCAATACGGACCACCTCGGCAGCAGGTTGGGGTATCAGCCGCACTGTCCATTCGGCTTCCCTTCTCACGGCTTGCTCGCTGGGCTGCTCCTGCACAATGCGCCTTCCTCCGCCAGCAGCGGTACCGCATGGCTCATATTCACTCCGGCGGTTGCTTGGATATACCGGGTCTACCGTCGTATCGCAGGAGACGTGCGAGATCCACGCCCGCACCGTTGAGCCCGCCTTGAAATGTGTACACGCCTTCATCGTAATCGAGCGTCCCGCGTGCAGCAGCAGCGTTGGATACCGTCCATCGGCTCCTTGCTGGGTAACGAAGGGCGTTACCGGATTCCCCCGACGGCTCCCGATGATAAGGCGGTCATATGCCGATCTCCGATAGGTCCCGCCCCCTGCAAACTGCTTCCCCAACTGCCAGTTGTCCATGTGAATCCCACGGAACGATTGCACCGTCGAGTCCCTGGGGGAGAGCCAATCCCACAGCCGGGTGTCCCGAGTACCACCACCGCGCCATGATCTCTCTAAACGACCTGCTATTATTGAATGCGGGCATTTGCCTTCTTCCCCCCATCTGCCGGACACCTGCCCAATCACTTTATGTCCGTTGTCGAACACTGGTCCTCCAGATGAACCCTCCCAAATAGTCCATGGATCAGGTTGAATCCACCATCCGTAAACGCAAATAGCTCCTAATTGACCTGGCAGCCCCATTATTACTCGTTGAATCGAATCACTATCAATGCTTATCTTCATAGGCAATCCCATGGGATGATGAAGAGAAACCGCACCATCTGGCGTTCGAGGAGAATCATACCGATCCCACCCATTGAAGTGGGCATCGAGGAAACCATTGGTGGTGTTTCCATCCCCAGGTTCAGGTTGAGCAACAAGCTTTAGCAGAGCAAAATCAGTTGTAAGGTTCGAAACATTACACTGCCCGCTTGATATCCATATTATCCAAGCCGCACAGAACTCAGCACTATCGTATGTATAACCATCAAAGATTGCTCCACTTTCGCATCCTTGACGGCGAAAGCCAAATCTAAAGGACCACCTCGCAACTCCTCGCTTGTCCGCATCAGATATACCAGGGGAGCCATCTCTGTCCACACAATGTGCAGCTGTTAAGACGTAAGGCGTAAAGTCCTCAGCAGTATTATTAAGCAGAGAACATGAGCACAGGTGTCGACCATCAACTAAGATTGCTCCTGTCCCGTGTTTCTCCCTACACCACTCATTTCCCTCTGGGCACTCAACATCGCGGAAGCAGTTTGAACTTTGTTGCAGCCTGTTCCCACCCTTCTCGGGAGGAGGTTCCACCGGTCGAAAGCCGTACACCACATTGTCAAGCTCGAGCACAAGCTCGTCCATCCCCTCCGTGGGCACCACACATTCGATCCATATCTGCTCCCCCACCACTGGCCAGGTCCAGAACTGTTCTACCCTCCACGAGGGATACCGCGGAAAGGGTCCATCCATAGCGAACGAGCGGTATCCGGGGCGATACGGAAATGTCCCATATACGAACAACTGTGTTCCCTCTGCAAACCGATAGCGCTTGACCCCGACGTTCAGCGTTTTAGCGCCAGGGCAGATACAGCGCAGCCGAATCAGGTAGCGCCCATCCTCCAGCAGCTCTACCGTCCCCTGCTCCTTCACATCCACCTCTACCGGAATCGCGATGCCGAAGCGGTAGGGGCGTATCACCCCTAAGGAGTCGAGTCGTCTCTCCTCCGCCAGCACCGAATCCACGTTCGGCACCGGAACCACGATCGTTGCCACCTGCTCCCGTGCCACAATCGGGAAGCTCTCCGAGCGGTAGCTCCAGCTCACCGGCAGCGGCTCCTGCTCCGCCTCCTGCGCGCAGAGCCGTATGCCCAGGAGCACTGCACCCACTACCCACATTCGGGGTTGCCACCGTGCCATCTCTGCTCCTCCAGCGCTGTTCTACTCCTCAAGCTCCAGATTCGGATGGGGCTCCTATTCCTACCACTTAGGAATCACCGCCTCCACCGTGTACCCCGGGAGCAGCTTCGGAACCCGAATCATCGTGACATAACTTAAGGGCAATGGGAGACTAGGCCTCGCAGGGTACTTACAAAGGAGGCGGTATGCCTTCAAGCTGTCATTGCGGAACCAGAAATACCACTTCAGTGAATCAGGCTGTGCATCGAAATCTGGGGGGCCCCAATCATAGCCTACCCTTACCACTACCAGGGCATGCTGAGAAAGGTCCGGCATCGTATCCGGAGGTACATCTTCCCAAAAATAGGGGTCCTCATTTTGTGCTATCTCACACAACTCCCGAAACGCCACGTACTCCTGCGTATCGCGCAGCACCAGCCAACCATACAGTGGAAGCACCGAATCGGCCGAAGGTGGACCTTGCATGTACGCTACCCACCAATACCACACCACCGTCCCTGGCACGTACTCCCACGTACCCGTTGAGGTCACCACCCGCTCCGGCTGGCTGGGGGTGCTGCATCCCGCCAACAGGGCTACTGCCAGCACCTGCATCCACACGCGCTTCATCGTTGACCTCGTGGATTGTGAGACATTGGAGAGGATATCATCGTCTGCGTTTGCAATTGCTCAAGTTGCTGCCGGAGTGCGATGTTCTCCCGCTCCAGCTCCCTCTGCCGAGCGTGCATCTGCAGCAGGTATAGCGTCAGCTCCTCGAGCTTCTCCAACAGCTTCGCCGTCATCTGCCCTACTTCGACGCCTCCCTTCTGCTGCACCTCCGCAGCGCTCGGTATCCCCGGCAGATGCCGGTGCGTGCGGACGTACGCTTCCAACTCCTCCAGAGGCATCAGCGGGTAATCCGGACGGAAGACGTAGTCAGGCCACCACTCCCACTCCGAGCTCCCCGGCAGCGCTACTTTAAGCTCCCGACACATCACGTACCCATCATAGGAGACCTTGAACTGCTCGCGCAGCGAATCTTCCCACATCAGCACCCGAATGGCAGCCTTCCGCCTTGACGATGTATCACATTCGGGGCAATCCGCAAGCACATCGAGCCGTGAGTACTGGCTGTGCACGTATGGTAGGTCGCGCCGGAGAGCATCGCGGTCTACACCTATCCCCACCCCACCTTTGGCAGCATCAATGCTGATTCCCTTGAAGGAGTACCCCTCTCTCGACCAGAACACCCTGCGCTCTGAGTCATTGCGAGAGGGTTTATCCACCATGAGCCACACGGCGTTTCCGTCCACTTCCCAGAAGTTCCCGCTCAGCAACGCAACCGGCTTCTGCGATTCCAGTGCCTGATTATACCATCGCCAGGTATCCCCATCGCACCTGGCAGTCTGTCCGCCATTGAGCCAGTATCCATTGTGCTCGATCACGCTAAACTGCCCGACGTGAAGAAGTCCTTGGGGCGCAGGCTGCGATATGCCAACCAGGGGAGTCCACTCTCCAGAGATGCAGAGCTTGGTACGCTCATCCCATCCTCCCCAATACCGCTGCTTGATCCACACGTGGGGTTGATTCCAAACTGAGTCCCTACCTTGAGCCTCGAGCGTGAACACATGCTCTCCGTTCGGCTCCCCTACCGTGTAGAAGATGCTCCCCGTATCTGCCCGGATCACGAGATCCCCGGTCCGCGCGAGACTATTATACAACCACTGCGTTCCGGGGGCAATCAAGGAGATGGTTGCATGGTGGGTGAGTGTGCCCTCCGGTAGTACACAGCCTGTTGCGTCTAGTGGTAGCTTGAAGGAGAATCGAATGGTGGGATCACACTGGTTTGTCAGTGGACACCCCACGATGTGGAGTGCATTCTGCGGCGTGGACGTCCCTATTCCTACGTTCCCCTGAGGCGGGAAAAGGTTCGGGCACGGTTGCCCCTGCACCCGCAGAGTACCTCCCACCCACAGCAGAAGAGCTGCTCCCACGATTGCCACGCCTGCACTACCCCCCCCCCGTTGGGATCCGGCACCTGGTAATCCGGCTCTGCATGGTACCCCTCCGTTGGATGTGAGACTGACCTGCTCCTATGGTTTAGCTTTCCCTAAATTACAAAAAATCCTCCGCTCTGTCAACCAGTGGAGTTTGAGGTTCGCCTCGCGTCGGCAGCCTCGGCATCCCTTGCCCCCGAGTGCCAGCATGCCCGCTGCTGCTCCGGCGTTCACCGCAACTGCTCCGCCATCCCGGTGCATGGAGAGAGTGCAAATCCATCCACCGACACTGTCCAAGAGCAACAGACACGCTCAGTGCCGAAGATGTTACATCACTCTCTACCCAGCTCAGAGCTCGGTGCCCTCCCAGTCGAACTACCTCCACAGCGGGGCTGTGCAGCCGCACGTGGCGGGCAGTGGCTGCGCGGTTCAGCACCGACTACGGCTCCTTGGGCGGCGCTTTCGGCTCCAGCAGTGCATAGTTGATACAGGGGCGCCCTGTCTGATACCAGATGTAGCGGGTCGAGCGAATCCGCTGGACAATCGCCGCTGCATCGGGGAAGTCGGGGCGCACGTAGTAGTAGTGCGTGTCATACGGCGTTTCACCGTACACCGCTGCCAGGATGTAGCCTCGGCGTTCAGCATACTGTATCAATGTATCGAGCATCTGCTCCCAGCGGAGAATGTGTGGGTCACGGCTTGCGCGCCGCTCGGAGTTGACAGGGGCGACCGGAGAGAAGTAGGCATGGAACATAATCACATGGGGGCGATACCGGTCCAGGTACTCCTGCGTAACCACACCATGGCGGACGATCCACGGGTCATTAAGCCCCCAGGTGTCTACGGCATTCCACCCTGAGTAGAACGGCAATGCCCCTGCTTCGCTGACTGCCATCCAATATCCCTTGAGACGGAACTCTGCCAGCCTCTTGGCAACCTCCACCCGCCCATCGGGATGGAACCACCACGAGCGGTAGAGAAGGGCACGACTGTACACGAGCAGCAGAAACAGTACCGCGCAGAGCAGGTAGAGTCCCACACTCCCGAACATCTCCCGACGCGGTTGGGGCTGCAACCAGCGATAGAGCGCCCACGCTGCAGGGTAGACCCCTATCAGCAGCAAGGGCAATGCAGGATACTGGTAGCGACCTGCGATGTTCATCTCGTTCGAAATCAGGATAAACGCTGTTGCAAAACCAATCGGAGGAATCAAAATCCCGATAAGGAGGCGACGCACCTCCCGGAACAGCAGTCCACCGACGGAGAGGACCCAAAACGGCAATCCCATAGCCCCCAACACCGCATACGAGTGGCGCAGCTCATCTAAGTGCAGCACACCTCCCGCCTTCTTGTAGAAGGGGTTGGGCAGCGGGTACCCGAAGTAGTGCCAGCGCCACAGGAAGTAGATACCACCCAAGCCAATGACAAACACCACCCACGCTACCGCTATGGGCAACGTCTCCCGCCATCCCCTGAGAACAAGCACAGCAAGCAGCATCAGGAAAGTAAGGATCACCCCCTCCGGTCGCACCAATCCCGTCACCAGCGAGAAAGCACCGAAGGCGAGCGTATTCGGAAAGGTATTCCCCCACACAGCAGCTCGCAAGGCAAAGAACCAGCTTACCGAAGCGCACAGAGCAAACACCGGAGCTCCGAAACACAGAGAAATGTAGGCTGCACCGCTTGCAACGGCAAGGAAAAACGAAGGTACTACCGCAATCCACCACGGTGCCCCCCACAACGACCGGAGAGCAACGTACACGAGCACCACATTTGCCACATGCGCCGCAAAGGTTAAGCTCCGGACAGCAAGCTCCGCCGGCAACCCTACTGATACCAATCCTGCCACCATGAGCATGAACAGGAAATCGGTTGCGCCATCCACGGGCTTCTCGCCAACATTCCAGACAATCCCATGCCCTTCTGCCAAATGGACTGCATAGCGCATCAGTATTGCCGCATCCTCCGCCGGTGGCGAGGAGAGGTGGACTACCCATCCCACATACCCCACCGTCACCAGCACAAGCAGCAGGAGAATGCCCCAATCGAACCGGTGAAGCTGCCGCACTTCCTGCGGACCCTGGCAGAATGGATATTGCCCCGCCTGCTGTAGAATCTCGACGCTCATCTCTCCCTTCCGGTCGAGCTGCTGCTCTTTTCCGAGCACGAATTTACCCACCCTCCCTCTCATTCCGCTCGGTTGGATTGCGCCCGGAAGACAGCGGCGGCACCCCTGTTGACAATGTGCTACGGACTCCGTATTTTTGCATCGCCTCCTTATGGCCTCCTTATGTGGTGGTGAAAGGTGGGAAGGGGAGTACCCCTCGGCAGCCAACTGCTGAGGGGTATCTCACTTTATAGGCACAGGTGCCACGAAGCACGGGAGTTCTCATGCAGCGCATTCTGGTACCGCTCCTTGGGCTGCTCCCTTGTCTGGCGCAGATCCCCGCACCGCCGCAGCAGCGCCCGATTGCGCTGGTCAACGCACGGCTCTACACGGTAAGCCACGGAGTGATAGAGAACGGCACGCTCCTGTTTGCCAATGGGCGCATCCTCGCCGTAGGGCGTGACATCCCTGTGCCCGATACTGCCGTGCGCATTGATTGTACAGGCAAGCGGGTCTATCCCGGCTTCATCACCGCTGCCTCGCGGCTTGGGCTGGTCGAAATTGACGCCGTCCGTGCAACGCGGGACTACGCCGAGGTGGGCGAGTTCAACCCCAACATCACCGCCGCTACCGCCTTCAACGTCGAAAGCGAGATCATCCCCACCGTCCGCTCCAACGGGATTCTGCTCGCGCACGTGATGCCAGAGGGAGGGCTCATCAGCGGACGAAGCTCCATTATGCTCCTGGATGGATGGACCGCTCCGGAAGCCACGCTGAAAGCCGTCGCCGGTGTCGTCGTGCGCATGCCCGAACGCCCCTGGTGGGAGGAGCGCAGAAGTGCGGAACAGCGGTACCGGCAGCAACTCCAGCGCCTGTACGATTTCCTGGAGCAGGCACGCCAGTACTCTTATGCCGTCCGCCACGGAGCTGCTCGCCCCACGCGCGATCTGCGCCTGGAGGCGATGCGAGCGGTCTTTGAGGACTCGCTCCCGCTCTTCGTCCATGCCAACCGCTACGAGCAGATCCAGGAGGCGCTGCGGCTGAAGCACCACTTCAACGTCCGCATGGTGTTGGTCGGCGCTGCCGATGCCTGGCGCTGCCTGGAGGAGCTCCGCCAGGCAGATGTACCGGTCATCCTCGTGCGCACCCATCGCCTTCCGCTGCGCGAGGAGGAGCCCATTGACATGCCCTACCGTCTGCCTGCACTGCTGGAGCAGGCGGGGCTCCGCTTCGCTATCGCCGAAGAGCACTCCTGGCCGCAGCGCAACCTCCCGTTCAACGTCGGGACAGCCATCGCCCACGGGCTCTCCGAAGACGCAGCGCTCCGCTCCATCACGCTGTGGGCAGCCGAGATTCTGGGCATCGCCGACCGAGTCGGCTCGCTGGAGCCGGGGAAGGATGCCACCCTCTTCATCTGCAGCGGCGATCCCTTTGACGTACGCACGCTCAAGGTGGAACGGGCTTTCATCCAGGGTCGGGAGCTCGACCTCACCAGCCGGCACACTCGCTTGGAGCAGAAGTACCGCCAGCGCTATCGCCAACCCTCGGCGCAGTGATGCTGCTGGAGCAGCTCAGCGTCGAACTCCCGCCGGCAATCCGTTCCCTGATGCGCCGGCGCCTTTCGCCGTCGGAGTATGCCAATTTCTGCGCCGTTCGGCTGTTCTCGATTGCCTATCTGAGCCAAGGGTTGCGCATTCGCGGCTACCTGGCGCTTCCACCGGCAGAATCGCCTCGCCCCGCCCCGGCACTGATCTTCAACCGCGGCGGAGTGGGTGAACGCGGAGCGCTCACCCCCTACACGGCAGCGGCAACGATTGGGCTTTACGCCTCCTGGGGCTATGTGGTGGTTGCCAGCCAGTACCGAGGTGCCGGCGGCAGCGAAGGTCGCGAAGAATGGGGCGGAGCCGAGCTGGAGGATATCCTTGCCCTCCTGCCCATCCTGGAATCGCTGCCCGAGGTGGACCCCGAGCGCATCGGCGTCATCGGCGGCAGCCGCGGAGGGATGCTCACGCTCCAGCTCCTGCGGCGTTGCTCGCGCTTCCGTGCAGCGGTGGTCATCGGTGCCCCAACCATGCTGCACGCACTGCCGCCGACGGACCCGCTCTACCGCACGCTGCTGCGCTTCCTGCCGGAGGGCAGCTCCCCGATGCACGAAGCTGCCGAACGCTCCGCCGTCCTGTGGGCGCACGAGCTCTGCAAGCAGACCCCGCTACTGGTGATGCACGGCACGGGCGACCGGCGTGTCCCTGCAGAGCATGCCCTGTACTTGGGCTTGGCGCTCCAGCGTGCCCTGCACCCATACAAGCTCATCCTCTACGACAACGCTGACCACGTCCTGGCAGGGCGCTGGGCGGAGAGCACCGCCGATCTCCGCTGGTGGGTGGACCACTACGTGCGCGACCGCGCTCCGCTGCCACGCGTTGGACCTCACGGCGCCTGAAGCCGCTCCTGCAGCACCTGCAGAGCATGCAGGACGTGATGCGGCTGAATCCGGCGCATGCAGGCGAAATGCCTCAAGGGACACCGCTCGCGTCCGATGTGTGTACACGGACGGCACGGGAGCGGATACTGCACCACCACCGCTGGCACTCGGAACGGGGCAAAGCCCAGCTCCGGCACAGTCGAACCGTAGAGCACCACCACAGGAACGCGCCGTGCCGCGGCAACGTGCACAAGCCCACTATCATTGCTCACCACGGCATCGCAGCGGTCCAGGCAGCGGGCAGCATCCAGCACGGAGTCCGGACAGCACAGCTCCGCTCCCTCACCCATGCCCTCGGCAATCCGCTTGCAGAGCTCACGCTCCTGTGGGGAGCCGATGAGCACCACCTGTCCTCCCCGCCGCACAAGCGCCCGTCCCAGCGCAATGAAGCCCTCTTCGGTCCAGCGCTTGGTTGCATGCCGCGCGCCCGGTGCCAGTGCGATGCGCCGGAGCTCCCGTGCGTACACCCGCCCAAGCGGCGGATACTGTGGCTGCCGTTGCTCCTCCGGTAGCCAGAGTTCGAGCCCTTCGCCATCGTCCTCCACCTGCAGCACAGCCACTGCCCGATGGTACCGCTCCGGCACTGAAGGGAGCCGCCACCACCCCCAGCGTTTTGCGTAGACCAGCAGAAGCTTCCGCAGCCGCTCCTTCGGGGTACGCAGCAGCCCTGCGCGGGGACCGCACCGGAGCGCCCACGAACGCAGATTCCGCTGCAGGTCCACAATGAGCAGCTCCCGATGCGGTGCAGCAAGTCCCCGGCGAAGCTCCCTGCCCTCGCGCCACTGTTGCCAGAAGCTGCCCGTGCACGTGCACTCAATGAGCCGATTCAGGCGCGGATTGTAGCGCAGAAGCTCCCCGTAGGGCTGGCGCACAACGGCAACCAACTCCGCTTCAGGAAAGCGCTTGCGAAGCTGCCGCAGGAGCGCCGTTGTCAGCAGCACATCCCCCAGCGAGCTGAGCCGGATGAGCACGATGCGGCGCACGCCCTCAAGCGGCTTCATCCTCCCGCGCCGCGCTCAATCCAGATCGTGACCGGACCGTCGTTGAGCAGCTCCACCTCCATCATCGCGCCGAAGATGCCTGCGGCGATGGCTCTCCCCAGCGCGTGGCGGCATTCGGCGAGGAACTGTTCGTAGAGCGTGCGTGCTTGCTCCGGAGGCGCTGCATCGGTGAAGCTGGGGCGGAATCCCCGCTGCACATCCCCGTAGAGCGTAAACTGCGAGACCACCAGCAGCTCCCCGCCGACCTCCTGCAGGGAACGATTCATTCGCCCGTGCTCATCGGGAAAGACGCGCAGGTTCACCACCTTGCGCGCCATCCAGGAGAGCACCTCCGGGCTATCACTGCCGGCAAAGCCCGCAAACACCAGCAAGCCAGGTCCAATCTCGGCAACGAGCGCTCCATTGACCCGCACCCGCGCATACCGCACACGCTGGACCACCACGCGCATGGCTTGCCACCTCAGGAGAAGGGGTCCCCATTGACCTGCCAATGCCGGCGGGCGCGCCGCTGTAGCCACCAAGCAACCAGCGGTGGCGCAAAGACCAGAATGAGCACCAGTGCGCCGGTCAGCCAGTAGACCAGCGCAGCCAGCCCAATGCCGGCAAGCAGCAGAAGCGCCGAGATCCACCGCACACGCCGCTGCAGTTCATTCGGCTCCATCCTCTCGCCCCACGCCGGTGAGCAAACTCTTGGGAATCTGGGAGTGCAACTGCCCTCGGGCGTAGATTCCACAGCCCAACTCGAACTCCCGATAGCGCACATGCACAAAGCCGGGTTCGACCTCGGCGGTGGAGAGATTCTGCGATTGCCCGTTGACAAAGCGGAGTGCTGCCTCCTCGTCGGGCAACTCCACGACGTTCCGGCGCAAGAAGCGTCCCAGGTACTGCAGGGCAACGGTCTTGGGCTTGATCTGGCGCTGCTTGTAGCTGAGCAACGGAATGCCGATGCTCTCTGCGGGGAAGGTCTCCGGCGGTGCTGCCGCTGCTGTCGCCATCCACAGCTTCTCCTGCCCTCGCATCCAGAAGCGGTAGGGGGCAAAGAGCTCCGGCTCAACTCCAAAGCGCTGGCAGAACCACTCGATGCCGTCGAACCGCTGCGCCGGCTGGAGCTGTGCCCGCTTCGGCAGAGAGAGCTTGGACGGCTCCTCTGGGATGGGGAGCTCGGTGCGCCGGATGCGGGCGATGAAGAAGCCACCGGTATCGTTGTGGTGGGGCCAGAAGCGCCGCGCATGCTCGACATCGCTGCGGAAGCTTCGCCCGCGCCACTGGCGCACCCCTGGCGTTGCTCGCAGCTGCGGGATGTCGAAGGGTTCGATGCTACCGTAATCGCCCAGCACCTCATCGAGCACCTGTTCGTTCTCCTCCGGGGCAAAGGTGCAGGTGCTGTAGAGCACAATCCCTCCGGGGCGTACCAGCGAGAGCGCATGGTGCAGTAGGCGGCGCTGCACCGCCATGCAGTGGCGGCGGAAGCGCTCATCCGTGCCGTACCAGGACTGCGTGCGCTTGCGCAGCGTTCCTTCGCCCGTGCAGGGGGCATCCACGAGCACTCGGTCCCAATGGGCTGACGGCAGCGGGAGCGTGCGCCCATCCGCCCATGTGACGACCACGTTGAGCAGCCCCAGTCGGTCTATCGTCGTCCGCAACGCCGAAAGGCGCTCCATCTGCAGCTCGTTGGCGATGACCATGCCCTCCGGTCCCACCCGAAGTGCCGTCTGCGCCGTCTTGCCCCCTGGTGCGGCGCACAGGTCCACGATGCGCTCTCCGGGCTGCGGGTCCAGGGCAAGCACTGCCGCCATGGCGATCTCCTCCTGCACGTAGTACCAGCCCGCCACAAACGGCAGTGTTGCCCCGGGGCGGCTACAATTGCGCAGTCGGAACCCGCCGGGATACCAGGGGATTGGCTCCGCCGCAATACCCGCCCGATGGCAGTAGGCAAGGAAGCGCTCGACTGTGGTCTTGAGCGGATTCACCCAGACCGAGGGCACCAGCGGTGTCTCCAGCGCACAGGCGAATGCCTGCACGTCGTCGAGCAGCTCGGCGTAGCGGCGCAAAAGCTCCTGTTGCGCTGTGCGTCGGTCCATGGTCCTGTCCAGCGGTCAGATGACGTGCATCCCCTATCTTTGCGGGTGACAAGCAGTGGCGTTCGCCGACGGCTGATGCGCATTGTGGGGCTATACCTGCTGCGGCAATTGGGCTTGGTGTTCGCCTTCGCCATCGGCGCGCTGTGCATCATCTTCGTGGTGGTCAATGCCATCGAGAAGCTGGACGACTTCCTGGACAGCGCCACTCCGGCATCGGTCATCCTGGAGTACTACGTGGTCTTCCTGCCGGAGATGCTCAAGTACGTCACGCCGGTGGCAACGCTGCTGGCGTGCTTGTTCGGGATTGGGCGGCTGACCCAGCGCCACGAGCTGACGGCGATGAAGGCTGCAGGCATCGGCTTGAGGAACATCCTGGCGATAGTGCTGCCCGTTGCGCTCTGCCTCAGCCTGCTGCAGTTCCTCTTCAACGGTTGGGTGGTGCCGAAAGCCACCGAACGCAAGCTCGCCATCGAGCGCCGATACCTCCAGCAGCTTGCGCTCCAGGGACCGCTGTTCAACCTGTACTTCCGCGATGCGCCGCAGCGGACGGTCGTGCTGCAGCGCTACGACCCAGAGCAGCGCCAGGCAGCCATCGTGCTCATCGAGGAATATCGCACGGCAAACGCTCCTCACTTGCTCCGGCGCTGGGAGGCGCAGCAGATGTTCTGGGACAGCCTCCGCCAGGTGTGGAGGGCACGCCAGGTCATCGAGCGCACGTACGAAGGCGACCAGGTCCGGGTGCGGAGCTTCCCCGAGCGGGATTTTGCACTGCGCCTGCGCCATGAGCATCTCCTGCAGCTCCAGCGCTCACCGGCGGAGATGCCCTTGCCCGAACTCCGCCGCTTCATCGCAACCCTGCGGGCAGGCGGGCAGGATGTGTATGCCCTGGAGACCAACTACTTTGCCGAGTTCGCGCTTCCCTTCGCCCACTTTGTCGTGGCACTGTTTGCCGTTCCCCTGGCATCGGTCTACCGGCGCTCTGGATTGGCAGCGCAGTTCAGCGCCGCTGCCGTCATCGTCTTTGTGTACATGGTCTTTGCCCGTGTCAGCCAGATCGTGGGGGCGACTGCGCTGTTGCCGGCTCCGCTTGCCGGCTGGAGTGCGAATATCGTGTTCCTCGTTGCTGGAGTTATCACCGCATGGCGCACCCGGACATAACCTCTGCAGAACGCCCACAGCACTCCATTCGGCAGCGCTTCCCTGAGCTGCAGCGCCGAGGACGGTGGCGAGCTCTCTGGACCTCCTGGTGGCTGTGCGTCCGGGGGGACGAAGCCCAGGGGCAACAGGGACTGGGCTTGTGGCGCGGCACAGCACTGTGGCTGGAGGAGGTGGTGCACCGCTACTACTTCTCCCAGGTCAACGCGCTGGTCTACTTCGGTGCTGCGGTTCTGCTTGTGCTGCTGGGCGTGCGTCGCTTCTTGCACAACACGCTGCCGGAATGGCTCCTGATCGGCGGTATCGCCCTGGAAGCCCTCCTGCTGCTTGCACTGGTGGTGACGCTGCTGTTCGCCCCGACGGAATCTGCTCCCTCCTCCCCCTCCGACGAAGAGCTGCGGTGGCTGCTCAGCGACCTGAACGAGCTTGCCCAAAGCTACGATGGACTACTCCAGCGCTGGGATAGGTCCCTGGAGCGGCTACAGCAACTGGAGTCCGTCACCACTACGCTGGAGCAGCTTGCGGCAACGCTGCGAAGCACCCCCGTTCCCAGCACCGAGCTCATCGAAGCGCTCCGAAGCCTCACCGATGCCTTGCACCGCACGCATGAAGGGATGGCAGAGCTCGCACAGCAGCTTGAGCGGCTCAACCAGGAGCAGCTTCGCGAGCTGGTCCAGCGGGAGGTGCACCGCGTTCTGGAGGAGCTGATAGCACAGCGGCTACAGAGCGATGAATCCCCGCGCGCAGCGCCGTCCGATTGAGCTGTACTTCCTGCTCTACCTCATGGCGGTCCTGCTGCTGCTGGATCCCCTCCCTCCGGCGCCCTCCTCGCAGCCTCCGAACGCTGCTGTGCGACCGGCTGTGTTCCGATTGCTCTTCCCCAGAGACTCCGTGCTCCGCTGCGTTGTGCTGGATAGTGCCGGTATTCGCCGCGTGGAGTACCACGATCCCGCTCTCTTCGTGCGATGGGCACCCGCTCTGGAGGAGCCTCAGCTTGAGCTGGATTGGGCGCTCCCGCCGGAGCTTCGGTTCCAGCCCCCCAGGCTGCGCATGGGGGAACCGAGCCCACAGGAGCCCATCGCGTACGAGCTTCTTCCCGAGGGGCTGCGTCTGCAATGGCTGCCGGTGACGCAGTGGAGCGCTTCGACCTCCCTCCATGCCGGAAGGTACACCTATCCCCTGCGGTTGCTCCTGCGCGGGAGGCTTCCGGATTCCCACACACCGGTGCAGGAGGAGTTCCGGCTCAGCTTCGTCGTGGACATTCGCCGTTCGATCGGTGGTTCCCCACCGAGCACGCCACCACCACCGGACACGACGGTTCGCGAACCGCAGAATCTGCCGCCGCTGGTGCTGTGGGCAGACCGCACACTGCTACAGCTTGTCCCGGGGAGCAGCGCCGAGGTCCGAATCTCCGCCGAGGGCATGGACTTGAGCACCGACCTTGCCGCGCCGCCACAGCTTGAAACCTCCAACGTGGAAGCCCAAATCCGCTCCCTGCAGGGGAATCTCCTGACGCTGGGGATTCGCGCCCTGCGCCCGGGCACCGGCACCGTTCGCGTCACCGTAGAGCGCCGCCGCGATGCCAGACGCGCAACGGCGGAGCTGCGCGTCGAGGTCCGCCCCTGGCAGCCCCTCCAACTGCCGGATACCGTGTACGTGGAGCTGCCCTATGAGCTCGACCCCAAGCTTCCGGAGCTTTCGGGTCAGGACCTCCGCGCCGAATTCTGGGTGGACACCATGCTGCTGTACCGCAGCTTTGGGGAGCCATTCACCCTGGTTGCCTCCTCCGGGCTTGCGGGTCGGGTCCTCCGCGTGCGCCGCTTCATCAATGGGGAGCTCTGGGATGAAGCCCACAGCGCCATCGCTCCGCTGCCACCGCCGGAGCTTGCAGCGCAACCGATTCAAGTGGACCAGCACACATGGCGCATCCGCGCACGCTGCTACAGCACCCCGTCGGGCAATGCAGCTCGCTTGGAGTTGGTCCAAGGGGATGCCAGCATCAAGGAGCTCTACGGCGAACGGCAGCCCGATGGACGCTGGCGCTGGCAGACCTTTGAGCTCAAGCTCCCGGCACCGGAGCACGCACAGCAGGTCGTGCTGCGGCTGTGCAACTCCCGGGGCGGGCAGCGGTGCTCGGCTCCCTTCCGTCTGGGACGCTAATCCTCGGATGCGAGCGTCGGCTCGGACAACTGCCAGACCGCTTGCCGGAAGACCTCTCCCCGGTGCTCGTAGTTGAGGAACATGTCGAAGGACTTGCACGCCGGGGAGAAGAGCACCACATCCCCGGGATGCGCCAACTGCGCCGCCCGTTGCACCGCCTCCTCCAGCGTGGAGACCCGCACGGTCTGCACCATCGTACAGAAGTGGGCAAACAGGCGCGGGGCTTCCTCGCCGAAGACGATCAGCGCTCGCACGCGCTCCCGCACCAGCTCCTCCAGCACGCTGTAATCGTTGCCTTCGGCGCGCCCTCCGGCAATCCACACAATTGGGCGCCGGTAGCTGGAGAGGGCATACCACGTGGCGTTGACGTTGGTCGCCTTGGAGTCGTTGATGAACTCCACGCCGCGCCAGCGCCGGACCAGCTCCAGCCGGTGCTCGACGCCGGCAAACTGCATGAGGCTATCGCGCAGATCTTCGTTGCGGACCTCCAAGGCGCGGGCAGCGACACAGGCTGCCAGGGAGTTGTAGAGATTGTGCACCCCGGGCAGCCGAAGCTCCTCGGTTCGCATGAGCACTTCCTCTTTATGCTGCCAGACCAGCACAATCTCCGTGCCGCGAGCGTAGGCTCCCTGCTGCACGGGAGTACGCCCGAACTCGGCACGGCGTGCACAACTCCACTGGGCTGCTGCACGCACCAGCGGATCGTCGGCGTTCAAAATTAGCAAATCCTGCTCCCGCTGCTGCATTCCGATGCGCCACTTCGCGCGGCAGTAGGCTTCGAAGCTGCCGTGGTAGTCCAAATGGTCGGGCGTGATGTTCAAAATCACCGCAATATCGGGGCGGAAGCGCTGGCAAAACTCCAATTGGTAGCTGCTGACCTCCAGCACAAGCACGGCATCCTCCGGAATGCCCTCCAGCACAAGCTGCGACAGCGGCGTCCCGATGTTGCCGCCCACGAGCGCCCTCCTTCCCGCCGTGCGCAGAATAAAGCCCAGGAGCGACACCGTGGTCGTCTTCCCGTTGGTGCCCGTCACCGCAACCACGCGCTGTCCGGAGAGCTGCTCCCAGGCAAACTCCAGCTCCGAGACCATCGGGATACCGCGACGGCGCAACTCCTGCACCACCGGCGCATGTGGCGGAATACCGGGCGAGAGGACCACCCGGTCGGCGCGGAGGACCCTTTCGCTGTGCCCGCCGAACTCCAGCTCAATGCCCTGCTGCGCAAGGAGCTGTGCCGTTTGGGCAAATGCATCCGCCGGACGCGTCTCCGAAAGCAGCACCCGATAGCCCAACTTGCGCGCCAACTGCGCCGCAGCCTGCCCACTGCGGGCAGCCCCGAGCACGACAAGTTCAGTCATTATCGGGTGCGCTCACGTCGAACTGCGCAACAACGGGGCAGTGGTCCGAGATCTGCTCGGCAACCGTGAAGGGAAAGCGCGCGTAGAAGTTCGCCACGAATGCGCTTCCGCTCTTGTAGCGCTGCAGTGCGGAAGTTGTGACGACGATGTGGTCAATCGTGTAGGCGCGCTCGTAGCGGCAACTGCGGAGGTCAGCAGTCAGGAAGTGTAAGCTGGGATGCTCCACGAGCGCCTGCAGCGTGGGGTAGCGCTTGCGCTTGGGCGTATCGTTGAAATCCCCGATGAGCAGGACATCCTGCTCCGGACCGGCATGCAATAGGCTATCCACCCAGCGGGCGAGCTGTTCGGCTTGGCGTTGGCGGAGTTCGCGCGCGCGTTGCTGCAGCTCTTCGGTGCTGTCGTAGCGCGAGCTGGACTTCAGGTGCACGACCATCACGTAGAAATCGAAGTTCCCCGCACGGCAGTAGGCAAGGAATCCCGGGCGGGTCCGCCCCGGCTCCACGATGAGCGGGGTGTATTCGCCGAGTAACTGCACTTGGACGGTGCGCCGGTAGAGCAGCCCGACGTTCTGCTGCTTGCCCAACGCGCCGACCGCTCCCTCGTAGCCTGGAAGGTATCGCAGCAAGCGCCGCAGCGCCTGGGGATTCTCCACCTCCTGGATGCCGATGAGATCGGCGTTGAGCTCGGTGAGGACCTCTGCCATTCGCTGGAGATCCTGCTCGGTGCGCTCCTTGCGGTCGTTGATGCCATCGCCGAGCCACTCCAGGTTGAAGGTGGCAACGGTGAGTACTGCTGTCGGCGTCGGAGTCCGCGCCGTACAGCCAAACAGGAGCGCTACAATGCAAAGCTTGAGCCACCGCATCATCGTTGCCAATCCATTCGCACCAGCGCGCGCACGATGTGGGCAATGATGTTGGGATTCTCCCGCAGCCGCCGCAACGAGTAGCCGTACCAGTGCTCGCCGAAGGGGATGTAGACCCGCACGGGATGCCCCCGTTGCAGGAGCTGCTGCCGCCGTTGCGGTCGCACCCCCAGGAGCATCTGGAACTCGTAGCGCTCTGGAGGGACCTGGTAGCGGGCAAGGAGCTCTTCGGCAAAGGTGAGCAGCTCCTCATCGTGCGTTGCGATCGCGGTCGGCAGCTCGTGGCGCAGCAGCATCTCCAGCAGCCGCCGGTAGTTGCGCCGGATCTCCTCGCGCGATTGGAATGCCAGCTCCGGAGGCTCGATGTAGATCCCCTTGCACAGGCGCACGGCGGGGCGCAGTGGGAGCAGCTCCTGCAGGTCGCGCTCCGTCCGGCGCAGGTAGGCTTGCAGCACAATCCCGACGTTGTCGTAGCCCTCCTGGCGGAGCCGCCGGTACAGTTGCAGCGTGATGTCGGTGTAGGGCGAATTCTCCATGTCAATGCGCACAAAGAGCTCGCGCTGGCGGGCATCCTCGACCAATCCGCGCAGCAGTTCGTAGGCGCGTTCAGTATCGAGGTCTATGCCCAGCGCCGTGAGCTTGAGCGAGAGATAGGCGGGCAGCCGCTCCCGCTGGATTGCTGCCAAGACCTCATGCCCCATGCGGGCATAGGCGATGGCATGCTCCCAATCGGTGACGAACTCCCCCAGGACATCGATCGTGCTGCGGATCCCCTGCGCGGCGAAGCTTCGGGCGCAGGCGAGCGCATCCTCCAACTGCGTGCCGGCAATGTAGCGCTGCCCCACCCGCCAGACAAACCCCCGTGGGAGCAGCGGGAGCGCCCGAGCCAGAAGCTGCGTCACAACGCCCACGAGCTCCCTCTCGGCTTAGCGCACAAGCTGTAGCGGGAGCACCCAGCGACCGCTCGTGCTCACCAGCTCCACCCAGTACAGCCCATTGGCAAGCGTCGCCGGAACGGGCACGGTCAGCACATGCTCTCCGGCGGGGAGTTCGCTCCAGCGCAGCGGCTCCCCACACTCGCTCCCCAGCAGTGTGCGCAATTGGACCTGCAGCCGAGGCAGCGGCTCCGGAGCGGTAAGCTTCAGCCACACCCACTGCCCCTGCACCACCGAGGGCACAAGCTGCAACTGCAGCCCAGAGCTCCTCCAGGGCTCCCGCACGCCGATAATGGTGTCGGCAATCGTGAACACTCCTGCGCTCTGCACCACCTGGTCGGGGATGCCCAGATTCTGCAACCGCACCAGGGCTCGATTCGTCGGCGTATTCGGCACAGTCCACACGTACCTGCCGGTGTCGGCATCGTAGCTGGCGCGGATCATGCGCCAGGTCTGCCCGGAGTCCACAGAGTAGTCAATCCGGATGCGGTTGACGAACTCCGACTCCCAGCGGATCTCATACCGCTGCCCGATGCGCCACGTCTCCCCGCCGTTGGGCTGCAGTAGGCGCAGCACCGGCACCCCGATGGAGAACGGTCCGCTCTCGGCGCTCAAGCCCAAATCGCTTGCATCCGTGATGCGAATCCGCGCACGGTCGGTGACCACCGTGGGGACCGTCCACATGTACGATTGCCCGGTCACGCCCAGCGCAACCGTATCCCAGCGGCTTCCCCCGTCGGCGGAGAAGTAGATGTTGACCGCATTCAGCAGTGTAGCCGTCCAAAAGATGCCGACCCGCTCCCGCTGTCCGAAGCGCTCGCCTCCGACGGGATAGGTCAACTGCAGCGTTGGGGCTTCGATGGCGAAGCTCGCCATTGTGGTATCCCCGGTGATTGGGTTGGTGACATCGTAGACGCGCAGCCAGACAGCGGGGTAGCTCTCGTTGGGGATGCGCCAGGCGTAGACCCGGTCACCCGCCGGCACCGAGCTCGCAATGCGGTTCCAACTCCCCATCGAGTCCACGGAGTACTCGATGTTGACGGCGCTGACCTGGTAGGAGGTCCAGCGGATCTGCACCGTATCCCTGGCGCGGAAGGTCTGATTCCCGACGGGATGCTGAATCAGCACGGTCGGCCTGGGCGGGACGATCAAGCAGCTCTGTGCCCGGCGCGTGCGGATAACGTTGGCAACCACCGGCAGGAAGGTCATCGCCACCCGCCCGCCGTAGAGGTGGCAGTAGCTCATGATGCTGCCCGGGGAGACCGTCGGGCGCACCGGCGCGCTGTAGCAGGCATCGGGCGTGGGATAGCGGCTGTCATCCCGAGTAACGCAGGTATCCAGCGGTGGCGTCCAAAACTGCGTGCACGCGTGCGTGTGCGGCGCCCCAAAGACGTGCCCGATCTCATGCGCCACAACGTGGACATCCCAGGTGTAGGAGAGCGTCGGGTAGCGGTAGCTGGCTTGGATGCCGGAGACACTGTAGGCTTGTGACTCCTGACACAGCGTATTGAGCCGGGCAATCCCTCCGACCATCGTTGCCCCAGGCGCGGTCATCACATGGACCAGGTCCCGGCGCACGTTCGTGCGGTAGGTGTTCCAGTAGGTGGTGACCTCACCGAGCAGGGCACTGATGTCGGAGTCGTTCTGGTACGGGTCCTCCTGCCCCTCGGGCGGAGCAGCCCACACTTGGACCCAGGGCAGGTAGAAGGTCACGTTCACCTCGTCCTCGTATATGCGGCTGACCATTGCAAAGAGCGCGGTGATGTAGTTGTAGACGCGCTCCAAGTTCCCCTGCAGCCGCTGGTACAGTGGCGTGGTGGTCTCCACCGCAACGCGAACGCGGAGCAACGGGCTGAACTGCTGCGGGCGCGGCAGCGGTTCGGGCTTGGTCTCCACCTCATCCCGTGTCAGGCAGACCCACTCCCACAGTTGGGCTCCCGTGTGCTCGCCGAGCACATGCTCCCGCTCTGCACCCCACTGCTGTCCTGTGGGCATGATGCCCACAAGCTGCTGCGTTCCCCGGCGGATGAGCCCGTAGAGCTCACCTCCGACAATGTTCAGCCAGACGCTGGAGCCCTCCTCGCCGACGATCTCCCCGCGGAAGGCAAAGTGCACGATGCCGCGGTGGCGCCGCCGCTCCTCCGGCTTCCCCGGGCGGGCTGGGGAGATGCCCACCCACCATTCGGTCTCGCCATCCACCACCAGCGGTGCCCGGCGCAGGTGCAGCGTTCGCCATTCGCCAGGGGCGATGGGGAAATCGCTCAACTGCAACTCCTGCACCGGCAGTGCGCACACCGCGCGCAGCAACTCCTCATGCACCCAATAGGCGCTCCCCTGCTGCGGTGCGAGCACCTGCTCGCTCGGGCGCAGGAACAGCCGCGCCGAGATCGGCTCCTGCGCCACCGCCACTGCCGCAAGCGCCCAGAGACCTAGCCATGCTCGCCACATTGTGTAGTGCTCCGATTGCGTGACTTGCTGATTGCACAAAATTACGGCTTTGCCCGGCGGTCATCCCCATTGCTACTCCCACCCGAAGCGCTCGCGGAGCGCCCTCCAAATCCGCTCGTGCACGGCTTCGGGGCTGCCCTGAGCGTCGATGACAAGGATGCGCTCCGGTTCCTGGCGCGCCAGCTCCAGGTAGCCCTCCCGAACGCGTTCGAAGAACTCCAGCGCCCCCCGCTCCATGCGGTCGCCGCGCCCACTACGCTGCAACGCAAGAGCCACGGGCAGCTCCAAGAGCACCGTCACATCCGGCTGGAGCCCATCGGTTGCCAAGCGATTGCACGCCTGTACCAGCTCCAGCGGCAGTCCCCGCCCGTAGCCCTGGTACGCGGTGGTGGAATCCGCAAAGCGGTCGCACAGCACGATCTCCCCCCTGCGGAGCGCCGGCTGGAGCTGCACCCGCACCAGTTGGGCACGTGCAGCCGCAAAGAGCAGCAGCTCCGCTTCGGCAACGATCTCGTACGCCGCATCCAGCAGCAGCGCACGGATGCGCTCGGAGAGCTCCGTTCCTCCAGGCTCCCGGAAGCAGCGCACGGGGAAGCCCAGCCCCTGCAGCCGCTGTGCCAGAAGGTGGAGCTGCGTGCTCTTGCCGCAGCCGTCTATGCCCTCAAAGGTGATCAGCCGTCCCCTCACCGCCGCTTCCTGCGAGCACAATCACACATTCGCCGTAGATGCGCGGGCGTTGCCGGAGCTGCTCGTAGAGCGCGCCAACACTTCCGCGCAGGAACTCCTCGTGCAGCTTCGTCAGCTCACGTGCCAGGCACATCGGGCGCTCTGCTATCCCGAGGGCAAGCAGCTCCTCCAGCAGGCGCAGCAGCCGATGTGGCGCCTCATACAGCACGCTGGTCCACGGGAAGCGGACAACGCGCTGCAGCCACTCCCGACGCGCGCTTCCCCGCGCGGGCAGAAATCCCCAGAAGGCAAAGGGCTGGGGAGGCAAGCCGCTGCCCACCAACGCCGGCAACAGCGCGCTCGCCCCGGGCAAGGCTGTCACCTCGTAGCCCAACTCCAGAACATGGCGCACGACGAGGAAGCCCGGATCAGAGATCCCCGGCATCCCCGCATCCGAAAGCAGCGCCACGCTCTTGCCCTGCTGCAGCAGCTGCCCGATACGCACGGCGCAGCGGCGCTCGTTGTGCTCATGGCAGGCGATCAACTGGCGCGGCACGATGCCGTAGGACTTGAGCAACTGCCCCGTGTGGCGCGTATCCTCGCAAGCGATGGCGTCGGCATTGTGCAACACGTGCAGCGCCCGCAGCGTGATGTCGCCCCGGTTCCCAATGGGCGTCGGGACAATGTAGAGCCGATTGCCCAGCGCTTCAGGCTTCCACTCCAGACTCATCCGCGCGCAAGCGTTGGAAGAACGAACGCAGCAGGGCTGCCGATTCCTCGGCAAGCACGCCTGAGCGGACCTGGCAGCGGTGGTTGAGCCGCTCGTCCTGCACAATGTTGTAGAGCGTCCCGCAAGCACCGGCGCGCGGGTCGGATGCAGCAAAGACCAATCGGGGAATCCGGGACCACACGATGGCGCCAGCGCACATCGGGCACGGCTCCAGCGTCACGTACAGCGTGCACTCCAGCAGGCGCCGTCCCAGCTTTGCTGAGGCTTGGCGAATCGCAATCAGCTCGGCATGGAGCGTGGCATCGGCTCCGCGCTCGACGGCATTGCGCCCCCGCGCCACAATCTCGCCCGAACGCACCAGGACCGCCCCAACGGGCACCTCTCCTTCGGCAGCCGCCCGCTGCGCTTCCAGGAGCGCCACCCGCATGAAGACCTCATCGGCATCCACTCGTTCGGGGTGCAGCAACCACGGCAACACGATGCAGAACTCGCGGTCCCCCTCCAGCACCTCGTACTGCAGCAGCTCCTCTGGCTTGACCCACCGCAGTGCAGCAATCCCGCTGCGGGCGGTGGGGATGCCGCTGTAGTCTTCAACGGCGTAGAAGTGCAGGCGGAAGCCCTTCCCATCGGGATAGAGCGCCTCGCTGCTCCAGAGGCGGCGTCCCACACGCACGTGTGTCAGCCCCAGCTCCTCGGACAGTTCGCGCTGCAGCGCCTGCTCGTGCGATTCCCCCTCCTCCACTTTGCCACCGGGGAACTCCCACTGCAGCGGATAGGGCACATCCTCGGCACGTTGGCACAGCATCACCTGCCCATCGCACAGGATGACCGCTGCGACCACCTCGCGCCAGACTACAGCTCCAGACATTGCCCCAGCTCTGGAATCAGCACCTTCGAGAAGCCCTGCGCGCGGAGACGTTCGCTGAACGCCTCCTGTTGTTCCGGCTCGCCGTGGACCAGGACGATGCTCGTCGTGCGCGGTACCGGCTCCAGGTGTGCTATGAGCTCCTCCGCATCGGCGTGGGCACTGAGCCCACTGAGCTCCTCCACGCGCGCCCTCACCGGGTAGAGCTCTCCGAAGATGCGCACCGGCGACACCCCCTCCACCAGGCGCCGACCCAGTGTGTGGGCAGCGTTGTAGCCCACAAAGAGCACCGTCGTGGAGGGCTCCCCAATGTAGCGCTTGAGGTGATGCAGGATGCGCCCGGATTCGCACATCGCCGAGCCCGCAATCACGGCAAATGGTGGGGCATGCTGGTGAATCTGCTTGGATTCCTCCACGCTCAACGTGAAGCGCACCCGCTCGAATCCGAAGGGGTCAGGATCGTGCTGCAGAAGCTGCTGCACCTCGGCATTGAACGCTGCAAGGTGGCGGCGGAAGCAGCGCGTTGCCCGCTCCGCCAAGGGGCTGTCCACGAAGATGGGCATCTCCGGCAGTTGCCCAGCATTGAAGAGCGCGTTGAGATGGTAGAGCAGCTCCTGCGTGCGTCCCACGCTAAACGCCGGAATCAGCAGCACACCCCGGCGGTGGGCAACCTCGGTGAAGAGCTGCTGCAGCCGCTGCCGCACCTGCTCGGCGGGCTCATGGCGCCGTGCTCCGTAGGTGGATTCGCACAGCAGCACATCCACCTCTGGCAGCGGCTCCGGCGGTGGCAGTAGCAGCGGCGCCCGTCGCCCGACATCGCCGGTAATCCCAATCCGCAGCCGCTGCGCCCCCTGGCGTACCTCCAGCACAACCTGCGCCGAGCCCAAGATGTGCCCCGCGTTGAAGAGGCGCACAACGACCCCGGGCAGGAGCTCCATCGGCTGATGGTACTCCAGCGGGATGCACCGCGCCAAGGTTGGCACGATATCCTCCAGCGTGTAGAGCGGCTCGATCTGCTCCCCACGATGGCGGCGCAGGTATTCGGCATCGTGCTCCTGAATGTGCGCGCTATCGCTGAGCAGAATCTCCAGCAGCTCGATGGTGGGCGGCGTGGCGTAGATGGGTCCTGCAAAGCCCAGCTTCACCAGACGCGGCAGGTTCCCCGAGTGGTCAATGTGCGCATGAGTCAGCACGACGGCGTCAATGGTGGTGGGGTCAAAGGGGAAGCGCTCGTTCCGCTGCCGAGCCTCGGCACGCCGTCCTTGGAAGAGCCCGCAGTCAATCAAGAGCCGCCAGCGCCGGGTCCGAAGCAGGAAGCACGCGCCCGTCACCGTTCGCGCCGCCCCAAAGAAGCACAGCTCCATCGCTACTGCGATGCCTGCAGCTCCTGGAGTGCCTCCTGGTAGCAGCGGTAGGTGTGCTCATCGAAGCACACCACGCGGACGAGCTCCAGCTCAGGGTAGCGTTGCAGCCCCTGCAGAAGCTCCCGCAGCGCAATTCGGCAGGCACGCTCCACCGGAAAGCCGTAGGCACCGGTGCTGATGGAGGGGAAGGCGATGCTGCGCACCCCGTGCTGATGTGCCAGCTCCAGCGTGCGCCGGTAGCAGGAGGCAAGGATCTCCTCCTCGCCGGCGTTACCACCGCGCCAGAGAGGTCCGACCGTGTGGATGACGTAGCGCGCCGGCAGGCGATATGCTCCCGTCACCCGTGCATCTCCGGGTGGGCAGCCTCCCAGGCGACGGCACTCCTCTGCCAGCTCCGGACCCGCAGCGCGATGGATGGCTCCGCAGACTCCACCCCCGGGCAAGAGCGCGGCGTTTGCTGCATTCACAATGGCATCAACGCGCTGCTGGGTGATATCGCCCTGCACAATCTCCAGCCGTTCCACCGCTGCCCGCTCCATTGCTGCACTGCGCAGAGAGCTACCTCACACCGCTGGAGTACCGCGCTCATTCGGAGCTGCTGGCGCCACCTCCTCGGCGGCGGATTCTCCGGGCACGAACTCCTCGCCGCACGCTGGGCATCTCCAGGAGGTGGTCCACTGCCCATCGGACCAGCGTCCGCGCTCCTCAAGGTACGGGGCAGCACACTTCGGACAGGGCTGCGGGATTGGACGATAGCGCGTCAGGAAGCTACACTCCGGATAGCGCGAACAGCCCCAGAAGCGCCGTCCCTTGCGGTCACGCCGCTCCACCAACTCCCCACTGCCGCACTCTGGGCAGCGCACGCCGGAGGAGATGGGGCGCACGCCTTTGCACTCCGGATAGCGTGAGCAGCCGTAGAAATCCCCGTACTCCCCTTGCCGGCGCACCATTGGTGCCCCGCAGAGTGGACAGCGCACCTCCTCGTGCACCTCCGGCGCCGGACGCGGAATCGGCATTGCTCCTTTGCACTCCGGATAGCGCGAGCAGCTCAAGAAGCGCCGCCCCTGGCGCGAGAGCTTGACCACCATCGGAGCACCACACTCTGGGCATTGCACCGCTGAGGGCAGCATCTGGCGTGCCCGCTGCAACGCCTCGTGGAAGGGGCGGTAGAAGAGCTCGAGCACCTCCTCGTAGCGCTGCTCCCCTTCGGCGATAGCATCGAGCTGCTGCTCCATGCGCGCGGTGAAGTCCACGGCGAAGATGTCGGGGAAGTACTGCACCAGGATCCGGTTCACCTTCTCTCCCAGCTCCGTCGGGACAAGCTGGCGCCGCTGCCGCTGGACGTACTTACGCTCGAAGAGCGTAGAGACAATCGTGGCGTACGTGCTGGGACGCCCAATGCCCAGGGTGTCCAGCTCCTTGATGAGCGTGGCTTCGGTGTAGCGCGCCGGAGGTCGCGTCTGCGAGGCTTTTGTCTGCAACTCCCGCAGCCGCAGCAGCATCCCTTGAGCCAGCCGCTCGGGCAGGCGCTGGCGCTCCTCGCGCTCGGCATCGGCATCCTCGCCCTCCTCCTCGGCTTCCTGGTACGCGCGCAGGAAGCCCTCAAAGAGCACCACACTGCCGGAGGCGCGGAAGAGGAACTCCCCGCTGCGGATCCACACTGTCGTCACCGCCAACTCCGCCGGTGCCATCTGCGACGCCAGAAAGCGCTGGTAGATGAGCTCGTAGAGCGCTGCAAGGTCCGATTCCAATTCCGCCGCAACCCGCTCGGGCACATACTCCAAGTGGGTCGGGCGGATCGCCTCGTGCGCATCCTGCACGTGTGCCGAGCGCGAGCTGTACTCGGGCGGCTCCTGCGGGAGATACTCCGCACCGTAGCGTTCGGCAATCCACCGGCGGGCAGCCTGCTGCGCCTCGTGGCTGACCCGGAGGGAGTCCGTGCGCATGTACGTAATCAACCCCACCGGACCCTCCGTGCCCAGCGGAACCCCTTCGTAGAGCTGCTGTGCCAGGCGCATGGTCCTCTGGGGCGAGAAGCGCAGCCGTCGTGCCGCCTCCTGCTGCAGGAGGCTGGTCTGGAAGGGCGGCGGAGGCATTCGGCGCACCCGTTTGCGTTGCAGCCGCTCTACGGTCCACTCCGTCTGTTGACGCAGCTTCTGCAGCAGCGCTTCGGCTTCCTCGGCGGAGCGCACGTAGTGGAAGCGCTCCAACTGCTCGGCACTGAGGGCACGCGCCGACCCCTCAGGGGTGCGGAGAGGGCGCCCGCCGTATTCGACCAATTCTGCCCAGAAGCGTTCGCCCGAAGGGAGCTCGAATTCGGCTCGGATGGTCCAGTACGGGATCGGCTCAAAGGAGCGAATCTGCTCCTCGCGTTCGCAGATAAGGCGGAGCGCCACCGATTGGACCCGCCCGGCAGAGAGCGCATGCGGCACCTCGTGCACGAGCACATCGCTGAGCCATGGGGAGACCTGGTAGCCGATGAGGCGGTCCATCACCCGGCGCGCCTGCTGTGAGAGCACCAGCGCCCGGTTTAGCTCCCGCGGCTGCGCGATGCCCTGCTGCACCCCCGAGCGGGTGATCTCGTAGAAGAGCACGCGGCGGACGTTGGAGTTGACCCCCTGCAGCTCCTCGGCAATGTGCCAGGCGATGGCTTCGCCCTCGCGGTCCGGGTCGGTTGCCAGCAGGATATCCTCGCTGCGGCGTGCCAGCTCGCGCAACCGCTGCAGCACCTGCCGCCGCCCGGGGATGATGGTGTAGCGCGGCTGGAAGCCGTGCTCCACGTCCACTCCCAAGCTGTGCTCGGGCAGGTCTTTGACATGCCCCAGTGTAGCTTCCACGTGGTAGTCCGCACCCAGGTAGCGTCCGATTGTGCGCGCCTTCGCTGGGGATTCCACAATGAGCAGGTGGCGCACAGCCGCCGGCAGCGCCTTCTGCGCACTTCGGGGCGAAGAACTGCGGCGCGCCTGCTTGCGCTGCGACTTTGCCATGGATGCCTTCTGCTTGCTACTCCCGGCTGCTACGGCAAACGCAGAATCTCCAGCACCACCTGCTCGATGCTCTTGTTCGCGGGCAATTCGCCGGCGATGCTCCCCAAGAGCTGCTGCTGCCGTGCGATGAAGAAGGAGGGCAACTGCTGCACGTGCAGCCAGTGCATGTGCGGGTGCTTGTCCGTGCTCCCGTGCATGCTGTAGATCTCCAAATCGCTCTCGGTAACCCCTGCGTCGAGCAGCACCCGGCAGAAGCGCGGGAAGAGCTTCTGCGTGCCGTAGCAGGAGCATGTGGGCTTGACGTAGACGTAGAAGTGATGCTCGCCCGGGCGGTACGCCTGGTGAATCAGCGCAACGACGGCGCTATCGGGCTGGTAGGACTGCATCTCTGCATCGAACCAGGCGAATCCAGGGGTTGTCCGCAGCGTGTTCAAGGTGATGCGCTCGGCGGTATACTCCGGCTCTGTACTCTGCGAACAGCCCACCAGCAGTGTAGCCAGAGCACTGAGAAGCCACCACATCGTGCCGCTCCAGCGGCTGGGGAACTTGAGAGTCGGGGCGGTGGGATTTGAACCCACGACCTCTTGGTCCCAAACCAAGCGCGCTATACCGGGCTGCGCCACGCCCCGTCCAGAGGGCAAACTTACGAAGCAATCCCTTCGGCAAGGGCAAGACCGTGCCTCACCGCACCACCACGAGCGGCACGGCAGTGCTGCCCGCCTCCGTGCGCAGCACCACCGTGTACTGCCCCGCAGCCCAGGCGCGTACCGGACTCTGCCCTGCTCCAGGCGGGCTCTCCTGCGCACCGGCGATGCCGCTCTGGCACCGGCGATGCTGCAAATACGCCCAAGTTGCTGTAATTTTTGCTCACTGCAGCACGGAAGTGCACGATGGAGCAGCAGTTCGAACAGCTCAGCTTCGAGGCGATCTCGCGGCAGTTCAAGGAAGCTGCCGACTTCGTCTGCCAGCGCGTGGTCAACCGTGAGGAGGTTGTCGAGCAGGCAATCTGCGCCCTGCTCACCGGAGAGCATCTGTTGCTGCAGAGCCGTACCGGGGTGGGCAAGAGCCTGCTGGCAGAGCAGCTCTTCGCCATGTTCTCCGGCGCCCGCGTCTTCCGCATTCAGGCAAGCAAGGAGCAGCAGCCCGATAGCTACTTCGGCGCCCTCGATATCGAGGAGCTCAAGCGCGGACGCATCGTGCACAACATCGAGGGCTCGCTCGTGGACAGCGAATTCGCCTTCATCGACGAGATCTTCGACGCCAACGACTTCACGCTCCGGGCGCTGCTGTCGGTGCTCAACGAACGGCAGCTCATGCGCGGAGTGCAGTGCGTTCCGGCGCGGCTCCATACCGTCATCGCCGCTACGAACTACCTGCGCGTCAGCGAGATCACCGAAGCCATCCTGGACCGCTTCCTCTACAAAGCCGTCATCCTGCCCGATAAGGAGCCCTACGTGCAGTACAAGATCGCGCAGCAGTACCTGCTCCACTCGGGCAAGCCCGTGACGCCGCCGCGCCAGATCCCCTTTGCGCTGCTGCGCTACGTCTGGCGCATCGTCACCGGGCAGCATCCCGAACGGCAGATCACGGTTCGCCCGGAGCTCATCTACTTTGCCAACCTGGTCATCCGCTACTACGAAGTCCTGCGCAACCGCGCCCTGCGCGAACACTACCGCGGGGCTACTCCGCCGATCGACTTCTACATCTCCCCGCGCACGCAAGCCAAGGCGCTCGACCTGCTGCGGGCAATCGCTCTGCTGCACGGGCGCGACCACGCCGTCCACGAAGATGTGGGCAAGCTCTACTTCATCTTCGCCACCGTAGGCAGCCCGGAGGAGGTGGAGCTCTTCCGCAAAGCCTATACGACCGTGCTCCACTCGCTTTCGGCATCCAATGGGTTCGAGCAGCTCCGGCTGCTGCTCTCCTTCCAATCGCTCCTGGAGCAGCTCCGCAGGGACAAGGCGCTCATGTTCCAGCCCCTGACGGCATTGACCAACTCCCCGCTGCGCCGCACCTTCCTGGAGTGGCTCAAGGAGACCTTCGGCGGAGCCGACCAGACCGTCCAGCAGAACAAGCGCGTGCTGGAGCAGTTCCTGCGCGACTTCGTCCCCTGCTGCGAGGAGGTGCGGGAGCTGAAGCTGGCGCTCGAACGCGAGCTTGCAGCCTTGCTGCAGAGCCTGCAGTGAACGCAGCTCGGCACACCAATTGCCGGCGTTTTGTAGTTTCGTAGCAAAGTCCCATTGCGTGCTGCTGCTCCTATGCCGAGCCCAAAGCTGCGCCTGGAGCTTGCTCCGAAGCTGGAGCTGCGGGTGGTTCCGGTGCAGATCCAGCTCCAGAAGCTGTTGGCGCTGTCGCAGGAGGAGCTGGAGCAGTACCTTCGTGCCGAACTGGAGAACAACCCCTACCTGGAGGAAGCCCCACCGGACGCTGCAGAAGCGAGTACCTCTGACGCCGAGCCCACCGAAACCGAATTCGACTCCCCGGGCGCAGAGGAATCCGCGCTCGTGCCGGCAGACCCGCGCGCAACCGCTTCGGAGGAGCACGCAGAGCTTGCCACCGACCCCTTCGAAGCCTACACGATGTTCTACCACCCTCCCACGCCCAGCACCGGCGAGGAGGAGGAAGAGGAGGAGGGCGACCTCTACCAGCCCGCTGACTCCAAGAGCTTCCAGGAGGAGCTCCTGGAGCAGTTGGGGCTGCTGAACCTCTCGCCCGAAGAGCAGCTCCTTGCCGAAATCATCATCGGGAGCCTGGACGACGACGGCTACCTGCGCGAGCAGCTGCACGAGCTGCTCAACGAAGCCAATGCCCGCATCGCCGAACTCAACGCGCAGCGGCTACAGCAGCTTCCGCCACCGCCGTCGGACAATCCCGCCTGGCAGTACGCTCTGGACCCAATCGCTGCCGCGCTGGTGCTCAAGCGTCCCCTGCCAGCGGTTGAACTCCTGCGCCCGCTCACACTGGAGCAGGCGGAACGGCTCCTCAAGCGGCTGCAACGCGAGCTGGACCCACCCGGTGTTGCCGCCCGCTCGCTGGAGGAGTGCCTGCTGGCGCAGTTGGAAAGCCGTCCAATGACCACCGATGCCGAGCGCTGGGCATATCGGCTGGTCAAAGAGGCGTTCCCGCTCCTGAGCCGGCGGCGCACTGAGGAGCTGCTACGCCAGTATCCGGAGCTGACCCCAGAGCTCCTGCGCGATGCCTTTGAGGTGGTGCGCCACCTCAATCCCAAACCCGGCAGCGGTCGTTCCACCACCATCCCGCTGCAGATTACCCCCGACTTCCTGGTCCAGCGCGATCCAGAAACTGGCGAGCTCCTCATCACGCTCAACGATGCCTCCACGCCCACGATCCGCTTCACCAATGCCATGCGCGGGCTCAACATCCGCAGCCGGGTGGACGCTCGCCGCATCTCCTCCGAACTCCGCCGCCACCTGCGCGACTACTACACGAACGCTTACACGCTCCCGGAGCTGCTGCGCCGCCGCAAGGCGGTCCTGCTGCGGGTGATGACGGCACTGGTCGAACTGCAGCGCGATTTCTTCGAGCACGGTCCCCAAGCCCTCAAGCCGCTCACCTACCGCCAGGTTGCCGAGCGTACGCAGTTGGATACCTCCACCATCTGCCGCGTGGTCAGCAACAAGTACGTGCAGACCGACTACGGCATCTTTGCGCTCAAGGAGCTCTTCACCGAAGCGCTCCCCAACCTCGAAGGCGAGGAGGTCTCCACGACGGTCATCAAGCAGAAGCTGCGCGAGATCATCGAGGCAGAGGACAAGCGTCGTCCGCTCTCGGATTCCAAGGTGGCACGGAAGCTGCAGGAGATGGGATTCCGCATCGCCCGCCGCACCGTTGCCAAATACCGCGAGATGCTGGGGATTCCCGAAGCACGGCTCCGCCGGGCAATTGCATGAATCCCCTGCAGCTCCTCCGCTGGGAACACCGCTGGCGCCCGCGTCTGCTGCAGCTTCCGCCGCTGCTGACCATCGGGCTGTACTCCAGCCTTCGACCGCTGCTGTGGAAGCTGCTCAGCCGCGGAGACCCCGGAGCCACCGCCTGGACACCGCCCGAGCACTTCCACCGCCGGTGCTGGGGCATCGGCTTCCGCTTCCCTCTCTTCAACGCTGCCGGCATGTTCAAGTACGGCGAGGGCTACGAGTACGCCTACGCCCAAGGCGCCGGAGCGTACGTCGTGGGAACGACAACTGGGCTGCCTCGGCGCGGTCGCCGCTATGGAGTCGTGCGCCAACCCTTCCTTCCACTGCCCCGTTCGGGAGCTGCTCTCAACGCGCTGGGATTGCCCAATGACGGACACCTTGCAACCGCGCGCCGTATCGCCCGCCTGCCCCGGTATCCGGACTTTCCCATCATCGCCAGCCTTGCCCTCGACGGAGAGCTACCCCAGGACGAAGCTCTCCGCCTGCTGCTACAGGGGATGCATGCGTACTGCGATGCCGGCGTAGATCTCCTCGAGCTCAACGAAAGCTGCCCGAACATCCCGCACGATCCGCGCTGGGAAGCCCTTCTCTACCGGCTCCACTGGGTTGCCGAGCACTTCCTCGCCCGACGCCCGCGTGCGATACCGGTTCTGGTGAAGCTCGGGCTCGACCTCCCTGTGGAGCGGCTCCTGCAGCTGTTGGAGCTGCTGCCGGAGCTGGGCTACGGCGGCATCGTGCTGGGCAACACCTCCACGGCGTACGAGGTGCTGCTGCCGCAGATTGCTCCCTCCGAGCGGCGCGCTTACAACGCCTTCTGGCAGCGCATCGGCGGCGGAGTGAGCGGTCGTCCGCTGCGTCCACTGCGCCAGGAGCTGCTGCGGCAGGCGCGTACCTGGCTGCAGCTGCATCCGCCGCAGCGGGAGTTCCACCTGGTCGCCGTCGGTGGTATTGCAACACCGCAGGAGCTTGCAGCGGCGCTCTCTGGCGGGGCAGCGCTGGCGCAATGGATGACGGGCTACTTCGAGGTGCTTGCCCGCGAGCCGCTCTCGCCGTATGCGTACATGTCCACCGCCCTTGTACAAGACCCATGAGGTGGCTGCCCTGGCTGTGCTGCGCTGTGCTGTGCGCCTGTACAACGGATTGGGGTGATGCCGAGGAGCGCTTCACGCGCGCCTACGCCGAAATCCTCGTCGTGCGGCAGACCGTCGCCGACAGCGCCCAGGCAGCCGCGCAGGTGGAGCAGATCCTGCACCGCTACGGCTATCCCGACGAACCCGCCTTCCGGAGGCAGTTCCTGGAGTTTGCTCGGCGCGACCCCGCACTGCTGCGGCGCATCTTCGATTCCGCAAGCGCACGAGCCGAACTCCTACTGGACTCGCTCCGCCGGCAGTGAGAACTCCTCCTCCGAATACGGCGGCAACTCCTGCAGCCAGCGGGCAATGAGCTGCCGCACGGCTGGGCTCTCCCAGTGCTGCTCCACGTCGGGGATGCTCATGAGCTCATCCAGCAGCCGCTCCTGCAGCATCCCGCGCCGCAGGGCTTCCGCATAGGGCATGTGCGAGAAGGTCACCATCGTGTACAGCGGCACAAAGCGCTCCGGATACTCTTCGGCAAGGCGCTGCTCCAGCCGCTTGCGGTGGAGGAAGCTCGGATCGGCGACCCGATCGCGCATCTCCACGAAGTTGTACAGCGCCAACTCCGCAATGGCATCGGCGCTGGGCTTGCGCTGCTGCTCAAACTCCTTGAAGGCGTGCTCCCAATCCTGCTCAAACCGCTGGAGCAGTCCCAGCAGCAGGACGCAATCCTCAAAGCCCGCATTCATCCCCTGCCCGTAGAAGGGCACAATGGCATGCGCCGCATCCCCAAGCAGTAGCACCTTGCCGCCGTAGCTCCAGGGGAAGCAGCGAATGGTCACCAGCGTGCCCGTCGGATTGGCAAAGAACTCCTCGGTCAGCCGGGGCATGAGTGCGCGCGCGTCGGGGAACTCTTCGGCAAAGAAGCGCTCGACATCGGCTTCGGTGCGCAGCTCCGCAAACGAGGGCGAGCCCTCGAAGGGGAAGAAGAGCGTGCAGGTGAAGCTGCCATCGGGATTGGGCAGGGCAATGAGCATGTAGCGGTGGCGCGGCCAGATGTGCAGCGCATCCGGCTCCATCTGCCATCCGCCCGTGGCAGCCGGCGGGATGGTGAGCTCCTTGTAGCCGTACTCGAGGTACTCCTGGCTGTAGTTGAAGCGCTCCAGGTGCTGCATCCGCTGCCGTACCGCCGAATACGCCCCATCCACCCCGAAGAGCACCTCGGCTTCGAGCCGGTGCCGTTCGCCTTCGGGCGTCTCCACCACGATAGCGGGGACGTCCAGCTCCACATCCACACATCGGTGCTCGAAGAGTAGCTCAACGCCGGGCTGCTCCTCCAATGCCGTCAGGAGCTCGGCATTGAGCAGGCGGCGATGGACCGAGTAGATTGCCTGCCCGGGCTTGCCGTAGGGCTGGAAGCGGCGCTGCCCGTCGCGGTCATGGATCATGCGCCCGTACATCGGCAGAGCAAAGGTGCGGATGCGCTGCTCCAGCCCCGCCAAGCGCAGTGCACGCCAGCCACGGTCGGAGAGCGCCAAATTGATCGAGCGCCCACCCGGTACCGGTGCCCGCCGCAGGTCCGGTCGGCGCTCCACCACGCGCACCCGATGCCCCCGCTGCGCCAGCAGCAGCGCCCAGAGCGCCCCGACCAACCCACCCCCGACGACGAGGATATCGCGCGACCGCATCATGGCTGCTCGACGGCTATCCGCTCAAGCGGCAATAACGATTCCAGCCAGAGCCCCTCCAGCTGCAGCTCGCCTTCGAGCACCTCCAGCACGATCCACTCGGTTGCCGGCTGCCGGATGGGGATGCTCTGCGCAGGCGAGCAATCCAACTGCGCCCGTTGAAGCTGCGCATCCTGCACCAGCTCCAGGAAATGCACGCGCCCCGGCTGGAACGCGCCCAATACCTGCGCGCCAAAGCGCAGCTCTCCCGCGCTTCCGTACAGCTCCAACGGTGCAGCAGCGTGAGGTGGCGCCTGCGGTGTACTTCGCAGCAGGCAGCGGAAGCGCAGCCCATCGCTTCCCCGCAACGCCAGTTGAGCGCGGAAGAGGGTCACTCCCGGCAACCGAAACGCCATCCGCGCTCCCGAGCGCAGGAGGATTCCCCCGCCGGGCAGCCGCTCCCATGTGCGGACGCCGCTCAGGATGCGGAACTCCGCCTCGCCCTCAGGCGCAATCGGAAGGAACAGCCGCTCCTTGGTCTCCAGCAGCTCCACCCACAGCGGGAGCGCCACGCCACAGCCGTTCGTCAAGCACAGCAGTCCAAGGAGCAGCCCCCTCATGGAGCATCCGCAGGCGGGGAAACCGGCTCAAGCAGCAAGCCCAGCTCGTGCAGAATACGCCCGACGACGTCGTAGCGCCGGAACGGCGGCATCAGGTAGATGCCATCCACGCTCGGCAGAATCGCCCGCAGGAACTCCACCGCAAGGGCAACCCCCTCATTGAGCGCTGCCTCCGGAGTCTCCGCTCGCGCCATCCGCTGCCGTACCCATGCCGGGATGCGGATGCCCGGCACCTCGTAGTGCAGGAACTCTGCATGGCGCAGACTGCGCAGCGGCAGCACCCCGACGAAGACGTACACAGGCAGCCCTGCGACGGCGCTGCGGAAGCGCTCCCAGAGCTCCACATCGAACAGTGGCTGCGTAAAGACCACCCGGGCGCCCTCGGCGACCTTCCGCTGCAAGCGCTCCAGCTCGCGCTCCCACTGCTCGGCTGCCGGATCGCAGGCGCATGCGATGGTGAAGTTCGTCCGCACCCCCAGCGGATTGCCCATGAGGTCCTTGCCGGAGTTCATCTGCTGCAGGATGCGCACCAGCCCGATCGAGTCCACGTCGAAGACCGAGGTTGCGTACGGGTAGTCCCCGATGTGCGTGGGGTCGCCCGTCACCGCCAAGATGTTGCGCACGCCCAGGGCATGGGCTCCGAGCAGCTCCGCCTGTAGGGCGACCATATTGCGGTCGCGGCACGAAAGGTGCGCAATGCATTCCATCCCGGTGCGCTCTTGCACCAGGTGTGCCAGCGCAATCGGGCTGATGCGCAGCCGCGCCCGGGCACCATCGGCGATATTGACAGCGTCTACGCCGTACCGGCGCAGCCGCTGGGCAGCGGCGAGCGCCTCTGCAACTGCATCTCCGCGCGGCAGGTCTATCTCCACCGTGATGCACAGCTTCCTGCCCAGTTTGCGGGCGAATTCGGTCGGCTCCGGTGGCGGGCTCTCCTCCAACTGCAGTGGGCGTGGCGAGGGCGGCACCACCGGCTCCGGCGGTGGGGCATTGCGGAGTCCCTCAGCGATTGCCCGAATGCACTCCACCGTTGCCCCGCCATCGGCACCGAGGATGCGCACGCCGGCAGCGTACATCTGCACCGCTGCCCGCGCCAGGTACTCTGGGTCGGGCTCATACTGCCAGCCCTCTTCGGTGAGCTTCGGCACGCTCACATCTGGCAGAGCGCAGACGGGCTTGCGCGCAACCGCTACAAGCGCGCGCGAGAGGCTGACCATCCGCTGCGGTCCCACCGTCCCGGCTGCCCCCAGCGCCAGGATGGGATAGCGCTCCAGCTCCTGCACCACGCGCTGTGGCAGCGTTCCCGCCAACACCGCCCCGTCCTCGGCAAAGGCTTTCAGGGCAATGATGGGGATGCCAGGGGAGACCACCTGTGCGGCTTCAATCGCCAGGCACAGCTCCTGCACCTCCAGGAACCCCTTCAGGATGAGCAGCTCCGCCCCGCCATCCACCAGCGCCACGATCTGCTCCACAAAGGCATTGCGGGCTTCCTCCGGCTCCAATGAGCCCACCGGTGCAAGGAAGCGCCCCGTCGGTCCCACGACCCCAGCAACGTAAGCACGGCGTAGGGCAGCACAGCGCGCCAGCCATACGCCCTTGCGGTTGAGCTCGTAGACCTTGTCGGACAAGCCGTAGCGCTCCAATGCGTAGCGATTCGCCCGCACCGTATTGGTCTGCAGCAGCTCAGCCCCGGCGTGCACAAACGCCCGGTGGATCTCCTCCACCACCGTCGGCTGCTTGAGGTTGTACACCTCTGGGGGATACTCTCGCAGTCCGCGCCGCCACAGCTCGGCAGCGACCGAACCATCGGTCACCAGCACCCCCTGTTGCAGCCGCTCCTGGATGGGGAGCCTCATTGCCTCTGCTGCTGCAGGTACTGCTCCAGGGTCCACTGCTGTGGCGCCCACCACGCCAGCAGGAGGGCTGCCGCCAGCAGCAGCACATCCTCCAGAACCCGCCCCCAGCCAATCCGTTCCGCCGCCGTCTGGGAGAAGCAGCCGCAGTGGATGTCTAAGCCGCGCACCAGCGCCGAGATCAGCGCGAGCGTAAAGATCCCCAGCAGCAGCGCCGCAACGGTCGCCGCTGCCCGCAGCCGAATTCCCGCAATGAGCAGCATCCCCACCACCAGCTCCAACCACGGCAGCACAATTGCCGGAAGGTTCACCAACGCCACCGGCAGAAGCTGGTAGTTGGCGATCGTACGGGCGAACTCCTCCGGATTCGCCAGCTTCCCCGCTGCCGCAACGAGGAAGACCATGCCGAGCACACCCCGAAGGAGCACCGCCACCACTGCCGTAGCGGTCGTCTTCATCGCTGCACCTGCGCCTGTTAGCGGCGAAATTACAGCAACTTGCCTAAACGCGTCGGTACTGCCACCAGCCCCAGGCTCCCACCGCAAGCCCTACAACGGCAAGGAGCACAAGGCGTCCTCCAGGCTCCAACTGCATCCCACCCCACCACACCACTCCGGTGAGCGCCCACAGCAGGACAATCGCATGCCACGGATAGGGCACCGGATAGAGCCGCCGCCCGCCCCAGAGCATCACTCCTGTGGCGATGCCGTACGCCCCCAGCGTTGCCCACGCTGCACCGATGTAGCCCATCACAGGCACCAACGCGAACAGCAGCCCAACATTGCCCAGCGCGCCGGCGCCAAGCGCCAGCGCCAGCCACCATGTCTGCTTTGCAATATGCGCCGATGCCGCCGCGCAGATATACAGCCCGTAGACCCCGTACGCCGCTGCCACAATCGGCACAACGCCCAGCCCCTCCCAGTACGCTGGAGGAATCAGGTGCGTGCCCGCAATCGGGATGCGCACAACAACGGGCATGAGGAGCGCCGTCGCAAGGAAGCCAATAGCAGCCACACATGCCCACACCAGTGCAACGCGTGCAAACAGCTCTGGGGCATCCGCCCGGGTGTACGTGCGCAGGAAGAACGGACGCCAGGCATACTCGAAGACCGACACCATCATGAGCAGTGGCAGCGCCAGCCGGTAGTTTGCCTGGTAGATCCCCACCGCCCGTGCGTCCAGTAGCAGCATCAGCAGCGGGCGATCGGCAACCTGGAGGGCAATTGAGGCAAACGCAGCCGGCACCGTCGGCAGGGCATAGCGCACCATCGCGCGCAGCAGGCTTGCAGAGTACTCACAGCGCAGCAAGCCCCTTGCGAGCGGGAGCGCCACCACCGCAACGGTTGCCGATGCCACCAGCCCTGCCCACAGCACCCCATGCGCTCCCCAGTGCAACAGCAGCAGGAAGAGCACATTCCCCAGCGCCACCAGCAGTACATGAACCAGGCGGATTCCTGCAAAGCGCGCTGCGCGGCGCTCCAGCCGCAGCCGTGCCAGCGGGATCAGCGCCACCGCATCGCACACCGCAATGAGTACCGCCAAGCGCACACCCTCGCTCCCAAGTGCAGTAAGCCCCAAGAGTCTCGCCAACTGCGGCGCCGCAGCCCACCCCACCACGCCCCAGAGCAGCGCATTGAGCACCATCGCCCCCCACGCGTGCGTGAAGACGCGCGCCTGCTCCGCCTCCGACGCCTCCGCTGCAAAGCGCAGGTACGCCGATTCAAACCCCAGGCTCAGCGCAATGTTCACAAACGCCAGCAGCGCGTAGAGGTAGCTCACCTCTCCGAACTCCGCCGGCGCAAGCACGTTGGTCTGCAGCGGGGTCAACAGGAAGTTCACCACGCGCGCCAACGCAGTGCTCACCCCGTAGATGAGCGTGTCGGTTGCCAATCCCCACAGGAGCCGTCCGTGCTCGCGCTGCACCGCACTCTCCCCACTGCTTGCCGAAAGGCTGTAATTTTGCGCAGCAAAACTGCACCTACCGTGCGGATGCAAAGCTATCACTTTTGGCTGCGGCTGTGCGCGCTGGGAATAGCGCTCCAGTATCCCCTCCTTGCCGATACGCTCTCCCCAACTGCTCTCCGCCTGCAGGCACATGTGCGCTACCTGGCTTCTCCGGAGCTGGAGGGGCGCGCCGCTGGCAGCGAGGGCAACCGCAAAGCCGCTGCATACATTGCCGAACACTTCCGCCGCAACGGGCTGCGGGAGCTCACACCGGACTACTTGCAACCCTTCCCGCTGGTGACCGAGCTCCGGATTGGCGAGGGCACGCGCGCCGAATTCCAGGTCACACGCGAGCGCGTGGACCTACCCCGTGAACTCTGGCGGAGCTACCCCGTCCGCTGGACCCCAGGGAAGGACTTCGTCCCCCTCTCCTTCAGCGCCGAAGGCACCGCTCAAGGGACGCTTGCCTTTGTGGGCTTCGGCATCAGCGCCCCAGAGCGCAACTACGATGACTATGCCGGCATCGACGTGCGGGGCAAGATCGTTATCATCCTGCGCGGGACCCCTTGGGATGAACGGCTGCGCTCCAAACTGGTGCGGGAGAAGCTCCAGGAGCAGCGAACCACCGAGCCTCGGTATGCCTCGCTCCGCTACAAGGTCTCCACTGCCGAAGCTCGCGGCGCCGTTGGCGTCATCTTGGTTGACCCGCAGGGGGATTCCTCCAACGTGCTGCTTCCGCTATCGCCGGAGGGGATGCGCTCTCCGGCGAGCATCCCCGTCATTCACGCCCAACGTGTAGAGGTTGCCAAGCTCTTCCCGCGCGAGCGCTCGCTCTACACGCGCGAGCTGGAGATTCTGCGCACGCTCTCGCCGCAGAGCTTTGTCCTGGAGCTGGTGCAGGGGGAGCTTCGCGTCCAGCTGCAGCGCGTCGAGACGTCGGTTCCTAACGTTATCGGCTTTCTGCCCGGGAGCTCTCCGCAGCTGGCGCACGAGTACCTCATCATTGGCGCCCACTTCGACCACCTGGGCTGGGGGGAATTTGGCTCCCTGGCACGCCGCTCCGAACCGGCGATTCACCCCGGTGCCGATGACAACGCCTCGGGAACGGCACTGCTGCTGGAGTTAGTGGAGCGCTTCGCCCGCGCGCCGACCCCTCGTTCGCTCCTCTTCATCGCCTTCAACGCTGAGGAGCGCGGCGTGGTGGGCTCGAGCTTCTACGTTCGCAACCCGATTTTGCCACTGGATAGCGCCGTGGCGATGTTCAATTTGGACATGGTCGGACGGCTGCGCAACCAAACCCTCACGGTCGAAGGCGTTGGGAGCTCCTCCCGCTGGCGCCCGGTGCTGGATTCGCTGGCGCCGCTGTTCGGGCTCACCCTGCGGCTGGGCGAGAGCGGCTTCGGTCCCAGCGACCATACCCCCTTCCACGCGCGCGGTCTGCCGGTGCTGTTCTTCTTCACTGGGCTGCACAGCGACTACCACCGCCCCGAAGATACATGGGACAAGCTCAACTACAGCGGGATGGCAACGCTTGCGGACTTCGTCGAAGCGCTCATCCGCACCGTTGCCGCACAAGCACAGCGTCCGGATTTTCATCGCACCCAAGCGCGCTTCCCCACCGGTGGCGAGGGGCGCCGCACCGTTCGGTTGGGCATCATCCCCGATTACACCGATTCCCCCGAAGGGCTCCGCATCCAAGGTGTTCTGGAGGGGAGCCCGGCGGAGAAAGCCGGTCTGCGCTCTGAGGACATCATCGTGCAAATCGGTTCCATGCGCATCTCCAGCATCTACGACCTCATGCAAGCCCTCCAGTCCTATTCCCCGGGCGACACCGCCACGGTAGAGGTGCTGCGCAACGGCACCCGGCAGCGCTTCACCGTGCGCTTTGAGCACCCATAGGCTGCGGAGCAGCACCGAATGCCCTCTGCAGGAGTCTTCATCGAACGCTTCTGGCTCAAGAGCTCCTCCGGTGAACGCATCATCGGCGACCTGTACTGGATTCCCGAGCGGGGCAAGGGTCCGCTCATTGTGATGCTGCACGGCTTTATCGGCTTCAAGGACTGGGGCTTCTTCCCCTTCGTTGCGCACGAGCTGGCGCAGCGCGGGGCATGCGTGGTGACCTTCAACTTCTCGCTGAGTGGATACATCGAAGGCTCAGACCGGGTGGAGCGCCCGGAGCTGTTTGCCCGCAATACTATCGGGCAGGAGCTTGCCGATACGTTGCTGCTGCTGCAGGCATTCCGGCAGCGGCAAGTCCAGGCACCCGAGAGCTGGTGGAAGCGCTGGGAGAAGGACCGCCGCATCTTCCTGTTGGGCTATTCGCGCGGTGCGGGTGTGGCACTGCTGAGCGCGCGCGAGTTCGGCTCGATTGACCGCCTGGTGCTGTGGTCGCCTGTGACGACCTTTGACCACTACACCGAGCGCCAGAAGAAGCGCTGGCGCCAGCGCGGCTCGCTGGAGATCTCGCACACCCGCACCAGCCAAATCCTGCGCATGGACGTGGGCTACCTGGAGGACCTGCAAGCCAACGCCGAGCGGTACGACCTGCGCCGCGCTCTCCGCGAGCTGCGCTGCCCGACGCTGGTCGTCCACGGCGCCCACGACATCACCGTGCCGCTGCGCCAGGTGCAGGAGTTCCTCAGCGCAGCTCCACCCGGTTTGGTCCAGCTCCACGTTGTCCAGCACACCGGGCACACCTTCGGGGTGGACCATCCCATGCGCCAACCCTCGCCGGCGGTTATGGAAGCCTTGGAGGTCACGCTGCGCTTCCTGCAGCTATGAGGTTGCGCCACCTGTGGGCACTGCTCTGGTTGGTGGGCAGCGCCGAGGGATGCCGTCTGGCAACCGCCCCTCCCGCACCGCAGAAGCTTACCCCAGCGACCCCCGTTGGGAGCGCCCTGCTCTTCAAGTACGCCCTCGATAGCGCCCGCTTCGCCGATGCACTCTTCCTTCTGGCATACCCGGATGGCTCTCCACTGCGTCCGAGCGAACGGTACGAATGGCAGCCAGCACTGGAGCGGCTCACCGCTATCGTGGGTGGAGCGCCTCTGACGATGCTGCGCCAGGACTCCCTCGCCCCCGACCGCTTCCGTGTCCTGCTGGAGCTGGATTACCTCAACACGCTCGAATTCACGCTGGTCGAACGCGAACGCACCTGGCGCATTGTCTACCTCCGCCGCCTGCCCTGGCGCCGCGAGCCGGTGGAGATCTTCCCTGGGCGATGACGCTTGCCCCTTGTTTGTCGCAAACGGCGTACTTTGCCATCAGTCTCCCAAACCCGCTCCGCGAGCATGAAGGTCACCGCGATGGTGAGCGTTATTCCCATCGGCACGGGGCTATCGCTGTCGCACTACATCGCCACCTGCGTGCAGGTGCTCCAGCAGGCAGGGCTTGAGTGCCACGTGCACGCGCATGGGACCAACGTCGAAGGGGAATGGGACCAGCTCTGCTCGGCTCTCCAGGAATGCTTTGCCCGCCTTCAAGCCCAAGGGGTGCAGCGCATTAGCCTGCTGCTCAAGGTTGAGATGCGCTCCGACCGCACCCCATCGTTGGAGGCAGCGGTGCGCTCCGTCCAGGAGAAGCTTGCCCAGCCATAGGGACGGAGGTGGCACAGAAGATACGGCAATGGCTCCGGATTCCGCTGCCGAGCCCTGCGCTTAGGGACGCGGATTCCCCTAAATTTGCCCCCGCGCTGATAGCGCCCGTTGTGGGTGGATGTGTGTCACAGTAACCCTGCAGTCCTGCCATGCGAATCCCCCGACGCTTTACCGAAGCCGGCACAAGCCCGTACGACTACTTCACCTACGAGCGGCGCTCCTCGGTGCTGCGCAACCCCGATGGCACCATCGTCTTCGAGATGCACAACATCGAGGTGCCTGCCCATTGGTCGCAGATCGCCACCGACATCCTGGCACAGAAGTACTTCCGCAAAGCCGGGGTGCCACAGTACGATGAGCAGGGCAATCCCGTGCTGGATGCCGAGGGCAAGCCCGTGCTGGGTCCGGAACGCTCGATCAAACAAGTCGTACACCGCTTGGTCGGCTGTTGGCGCCACTGGGGAGAAACGCATGGCTACTTCGATACCCCCGAGGACGCCCAAGCCTTCTACGACGAGCTCGTGTACATGATTCTGGCGCAGATGGCGGCGCCGAACTCCCCGCAATGGTTCAACACCGGACTCGCCTACGCCTACGGCATCACCGGCAAACCCCAAGGGCATTGGTACGTGGACCCTGCCACCGGGCGTCTCCAGCGCTCCAAGGATGCCTACACCCGCCCGCAGCCGCATGCCTGCTTCATCCAGTCCATCCAGGACGACCTGGTCAATGAGGGCGGGATCTTCGACCTGCTCACCCGTGAGGCGCGCATCTTCAAGTACGGCTCCGGCACGGGTACGAACTTCTCCCCGCTGCGCGCTGCCGGAGAACCGCTCTCCGGCGGAGGAGTCTCCTCAGGGCTGATGAGCTTCCTGAAGATCTTCGACCGCGCTGCCGCCGCAATCAAATCCGGCGGTACCACTCGGCGCGCCGCCAAGATGGTCATCGTGGACATTGACCACCCCGACATCGAGGAGTTCATCGAGTGGAAGGCGCGCGAAGAGGAGAAGGTCGCCGCTCTGGTGACCGGCTCCCGCATCTGCGCTACCTTCCTGCAGGCAATCATGGACGAAGCCGTTGCGCGCGGCACAGATTGGCAGCGCAATCCCCAACTGCGGACGCTCATCCGCCGGGCGCTCCACCGAGGCATCCCCACGGCGTACATCCTGCGCACGCTGGCACTGGTCGAGCAAGGGTATACGAAGCTGGATTTCCCGGTCTTCACCACCGACTACGAAGGCGAAGCCTACGCAACCGTCAGCGGGCAGAACTCCAACAACTCCGTCCGCGTCACCAACGAGTTCATGCAGGCAGTACTCAACGACGGGACATGGGACCTGCGCTGGCGCACCGACGGACGCGTATGCCGCACCGTCCGCGCCCGCGACCTCTGGCACAAGATCGCCCTGGCAGCCTGGAAGTGCGCCGATCCCGGGCTACAGTTCGACACCACCATCAACGAATGGCACACCTGCCCGAACTCCGGGCGCATCAATGCCTCCAACCCCTGCTCGGAGTACATGTTCCTGGACGATACTGCCTGCAACCTGGCCAGCCTCAACCTGCTGAAGTTCTACGATGAGGAGACCGGGCGCTTCCGCATTGAGGACTTCCGCCACGCCGTGCGGCTGTGGACCATCGTGCTGGAGATCTCGGTACTCATGGCACAGTTCCCCTCCAAGGAGATTGCCCGCCGCAGCTATGAGTTCCGCACCCTCGGGCTGGGCTATGCCAACCTGGGCGCGCTGCTCATGGTCAGCGGTGTCCCGTACGATTCCCCCGAGGCACGGGCGATCGCCGGCGCCATTACCGCCATCATGACCGGCGAAGCCTATGCAACAAGCGCGGAGATGGCAGCCGAGCTGGGTCCCTTCCCCGCCTTTGAGAGGAACCGCGAGCCCATGCTGCGTGTCATCCGCAACCACCGCCGTGCCGCCTACAATGCCCCACCGCAGGAGTACGAAGGGTTAAGCATCGCACCGATGGGCATTGACCCTCGGTACTGCCCTGAGGAGCTTCTGCAAGCAGCGCGGCGCGCTTGGGACCGAGCGCTCGAACTGGGAGAGCGCTACGGCTACCGGAATGCTCAGGTGACCGTTATCGCCCCCACGGGCACCATCGGACTGCTCATGGACTGCGACACCACTGGGATTGAGCCCGACTTTGCGCTGGTCAAGTTCAAAAAGCTCGCCGGCGGCGGCTACCTCAAAATCGTCAACCAATCCGTTCCCAAAGCGCTCCGCCGCCTGGGCTACAGCGAAGAGCAGATCCGCGACATCGTTGCTTACTGCGTTGGGCACGGCACCCTGGTGGGCTGCCCCACGATCTCGCACGAGCAACTGCGCCACAAAGGCTTCACCGACCGCGAGCTGGCGCTCATCGAATCCCTGCTGCCCAACGCCTTCGACCTGCGCTTTGTCTTCACGCGCTGGGTCCTGGGAGAGGAGTTCTGCCTGCGGCTGGGCTTTACCCGAGAGCAGTTGGAGGACCCGGCGTTCGACCTCCTGCGCGCCCTGGGATTCAGCGAGGAGGAGATTCAGGCTGCAAACGAATACGTCTGCGGTACGATGACCGTCGAAGGCGCTCCGCACCTGCGCCCGGAGCATTTGCCCGTCTTCGATTGCGCCAACAAGTGCGGCAAGCGCGGCACCCGCTTCATTGACTACATGGCGCACGTGCGGATGATGGCTGCTGTGCAGCCGTTCATCTCCGGCGCCATCTCCAAAACGGTCAACATGCCCGCCGAAGCCACCGTCGGCGACGTCGCTCAGGTCTACCTGCAGGCATGGCGCATGGGCTTGAAAGCCATCGCCCTCTACCGCGACGGCTCCAAGCTCTCCCAGCCCCTGAGCACACGCTCGGAGGAGCTCGAAGACGAGGTCGTCATGCTCGGCGACGAGGAGACGCTCGACGAGACCAAGGGTCCCCAGCAGGTCCAGGAGCGCATCGTCGAACGCATTGTCTACCAACGCCCGCAGCGGCGCCGGCTTCCCAAGAAGCGCCACGGGTTCGTGCGCGAAGCCTATGTGGGCGGGCACAAGGTCTACCTGCGCACCGGCGAGTACGAGGACGGCACGCTGGGGGAAATCTTCATCGACATGTACAAGGAGGGCGCCTCCTTCAAGGGCTTGCTCAACTGCTTCGCCGTGCTGGCATCGAAGGCGCTGCAGTACGGCATCCCCCTGGAGGAGCTGGTGGACACCTTCACCTTCACCCGCTTCGAGCCCTCCGGTCCGGTCGAGGGGCACGAGGCAATCAAGTACGCCACCTCCGTGCTGGACTACGTCTTCCGCTCCCTGGCGTACGACTACCTGGGGCGGACCGATTTCGTCCACGTCAAAGCCGTCGACGAAGTCCCGCCACAGCCCACGCCCGCAGCGCCTCCGGCGGAGAGCACTCCACCGACGGCAACCACCTCACCGGCGGCTCCGCCGAGCGCTCCGCCGCCACACCCCACGCGAATCGTCCAATGGGGCGAAGCACATCCGGATGATTCCGAATCCGAACCGGAGTTGGTTTCGGCAAATGGAACGGAGCTCAACGGCGCCTATGCCCGCCGAGTTGCCGAAGCAAAGGCGCGCGGTTATACGGGGGAGTCCTGCCCCGTGTGCGGCTCCATGCGCATGCGCCAGAGCGGAAGCTGCGCCGTCTGCGAGGATTGTGGCACAACCAGCGGATGCTCCTGAGCCGAGATGAGCAGCGGGCTGTGGATCATTGACCAGCACACCGCCGACCTGGAGTTCCACTACCGGGTCGAGGAGGTGCTCTACAGCGGCACCACCGAGTACCAGCGCGTGGAGATCGTGCGTGCCCCTGCGCTGGGCAAGGCGCTCTTCCTGGACGGGCGCATCCAATCAGCCCAGGTGGACGAATTCATCTACCACGAGGCACTGGTCCACGTCGCCATGATGACCCATCCCAACCCACGGCGGGTCCTCATCCTGGGCGGCGGCGAAGGTGCCACACTCCGGGAGGTCCTGCGCCATCCCTCCGTGGAGGAAGCTACAATGGTGGACATCGACGGGCAACTGGTCGAGCTGTGCCGTCAACTGCTCCCGGAATGGCACCAGGGGAGTTTCGAGGCTCCGCAATCGCGCCTGTACTACCAAGATGCGCGCGCCTTCGTGGAGTCTCTCCCGGCTGTGCCCACCTATGACGTGGTCATCTCCGATCTGACCGAACCCATCGAAGGCGGACCCTCGGTGCTGCTCTTCACTGTGGAGTTCTACCAAAGGCTGGCACAGCAGATGTCCCCCGAGGGCATCTTCGTCGCGCAAGCCGGAAGCGCCGATCCGGTCTATCCGGATTTTGCTGCCAGCTTGTGCCATACGCTGCGCCAGGTCTTCTCGAACGTCCGCGTGTACTGGGCATTTGTGTACTCCTTCCAGTTGCCGTGGGCGTTCGTCATCGCCTCCAACGCACACGATCCGGCGATGCTCTCCTCGGCGGTGCTCCAGCAGCGCCTCAGCGAACGCGGGCTGCGCTGCCGCTACTACTCCCCCACGCTGCATCCGGCAATGTTTGCATTGCCACCCTATCTGGAAGAGGCGCTCAGCACGCGGGGACGCCCAATCCGGGATGACCATGCCTTCATCTGGCAAGCATAGGGCGCGCACGGAGTGAATGCATTATTTTTGTGCATCACAGCGTCCTACGGGGCGTTCAGTCTGTTCCACATTCTGGCGAAGTCCGATGCGCACACTGCTGGCTGGGATTGTGATAGCCCTCTTTGGTCTGCTCTACGGCGCATCCGCAGCGCATGGGGACGGCTGTGGGAGCAGATCCGCTGAGAAAGCCTCGCACGCCGCTAAGTCCTGCTGCGCGGCAAAGCATTCGGAATCGGCAACCGCTGCTTCTGCGCAACACAGTGCAAGCTCCTGCGAAGAGGATGAGGAGGAGTGCTGCAGCGAAGAAGCAGAGGATTCCCATGCCAAAGCGGATGCGGCACAAAAGCAGTGCTGCCGACAGACTGCCAAGCAGGCTTCCAGCCCTTCAAAGTCGGCTGAACCCAACCGATAAGTATGTCGCCGAGGTAACCCCAAAGGTGCGCTGATGGCTCGCGGTGGCGGTCCTGGAAAGGTCTACTTCGTGCTTTATCTGGCGGTTGTGCTGGAGCTACTGCTCATCATCGTCGAGCGGGACGACGCGGAGGAGCATCTGCTCAAGAAGCAGAAGGAGTCCATGCGCATCGTCCAGAGCATCCTCTCGCAACTGCAGGTCGGCGCCGGAACCGAAGGGATCAGCACGCGCCCGAAGGATGAGATCACGCTGACCGAAGCTTACATGCAAACCGCCGGGGGTCCGCAGATTCGCCAGGACCGCTACTACGAGGTCGAGGTCGGTGTGACCGATGTCAGCGACATCGCCACTCTGGAGGGGTTAGAGCCTGCGGAAGCCGAGCGGCGCCTTGCAACGCTCATCCGCTTGGCAAACGTCCAGGAGCTGGACTACCAAATCTTCTACCACCCCAGCCCCAGCCCCGATCCTCCGCCCTTCCCCTCCGATGACACGCTTCGGCGCCTTCCGTGGGAGCGCTTTACCGAAGGACAAGCTATCGGACCCGAGGTCGAAGGCGCCCCCTGGCGCCTGGTTGCAATGCGCCGCCTGGAGCTGGACCTGGCAGCAACGCGCGACTACCGACGCCCCGTCTACAAACCCTTCACCATCGCCATCGGCGATCTGCGCCGCTTTGCCCCACCGGATGCCGCTGCACGGGACAGCATCTACTGGTACGACCACGCACGCACGCTGCAGCGCGCCCAGCAGAACGGGGGGCGGATCAAGAAGCGCATCTTCGCAGCACGCTTCCAACCGCCACCACAGCCCGGGTGGTACAAACTGCGCTTTGCGTCCCGCACCAACCGCATCCTCGGCATCCAAGGCGACAAGCCCTTTGAGCTCTCTGGCGAGGAGACCGTCAACATCGGCACAGTGCAGATCAAGGTCAAAGACCTCCTGCTGGTCAAGCGCGAACTGGAGCGCGAGCTGGATGCCTACAATCCTCCATCGGCAGACGATCTGATTGCCGGACGGCTCGATGGGGAGGGATTCCTGCAGCGCTTGCAGCAATCCATCGAGTACGTCCGCAAGGAGTTCCCTACGCGGGCGCAGGAGATCGTGGGCAAGCTCGAGCTCTACGGCTACCTTGCCCGTCTGCTGGCGCCGGGACAATCCGCTGGCTTTGAGCAAAACCGCTCCAGCATCGCCATCGATATCCGCGTAGTCAAGCCTGCCGTTCCCCCACCGGCAGACCCGAAGGTCTTCCTGGCACAGTCGGAGTTTTACTCCTTCGACAAAGCCCAGCGCACCGTCATTCCCTTCAGCGCTGGACCGATTGTGCCCAACGGACCGCGCCCGACCGTCACCATCCAGCCTCCGCTGCCCTTCCGGCTGGTGGATTTAGGACCGGAGCAGGTTGCCGGCGCGGGTACTACTGGTGCTACCACCAACAAGTTCGAAATCCAAATCTCCGAGCCCGTGCCCGCTGGGCAGTATACGGTCACGATTACGCATACCAACATCGCACGGAAGCAGGCAACCGAATCGGCTCAGTTGGTGGTCTTCCCCACCCGACTCAACAACGCTGCCGATATTGATGCGCAGCTGGGCTACATCTACTACGGCTACCGCTTTGAGGTTACCGCCGAGCCCTCCTCCCAAGGCAAGATCCCCGCATCCCAGTTCCAAACAGCAATCCTTGTCGGCAGCGGCGATCAGGAACCCATCGTCCCTGGACTGCAAGCCGGGCGTGATATCCCCGCATCGGCAACTGCGGTGCGGGTCCGCGTCACCTGGCGGAATCCTTATACGGGCGAGACCGTCACGCTGTACGAAGGGCAAGGAACTCCACAGCAGCGCCCGCCGCTGATTGCGACAACGGATGCGAAGATCGATCCGACCATCGATCCGCGTAACCCCGAGCTCCTCATCACCCAAATCCGCATCCGCCCGGCGTTTGTGGATGTAGGGAAAGCCGGTTCCCCCGAAGATGTCCGCGATGTACGCGTGCAGATTACCCGCGCCGATATCCCCAACTACAAACCGACCGCCTCGATCCGGCGTGTGGGTGCCGAGGACTACGAGGTTGTCATCCGTCTGGACGGTCCAACGCCGGTCCGTCGCGGGCGGCTCGATGGCACTGTCTCGCTGCTTATTACGGCGAAGATGCGCAACCCGATCAACGGCGCGGAATCGCGCGAAGCCAAAGGCGTGCTCAACAACATCCCAATCTCGTACTGATGTCTGACCTGCGCACGGGGCTACAAATGCGCTCACGGGCTCTTCTGCTGCTCCCCCTTGCGGTACTTGCGTTGTGGGGCAGCTCCCCGCTCCTGCATGCCCAGGAAGCGGAGCTGCGCGCAATCCTGCGAAAGTTCAAAAACTACCGCTACGGCAACATCTCCGTCTTCCGGCTGGATGGGCAGGTCTTTGCCGACGTGCAGGAGCTGCTCAACCCCATGCCGAAAGCTCCGGACGTGGTCGGGCAGCTCCAGGCGCAAAATCCAGCGCTGTTCCAGCAGATCCAAGACCGGGTCACACTGGAGGGCTGCGCTGCCGATGTCCAGGAGGTGCTGCGCAAACTGCGTGAAGAGGATGGTGTTCCGGCAAGCCTGGTCCAGCGCGCCGAAACCATCGAGGCAATCAAGTACGCTGTCCAGGTCATGCAGAATAACTGCAACGCCTTCAAAAACGCCTTCGTCGTCACAACGCGCTACCGTCCTGGGGAGCCCTTCAGCATCATTGCGCTCATCAAAACGCGCGACCGCTCGCGCACAATTGCCCGAGACCTCCGCGCTGTGCAGGATGTGGACATCCTGCTCTACACCGACCTGCGCCGCATCGCTGCTCCGATAGGCTCACCCTCCGCGACGCTCTACGACTACCTGGCAAACGCCGTCGTCCAGGGTGCGGTAGAGAACGTCACGCTCGAGGCACAGGGCATCGGGGATGAGGATACCTACTTTGCCCCGCCCACCTTCGGCAACGCCGAACCCGTCTCGGAGGATGACCTCTCCCTCTACACCCGCATCTCCGATGGTCAGCCGCTGGACTACCACCATCCCAACGAGTTGCTCGTGAGCTTTCCCGACCTTGTGCGCTACCGCCGCTACGAGCGCCCGACAACGGAGGAGGCAACCGGCAACGAGGAGGAAGCCCCAGTGTACAACCGCCAGCTCCCGCGCTTAGGGCTTGAGCTGCGCTACGGGCTGGAGGAGCTCAACTACCCCTCCGTGTGGTCGCAGCGGCTCACGCTGAGCGCGCTGTGGAGCAGTGCGCGACTCGGTGTTGTGCTCCCGACCTCTGGCTGGAAGCAGCTCAACTCCGCCGTGGGTGGTTCCCCGCGCCTGACCTCCGCCGGCTGGGGCATCTACGGGAGCGTGGACTTCCCGGTCAAGCTAATTCAGGAAGGCGGCGTCTTCCATGCCTCCGCATCCTACGTCTTCGGGGATGCTCGCCGCTCCGACCACCAGGTCTGGAATGAGGCGCTCCGCCAGCACACGGATTTCCTCATCCGCTACCATGCGCAGATGCACTACTCCTTTGCCATCGCCGTGGATAAGAACTACTTCTTCCGCTTCCAGTTGGGTGGCACGCTCTACGGCGCCGAGACGTGGGGCGAGCGCGTGGATACAACAGAGGACCGCGAACTCCAACGCCGCTTCGTGCGCAAGGAGACACAGACCATCGGCGGCATCAGCGGCGGCATCGAATACATGGCAACCGGCATCGGCACCCCGTACGGCTTCGCTGTACAATACTTCGACGACACCGTGCTGGGAACGCTGTGGCTGCAGATCCCTATCTCCTCCTCCCTTGCCGTCCGCTTCGATGGGAAGGTCTTTGCAACGCTCCTGCGTGACCCACGCCTGTGGGAGCACAGCACGCTCTTCCTACCCTCTGTGCGCTTGCTGTTGAACTTCTGAGGTGTGCATGCCATGCGCTGGCGCAGCTTCTCGGTTCTCCTGCTCACAACGAGTATGCTGGGCGCTCCGCTGGGAGCGCAGCCGCAATCCCAAACTCCCGCTCCAAACCCGGAGGAGGTGCTGGCAGCGCTCAAGACCATAGATCCGAACATCCTGCGCTACTTCCCGCGCTGGCGGCTCTGCGAGCCGAACCTGATGATCCAGGTGCACCAAACCTTCGTCCTCCTGGGCTATCCGGAGACGCAGCTCGATATGCAGAACATCGTCCTCACCGCCGCACCGACCCGGAGAGCGGGCGAGGAGTACGAGCTGCTGCTCATCGAATGCGGCTCGGCAAAGATGGTCGCCTCCGAGATCGAAGCCAACATGCGCAAGCTGGCAAGCCTACTTGCCGACCCACGCCGTCCGTACTGCTACGAAGAGATCCCCCCCAGTACGCCTCCCACGCCGGCACAGGTGGAGGCAATTGTCAACTTTACGATGCCGACCAATGTTGGGCAAGCCATCACTGTTTCCCTGTTCGAGCAAACGCTCAAGCTTGGACGCACTGGATTCTGGCTGCGGGCTTCCGTGGGCTCGGACGCTCTGGGATACCACTTCTGGTCCGCTGGTATCGGGCGCGTCATCCTGCAACGTCCGCTCATCGAGAACACAGATGAGTCCACCCGACGGGCAATCCCGCATCTGCTGGATGCACGGCTGGGCGTGGGCTACCGGCTCACCGGCGGCTTGGATGAGAAGTTCCTCGGCGGCATCCTTGCGCCGCGCAAGCTCAACATCGGCTACGGGGGATACCTCTCTGCCGGAGCGGACTTCTACTTCCCCTTCCACCCGCAAGCCGGCACTGCCCTGACAGTCGAACTGCCGTTGCAGAGCATCTCCCCGACGACCTCGGTCAACCTCAAGACCTACGCCACCGTGCCGATCGGGACGGAGCGGGATATCCGCCCCACCCAACCTGACCTCATCGTGGATCTGGAGCGACTGGTGCCGCTTCTGCGCAGCAGTGGGCAGTGGACGCTCTTCTACAACTGGTGGCTCTCTCAGGAGCGCCCCATCCACTTCTTCCGCTTCGATATCGGGCTGTGCTACTCCGAGGTACGCGAAGCCGCTATCATCTACAGCGCTGACCGGCAGACGACCTTCTTGAGCACGACCGACGTCGAGGGCTTGCAGCTCTACAAGCCACGCGAGCTGGGCGATTGGCTCTTCCTGCGGCTGGAGTACCGCAACCAGAGCAGCTTCCCCTTCGGGGTTGCGCTGCAGTACTCCAACCAGCTCCTCTTCGGGCGCATCTACCTGCCCATCGTGGGACGCTGGCTGTACTTGGAGGGGAAGTACTCTACGCCGCTGCGCCCGCTGCGTCCGTTTGAAACCCGGCACTTCTTCGTGCTCTCGCCTCTGCTGCGGATTACGATCTGAGCGGGTTGAGCACGCGCACGGATACATCGCGCTTGAACCCATGCGCTGGGGTGTTGGGCTTGCAGCCGTCGCCACTCTCTGGGCTCAGGTGGATACAGGACAACTGCAGCAGCGGCTGCTGGAAAGCGCTCGTATCCACTCAGCCCGCCCTAACCTCCAGCTCCGACTGCACAACGTGGATATCACCCGCTTCCCAGATATCCAGCTCATCGTAGAGGTCGTCGGCGAAGAGCCCGATACCCTGCTGCCCGAAGAGTTCACCATCCTGGAGGGCGAGCGCGCCTACCCCGTCATCGCGACCCATCGCCTCTCCCCGCGCAACCGGATTCCCATTGACTTCATCTTTGCCATAGACGTGACCGGCACGATGCAGGCGTACATCAACGGCGTGCGCGACAACGTGGAGCGCTTCGTCCGCTCCCTTACCCTCCGAGGGATAGACTACCGGCTCGGCTTGGTGCTCTTCTCCGATGTCATCGAACGCGTGGAGCCGCCCACCGAAGACGTTCGGCAGTTCCTGCGCTGGGTCTCCCAAATCTGGGCAAGCGGCGGAATGGATGAGAAGGAGAACGCCTTGGAAGCACTTGCCGAAGCTGCCCGCATGCCCTTCCGCCCAGCTGCCAACCGTATCGTGCTGCTCATCACCGACGCGCCCTACCACCAGAAGGGCGAGCGCGGTTATGGGCGGACGGAGTTCACTACCGAGAGCATCATCGCCTACTTGCGCGAACGCCAGGTGCGCGTCTTCTGCATCACGCGCCCAGAGCTGCGCGAATACGCCCAAATCGCCTCGGCAACCCGAGGAGCTGTCTACGATATCCAACTGCCCTTCTCGCAAATTCTGGAGCGCTACGCTGCAGAGCTGACGAACTTCTGGGTGCTCACCTACCGCACCGGCGAGGAGATCCCGCCGGACTCCATCCGCGTGGCGATTCTGGACCGGCAGCGCCGCCAGCTTGTCCGCCAAGTCATCCCCATCGTGGAGATTGGGCGCAAGTTCATCCTGGAGCACCTGCTCTTCGAAACCAATAGCGCAGCGCTGCCGGATTCCGTCCCCGAACTGGAGGTGCTGGTGCGCTTCCTGCGGAAACGCCCAGAGGTGGTCATCCGCGTCGAAGGGCATACGGATAATCGAGGCTCCGTAGCGTACAACCGCCAGCTTTCACTCCAACGCGCCGAAAGCGTACGCAGGTACCTGCTGCAGCGCGGCGTTGCTCCAAATCAAGTCCTGGTTGCCGGCTTCGGAGCCTCCCGTCCAATCGCCGACAACGACACCGAGTTCGGGCGCAGCCTGAACCGGCGCGTGGAGATCGTTATCGTTCGGAAATAGTCCGCCGACGGAATGCCCGCCACAGAAGGAGCCCTACTGCTGCCACTGCCGCCGTATATCCCGTTGCAACGCCACCGTACTTGAGCACCGATTCCCATACCGGTGCTGCCAAGGGATGCACGGCGATGAGGAAGTAGGCGACGTTGTGGAACGCAATCCCCACGAGTACAAATCCCAACAGGCGCAGCGGGTCTGTGGTTTCCATCCACTGCGGATCCTCCGGCTGCGCGAACATCCCTGCGACGAACCCCGCAATGGACTTTGCAAAGGCGTTCAGCCCGAGCACATCGGCGAGGAAGACATCCTGGAGCAGTCCGATGGCAAAGCCTGCGATTGTGCCCGCAAATCGCCCCTGCCGGAGGGCAATCCAGAGCACCAGCAGGAGGAAGAGGTCCGGCACAACCCCCAGGATTGCCATCCACGGCAGCAGCAACAGATGCAGCAGTGCAATGAGCAGCGCCGCAATCGCGTAGGCAAGCGGACGCAGCCAGCGTCCACTCACCTTCCCCAGCTCCTCAAGCAATGGCATCGGGCTCAAGGCGCAAGTTGTCCCTCCAAGCGCCGTCGCTCGGGGTTGGGAAGGTGCAAGACGACGGCAACGTAGCGGACCGATTCGAACGGGACGGCAGCCTGGACCTCGATTCGGTAGAATAGCCCATCGGGCAACGGCTCCACCCGGCGGACGCTCCCGACGGGAATGCCCCCGGGGAAGCGATCGCTGGCATTGGAGGTCACCACCGGCTCCCCTGCCTGCACCGACACGCTCGTCGGCACATAGCGCAGCAGGAAGCGCCGCTCCCTGCCCTCCCAGGTGAGGATGCCTTCGGCGCCGCTGTGCTGCAGTTGTACGGCAACGCGCATCGTTCGGCTCGGCAGCAGATGCACCAACGCAAAGTGAGGGCTAACGGCTTCGACCGTTCCGACCAATCCGGCAGCCGTCACCACCGGCATGCCGGGTCGGACCCCATCAGCACTGCCACGGTTGAGCGTTGCGTAGCTCTGCAATTGCCCAACAGTTCTGCCCAGGAGCTCTCCGAAGAGCAGCGGGAGCGGCTGCCGGGCAGGCAGTTGCAGGAGGCTGCGGAGCTGCTCGTTCTCGGCAGCAAGCTCCTGTTGCCGCATCAGCGCCTGCATCAGCTCGATGTTGATGCGGTGCAGCAGCTCATTCTCGCGCTGCAAGGCAAAGGGGTTGGGAATCCACGCCAGGCTTTGGCGCACCAACCCGGCCAGCACCAAGGCAACCGTGCGCAGCGCTTGCAGCCGCTCTGCCGAGTGCAACTGCATCAATGCCAGCGCCACAAGCAGCAGCGCCAGCAGCACGACGTAATCCCGAAAGCGCAGAAGCAGCTCCAACAGGCGCTGTAGCTGCATCCGGCTCAGGTGGTGTAATCGTAAAAGCCGCGTCCGGTCTTCCGCCCCAGATACCCGGCAGCCACCATCTTGCGCAGCAGCGGGCACGGGCGGTACTTGTCATCGCCGAGCTCGCGGTGAAGCACCTCCAGAATCGCCAGGCACACATCGAGCCCAATCAGATCCGCCAGCGCCAGCGGTCCCATCGGATGGTTCATCCCCAGGCGCATGACCGTATCAATGTCCTGCGCCGACGCCACGCCCTCCATCAGGCAGTAGACTGCCTCGTTGATCATGGGCATGAGGATGCGGTTGGAGACAAAGCCTGGGGAATCCTGCACGCAGACCGGCGTCTTGCCAAGCCGACGGGCGAGCTCTTCGACCCTCTGGTAGGTTTCGTCGCTGGTGGCAAGTCCGCGCACCAGCTCGCACAGTTGCATCACCGGCACGGGATTGAAGAAGTGCATGCCGATGACTCGGTCAGGGCGCTGCGTTGCCGCTGCCAGCAGGGTGATGGAGATGGAGGAGGTGTTGCTTGCCAAAATCACTTCGGGCGCGCAGAGTTGGTCCAATTGGGCAAAGAGCTGCCTCTTGAGCGACACGTTTTCCGGAGCCGCCTCGATTACAAACTCCGCCTGCGCTGCAAAGCTGTGCAGATCCGTCCCCGTCTGGATACGCTGGAGAGCCGCCTGCTTCTCTGCTTCGCTGAGCACACCCTTTTGCTGCTGCCGCTGCAGATTGCGCTCAATAGTTGCCAGGGCGCGCTGGAGCACCTCTGGGGCAACATCGTAGAGCAGCACCTCGAAGCCGTGCTGGGCAAAGACGTGTGCAATGCCGCTGCCCATCGTGCCGGCACCGACGACCAGAACACGCTCCATGGAACACTTCCGGAATGTGACACACCGCTGCGCAAAAATATCGGTTCCCGCGCAGCTTGTACACCGCACCAGCTCAGACAATAGCGTCCCTGAGTGCCTCGTCACGCACCCCACGACAACGGTCGAGCACAATGGCAGCGCGCACCGAGCATCCACCCCGGGTAGCCATCGTAACGCTGGGGTGCAGCAAGAACACCGTTGACTCCGAGACCCTGGCAGCCTATCTGCAGCGGCACGGCGTTGAGCTGACCGCTCCGGAACACGCCTCCGTGCTCATTCTCAACACGTGCGGCTTCATCCAGCCTGCAAAGCTGGAGAGCATCAGCGCAATTGTGGAAGCTGTCGAACGCAAGCAAGCCGGCTCCCTCGCCCAGCTCATTGTCATGGGGTGCCTTTCGGCACGGTATGCCGAGGAGCTGCGCCAGGAGTTCCCGGAAGTTGACTACTTCTTCGGTCCGGAAGCCTACGAACCCATCGCCCGCGTTGTCCTCGGAGACGCCCGATATGAGCTGCTCGGCGAACGGCTGCTCTCCACCCCTTCGCACTTTGCGTACCTGAAGATCTCGGAGGGCTGCGACCACGGATGCTCCTTCTGCGCCATTCCACTCATCCGTGGACGGCATCGCTCGCGCCCGATGGAGCAGCTCCTCCAGCAAGCCCAGGACCTCCTCCACCGCGGTGTCCGCGAACTCATCCTCATTGCCCAAGACACCACTGCCTACGGCATTGACCTCTACGGACGCCGCCGAATCGCCGAGCTCGTTTCCCGGCTGGCATCCCTTCCTGGCATCGCCTGGGTCCGCCTCCTGTACGCCTACCCGACGGACTTCCCGGAGGAGCTGCTGCAGGTCATCGCCGAACACCCCACGGTGTGCAAGTACCTGGACATCCCATTGCAGCATGTCTCCACGCGGGTGCTGCGCTCCATGCGGCGCGGCATGACACGGCAGAGCATCGAGCGCTTGCTCGAACGCATCCGCTCGCGCGTCCCAGGGATTGCGCTGCGCACGACCTTCATCGTCGGCTACCCCAACGAGACCGAGGAGGATTTCCGCGAGCTGTGCGAGTTCGTGCGGTGGGCGCGCTTTGAACGGCTCGGCGTGTTCACCTACTCGGCAGAGGAGGGCACGCCAGCATGGAGCCTGGGCGACCCCATCCCGGAAGAGGTCAAGCAGGAGCGCTCCCGGGAGCTCATGGAGCTGCAGCGCAGCATCTCGCGCGAGCTCAACAGCGCCAAGATCGGCACCGTGCAGCGTGTCCTCATTGACGAGGAGCTTGCCCCGGGGGAATACCTCGGGCGCACCGAATTCGATGCTCCGGAGGTAGACTGCGAGGTCTACGTCCGCTCCCCTGTACCGCTCTCCCCCGGCACCTTCGTGATGGTGGAGATCGAGGACGCCGGGGACTACGAACTCTACGGGAGCGCCAATGTCACAGTGCCGACACCTGCTTGAAGCCATCAGCATCGTCCTGTGCGCTGCCATCCCCCTTGGAGCACAGCAAGAGGGCTTCTTCACGGATGTGCTGTGCTTTGCTGCCGAACTGCCCGATTCCAACGCGCGGGTGGACGTCTGGAGTGTCATCCCCTATGCAACGCTTACCTTCCGTGCTGCCGAGGGAGGCGCCTTCCAGGCTCAGTACCAGCTCTCCGTCACCATCCGCGATAGTGCAGGGCAACTCCTGCGTTCGCACGTGTGGAACCGGCGCCCGTACGCCCCGACCTACAGCATCGCCCAAGGAGCAACGGCAGCCTTCGAAGCCCTGCAAAGCAGTGACCACCTCCCCGCCGGGAGCTATACCATTACGGTGCTGCTGCGAGATGAGTTCAGCGGGCGCGAATACCGTACCAGCCGCCGCTACGAGGTCCCCGACTACCAACGCCCCTCGCTTGCCTTGAGCAGTATCCTGCTGGCAAGCACGGTAGAGGAGCACGAACAGCGCCCGCGCATCACCCCCTTCTTCTCCGACGACGTTGCCCAACTGGGCGAACGCTTCTTTGCCGCTGTGGAGCTTATCTCCCGCTCAGCTGTGAGCGATTCGCTCACCCTGCGGGCCGAACTGCTCCTCTCCGAAGGGAAGCAGAAGCGCTATGAGCTGCTGCGCCGGACATTGCGTCCGAGCATGCCCCGAACTCTGCTGCTTCTGCCGTTGCAGCTTCCTGCCGATATCGCCTCCGGCTCCTACCGGCTGCGCGTCCTCGTGGAACACGCAGGGCTTCCGCTGGCGCAAAGCGAGCGGAGTCTGCGCATCCGTTGGAGCGCCTTCGGGCGTACGGTGGAGGACTTGGAGCGCGCCATCCGCCAATTGCGCTACGTTGCCACCCAAGCCCAGATTGACTCGATCGCCTCCGCCCCTACCGCAGCCGAGCGACGCCGCCGCTTCGAGGAGTTCTGGGCTGCGCTCGATCCCACCCCAGGCACCCTGCGCAACGAAGCCTTCGAGGAGTACTACGACCGCATTGCTCAAGCCGACCGGCTCTTCCGCAGCTATACCGAAGGTTGGCAGACCGACCGCGGCATGGTCTACGTCATCTTCGGACCCCCGCTCCGCCGCGAGCAGTTTACGCTCAACGGGCGCCAGTACGAACGCTGGACCTACGCCGACCGCGAATTCCTCTTCGTAGACTACACCGGCTTTGAGGACTACCGGCTGCTGACCCCCCTGCCGCCGGATGCAAAGTACCGATACAACCGCTGACTGGCGATGCGACAGCTCCTTCTGGTCGGACTTGGCGGGTTCCTCGGTGCTCTGGCACGCTACGGTCTCATGGGTGCCATCTACGCTCTCTTCCCCTTCCCGCCACGGTTTCCGGTGGCAACACTGCTGGTCAACCTGCTGGGGAGCTTTCTCCTGGGCATCATCACCGGAATTGGCGAATTCCGTGGCGCTATTGATGCCTCCGTGCGCGCCTTCCTGGTCATCGGCTTCCTGGGCTCGATGACCACCTACTCCACCTTCATTGGCGAGAGCTTTGCCCTCCTGCGCCTTGGCGAATGGGTCATGCTGGGGCTGAACCTGGCAACCCACTTCACGCTCGGCTTCATCGCCTTCTGGCTAGGACTGCTCATGTCTCAGACGCTGTGGGGATAGACCATGGTACTGCCTGCCGAAGGGCATCTGCTGCGCATCTTCATCGGCGAACAGGACCGGCACGAGGGGATGCCCCTGTGGGAATGGATTCTGCGGCAAGCAAAGCAGTTCGGGCTGGCGGGCGCAACGGTGCTGCGCGGCATCGCCGGATTTGGGGCGCACAGCCGCATTCACACTGCCCGCCTGGAGCGGCTCTCGGTGGACCTGCCCATCATCATCGAAATCGTGGACACCATCGAGCGCATCGAGGCATTCCTCCCCATCGTGGATAGCGCCATCACCGAAGGCTTGGCAACCATCGAACGCGTGCACATCCGCTTCTACCGCGCCGGCAACCGCACACCAGCCGGCGCGTGAATGTGAGGGCAAGGTCGTCTTCTGCACCTGTGTGCCACATCCGGCGCTGCAGAGATGCACGCTCCCACGTGGACCCTTGCGGACGCATGGCGTCCCTCTTCCCGTTCTCATGCGCTGCTCTACGATGGCGTGCTCACGCTCGCTGGCAGCCTTCTGATTGCCCTCATGGCGCAGCTATCGCTACGGCTGCCCTGGACACCGGTGCCCATCACCGGGCAGACCCTTGCCGTACTGCTGGAAGCAGCGGCGCTGGGGGCGCGTCGCGGTGCGAGCGCCGTGGCACTCTACCTGTGCATGGGAGCGGCCGGCATGCCCGTCTTCGCGCTCGGAGGCGGAGGCATTGCACATCTGCTTGGACCAACAGGTGGCTACCTTCTCGGCTTCCTCGGCGCAGCATGGTTGGTGGGCTGGCTTTCCGAGCACGGCTGGGATCGCAGGCTCCCGACAACAGCACTGGCGCTCCTACTGGGCAACGCGCTCATCTACGCTTTTGGGCTGCCCTGGCTGGCGCTATTTGTGGGCTGGAGTGCCGTCCTGCCGTTGGGGTTGTTCCCCTTCATCATCGGCGACCTCTTCAAGCTCCTTCTGGCAACATTTCTGCTACCGGCAAGCTGGCGCCTTGTGCGCAAGCTCTCTCCCGCCGGTGGTGTTCGGTAGGTCCGTCTCAGCCCTTCTGGAAGCGGCAGCACCTCAGCTACCGCTTACGGCGTGGTGGACTCCGCCCTCCGGAGCTGCGTGCAGCGTGGGGCAAAAAGGATTGCGGGGCCGACGAGACTCGAACTCGCGTCCTCCTGCGTGACAGGCAGGCGCTCTAACCAGCTGAGCTACGGCCCCGCGTGTGGACCCGAGGGGATTTGAACCCCTGACCTCGTGAATGCCATTCACGCGCTCTCCCAACTGAGCTACGGGCCCATCGGACGCAGTGCAAAATTACGAAAAGCCGCACGCGCCGCGCCCTACTCCACTACAATCCAGCGGCTTGCCACCCTCTCGCCCACGAAGAGCACGCCGTACGCCCCGGGAGCCAACCCCGGAAACGCCGTCTCCCAGACCCCGCCGCGGCAGCCCACGCAGCCGCCCCGCCGATCAAAGAGGCAGAAGATGCCCTTCGACGACGCCCATAGCCGCAACGTTCCCGCCTCCGCGCGCCAGCCGAACGCCGGCTCCTCTTGAGCACCCACCCCCTGGGCACGCACCAGCTCAAGAATCTTATCATCCCCCTCGCGCGGGCTGCCCCGACCGTCCCGATTGCTTGTGCTCACGAAGACGCGCCCCTCCGGAGTTACGCACACATCGCGCAGGCGCCCCACACCGAGCGCATACGGCACAACGGTGACAATGCTCCGTCCATCCGGGCTCAACTGCAAGCAAAACAGCGTACTCCCCTTGAGCGTTGCCAAGAGCAGAGCGTGGCGGAACTCCTCCAGCGGACCCGTCGGCGGATAGTACGCCAACCCGCACGGTGCCACCGTCGGAGTCCAGGCGTACAGTGGTTCGACCACATTGGAATCGCGGCAGAACTGCTCCTCCTGCGGGCGATCGCAGTAGCCTTCAACGGCGGGCCAGCCGTAGTTGCGTCCGCGTTCGAGGAGGTTGAGCTCGTCATCCGTGCTGGCGCCGTGTTCGGAGAAGTAGAGCAACCCGGAGCTGCTTCGCGCCAGCCCTTGCGGATTGCGCACTCCCCAGAGCCAGATTGGGCTGCCCGGCAGTGGGTTGTCCGCCGGGATCTCGCCCTCCCAGCCGATCCGCAGAATCTTCCCGCCCAACTGCCCCAGATCCTGCGAACGCTGCGGCACTCCGCCCTCGCCCACGGTCACCAAAACGGTCCGGTCCGGCAACGCAAGCAACCGGCATCCGGCATGGATCTGCCCCACGGGGATTCCCTGCAGCAGGACCTGTGGTTCCTGCAGGGTATCCTCGTTCGGGTCGTAGCGGAAGCGCACAATCTGGAGTTCGATCCCGCCACCGCCTCCCCGCACCGTGTACGCTACCATCACCCAGGGCGTATCGGGGAAGCCCGGATGCAGCGCCAAGCCCATGAGCCCGGTCTCGCTCACGCTGAGCACCTCGGGCACGCGCAGCAGGAGCCGCTGCTCGCCCGTTTCGGGATGGATGCGCAAAATCCGCCCTGGGCGCTCCGTGCACCAGAGCCATCCATCCGGCGCCCACACAACAGACCAGGGCACTTGCAACCCGCGGGCAACAACTCGGAGCTCCAGCCCCGAAGGCTGCCCACAGGCTACCACCACCTCTGCGAAGAGAAGCGCCGCCGAGAGCACCGCAGCCCCTCTACTCATCGGAAGCCCCGGGTTGGTTGAGCTGCCCGAACCGCCGCAGCAGCTCCTCCAGGCTCATGCTTCCCTGGTCTCCGCGCCCGTGACGACGCACGGCGATGGTCCCGCTCTCGACTTCGCGCCGCCCCAGAATCAGCAGGAAGGGGATCTTCCGGTGCTCCGCCTCGGCGATCTTCCGCTGCAGACGCTCCGAGCGCGTATCCACCTCCACGCGGTAGCCTTGCTCCTGCAGTTGGTGCGCCAGCTCTACCGCTGCGCCGTGCTGGGCATCTGTAATTGGCAGCACAATCGCTTGCACCGGTGCCAGCCAGAAGGGGAAGTTGCCGGCATAGTGCTCGATGAGGATGCCGATGAAGCGCTCCAGCGAACCAAACGGTGCCCGGTGAATAATCACCGGACGATGCGCCTGCCCATCGGGACCGATGTACTCCAACCCGAAGCGCTCGGGCATGACGTAATCCACCTGCACCGTGCCCAACTGCCAACGCCGCCCCAAGGCATCGCGCACGATGAAGTCAATCTTGGGACCGTAAAAGGCGGCTTCCCCAATGCCGATGGTGTACTGCAGCCCCAGTTCGTCGGCAACCTCGCGGATCTCCCGCTGGGCGCGCTCCCAGAGCGCGATATCCCCACCGTACTTGGCTTCGTTGTCATCGCGGAAGGAGAGCCGGATGTCCACCGGCATGCCGAAGATGCGGAAGACGTACTGCGTCAGGTCAACGACGGCTTTGATCTCCTCCTTGAGTTGCTCCGGCGTGCAGTAGATGTGGGCATCGTCCTGCGTGAAGCCACGCACGCGGACCAAGCCGTTGAGCTCGCCGGATTGCTCGTAGCGGTAGACGGTGCCGAACTCTGCCAAGCGGAGCGGCAACTCGCGGTAGCTGCGGGGCTTGGAGGCGTAGATCTGGTGGTGGTGCGGGCAGTTCATCGGCTTGAGCAGGTAGCTTTCGTGCTCGTCCAGGTGCATCGGTGGGAACTGCGAATCGGCGTAGTAGGGGTAGTGCCCGGAGGTCTTGTACAGCTCCAGGTTCCCGATGTGGGGAGTGATGACCTCCTGGTAGCCGCGCCGGAGTTGCTCGCGCCGCAGGAATGCCTCCAGAGTGCGCCGCAGCACCGTGCCGTTGGGCAACCAAATGGGCAAGCCGGGTCCGACTGCCGGGGTGAGCAGGAAGATCTCCAGCTCGCGCCCCAGCTTGCGATGGTCGCGGCGTTCGGCTTCCTCGCGCAGGTGCAGGAATTCCTCCAACTGCTCCTTGCGCGGGAAGCAGATGCCGTAGATGCGCGTCAGCATTGTGTTGCGGCTATCCCCGCGCCAGTAGGCGCCAGCAATGGAGAGTAGCTTCGGATAGCGCAGCATCCCGGTCGAGGGCACGTGGGTGCCCTTGCACAGGTCCAGAAAGTTCCCCTGCCGGTAGAAGGTGACCGGCTGCCCGCGAAGCCCTTCCAGGATCTCCAGCTTGTAGGGGTTCCAGTGGCGCCGGTAGTGCTCAACGGCTTCCTCCCAGGAGACCTCAATCCGCTCAAACGGCACATCGCGCTGTGCCAGCTCGCGCATCTTCTCCTCAATGCGCGGCAAATCCTCGCTGCTCAACTTCACTCCCTCGGGCAGCTCCACATCGTAGTAGAAGCCCTGCTCGATGGGCGGACCGATGGCGAATTTGATGCCCGGATAGAGCGCCTCGAGCGCCTCTGCCATCAGATGCGCCGAGGAGTGCCAGAAGATCTGCTGCCCCTCGGGATCGTCGTAGGTCAGCACCCGTACCTCCGCGTCCTCGGTCAACGGGCGGGAAAGGTCGTATGGCACACCATTGACCAGCAGCCCAACGGCACGCTGGGCAAGGTCCTCCGAGAGGCTGCGCACGAGCTCCAGCCCCGTGATGCCCCGCTGGACCTCCCGTTCGCTGCCATCGGGGAAGCGCAAGCGGATGCTTTCGACAACACCGACCTCCATTGTAGCTCCCTACAGCTGTGCTGTACACGCGGCAAAGACGTGCAAGAAGGGCACACAATGTCTCAGGGCAGCCGCAGCCACATGCCGGAAATCCCTGTGGCAGAGCCCATCTCCGGGATCCACAGCCGCCACAGGTAGACCCCGCTTCCAACGCTCCTGCCAGCTTGGTCCCTTCCCGACCAGCTCCACCGATTGCTGCCGCCGAAGGCAACGAACTCCTCACTCCACACTGGACGCCCCGTCAGATCGAAGAGCTCCGCGCGCACCCTTTCCTGCAGATGGTAGCTCTGCAGGAGGAAATCCACCCTCAGCTCATCCCCGCCAGGCTGCGGGAAGAGCCGCTGGAGCAGGATCCGCCGCTCGGTTGTCACAAGCAGCTCCAGCGCCAGGGTATCGCGGAGTCCGGCAGCGTCTTCGCCCACAAGGCGCAGCAAAACGGTGCCCGGAGGCAGCAGCCGAGGAAGGCACTCCACCACCGCGCGCGCCTGCTGTGGAAGGCTCTGGCGAATCTGCTCCGGCAACTGCGCGAACTGCTCGGCCGCATAGACTCGGTAGTGCTCTGCGGTGGTGCTATCCATGCGGCGACCGTCTATCCACAGCGTCAGGGCTCGCGCAGCGGAGAGCAGCGGGAGATTGTCCTGGAGGATAGCCCACAGCCGCGGACGCCGCTCAATACTCATGCCCTGCTGGAGCCGCACTACGGTCTCCTCCTGCTGCCACCACAGCTCCAGCTTCGGAGGCTCCTGGTCGGGCTGCTTCTGGACCGGAACTGCCGCACGGTCGTTGAAGGCGTATAGCTCCCCAGGACTCCACCCGCGCAGCGAGAGCGTATCCTGCAGCGCCCATCCCGTACTGGGAAGCAGCACAACAAACTCCCGGAGCGTATCGGGCGGAATCTCCACGGGGAACGTACGCTCGAAGAGCACGCCAGCAGACGCTGTGGACATCTGCACGCGCACAGGAGTCGCCACTGCCCGGAGCGCCCGATTCCACACCCCAAAGCGCACCTGGAGCGTATCGCTCCCAGGCTGCTGACTCACTTGGAGCTCCTGCGAACGGAGGGCAAGCTCTCCTTGGGGAACGAAATCCAGCGCAAGCTCCTCAAGCGCTGGCTGTTCACCCCCGCGCACGTGCAATTCCACGCGCACGTACGCGTATGGCTCCCCCCGCAGCTCCACCAGTGTATCGCCCTGCAGGAGGGCAAGGAGATCCTCTCCGGTCTCCTCCAGGGAGGAGCGTGCGAGAACTCTGCCCTCCCACGCGTACGGCTCACGGAGCCGGAGCCGTAACTGCCCCAACTGCTGCGCCGGACCAATCCAGGGAGTTTGCACCCAACTCTCCGCCACTCGCCAGGAGAGCACTGCATCCACGCGGAGCGTATCGCCGAGCTTCCACCGTTCGGCGATGGCTCTGGGAGCACCGCGCCGGGCAAGGAGTGCGTAGGCAACGCGCCGGTCACGCTGGAGCGAATCCGCCAGCGCTGCCCCGTAGAGACTCCGCAACGTCTGGCGAAGCTGCTCCAGCCCCAGTGAATCAAAGCGCCAGAGCCCATCGCCGGAGAGCACCAGGGCAACAACTTCACCGGAGCGCACCGAATCCCGCAGCAGTGCCAACAGCGCTGCGGCATCCGCACTCTCCCCCGCCCTGCCCGTTCGGTAGAAGAGCACCCGCTGCCGAAGTGAATCCTGCAACGTGAGCAGCACCACGCCAATGCCGGCCTCGCCTCTGAGCTCCAGCACCGGCTGCCCTTCCAGGGCAACCACTGCTGTTGCCCGCAGCGGGTCTGGGTCCGAACTCATCTGGAGCTGAAGACGGCGTTGCTCCGGCTCCAGCCGAACGAGGCTATCGGCGACAAGCTGCATTCCCTGCCACTGCGCCGTGCCGAAGGTCTCGGCGGAGAACATCCGCCAGCGCACGGTGCGGGCGCTCGAGCCCGTATCCACCCAGAGGGGCACCTCCAGCCATCCGCTCCAGTCCAAGGCTCCCGAACGACGTGCCCGGATCCGGAAGCGGTACGCCCTTTCCGGCTCCAGTTGAGCGCTCGGCTCCCACTGCACAACCTCATCCCAGGAGCGGAAGCCCTCGGTTGCCTCCTCCACCAGGAGGCTATCCCGCCACAGTTGTGCTTCAAACTCCCAGGCTGGCGCATCCCGCGTGGGGAGAAGCACACGGAAGCGCGCCGCGCCGGGTCCGACATTCCAGCACGGGAGCGGCTCCAGCGGCAGCAGGACGGTCTGAAAGACCCGATAGCGCAGCTCCACGCTGTTGTTCGAATAATCGAGCTCGGGCAGGCTGGAATCCGCATTGAGCCGAATCTGCAACCGGTGCTCGCCCGCGCTGAGCCATGCCTGAGGCAGCGCGAACTCCAGCACCCTCTCGAAGGCGACACCGACAGTGTCCACTACACGCAGTGTATCCTGCACTTGCCCGCTACGGTGCAGCAGTTGCAGAGACCACCCCGGAGGTGCCGCGATTCCAAGATTGCCCACACGCAACCGCAGGCGCAGCGCCGTATCGGATTGCGTGAACTCCCAGCGGGCGCGCCCATCGCCGGAGTGCAGAACCGGCTCCGGGAGGAGAGCAAGGTCCGGCAGCGTATCCACAGGGAAGCGCAGCAGCGGATCGCCCAGTAGCGTATGCTGGAGAAGGGTTGCGCGGTAGAGGTCGTTGCTCAAGACCTGGGGATTGAACTGCCCCGTCAGGCTTCGGCGAGCCTCCAGGTACAGTGCTCCCAAGGTGCGCAGTCGGGTCTCCACCAGCGCCTGGAAGAAGTAGTACTGCAGCGAGCGCTCCAGCACGTCGAACCCAATTCCGGCCATTCCCAGCGCAGCAGCAAAACCGCGCTGCGGCAACGCAACGTACTGCTCGTTGTAGGAGCGCACGTACGGGGTGGCAAAGTTCCCCATCGAGCACGAGAGCGTCATGAGGATTCCCAGCCGCGGCGTGGGGTCCAGCCGCTGCGGCTCCCAGCCCTGCAGCTCCATATTGGCTTCGGCGCCGTGCCCGAAGTAGCTGGTAAAGCCAATGCCTTCGCTGAGCAGCTGCCGAATCTGCGGTCCATACCGGCTGGTCGAGGGCTCATCGCTCTCCTTGACGATAAGGTCCAGCCTCATGCCAAGCCGGTCGCGTGCCCAGCTGAGGTGGTCGTCGTACTGGTAGAAGCCGTAGCCGAAGAGGAACAGAGCGCGTTTGCGCCAAAGCTCCCGCGGGGCGGTATCGGCGGCGAGCGTTTTGTCCACAAGGCGTTCGGCTTCGAGGCTATCGGCTGCGGGCAGCCGTCCGACGAGCATCTCGGGCACAAAATCCTCGCCCTCCAGCAAGCCGTACCAGTAGTCGCTGACCGGCACTCCGTAGCTGGGCACGACGTTCGGCTTGCCGTACCCGAGCACGTTGCGGGCATCCCAATTGGCAGTGCCCAGAATCAGCAGCACATACGGTGCCGGGGGCTGCCAGTTCCGGTACGCATAGCGCAGAAACGCTTTGATGGCGTGTGGGGAGCGCCGCCCCCAGCCGAAGGCAATGGCAACATCTTCGACCGAAACGATACGCGTGCGCAATCCCTGCCGACGCTGGCGATGCTCCGCCCAGCGCCGTGCAGCCGGGAAGAAGCGCGGTACCGTCAACACAATGGCATCCGCCTGTGCCGAATCCAGTAGCTCGCGCAAGGGCTCGATGCGCTCCAGGCGTGCAACCTCCCATGCGCTGGAATCGGCTGCCCATACCCTCGCCGCTGAGCCCGCCGGAAGAACGAACGCAACAGCAAAGCTGCCACCAGTGCTTTCCCCGTGCAGCAACTGCCCTCGCCCGCCAAGCGTATCCAGCACCACGATCCGACTACCCCGGAAGCCATCGATGCGCACGACGGTGGTGCGGTCTTGCCCCGGATACTCCCCGACGTACCGCCCGGCTGTAGCCACCGGTTGCTGCAGCGCTCTGATGCGGATGGCATCCAAGCCCTGCTCGGCTGCCCCACAAGCGCTTCCCGCGGCACCGAAGGACTCGATCCGCAGCCGATTCCACCCCACCGCCCACCGCTGCACAGGCACCGAAAGCCTCCAATGCTGCGGACCTATCCCACTCCACTGCAGTACCGCCAGGGTGTCTGCATTGAGCAATACGCGCCAGCGATGCTCGGGAGCGCACGGCGCAAGCCCATTGAAGCTGTACCCAAACAGCTCCATCCACAGCGTATCACCGGTGAGCGGAAGTAGCAGGGAGTCCTGCCACACCTGCCCTGGTCGGAGCACCGCCCAGTACCAGCCCTCGCCTGGAGCTGTCTCCGTGCGGTAGCGCGAGTAATCGCCTTGGGCATTTATCCCGTACACGTACGCGTGGTCGCGCTCCCAGTGGAGCTCCAGCACACTGGGCGGGCGAACGGTATCGGCAGCGTCGTCGGGGAAGGGCACATAGCGGGCAGCGGCGCTGTCGGCAAGGCTGAGGAAGAAGGACTCCTCAGCATCGTAGAAATCGAACCAGGTTGTGTCACCAGCGGCACGGCGCCCGAAGAAGAAGAGCGTATCCTCCGCGCTGAGCACGCCATCGCGGTCCGTGAGCAGGATCGGCACGGAGCGACCGCGCCAGAGGAGGTGGAGCCGTCGGGAGTCCACGCCGCGCCATTCGGGCATGAGCTGGAGTATGCTCGCCCCAGTCACGATTGCAACGCCATCGGTGCGCGTGCGCAGGCGCAGTACCGGCTGCTGTACGGGAAAGGGTACGCTCTCCCGCTGCTGTGGCTGGGCTTCTGCACGGGCTGCGAGCCAGGCGTAATGCTCCGGGTTGAGGAGCCGCAGAAACTCCTGCTCCTGTGGCATCCTCCAGCCTCTTACCGGCTTCGGGAGAGGGCTGCGGAAGGTTAGCCGAATCTCCCATCGCCGCCATAGCCGCAACTTGCCCGTGCTGGATTCGTACGCCCACGGCTGCACCTGCAATGCTGCCAGCCTGACCCCGCGCCACCATCCAATGGAGTGGAGCTGCACTCGAGGGAGGGAATCCACCCGCACCCGCTGCACCGGCTGCGCACCGAAGAGCTCCCCCCTGCTTGCCAGCCGAACGCCGGACCACTCTACCGGAGATGCCGCCTCCCAGGCAAGCTCCGCACCATCGTCGGGAAGGGCAAGGAGCCATCCCACCGATGGCAATGCTGCCGCTGCAGTATCCGCCGGCAACAGCCCCTCCGGCAGAGAGAAGCTCATGCGCCCATCGCTGTGGTGATGCTGCTGCGGCGCTGGCAGTTCAACCCGAACGTGTACACCATCCGGAGCGACGCGAACCTGCACCGTCGCCGCCTGCAGCACTATCCCCGTTGTGCCGATGAGGACCCATTGCACGCACGCTCTCATCCTTTCCCTTGCACCGCACACAACTGGCAGCGCTGCTGGCAGTCCACCCTGCTTCGCTCCAGCCTTTAGCGGGTGTGCCCTTGGTTCTCCTGCTGCACCGTTGCTCGAAGCCCTGCCAGAATGCGCTCGCTAATCTCCTCGGCTAAGGCTTTGCGGACGGCGTCGTCGCTGCTGAGATATGCCGAGACCGCCTCGCGCACGCGCTGGCGAATGATCTCGGCGGTGCCGCCCTCTAAGGCTTCCGCCAGGCGATGGATATCGCGCGATTGTTGCTCGAGCGTCTCCAACTGCCCCCGCGCGGCGTCCTCCATCTTCTTGAGCATCTTGTCCATGCGCTCTTCGGCTTCCGTGTAGAAGAGCGTGAACGCCAGCAACGTCAGCATGGAGAACTCCAGGAAGATCGCAAACAGAATCAGCGTCGGGCGCGTTGCGGGGATGAACTTCAGCCCGCGGATTCCGATGGCGATGATGAGCAACGCAGCACCACCGTACGCCAGCCCGGTAACGGCATTGGAGTACTTCTCCGCAAAGTGATGGCTCATGTAAAGCCGCAACGCCTTCCCGATACGGAGCCGATTGCGACGCCACTCCTGTGCTTCGCGCGTGTCCACGATCTCGCGCGCGACGAAATCGGAGAAGTGCTCCCGAATGCGGTTGTCCAACACCTCCTTGCGGAATTTGACGACGTCTACGTCTTCGGTAAACGCCTCCTCAAAGCGCAGCGGATAGCGCCGCGATGCAGCTTGCTCCTCCTCCGGCGTCGTACGCTCCCAGACGTAGAGGAACACCGGGCGCAACTCCGCCCAATCGCGCTGGCGCAGCTCCTCATCCCGCATCGTCAGCACGTGAATTACCTCCTCGCTGAAGCCCGTCTGGATGCGCACCTTCGCCTTTGTCTCTTCGATGGCTTCCTCCACCTTCGCCGACATCAGCCCGATGCTCGGCGGCAGAATCAGCGTCAGCAGTACCGCCACCAGAAAGCCGATATCGATGGACAGGATGATGAAGCCGAAGGGCTCCAAAATGATTGGGTCCTCGCCCAGCTTTGGTGCCTTTGCCAGCCACTCTCCGGCAGCTTTCGTATAGCCGTGCTCCTGCTCATTGCGCGCCTTGCCGGTGAAGTCGAAGATGTACTCGCGATTGATGTACTCTTTGCGCACCTCCATGCCGGCGTACTTCTCCCCTTCCGCCGAAGGAGTGGCATATACGCCTCGAAAGTTCACCAACGGCTTCCCCGTGGCTGGCTTGAACTGGCTGACGAAGAAGTACTCCACAATCCTGGGCAGTAACGCCGTGTGGAATACCCACGTGCTCACAAGGAACACCCCTACAAAGAGCGCGTAGTGCTGGAAGCCGATACGTGAGGGCTTTGCTTTGGGCTGCGCCAGCATGTTCCTCTCCGGTCAATTTGGCACTGCTCCTTCACGAACACGCAATATAGCACAATCGCGTCAACTGACCAACGCTTGCGGCAAACACGAACGCCTTGCCGCTGTTCGTTTCTCCATCCGGCTTGTTTCAGTAGAGCTGTTCCTCCATGTCTGGCGCACCGCTCTCGGTCCTGGACACACTGCTCTCGCCTGATGCGGCGGCCTACCAGCCAATGTTCCCCGTCGCAGCCGAGGAGGTGCTCGCCGAGCTGCGCAAGCACATACTCGTTGACGGCTTCGACCTCGTGGTGGACCTGGAGCGCAGCCGCACCCCCGTGATTGTGGATGCCCGCACGGGGAAGCGCTATGCGGACTTCTTCACCTGCTTTGCTTCGATGCCGCTGGGCTTCAACCATCCGGGGCTGTTCGAGCCTGGGTTCCTCCGTCGGCTGCTGCTGGCAGCCCTGAACAAGCCCTCCAACTCGGACGTGTACACCGACATCTACGCAGGCTTTGTCAAAACGCTCTTCGCACTTGCCGCTCCCGAGCCCTTCCGCTATGCCTTCTTCATCGAGGGCGGTGCCTTAGCCGTGGAAAACGCGCTCAAGGTCGCCTTCGATTGGAAGGTGCGCCAGAACTTCCGCAGGGGTTCCCCCTACGAGCGCGGGCATCAGGTCATCCACTTCCGTCAGGCATTCCACGGGCGCAGCGGCTATACGCTCTCGCTGACCAACACCGACCCCATCAAGACGATGTACTTCCCGAAGTTCTCCTGGCCGCGCATCCACAATCCTGCCCTGCGCTTCCCGGTCACCGAGCAGGTGCTCGAGCAAGTTCTCCGCGAAGAACAGTTTGCGCTGGAGCAAATCAAAGAGGCATTCCGCCGGCACGGCGATGATATCGCCGCCATCATCATCGAGCCGATCCAAGGCGAGGGCGGCGATAACCACTTCCGCCCGGAGTTCCTCCAAGCCCTGCGCCAGCTCGCCGATGAAAACGATGCCCTGCTCATCTTCGATGAGGTGCAGACTGGCGTGGGGCTGACCGGCACCATGTGGGCGTTCGAGCAACTGGGCGTGGTGCCAGATATTTTGGTCTTCGGCAAAAAGATGCAGGTCTGCGGCATCCTGGTCACCGACCGCATAGACTCCGAACCCGAGAACGTCTTCCACGTCCCGGGGCGCATTAACTCCACCTGGGGCGGGAACCTGGTTGACATGCTGCGGGCAACGCGCTACCTGGAGATCATCCACCAGGAGCGGCTCCTGGAGCACGTCCGCACCGCCGGAGAGTACCTGCAAGCCCAGTTGCAGCAGTTGCAGGAGGAGTTCCCCACCCTCATCAGCAATGCCCGTGGGCGTGGGCTCTTCTGTGCCTTCGATCTGCCCAACGACGCCGTCCGACGCCGCTTCCGGCAACTGGCGTTTGAGCAGGGGCTGCTCCTGCTCCCCTGCGGTGAACGTTCCATCCGCTTCCGCCCACCGCTGAATATCCCGCTGGAGACCATCGCCGAGGGGATGGGGCTCATCCGCGGCATCTGCGCACGGCTGCAGCGCGAGCTCCCGTAAGCTCAGCGGAGATACGCCCGCGCACGCTCGACAACGCGGTGGCATACCTCCAGGAGGCTTCCCGTCCGCACCCGGGCTCCGGCAGCATGCTCATGCCCCCCGCCCCCGAACTCCGCTGCCAGCTCGTGCACCGCAACCGCTCCACGCGAGCGGAAGGAGAGCTTGACCCCTGGTTCATCCGGCAGCTCCACCGCCAAGATCCCCAACTGCACTCCCCGGACCGAAAGCGTGTACTGCGCGAACCCTTCGATATCCTCCGAGCGCGCCCCCAAGCGCAGGAACAGCTCGCGCGGGACCACCATCAGGGCAACGCGCCCATCGTGGTAGAGCTCCAATGTCTCCAATGCCTCCCCCAACAGGCGCATCCGCGCCAGAGACCAGGAGGAGAAGAGCTGCTCGTGCATCTGCTCGGGATTCACCCCCAGCTCCAGTAGCTCCGCAACCGTCCGGTGCAGCTCCGCTGTCACGCGGGAGAAGGCAAAGCTGCCCGTGTCCGTCACGATCGCAGCGTAGAGCGCTTGGGCAATCTCGCGCTGCCGATAGGGACCTCCGGCGCAGCGCAAGAAGCGCCACAGCAGCTCCCCGGTGGCGCTGCTTGCGGGCTCAACCACGTAGATGTCGGCAAAGGGTTTGGGCGCCAGATGGTGGTCGAAGACCACCTTCGTGGCATGGGATGCCAGGACCGGCTCCGCCAATGCCCCCAGCCGATGCGGCTCGCTGGTATCCACGACCACAATGGTGTCAACGCTCGGCAAGGGTTCCAGTGCCCGGTACTGCTCGATGCGCTCTGCCGCGGGCAGAAAGCGCAGGACCTCAGGCACGGGGCTGGGCAGGAGGATCCTCACCTGCTTGCCCTGCGCCTCCAGGTAGTGCAGTAGCGCCAACGCCGAACCAATTCCATCGCCATCGGGATGAACGTGCGTGGTGACAAGCACGGTCTGGCTGCGGCAGAGCTGCTGCAGCGCTTGCTCGAACTGCTGCTGGAGGGTCTCTGTGCTCACCCGTGCTCTCCCTTCGCTTTCACCAGCCGAATGTGGGTGATCTCCGGCGGGCAATTCCAGCGCACGGGGATGCCCACCGTCCCAATCCCGCGTGTAACGTACATCCAGGCACTCGGACGCTGCTGCGAATAGTACGTCCCCGCAACGTAGGGCGAGACCAATGCTGCAAACGAGAGCGATAGCTCCCCAACGCGTGCCAGCACAATCTGCCCTCCGTGCGTATGCCCGGCAAGTACGCCATCCGCACCCAGCAGGACCAGCTCCTCAAAGTAGTACGGGCGATGGCAGAGCACAATCCGCGGTGCGGGCACGCTCGTCAGCAGGCGTTCCCACGCGCTGAGCACCCCATCCGGATCGCGCCCACGCTGGAGATACTCCGGCAGTGCGCGGGCGTAGAAGTCATCGATTCCGGCGATGCTGAGCTGCGCCCCTCCGCGCTCCAGCACGATTGCCTCGTTGCGCAGCACGCGGACTCCGGCATCCTCAATAGCGCGGCAGATCTGCTCCACCTGCCCAGAGAAGTAGTCGTGGTTGCCCGTCACGGCGAACACCCCCAGCGGTGCGCTCAGTCCGGCAAAGGCTTCGGCAAAGGGGTAGATCTCCGCTGTCCGATTGATGATGAAGTCGCCCGGCAGAACAATGAGGTCGCATCCGAGCGCCTCCAGCTCGCGCCGGTAGTGCTCCATCTGCTGGCGCTGCATGAAGGGTCCCGAATGCACATCCGCAACCATGCCGATGCTCAGCCCATCGAAGGCATCGGGCAGATTGGGAAGCGCAAGCGTCACCGTGTGAACATGCTCGCGCTGCGGCAATGCCAGCATCCGCGTAGATGCTGCCATCCCAATCACTGCTACCGCTCCCACGCGCAGGAACTCCCGCCGATGCGGATTCACCCCCGCGGTCTGCACCGTCGGGCGCCGCGCGCTGAGCCCTGCCCACAGCGTCAGGAGAACGCCCGCCAGTACAACCCCCAACGTGGGAATCCACGCAACTGTCCACACCACCGTTGGGAGCTCCAGCGGGAAGGCTTTGTACAGGAGCAGACTGTACACCAACGGAAGGTGCGCCCCGAGAATCCCCCCAAGCGCACTCCACCGCTGGCGAGGCGGCAGCGTTCGAAGCCATCGCCGCCAGCCTGGAAGCTCCAGAAGGCTCAGCCCCACAAGTCCGGCTATTGCCGCCAGAAATGCTGTTGTCCCGTCCGGCATTGGTGTGGCTCTTCGAGGGATGCCAGAGACGAAGCTCTGTGGGATCTCCGTGCTTCAGACCCGCCACGCGCGCACAACCTCTCCCAAGTTCGCCTGGAGCCGCAGCGCAGCGCTGCCGTTGCGACAGCCAATCTCCAGCAGCCCATCGCTGCCGACGTAGGCAAGGAGCTCGCCTTCGGCAACTTCGGCAAAGGTGGAGTAGATGCCCACCATGGTATGCTCGCGCACGGCAATACGCCAGCGGAAGCGCTCCTGAGGGGTCTGCCCAATGTGCAGCTCCGCAGCCGCCAGCGAGGTGATGAGGTTGCCGAAGCGGTCAATGTGCAGAATCTCCCCAATCCAGACGCCGTCGTGGAACTCGCGGCGTGGTGGGGGCAAGCGCACCAAGCGGCTTGGCTCCAGTGGCATCCCCAACTGCTCCAGCCGCACCCCTTGCGCCAGATACGCCGCCGCCGGAGCGAAGATGTCTCTGCCGTGAAATGTGCTGCTCACCGGCTCCAGTCGGTAGGCGGGGTTCTCCAGCACCACTGCCCGCGCCACCTCGTAGCGCTCCAACAGGAAGCTCAGCAGCCCATTGTCCGGCGCCAGGAAGTACTTCCGATTGAGCTCCACCGCAACGGCACGCCGCTCGGTGCCAACACCGGGGTCCACGATCGCAACGAAGATCGCCCCATCGGGGAAGTAGGGTTCGGCAACCCACAGTGCGTACGCGCCTTGGCGAACGTGCTGCGGGCGCACCGCGTGCAGCAGATCGATGACCGGCACCCCGGGGGCAATCCGAGCAATCACCCCCTTGAGGACCCCCACGTAGGTGTCCTGCAAGCCGTAGTCGGTCAGCAGCACAATTGGTCCCGCCATCGCTCTACCGCGGTACTGCCTTGGCTGAAGACGAAGATCGCGGCGCACACGCGCTCTGTGCCGTCAGCGGGGGGAAAATTCCGCAATTTTGCTGCCAATCTCATGCCTACGGCGCCAGATGTGGCATCGCACGGGAATACTCTGCGCCTGCATCGGTGTGGCAGTGGTTGCGTCCGGATGCAACGACCTCCCCTCCTCGATCGGAGCGGAGTTCCTGCCCGACACAACCCAGCTTCAGGTGCTCTCCTCCGAGCTCGTTCCCCTGATTGAGTCCGTGCACACCGAGCAGGTCGCCCAACCGCTGTTCAACACGGGATGGCTCTTTCTGGGGCGCTATCGGGAGCTGGAGGCGCGCGTACTGCTGCGCTTTGTGGATATCCCCGATACCCTTGCGGGCGTGACCGCCGAGGACATCCTCGAAGCCACGCTTATCCTCTCGCCCGAGCGCTACGCACTGGGGGATACTGCTGGCGGTGCAACCGTTGTCCCCTTCCGCATCCATCCTGTGGTGCGGTTCTGGAGTCCACTGGCAATCTGGGACAGCCTCTTCGCCAACGGGGATGCCGCCACGCTCGATCTCACCCCGATTGGGAGCTGGAATGACCCAATTCCGCTGCGGGACAGCTCCGAACCGGTCCGGGTTCGGCTCAACGCCGCCGGACATGCCCTTCTGGCGGAGTGGTTCCGCCGGCAAGCGGATTCGCAGAGCATCTACGGCGTTGCTCTGGTACCGGAGCCGACGGCAACCTCCATCCGCGCCTTTGCAACACAAACGATTGGGCAGCTCCAGCGCCCGCTCCCAACGCTGGAGGTCCTCTACCGCCGTGCCGGACGCGTGGATACGCTGCGGCTCAGTGGCGGCTACGCCAGCAGTTTCGTTCGACCACCGGCAGACACCGCGGGGAAGCTGCTGCTGCAGTCGGGCGTGCAGTACCGAGTTCGCCTGCGTGTACGGTTGGATGCACTCCCGCCGCTGGCAGCCATTCACCAAGTCCAGCTCTGGATTCCGGTGGACACTGCAGCGTTTTGGACGGGAAACAGGGAGTTCTCGCGCGTCCTACAGCTCATGCCGGCGGATTCCGCCGCGCCAGGCTACATCCAGGCAACCGCAACTTATGATGCCGCAACGGCATCGTATGCGACGAAGTCGCTGGCAGCAATGCTGGAGTTCTGGCTGCGCCACCGACGCAGTGCCGGCGAGCTGCTCATCACCCTTCCTGCCGATGTCCTCTACAGCCGGCTGGACCGGATAGCCCTGCTGCCGGGAATGCGCATGTGGATTCTCTACTCCGAACGCAAACAGCCATGAGGCTTCGCGTGTGCCTCCTGGGGATGCTTTCCGCTGCCGCAGCATGGGCGCAGGGCGGCTCGAACTACTCCCTCTTCGGCGTCGGGGATGTTCGCCCTGCTGTGGGGGCTCTCTACGATGGCTGCGCCTCTGCAGGCGTTGCGCTGGTTTCCGAGCACGGCATTAGCACGCTCAATCCCGCGCTGTGGAGCCATGTGCGCTCGACCCGCCTTCAGGGCGGATACCGCTTCAACCAGCAGCAGATTTGGGGAGACGCCGGACGCACAGCCCAGAACAATGGCAAAGTCGAGGGCATCCTCGGTGTGTTTGCCATAGACACCCTGCGTGGCTGGAGCGCCGGGTTCGGGCTCTTTCCTTACAGCTCCGTCAACGCCGCTGTTGCCGTGCCAGTCCGTGCTGTGCTCGGCAGCGACACAATTACCGGCAGCTATCGCGTGCTGGCTTCCGGCGGAATCACCGTTGCCAGTGTTGGGGTTGCCACTACACCAATTCCGCGGCTTGCCATTGGGGCAGCGTTCCGGTACTACTTCGGGCTCTTCCAGAGCGAGCTGCAGCTCATCCCCGACGACTCGTGGTCTGTCCCTGCGCTGCAGGAGCAGCGGGATTGGCTCTCCGGCGTTGGGTTTGCCTTGGGGCTCTCCTCTTGGCTCCTGGAGCCGCTGCACATTGGCGTTGCCGTGATGCCTTCGGTCCGCCTTCAGACGCAGCGGCGCTTTACGCACCCCTTCCCGCACACCGGCGGCGACACCACGCTGGAGGCTTCCCAGCAATGGGAGCTCCCAGCCGCATACGGCTTTGGGATCGGCTACCGCCGCAACCGCTGGCAATTCCTCGGCGAATACTTCCGCCAGGAGCTGCAATGGCTCTCCTACCGGAGCGACCCGAGGGTGCAGTTCCGGGCACTGCAGCGCTGGAGCTTTGGAGTTGTGCGCCAGCCCCACCTTCGCGGCGCCCATGCTTGGAGCGAGCGCGTGGGATTTGCCATCGGTGCCGGCTACCAGGAGCTCTACTACCGCGTCTCCGGCGTGTCGATTGCCGAGTACTTCCTCAGCGCTGGGCTGAGCCTCCCGCTGGAGCAGCTTACTCTGCTGGAGGTTGCCTGTCAGAGCGGAATCCGTGGGGAGCGACGCCCTGGACTTCTGCGGGAATGGTTTGCCCGCTTCAGCTTCAGCGTGAGCTTAGGGGAGCAGTGGTTTCAGCCCGGACGCCGCCGTTCGGGGCAGTAGCGCGCGCAGATCTGCTCCAGCAAGCCCGTCGTTGAGTAGCCCTGCACGTAGGGGAGCACCACGACCTCCCCACCCCAGGAGCGCACCATCTCCGCGCCGACGATCTGTTCGGGCGTGTAATCGCCTCCTTTGACCAGCACGTGTGGGCGCAGTTCGGCGATGAGCTGCGCGGGGGTGTCTTCGGCAAAGAGTGTGACGAAATCCACGGGCTTGAGCGCTGCCACCAGTGCTGCCCGCTCCTGCTGCGAGCGCAGCGGACGCTGCGGACCTTTGAGGCGGCGCACCGAATCATCGGTGTTGATCCCCACGATGAGCACATCCCCCAGGGCACGGGCACGGAAGAGGTAGTCCACATGCCCCAGGTGGAGCAGGTCGAAGCAGCCGTTGGTGAAGACAATGCGCTTGCCTTGCTGGCGCAGTTGCTGGCAGATTTGGGCAAGCAGTGAACGCTCCAGTACCATGCTCATGCTTGCACCACCGCTTCCAGCAAGGCTTGTGAGGTAATCGGGACCACGCCGGGCTCGGCACAGACAACTCCGGCAGCAATATTGGCAAGGGCAGCAGCCTCCAGCAGTGTTGCCCCGGCAATGACAGCTGCCGCAACGGTTGCAATGACCGTATCCCCTGCGCCGGAGACATCCGCAACGTGGCGAGCCCGCGTGGGGATGAAGGTTGCCCGTTCGGATTCCCACAGGAGCATCCCTTCTTCGCCCAGCGTGATGAGAACAGCCTGGCAGGCAAGCTCCTGCTGCAGCTGCTGTGCTGCTGCCACAAGCTGCTCGCGCGTCCGGAGTGGCTGGCGGAGTGCTGCAGCAGCCTCCCGCCGATTCGGCTTGAAGAGGGTTGCCCCACGGTAGGCGAAGAAGTTCTCCTCCTTGGGGTCCACAAATACGGGCACACCCCGACGCCGCATCAACTCAATGACCTTGGCGATGAGCTCCGGCGTGAGCATGCCCTTGTTGTAGTCCTGGAAGATGAGCGCCTCGACGTCCTCGGCGGCTTCCAGCAGCTCCAGCACTCGTGCGGTGATGGTGCTGTTGACGGGCGTACGGACCTCGCGGTCCAGGCGCAGCAGGTGTTGCCGATTGCCCAAGATGCGGATCTTCTCCGTGGTCGGGCGCTTCGGGTCGGGCAGCACTCCCGCCGTCTCCAGCCCCAGTTGGCGCAGCAGCTCCAGGAGTATCTCCGCTGCCGCATCCTGCCCCACCACGCCGACAAGCAGCGGACGAACGCCCAGCATTGCCAAGTTATGCGCGACATTTGCTGCCCCGCCCAAGCGACATTGCTCCTCTTCGAAATCCACAATCGGCACTGGTGCTTCGGGCGAGATCCGCGTCACGCTGCCCCAGAAGTAGCGGTCCACCATCACATCCCCTACCACCGCGATGCGCCGCCCTCGGCAGCCCTCCAGAAGCTGCTGCGCCCGTTCAACGGTGAGACTGTCCATGAGCTCAACCTCTGCACTGGCACTGCCGAAACATTGGTATGTCGCCGACGGTACAAAACTACCGAACCGCTCCCGTGCCCGCAGCGGCGCGGCTGCAATAAAGCCCAATCCTGCTGCGTCGTCAGCGGGTGAGCGTAGTAGAACTTGAAGCAACATCGCAAACGCCATGGAAGGCAACTTCTCGCAGCGGATGCAGGAGGTCATCCGGCTGAGCCGCGAGGAAGCTCTCCGCCTGGGGCATGACTACATTGGCACCGAGCACCTGCTCCTGGCGATGATCCGCGAAGGCGGAGGGATGGCTATCCGCATTCTGCGCAACCTTGGAGTGGACCTGGTCCGCCTCCAGCGCACAATCGAAGATAGCGTCCGCTCCTACGGGGGGACCGCCACCATTGGGAACATCCCGCTGACTAAGCAAGCCGAGCGCGTCCTGAAGCTGTGCTACCTGGAAGCCCGTGGGCTCAAAGCCGATGTTGTGGGGACCGAGCATCTGCTGCTGGCACTGTTGCGCGAAAGCGATACCATTGCAGCGCAAATCCTGGCTCACTTCAACGTCACCTACGATGCAGCTCGGCAGGAGCTGCAGAACATTCTCAGTGGGCGCTCCAGCGTCCGTCCCGAACGGGGCACTCCTCGGGTTCGGGTCACCGAGCGGGTAAAGACCCCGGTGCTGGACAACTTCGGGCGAGACCTTACGAAACTCGCTCTCGAAGGGAAGCTCGACCCAGTCATCGGGCGCGACCGCGAAATCGAGCGCGTTGCCCAGGTGCTCTCCCGGCGCAAGAAGAACAACCCCGTCCTCATCGGAGAGCCTGGGGTGGGCAAGACCGCCATCGTCGAAGGGCTTGCCCTGCGCATCGTCGAGCGGAAGGTCCCGCGCGTGCTGCTGGACAAGCGCATTGTCACGCTGGACTTGGCAGCCCTGGTCGCTGGGACGAAGTACCGTGGGCAATTCGAGGAGCGCGTCAAGGCAATCCTCAACGAGCTGGAGAAGGCACGGGACGTCATCATCTTCATCGATGAGCTCCACACCTTGGTCGGCGCCGGGGGTGCCTCCGGTTCTCTGGACGCCTCCAACATGTTCAAGCCCGCCTTAGCGCGCGGCGAGATCCAGTGCATCGGCGCAACGACGCTGGACGAGTACCGCCAGTACATCGAAAAGGACGGCGCCCTGGAGCGCCGCTTCCAGAAGATCCTCGTGGACCCGCCCACCCCCGAGGAGACCTTCCACATCCTCATGAACATCAAGGACCGCTACGAGGCGCACCACGGCGTTGTCTACACCGAGGAAGCCATCCGCGCCTGTGTCCGCCTTGCCGAGCGCTACATCACAGACCGCTACCTTCCGGACAAAGCCATTGATGTCATGGACGAAGCCGGCGCACGCGTGCATCTGGCGCACCTGGTCGTGCCCAAAGAGATTCAGGAGCTGGAGGAGCGCATCGAGCAGATCCGCCAGCAGAAGAACCAGGTCGTGCGCATGCAGAACTTCGAAGAAGCTGCCCGGCTGCGCGATATGGAGAAGAAGCTGCAAGCCGAGCTGGAGGCGCTCAAAGAGGAGTGGGAGCGGCAGGCCGCCGAGATGGTCTACCCCGTCACCGAGGATGACGTTGCTGACGTTGTGGCAATGATGACGGGCATCCCCGTCAACAAGGTCGCCCAAAGCGAGCAGCAGAAGCTGCTGACCCTGGAGGAGGAGCTCAAAAAGCACGTCGTCGGGCAGGATGAAGCCATCGAACACTTGGTTCGGGCAATCCGCCGCGCCCGCGCCGGGCTCAAGGATCCCAACCGCCCCATTGGCTCCTTCATGTTCCTGGGTCCAACCGGCGTCGGCAAGACGGAGCTGGCAAAGGCGCTGGCGCGCTGCCTCTTCGACACCGAGGATGCGCTCATCCGCATCGACATGAGCGAGTACATGGAGAAGCACTCCGTCTCGCGCCTCATCGGTGCCCCGCCCGGCTACGTCGGCTATGAGGAGGGTGGGCAATTGACCGAAAAGGTGCGCCGCAAGCCCTACAGCATCATCCTGCTGGACGAGATCGAGAAAGCCCATCCGGACGTGTTCAACATCCTGCTGCAAGTGCTCGACGATGGCATCCTCACCGATGGGCTCGGGCGGCGGGTTGACTTCAAGAATACCGTCATCATCATGACGAGCAACATCGGCACCCGCGACATCAAAGCCGGCGGGCGCATCGGCTTCACCGCAAATCCCGAAAGCGATGACTACGAAACCCTCCGCAGCACCATCGAGGAAGCGGTGCGCCGCCTCTTCAACCCCGAGTTCCTTAACCGCATCGATGAGTTCATCATCTTCCGTCCGCTCAAGCGCGAGCACATCTCGCGCATCATCGACATCCAGCTCCAGCGGCTGCTCAAGCGCCTGGAGGTTGCCCATATCCAACTGGAGCTGACCAAGTCCGCTCGGGAGTTCCTCGTGGACAAGGGCTACGATGAGAAGTTCGGTGCCCGACCGCTCCGGCGTGCCCTCCAGCGCTATCTGGAGGACCCGCTCGCCGAAGAGATCCTCAAGGGCACGATCAAGGATGGCATGACGGTCAAAGTGCGCTTCGATAAGAAGCTCAACCGGCTCGTCTTCCTCCCACAGGAGCGCTCCACCGAGGTCGCCGCGGACGAGATAGAGGAGACCGGTGTTCCCGAATAACGCGGGCAGCTCCGCACACGGATGCTTCGCACACTACCGCTCGAGTTCGAGGGGCAGCTCCATCTCAAGGGGCTGTGCCGTTCTCGTCTTGCCGAACTCCTGCACCGCTGGGGTGAGCCGGCGTACCGTGCCGACCAGCTCTTCCAGTGGATCTACGCCCGCGGGGTTGAGGATTTCAGCGCGATGAGCAATCTGCCGGCGCCCCTTCGGGAGCGCCTTGCTCGGCACTGCACGCTCAAGACCGTTCACCTCCTCCGCTGGCAGCGCTCCGAACGCGACGGCACGGTCAAGTTCCTGCTGCGGCTGCCCGACGGTGCAGCAATCGAAGCGGTCTTCATCCCCGCCGATGAAGGGGACCGCCGCACGCTGTGCATCTCCTCCCAGGTGGGCTGCCCGCTGGGATGCGCCTTCTGCGCCACGGCAACGCTGCGACTGCGGCGCAACCTCAACGCCGCCGAAATTGTGGACCAGCTCTGCCAAGTCCAAAGCTTCCTTGGGGAGCGCATCACAAACGTCGTCTTCATGGGCATGGGCGAACCCTTGCTCAACCTGGATGCCGTACTCGATGCCATCGCTATCTTCACCGACCCGCATGCACGGCTTCTCTCCCCGCGCCGAATCACCATCTCCACCGCCGGCGTGGTCCCTGGCATTCGCAAACTTGCTGAATCGGGCATTCGGGTCAAACTCGCCATCTCGCTCCACTCTGCCGACCAACGGCTGCGCGAACAGCTCATGCCGATTGCCCGACGCTACCCCTTGCCGGAGCTGCTCGCAGCCGTGCAGTACTACACCGAACGGATACGCCGCCCGGTCACCTACGAGTACATCCTCTTCGACGGGCTCAACGACTCTCCCGCGGATGCAGACGCTCTGGCTCGGCTGGCTCGCCGCACCGGTGCCAAGGTCAACCTCATCCCCTTCCACCCGATCGAGTTTGCCCATCCCACCGGGATTGGGGCACAGCTTCGCCCCAGCCCGCCGGACCGCCTGCACGCCTTTGCCGAACGGCTGCGCCGACACGGCGTCACCGCAACGGTCCGCTCCTCCAGCGGCATTGATATCGACGCCGCATGTGGGCAATTGGCTCTCTCCTGGCGTCCTGCCGACCTCGTAGAGGAGCCTACGGCTGCTCAGCCAGGGCGCTGAGCTTGCTCATTTCTCCCACTGCTGTCCTCCGGTAGTTTCGCTTCCCACAACGCGGAGCAGGACTATGCCCTCTCCGGTGGAGCCGTACCGTGCCAAGACTATCGCTCCTCTCAGCACCGTAGCCTCCTATGAACAGCGGCGGCAGGCGCTGGAACGCGCCGGTTACAATACGTACCAACTGTGCGAGGAGGAGGTGTTCCTGGACTTCGCCCACTTTCGCGGACTCCACGCCATGAGCGATTCCCAATGGGGCGGGATGCTTCAGGGCGATGAAGCCTATGCTGGAAGCCGCAACTTCTATCACATCGAGCAAGCCGTCCGCTCCATTTTCGGCAAAGCATGGGTCATACCGGTGCACCGAGGGCGCGCTGCGTTCAACCTGCTTGCGCAGGTGTACCTTTCCGCGGGAACGAGCATCGCATGCGGACCGATCTCCGAGCTGGAGCGCTACCATTTTGAGCGCTCCGGCGCACGAGTGCTCCCTGTGCCAGTCGTGTGGACATCGCACGGGATTGCCCCGCAGATAGAACTGCTGCCGGAGCTACTGCAGCAGGCAATGCCGCAGTACTTCTACTGGCGCCTGTCGCCTGAGCCGCTTGGCTACCCGATGAGTGATTTAGACAGCCTGCTGGAGTGCTTCCGCTTGCTCGCTGCGCTGGGTATCCCGATTCTCTGGAATGCCTCCGGCTGCTTTGCCCACATCGCCCTGCAAGGCAAAACCATTGATTTCCTCCACGAGCTGGCATCGCTGGCACGACTGCTTCTGTGGAACGCTCGCGAGGATGGTTTTTGCAACACCGGCGCGCTACTGTGCGGCAACGAGCCGCAGGATGCCCAGCACCTCCGGGCAGTGGTGGTGGTCTTCGAAGGACTTCACACCTACGGCGGGCTTGCCGGACGTGACCTGGAGGCTCTGGCACGGGGACTTTCCGAAGCTGCTCACCATCCGGAGATCTTCCGCCACCATGCCCAGGTACGGCAGTGGCTGCAGCAGGAGCTGCTGCATCGGGGCTTTCACAGCGCGCAGTTGTCCAGCTGCTGGGGGGTCCATCTCCCTCCACAGGACTTCGGCAAAGGAGCCAGCCCTGCTGAGCTTGCCGCGCTGAGTGCTACGGTGTACCTCCTCTCGGGCATCCGCCTGGGAATCAACGCCGAACACCTCTTCCTGGCGCTTCCACTGCGGTGCTACCTTGGGGAGCACCTTCGCTTTGCTGTCCAAGCGCTGGAGCAGCTCCGAAGCTCTGCCCACGAGATTCCGGCTTTTCTCCCTGTGCAGGAATCCCCCTTCCTCTGGGAATGCCGTTGGAAGCCGCTCGGCGCGTTGCCGACTGCGTCGCTCCAACCGCACGCGGTTCCTCCGTATCGGCTCCAACACGTCGAGCTGCTCACGTTGCCCAGCCGGCAAGCGCGCGAACGTGCCCTACGCGAAGCCGGCTACAACACCTTCCTGTTGCGCTCGGAGGACGTCTTCATCGACCTGCTCACCGACTCGGGCACCTCTGCGCAGAGCACACAGCAATGGGGCGCGCTGCTGCAGACAACGGAAACGCTCGACTGCAGCCGTGCATGGAAGCTCTTCGCCGAAGCCGTCGAGGAGATCCTGGGCTTCCCCTTTGTCATCCCAACGCACCAAGGGCGAGCCGCCGAACACATCCTGTCGCAGACCCTCATTCGCCCCGGGCAGTACGTGCTCAACAACATGTACTTCACCACAACGCGCGAGCATCAAGAACGCGCCGGCGGGATCTTCGTTGACCTTATCGTTCCCGAAGCTCACGACCCCACGTCGCTCTACCCCTTCAAGGGCGATATGGACCTTGGCGCCGTTGAGGAGTTCATCCGTCGTCACGGCAGCCAGCAGATCGCCTACATCTGCTTGGAGATGAACGTCAACATGGCAGGCGGACAGCCGGTCTCGCTGGCAGCCACGCGCCGCCTTGCCGAGCTTGCCCGCGAACACGGCATCCTGCTGGTCTTTGATGCAACGCGGTGCGCTGAAAATGCCTTCTTCATCCGGGAACGGGAACCCGGGCAGGCTTCGCGCTCGATTGCCGAGATCGTGCGCGAACTGATGAGCTACGCCGATGCCATCACCTTCTCGGCAAAGAAGGACGTCCTGGTCAATATCGGTGGCTTCATCGCCCTCCGCTCCGAGGAGCTCTACCGACGGATGCTCCCACTGCTGTACCGCTTCGAAGGGGAGCGCTTCAACGGAGGTTTAGCCGCGCGCGACTTGGCAGCCATGGCGTGCGGACTGCGCGAAATGGTGCAGCTCGAATACCTGTGCGCCCGAATTGCCCAAGTACAGCAACTGGGGCAATGGCTCAGCGCCGAAGGCATCCCGATTGTACAGCCCATCGGAGGGCATGCCGTCTACATAGACGCCCGGCGCTTCCTTCCCCATGTGCCGCAATCGCACTTCCCCGCACAGCGCCTGGCAGCGGAGTTCTACCTGGAGGGCGGAGTGCGCACGATGGAGCGCGGCACCGTCTCTGCAGGGCGCGATCCTCGAACAGGGGAACACCGCTACCCGGCGCTGGAGCTGGTGCGGCTTACCATCCCGCGCCGGGTCTACAGCACTGCGCACCTGGAATGGGTTGTCCAGAGCATCCGCGCTGTCTGGGAGCGGCGCGATTCCATCGGCGGGCTCCGCATGGTCTACGAGCCCCCGCAGCTCCGCTTCTTCACCGCCCGCTTCGAACCCCTCTAAGAGGGCAACTCAATTGCCACCAGCCGCTCTATGACTTCGCCGTTGGGCGCTACGCTCAACACGCGCAGCAGCACCGCATCACCAGGCTTGCGCTGCCCCAGGAGCCGCCGGAACTCCGCAACGGATTTGACCGGTGTGTTCCCGACGTGCGTGATAACATCTCCGCGGCGCAGCCCCTGCTCCCAAGCAGGGCTATAGGCTTTCACGCGAGTGACCTCGATTCCGGAATCGATCTCCAGCTGCTCGCGCCTCTCCGGCGACAGCGGAGCAACCGCCAGCCCCAGCCGTTCTAGGTCCACCGCAGGCTTCCCCTCGGAGCTCTCCTCCTCCGAGCCGGCTTCCGCGCGGGCTGCCGTGGTATCTTGGTCGCGCGGACGCAGGGTGACGACCTTCTCAATCGTCTTGCCATCGCGCCAGATGGTCAGACGCACCTTCTGCCCTGCTCGGCGCATCGCCACCAGCGCTTGTAGATGGTTTGGGCTGCGGACAGGGGTGCCGTCGAGTGCAAGAATGACATCGCCGACCTTGATGCCTGCCTGCTCAGCTGCTCCGCCCTTGAGCACGCGCGCTACCGCCGCTCCCCGTGGGGAATCCAGCCCCAGCGCTTTTGCCATGACATCGTCAACTGGCTGAATCTGCACGCCAATGTAGCCCCGGTCAATCTTGCCGTCCTCGATGAGGTCCTCCACCACCGCGCGCACGATATCAATCGGGATAGCAAAGCCGTAGCCCTGGTAGAAGCCCGTCGTGGTAGCGATTGCGGTATTGATCCCGATGAGCGCGCCGCTGAGCGTAAACAGTCCGCCTCCACTGTTCCCGGGGTTGATGGGGGCATCGGTCTGGATGAAGTTCTCCACCCCGTAGGAATCCCTCTGCAGGCCCAATCCTCCACGCCCGGTCGCGCTGATAATCCCCGCCGTCACCGAAGAGCGCAAGCCCAGTGGGTTCCCCACAGCAATCACCCACTCGCCCACCTGGATGTCCTCCACGTTGCCGAAGTACGCGGGTTTGAGCCCCTTTGCATCCACCTTCAGCAGCGCAAGGTCGGTCAGCGGATCGCGCCCGATGATCTTCGCCCGCAGCTCTTTGCCGTCGTGGAGGACAACGCGCAGGTCCTCCTCCTTGACCCTCTCGACGACGTGGTTGTTCGTGACGATGTAGCCATCTTCGGTGATGATCACGCCCGCTCCCTGCACCTCGCGCGGTGGTGGCGGAGCTTCGGGCGAGCCTCTCTCTTCATCCTCAAAGAAGCGCCGGAAGGGACCGAAGAATTCAAAGAAACGGCTGGGCGACTCCGAACCCCGCTGGTAGACGCGGATACCAACAACGGAGGGGAGAACGGCATTGGCAACGTCAACGAAGGCGCGGTTGAGCTGGCGTACCAGTTCGCTTGGCTGCGCGATCGGGGGGTTGGGCGCACCCAATTGGCTCCGTTGCTGTGCCTGAAGCGCTCTCGGTGCAGCTCCTGCACCCAGATGGGACATCAGCAGAATGCCCAAGACCATTCCCACCCCGACCAGCACCACCGCTGCAATCAGCGTTCGTCGATTCATGGCTGTGACAACCGCTTGGGGAACCGACCAAAAACCGCGTCTTTAGACGAAGCCAATGGGGCGGTCGTATTAGTCCAGCAGCGCGAGCACCAGTGCTGCAATCACGCCGAGGGCAAGGACAAGGAGCCCCCAGCCCAGAGAGCGCACTCGCCCTTCAAGCCCTTCGACCCGCTCCTGCACCGCACGCAGAGCTGCTTCGGGAGTGCTGGCGAGCCGCTCAAGGGTGCTCTCGGCTCTCTGTTCCACACGCTGCTGCAGCTCGAGCACTGCAGCCGAGGACTGCTCCAACTGCGCCTCTACCGCCCTCAGGCGCCGCTCCAGCTCCTCACGGCGCTGTGCCTCCTGCAGCAGCATCGGTGGGGACTCCTGTTGTAACTGCAGCAACTGCTGCTGGAGCTCCCCCAACCCCTTCTGCATGAGCAGTTGGGTCAGCTCGATCCGCTGCTGTGTGTCCCGAAGCTCCTGCTGAAGCGTCCGAAGGAGGATTGCCACCTTGTGCTCCAGCTCATGGAGCTGTTCCCCAGCCTGCTCGCGGAGCTGCTGCTCCCACTGTGGAAGCTGCTGCTGGAACTGCTCTATGTGGGCAAGGCGCCGCTCCAGCTCCTCCAGGTGCTGAGCAATTGTGCGGAGCGCCGCTGAGCGCTCCAACACCAGTGCAATCACGTTGTGCACCTCCTGTTGCAAGCGGGGCAGTAGTTGTTCGGCGCGCGTGCGGATTGCCTCCATCTCCTGCTCCCACCTCTGGCGCTCCTGCTGGAGCTGAGCAATGGCATCCTGGAGCTGGGCAAAGGCTTGGGCATAGGCGTGCGCCTGTTCCCGAATGGTTTCGAAGAGCGCCAGAATCTCGGTGCTTATGGCACGGGTGCGCTGCGACGCCATGGGTCCGTGTAGGCAAGGAAGTAGCTCAGTGCGGCACAGAGCTCCTGCAGCAGCGCATGCTCCAGCTCGGGTATCGGCTCCGGAGCGCAGCGGAGAAGGATTTCGTACATGTCGCGCCGGAATCGTTCGTCTTGCTGCAAGAGCTGTGCACAATGCTCCTGGAGGAAGTCATAGAGCAGCCCTTCCTCGGCCAGGTCTTCATAGAAGCGGCGAGGAACGCCATGGCGAAAGTACCATCGCCAGAAGGCTTCGCTCCAAGGCATCTCTGCGCTGCCGGAGGAGTTTCACGCTACAGTGCATCGGCTGCCGGAAGGCAATCTTGAGCTATGCCCACGCTGCTCCAACATACGGAATTGGCACAACACCTCCTGGAGGAGCTGCTGCGGGAATGCCGTCAGCACCTCTCCAATCCCAACGAGCATCTCCTGCGCAAAGCCTTCGACTTCTGCGTAGAGGCGCACAAGGATAGCTTCCGCGCCTCGGGCGAGCCCTACTGGACGCATCCGGTGGAGGTCGCCCGAATCGTTGCCCGAGACATCTCCCTGGACGACATCTCCGTTGCCGCTGCTCTGCTCCACGACGTCGTCGAAGATACCCCCTTCACCCTTGCCGACATCCAAGCCGAATTCGGCGCCACCATCGCCGAAATCGTGGACGGTGTGACCAAGATCGCTGGCATCGTTGAGAACCGCCAGATCACCGAAGCCGAGACCTACCGCAAGCTCCTGCTCTCGCTCATCCGCGATGTGCGCGTCATCCTGGTCAAGCTTGCCGACCGGCTGCACAATATGCGCACCCTTGCAGCGCTTCCGCCGGAGCGGCGCGAGGCGATTGCGCGCGAGACTCTCGCCATCTACGCCCCATTTGCCTACCGGCTGGGTCTGGCAAACCTGAAATGGGAGCTGGAGGACCTTGCCTTCAAGTACCTGCACCCGGAAGCCTACGAGCAACTGCGGAATGCACTGCGGCAGACGCGCGCCGAACGCGAAGCCTATATCCAGCGGGTCATTGCCCCCATTCGGGAGCATCTCCAGTGCCATGGGCTGCGCTGCGAAATCACCGGGCGCCCGAAGAACCTCTACTCCATCTACCAGAAGATGCTCACGCGCGGCAAGCCGCTGGAGGAGATCTACGACCTCTTCGCCATCCGCATCATCCTTGACACAGACGACAGCAGCGAGTGCTACCTCGCCTACGGGCTTGTCACACAGCTCTTCACGCCCATCCCCGAGCGCTTCAAGGACTACATCGCCGTGCCCAAGAAGAACGGCTACCGCTCACTCCACACCACCGTTATCGGTCCGGAGGGCAAGCCCGTTGAGATCCAAATCCGAACGCGTACGATGCACGAGATTGCCGAGCGCGGCGTGGCAGCGCACTTCCGCTACAAAGCCGAACACGGCGCCCTCCCGTGGAAGGAGGACCCCGAGCTGGAGGAGTGGATCACTTGGGTGCGCGAACTCTTCGAAAAGCGCCCCCGCGAAGAGGCTGCCCAAGAGCTCTTGGAGAGCTTCCGGCTCAACCTGTACCAGGACGAAATCTACGTCTTCACCCCCAAGGGCGAGCTCAAGCGCTTGCCCAAAGGCGCAACCCCGCTGGACTTTGCCTTTGCCATCCACTCCGAAATCGGGCACCACTGCATCGGCGCCAAAGTCAACGGTCGAATCGTACCGCTGAACTACCGCCTCCAGACAGGCGACCAGGTGGAGATCCTCACCTCCAAGCAGCAGGCTCCCAGCCGCGATTGGGAGCAGATGGTCGTCACGCACAAGGCGAAGACCTACATCCGACGCTACCTCAACGAGCAGAAGCGGCTCAAGCAGCAAGAGGGGCAACAGCTCCTGGAGAAACGCCTGCGCAAGCTCCATCTCACGGTGCGCGAGGAGGAGCTGGAGCGCATTGCGCACGCCCTGCGCTACGAGAACCGTGCAGCGCTCTTCTATGCCCTGGGAACGGGCGAGCTCTCGGTTGATGCCGTCATCGCACAGCTTCGCCCCAATGGTGCCCCCGCACCAGCAGAGGAGAGCTCCCTCCCCTCCGCCGAACAGGTTGCCGAAGCTGCGCGCCAACACAGCAGCGGGATTCTCCTGGTAGGCATGGACGGGCGCCCCATCCAGGTGCTCTACTCCTACGCCCGGTGCTGCAATCCAATCCCTGGCGATGACATCGTTGGCATCGTCACTGTCGGCAGCGGGCTGCGGGTCCACCGCCAAAGCTGCCCCAACGTGCAGGAGATGCTGCGCTCGAACCACCCCCGCGTCCTCCAACTGCGCTGGGGCGATACCAACAACGAGCACTTCCTGGCAGCCCTGCGCGTCACCGGAGATGATCGCCCGGGAATGCTGCGCGACATCACCAAAGCCATCGCTGCCTGCGACCGCACAAATATCCGCAGTGTCAACATTGACGCGTACGGCGGGACCTTCGAAGGCATCTTCACCCTCTACGTCCGCGACACCGAGCATCTGGCACGCATCATAGACAAGGTGCGCAAGATCCGCGGTGTCCGCACCGTCGAGCGCTTCGAAAGCCGGCTCTAAGTCTTGAGCTTCTTCTTCCGCGCCGCCGGGAAGAGCACGTTGTTGAGAATCAGCCGGTAGCCGGGCGAGTTCTTGTGCAGCGAGAGATCCGTGGGGGGATCCCCAACGGCGTGTTGGTAATCCTCCGGGTCATGCCCGCCGTACCAGGCGAACATCCCACGCCCAACAGCGCCGTAGATGTACTTGACCTCGTTGGTACCCTCGCGCTTGCCCAGGATCACCACCGAAGGCTTGAGGAGCTCCTCGCGGAAGGCTGTGGTCTGCCCCAGGAATCCATGGATCACGTTCACGTGGCACTGCGTGAGCATCGTGGGCACGGGGTCATACTTTGCCGAAAACTCCACCAGCGTGAAGTAGTCCGAGCTCGGGTCTGCCAACCCCGTGGGTCCCACGTCGATGTTGGAGAACTCGTACACGTACGGGTTCATCTCGAGCGTGAAGTTCTGGAAGGCGAACGTCCGCGAGAAATCCAGCTTCCGGTTGGCGTCGGGATCGGCAGGATCGCCGTCGAACATCTCCGCGCAGATGTCCACATCGCGCGCCGCAAGGGCGATATCGTAGGTATCGGTCGCGCTGCACATGGCGAACATAAAGCCCCCGTTGAGCACGAACTCCCGAATCCTCTCCACCACCGCCTTCTTGAGTTCGGAGACCTTGCGGAAGCCCAGCTTGCGCGCCGTTGCCTCCTGCAAGGCAACCTGCTGCTGGTACCACGTCGTATGCCCAAAGGCTGCCCAGAACTTGCCGTACTGCCCGGTGAAATCCTCGTGGTGCAGGTGGAGCCAGTCGTAGTCCTTGAGCTTGCCGGCAAGCACCTCTTCGTCCCAGACCTTGTCGTACGGGATTTGAGCGTACTCCAGCGCCAACTGCACGGCATCATCCCAGGGCTTTGCCGTGGGCATCACGTAGACGGCAAGCCGGGGGGCGCGCTCCAGGCGCACGACATCCATGTTCGCCTCAGGGCTTTGAACTTCGGCGTACACCTGCGCAGCCTGGGCTGCATCCAGAAGCTCGAAGGAAACCCCCCGCATGCGGCATTCCAGCGCAATCTCCGGCAAATAGTCCATGAGGAAGGAGCCGCCCCGGTAGTTGAGCAACCAATCCACCGGTCGCCCCTGCTGCAGATTCCAGTACGCAATGCCGTAGGCACGGAGGTGGTCCGTCTGCGAAAGATCCATCGGGATGAGCAGCTTCTGCTGCGCAAGCGCACCAACTGCAGCGAACAGCACCACGATCCACCGCATCGCCTTCTCCCTCGGATATGCCGCAAACGCAGACGTGGAAGCCGCTTCCGTAGCGTGAGCCGCAAGCGGCGTATTTTTGCATGGCTGTGTGGCTATACCTGACGCCGGCGATGGACTTTCAATACATCCGCGTCTACCGGTACGAGGCAGACCCCCGAGTTGGTGCCGTACAGCTCAATCGCCCGGACAAGCTCAATGCCTTGAGTCTCCCCTTGATGGAGGAGCTCATCACGGCGCTGGAGGCATTCGATGCCGATCCCGACATCCGCTGCATGGTGCTGCATGGGAACGAGCGCGCATTTGCCGCCGGTGCCGATATTGACGAGATGGCACAGGCGGATTCTGTGGAGATGCTTCTGCGCGACCAATTCCGCAAGTGGGAGCGCATCGCCGCGCTGAAGAAGCCGCTCATCGCCGCCGTCAGCGGATATGCACTCGGCGGAGGCTGCGAACTGGCAATGCTCTGCGATATGATCATCGCCAGCGATACGGCACAGTTTGGGCAACCCGAAATCAACATCGGAGTCATGCCCGGGGCTGGTGGCACCCAACGTCTCACGCGCACGCTTGGCAAGGCATTGGCAATGGAGCTGGTGCTGACCGGGCGCTTCCTCTCGGCACAGGAAGCCTACCGGCTGGGGTTGGTCAATCGCGTCGTCCCCGCCGAGATATACCTGCAGGAAGCCTTCGCCTTGGCATCCACGATCGCCTCCAAACCCCCAATCGCCGTACGCCTGGCAAAGGAAGCCGTCCTGAAAGCACTGAGCACACCGCTGGAGATCGGGCTGGAGTTCGAGCGCAAGAACTTCTACCTGCTCTTCTCCACCGCAGACCAGAAGGAGGGCATGCAAGCTTTCCAGCAGAAGCGTCCACCGCAGTGGCGTGGGCGGTAGCACAGCAGAGGCAGCGCAATGGAGTTTGAAACCATCCGCTACGAGGTCCGCAACGGCGTTGCAACCATCACACTCAACCGTCCCGAGGTCCACAACGCCTGCAATCAGCAGATGGGCAGCGAGCTGCTGCAAGCACTCCAGGCTGCCGAACGCAGCGATGAGGTCCGCTGCGTTGTGCTCACCGGCGCCGGACGCGCCTTCTGTGCGGGACAAGACCTCAAAGAGGTGCCTGCCGGACCGACCACCTTCTTCCTGGACGTGCTGCGCGAACGGTACGCCCCACTCATCCGCACGCTGCGCCAGCTTCCCAAGCCGGTGGTGGGTGCTATCAACGGCGTTGCTGCCGGCGCTGGGATGTCGCTGGCGCTGGCAACGGATTTCCGCATCATGAGCTCCTCGGCGCGCTTGGTTGAGGCATTCATTGCCCTTGCCCTGGTGCCCGATTCGGGCGCAAGCTTCTTCACCGTGCGTGCCCTGGGGTACGCTCGCGCCTTTGCGTTCGCAACGCTCAATAAACCCATCAGCGCAGAGGAGGCACTGCAGTTGGGATTGGTCAACCTCGTGGTCTCCCCAGAAGCCTTCCCGGCAACGGTGCAGACCTTTGCTGAACTATACGCCCGAGGACCCACGCGCACGTACGGCTACATCAAGCTGCTTCTGCAGCGCGCCGAACACGCTCCCTTGGAGGAGCTGCTTGAGCTGGAAGCCCAATATCAGCAACGCGCCGGGGAGAGCCAGGACCATGCCGAAGGGCTCCGCGCGTTCCTGGAGAAGCGCACGCCGCACTTCCGTGGACAGTAACCAACGGCTCCGATGACACGGTTGCGCCGCTGGTGGTACCGCCTGCGGTACGGTCGCTCACTTGCCCATGTGCGCTTGGTCGTGAGCGATGTGGACGGTACCCTGGTCAGTCTGGGCGAATCCCTGCCGAACTCAACGGCAACGCTGTTGCAGCAGCTCCGCTCCCGCGGTATCGAGCTCGCGTTCGCCAGTGCCCGACCCTATCCGGGGATCCATCGGCTGCTCCACAGCGCGGGGATTGCGGCGTGGATTATCTCGCTGGACGGTGCACTCACCCATACCCCCACAGGGGAGGTTGCCGCTGCACTGGGCTTCCCGCACCCTGTGCTGGAAAGCATCCTGGAGCTCGCCAGCCATTACGACATCCACTACGCCGCCTTCACGCCCCACAAGCTCCTGTACACCCCACGGGTGCACATCCCTTCGTACCTGGACGATCCTGGGCTTGCCCGCCGAGAGCTACAGCTCCGCAGCACCCTCTTCGAGCACCCCGTGGTGCTGCTCCTCTGCAGCGGCGCCGCACCACAGGTGACGGGCTTGCTCAAGGCGCTTGAGCGGCTCCCCCGTCCGCAGCGGCGCCAGCTCCAGTTCGGCGTGACAGAGTCGTTTTCGATGCCGGGAACGCTGCTGCTGGAGATACGGCTGCGCACCGCCCACAAGGGCACTGCTGCTCAGCTCCTGATGCGCCGGCTCGGTATCGCCCCCTGGCAGGTGTTGGCAATTGGGGACTACCGCAACGACCTGCCGCTCTTCCAGGTCAGCGGCTGGCGTGTTGCCATGGCAGATGCCGTTGCTGAACTCCGCAGCCAAGCCGATTGGATTACACAGCGCCCCGCCTCCGAATACGGCATCGAGGAGGTGCTCCAGCGGCTTCTCCAGGCGCGCCGTTAGCGCATTCGCTGCAGCACGCGCTCCAGGGCTGCGCAGAAGAACTCCACCTCCTCTGCTGAGACGATAAGCGGCGGCAGAATCCGCAGAACCCGTTGCCCGGAGATTCCCACCACGACCCCCTCGCCGAGCAGGGCATCGCGGAGGTACTCCGCTGCTCCATCCAGCTCGATTCCCAGCATCAAGCCTCGCCCCCGCACCTGACGGATGCGCTCCGGAAAGCGCCGGGCAAGCTCCTCCAACTGGCTCCGGAGCACATGCCCCACCCGACGCACATGCTCCAGCAAGCCCGATGCAAGCTCCTCCACGAGCACAACACCAGCAGCACACGCGGCAGGATTGCCGCCAAAGGTGCTGCCATGCATGCCCGCACTCCACACCTGCGCCAGGTGTTCACCGGCGACGATTGCCCCCAGGGGAAGCCCACCTCCGAGCGCCTTCGCCAGCACAACGATATCGGGCACGATCCCATAGTGCTGCACCGCCAGCCAGGCACCCGTTCGCCCCAAGCCCGTCTGCACCTCGTCAACGATGAGCAGAAAACCGTATCGGCGGCGCAACTGCTCCAGGGTGCCGAGGAACTCCGGGCTTGCCTCGATCACACCGCCTTCGCCCTGGATGCACTCCAGCACCACCGCACAGGTACGCTCGTCGAGCGTCCGCTCCAGTGTCTCGGGGTCATTGTACGGCAGCGTGCCGATTTTGGGCAGGTACGGTCCCATCCCCTCGCGGTAGAGCGGTCGGTCCATGAGCGAAAGCGCCCCGTAGGTTCGCCCATGGAAGCCGCCGGAGAAGCCCCAAATCTGCTCGCGCCCGTGCATCCATCCCCAGCGGCGTGCCAGTTTGAGCGCTGCTTCCACAGCCTCCGCTCCAGAGTTGGCAAAGAAGACACGCTGCAAACCCGTCACCTGGCGCAGCCAGCGGGCAAGCTCCAACTGCGCAGGCACCACAAAGAAGTTCGACACATGCGCGTACCGCTGGAGCTGGCGTATCACCGCTTGCAGAATGCGCGGATGCCCATGTCCCAGCGCCAGCGTTGCAATGCCGGCAAGGAAATCCAGGTAGCGCCGCCCCTCGACATCGAAGAGCCAACAGCCCTGCGCTCGCTCCAGAATAATTGGCAGCCGGCGGTAGACTGGCAGGAAGTACGCACGCTCCTGCTCAAAGAGGCTCTCAGCAGACATCACGGCTGGAGGCGGCGAATGCGCATCTCCACCTTCTGCAGTGGGTTGTCGCGCCCATCGCGCGGGACAGCAGCGATGGCATCCACCACCTCCATCCCTGAGACGACCTGCCCGAAGACCGTGTACTTGCCATCCAGTTGCGGCAGGTCCACCAGGCAGATGAAGAACTGCGACGTTGCGCTATTGGGATCGGCTGCGCGCGCTGCCGAAACGGTCCCGCGCTTGTGCGGACGGTCGTTGAACTCAGCGGGAATGCGCCGCTGGCTGGGGTCGCCATATCCCCACGTCTCGCGTGGCTTGTCCTTGGAGTTGGGGTCACCCCCTTGAATGACAAACCCCGGCACGACGCGATGGAATGCCGTACCGTCGTAGAAGCCAATGCGCACCAAGCTGTCGAAGTTCGCCACGTGCAGAGGCGCCACCTCCGGGAAGAGCTCGATGACGATCTCCCCCATCGGCGCCCCTCCGTGCGTCACCGTAATGGCGTAGCGGGGGCGCTGTGGAGCCGCGCTCCTCTCCTCCCCCGAACGCGCCGTAGCACAACTTGCCAACCCCAACAGTGCTGTGCATCCCAGGCTGAGGACAACCGCTCTCATGGCTTGAGCTCCTGTATTGTGACCTTGCGAATGACCACCGGCGTCTTCGGAGTGCCATCGTCGGGTCCGAACGGACCGGGCTCAATGGGCACCTCGGCGATGGCTTGTACGACGTCCATGCCCTCGAGCACCCGACCGAAGATGGTGTAGGCTTTGGGCAGATTCACTGCCCGCTCCAAGCAGATGAAGAATTGGCTGGTGTTGGTGTTGGGTCCGCGATTTGCCATCGCCACCGTGCCGGGCTGGTAGCCCAGTTGGTAGCTGGGCGTTTGGGGATTGAGCTCATCTTCGAACTCGCCGCCGTAGATGCTCACACCGCCCGTGCCCCAGCGGGCACGCTCGCGCGGGTCCTTGGTGAGCGGATCCCCGGCTTGGATGACGAAATTGCGCGCCACCCGATGGAAGAGCACTCCGTCGTACACCCCACGCCGCGCCAACTCAACGAAATTGCGCACGGTCTTGGGAGCATCCTCCCCGTACAGCCCCAGCCGAATGGTGCCGAGCGTAGTCTGCAACACCGCTATGTGCGTGATGACCGGCGTATCCGGGCGCACGCTCTCGGCAACGGGGGCATGCCCGGAGGTCTCCGCCGCAGGCTCCTGCCGCGCCGCTGGAGGCTCCGAACGCGTGCAGCCCTGGGCGCTCATGAGCAGCAACACCAGCGCAGGGATTCCCATCCGCCAAAGCATCCTCCTACCCATGCTGTGCCAGAGCAAATCCGACCAACACTGCCGCGAGCGTGAGCCTGTAGACGATGAACCCCCACAGCGTATGTGTGCGCAGATAGCGCAGCAGGAAGGCGATGGCAGCGTAGCTGCTCACCACCGCGCCCAAGAAGCTCAAGAGCAGTCCCATCGGCGGGATGGCAGCGGTGGAGAACAGCTCCAGCAGTTGGAGCATGCCACTGGCGGCAATCGCCGGAATGCTCAGTAGGAAGGAGAAGCGCGCCGCTTCGTGCCGGGCAATCCCCAGCAGCATCGCCACCGCAATTGTGCTCCCCGAGCGCGAACTCCCCGGCATCAGCGCCAGGAGCTGCGCACATCCGATGAGCAGCGCATCCACCCACCGCAGTTGCGAAAGCCCTCGCTGCATCGGCGCCCGCCGTCGCTCGGCAGCGATCATCAAAATGGTCACCCCCAGCAGAGCCGCGGCGATGAGCTCGAGCCGCTTGGTCGCCTCCCCCTCGATCAATGGCTTGAGCGCAAGCCCGGCAAGGACGATGGGGAGAGTCCCCACAACCACTCCCAACGCAAGGCGCCGCGCTTCGAGAAGCTCAGCAGACATACTCCCGCGCTGCCACAGCGCCGCAACCATTGCTCGCAGCTCGCTTCGGAAGTACCCGAGAACGGCAGCCAAGCTGCCCAACTGGATGCTTGCCAAAAACGCTGTCCATTCGGCTGCGTGCTGCTCGGGATGCAATCCGAGCACATACCCCATCAACGTCACGTGCGCCGTGCTGCTGATGGGCAGGAACTCCGTCAGCCCCTGCACGATCCCCAGCAGCAATGCCTCAACCGCGTTCACCGATGCCCCTGTGTGCTGCCGCACAAGCTGCAAAGATACGCAGCCATCTTTGGACCCCTGCAGCTTTCGTAACTTTGCTCCTTCGCGGAGCCTGCAAAACCGTGGAGTTCCAAGCCATGGGCTATCCCTTTGCCGAGGTCGAACCGAAATGGCAGCGCTGGTGGGAGGAGCAGGGCATCTACCGCACGCAGGAGCGCCCTGGCGTGCCCAAGTTCTACGTGCTCGACATGTTCCCCTACCCCAGCGCCGCCGGGCTGCATATCGGGCATCCCGAAGGGTATACCGCAACGGACATCATCGCGCGCTACAAGCGCATGCGCGGTTACAATGTGCTCCACCCCATGGGCTTCGACGCCTTTGGGCTCCCCACGGAACGCTACTCGATGCAGACCGGTATCCATCCCCGAATCGCCACCGAACAGAACGTGGCGACCTTCCGCCGCCAGCTCAAGATGCTGGGCTTCAGCTACGATTGGTCGCGCGAGATCATCACCACCGACCCGCGCTACTACAAGTGGACCCAGTGGATGTTCACGCTGATGTACAACTCCTGGTACGACCCCCAAGCGGGGCGCGCGCGCCCAATCTCGGAGCTGCCCGTGCCCGATGGACTGACCGACCCACTGGAGCTCCAAGCCTACCAGGACCAATACCGCCTTGCCTACCTGGCAACGATGCCCGTCAACTGGTGCGCGGAGCTGGGCACCGTTCTGGCAAACGAGGAGCTGGATGAGTGGCGTGAGAAGGGCTACACCGTGGAACGCCGCCCCATGCAGCAGTGGATGCTCCGCATCACCGCCTATGCCGAGCGCCTGTTGCAGGACCTGGAGCTGCTGGAGTGGCCCGAATCCACCAAGGAGATGCAGCGCAATTGGATTGGCAAGAGCCTTGGGGCGGAGATCCTCTTCCCCGTGCTGGGGGAATCCGAGCTCGTCATCCGCGTCTTCACCACCCGCCCCGATACGCTCTTCGGCGCGACCTTCCTGGTCTTAGCTCCGGAGCACCCGCTGGTCGAACGGCTCACCCGCCCCGAACAGCGCCCTGCCGTAGAAGCTTACCGCGAGCAAGTGGCGCGACAACTGGAACGGGAACGGCTGGAACAGGAGCACCCCAAAAGTGGGGTCTTTTTGGGCAGCTACGCCCGCCATCCCGCCACAGGCGAACCACTGCCCATCTGGATTGCCGACTACGTGCTGCCGCATTACGGCACCGGCGCTATCATGGGCGTGCCCGCTCACGATGAGCGCGACCACGCCTTCGCCCGCGCCTTCGATCTGCCCATCCGCCAGGTCGTTGCCCCTGCGGATTCCAGCCCCTGGGACATCCACGAGCGCGCCTTCACCGCCGAAGGCATCGCCATCAACTCCGCTGCCGCTGACCTCCGCCTGGATGGGCTCCCAACACGGCAAGCCCAGGAACGCATCATCGCCTGGCTGGAGGAGCACGGCTACGGACGCCGCGCGGTCTCCTACAAACTGCGCGACTGGCTCTTCTCGCGCCAGCGCTACTGGGGCGAGCCCATCCCCATCCTCTACTACGACGACGGCACCCGCCGGGCACTGGAGCTGGATGAACTCCCACTGGAGCTTCCCGAATCGGTCAACTTCCGCCCCTCCGGACGTCCGGAATCTCCACTGGCGGCGCTGCCGGAGTGGGTGAATGTGTTCGACCACAAGACCGGACGCCCCGCCCGCCGCGAAACCAACACCATGCCCCAATGGGCAGGCTCTTGCTGGTACTACCTCCGCTACCTGGACCCGCACAACGACCAGTGGTTCTGCGACCCCGAAAAGGAGCGCTACTGGATGCAGCCCAACGGCGTGGACCTCTACATCGGCGGGGCTGAGCATGCAGTGCTCCATCTCCTCTACGCCCGCTTCTGGCACAAGGTGCTCTACGACTACGGCTACGTCTCCACGCCCGAGCCCTTCCATCGGCTCTTCCACCAGGGGCTGATCCTGGGTGAGGACGGGCGCAAGATGTCCAAATCCCTGGGCAATGTGGTCAACCCCGACGACGTCGTCGCACGCTACGGCGCCGATGCCCTGCGCCTGTTCGAGATGTTCCTGGGACCACTGGAGGCAACCAAGCCGTGGTCAACCAAAGGCATCGAGGGGATTGCCCGCTTCCTCAACCGCATCTGGCGCCTGTTCGTGGAGGAGGATGGCTCGCTCTCGCCGGCAATTGTGGATGCCCCGCTCAACGCCGAGCAGGAGCATCTCCTCCACAGCACGCTCAAGAAGGTCACCGAGGACATCGAAGCACTGCGCTTCAACACCGCCATTGCGCAGTTGATGGTCTTCGTCAGCGAAGTCCAGCACATGCCCGAACGTCCGCGCGCCCTGCTGGAGCCCTTCCTGCTGTGCTTGGCTCCCTTTGCCCCCCACATTGCCGAAGAGCTCTGGCATCGGCTCGGGCATACGGATTCGATTGTCCTGCAGCGTTTCCCCGAGTACGATCCGCACAAAGCCGCCCCGCCCGAGGTGGAGGTCGTCTTCCAAGTCAACGGCAAGCTCCGGGCACGCGAACGCCTGCCCCGCGGACTACCGCAGGAGGAGCTGCAGCAGCGTGCGCTCCAGCACCCGAACGTGCAGCGCTTCATCGCCGGGCGTGCAATTGAGCGCATCGTCGTCGTGCCTGACCGTTTGGTCAACATCGTAGTCGGCTGAGATGCCTGACCCACTCGTGCTCGGCGGTTTGGGCGGAATTGCGGGGCTGAGCTCTGGTCTGTTCGGCATTGGCGGAGCACTGATTGCCACACCGCTGTTGCGCTTGATGGGGGTCGATCCGTTGTTGGCGCTGGCGACCCCACTGCCGGCTGTTATTCCAACAGCGCTGAGCGCCTCGATTGCTTACTGGCGCCACCGGCTCATCCGCTGGGATATTGCGAGCTGGCTCCTGCTGACGGGCTTGCCCGGTACGGTGTTGGGAGCGCTTGCGACACGGCTTGTCGGCGGGACAGCATTGATGGTGTTGACCGGCGCTCTGCTGCTCTTCGTTGCGCTGCGGATGCTCGGTCCGGAACGGCCGAGCACAGCGGGCTCCCCCGATGCAATGCCCCGCCGGACGCTGCTGCTGGGAACTGGGGTGCTCGCCGGCTTCCTGGGTGGATTGCTCGCCATCGGTGGGGGCATCATCATTGTGCCGGCATTGGTGCTGTGGGGTCGGATGCCACTCAAGCAGGCGTTGGCAACCTCGCTGCTCTGCGTTGCCGGACTTGCCCTTCCTGGAACCATTACCCACGCGATGCTGGGGCATATCGCCGCGCCGCTGCTGCTCCCCTTCCTGGCGGGGAGCCTGCCGGCAGCGTATTTGGGCGCAGCGGTTGCAACCCGGCTGTCTTCTGTGCTGCTCCGGCGGCTCTACGGCGGTGCCCTGACGGCTTTTGCCGTGTACTTCCTGTGGACACAGCTCTCCGGCTAAGGCGCATGGCAATCGTGTTCATGGGAACGCCGGAGTTCGCTGTCCCCAGTCTGCAGGCGCTTCACAGCCGCTTCGGAGTGGCGCTGGTTGTCACCACGCCGGATGCTCCCCAGGGACGGGGGCTGCGCCTTCTGCCTTCGCCGGTCAAGCGTGCGGCAATGGAGCTGGGCATTCCCGTCGCCCAGCCCGAGCGGCTGCGCGATGAGCACTTCCTGGAGCAGATCCGGCAGCTGCGTCCGGAGTTCATCATCGTGGTTGCCTTCCGCATCCTGCCACCGGAGCTCTACACGCAAGCATGGCGGGCTGCCTTCTGCGTGCATCCAAGCCTGCTGCCCAAGTACCGCGGGGCAGCACCGATCCACTGGACCATCATCCGCGGGGAGCGTTGGAGTGGGGTGACCAGCTTCCTCCTGGAGCAGCGCGTGGATACCGGTGCGATTCTGCTGCAGCGGTCCATCCCCGTCCCGGAGGATGCCACCGCTGGCGAGCTCCACGACCTTCTGATGCCGCTGGCAGCGGAGGTTGCCGTTGAAACGGTCGAGGGGCTTCGCGCCGGCACGCTCGTGCCAATCCCGCAGGATGAGCACAGCGCCAGCACTGCTCCGAAGCTTCGCCCGGAGGATTGCCATCTGCGCTGGGACCGTCCCGCAGAGGAGGTACGGCGGTGGATTCACGGGCTCTCCCCCGAACCCGGCGCCTGGGGCAGCATCGCCGGCGAGCGCTTCCGCTTCCTGCGTGCCCGCGCCCACCCAGAGCAGCTCCTGCCTCCGCGGAGCTTCCGCATCCAGGAGGGGCGCTTCCTCATCGGTTGCATGCCCGGGTGTGTGGAGATCCTCGAACTCCAGCGCGCCGGTCGCCGAGCCATGCGAGTTGAGGAGTTCCTCCGAGGCTGGCGCGGTCCCTCCAGCGGAACGGTGGAGTGACGCTTGCCGCCGGAATCCCTAAATTGCACAGCGGTGAAGGTGCGACTGCCACGGCTGTTCCGATGGCGTGGTTCCTCCGCAAGAAGCCCAACATCGAAGAGACCCATCCCCGGGAGCTGCCCGAGGGCTTATGGACCAAATGCCCGCGCTGCAACGCCATCCTCTACAAGCGCCAGCTGGAGGAGCATCTCTACACCTGCCCTACCTGCGGGCACCACTTCCGCATTGGCAGTCCGCAGTACATCGCGATCCTGCTCGACGACGGCAGCTTTTCGGAGACCCACACGAACCTGCGCTCGGCTGACCCGCTGCAATTCGTGGACACCAAACCCTACGCCAAACGGCTCGAGGATGCCTACCGCTCCACCGGGCTCAACGAAGCCCTTACAACGGGATTTGCCCGAATCGCCGGGCACCCCATCGTCTTCGGCTGCATGAACTTCTCCTTCATCGGCGGGAGCATGGGGTCAGTGGTGGGGGAGAAGTTCCTCCGCGCTGCTCTGGATGCGCTGCAGCACCGGCTCCCGTACGTCGTCGTGTGCGCCTCCGGCGGTGCCCGAATGCAGGAATCGTCGCTCTCGCTGATGCAAATGGCAAAGACCTCGGCAGTACTCACCCAGCTTGCCCAGGCACGGCTACCCTACATCACGGTGCTGACCGACCCGACCACCGGTGGGGTTACCGCCTCCTTCGCCATGCTCGGCGACATCATCCTAGCGGAGCCGGGGGCATTAATTGGCTTTGCCGGACCCCGGGTCATCGAACAAGCCACACGGCAGAAGCTGCCCGAAGGATTCCAACGGGCAGAGTTCCTGCAGGAGCATGGGTTTGTGGACCTTGTGGTTCACCGCAAGCAACTGCGCTCAACCTTGGCGCTGCTGCTGGAGCTGCTGGGGACGCCATGAGAATCCATCTCATCGGCTTTCCGATGGACCTGGGTGCCGGGCGGCGCGGGGTGGACATGGGACCCTCCGCGCTGCGCATCGCCGGTATCGGCGAACGGCTGCGTGAGCTGGGCTACGAAGTGCTCGATGAGGGTGACCTCAACATCAAGCCGCAGGAGGTGCAGGACATCTACCATCCGCAGCTCAAGTACCTGCCTGAAATTGCCCGTGCCTGCCGGCATCTGGCAGCGCTGGTCTACCGGGTGCTGCGGTCGGGCGGCTTCCCGCTTGCGCTGGGAGGCGACCACTCGATGAGCATCGGTTCGGTTGCGGGAATCGCCCGCTGGTGCCGCCAGACACGCCGCCGCTTGGGCGTGCTCTGGATTGATGCGCACGGGGACCTCAACACTCCGGAGACCTCGCCATCGGGCAACATCCACGGGATGCCCCTGGCAGCACTGCTGGGCAAAGGTGCTCCGGAGTTGACCGGTATCGCCGGCATCACCCCGAAGGTTGCCCCGGAGGCGGTTGTGCTCATCGGTGTGCGGTCGCTCGACCCCGGGGAGCGGGAGCTCATCCGCTCGATGGGGCTGCGTGCTTACACCATGCAGGACATCGACCGCCGAGGCATCTACGCCGTCGCTCTCGAAGCCCTGGAGCAGCTCCATCAGCAGGCGGACCACATCCACGTGAGCTTCGATGTGGACAGCCTCGACCCCAGCATTGCCCAGGGCGTCGGCACCCCGGTCCCCGGCGGTCTGACCTACCGCGAAGCCCACCTGCTCATGGAGACCATCGCCGAAGCCGGCGGCGTACACTCGCTCGATGTCGTCGAGGTCAACCCTATCCTGGACGAGCGCAACCGAAGCGCAACCATTGCCGCCGAACTGGTCGCCTCGCTGATGGGGAAGCGCATCCTCTAAGGCTCATGCGACGGTACGGCTGGATGGTGGCGGTTGTGCTCTTGAACCTACCGACATCGGCGCAACAGCTCCTCTGGCTCAAGCTCTCCGCCGAAGCCGGGATGCTCTTCAACTGGACCGATGCGGAGTTCCTCCGGTACTACCGCCAGTACGCCCTGCTTCCGGAGCTTCCCACGGACTTCCCCATCGGCGAATGGGGAGGCATCAGCGTACGCATTCCGATTGATTCCACCCTGCTGCTGCGCCTGAGCAGCGGGCTGGCGCGGGTGCGCCTTGACCACTTCGCGCGGCAGCCTTCGGAGGATCCCCTCCGTGGCGGGGAGCGCCTCATCCGTACGCTGCTGGAGACTCGGCTGCTGCCGGTGTGGGTTGGTCCGGAATGGCTTCCCCTCCCAGGGCAGTTCGCTACTACGGTACACGTGGGGGTGGGGATTGTGCCGAGCTTTGTCCTCTGGCAGGAGGAGATCCGCAGCTCTATCCCCCAGGACACACGTCGCGGCGGCGTGTACATCCGCCGATGGTACCTGCGGTGGGGAATCCGCGCCGCCGTTGGAACGGTGCTCGGCTTCGACATTGCCCGCAGAGGCGCCCTCCTGGAGAGCCTGCGCGTGGAAGCCAGCGGAGCGTACGTGCCGCTCCGGTCGCCGCTGCTGGCACCGCTCAGCGCACAGCTCCCCATGCCCGCAGAGATTGCCTCCAGCTCGTATGCGCTGACCAACGTGCTGCTAATCCTGACGTTTGCCCTAACTTTGCAACTGCCTGTGCAGGTATACTGAACCGGGGCAGCGGCAATGCTGCAACTGAGCGTGACAACGCGCCACACAAATGCCCCCGCAAGCGAATTGCATGCGCTTGCCGAACGAGAGCTGCAGAAGGTGCAGCGCTTCTTCCAGGGACCGCTCCGCGCCGACGTGGTCTTCAGCGAAGAGCGCGGCTTCAAGCACGTTGAGGTCCGGCTCCACGCCAACGGTCAGGAGCTCATCGCCAAGGAGAAGGGCGAGAGCTTCCTGCAAGCGCTCAACCAGGTTGCCGAGATCCTGATTCGCCAGTTGCGCAAGCTCAAAACTCGCCGCTCCGCTCGATAGCTCCAGAACCGGTCGCTGCCATGGCGCCGCAGCCGAAGCGTGTAGGTGCATTGCTCCAGAGGCATCTCTCCTGGGGTGCCGGATTTGCGCTCGCAGTGCTCCTCCTCGGCTGCGGGACGCGCCGCGTGGAGCAGTTCTCGCTGGAGGGCATTGATACGGTCAACCCCACCCCAGGGGACTGGGTGGTCATCCACATCCTCTCCGACCCAGAGAGCCTCAACCCCTTCACCGCCAACGATGCCACCAGCCAGGAGATCTACACGCACATCTTCGAGTCGCTGCTCCTCCAAAACCCGGAGACCACCGAACTGGAGCCGAACATCGCGGAGTCGCTGCCGGAGATCTCGCCCGACCACCTCACCTACCGCTTCCGTCTCCGCCGCACGGTGCACTTCTCCGACGGGCATCCGCTCACAAGCGCTGATGTGCTCTTTAGCTTCAAAGCCGTCAAGAACCCCTACGTCATCGAAGCTGCCGCCCTGCGCAACTACTACGACAACGTCGTTGACGTGCAAGCTCCCGACCCGTACACCGTGCTCATCCGGCTGCGCGAGCCGTACTTCTTGGCGGACTACTTCCTCGGCGGGCTCCCCATCCTGCCCAAGCATATTCTGGACCCTCAGGGGCTGACCGACCGATACACCATCGCCGAGACAAACGATAGCGTTGCCGCCGCCCGCAACCCCGCCATTCAGGAATTTGCCCAATGGTTCCGCGCGCCCGAACGCTCGCGCAGTCCAGAGTACCTCATCGGTTCCGGTCCCTACGTTCTGGAGGAGTGGCGCACCACGCAGTACATCCGGCTCCGGCGCAACGAGCGCTACTGGAACGGCGACGCCAACCCCTGGGCGCGGCGCTATCCGGCGCGTTTGGTCTACCGCGTCATCAACGAGCGCATCAGCGCGCTGAGCGCACTCAAAAACGGCGACATTGACTTCATCAGCTACATCCCGCCGAAGCTCTTCGAGGAGATGCTCGACACGGCAGCAACGCCGTACCTGCGGAAGGTCACCTACGAGCAGACCAGCTACACCTACATCGGCTGGAACCTCCGCCGCCCGATCTTTGCCGATCGCCGGACCCGACAGGCGCTCTCGCACTTGGTCAACCGCGAAGCCCTCATCCGCACGATCATGCTCGGCTACGCCCGTCCGGTCAATGGTCCCATCTACCCCGGGCGCCCCGAATACGACAGCACTCTGCCGCCGTACGAGTACAATCCGGAGCGGGCGCGCCAACTCCTTGCCGAAGCCGGCTGGCACGACTCCAACGGCGATGGCATCCTGGACAAGGTCATCGACGGCAAGCGGGTGGACTTCGCCTTCACCTTCCTCATCAACGCCGGCAACGAAATCCGCGAGAATATCGCCGTCCTGCTTGCCGACGAGTTCAAAAAGGTCGGCATCCGCGCCTCCGTGCAGAAGCTGGAATGGGCAACCTTCCTGCAGCAGATCCGCTCGCACCAGTTCGACGCCACAATTCTGGGCTGGGTTGCCGATCCGATTCCGAGCGACCCCTACCAGATCTGGCACTCCTCGCAGGCGTTCAACCGCGGCTCCAACTACGTCGGCTTCATCAACAAGCGCGTCGATGAGCTGCTGGAGCGCAACCGGCGCGAATTCGACCCCGCCAAGCGCCTGCAGTACATGCGCGAGTTCCAGCGCATCATCCACGAGGAGCAGCCCTATACCTTCCTGTGGGCACCAATCTATCCGGCAGCGTACCATCGGCGCTTCCAAGGCGTGCGCTTCTTCATTGTGCGACCGGGCTACTGGGCAAATACGTGGTGGGTGCCTCTGCCGCTGCAACGCTACCGCGAGAGCTAATCCTGTCCGACAACGGCTCGGCGGAGCATGACACGCCAACAGGTGCAAGAGCTCATCGCCACCGGCGAGTCGCAGACCATCGAGTTCAAGCGCCGCTTCTCCTCCCCGGAAAAGATTGCCCGGGAGCTGTGCGCCTTTGCCAATACGGACGGGGGCTACCTGCTCATCGGCGTGGATGATGATGGCAAGGTCATCGGCGTTGCCAGTGAGAAGCAGGAGATCGAGCTCATCGAGCTGGCATGCAGCCTCTACATCCGCCCGCCGCTCAACGCCGAAGTGTGGGTGGTCTCGCTCAACGGCAAGGATGTCGTGGTTGTCTCCATCACGCCCAGCCCGCTACGCCCGCACCGCGTGGTGGTACCCGGCACAGAGCAGCGCGGGACGGTATTCATCCGCTACTGCGACCAATCCATCGTTGCCAGCCGTGAGGTGGTGCACCTGCTCAGTAGCCAACGCCCCGACGCCCCTCCATTGCGGCTGCGGATTGGTCCACACGAGCGCGCGCTGTTCCGCTTCCTGGAGGCAAACGGACGCATCACCGTCTCCCAGTTCGCCCGCTTGGTGAGAATCCCACCGCGGAAAGCCTCGCAGATCCTGGTCCGGCTCACCCGTGCCGGACTCCTCCAGTTCCATCTGGAGCCGACCGCCGAGTACTTCACGCTCGCCGGCGAAGAGGCTCGGTAGGGCACCTACTCCGAAGCAGCTTGGCGATACTGCGCTGCCAACTCTCGGTAGTGCCGCGCGCTCCACTCCAACTGCGTGCGCTCCTCAGGGGTGAGCTCCCGGACAATCCGTGCCGGCACACCCGCCACCAGCACTCCTGAAGGAACGTGCATCCCTGGACGCACGACTGCTCCTGCTGCCACGATGGAATACGGCTCGATATGCGCCCCATCCAATACGCATGCCCCCATGCCGATAAGCACGTAGTCTTCGATACGCGCCCCGTGCACAATTGCCCGATGCCCTACCGTGACGTTGTTACCGATTGAGAGCGGGAAGCGCTCGTGTGTGACGTGCAGCACGCACAGGTCCTGAATGTTCGTGCCCTCCCCGATGCGGATCCAGTGCACATCGGCGCGCACAACGCTGTTGAACCACACCGACGAACCCGAGCCGATGCTGACATCCCCGATGAGGCAGACCCCATCGGCAATCCACACATCGGGGGCAAGGCGTGGAGCGTTCCCGTTCCAGGGGAGTATGCGGTACCGGCTCATGAGCTCTGCTGCCGCAGCGCTTGCCGATACTGTTGCCGCGCCATGCGGAGAGCGCCTTCCAGCGCCGTTCCCTGCGCCGGTTGCAGGGCATACTCGGGCAGCTTCTGCAGCTCCCGGCGAAATAGCTCCGCCAGCGGAGTATGGTTCTCCAGCATCCCGCCCATGAGCACCAGCGGAACCGGTCGCGTTGGGAAGTGGCGTAGGAGCGCGCGCAGGAGCTCTGCCAAGTGGTGCGCCGCCCGAACGAGGATCTCCCGGCAGACCTCATCTCCGGCAGCGGCGCATGCCATCACCAGGGGGGTCAGCGTGGGGTAGTCGAACAGGCGCTCGTTGTAGGCAGCAACGATGGTGCGGGGTTGGTCTGGGCGGATCTCCGGATATAACGCTGCCAGGCGCTCGGTCAACTGTGTCGGGCGTCCCCGCCCATCGAGTGCGCGCACGACGGCGGTGAGCCCCTCGCGCCCGATCCATGCACCGCTGCCCTCGTCGTCGAGCTCGATGCCCCAGCCACCGCATCGCACAAGCTCTCCGCGCGCGGTCTTCCCGATGGCAATCGTCCCCGTGCCGGCAATGAGCACAACGCCTGGGGCTCCGCCAAAAGCCCCCTCGATGGCGATTTCGGCATCGCTTGTGACCAGAAGCTGCTCGATGACAAGCCCTCGCTCGCGCGCCATCCAGCGAAGGACTTGTCCGACCCGCTGCCGCTCTTCGGGCAACCACACACCGGCGATGCCGGCAACGACGGCATCGAATCCCGGCAGCTCACCCCTGAGCTTAAGCTCCGCCAGGAGGTTGACAATTCGCTCGCACGCCTCGCCAATGCCCACCGCGCCGATGCGCACTGTGCCGCCCTCCAGCTGGACCCGGCGCTTGCCGCAGACGAGCACCGCTCGCGTGCGCGAGCCTCCGCCGTCAATCCCCACTAATGCCGGAAAGCGCCGCGCGCTCATGGTTCTGCGCTGGGCAATTCCGCTGCTGGAGGCATCCAGCCATTCCGCTTCCACCGCACCAGCTCGATGAGCACATTCCCCACGTAGACCCGCATCTTTGCCCGAATCGGCACCCGGGCGTCGTCATCGCTGAACCAGCCCTCGAACGCGCCCGTCAAGCCGTAGATCCCCGTCCAGTTCGAGTTGCCGCGAAAATACACCGTGCGCACCGGGTACGGCACTGCGCCAATGCGCACAGCTTCGCGGCGCTGGGTGAAGTGGATCACCGTGGCGAAGGTATCGGAGTTGACTACCGTGGGGAAGCGGTAGCTCTTGCCCGAGAGTACATAGCGGCGCGCGGCAAAGAGGAGCGAGAGTCCATCGTTGAGCCGCGAGCGGACGCTCACGCGGCGCTGCAGCAGCAGCTCGCCATTGCGCCACTCCTGCATCGTAGCCTGCCGTCGGGCATAGTCGAATTCGTAGGATGCCGTTGCCTGGGGCTCATCACCCTGCTGGACTTGGGAGCGGAACCGGTAGGAGAACGCCGCCGAGGTATCCAGCAGGCTCTCAAAGACCGCACGCAGGCTGAGGAACGGGATATCGGGGTTCGACTGCATTGTCGCTCGCACCCGAATGGCTGGCGCCTCTCCCACCGATGTTGGCTCCTCGGTAATGATGCGGATGAAGCCCAGCGTGATGCCCAGGTAGGAGACCTTGTACTCCAGCTCCTCGCCCGGCTGCAGCAGCTGCGCCCGCAGCGCCACAAATGGCACGGCACACAGGATTGCTACGGCAGCGCTCCGGAACATCTAAGCGGTCCTCGCGCGGACGCTCACTCCAAGCGCGCCAGCTTTGCTGCCTCTGGAAAGAGCTGCAGGGCTCGCTGCGCTTGGCGGTCCACCTGCAGCATCACGGCGGCGGAAGCGTTGTTGCCCCAGATTGCCCGTGCAATGCGTGCTTTCAGGACGGCGGCGATGTAGTCGCGGTCCTTCTGCTCGTCTTCGGCGCTCCACTGCCCTCCGGCTTCCTGCAGCAGGGTACGGAGCCGCTGGAAGAGCTGTTCGGGCAGGCGGAATTCGCGCACAAAGCTCCAGTAGTTGCTTCCGTAGCGGTGCTCCAGCTCGGCGCGGTGGCGGGCAAGGTACTCCTCGGTGACCTTCCAGAAGAGGTTGTGACGGCGCAGCTCACGTGTCAGCAGTGTCACCGTATCGGAGCGCACGATGTAATCGGGTGTAATGCCACCACCGCCCAGCACAGGGCGTCCCCGCAGCGTTTTGAACACGGGGCGGGCGGAATCGCTCTTCTCCGCCTCTTTGTGCGCGATGTTTTCGCCCTCCTCCTCCGGCTCCAGGCGCCCTTCGCCCTCGCGGTAGCGCTGCTTGTCCTTGTAAGGACGCTGGATGGCGCGCCCAGAGGGCGTGTAGTAGAGCGAGACTGTCACGCGAATCCCCGAACCATCGGGCAGCTCGAACTGGCGCTGCACCGAGCCCTTGCCGAAGGTGGTCTCGCCCACGATGAGCCCTCGGTCCAGGTCCTGAATTGCCCCACTGACGATCTCGCTGGCGGAAGCCGACCCCCTGTTCACCAGCACAATGAGCGGCGTGCGCTCGAACTCCTGCCCACTGCGGGAGTAGAAGTCCTCGTTGAACTGCGGCAAGCGCCCACGCGTGTAGACAATGCGGTGTCCGCCGGGGACGAACTCATCGGCAATCCGGATTGCTTGGTCCATAAAGCCTCCGGGATTGCCACGCAAATCCAGTAACAGCTTGCGCATGCCCTGCTCCCGAAGCTGGCGCAGTGCCTGCACCAACTCCTCGTGCGTCGTTGCCGAGAAGCGGTTGATGGCGACGTAGCCGATGTCGGTGCCCTCGATGACGAAGGCAGCGTCCACGCTGTAGATCGGGATGCGATCGCGCACGATGGTGAACTCCAAAATCCCCGGCACCCCTGCCCGGCGAATGCCGACCCGCACGGTCGTTCCCTTCGGTCCGCGCAGCTTGCGCGGCACCTCGTTGCGGGAGAGCCCAACGGCGTTCTGCCCGTCGATGGTCACGATCTTATCTCCGGCTTGGATACCGAGCGCTTCCGCTGGTCCCCCGGCGATCGGCGCAATCACGGTGATGGTGTCGTTGATGACATCGAACTCGATGCCAATGCCCTCGAAGCTGCCACGGAAGTCCTCCTCAACGCGCTGCATCTCGGAGACGGGGATGTAGATCGAGTGCGGGTCGAGCTCCTGCAGCATGCCGCGGATGGCGGATTCAACGAGCTTTTGCGAATCGACCTCCTCCACGTAGTTGCGGTAGATGTAGTTGAGCGCCTCGTTGAACTTGCGCAACTGCTCGTAGACGTTGTCGCCGGAGAGCAGCGGACGCCCAACCCACGCCCCCAGGAGCACTCCCAAGAGCAGCCCCAGCAATCCCGCACGGAAGCGATTCATCCGCGATCGCATCGGTGGCATGTCTGTAACTCCAACTGCTGCGCAGAGACGAACGACTCTCGCCCTGCAGTGTCAGCAGGATGGGTGCGGCAGCTCTTGGCGGAGGCTAATTTCGCAGCGGCTTTTGCAACAATGCTCTTGCCCCAATGCCTCGAACTGCTCTTGCCACAGCCATCGCTGCAAGCCTCCTGCTGAGCCTGCCGAGCAGCGCTGTGCCTCCTCGATTGGTCGTTGTGCTGGTCTATGACCAGATGCGCGGGGACTTCCTCTGGCGCTGGGAGCACCTCCTCTCCGGTGGTTTTGCTCGCCTGCTGCAGCAGGGGCGGGTCTATCGCCACTGCTTCATCGAGCACGCTGCAACGGTCACCTGCGCCGGGCACGCCACCCTTGTCACCGGCACTGCCCCGGAGGAGCACGGGATCGTCGGCAACGATCTGCTCCCACGCTGCTGCCAACCGCGCACCGTCAAATGCACAGAGGACCTTCAGGGCAGGACAAGCGCTCAGTGGTTGCTCCGCCCCAGCCTTGGACATGCCCTTCGGCAGCGCTTCCCTGGGGCGCGCATTGCTGCCCTCTCGCACAAACGCGCGGCAGCGCTCATGATGGGCAATACCGCCGCAGACTACGTCCTCTGGGCTGATCCCCAGCACGGTGGCTTGACTGCCGCCCCTGGTGCCCCATCTCCGGCATGGCTCTCCGAGTGGAATCTCCGGCACCATCCCCGTCGCTGGCTGGGGCAGTGCTGGCAGCCCACCCTTCCCGACTCCCTCGCACCAGCAGACGCCGTTCCCTGGGAGCTTCCCTTCCCTGGCGGGACCACCGCCTTCCCGCATTGCCTCAACTCCGATTCCACGCTCTGGGAGGCTTTTCTGCTGTCGCCCTTCTCCGTGGAATGGCTCTTCGATGCCGCTGTCGAACTCCTCCGCACCGAGGGGCTGGGACAGGACTCCGTGCCAGACCTACTGCTGCTGAGCGTCTCGACGACCGATTTCGTCGGGCACCAGTTCGGTCCGGATAGCCGCGAGGTTGTAGAGCTCTACCTCGCCTGTGACCGCATCCTGGGGAACTTCCTGGCATACTTGGACCGCACGGTGGGCGCGGGGAACTACCTCGTCGTGCTCACCTCCGACCACGGGGTTGCACCGGTGCCAGAGATGCTTGCCCGCTCCGGACCGGGCGCCTATCCAGGGCTGGATGCCGGACGGATTGACCCTGCCGAGCTCCGCCAATTCTTGGAATCGGCTCTGCAGCGGGCTTTCGGGCGCTCGGCTTCACGGGAATGGTTCCTGCTGCGCACGCCCTTTGTGGTGCTGGACCGCCAACGCATCGCTGCGGCGGGAGCTTCCTGGCAAGCCGTGCGGGATAGCCTTGCGCGGTGGCTTGCGCAGTATCCGGGTATCGGCATCGTCCAATCGCCGGAAGCACTACGCGCCTCCGAGAACCCCTCCCCACTGGAGCGGCTCCTGCGCCGCAGCCTCCATCCCGAACACGCTGCCGCCGACCTGCTCTTCCTGCCCAAGCCCTACTGGATCGTCGGCACCGATGCTGCGGCAACGCATGGGACGCCCTACGATTACGACCGCCACATCCCGCTGCTCCTCTTCGGATGGGGCATCACCCCTGCGGTGCGCGATGAGCCCGTCTCAGCCGAAGACATTGCCCCAACCCTGGCAGCGCTCTTAGGGCTTCCGTTGCCGACGGCGCAGGGGAGGGTGCTGCCGATATCGCCGTAGTTTACCGGCGCCACTTAATCGTGCAGCCAATGGCGCGGGTTTCGCGCACCGGCGGCTCCTTTCCCTGCAGGAGCGCCTCGATAGCCTCGGCAACGTAGCGGCGCGTCACCGCTGCGGCATCCCGTGTGTTGTCATCAATTGCCCCGATGTACTCCACAACGAAGCGCCCACCGGCATTGCGCAGGAGATACACCTGCGGAGTGCGCCGCGCACCGAAGGCACGGGCAATCTCCTGAGAGCGGTCCCATACGTAGGCGAAGGGATAGCCCTTCTCCTGCGCGCGTTGCTGCATCTTCTCGAAGGAATCCTCCGGCGAACGCTCCGGATCGTTGGGCTGAATTGCCAACACGGGGAAGCCCTTTGGCGCAAATGTCCGATGCAGCTCGATGATGCGCTCCTCGTACGCCTTGGCGTACGGGCAACTATTGCAGGTGAACACCACGATAACCCCCTTGCCGCCAGCGTAGTCCGTGAGTGCAACTTCGCGCCCATCCACGTTGGGCAGGCGGAAGTTCGCAACCGTATCGCCGACGGAATACGCCCATGCAGCAAGGCTTGCAGATAGGAGCACAGCGCCCACTGCTCCGAGCCAGCACTTCATGGCTTCGCACTCAGCCGTTCGACATATTCCCACAGGCGAGCCGAATCCAGCTCACCCTCGTAGAGCTCTGCCACGCCAAGTGAGGCACGCCAGAAGAGCGTTGCCGGAATCGCACCGGACCATTCCCGGTGCAGCGTATCAAGCCATCGCTCCCCCGGGCTGGGGCGCAGCAGGAGAACCGATGCCCGAAGCCCCCGACGGCGCACAAAGGGCACAACGCGGCGCCGCCACTCCTGCGGGAAATCCACATTGACCAACCACACCTGGAGCCCACTACTCTGGCTCCGCTGCGCCAGACGCTCAAAGAGCGGCAGCTCCTCAATGCACGGTCGGCACCAGGTTGCCCAGAAGTTCACCACCACCGGCGTATCACCCATGCGCTCCAGCCGCGCACGCAGCTCCGTCGGGGTCACGACCGGAAAGGGCAACGGCGCCTCCCGTACCCCAGGAAGCCCGAACAGCAGAGGGAGCCACACCGGAATCCGCATCACCGCTACTTCTTTGCGAAGCACGGAGACGAGCCCACCTGGAGCGCTATTGCCCAGCATTGCCGCACCGCACGGCTGTGAGGACTCCGCCGCACGAGGAGCGCTCACCGCACCTCCCGAGAGGCATCCTCGGCGGCGCGGTAGGCTTCATAGAGCTTCAGCCTGCCGTTGCTCCGGCGGACGAAGAGCGCCCTCCCCTCGAAGGGGAGCGGGGCGAAGTCGCTTTCATCGGCTTCGGTGTTGAGCCACTGCAGTGGTTCGGGCTCACTCCATCGCCCTTCGTGACGGATGCTCACGAAGAGCTCGTAGCCGCCTCGTCCCCCGTGTCCATCGGAGGCAAAATAGAGCGTGTCGGGAGCGGCAAGGAAGGGCGTAATCTCGTTGCCCTCGGAGTTCAGCTCCCAGAGGTTGCGCTCCAGCACCCATCGGGCAGCGGCGGAGTCCCAGGCGCATATCCACAGGTCCAGACCGCCCTTGCCTCCCGGGCAATCGGAGGCAAACACCATGGATTTGCCATCGGGCGCGATTGAGGGATGCCCCACGAAGGCTTCCTCTGGGAGCCCCTGGATCTCGACACGCTCCGGTGCTCCCCATGCACTGCCGTGCTGCCGTACGCGCGCAATCCCCATGAAGGCCTGCCTCCTGCCGGGGAAGTACTGGCAAAAGTACAGCCACCCATCCGGCGATGGGCAGGCATAGGAGCGATGTCCGGCGTACTCCAGCCCGCGCACCGGCTCCGGCGCGCTCCACCGCCCGCTCTCCCAACGGCTCTGGTAGAGCTGCGACCGCCCACCCTTGCGCGTCGAACTGAAGTAGAGCACCCCCCGCTGCGCATCCCACACCGGGGCGAAGTCCTCTCCATCGGCGGCGTTGAGCTCCTCTACCGGACCCCTTACCCGCCACTGCTCCGCCACGTGCAACTGCGCCGGCAGCCACAGCGGCACAGAGAGCAGCAGCCACAGCGCGCGGCTCATTCCTCCGTCAAGCGCCGTAGCTCCGACTCCCGCCCGAACAGCACCAGGATATCCCCCTGCTCGATGCGCGTCTCCGGAGTTGGGACTCCCAGTACGACGGCGTGCTCCTCCTCGCCACGGCTGAGCAATCCCGCCGGCTGCCGAATCCGCTTGATGGTGACCAAATTCAGCCCATACCGCTCGCGGAGCCGCAGCTCGTAGACTGTCTTCCCCACAAACGCCTTAGGTGCCTCCAGCTCCACGATGCTGTACTCCGTGGACAGCTCAAAGGCTTTGCGCACCCGCCCCAGCAACAGCCGGTTGGCAAACGCTGCCGCCGCTTCAGCCTCCGGCAAGATGAGCTCGCGAATGCCCATCAGACGCAGCAGGCGCTCATGCACTGGAGAGATGACGCGATTGACGATGCGCCGCACCCCAATCTCCTGCAGCGACGCCGTCGTCAGCAGCGAGCCCTCAAAGTTCTCCCCAATCGCCACCACGACCACATCCATGTCCTGCAACCCCAGCCGGCGCAGTGCGCGCTGTTCGCTGCTGTCCAGCACCACTGCGTAGGCAACCCGGTCTTGGATCGCCTCGACCTTCTCCTCGCTGCGATCGATTGCCAGCACCTCGCAGCCCTCCTCGGTGAGGCGCAGCGCCAAGTTCAAGCCGAAATGCCCCAGACCAATGACAGCCACACGCAAACTCATGGCGCACCTTCACGTGATGATTATGCGTTCCTGCGGATACCGATAATGCTGCGCCGGGCGCGCCGGCAGCAACAGCATCGCAACGCTGAGCACGCCAACCCGTCCGATGAGCATGACCGCACACAGCAGCAGCTTGCTCTCCGGACGCAGGTGTGCCGTAATACCGCGCGAAAGCCCCACGGTGCTGTGCGCCGAGGTCACCTCGAAGAGCGCATCCAACAAAGGGACTCCCGGCTCCAGCCACAGCAGCAGCAGCGTTGCACTCAGAAGCAAAATCCCCGAGACGAGCAGCGCCATAAACGCTTTGAGCACGCTCTCCAGCGGGATCTCGCGCCAGAAGAGCTCCACCCGCCCGCGCCCCCGCAACAGTTGCACTACTCCAGCAAGCGCTACGGCAACAGTGAGCGTCTTGACTCCCCCGCCAGTTGAAGCAGGCGACGCGCCGATCCACATCAGCACGATCAGCACCACCGACCCCGCTGCCGAAATCTGCTCCGTGGGTATTGTGTTGAACCCCGCCGTCCGCGCCGTCACCGAGAGAAACAGCGCCTGTAGCCACTGCTGCGCAGTCGGCAGTGCCGAGAGTCCCGCCGTGCGCTCCAGAAGCCACAGGAGCAGCGTTCCGCCACCGAGCAGTATCGCCGTCGTCACCACCACAATGCGCACGCTCACGCTGAGCCGATGCTGCAGGCGCACCGTCGGAGGTGCCCACGGACGCAGCCGCAGAATCCCCGAGAGCACCGGAAAGCCCAATCCCCCCAGCACAATCAGCGCCATGATAACCGCCAAGTAGAACCCGTTGCCCTGCTGCGCCTCCAAGTTGCGCGGGTAGAGCGAGAATCCGGCGTTGCAGAAGGCGGAGACGGCATGGAACACGGCTCTCCACACTCCGCTGCCGCTATCGCTCAGGTACAGCAGTGCTGCTCCGAATGCTTCAATGGCGAGCGTCAGTGCAACGGCACCCAGGAGAAGCTGCCGAATGCCGGAGAGGCTCTCCACCGTGAAGAGCTCCCCCAGTGCAATCCGCTCCCGCACCCCAAGCCCACCGCTGAAGAAGAGCCCGAAGAAGCTCACAAACGTCATCAGCCCCAACCCGCCCAACTGGATGAGCAGCAGGACAACTGCCTGCCCCAGGGGAGTGAACTCGGCTGAGATGTCCACAACGGTCAGCCCGGTCACACATACGGCACTGACGGCGGTGAAGAGCGCATCCACCAGTGTGATGCCTCTGTGGGTGGAATTGGGCAAGAGCAGGAGCGCCGTCCCGAAGACAATCAGCACCGCAAAGCTCAGCAGCAGCAACGCCGTCGGATGCAGCTCCAGGCGCCACACCAGGGCATGGTGGCGCACCGCCCGCACCAGGATACCCCCGAGCATGAGCAGTTGGAGCATGCCGACCGTGACATCCCGGGCAAGCTCCTCCCGCCCGAGCAGCGGCAGGAGCAGTCGCACGACGGCATCCTCGAAGAGCACGCCTACCAACACCATCGCTGCCACGAGCAGCTCCGCCCAGTGGTTGCGCACATAGCGCACCGGTCGTGCAACCAGTGCAAGGCGCAGCAGCTCCTGCCCCAGATACAGCCACGGAAGCCGCTCCAGCCACCGAACCAGCTCCTGGTGTAGTTGACCGGAGAAAGGCACTCCGACCAAGCCGATCACCCCGATAACCGCCCCCGCAGCGCACAGCCACAGCAACGCCGTCGAGAGCGCCCAGACCCTGTGCGCCCAATCACTGCGGAGCAGCTCACGCATGGGGATTGCCGTGCTCAGCCGAGGCGATTTGTAATTTTGCGCAGTCCATGGAGTCCTGCCAGCGCCAGCGTGCGGCGCAAAATTATGCCTTCCGCCCGTGCAGTGCTGCTGTGTGTAATTGCCCTCCTCTTGAACAGTGGCTGTGAGCGCCGTCCCGCAGAGCCGCTCCGTCCCTATCGTCCCCCCGGCGTTGCCCCTCGGGTCCCCGAGCCCTACGCCCAGCTCCCGGCAGCCGTGGAGCTGGACTACACCCGCGATACGCTCACGTGGAAGCTCCTCGCGTACGCTCACCGGGGAGAGCCGCAGTGGTACGATTCGCTCGTGGTGCTGGAAGCCGGACCGCGTGATGAGCTCTACATCCGCGTTGCCGCCTACCGTTTCGATGCAGAATCGGTGCTCGGGCTTGAGCCCGAACTGACCGATGTCACAGGGGATGGTCAAGTAGAGCTGCTCCTGCGCATCTCCAGCGGCGGCAATTCCCCGATCGCCGAGAGCATGCTCGTGCTGAGCTTCCCTCATCTCCGCTTGCTCAGGGAGCTGGAGGGCGCACCGCAGTTGCGCCGCGTGCCACCGGACAGCTTGCCCGTTCTCCTTACGTGGCGCGAATTCTGGACCGACGAGGAGCTCCCCGTCGCCCACGCCCAGGTTGCTTGGGTCGTGGACAGCATTGTCTGCATGGTGCCGACATTGAGCGACTCTGCCCGGCAAGCTCTGCAACTCCATGTGCTGGAGCAGGAACGGCAGCGAGCGCGTTCGGAGTACTCGCAACGCCTTGCGCGGCTGCAGGCACTACTCCGGCGGAGCGGACCCCTGGATTGGGCGGAGATGCCCGATACCGCCAGCCAAACTGCTGTCGAGCTGACGCGCGCAGCCGTGGAATACCTCTACTACAGCCGCCGCCTGGGTCAGCATGCCGATGCCGCGCGCTTCTACCGCACGCAGCTCCCGCGACTGCGCCAAATCCTACCGGAGGAGCTTCTGGAATACCTGCGGGCTGCCTTCCGCACGCACGTTTGACCCCGTTGCTGGCGCAAAAGCCCGTAAGTTTGTACGACATCTTGCCGAACTTGCCCAGCCAAACAAATGGGAGCTGAAATTCCCGAAACGGTGCTCCAACGCCTGGAACAGCTCTGCCAACAAGCCGGCTGCACACTCCTGGAGGCACGGCTGGTCGGGCTGCCCGGACGGCAACGCCTGGTGCTCTACATTGATAACGCCACAGGCATCACGCACCAGGACTGCCAAGCCGTCACCGAGCTCGTCTTTGCCGAATTCGCTGACGATCCCTTCACCGATACCTTCCAAACCCTGGAGGTCTCCTCCCCAGGAGTGGACCGCCCGCTGCAGTACCCGTGGCAGTTCCCCAAGCACGTCGGGCGCCGTCTCCGCTGCATGCTCCAGGAGGGAACGACGGTGGAGGGCATACTCCTGGAGACCTCCGCCGAGGCTATCCACTTGCAGATGCGCCAACAGGACCGTTGGATTGCCTTCACGGAACTGCGCGCCGCATACGTCCTACCACAGTGGTAGTCACAGCAAGCGACACCTCCACAATGCCACGCCGCCGAAAAACGGACTACGAACCCGATAAGCAGCAGATCATCGCCGCCTTCACCGAGATGGCGCGCCAGAAGCGCGTCGAACGCGAGCTCCTCCAGGGCATTCTGGAGGAGACCTTCCGCTACATGGTGCAGAAGCGCTTCGGTCCTACCGCCGAGCCGGAGATCGTGCTCAACATGGACCGCGGCGATATCGAGATCTACCTCGTGCGCACGGTTGTGGAAACCGTCGAAGATCCGGCAACGCAGATCTCGCTGGAGGAGTTGCGCGAGCGCGGAGAGGAGGGCTACGACATCGGCGATGAGTTCGTCGAGGAGATCACGCTCGACAAGCTCCCCAAGGTCTTTGGTCGGCGCCTCATCACGCTGGGGATGCAGCGCTTTGCCCAGCGGATCCGCGAGCTGGAGCGCGAGAGCATCTACAACGAGTATAGCCGGCGGGTCGGCGAAATCATCCTGGGCGAGATCTACCAGGTGCGCCGCTCCGACGTCCTGGTCCTGCACGACAAGATCGAGATGCGCCTGCCGCGGGAGGAGCAGATTCCCGGGGAGCGCTACCGCAAGGGACAGACCCTGCGCGCGCTCATCAAGGAGGTGCGCCCCAGCGGCGGTCCTGGCGGACTCCCCGACATCATCCTCTCGCGCGCCGATGAGCGCTTCCTCAAGCAGCTCTTCGAGCTGGAGATTCCAGAGGTCTACGACGGCATCGTCGAAATCGTGGCAATTGCCCGCGAACCCGGCGAACGCGCCAAGGTCGTTGTGCGCTCCCATGACGAACGGGTCGACCCCGTCGGCGCCTGCGTCGGGATGAAGGGCATCCGCATCCACGCCATCGTGCGCGAACTGCATAACGAGAACATTGACGTCATCGAGTACTCCAGCGACCCGGCAACGCTCATTGCCCGTGCCCTCGCCCCAGCACGCGTGCTCAGTGTTGAAGTCCATCCGGAGACCCGCAGCGCCATCGTTGTCGTCCCCAACGACCAGGTTGCCCTCGCTGTTGGACGGAACGGGCACAACGTACGCCTTGCCAGCAAGCTCACCGGATACGCCATCACGTTGGTCAAGGAAGCTGCCGAAGACATCGAGCTTATCGAGTTCCGCCAAGAGTTGGGGCGGGAGCTCTACGAGCGGCTCATCCACGCCGGGATCGACACAGCGCGGGAGTTCCTGGCAGCCGAGCCGGAGATGCTGCTGACCATCCCTGGCATGACCAAGGAGCTGCTGCTGGAACTGCGCCAGATTATGCTCGAGGAGTTCGACGAGGAGGAGGACCCCGCCATCCGCGAGCGCATTCTCGCCTTCGAGCCTCCGCCGCAGCAGCCCGAATCCACCGCAGCAGAGGAGCTCCCCGCGCAAGCCACTGCGGAATCCCCGGCGGAGGCTGAGCCCACTGCGGAATCCGCCGGGCAGCTCCCCGCAGAACCAGCACAACCCGCAGCAGAACAGCCCGCCACGCAAGAAGCCTCTGCTCCAGCCCGCCGCCGATCCCCGCTGGAGCTGACCGATGTCGAAGAGGTCCTCGCCGAGGAGCAGAGCCGCGGACTCTACGCCCCCGGCGTTGAGTCCGAGGAGGGGGAGGATGACGAGGAACCCTATCGGCTCTCCGATGAGCGTCTCTATCCCGATGAAGACAGTGAGCAACAGTGAGTCTCTGCAGCCGAGGCGATGACGAGCGAACACCAACTGCAACAGCTACCGCGCAAGCTCTTCCAAGTTGCCAAGCTGGTCAACGTCGGGAAGGAGGCTATCGTAGAGCTCCTGCACCGGCGGGGCTACACTATCGAGAACAAACCCACCGCCGAGCTCACCGAGGAGATGCTGGCGCTCGTGCTGGAGCACTTCAAGAAGGACCTGCGCGCAGCGGAGAAGTCGCGCCAGGTCCTGCAACAGACCACCCGGAAGAAAGCCGAAAAGGCGCCAGCTGCAGCTCCCACCGCTGTTGCCGAGCCAGAGCCGCCCGCTGCTCCCGAACCTGCAGCACCGGCAGAGGAGCTTGCCGCGCCCCCCATTGCCACCGCCCAACTCGAGCCTGCAGCAGAGGCAACTCCAGCTCTGGTAGAGCCCCCCGCAGCTGAGCCGGTTGCACCCGAAGTCCACGTTGCAGAAGCTCCTCCCGCACCAGTGGAGGAGCTCCCGAAGGTCACCGCTGCCGAACCCATCGCTGCAGAAGCCCCACCGGAGGAGCCATCGCCAGTGGTTGCAGAGCAGCCCATTGCCGAATCCCCTGTAGAGGCGCCCCCGGCAGAGGAGCTTCCGCCAGGTCCACCAGCGCCCACCGAACCCACCGAGACCGAGGAGCACGGTCGGCGCCGCTGGAAGACCATCATCACTGTGGACGCCACCGAAGAGGCAGCTCCACCGGAGCCAACGCTGCAGAGCACGGGGTTGCGTGTGGTCGGGCGCATTGACCTGCACTCCCTGGAACAGCGCATGCGGCGGCGGGTACGTCCGGAGAAGCCGCAAAAGCCCGAGCGCACCGCAGCGGCATCAGCAGCAGCTCCTGCCCCCGCGCGCCCGCTCAAGCCAAGTGCACCGAAACCCACAGCTCCCGCTGCCACCACCCCAACCGCTCCTACTCCAACCCCCGCCAAACCTACAAAGCCTACCCCCACGAAACGGCGCCCGACCACAGAGGAGCCCGCCACACCGAAGGTGCGTCGGCGTCGCATCCTGGAGGAGATCAGCGAGGAGGAGATCGAAGAAACCCTGCGGCAGACGATGATCGGGCTGGAGGAAGGCAGCCTCCGTGCCCGGCTCCGTCAAAAGCGCCGCGCCGAACGGGAGGAACGCCGAATGCGCCAAGCCCAAGAGGAAGCCCAAGAAGCACAACGCCTACGCGTGACCGAGTTCATCACCACAGCACAACTGGCAGCCCTGCTGGGCGTGCCCGCCTCGGAGATCATCGCAAAATGCCTCCAACTGGGGCTGATGGTGACCATCAACCAGCGGCTCGACCGCGACACCATCACCCTCATCGCCGCCGACTACGGCTACGAGGTCGAATTCCAGGACGTCGAGGAAGCCACAGAGCTTGTCGACGAACCCGACCCGCCAGAGTCGCTCCGCCCGCGCCCGCCGATCGTCACCATCATGGGGCATGTAGACCACGGCAAAACCACGCTGTTGGACTATATCCGCCAGAGCAACATCGTTGCGGGCGAAGCCGGGGGCATCACGCAGCACATCGGTGCCTATCAGGTCCAGCTCCCGGACGGTCGGCTCATCACCTTCCTGGATACCCCAGGACATGAAGCCTTCACCGCCATGCGGGCGCGCGGCGCCCAGGTAACCGATATCGTCGTGCTCGTTGTCGCCGCTGACGATGCCGTCATGCCGCAGACGGTCGAGGCAATCAATCACGCCCGCGCTGCGAACGTGCCCATCATCGTCGCCATCAACAAAGTGGACAAGCCCGAAGCTAACCCCGACCGCATCCGCCAACAGCTTGCCGAACACGGCGTGCTCGTGGAGGAATGGGGCGGACCCCATCAGTGCGTTGAGATCTCCGCGCTCACGGGCAAGAACGTGGACCTGCTGCTGGAGAAGATTCTGCTGGAAGCCGAGCTGCTCAACCTGCGCGCCAATCCCGACCGCCCCGCCCGCGGGACTATCATCGAAGCACACCTGGACCGCGGGAAGGGACCAGTCGCCACCGTCATCGTGCAAAAGGGGACGCTGCGCCCGGGCGATGCGTTCGTCGCAGGCGCCCAATGGGGGCGTGTGCGGGCACTCTACGACGAACGCGGCAACCGCGTGGAAGCAGCACCACCGGCAACACCGGTGCAGGTCACGGGCTTCGATGGCATCCCTGAGGTAGGTGACCAGCTCATCGTCGTTGCCGATGAGCGATTGGCACGGGAGATTGCCCAGCAGCGGCAGCAACTGCGCCGCCAGCAGCAGGCACGCCAGCTCCGCCAAATCACGCTCGGCGATATCTCGCAGCGCATCCAGCAAGGGCAAGCCAAAGAGCTCCGTCTGGTGCTCAAAGCCGACGTCATGGGCTCGGTGGAAGCACTGGTCAACGCCCTGCTGCGCCTGTCCACCGAGGAGGTTCGGGTCAACATCATCCACTCCGGTGTTGGCGCCATCAGCGAAGCCGATGTCATGCTGGCAGCGGCTTCGGAAGCCGTTATCGTGGGTTTCCAGGTCGAGCCCACCCCGGCTGCCCAGCAACTGGCTGCCAAGGAGGGCGTGGATATCCGCCTCTACCGCATCATCTACGAGTGCGTGGAGGAGATCCAGCGCGCCCTGGAGGGGCTGCTCTCCCCCGAGCTCAAGGAGGAGATTCTCGGACACGCCGAAGTTCGCCAGGTCTTCCAGATCAGCCGTATCGGAACCGTTGCCGGCTGCTACGTCACCGATGGCACGATCGCACGGAATGCGCGCGTGCGTATCCTCCGCGATGGCTTGCCCATCCACACCGGCACCATCACCTCGCTCAAGCGCTTCAAGGAGGATGTCCGCGAGGTCAGCGCGGGCTACGAATGCGGGCTGATGGTCTCCGGCTTTGAGGATTTCCGCGTGGGCGATGTGGTGGAAGCCTTCCGCCTAGTCGAACACAAGCGCACGTTGAGCTAACCGGCAACAGCGATGTCCATCAAAACCGAACGCGTCGCCAGCCTGCTGCAACAGGTGCTTTCAAAGCCGCTGCGCCGGATTGCCGAGGAGCTCTCCCCACGGCTGCTCCTGACGGTCACGCGCGTGGAGATGAGCGGCGATCTGCGCATTGCGACCGTCTACGTCAGCCTCTACGGCGCCAATGTCAATCCTGAGCAGGTTCTGCGCCGCCTGCAAGAGGAGCAGCACGAGCTGCGCAGCTACATTGCCGAACACACGCGCCTGCGCCATATCCCTGAGCTGCGCTTCCGCTACGACGCCTCCGCCGCATACGCTGAGCGCATCACCGCCCTTCTGGAACAGCTCAAGGCGCAGCAATCGGGCAGCAGCTCGGCAGACTCCTCAGAGGCTCCGTAGCGCGATGCAGTTGTACAGCGGCTTTCCCGTTTTGGATCGCTCCGGCGCACAGCAGTATGGCGAATGGCTGCAGCGAGCGCAGCGCTCCGGCGGCTTTGTGCTCGTGGACAAGCCGAAGGGCTGGACCTCCTTTGACGTTGTGCGGTTCCTGCGCCGGCTCTGGGGAATCCGTAAGATCGGGCACGCCGGGACGCTCGATCCATTGGCAACGGGGCTGCTCATCCTCGGAGTCAATGCTGCCACCCGCCACCTCTCCTCGCTGCAGGCGTTGGTCAAGCAGTACCAGACCACCATCAAGCTCGGGGCGGTCACCGCAACTGACGATGCCGAAGCCCCCGAACAGCCCGTTGGTCCCGTCCCAGACCTCACGGCAGCCGAACTCGAAGCGGTGCTGGAGCGCTTCCGCGGCACGATCGAGCAGGTGCCTCCGGCGTATTCGGCGCTCAAATATCGTGGACAGCGCTTCTACGAGCTTGCTCGCCGCGGGCAACTGCCTCCGGCGTCTGCTCGCACCGTCCACATCTGGCGGCTGGAGCTTGTAGAGCTGCGCCTGCCGTTTGTGCGTTTGTCTGTCGCCTGCTCTGCGGGGACATACATCCGAGCGCTTGCCCGCGATATTGGAGCAGCACTGGGCTGCGGCGCGTACGTGTACGAACTCCGCCGCACCGCCATTGGGGATTTCCGCTGCGAGGCTGCATGGACTCCACAGGAGCTGGAGCAACTGCACCAGGAGCACACCACGCATGCGCGTATACTACCGACGTGAGGAAGTGCCACGTGGCGTTGCCCGAGCCGTTACCATCGGCACCTTCGATGGGGTGCATCTGGGGCACCAGGAGCTGCTGCGCCATCTGTGCACCCGCGCCAGCGCTTTAGGCATTCGCTCCTGCGTGCTGACCTTTGAACCGCATCCGCAGTTGGTGCTCGGCAAGCGTCCGCTGCCGGGAGTTCTCACGCCCTTGCCAGAGAAGCTGCAGCATCTCCAGCGCGCGGGCGTGGAGGAGGTCTTCGTTGTGCACTTTTCGCAGGAGTTCTCGCGCTTGAGCCCGGAGGAGTTCGCCCAGGAATACCTGCAGCATACCCTGCAGCCGCAGCTCATTGTGGTCGGCTACGACCACATGTTCGGACATGAGCGCCGAGGCAACGCTGCCCTGCTGCGCCAGATGGGCTTTGCAGTGGAGGAGCTTCCACCGGTGCTGCTGGAAGGGGAACCCGTTAGCAGCAGCCGGATCCGGCGCCTGCTCCAGGAGGGCAACGTCACCGCCGCCCGGCGTCTCCTGGGCTACCCCTATACGGTCTGTGGCATCGTCGTCCGAGGCGACGGACGCGGACGCCGCTTGGGATTTCCCACGGCGAACCTTCAGCCCAGCCATCGGGAGAAGCTGCTCCCGGCTTACGGTATCTACGTTGCCAGCACGACGGTGCAGGGGATTCCCCGATTCGGTCTGCTCAGCTACGGCGTGCGCCCCACGTTTGGCGCTACCACTCCACAGCTGGAGCTGTACCTGCTGGACTTCGAGGGCTCGCTCTACAATGAGCGGCTGTGTGTTTCGTTTTGGGAGCGTGTGCGCGCCGAAGAGAGGTTCCCAACGGTCGAGCACCTCATTGCCCAGATGCGGCGCGACGAAGCCTTCTGCCGCGTCTGGCTTGCCCAACACAAAGCGGAAGTGGAGAGTCTCACAAGTGCATTCGTCGGTGATGCTGAGCAAGGAACGCAAGGCTGAGATCATCCAGCAGTTCGGTGGCAGCCCGACCAATACCGGTGCCATTGAGGTCCAGGTTGCGCTGCTGACGGAGCGCATCCGCAATCTTTCGGCGCATTTGGAGAAGCATCGCAAGGATCACCACAATCGGCGCGGACTCCTGCTGATGGTCAGCCGCCGCCGCCGATTGCTCAAATATCTGGCACGCACCGACTGGGAACGCTACCAGCGGTTGCTGCAAGCCCTCTCGCTGCGAAAGTGAGGTCGAACAAGCGTACCATCTCTCCATGGACGAGGCATCCATTCTCACAGCCGAGCCTGCCATTACCACGCACGTCAACCCGGAGGATGGCTCCGTACGTGTCTCCACCGTCATTGGCAGTCGCACCTACGAGCTGGAAAGCGGACTTTACGCGCGCCAAGCCGATGCCGCAGTGATGGTGCGGCACGGGGATACGATGGTGCTGGTCACCGTCTGCGCCGCCGAGGAGCCCTCCCCCACCGTTGACTTCCTCCCGCTCAGTGTGGATTACCGCGAGAAATCCTCCGCTGCGGGGAAGATTCCGGGCTCCTTCTTCCGCCGCGAAGGACGCCCCACCGACAAGGAGGTGCTCTCGGCACGCCTCATTGACCGCCCGTGCCGACCGCTCTTCCCCAAGACGTGGCGCTACGAGACGCAGATCATCGCAACGGTCTTCTCCTACGACCAGGAGATCGACGGCGACACGCTCGGCGCTACCGGCGCCTCCGCCGCGCTCATGATCTCGGACATCCCCTTTGCCGGTCCTATCTCCGAGGTCCGAGTAGGGCGCGTTGACGGGGAGTTCCGTATCAACCCGACCTTCTCGGAGCTGGAGCGCTCGGATATGGACCTTGTGGTTGCCGGCTCCGATAGCTCCATTGTCATGGTCGAAGGCAGCGCCAAGGAGATCTCGGAAGCGGACTTCCTGCAGGCGTTGGAGTTTGCTCATGGGTATATCCGGCAGCTCAATGCGCTGCAGCGCCGCCTCCAGGAGCTCCTTGGGCGCCCCAAGCGGGAGATTCCGCCGGACCCCACGCCGGAGGAGCTTCGCCTGCTCCTGCAGCAATGGGCAAGCGAGGAGATTCGTAGCTTCATCCGCCAGCAGACCACCAAGGAGCAGCGCTCTCAATGGCGCAAGGCTCTGCGGGAGCGCATGCTGGAGCAGCTCCAACCTATCCTTGCCGAGCAGCATCCGGAGTGGGCACAACTCCCGTTGCAGAGCCTCGTTGCGGCTGTGCTGACCGAGCTGGAGCGCGCTGAGCTGCGCCGGATGATCCTCACCGAAGGGCGCCGGCTGGATGGGCGCACGCCACAACAGATCCGACCCATCCTGTGCCGTGTTGGTGTGCTCCCCCGCACCCACGGCTCGGCGTTCTTCATGCGTGGGGAAACACAAAGCCTGGCAACGGTCACGCTGGGCACAAAGGGGGATGAACAGATCGTCGACGGCTTGCTGCCCACATACACCCGGCGCTTCATGTTCCACTACACCTTCCCGCCCTACAGCACTGGCGAAATCCGGCGCCCAGGACCGCCCAGCCGTCGGGAGATCGGGCACGGGAACCTCGCCGAGCGCGCCCTGGAGTGCCTCATCCCTCCGGAGGAGGAGTTCCCCTACACCATCCGAGTGGTCTCGGACATTCTGGAATCGAACGGCTCCTCCTCGATGGCAAGCGTATGCGCTGGCAGCCTGGCACTGTTCGACGCTGGGGTCCCGCTGCGGAAGGCAGCCGCTGGCATCGCTATGGGACTCATCAAGGAGGGGGACCAGGTAGCAATCCTCTCCGATATCCTCGGCGACGAAGACCATCTGGGCGATATGGACTTCAAGGTCGCCGGTACCGCCGATGGCATCACCGCGTGCCAGATGGACATCAAAATCGAGGGGATCTCCCTGGAGCTCATGGCGCAAGCCCTGGAGCAAGCTCGCCAGGGGCGGCTCTACATCCTGGATATCATGAACCAGACGCTGCCGCAGCCACGTCCGCAGCTTTCGCCCTACGCACCGCGGCTGACACTGCTGACCATCCCGGTCGAGACCATCGGCTTGGTCATCGGTCCAGGTGGGGAGACCATCCGCCGCATTGTGCAGGAGACCGGCGCCGAGATCAACATCGAGCAGGATGGCAAGGTCATCGTGGCAGCCCGTTCGGAGGAGGCTCTGCAGAAAGCCGTCGAGTACATCCAGAGCCTCACCCAGATGCCCGAGCTGGGGCAGGTCTACACCGGCGTTGTCCGCGAGATCCGCGAAGGCTTGGGAGCAATCGTAGAGTTTCTGCCTCGCCGATTGGGGTTGCTGCACATCTCGCAGATTGACTACCGCCCCTTCAACACGATTTCGGAGGTGCTCAAAGTCGGGGACGTCATTGACGTCAAACTCATCGAAATCCAGCCCGACGGGAAGTTCCGGCTCAGCCGCAAGGCGCTGCTCCCCGCCCCGGCACAGAAGGAGCAGGGGCACAGGGGTGCGCCGGAGCACGGTTCAGCACGCCGTGAAGCCACCGCGGGTCCTCGCCCATCGGGGCGTCCACAGAACCATCACCGCCGCTCTGGACCCCCTCCTCGGCGGCACGGTGAACGGTAATAAAGCGCGAGAATAACCCGTCGAGCAGAGGCTATCCGACACGCTCAGTTCGGCGGGTGCGCTCCTTTTCGTGGATGCACTGGCGAACGGTCTCGGCGAAGGTTGCCGTGCTAATCGGCTTGGTAATGTAGGCATCAAAGCCCGCGCTGAGATAGAGGTCCCGGTCCCTCTCCCCCGCCAGCCCCGTCACAGCGATCACAGGGATGCCCTCCCCAGCGGGGAGACTCCGCACGAATCGCAGCACCTCCACGCCGTTGAGGTCAGGCAGGATAAGGTCACACAGCACTGCTTGCACTGGGTTCTCCCGCAACCACTCTATGGCATGCCTGCCCTGCTCGAAGCTAACCACCTCGTAGCCCGCTTTGCGGAGCAGCACCTCAATGAGCTTCCGGATCGGTGCCCCATCCTCGATGACGCAGATTGGCAGCATTGGCTCACCCCTGGCTTCACTGCACTACCACGATCTCTACACGGCGATTCTGCGCTCGCCCTGCTGCCGTGCGGTTATCCGCAATCGGCTGCCGGGCTCCCATACCCGAAGCCAACAGCCGTGCTCGGCTGATGCCGCGTTGGACTAAATACTCCACAACCGCCTGCGCGCGCTGTTCGGAGATACGCTGTGTCTCCTCCAGACCTCCCCCGAAATCGTCCGTATGCCCGACGATGCGGACCTCCGCCTGCGGGTTCGCTCTCAGGTACTCCGCCAGTGCATCCAGGTATCGGCGCAATTCCGGGGTCAGCGCCACCGCGCGTTCGCTCGGGTAGAGGAAGCGCTCGATTCGATTCGGCACAATCCGCACCGCTGGCACTGCCGGTGGAGTTACTGTCTCCGGCGGTGGCGGCTGTTCCTCTTGCGGCAACAGCAGTACGGCAATCGGAGGCATCCCAACCCAAAGCTGCTCCCGCAGCGGGAGTTCCTTCGGTTTGCCCTCGGCTGCAAGCACAGGGGAGATTGCACTGGTGTCCAAGCGCCGCAGCTCCTCCCGGAAGGTGTCCCAGCCTACCTTGAGCTGCAAGCCCACACGCACGCCCAGCGGGGTCCAATTCGATCCCCACGTGCGCTGGACTGGCAGCGCGGTCTGCAGCAGCACATGCGGGCTGAGCACCACACGGGCACGCTCCCCCATGAGCGCCACTACAAAGTCCAATCCCGCGCCCACGTGGAGTCCCAGCGACATCGGCAGTGGTTGCTCCCGAAGCAGGCGCCACTCCTCGATGCGTTCGGTGTTGTGCAACAGCGTCCGAACCCGCTCGCGGGCACTCCAGAGGAAGCGCGCATCAACGCCGCCCAGGAAGTGCAATCCTGCCCACACTCCCGACCAGTGTGGGGTATACCGCGCCGATGCCGAAAGCAGGAAGGTGCGCACGAGCAAGTCCAGCTCGTACTGCTGTCCCGTCGTCGTTCCCACCGGAGTAAAGCGTGCGCTGGCGCGCCACACCTCTATTGGGCTGAGCCGGAGTATCGCTCCCCAGCGCTGTTCCGGCGGGGTCCACCCCACCAACACCCAAGCAGTCCAGCCGTTGCCGAATCCTCCGCGGAAGGGCAGAAGCCCGCGTTCGGGCAGCTCCTCGAAGCGTGGCAGGTTGAGCCGTCCCACATATCCCATCCCCGTTGCGCCGCCACCGATGCCCACCCACCAGGGCTGCCCCACGCGCGAGCGCAGCAGCGTATCGCCGCTGGGGAGCACAACCCGCTCGCGCAACTCCACAGCCAGTTGCGCCGAGAGTTGAACTCCTCCAAGCACAAGCACCACCGTCAGCCACACCCAGCGGGGCATCCTCTCACCGCACAAGCTGTGCTTTGACCACTGCCCGCGAGAGCTCCACCGTCGGATCGTCCACCGGATAGGCAATCAGCACAATGTCGTAGAGTCCCTGCGACGCATACGCCGGTGTTCGCCACTCCAGCGTATAGCTGCCGCGCGGCATCTCCCGCCGCTCCATCAGCGTTTGCACCTCCTTGCCCTTGAGGTCGTACACCTTGATGCTCAGCAGCACTCGGTCCTCCAGCACGTACCGCAGCGTTGTCTGGTCGGAGAACGGGTTTGGCTCAACCTGAGCGAAGCTAATCACCGAATGCGGCACTGCAACGCACACCCGACCGTGGTAGCGCGACTGCCCAAAGAAGTCCGTGCTCCACAGGTCGTAGCAGTACTCCTCGCCCCGCAGCTTGCTGCGGTCAGCATCCAGGAATTCGTAGGCGCGTCCGGTATCGCTTGTACCCAAGCCGCGCAGGGCTGCCACGCTTTGCCAATCGGCGATCATCGCCGAATCGCGCAGCTCCTCGGTGTTGAAGGGCTTCCACCAACGCACCAATGTGAAGCCGCGATTGAACGCCTCGCTGCGGCTCTCCCAGCGGAGTGCAACCGTACGGTCCCCGACGTAGACCGCCCTGAAATTCACAATCGCCTGCGCGGGCACACGCATCGGCTGCAGGCGATACTCTGTGCGCAGCTCCAGATTATCGTCAGCGCGCTCCCAGGGAAGCTCGTCGGCAAGCTGCTTGAAGGCGAATGCCTGGTAGTAGCTCAGCGGCTGTGCCCAGCTCCACTGGTACAGCACAGGGGAGCCATCCAGCGAGAAGATCTGCACCCGCCCCAACCGGATGAGCGTGTCCCAGGGAACGAGCTGCGCCTGCTGGAAGGATTCTGGACCCAAGACTGTCAGCCCAACCCGCGGGCGGGTGAACGCCGTCCCCGGGCGAATCGGCTCCCATACGACGAAGGGCTCGATCCGGTACACGCTGGTGTCCAGGACCGTCGTACCAGGAACCAGGCGCACCCCCAGCCGCTGCCACTGTATCGGCAACGTATCCGGCAGCGTAAAGCAGAGCGTTCCGTTGATCCACCGTTCCCAGCGGAGCGAAGGACGCTGCACGAACAGCTCCACTTCCAGCGTATCGGGCACCTGCTGCGGCAGAATCACTGCGGTCACAATCGCCTCCGGCTGCTGTGCCATTGTGCCGCGAAGCAGCACAGTGCTCCACCACAGCACCGCAATCCCCACTGTGCGGATCGCCTTCATCGCCTCACCACCGAGCGCTTTCCGCGGTTATTCCACGTCACGTTGAAATCCCGCGTTGTCACAATCCCGCTCAAGTCCACGTCGGCATTGTCGTAGCCTTCGAGCTGCTGCCAGCGCCGCAGGAGCTCCAAGTCTGCCTCATCCACCTGCCCATCCCCGTTGACATCCCCGCCGATCATCGCCCAGACCGTCCCATTGCCGTTCCCGTTGCGGCGCAGCGCCCGCAGCGCACCAGCACCGCCCAGGATCCGCGACGGGTCTTGTGTCATCGCCAGAATCTGCTGCTGCGTCTCTGGCGAGATCCGGACAGGCTCAGCGGTGATAATCGCCAGATGGTTGCGGTGGTGGATGGCAACGTAGTAGCTACCGCTCTGCACGCCTGGCAGCATCAGCGGTGTCTTGCCGTCCAGGTCCACGATGCGCCCATCCCGTAGGAGGAATGCCGTGCGGTAGTAGCGCTCGCCACCGCTCAGCAGCGTGCGCAACTCCACGACCACCCAATCCACAACCGAATCCGGAATCGGGCTGACGCGGATGTACGGGCGCATCGGGTCCAGGTTGTACGGGTAGATATCGGGCGGGGTCTCCGGTATCCATCCCCGTTGTCGGAGGTCATCCACCATTGAGCCATTGCGGTAGGGTCCCTCCAGGAGGGCTACCAAGCGCAGCTCCAGGGCACGTGCATCCCCGCGCACGCCGATGGCAAAGTCACCCAGTCCGAAGACCTTATCGGCATAGGCGTACGCCCATCCCGAGCTCTCCGCCTGTGGCGCTACCGACTGCCCCGCCGTAAACCATCCCTCATCGGTCCAGCGCTGCAGCTCCAGTGCTGGTAGCGGGAGCCCACGGGTCTCGTCGCGCGATACATCCCCGGGAAGGTGTCGCCAGCCGTAGCCGATGCGCAGCTCCGGCGTCTGTTGCACCAGCGCTCCTGTGGCATCCCATCCCAGAATCTGCAGCACACGGGCAACCTTGCGCTCCCCTTGTGGATGCCACGGCTGCGTTCGCGGGAGCACCCGGACGCTCACCTGCGCCAGCCGTCCCCAGCCTTCGCTGCCCGGCTGCAGGTATGTGTACGGGTTGTTGAACACCACCGGTCGCCCATCATTGCGCAGCCGTGTCCGCCGAAGTGTGCCGATGATCTCCGCATCCGGGTGCAGAAACACCGGATCGCCCGACTCCGAACTATACGTCAGCACATTCCGCCGCGAGCTATCGGGTTCCGTCCAAATCGGCGCTGACAAGACCAGGCTATCCGAAACGGTCACCGAGCGCTCCAGCACCAGCCCACCGCTGTTCTCTACCACCAAGGCGCGCAGCTTCGTGCTATCCTCCGGCAGTTCAGGACCGCTCCGAATCTGCCCTGTTCCCACATACCGCACGCCGATTCCCCTGCCGAACTCCGGCGCTGCGGCAAGCCCACCCTCCGGCGTGCGGAGAATCCACGCGGAATCTCCAATCCGGAAGTTGTTCTGTGCATCGTTGCGCAGGATGCCGCGCTTGAGCTCCAGCAGGGTGGAGACCGTAAACCCGCCCCCTTCGCGCACATCCGCGCCGGCGGGGTTGTCCAGCTCCAGCTCGCGGAAGAGCCCACGTCCGCTCACGCCCTGCGCCTGCTCCCCTTGCAGCACCACCCGTCCGAAGAGGAACTCAGGGTTGATGATGCCCTGATGCCGTGCCTCTCCGCGCGCCACAATTGCGCTCTGGCGTACCAGGCGCAGCGTTGTCCCCGTGTCCGTCTCCAGCCGCCGCAGCGCCACAAGCGCGCGCAGGCTATCCAACAGCATCTTGCGCGTGCGCCCGGTAAAGCGCACGTCCTCGTACACCAGGTGCGGGATGTACTGGTTCACATCCGTGCGGTCCCAGGCGTACACGACCGTGCCCCCGAGCGTATCCTGGCGAAACTGCGCATTCCCTTTGATCACCAGCCGACCGTAGTTATGCACCACGCCATCGCTGCGCAACTGCCCGATGGCAGCCGGCACCGCTATCGCCGCTCCAAGCATCACCACCTTCAGCACGCTGCAGCAGCGCATCGCCGCTCCTCGTTCCATCGCTCTTCGTTCCCATCAACACAGCGGGGGACACACCCCGTTATGATGTGTCCCCCGCCCCTCACCACTCCTCCGAATCCCGTTACGGACCAACCTCGATCTCGCCGAAGTTGAAGAGGGTTCCGTTGTTCTGCAAGCTCTTGGCTTGCAGCGTGATCTCGTTGCCGCTGGTCGTGTACACAACTAAGCCCGCATCGATGGGCGAGTTGCCAGTATCGGGTGTCCCACTCGTGATGGTTGCCGTACCGGCGCGGTTGTTGATGAGCTCCCCAGCAGCCGCCATGTTCAGGCTGAAGGTCTTCGGTCCACTGGTCGAGCCGAACAGCAACGCGCTGTTGGGCGAGCTCCCAATCGTAATCTTGGCTGCCAACTGGGTGGGGTATGCTTCATTGACAGCATAGTTGTCGATCGTGCGGACGTAGCCGGCGTGCACGGTGAAGCCATCAATAACCACCTCATCCGAGGGCGACGGCTCTACGCCCTCATCCCAGGTTGCGGGGTTCGACCAGCGCCCGGAGGCAATTGCGTAGAACACGCTCGGACCGCCGCGCAGCAGGAGGTCGTTCCCCGAGGTAATGTGGCCGAACCCGTTGGGCACCGCCGCTGCAGTCCCCTGAATCCCCGCCAGCTCGATATAGCCCAGGTTCGCTCCCGAAGCAGCCGAACGGCTGTACGGGTACCCGGTCGAGACCTTCTCCGGAGTTCCGGCTGTGGGGGACTCGTAGAAGCGCAAGTTGGATTGAGTGACCGAAGCATCCCACGTGCTGGGGATGTCGCTTGTCTTGTAGCCCACGCGGAAGGTTGCCGTCCAGTTGTTGCTCCCACTCCAGGAGACCGTCACCTTCCGCTGCACGTCCTTGGTGTTGTCGTAGTTGTTCGGGCTGGTCTGCGGGAAGACCGCCAACGTCATCGTTGTGGGCAGCGTTCCGCCGGTGAAGGTCACCTGTGTTTGGGCATTGTTGAAGGTGTAGGAACCTATGCCCGAAATCGCCCGCTGCATCTGCCCGACGATTTCGGAGTTCGCTCCCGCACCGTTATACGTGACCGTTGCCGACGGGTTGGTCATGTTCCAGACGCGCGTGCTGGCAACCGTGATGTTGTCGCTCTCGACCGTCAGGTTGCCCGCCATAACCACGTCTCCGCCCGACTCGGTGCTCTTTGTGCCACCGGAGGTGTACACGTTGCCGTAGGGATTGCTTGCCACCGTGTACGGAATGGTCTGCCCGGCAGCAGTACTCGTGAAGCGAATCGTCGAGGTCGCGTCAAAGGTCCAGTTCGTGCGTGCGGGCAAGTTGTTCTGCAGCACTCCCGCGATATCCAGCGTTGTGCCTGCGCCCAACTGCAACTGCGCGTTCGTGGAGTTCGCCAGCGAGAGGGTTGCTCCGGATTGCACCGTTGCCGTCCCACCAGCGACGTTGAAGAGCCCTGCCGTCACGGTCACGTTGGCTGCGTAGGTTGCTGTCCCCGTTGTGCGCAGCTCTGCGAAGGTCGTACCCGGTGTGGGGTCGTTGATCGTGATGGGACCATTGGCGGTGGCGTTCACCGCAAAGAGCTGCCCCTCAAGCGCCAGCGTTGTCCCAGCAGCGCTGGAGAAATCGCCCATGAGCGAGATGGTCTGGTTGTCTGCAATCGTCTTGGTGCTGGTGCCTACGGCGCAGGCGCCCGAGCCGGTCATAATCGCCAGATTGTTGTAGCGGTTGACCGAACCACTCGTTGCGGTCTCGGCAAAGATGGTCTGGTCACCCGTGCCATCGTAGTAGAAGGTGCCCGAGTAGGTTCGGTTGCCGCTGGCAGCGGTAACGTTGTATGTCCCCGAAACGTAGACAGCATCCGGAATCGCCTTCGCAGAAGGTCCGTCCATCTCCAAGTTCGTGTAGTAGCGCGCCTGTACGTTCTGGGTGCCTGCGCTCGCGGTATAGCGCATGTTCCCCGGCACGCGGAAGTCGCATGCCACTCCCAGGGCAGTCGAACCGCTGGCGTTCCCTGTGCCGTCGGTAAACAGGTTGTCCGTCCCCTCAAAGATGAACCAGCCGTTGTTGGTGATATTGGCAATGTTGCTCTGCGCATTCCGGAACTGCCCCGTATTCGAGACGAAGCGGATCTTCCCCGTGCTGGTGTTGTTGATCACCCCGGTTGACGTGTTGACCAGGTTCGCCTTGATCTTGAGCGTGCCGTAGTTGGTCAGTGTTCCGGAGTTCACGAAGTCCTGCGCCCAGCCCGAGGCTGCAAGCAGCAGAAGTGCCAGGAGAAGCGTTCCTGCGCGCATGAGAGTACGACGATGCTGGTTGAACATACTGCCGATTCGAGCGTTGTGCTTTGCCATGATTGTGTTCGCAGCTCTGTTCAACATTCCGCAGACACCTTCTCGGATGCAAACTTAGGCTGTCTCGGACAGCTCCGCAATCCGTAAAATTACGGAGGTCCGACCTCAATCGTTCCCTGGTTCGTCACCGCTCCGGCGTTACTGAAGGTGCCCTGCACCTCCAGCGTTCCGGTGCCTCCGCGGTCTACCGTTGCGCCCGCGGAGACGCTCATGTTTCCGGTCACGCGCATGAGGGCGCTGCCCGAAAGCTGCACGCTCCCGGAAAGTATCGTCACATTGCCGGAGATCTCAAGTGTCGAGGCATCCTGCAGCTCCAGGGTACCGGAGGCTTGGTTCTGCACGTCCCCGTTGACGGTCACCAGGGCGCCTGTGGTGAGCACCACCTGCGCCCCGTTGTTCGTGAGGAGCTGTGCGAACGCATGCTCCGGCAGCAGCATCCATCCATATAGGATTGCGACGACGAAGTAGCGTCCCATCGCTACTGAATCCGCGTCAGCTTCATGTACGAGTTTGCGTACACTGTCGTTGCGTTTGTGTTCGCTGCATTCTGCGCCCAGTACAACTGCAGCGTGCCGCCGGTGCTTCCAACGATGACCAATCCCTTGAGTTTGACCGCTCCCGTTTGGGTCGTTGTCCCAGGGATGGGATTATATCCAACAGAGGTATTCGGCGCAGTAATCCAGCCGTAGTGCCAGTGGTGGTTGAGGTCCCCGCCAGAACCCCCTTTTTTGATCTCCACATACACCTGCATGCTCGTGCCCGTTGGGGCATTGAGCTGCACTTGGATTCCTCCGTTATTAGCATCCCCTCCGGCTGATTGCGTACGCAAGAGGATCTCCACCTCCCAGATGCTGTTTGCCGGCAACGTTGCGTAAAGGTGATCATCGGCCTGTGGTGTTGTGCTGTTCGTCACCGATTCATTTGCGGTTTTTCGGACAAAGATCGTGCCTGGGTTCCAGCTCCAGCTCAGTTGCCCGTTGCCATCGGTTGTGAGCACCTGTCCTGGGCTCCCATCGCTCGCCGGCAGGGTGTAGATGATGTCGCTTGCCTGTGCCTGTGCACGGAATGCTGTGAAGTTCGTCCCCGCCCCCGAGGGCTCATACAAGCGCAGCTCCCGTGCCGTGCCGTCCGTGTTCGTGATCGCTACGTTCCCATCACTCACCTGCAACCGCTCCGTCGGATTCGCCGTCCCAATGCCCACATTCCCCGTTGCCGTCACGCGCATCCGCTCGGTGTTGTTTGTGCGGATGACCAGCGGCTGTGCGTTCGTTGTCCCCAGGAACTCCGTCCCCGTGATGCTGTTGCCCGTCAGCGCCCATGCACTCCCCGTCACCAGCGCCGCCGGATTGAGCCACGACAGGTTCCCACTGGCGTCGCTCTGCAGTATCCGCCCGCCCGACACCAGCGTACCCGCCGTCAGGCTCGCCGGCAGCGTGTAGGTGGTGTTTGCCGAAAGCGACGTCGGCGCCCGCAGCGCAACGTAGTTTGCCCCGCTGCCGTGCGCCTGTGCCTCGTAGAAGCGAAGCTGGCTCGCCTGTGTGCGGTCCCGGCTGTACAGCCACAGGTCCACATCCACAAAGGCAGCAATGTTCGAGTTCGCGCTGAGGTCCGTCTGTGTCGCCGACGTCTGCCCACTGAAGCCAAAGCTGCGGGTGCCAACTCGCAAGTTGTATCCACCAGGAATAGCGCTGTAGTTCCCGCTGGCAGTGTTGCCCTCGCCCCCGCCGACAGTGGCATAACCGCCGCTGGCGGTGTTGCGCTCGCCCCCGCCGACAGTGGCATACCCGCCGCTGGCGGTGTTCTGTAAGCCCCCGCCGACAGTGGCATAACCGCCGCTGGCGGTGTTGTCCGAGCCCCCGCCAACGGTGGCAGCATCGCCGCTGGCGGTGTTGTCCGAGCCCCCGCCAACGGTGGCAAACGAGCCGCTGGCGGTGTTCTTCCCGCCCCCGCCGACATTGGCATAATCGCCGCTGGCGGTGTTGACATAGCCTCCGCCAACGGTGGCAAACGAGCCGCTGGCGGTGTTCTTCCCGCCCCCGCCGACATTGGCATAATCGCCGCTGGCGGTGTTGTTCTGGCCACCCCCTATGACACTGTAGTCACCACTGGCAACCTGCGTGGCTGCCGAGCGCGCAGACTGCAAATCCACTGCGTGCAACCCACGCGGGTCCCCTCCCCCTCGCTGAATGCTCCACGCCGGCGCACTCGCCCCAGGTGGATTGAAACGGAAGGTCTCCTGGTTGCCTACCCATACCTGGATTGGCTGCGGTGACGCTGTATTCGTCGTCGCAATCACCAGCGGCTGCGCGTTCGTCGTCCCAAGGAAGTTCCCACTCGAACCGTTCCATGCCGAGGTGATGCTGTTGCCCGTCAGCGCCCATGCAC